>Ga0102588_1000027_pt1 | contig 504822 bp, 461 predicted proteins | sample AraplaMF_Col_mMS_FD_76854 | JGI IMG/M metagenome (GOLD analysis project Ga0102588, IMG submission 76854) | Arabidopsis root microbial communities from the University of North Carolina, USA - plate scrape MF_Col_mMS (SPADES assembly) (version 2) | ecosystem: Host-associated > Plants > Roots >... | reverse complement strand
ACTGCTGCCTCCCGTAGGAGTTTGGGCCGTGTCTCAGTCCCAATGTGGCTGATCATCCTCTCAGACCAGCTATGGATCGTCGCCTTGGTAGGCCTTTACCCCACCAACTAGCTAATCCAACGCGGGCTCATCCTTTGCCGATAAATCTTTCCCCCGAAGGGCACATACGGTATTAGCACAAGTTTCCCTGAGTTATTCCGTAGCAAAAGGTAGATTCCCACGCGTTACTCACCCGTCTGCCACTCCCCTTGCGGGGCGTTCGACTTGCATGTGTTAAGCCTGCCGCCAGCGTTCGTTCTGAGCCAGGATCAAACTCTCATGTTGAGAATTCAATCATTGGCATTTACGTCACGTTCTGAATCGACGAGAACTTCACACCTGTTTTCCAAACAGCCAACCCGAAAGCCAGCCGTCAAAAACCAGTGTAACTTCTCTTGATAAACGTGACCGCCAAAGTCTCTTTCAAAGAACCAGCATCTCTGCCGGTCCCGCAAGCTCCGCCGCCCACGTTTCTCTTTCTTCTCATCTTCAATTGTCAAATAACAGACCAGAAATCCCGGTCAAATTTCCTCGAACCCAAACCCGAAAGATCAGGAACTATCAGCCTCAAAGGCCAACCTTGAAAGAAACCATCAGAGCGAAAGTCTTCGTCGCCAGCAGCGCCGCCGCCCTCGTTCTGTGAGGCGGCTTATACGGCCTTCAATCAAGAACAGTCAACAGGCCTTGCGACAAAAATCTGAAATTTCGCATAGCCTATTGTTTTTGAATGGAAATTCAAAATGATCTTGTTTCGGGTGCCATCCAGAGGTCGAATCCGGCTGTTGATGTCAGATCAATACGCACCCGTTCCCTCAAAATGGTGGGACGCCATTATTCTGCCCTGACAGGATCACAATCCGATGCTCTGAAGAGCGCACAGGATTCAAGCGAGTTTCGAGCTCTATATAGAGGCGGCGCTCATCATTTGACTCGCATGCGCAAAATATGCACATCTTCGGCCCGGCCGGTCAGGCCGGAGAAGCCCATGAAAGGACGCGGATAAAGCTGCCATGATGACGGAGAAGATGATGATCCGCTCGTTGGGCAACGAGCCGCCGCTTCTCGCCGATGGCAGACGTGCGCCCGACAAGCGCGAGGTTTCCTTGCGCTGGCTTTCAGGCACGTTCCTTACAGGCATCACCTCCAGCATCCTGATGGGCGTCGCGCTCTTTGCCGCTCTTGACGGCCGCCAGCAGCTGGCAATCCCAGCCGAGGCCTATGCGAGCGCCAACAGCGACGCGCACGAGGATACGGCGGTGACCCGTGGCGGGCGCCTCATCGCCCCGGCAATTGCCGCCAAACCATCCGACAAGGCGATCATGGAAGTGTCGACCGTCGTTCACGACGGCGACAAGGAAGTGGTCCGCCGCCAGCCCTTCTCGCATGTGAAGATGCGCCTTGCCGCCAACCATGTCGCGACCGAAGACTATCCCGATTTCGACGCGCTTTCGATCTTTTCTGCCGATGAGCCGCAGCCGGCACCCGCTCAACGCACCGGCGCAATCTATGGTTCGGACGTTGAATCCGAAGTGGCGCTGAAATCCGTGCCGTTCCCGACCGGCAACAGCGGGTTGCAGGTTGCGCCCGGCATGTCGCTGGACGAGATCGAGGAGAACGTCCGTTCCAACGGCTCCGTCTTGACGGACGGCACGTCGCAGGTCGCCGCCCTCTACTATGTCGATCCGCAGCGCTTTTCCAACGAGGACAATGACGTCGATCTGACCGCCGGCCTTTCGGCGCGCGTCCTCGAGCAGAACATGACGGTTTCGGCACCTGAATCGATCACGCCGCAGACCGAGGAATTTGCCGACGACATCATTCCGGCCCGCCAGAATGTGCCGATCGCCAAGGCGCTGACCGACGCCGGCTATCCCGATCCGCAGGCGAAGATGCTGGCAGGCTATCTGTCGCAGCCGCTTGGCAGCGAGGATCTGTCGAAAGGCGACGTGCTGCGCATCGGTATTATCCAGAAGGGCGAGCAGGCAAAGCTGATCCGCGCCAGCGTCTATCGCGGCACGCGGCACCTGGTGACGATCGCGCTCGACGACAAGGGCCGCTTCGTCGTCGCCAGCGAACCGCCGGCGCTCGACGCCGTCGCCACCGCCTTCAGCGACGACTCGCTGTCGGTTCCATCGGGGCAGAACCTGCCGCGCGTCTATGACGGCATCTATCGCGCGGCACTCTCCTACGGCATGACCAAGGACATGACGGCGCTGATCATCAAGCTGCTCGCCGCCAATGTCGATTTCCAGGCGCAGCTGAAGTCGACGGACTTTCTCGAAGCCTTCTTCTCGGTCGCCGACTCGACCGGCAAGGCCACCGACGATTCCGAACTGCTCTATGTCAACGCCCGCTTCGGCGACACGACGATCCGCTTCTATCGCTTCCAGGCAGACGACGGCAGCGTCGATTACTTCGACCAGGACGGCAAGAGCATCCGACAGTTCCTGCTGCGCAACCCGGTTCCGAACGGCATCTTCAAATCGGGCTTCGGCATGCGCCGCCACCCGATCCTTGGCTTTGCCCGCATGCATACCGGCGTCGATTGGGCCGCTCCGCGCGGCACGCCGATCATTGCGACCGGCAACGGCGTCGTCGAGAAGGCCGGCTGGGATTCCGGTGGCTACGGCAACCAGACGATCGTTCGCCATGCCAATGGCTATGAATCCTCCTACAATCACCAGAGCGCCATCGCCAAGGGTGTCGTTCCCGGCGCCAAGGTGCGCCAGGGACAGGTGATCGGCTGGGTCGGCACCACGGGGGAATCGACCGGTCCGCACCTGCATTACGAAATGATCGTCAACGGCACCAAGGTCGATCCGCTGCGGATCCGTCTGCCGGGCGGGAAGTCGCTGGATGGCGACGCTCTCGTGAAGTTCCAGGACGAGCGCAAGCGCATCGACACGCTGCTGAACAACCAGCCCGTCGATCAGGTCGCCAGCAAGTAGCCTTTACTACGCCTGGCAACGGCAATGCTCCCGGGCATCAGTAGAAATCATCCCTGAAAATTTCGATTCAAGTAGAATCTATTTGAAGTAGAATATTCGAAAGTGATTCGGCATCGATTTAGCTAAATGATTTGGCGGGCGACATGGAATCGAGCGATGCATTCGAAATGTGGGCTTTGTGCAAGGCGCATGAGATCCTTTCGAAAGAAGGATTTCTTTTGATGGACGCGGCACAGGCCCTCGACAAGAAGAGAACCAAATCCAACGCATTTCTGCTGCGCAACGCTATCGCCCGCTCCCTGATGGAAGCGGCGAGCCTTCGCAGCCTTTCGGCAGCCGGCGAGACAGCCTGAGCTTCCGGACCTCATTGCCAACAGGCAATGAAAAATGCCGCCCCGGCTTTCCGGCGGGACGGCATGCTTCAATTCCGTTTTGATGCGGCGGTCAGGCCGCTTCGCTGACATTCTGCCGGGTGCGGAACAGCAGCCGGTCGGAACCGTTGGTAACCTTGACCAGCGAACTATCCGGGACTTCACCCGACAGGATCTGTTCGGCCAGCGGGTCCTGGACGTATTTTTGGATCACCCGCTTCAGCGGACGCGCGCCGTAGACCGGATCGTAGCCCTTGTTGGCCAGCCAGTTGCGGGCATCCTCGTCGAGGTCGATGACGATCTTGCGCTCGGAGAGCAGAGCCACCAGCCGCTTCAGCTGGATATCGACGATCGCGCCCATTTCTTCCCGCTTCAGGCGGTGGAACAGGATGATCTCGTCGACACGGTTCAGGAACTCCGGACGGAAATGCGCCTTGACGACATCCATCACCTGTTCGCGAACGGCTTCGCTGTCTTCGCCATCGGAGAGCTGGGTCAGATAGTCCGCGCCCAGATTCGACGTCATGATAATCATCGTGTTGCGAAAATCGACGGTGCGGCCCTGACCATCGGTCAGCCGTCCATCATCGAGAACCTGCAACAGGATGTTGAAGACATCGGGATGCGCCTTCTCGATCTCGTCAAACAGCACGACCTGATAGGGCCGGCGGCGAACGGCTTCCGTCAGCGCACCACCTTCATCATAGCCGACATAGCCGGGAGGGGCGCCGATCAGCCGGGCCACGGAGTGCTTCTCCATGTATTCGGACATGTCCATGCGCACCATCGCCGTCTCGTCGTCGAAGAGGAAGCGGGCAAGCGCCTTGGTAAGCTCGGTCTTGCCGACGCCGGTCGGGCCGAGGAAGATGAACGAGCCGATCGGGCGGTTCGGATCTTGAAGGCCGGCACGCGCGCGGCGAACGGCGCGCGAAACGGCCTGAACCGCATCGCCCTGGCCGATCACCGACTTCGCCAGCTCGTCTTCCATCCTGAGCAGCTTGTCGCGTTCGCCTTCGAGCATCTTGTCGACTGGAATGCCGGTCCAACGCGAGACGACATGCGCGATATTGTCGGGGGTCACGACCTCCTGCACCATCGCACCGCGATCGCCATCCTGCTTTTCGGAATCGGCGAGCTGCTTTTCGAGCTCGGGAATGACGCCATAGGTCAATTCACCGGCACGCTGGAACTCACCCTTGCGCTGGGCAATCGCCAGTTCGTTGCGGGCATCGTCGAGCTGCTTCTTCAGGTCGGCAGCAAGGCCGAGCTTCTGCTTTTCCGCCTGCCAGCGAGCGGTCAGCGCATCGGCCTGTTCTTCCAGGTCGGTCACTTCGGTTTCCAGCCGCTTCAGGCGATCGGCCGAGGCAACGTCGGTTTCCTTCTTCAGTGCTTCGCGTTCGATCTTCAGCTGCATGATGCGGCGGTCGAGTTCGTCGAGCTCTTCCGGCTTGGAATCCACCTGCATGCGCAGGCGCGCTGCCGCCTCGTCCATCAGGTCGATGGCCTTGTCGGGCAGAAAGCGATCGGTGATGTAGCGGTTCGACAGGGTCGCGGCTGCCACCAGGGACGAATCCGAGATGCGGACCTTGTGGTGCTGCTCGTATTTTTCCTTCAGGCCGCGCAGGATCGAAATCGTGTCCTCCACCGTCGGCTCATCAACGACGACAGGCTGGAAGCGGCGAGCAAGAGCCGGATCCTTTTCGACATGCTTGCGATACTCATCGAGCGTCGTTGCGCCGACGCAATGCAGCTCGCCGCGGGCAAGCGCCGGTTTCAGGAGATTCGACGCATCCATGGCGCCGTCGGCCTTGCCGGCACCGACAAGCGTGTGCATCTCGTCGATGAACAGGATGATTTCGCCGTTTTCGGATTGAACCTCGTTGAGCACCGCCTTCAGGCGCTCCTCGAACTCGCCGCGGAACTTCGCACCGGCAATCAGCGCGCCCATGTCGAGCGCCATCAGCTTCTTGTCCTTGAGGCTTTCGGGCACATCGCCATTGACGATACGCAGCGCCAGACCCTCGACGATCGCGGTCTTGCCGACGCCGGGTTCCCCGATCAGGACCGGGTTGTTCTTGGTGCGGCGCGACAGGACCTGGATCGTGCGGCGGATTTCGTCGTCACGGCCAATGACTGGATCAAGCTTGCCATCGCGGGCTTCAGCAGTGAGATCGCGAGCGTATTTCTTGAGGGAATCGAAGCCCTGCTCCGCATTGGCGGAGTCGGCCGTGCGGCCCTTGCGAATCTCGTTGATGACCTGGTTGAGGCTTTGCGCCGAGACGCCGGCATTCTTCAGCGTGATGGCTGTCGAAGCCGAGGACTCGATTGCCAGCGCCTGCAGCAGGCGCTCGACAGTCACGAAACTGTCGCCAGCTTTCTTGGCAGCCTCTTCAGCCGTCGAAAACACCTTTGCAAGCGGCGCGGCGAGATAGATGTTGCCGTTTCCGCCAGAAATCTTGGGGAGCTTTGCGAGTGCTGCGTCATTCGCCAGCCGGGCAGCCTTGGCGTCGCCGCCAGCGCGCTCGATCAGTGCCGCAGCCATGCCCTGATCGTCATCGAGCAGAACTTTCAGCACATGCTCGGGCGTGAACTGCTGATGGCCTTGGGCCAGAGCGTAGGTCTGAGCGGACTGGACGAAGCCGCGAACACGCTCGGAGTATTTTTCGATATTCATGCTGTACCTCCTGAATCGCCCTGCCCTTCCACGAGGCACAGGCCGATGATTGAGATTGAGCTCCCTGAAAAGGCAAGCCCGGCCTCACCGCTTTGGGATTTTCGGCGAAGCAATCGAACCGAATATGGTGGGATATCGGGAGAGTTTAAAGGGGGATCGCTGCGAAAAGCGGCAGTCTGGCGCGAGTACGAGCGCCGCTTTTATAGCGCCCGTTTTACCTATTGAAGCTGCGGTTTCTTGAGGAAGCTGTTGCGGTCGGCGGACTTTATCCGGAGCCAGGCCTCGCGGCCGTCGCGCAGCACCCGCATGGGGATTTCGGCACCGGCCGAGCCGCTTTCCCAGACCTTCCGATAGAAATCAGCAAGTCCTTCGACCTCGCCGTCGCGTATTTCGGAAATCACGTCGCCCTGGCGCAAACCCGCTTTCGCAGCCGGGCCATTCGGCGCGACGCTCATGACGATCACTTCCCCATTGCTCTCCGCCGAAAAGGCGCCGAGCCAAGGCCGGGCGGGCTTGTCGATCTGGCCGCGGTTCAGGAGATCGTCGAGGATCGGCCGCAGCAGATCTATCGGTACGATCATGTTGATATCCGCAACCTCGCCGTCCTTGGCCATCTGCAGGCGCAGCGACCCTATCCCAAGGAGCCGGCCTTCGCCATCGACCATCGCCGCGCCGCCCCAGGACGGATGGGCGGGCGCGGTGAAGATGGTTTCTTCCAACAGATACTCCCAGTAGCCCGCAAATTCCTGCTTAGCGACGATATTGGCACGCACGAATTGGCCGACACCATCGGCGACGATGACGGGATCGCCGACCTGCGCGTCTGCGGAGCTGCCCAGCGCAAGTGCGGGAACATCGAGCGCGCCGAGCGCCTGCACCAGACCAAAACCGGTCTCCTGATCATAGGCGAGCGCGTGACCGGCGACCACATGGCCATCCTGCCGTGTGAGCCAGACCTCCTCGGCCTCGGTAATCAGGTAACCGATGGTCAGCACAAGGCCATTCTCGCGAATGACCACGCCGCTCCCCTCCCGGACGGTGCCGAGCGTAGAGGCGGTGAAGGCATCCTCCGGAATGGAGGAACGAACGGCCACAATCGACCGTAAAATCTGATCGGTATTCATCTCTTGACCCTGACGGTTCTGGAAAAGAGGCACTTGATGCGCGCCTTAGGAAGCGGCACATCGCACTCGATATAACGTATGAACTGCTGCCTGCGAGTGCAAGCTTTGCACTATCGGGACGGCAAACCTCACCAAGCCTGCATGCGTAAGTTGGTGAATCTCCGTATCTATCAATGCCGAATTCGGCTATTCGCGCATTTGTGATCACATGCGGGCTGGAGAAGATGGAAACTAGCGGTCGGGCCTCGACGGTACTCAAGCAGCATTTCGACGAACACAGAACCAAGCTCAGCCGCTCGGAGCTTGCAGTCGCCGAGTATCTCGTGGGCCTGCCGATCGAAGTCCTGATCTTCAAGAGCGCAGAGGAGATTGCCGCCGATGCGGGAACCAGCGACGCAACCGTCATCCGCACCGCCCGCCGCCTCGGCTTCAGCGGCCTGCCGGAGCTGAAGCGCATCTGCAGCCGGACAATGGCGCGCACCCTGCCCACCAGTGACCGCCTGGAACAGCGCTTCCGCGGCACCGGCAGCGATTTGCCGAAGGTCGCCCATCAGATGTTCGCCACGGCACGAGAGATATTGAATTCGACAGAGGAACAGCTCGACGACGACGCCCTCGCGACTGCAGTTTCACTGCTGGAAAATGCCGACACGATCTGGTGCCTCGGCATCGGAACGGCCGAGGTCGAGGCCAAACATTGCGCCATCGCGCTCAGCCGGACAGGTCTGAGAACGCGCTGTTCCGGTGCTTCCGGCTTTACGCTCGCCAACGAGCTTCTCGATCTCCGCAAGGACGACGCCGTCATTCTCTTCAATGCCGTCCACGAAACCGCAGAATTTTCACTGGTCACGAGCCAGATGGCCGAACTCGGCTGCAAGCTCGTTCTCGTCTGCGGCGTGCAGTTGGGTGAACTCTATCGCAACAAGGTGGATGCGCTGCTCACCTGCGTCGGCTCACCATCGAAACTGGCAAGCTGGAGCCTCGGCGCGATCGTTATCGGTGATCTGCTCGCCTATGGCGTTGCCGTGAAGAACCAGCCTCGGGCAGTTGCGACGAAACGGCGCCTCGCCGGACTGCGGAGCAAAGCGCTTAGCCCGAAGTAAACGACGTCGAAATACGTCGTCGAACTTCGCAAAACAAAAAGGCCGCCCAAAAGGCGGCCTTTCGCAAATTGGCTTTCGCCACAGATTACTCGGAAGTGGCTTCCGCCAGCGCCGGAGCTTCGGAAGCGGCTTCGCCTTCTCCCTCGCCGGCTGCGCGGCGCGGACGGCGCGGGCGGCTGCCAGTGCTGCGGCGGCGCGGCTGGCGCTCACGCGACTGGCCGCCTTCTTCTTCCATCGATACTTCAGCCGGAATGCCTTCGATCTCGGGCTGCGGACCGCTGCCATCGATCACATCCTCTGAAACAGCAGGCGCTGCGGCTTCGACACGCTGTTCGCGATTTTCGCGCTGTTCGCGGGGCTGACGCTGGGCCTGTTCGCGCGGCGGCTGAACGACGACGACATCATCATTGTCGCCATTGTCCATATCTTCGCTATCGCGCTCGGCGCCCTGGTCCTGATAATCGCCGCGGTCGTCGCGCTGGAAGCGCTCCTGCATCTGCGCCTGGGCGCTGGCGATGATGCGGTTATAGTGTTCCGCGTGCTGCAGATAGTTCTCGGCCATGACACGGTCGCCGGAGCTCTGCGCATCACGGGCGAGCTGAGCGTATTTCTCGGCAATGTTCTGAGCCGTGCCGCGAACCTTCACATCAGGACCGGAGCTGTCGTAGGTCCGGGTCAGCGGATTGCCACCCTTGCGGTTGAAATTGTTGTTATTGTTATTTCCGCCGCCGCCGCCGTTATTGTTATTGCCACGCCCGCGACCGCGCTTGTTCTGCTGTCCTGGCCTCATAGATCGTTCACCTGAATTCTCTGTTCGTGTGGAGTTAAGGCACCGATCGCCAAGGCCGGGAAAAACCGGCTCAGGGCCTTCGTGCCGCAAGCATGATGCGCCTTCGCGCCGACCTGCCGCTTGTTCTCAAGTCATATTGACTGATTCACGCATCGGGTCGTTCAACCTTTGAACTCTCGTTTAAAAGAGTGGACCCCCGAGGCCGACCAAGTACCGAACGAATCTTCGTTCATTCCTAAGTGCCCAATGCGTGACCGCAACCTATCTTGCTTCCTGGGGAAATCCAAGCCTTTTCTTCGCAATGGCAATATCGTCCTGTTCAATGCTGTATTTGTCGCTCAAACATTGAGTGCGAACACAAGCACCCGATCATTCTGGCCGTAATCTTTCACGGACTCCAGACGTTGGAAGCCTTCTTTCTCGAAGACATCCGTTACGTCGTCACATTGATCGAAGCCGATCTCCAGTCCGATAATGCCATTCTGCAGCAAGAACCTTGCCGCATCCTTGGCGATCGCCCTGTAGGCGTCAAGCCCATCCGGGCCGCCATCCAAAGCAGCCGCCGGATCAAATTTCTTCACTTCGGGAGCGAGATCGTGAACGACCTTGGATGCAATATAGGGCGGATTTGAGACGATGGCGTGAAAGCGTTCATCGATGTTGTCAAACCAGCTGGATCGCACTGCCCGGAACCGCTCTTCAAGCCCGTTCCGCTTCGCATTGGCCGAAGCCGTTCGAAGCGCACCGGCGGATATGTCGCTACCGGTCCCCTTGGCTTGTGGAAGTTGGCTCAACAGCGCCAGACAGATGGCGCCCGTTCCCGTTCCGATATCCAGGATATGGAGATCGCCGCCCTCACTTGCAAGAGTTCTTAAATACGGAAGCATCGTATCAACGAGAATTTCCGTATCCGGCCGCGGCTCCAGCGTTTCAACCGAAAGCGAGAGCGGCAGACCATAGAATTCACGTTCGCCAAGGATGCGATGGACCGGCTCGTGCTGCAGGCGGCGTTCGATCGCGGCCTCGATCACTGCAATTTTCTCGGCATCCGGAACGTCGTTGGCCCGCGTCAGCATCTCCGTCGACGAGAGGCCGAGCAGTCCCGAAATCAGGAGGCGGGCATCGGTTGCCGGATCGGCAATCCCTGCTTCCGTGAATCGGCGGCGGGTTTCGGAAAGAACCGCCGAAACCGTTCGCCCGCCGGCGCTCATTGCTGCTCGCCAAGGCTGGCAAGCTGGCTTGCCTGATAGTCGGCCAGCAGCGCGTCCACCACTTCATCGATTTCGCCGACCATCATCCGGTCGAGCTTGTAGAGCGTCAGGTTGATGCGATGGTCGGTAATCCGGCCCTGCGGAAAATTATAGGTACGGATGCGCTCGGAGCGGTCGCCAGAGCCGACTTGGCTCTTGCGGTCGGCGGAGCGCTCGCTGTCGGCGCGCTGCCGCTCGGCGTCATAGAGACGCGAGCGAAGAACCTGCATCGCCTTGGCGCGGTTCTGGTGCTGCGACTTTTCCGAACTGGTGACGACGATGCCGGTCGGCAGGTGGGTGATGCGGACCGCCGAGTCCGTCGTGTTGACGTGCTGGCCGCCCGCTCCCGAAGAACGCATCGTATCGATTCGGATGTCTTCGGCCCGGATTTCGATATCGATTTCTTCGGCCTCCGGCAGAACGGCAACCGTCGCCGCCGATGTATGGATACGCCCGCCCGCTTCAGTCTCCGGCACGCGCTGCACGCGATGAACGCCGGATTCGAATTTCAGCTTGGCGAACACGCCGCGTCCGGTGATCGTCGCAATGATTTCCTTGAAACCGCCGGCCTCACCTTCACTCGATGAGAGAACCTCGACCTTCCAGCCATTGGCTGCTGCAAACCGCTCGTACATCCGGAACAGATCACCGGCAAAAAGCGCCGCTTCGGATCCGCCCGTTCCGGCGCGGATTTCCAGGATCGCGCTCTTCTCGTCGGCCGCATCCTTCGGCAGCAGCAGGATCTGGATTTCCTGTTCCAGCGCCTCGATACGTTCCTTGATCTCCGGATATTCCAGTTCGGCCAGCTCGCGCATCTCGCGATCGACCGATTTATCCTCGAGGAGCGCCTCGATATCCGCGAATTCGGCAATCGCCTTCTGATAGGCGCGGATCTTGCCGACGACGGGCTGCAGCTCGGAATATTCAGACGCCAGCTTCACGTAAACGTCCGCGGCGGGGCCAGCGGACATGCGCGCTTCGATCTCGCCGAAGCGGCGTTCCAGCTCGCGCATCTTTTCAACGGGAAGCTTCGCCACCCTTCACTCCAATTCTTCTTATCGTTGTCTAAAGGGGAATATTATGGCTGTTGGCGAAGCGGACAAGAATGTCGCGCACCGATTCCGTGCCACGCGTATCGTCGAGCGCTTCGTCCATCGTCTTGGAAAGCGCTGAAACGTCGAGCCCAAGCAGCATCGCCTTGACCGGTCCGATCGACGCCGGCGACATCGATACCGACCGGAAGCCGATCCCCATCAGCGCCATGGCCGAAATCGGCTTGCCCGCCAGTTCGCCGCACAGCGTCACGGTCGTGTTGTTGCGCTCACCGGCGCGCGTGATATCGCGCAGGATCCGCAGGAACGGACGGCCGAGCGTATCGAAGCGATCGGAAACCCGCGCATTGCCGCGGTCGACAGCCATGGCGAACTGGAACAGGTCATTCGAGCCGACCGAGACAAAGTCGGCAGCTTCCATCAGCTCGTCGAGCTGCCAAAGCAGGGCAGGAACCTCGAGCATCGCACCGAACTGCAGCTTGCGCGGCAGGCCGTGGCCGAAGCGCGAGAGGTGTTGCACTTCCTTCTGCAGGAGCTCGCGGACGGCCTTGAGCTCCGATACCTCGGTTACCATCGGCACCATGATCTTCAGTTCGGTTCCGGCAGCCGCCTTCAGCATGGCGCGCAGCTGGGTGCGCAACAGACCCGGCCGGTCGAGCGACAGGCGGATCGCCCGCCAGCCAAGCGCCGGATTTTCTTCCTCGTGCCCGCGGAAATAGGGAACGACCTTGTCGCCACCGATATCCAGCGTGCGGAAGGTAACAGGCCGTCCGGCAGCCTGCTTCAGGACGTTGCGGTAGAAGGTTTCCTGCTCTTCCGCCTTCGGCATCGTCGAGGCGATCATGAACTGCAGCTCGGTGCGGAACAGGCCGATGCCCTCGGCACCTGACTCAGCCAGCTGCGGCAGATCGACGAGCAGGCCAGCATTCATCTGCAGCGCAATGCGCTTGCCGTCCTTGGTCACGGGTTCGACCGCACGAAGCGCCCGGAACTGTTCTTGCCGGCGGGCGCGGAACCGCACTTTCTCTTCATAGGAACGCTGCAGGTCCTGCATCGGACGCAGGTGAACATGGCCTTCGTCGCCATCAACGATCGCCGCATCGCCGTTTTCAGCCAGCGCCACGACACCGGCCGCCTGGCCGATGACCGGAATACCCATGGCGCGCGCAACGATGACGACGTGGCTGGTCACCGCACCCTCTTCCAGCACGAGGCCGCGAACGTTCGATCGCGGATAGTCGAGCAATTCCGCCGCACCCATGGCGCGGGCAAAGATGATCGCATCGTTCGGGAAGCCGTCAGCGGTGGTGCGGCCGGTATAGCCGGTCAGCTGCCGAAGCAGACGGTTTGCCAGGTCTTCGAAATCATGCATCCGCTCGCGCAGATACGGATCCGTCAGACGCATCATTCGCGCCTTGGTATCTGACTGCACCTTCTCGACCGCGGCTTCCGCCGTCAGGCCGTTGCGGATCGCTTCTTCGAGCTTGCGCACCCAGCCCTGGTCATGGGCGAACATGCGGTAGGTTTCGAGAACCTCGCGATGTTCACCTTCCATCGAGACGTCACGGCGCGATAGCATGTCGTCGATCGACAGCCGCAGCGACCCCATCGATTCCGCAAGACGGCGGATTTCCTTGTCGGAATCCTCGTTCAGCAAATTGGTGACAACGATGCGCGGCTCATGCAGCACGACATAGCCGAGGCCGATGCCATCGTTGTAGGTATCGCCGTCGATGGCCACCGAGCGCGTCAGATCAAGTTCGAGGCCGGGCTTGGTCAGCTTCTTGAGTTCGCCCGTGGCGATCATCTCGGCGAGCACCATCGCCGTCGTCTCGAGCGCTTCGAGTTCCTCGTCGCGGTAGTTTCGGCTCGCTTTGTTCTGCACGACCAAAACGCCGAGCGACCGGCCGGTCCTGAGGATCGGCACGCCGAGGAAGGAATGATAGATTTCTTCGCCAGTCTCCGGCAGGTATCGGAAGGCCGGATGCGACTGCGCGTCGGAAAGGTTGAGGGGTTGCGCGGACGCGGCAATCGTACCGACGAGACCCTGACCCATCTTCAGTTGCGAAAGGTGGACGGCTTCCTTGTTCAGACCTTCGGTTGCGTAGAGCTCGAGCACGCCATCGGCGCGCAGCACGTAAACCGAGCAGACTTCCGCCACCATATTGCTGGCGATCTGGCGCACGATCCGGTCAAGCCGCTCCTGCGGCTCCAGCGGCTCCGCCATCAACTCGCGCAACCGCTTGAGCAGTACGCGCGGACCGCCGGACAGGTCTCTCATTGCGTCTCAAGCTCCCCGAAACAAATGCCTAATGCGGCCAGCGAAACCGGCCGCATATCTTCATGTCGAAGGGGCGGCCCGCCCGCTGGGAATCAATTCTTATCGAGACCGTAGCAGGAATGCAAAGTTCTGACAGCGAGTTCCGCATACGGACCGTCGATCAGGATGGAAATCTTGATCTCCGACGTGGTGATCGCCTTGATGTTGATACCCTTTTCCGCGAGCGCGCGGAAGGCCGTGGCTGCAACGCCAGCGTGTGAACGCATACCAATTCCGATGACGGATACCTTGACCAGGCCGGATTCGTGCTGAACGACGTCATAGCCGATAGCCGGCTTGTTGTCGGACAGGACCTTGATCGCCTTGTCGACATCGCCCGACGGAACCGTGAAGGTCATGTCCGTCTTCGAGCCGTCCTCAGAGATGTTCTGGACGATCATGTCGACATTGATATGGCTCTCGGCCAACGGTCCGAAGATCGCGGCGGAGACGCCGGGCCGGTCGGCAAGACGGCGAAGCGAGATCTGAGCTTCATCCTTGGCATAGGCGATGCCGGTGACTACTTCCTGTTCCACGATTTCATCCTCGTCACAAATCAGCGTTCCGGGCGGATTCAAGAAGTCACCCATGCCCGGAGCATCAGGATCTTCGAAAGAGGAGCGCACGAAGGTTCTAACCTTGTGCACCATCGCAAGTTCCACGGATCGGACCTGCAGAACCTTGGCGCCGAGCGATGCCATTTCGAGCATTTCCTCGAAGGCGATCTTCTTCAGGCGGCGCGCCTGCGGCACGATGCGCGGATCGGTCGTGTAAACGCCGTCAACGTCCGTATAGATGTCGCAACGGTCGGCCTTCAGTGCCGCGGCAACCGCAACGGCCGAGGTGTCGGAGCCGCCGCGGCCGAGCGTCGCGATGCGATTGTCCGGACCGATGCCCTGAAAACCGGCGATGACGGCAACCTGGCCTTCGCCCATGCGCTTGACGATATCGGCACCGTCGATTTCCTGGATGCGGGCGGCGCCATGTGCATTGTCCGTGCGGATGGCGATCTGCCAGCCCTGCCAAGAGCGTGCATTGATATCCATCGCCTGCAGCGCGATTGCCAAGAGACCCGCGGTGACCTGTTCACCCGAGGCGACGACGGCATCATACTCGCGCGCATCGTAGAACGGGGAGTTGGCGCCGACCACCTTTGGCATGTTCTGCACCCAGCCGACCAGTTCGTTGGTCTTGCCCGACATCGCAGAAACGACGACCGCGACTTCGTGACCCGCGTCCACTTCGCGTTTCACATGGCGGGCAACGTTCTTGATGCGGTCCAGATCGGCGACGGAAGTTCCGCCGAATTTCATAACGATGCGTGCCATAAGCCTCTACCAAAGCCGGCGCCGGGGGCCGAGAGAGGATTCCTCCGGCCAATCATGCGCCATTGACGAACCACCGGGAGAGACGACTGCCAGACCCGGCATCAGGAGCCGGTCGGACCGCAGGCCGGAGCGCTCGAATTGGGAGTTCTGGAACGCTTCTAAAGCCTTGGCGCCCAAGGGCTCAAGTTGCGGCGTCTCTTAGCGGCTTTGCATGGGGGTGGCAAGGTCGCCAATTGGCGTTTGGCAGTGCGGCGGAGCAAAGTTTTCCGCGATCGGCGGCAGAGGCTTTTTTGGGCGCCTGTTGACGTCTTCGGAAGCCGCTCCCCATAACACCTTGGGGTTATGTTCGATCTCCGCCCGCTCGTTCATCTTTTCTTCATAAATAAAAAAATGCGGGCGGTGACCTGCGCGGAACAGCTAAAAGAATTGCCCTGCGCAGCTCCCGGGAAGATCAATCAACAACTCTTCGCGGAGGCGGAACATGACTGAGAAAGTAAAACTCGACCGCGCATTGGGCCTCTGGTCCGTTGTGCTTTTCGGTCTGGCCTATATGACGCCGATGATCGTCTTCGGCACTTTCGGCGCACTTGCCGCCGCAAGCCAGGGAACGACCGCGATGGCCTATCTCGTCGCGGCCGCCGCCATCCTGCTCACCGCCATCAGCTATGGTGTCATGGCCCGCGTCTATCCGGTCGCCGGTTCCGCCTACACCTACGCTCGCCGCTCGATCAGCCCTAGCATCGGCTTCCTTGTCGGCTGGGCGGTCCTGCTCGACTATTTCTTCCTGCCGATGGTCATCTGGCTGATCGGTGCGGCCTATCTGACCTCGGCCTTCCCGACCATTCCGGCCTATGTCTGGATCATCGGCTTCATCCTGTTGACCACGCTGGTCAACGTCGTCGGCATCGCCTTCGCGAACCGCGTTAACTTCATCCTGATGCTGGTGCAGCTCGCTGTGCTGATCGCCTTCGTCTTTCTCGCAGCCCGCTATGTCATGGCTGCCAGCGGCCCGGGCGGCCTCGTCTCGGCAACGCCGTTCTTCAAGGCTGATGTGCCCTTCTCGGCATCGATCGCAGGTGCTGCAATCGCCGCTTACTCGTTCCTCGGCTTCGACGCCGTTTCGACGCTGACCGAGGAAACCAAGGACGCCAAGCGCACCATGCCGCGCGCCATCCTGATCACCGCGCTTGCCGGCGGCCTGATCTTCGTCGTCGCTGCCTATGTGACGCAGCTTGCCCATCCCGGCATGGATTTCGTCTCCGTCGACGCCGCCGCCAGCGAAATCGCCAAGACGATCGGCGGCGACCTTTTCGTCACCATCTTCCTGGCAACGCTCGTTGTCGCACAATTCACCTCGGGCCTTGCCGCCCAGGCCAGCGTCGGCCGCCTTCTCTTCGCCATGGGCCGCGACAACGTCCTGCCGTCGTCGATCTTCGGCAACCTGCATCCGAAGTGGCACACGCCTGTGATCAACCTCGTGCTCGTCGGCATCGTCGGCCTGCTGGCGTTGACCATGGACGTCACGACCTCGACCTCGTTCATCAACTTCGGCGCTTTCCTCGCCTTCACAGCCGTCAACATCTCCGTCATCGCGCTCTATTTGCGCGGCGATGTCCAGGTGAAGCCGCTCGGCGCGCTGATCGGTCTTGTCATCCCGGCACTTGCCGCGGTCTGCGACCTCTTCCTGCTCTGGAATCTCGACGAGCACAGCGCCGCATTGCCGGTGCGGGACAGAGACAGCACGGCGATATAGCCGCTCTCGAGCGCCAGAACGAAACCGATCTCGTCGATGATCTCGGTCGTCGCGTAGTGCAGGCGGAAATATTCGGTCTGCGCAAAATCATCTGGCGCGATCTCGCGCATCACGATCATCCGCGCGCCGCCATTGGCACGGATCGCGTCGTAAAAGGGATCGAGCACGAAGGCGCCCGCCAGATACCGGTCGACGATCAGCGACCGCTCGGCAACGATCTTCTCGTTGTAGAGATCGAAGGCATGGCCATCGGGCGAATAGATGAAGCCGTTCATCATCTGGAACGGCGCCAGGAGCCTGAGCGCTGCGGCAAGCGCATCCGGAAAGGCCCGCGAGCCGATGGCGTTCGCAGTCTGCGCGAGAGCAGCATTCCAGACGTCGAAGGACAACATCTGTGAAGCTGATCTCGAAACGGAATTCATGAATTGTCCTGGCAATGAAAAGCCGTAGACGGCTTCCGGTACAGCAAGCACTCTTTCAAAGCGAAATGCAATGACCCCGATGGAACACGCAGACATGACCAAAAACGTGGCCGAACAATCCGCCTCCCATCCGCTCGACCTCCCGGCAACGGAGATTGCCCGCGGCATTTGCGAGGGGCGTTTCTCGTCGGTATCAGTCGTTGCCGAATCCATCCGACGCGCCAAGGCTGTCAGCGCGACCCTCAACCCTTTCACGGTGATCCGCGAGGAACAGGCGCTGGAAGCCGCCCGCGCCGCCGACCGCACCGCTGCACGTGGCGAGGCGACAGCGCCCCTTCACGGCGTCCCCTTCGCTGCCAAGGACATGACGCCCACCAAGGGAGACCTGACGACGCTCGGCTCCTGGACCCAGGGCGACCGGGTCCCGGATGAGAGCGCACTCGTCATCCGCCGTCTCCAGGATGCCGGCGGCATCCTGATGGGCAAGACGACGACCCCGGAATTCGCCTATGCCAGCTTCACCCACAGCCCCCGCTGGGGCATCACCCGCAACCCGTGGAACGCGGAACGCACCTCCGGCGGCTCCTCCGGCGGCTCGGCCGTTGCGGTCGCGACCGGCGTCGTGCCCTTCGCCGAAGGCACGGATATGGGCGGCTCGGTCCGCATACCCGCGGCCCTGAGCGGCACGGTCGGTCTGAAGGCCAGCATCGGCCGCATCCCGATGACCATCCTGCCGAGCGTCTTCGACAACATCTCGCATTTCGGCCCGCTCGCCCGCACCGTCGGCGATGCCGTCTCCTTCATGGAAGCGACCTGCGGACCGAGTGATGAGGACATCTCATCGCTGCCCGTCGGCTTCGTCTCGCATGTTGCCCGCAACGGCAGCCTCGCAGGCAAGCGCTTCGCCCTGTCGGTCGATCTCGGCTATTACCAGGTCGAACCCGAAGTCGAGCGGCTCGTCCGCCAGGCGGCCGACGAGCTGTGCCGCGCCGGAGCAACGGTCGATGAAGTGCCTATGCAATGGACACGCGCCGTCAACGACGAATGGTTCGATCTCTGGTGCGTCTTCATGTCGGGGTTCTTTGGCGAAACGATCGAGACCTACCGCAACACGATGGATCCGGCCGTCGTTTCGATGATCGAGCGCGGGCTGGCGATGAACGCCACCGCCTACAAGCGCGTCGAACTTCTGCGCACCCGCATGTGGCGCGACATGGCCGCTCTTTTCGCAAATTACGACGCGCTGCTGTGCCCGACCTGCGCCGTCACCGCCCCGCTGGTCACCGAATGCGACGACGATTATGTCGCGACCGGTCCGGATGGCCGCTTCGTCGGTCTCGACATGACCTGCCCCTTCAACATGCTGCCGCAGCTTCCTGCCCTGTCGCTTCCGGTCGGCATCGCATCGAACGGCCTGCCCGTCGGCCTGCAGATCGTCGGCCGCCGCTTTGCGGATGAAAGCGTGCTGTCGATGGCTGCGGCGCTGGAGGCGCGGCTCTCTGTCCCGCGGCTTCCCGCCCCTTGACTTATGCCGCCGATCGTCCGACTTCACTCATGACTGACGCAAGGAGCAGACCAATGAGCGAAGCCGCAAAGAGCACGATCGACCAGAGCGAAGTAGACCGCTTCTCGGCGATGGCGGCTGAGTGGTGGAGCCCGACCGGTAAATTCAAGCCGCTGCACAAGTTCAACCCCGTGCGGCTGACCTATATCCGCGACAAGGCAGCCGAGAATTTCGGGCTCGACCCGAAAAGCCCGAAGCCGTTGGAAGGCCTGCGCGTTCTCGATATCGGCTGCGGCGGCGGCCTGCTCTCCGAGCCGGTCGCGCGGATGGGCGCCACCGTCGTCGGCGCCGACCCCTCCGAAAAGAATATCGGCATTGCCTCCACCCATGCGAAGGCATCGGGCGTTTCCGTCGACTACCGTCCTGTCACGGCGGAACAGCTCGCCGAAGCCGGCGAGATCTTCGATATCGTCCTGAACATGGAAGTCGTCGAGCACGTTGCCGATGTCGAATTCTTCATGTCGACCTGCGCCAGGATGGTCCGCCCCGGCGGGATGATGTTCGTCGCCACTATCAATCGGACGATGAAGGCCGCCGCACTCGCGATCTTCGCTGCCGAAAACATCCTGCGCTGGCTGCCGCGCGGCACGCATCAATATGAGAAACTGGTTCGCCCCGAAGAGCTGGAAGCGCCGATGACCGCCTCCGGCCTCGAAATCATCGACCGCACCGGTGTCTTCTTCAACCCGCTGGCAAACCAGTGGAATCTCTCGAAGGACATGGACGTGAATTACATGCTGCTGGCAAAGCGCACGGCCTGAGCGATCAGACCTTCAATTTACTCACGAGTTCCAAGAGATCCTGCTGGCGCGTGGCATTTTGGGCTGCGAGTGCCTTGACCCGCTCGCGGTCGATGGTGACTTCCTCGCCGTCAGGGCCATAAGGCTGCTTGAAGTTGAACGCATGCGCGCTCGGTCCGTGATCGTCGAGATATTCAAGCCGCGAGGCGCCCTCCTGCCAGTCCGGCCGATGCGTGGCCGAGACCCACCACAAAACCAGCGGCGGCCAGCTTTGCCGGACATTCCAGGCCCGGGCATTCTTCAGCGCGTCGGCATGCACGCCGCTATAGGTGAAGGCCATCAACGACTCGATATCGGCCCAGAGCGACAACGAGGATGGCGCGGTGGTGAAGCCGCTGCCTTCGATATATCTTGGAAAGACCTGAGCACCCCAGCTTCTCGTACCGGGTATGCCCGGATAACCCGAACGCCCCAGAAAGCCTTGCGCTCGCGTCGCTGCTTCGAAATTTGCGGGTTCGCGCAGCATGAAACCGCGGACTGCCTCGCTGTCGGCGGGCGCCACGTGAAGCCCGAAATTGTAGAAGGCCAGACGCGCAGACTGCATGTCAGTTCACATCGTCAGGCAAGACCGGCAAAGCAGCGATCTCGATGCCTTCCTCGATCAGTTCCTGCGCCTCGTTGGCCGTCGCCTGACCGATAATGCCGCGCGCATCGGCCTCTCCATAATGGATCTTGCGCGCCTCTTCCGGAAAGCGCGCTCCGACATCCTCGGAATTCGCCTTCACCTGGGCAACGGCATCCTTGAGTTTCTGAAACGCTTCGCGGCGCATCGCGTCCATGGCAACGGTCTTGATTTCGTCCTTCCTGCGGGCGGTGGAGACGGACGGCGCCATCAGCACCTTCGAGATCGAGCCCGAATGACAGACCGGACAGGTCAGGAAACCGGAATTGACCTGTCTTTCGAAATCGGCGCTTTCGGAAAACCAGCCCTCGAACTCGTGGGCATTCTCGCAACTGAGGGAATAGCGGATCAAGCGGCAACGCCTCCCTTCACCGCTCCCGGTATCTTCTCGATCGAGAATTCCCGGCCGTTCTTCAGGTTGGGAATCTTGTCATGCGCGGCCTTCACGGCAGCAGGATCGATCTCCGCAACGATGACGGCCTCGCCGGTGCCGCCAGCCGATGCCAGCACCCGGCCCCAGGGATCGATAATCATCGAATGACCGAAGGTCTCGCGCCCGTCCTCATGAACGCCGGCCTGGGCGGCTGCGATAACGAAGACGCCGTTCTCGATGGCACGGGCCCGCAGCAGGATTTCCCAATGCGCCTCGCCGGTCTGCTTCGTGAAGGCGGCAGGAACCGTCATGACTTCGGCACCGGCAACAGCCTGCGCCCGGAAAAGAGCCGGAAAGCGGACATCGTAGCAGATGGTAAAACCCATCTCGGCAAATGGCAGCGACACGACGCGCGCTTCGGAGCCAGGCCGGTAGGCAGCGCTTTCACGCCAGCTCTCGCCATTGTCGAGATCGACATCGAACATGTGGATCTTGTCATAGCGGTTCAGCACCGTGCCATCAGGGCCGAACAGGAAGCCGCGATTGGCCATCTTGCCATCGTCAAGCGCGATCGCCGTCGAGCCGACATGCATATGGATGCCGAGCTCGGAGGCAAGCTCGGAAGCAGTCCGCACGATGATATCGTCGGCCTCGCCGCGCAATACGGCCTTGGCGGCAGCGCGGTCACGCTGCAGCATCCCGGTCATCTCGGGCGTCTGGACATAGGTTGCGCCCTGAGCCGCAGCCTCGCGGACAAGCCGCACCATAGACACGGCATTGCGCGCCGGATCGACGCCAGAGCACATCTGAACGGCAGCTGCCTTGAAGGCCATCGTACTGCCCTCAGGCCGCCAGCATCGGATCGAGCTTGCCGGCACGGTCGAGCGCGAAGAGATCGTCACAACCGCCGACATGCTGACTACCGATGAAAATCTGCGGGAAGGTCGTGCGGCCGTTCGACTTGCCGATCATTTCCTGGCGCAGATCGGGCGAGAACGTCGCATCATGCTCGACGTAATCGACGCCCTTCTCCTCGAGCAGGGACTTGGCGCGGGCGCAATAGCCGCAGAACTGCCGTGTATAGATCGTGACGGGTACCATATTCCGGTCTCCAGACGGGCCTGTTTTCTCCTTGTCATATAGGTTCTTGCAGAGCCCTTGCAAAGGTCAAAACCGTGATGTCGGAGGCACCTGCCTTGCGCAGGGCGCGGGTGGCCGCAGCCACCGTCGCGCCGGTCGTGTAGACATCGTCGACAAGGACGATCCGCTTGCCGAAGACATCGTTTTCCCGGCCGCGGGCGATCGCGAAGGCGCCGCGCACATTCTCCTCGCGCGCCCTCGCCCCGAGCCCGACCTGCTGTTCGGTGCGCTTGACGCGGAGCAGCGTGGCGGCGAGCAGCGGCTTGCCGGAAAGTCGAGCCAGATGCCGCGCCAGTTCGGCCGCCTGGTTGAACTTGCGCGACAGCATCCGCGACCGGTGCAGCGGCACGGGAATGATCGCATCGCACGCTTCGACCGTGCCGTCGGCCGCCCGCAGCATCCAGCCGGCCATCATCGGCGCAAGGTCGACGCGGTCGCGATATTTCAAACCATGAACCAGATTACGGATGGCCTCGTCGTGGATAGCGGCAGAACGCAGACGATCGAACGGCGGCGGGTCGGCAATCGCCTGCGCGCTCAGGATGCCCGTACCGAGATCGTGCGAGAATGGCGACCCCAGCACCTCGCAATAGGGCCGCTCGATGAAGCGCACGCCCGCCCAGCATTCGGGACAGAGGCCGCGATGACCTGACGTCATCGTGCCGCAGGCGGCGCAGGCCGGCGGATAGACGAGATCAGCAAGTGCAAGGAAGGGCTGCGCAAGATGCGCCCAGCCGAACCGCGCTATTCTGCCGAAACCGATTGCCCTCATGCGGCGAGACTAGCCGCTTCCAGCCAAAAGGAAAATCCGTCTTGCCGCCTGCGGGTGACGGGACTATGCACATCGCCATGGATATCATTTTCGATAGAACCGCGATCGCTGCCCACCGTCATCGGGCGCTAAAGAACGGCGACCACAACGCCGCTTTCCTTCTCGATATTGCCGCGACCGAGCTTTCCGAACGGCTCTCCGTCGTCGAGCGCCAGTTCGATCGCGCGGTCGAACTGCACGGCGCGACCGGCACGGCCGCCAAAGCAGCGGTAGCACTCGGCAAAGTCGGCCAAATGGATCGCGTCGAGGCAGAGGCGGCTTATGGCGCGGAGGGAGAGGTCGCTATCGTCGCCCCTCTCGAAGACGTCCCGCTTGAACCGCAATCGGCTAACCTCATCATTGCACCGCTCAGCCTGCACCTGACCAACGACACGCCGGGCGTCTTCATCCAGATCCGCAGAGCCTTGAGGCCCGACGGACTTTTCCTGGCGGCTATTCCGGGTTCAGGCACGCTGCAGGAGTTGCGCGACGTGCTGCTCGCCACCGAGGCGGAAATGACCGGTGGCGCCAGCCCGCGCGTCATTCCCTTCGCGGATGTCCGCGATGTCGGCAGCCTGTTGCAGCGCGCCGGCTTCTCGCTGCCCGTCATCGACGCCGAGAGCTATACGGTGCGCTACGACTCGATCTTTCCGCTGATGAAGGACCTGCGCGCTATGGGGATGGCAAACCCGCTCGCTGCGCGCAGCCGCAAGCCGCTCTCGCGCGCCTTCTTCCTACGCGCGGCTGAAATCTATGCCGAGCGTTACTCCGATCCGGATGGCCGGATCCGCGCGACATTCTCGATCATCTATGTCTCGGGATGGGCTCCGCACGAGAGCCAGCAGAAGCCTTTGCAGCCGGGATCGGCCAAGGCGCGGCTCGCCGATGCTCTGCGCGTCGAAGAGCACAAGCTGAAGCAATAGCGCCTTTTACGGCGACTTCGATGCCATGCTATTGCTGATATTCGTGAAGGTGTTCTGCAAACTGTTGCCGAACGCCCCGAAGCCGGCGATCAAGCCGACGGAAATCAATGCTGCGAGCAAACCGTATTCGACAGCGGTTGCGCCGCGAATATCAACGATCAAGGCCCTAAGAGAACGCATCATCCCAACCCTTTCCCGCAAAAATGCGGCCGCCCCTCGGCAGATGGTCTTTCTTCAGCAGCCGGCCCCCGAGCCGTATCCCTGCACCACGCATACCGAGCCCGGAGTTTCCTGAAGCACGCTGCGGCGGATCGTGTAACGCTTGCCGTTCTCGGTCTTGGGAATCGAGCCGGTCGTGATGTTATCGAAGTCAGACGGAACGCTTGCGAAAACGCTCGACTTTGACTTGTCGGCGAGCATCGGCGTGAGGATGAGCGTCAGTGCGACGGCGGCAGTGCCGAACAGCAAGGCGAGATTGAGCGCACCCGTTCTGCGCGAGGCATTCGAGCTCTGCTGCTTCTCTCTAACTGCTTTCCAGAAATCGTCGTCCATAGGTCAAGCCTTCATACACACACGCCAGTCGCTTGATTGAGGCCGATCTTTGGCAGAAGGTGTTAAACGATCGATTAATATCCACAGACAAAAATCGTCCGCCGAAATAATTCGCAAGACACTTCTAAAGTAGATCCTGCAGCATCGGGATCAGCGGCTCATCGGCCGGCGGCATCGGATAATCCCGCAATTGTATGGGCTTGACCCATTTCAGCGCCTGCCCTTCCCTGCTCTGAGGAATGCCTTCATAGCGACGGCAGACATAAAGCGGCATCAGCAGATGAAATGTGTCATAGCTGTGGCTGGCAAATGTCAGCGGCGCCAGACAGGCGACCTTCGTCTTGATGCCGAGCTCCTCTTCGAGCTCGCGCACTAGGCACTCTTCCGGCGTCTCGCCCGGCTCGACCTTGCCGCCCGGAAATTCCCAAAGGCCTGCAAGCGACTTCCCCTCCGGCCGCTGAGCCAGGAGAATGCGTCCATCTGAATCGATCAGCGCGCAGGCGGCTACCAAGAGGATTTTCTTGCCGGCGTCGCTCATTGTCAAAGTGCCTTGCGCCAGTAGCTGTAGCGATACGCTTCCCGAAAGCCTAGGCGATCGTAAAGTGCCAATGCCGGCGTATTGTCGGCCTTCACCTGCAGCCATCCGGTGCGGGCGCTGCGCATGCGCGCCCAGCGGAGGGCCGATGTCAGGATTTCGAGGCCGAGGCCCTCGCGCCGGCGTTCCCGCGCGACAGACAGCGACATGATGCCGGCAAGATCGTTGTCCTGCACGCAAAGAACTGTCGCAAGCGGTCCTGACGCTGGGTCCTCGATCATGAACAGGCCCGATGGCGGCTTGATCGCGTTGATCACCTCGGCCAGCGCCGCCTTCAGCCGCGGCGAGACCTGATCGGTCGCGAGATTGGCATCGACGAAGCGGCCGACGTCATGGGTCGGCAGATGGTCGAGTGTGTCAGGCAGATCGGCCTGCGTCAGATCGCAGGTCATCACGATCGTCTCGTCGAAATGCGTCCAGTTCTGCTCGGCGACGACATCAACGAGCAGCGGCGTGCAGAGCGGCGTCTGCCGCAGCACGGCCGGACGTCCGTAGGCCTCGAACTTGCGGCTCGCCTTTTCCAGGCGGATCTCGATATCTCTATGATCGGACGGATCGAGCGGCACGATGGAGTTCAGCCGGTTCGACGGATGGCCTGCCGTCAGCCGCACCTGCCAGCTCCCGTCATACTGCACGGACGAGGCGGGCCAGGCCCGAAAGCCGACCGCTTCAAGCCTGCGAACGAGCGGCAGGTTTGCCGTCTTTGAAGAAGTCTCAGTCAATGAACGATCAGCTCCGGTAGTCACCGTTGATCGCCACATACTCCTTAGTGAGGTCGCAGGTCCAGACCGTTGCCTGACCTTTACCGAGACCGATATCGACTTTGACAGGAATATCCTGCTGTTTCATGACATCCGATGCGGCCTCTTCCGAATAGCCGGGATCGCGCTCGCCGTTGACCGCAACGCGGACATCTCCGAACCAGATCGCCAGGCGGTCGCGATCCGCCATCTCGCCGGCCTTGCCGACGGCCATGACGATACGGCCCCAGTTGGCGTCCTCGCCGGCGGCCGCGGTCTTGACCAGCGGCGAATTGGCAATCGACAGTGCGATCCGCTTGGCTGCCGCATCGCTCTCGGCGCCGGTCACCGTGATTTCGAGCATCTTGGTCGCGCCCTCGCCGTCGCGGCAGACCTGCAGCGCCAGATCCTTGAGCACTTCGTTGAGCGCCACTCGGAAGGTCGCCAGGCGGGCATCGTCGGCGCGCTCGACGCGGGCCTGACCGTCAGCCGCTGCCGCGCCGGTCGCAAACAGCATCAGCGTATCGGAGGTCGACGTGTCGCTGTCGACGGTCATCGAGTTGAAGGTCGGGCCGACGCCTTCCGACAGCATCGACTGCAGCGCGGCCGGAGCGATATCAGCATCGGTCACGACGAAGGAGAGCATCGTCGCCATATCGGGCGCGATCATGCCGGCACCCTTGGCGATACCATTGATCGTCACCTTGACGCCGCCGATTTCGGCGCTGCGCGTCGCAACCTTCGGATAGGTGTCCGTGGTCATGATCGCCTTGGCAGCCTCGAACCAGAAATCGCCGGTCGCATCGTGATGCATGGCGTCGAGCACGCCAGCAAATTTGGTCGCATCCAGCGGCTCGCCGATAACGCCTGTCGAGGCGAGATAGATTTCATTCTCACCGCAGCCGACCGCTGCCGCGGCTGACTTCGCCGTCAATTCGGTGGCCGCGCGGCCCTTCAGCCCGGTGAAGGCATTGGCATTGCCGGAATTGACGACCACGGCGCGCGCAATGCCGTGCGGCAGATTGCTGCGGCAGAAATCGACGGGCGCCGACGGGCACTTCGAGCGAGTAAAGACGCCTGCCACCGAAGCCGGCTTGTCGAACACCATCATCAGCACGTCGGTTCGGTTCTTGTACTTGATTCCGGCGGAAGCGGTCGCCATGCGCACACCGCGAAGCGCGGGCATGGATGCGAAGGTCTTCGGGGCGAGCGGAGAAACGGAACCGGACATTGTGATGGACCTGCCTGATAGTGAAGGGCCCGGAAGAACCGGGCCCGAATGATGATTACTGCTGCGGCTGAACGGCGGGCTCTTCACCCGGCGCCGGCTGCTTGTTCGCATCCTCGTAACCCTTGCGAAGGGTTTCGTCCATGATGTCGACCTTGGACTTTTCCTTCGCCGAAGCGAGAAGGGCAAGATACTTGTCGCGCATGACGAGCTGACGAACCTGGTCCTTGACCTGGTCGAACGGCGGCGGCGGGGCGTCGCGCTTATCTTCGACCTTGATGACGTGGTAACCGAAATCGGTCTTCACCGGGGTCTTGGAATAGGTGCCCTTTTCGAGCGAGAAGGCTGCGTCTTCGAATTCCTTGACCATGCGGCCCTTGGTGAAATAGCCGAGATCGCCGCCGTCAGCCTTGTTCGGGTCGGTGGACTTTTCCTTGGCGAGCTCAGCAAAATCCTTGCCGGCGTCGAGCTGCTTGATGACGTCCTTGGCTTCATCCTCGGTCTTGACCAGGATGTGGCGGGCGTGAACTTCTTCCTGCTTCGGCAGGCTTGCGACTTCCTTGTCGTAGCGTGCCTTCACTTCGTCATCGGTAACGGTGTCGACGACATGCTTCTTGAAGTAGGCATTGTGCAGCTCGCGGTCTGTCAGATACTGCAGGCGCTTCTTGAACTCGTCGGTCTGGTCGAGCTTTTCGGCAGCGGCGTCGCCAGCAAGCAGCTTCACATCGATGGCAGCAGAAAGGGCAGCGACCTTCTTCTGATCATCCGGCAGCTGAGCGAGCTGCGGGTCCAGATTTGCGATCGCCAGATCGAGTTCAGACTGATGGATTTCCAGGTTGCCAACCTTGGCGATGACGGCGTCCGGCTTGTCTTCTGCATAGACCGGCGCATGGAACGCAACGAAGGTCGCGACCGCCATCACGGCAAGTTTGTTGTAGCTCAACATCAAATAACCTTTCAGAGTTACACCACCGGCTTCAGCATCACATGTGAATCCAGCCTAAAACAGCGTTCAACACTGGAATGTGGCCTTTCTATATCAGCCAAATCCGTTGACATCATTCGACCCCCCTCTTATCTGTCACGCAACCTCGCGTCCAGAACAGTTTCCCGGCGTTTCGAGGCGTGTGCCTGAATTTCGGCTGGGTGCGCGCATAAGAAAAGCCGGGGAAGAATATTAGAAAGGGCCAGTCATATGGTCAGCTTTGGCGGCATCGCCCGCAAGATATTTGGCTCTGCCAACGACCGCCGCGTGCGGTCTTTCCAGCCGAAAGTCGCAGCAATCAGCGCCATCGAGGAAAAGACGAAGGCCTTGAGCGACGAGCAGCTCGCCGCACAGACGGTCGAGTTCCGCAAGCAACTGGCAGATGGCAAGACGCTCGACGACATCCTGATCCCGGCTTTTGCCGTGGTTCGCGAGGCGTCGCGCCGCGTTCTCGGCATGCGACCTTTTGACGTACAGCTCGTCGGCGGCATGATCCTTCACTCCGGCGACATCGCCGAGATGAAGACCGGCGAAGGCAAGACGCTGGTCGCAACCCTGCCGGTCTATCTGAACGCGCTTTCCGGCAAGGGCGTGCACGTCGTCACCGTCAACGACTACCTGGCGCAGCGCGATGCGGCGACCATGGGCAAGGTCTACGGCTTCCTCGGACTGACCACAGGCGTCATCGTCCACGGTCTTTCCGATGAGGAACGCGCAGCCGCCTACAACTGCGACATCACCTACGCCACCAACAACGAACTCGGCTTCGATTATCTGCGCGATAACATGAAGTACGAGAAGGGCCAGATGGTCCAGCGCGGCCATAACTTCGCGATCGTCGACGAAGTGGACTCGATCCTGGTCGACGAAGCCCGCACGCCGCTGATCATCTCCGGCCCGCTCGATGACCGTTCCGATCTCTACAACACGATCGACGCGTTCATCCCGCTGCTCTCCGACGGCGATTACGAAATCGACGAGAAGCAGCGCTCCGCCAACTTCTCCGAAGAAGGCACGGAAAAGCTCGAAGGTCTCCTGAAGCAGGCAGGCCTACTCAAGGGCGCCTCGCTCTACGACATCGAAAACGTCGCGATCGTCCACCACGTCAACAACGCGCTGAAGGCCCACAAGCTCTTCCAGCGCGACAAGGACTACATCGTCCGCAACGACGAGATCGTCATCATCGACGAATTCACCGGCCGCATGATGCCGGGCCGCCGTTATTCGGAAGGCCAGCACCAGGCGCTTGAGGCCAAGGAAAAGGTCAAGATCCAGCCTGAAAACCAGACGCTGGCTCAGATCACTTTCCAGAACTACTTCCGCATGTACGGAAAGCTCGCCGGCATGACGGGTACGGCGCAGACGGAAGCGGAAGAATTCGGCAACATCTACGGCCTTGAAGTCGTCGAAGTACCGACCAACCTGCCGATCCAGCGTATCGACGAAGACGACGAGGTCTACCGGACCTTCGAAGAGAAGTACAAGGCGATCATCGCCGAGATTGCCGACGCGCAGAAGCGCGGTCAGCCGGTTCTCGTCGGCACGACCTCGATCGAAAAGTCCGAACTGCTCGCAGACCTGATGCGCAAGCAGGGCTTCAACGACTTCCAGGTCCTGAATGCCCGCTATCACGAGCAGGAAGCCTACATCGTCGCGCAGGCCGGCGTTCCCGGTGCGGTGACGATCGCCACCAACATGGCTGGCCGCGGCACCGACATTCAGCTCGGCGGCAATCTCGAAATGCGTGTCGAGCGCGAGCTCGAAGGTGTCGAGCACGGTCCCGAATATGACGCCAAGGTCGAGGCCATCCGCGCCGAGATCAAGCAGCTGAAGGAAAAGGCGCTCGCCGCCGGCGGTCTCTACGTCATCGCGACTGAACGCCACGAAAGCCGCCGTATCGACAACCAGCTGCGCGGCCGTTCCGGCCGTCAGGGTGACCCGGGCCGCTCGAAGTTCTACCTGTCGCTCCAGGATGACCTGATGCGCATCTTCGGCTCCGACCGTATGGACGGCATGCTGACGAAGCTCGGTCTCAAGGATGGCGAGGCAATCGTCCATCCCTGGATCAACAAGGCCCTCGAGCGCGCGCAGAAGAAGGTCGAAGCCCGCAACTTCGACATCCGCAAGAACCTGCTCAAGTATGACGACGTCCTCAACGACCAGCGCAAGGTCATCTTCGATCAGCGCCTGGAACTGATGGAAGCCGCCAATATCGCCGAGACCGTTTCGGATATGCGCCGCGAAGTCATCGAAGACCTCGTCGACAAGCACATCCCGGAACGCGCCTATGCCGAACAGTGGGATGCTGCCGGTCTCAAGGAACAGGTCGCAAGCATTCTCAACCTCGACCTGCCGATCGAAGACTGGGTCAAGGAAGAAGGTATCGGCGAAGACGATATCCGCGAGCGCATCACCGAAGCTGCCAACGCCACCTTCACCGAGAAGGCCGAGCGTTTCGGCGACGACATCATGCGCTATGTCGAGCGCTCGATCCTGATGCAGACACTCGACCACCTGTGGCGCGAGCACATCGTCAACCTCGACCACTTGCGTTCGGTCATCGGCTTCCGCGGCTATGCCCAGCGCGATCCGTTGCAGGAATACAAGTCCGAGGCCTTCGAACTCTTCCAGGCACTGCTGAACAACCTCCGCCAGGCGGTCACCGCGCAGCTGATGCGCGTCGAGCTGGTCCAGCAGGCGCCGGCCGAGCCGGAGCTTCCGGTCATGCACGCCCAGCATCTGGATCCCGATACCGGCGAGAACGACTTTGCTCCCGCCTACCAGGCATCGGAAGTGATTGTCGCGCCTGAAAATCGCGATCCGAACGATCCCGCCACCTGGGGCAAGGTCGGCCGCAACGAGCCCTGCCCCTGCGGTTCCGGCAAGAAGTTCAAGCACTGCCACGGCGCTTTCGCCGAAGCGTGATTGACTTGAAAAGACGATGAAGATGCCGCCTCCGGGCGGCATTTTCTTTTGTGGATCAGACAATGCCGATGTTAAGCGCCGGCCACGTTGTACAACCGTTTCTTAACCCTGATCTGGCAAGACTGAAGGCACGATTTGCCTGAGTTCTGAGTTGTGCGTGTTCATTATGGCAGTCATTGAAACAGCTGAAAGAATGCTGCCCGCCAGCTTGCGTCCGGCCGGCAGCCGACTGCTGCGCATGCTCGCTGCCGTGCTGACCGAACGCGACGGCAAGGCGGCCGCCCAGCGCATGGCGCTGACCGCATTCGCAATCCGCATTCTGAGCGCCGCCCTCGCCTTCGTCTCGCAGATCATCCTCGCGCGCCTGATGGGCGAATGGGAATACGGCATTTTCGTTTTCATCTGGGTACTGATCGTCCTCTTCGGCGATCTCTCCTGCCTTGGCTTTCACACCGCGATCGTCCGCTTCCTGCCGCAATACAAGGCTTCCGGTGCCTTCGAGGAAATCCGCGGCCTGACGGGCACCGCCCGCATCTTCGCAATCCTCTCCGGCTCGCTGCTGATGGTTGCGGGCATGATCGGGCTGCATGTCTTCGGCGACAAGATCGAAATCTACTATCTGATCCCCGGCTTCCTCGGGCTGCTGGCGCTGCCGATGATCGCCCTCGGCGACATTCTGGAAGGCACTTCGCGCGCCAACCATTGGCCGGTCATGGCGCTGAGCCCGGTCTATATCGTCCGCCCGATCCTGATCATTCTCTTCATGCTGATCGCCAATGCCATGGGCGCCGAGCATACGGCTGTCGTTGCGATGCAGTCGGCCCTCCTTGCCACCTATGTCACGGCGCTTGGCCAGTATATCGCGACGCTACTGCGCCTGCGCCGCCACTACGACACCGGCCAGCGCAAGGTTGATTTCATCGCCTGGCTCAGCGTCGCCTTCCCCATCTTCCTGATCGAGGGTGCAAGCTTCCTGCTCACCAATTCCGATGTCGTGATCGTCGGTATTTTCCTCCAGCCGCACGATGTCGCGATCTATTTCGCCGCCGCCAAGACCATGGCGCTGGTGCAGTTCATCATGTTCTCGGTGAAGGCCGCCTCGGGCCCGCGCTTCTCCAGCATCATCGCCGGCGGCACCCGGGCGGAACTTGCCGTTGCCGCTGCAGATGCGGCACGCTGGACCTTCTGGCCGGCGCTCGGTATCGGTCTTTGCGTTCTGGCCGCAGGCCATCTGCTGCTCTCGCTCTTCGGCGGCGCCTTCACCGCCGGTTATGTACTGATGGCGATCCTGCTTGCCGGCATACTCGCCAAGGCGCTGGTCGGTCCGGCCGAGACGCTGCTGATGATGGCAGGCAAGCAGAACCTCTGCGCCGCGCTCTATGCCGGGGCGCTGACGGCCAACATCACGCTCAACCTGACCCTCATTCCTCACCTCGGAACCGTCGGCACCGCGATCGCCACGGCATCGGCCATGGCCGTCGAGGCGATACTTCTACACATCGCCGTGCGGCGCACGCTCGGCATCGTTCTCTTTGCATTCAGCCGCCCGGCGACTGCGCAGACAGACAGGAAGGCCCACTGATGGTGCGCACCCCTCCGAACACCGAGTCCACGGACGCCACGACCAATCGCATGGTCCACGAACTCGCCTCTTTGAATTTCGATGGACCGCAGGCGGAAGCCCGCGTCGAGGTCGGCCGCCCGGGCCGCGAGCTCTGCGTCTATCCCGGCAAGCTCGGCTACGAGCTGCAGGACGAACTCGACTTCCTCTCGAACCGCGCGATCGAACCGAACGTCTTTTTCACCGGCCGTTTCCTGGCGCCGGCCATGCCGCGCCTCGATGACCGGCAGGTGAGCTTTGCGCTGATGCGTGATACCGGCAGCAACCGCAGCCGCATGCGCTTCCTGATGCCCTTTTCCGTCGAAAAGCCGGGCTTTGCCGTCGGCCCGTCGATCATCCGCGGCTGGTCGAACAGCTTTGCTCCGCTCGGCACCCCGCTCGTCGATGCCGAGGATGCAGCCGAGACGCTCGACAACCTCTTCGAGGGTCTGACGGCGCGCGACCTGCGGCTGCCGTTGATCCTCGTTCTGCCCGATCTCAGGCTGAACGGCATCTTTGCCCGGCTGGTAAAGGCGGTGGCTCTCGGCCGCAACCTGCCGCTGACGATCACCAACCCGTTCGAGCGCCCGATGCTGGAGAGCGAGGAAGACGCCGTTGCCTATCTCGCGAGCTCGGTCTCCTCGTCACACATGCGCGAAATGCGCCGCCAGTGGCGCCTGCTCGAGGACAAGGGCACAGTGACCTATAACGTCGCCCGCCAGCCGCGCGACGTCCATATGCGCTTTGAAGAATTCCTTTCGATGGAAGCCGGCGGCTGGAAGGGCAAGAAGCGCAGCGCTCTCGTCACCGACCGCTATCATACTGCCTTCGCCCGCGAAGCCGTCTCCAATCTCGCCGCGATCGACGCCGTCCGTATCCATACGATCGATTTCAACGGCAAGGCGATCGCGGCGATCGTCGTGCTGATGATGGGCGGCGAAGCCTACACCTGGAAGACGGCTTACGACGAGGAATTCGCCCGCTTTTCGCCCGGAAAGCTGCTGATGGGCGAGCTGACGGAATGGCATCTCGACGATGCCAACATCATGCGCTCGGATTCCTGCGCCATCCCCGATCACCCGATCATGAGCCGGTTCTGGAAGGAACGCGAGGATATGGGAACGCTGGTCATCGGCCTGACGCAAAACGGCGACCGCGACGTCCGACAGGCCGCCACCCAGCTTCACATGTACAGCAACACACGCAACATGGCGAAGATGCTGCGCGCCAAGATCATGTCGCTGGCAGGCCGCGGCTGAGCTTCTGAGCCTAAGCGGCTTCGGCCGCTGCCCGCTCGCGCAGCAGGCGGCGGATCACCTTGCCCGTCGTCGTCAATGGCAATGCATCGACGAATTCCACCTCGCGCGGATATTCGTGCATCGAAAGCCGCATCTTCACCCAGTCGCGGATGTCGGCGGCGAGCTCCGCGCTTGCGGTAACGCCGGGTGCCAGCACCACATAGGCCTTGACGATCTCGGTGCGGACCGGGTCTGGCTTCCCGACGGCGGCCGCGAGCTGAACGGCCGGATGCCCGGACAGACAGTCCTCGATCTCGGCCGGTCCGATCCGGTAACCGGCGGAGGTAATGACATCGTCATCCCGCCCCTCGAAGGTGATGAACCCCTCCGTATCCTGATGCGCGAGATCACCGGTCAGCAGCCAGCCGTTGGCGAATTTGCGCTCCGTCGCCTCCGGATCGTTCCAGTATCCCAGGAACATCACCGGATCCGGCGCCTTGACGCCGATCTGGCCGGTCTGCCCCACCGGCACTTCGTTGCCGTGGTCATCGACGACGGCAACAAGGTGCCCGGGCGAAGGACGGCCGATCGCGCCGGCCTTGGAAACGCCGGCGGCGCGGCTCGAGGAGATGACGAAATTGCACTCCGTCTGGCCGTAGAATTCATTGACCGTGATGCCGAGCGTATCGCGCGCCCAGACATAGGTCTCGCGCCCGAGGGATTCACCGGCCGAGCCGATGGTGCGCAGATTGAGCCGGTATTTCAGATGTGGATCACCGGCCGCCTTCAACAGCCGCAGCGCCGTCGGCGGAATGAACGCATTGCGCACCTGCATCTCGGCCATGATGCGATAGGCGGTATCGGCATCAAATTTCTGCGCTGGCGACGAGACGACGGGAACGCCAAGCAACAGGCTCGGCAGCAGCGCATTGAGCAGACCGCCGGCCCAGGCCCAGTCCGACGGCGTCCAGACCTTATCACCCGCCTGCGGAAATCCTTCATGGGCAAACTGCATGCCGGGAATGTGCCCCGCCAGCACCCGATGGCCATGCAGCGCGCCCTTCGGCGCGCCAGTCGTGCCCGAAGTAAAGATCATCAGCGACGGATCGTCAGGACCCGTATCGACCACGTCGAATACCGGCGCGTGCGAAGCGACGAGATCGGCAAACGCCAGCGCCTCCCCGCCATCGATCGAAATCACAGTCTTCAGATCAGGCAGGCGATCACGAATCTCCGATATCCGCGCCATGCCGAAAGCGTTGGTGATAACGGCGGACGCACCTGGCGTCTTCAACCTGTATTCCAGCGCCTCGACGCCGAAGAGCAGCGCCAGCGGCAGCGCAATGGCGCCCATCTTGTAGATCGCCACATGCGAAATGACGGTTTCGAAGGATTGCGGCAGCAACAGCGCCACGCGGTCTCCACGCCCGATGCCGAGCGAAACGAGCGCATTGGCAAGCGATGCCGACCGCGCCGACAGTTCGCCATAGGTCATCGAGAGGTGTTGGCCGCCGGGATCGAAATGTTCGAGACAGATCCGATGAGGCTCGATCGCCGCCCAGTCGTCGCTGACGGCCCGGCCGATATTGAAATCATCAGGGATGTCCCACGCAAAATCGCGGTAGAGATCGTCATAGCGATCGAAGCGGGGCAATTTCATAGGCTAGTTCCAGTCAATGCTGCACCAGCTAACACCCGCAGGCGCGCGAGTGCAAGCGCGGCCGTTCCAGGCACCATTCTGCCGGTCATCGAAATTTATGCGGGATGCTTGCTGACTTTTGCCGCCGCTCCGCCCTAAATTGGTCTGCAGGCGGCGGGCGGATTCAATCACGGAGTCATTTCAATGGATTATGTAAAACTCGGCAAGACGGGCCTTGAAGTCTCGAAGATCTGCCTGGGCTGCATGACCTTCGGCGATCCCGGCCGTGGCAACCATGCCTGGACGCTCGGCGAAGAGGAAAGCCGCACGATCCTGAAGCAGGCGATCGATCTCGGGATCAACTTCCTCGATACGGCCAACACCTATTCCGAGGGCTCCTCCGAAGAGATCGTCGGCCGGGCCATCAAGAGCTTTTCCAAGCGCGAAGACATCGTGCTTGCCACCAAGGTCTTCAACCGCATGCGCCCCGGCCCGAACGGCGCCGGCCTCTCGCGCAAGGCGATCTTCGACGAGATCGACAACAGCCTGCGCCGCCTCGGTACCGATTACGTCGACCTCTACCAGATCCATCGCTTCGACTATTCGACGCCGATCGAGGAAACGCTGGAGGCGCTGAATGACGTCGTCAAGGCGGGCAAGGCCCGCTATATCGGCGCCTCCTCGATGCATGCTTGGCAGTTCGCCAAGATGATCTACACCGCGCGCCTCAACGGCTGGACGGAATTCGTCAGCATGCAGGACCACGTCAACCTGCTCTATCGCGAGGAAGAGCGCGAAATGCTGCCCTTCTGCGAAGATCAGAAGATCGCCGTCATCCCCTGGAGTCCGCTCGCCCGCGGCCGTCTGACACGCGACTGGGACGAACAGACGGCCCGCACCGAAAGCGACGAATTCGGCAAGACGCTCTACCGCCAGGCCGAAGATTCCGACCGCAAGATCATCGATGCCGTCGGCCGTCTGGCGAAGGAGCACGGCGTTCCCCGGGCACAGATCGCAACTGCATGGATGTTGCAGAAGAGTGCCATCACCGCACCGATCATCGGCGCCTCACGCCCAGGTCACCTCAGCGATGCCGTCGCCGCCCTTGCCGTCAAGCTGACGCCGGAGGAAGTGGCGATGCTGGAGGAACCCTACGTGCCGCACCGCGTCGAAGGTTTCAAGTAAGACGCTTGCGCGGCGCCTCAGGCTTCAAGTGGCGCCGTCGCTGGCGAGAGCTTCTGGCGTGTTGTCGACAGAAACTGCGCGGCAAGCTCACGGTTCTCGACAGCCCTTGCGAGGCTGACTGCCCCCATCATTGATGACAGCGTCGTAAAGCCGTTCTTGCGGCGCTCTTCCGGCGTATCACCGGGCACGACTTCGGCGAGGATCGAGACGAGCATCGAAAGCCCGTCGTTGAAGATTTCGCGCACCGCACCCTTGCTGCGGGCAACCTCGTCCATCAGCGAAACGAAGACGCAGCTGTTGCCGGGATCGTCGACCGCGCACCAGGAGACATAGTGCTCCAGCAGCGCCTCCAGGGGACGGTCCGGCGAGCCCGCGATCAATTCCTTCCAGCGCACCTCGACCCTGGCCACCAGCGCGCGGCTGACCTCGATCTGCAACTCGTCCTTCGACTGGAAATGACCGTAAAAGCCGCCATGCGTCAGTCCGCAAGACTTCATGATGTCGGCGACACCGACACCGTCGAAGCCGTTTTCGCGAAACATCACGCCGGCAGCGTCGATGATCTTCTGACGGTTTTCGGCAAATTTCTCACGGCTCACGCGCATTGCAGCATTTCCTGAAATTGGTCGCTTGACAATTTATATGATGCCAATCATCAATACGCAACAAATATGATGATCATCATCTAAATCGGTGATGTATTGATCAGCCCTCTGAATGGATGACGCCTCATGGTATCGACAGCGCTTGCCTCCACCCTCGCCCGGCGAAACATTCATTACGGATGGGTCATCGTCGCCGCCACCTTCCTGACCATGCTGGTAACAGCAGGCGCCATGGGCGCACCCGGCGTCCTCATCAAGCCGCTGCAGGATGAGTTCGGCTGGGAAACCTCGCAGATCTCCTCAGCCTTGGCGATCCGCCTGATCCTCTTCGGTCTGATGGGTCCGTTCGCCGCCGCCTTCATGAACTATTTCGGCGTCCGCAAGGTCATCGTCTTCGCTCTCGGCCTGATCGGCGCCGGCTTCGTCGGCTCGCTGTTCATGACGTCGCTCTGGCAGCTTCTGGTGCTCTGGGGCATTGTCGTCGGCTTTGGCACCGGCCTGACCGCCATGGTGCTGGCGGCAACCGTCTCCGCCCGCTGGTTCACCAAGCATCGTGGCCTTGTTGTCGGCATGCTGTCGGCTAGCTCGGCAACCGGCCAGCTGGTCTTCCTGCCGCTGATGGCCGAGCTCACCGAACGCTACGGCTGGCGCGCCACCGTCTTTTTCGTCTGCGCCATGATCATGGTCGCCGCCCTCGTCGTCCTGCTCTTCATGCGCGACCGTCCCTCGGACCTGAACCTGCCGTCGGTCGGCGAGGCTCATGTCACGGCTGCGCCCGCCCGCGGCACGCTGATCGACGCCCTCAAGACCCCGATCGTCATCCTCAAGGAAATCTCGACGACCTCCACCTTCTGGATTCTCTTTGCCACCTTCTTCATCTGCGGCCTCAGCACCAACGGCCTGATCCAGACGCATTTCGTCACCCTCTGCGGCGATTTCGGCATCCTGCCGGTGGCCGCCGCCAGCGTTCTCGCCGTCATGGGCATCTTCGATTTCTTCGGCACGATCGGCTCCGGCTGGCTCTCCGACCGTTTCGATAACCGCTGGCTGCTCTTCTGGTACTACGGCCTGCGCGGCCTCTCGCTGCTCTTTCTGCCCTTTAGCGATTTCACCTTCTACGGCCTGTCGATCTTCGCCGTCTTCTACGGTCTGGACTGGATCGCCACCGTGCCCCCGACCGTGAAGATCGCCGCCGATCGCTTCGGCAAGGAAAAGGTCGGCCTCGTCTTCGGCTGGGTCTTCGCCGGCCACCAGCTGGGCGCCGCGACCGCCGCCTATGGCGCGGGCCTGTCGCGCACCGAGCTACAGAGCTACCTCCCCGCCTTCTTCATCGCCGGCGCCTTCTGTCTGCTCGCCTCGATCCTGGCGATCACGCTGAAGAAATCCGGCCAAGGCAGCGCCGGAGCGGCTGTCGCCCACTAACGAAAATGGCTTCCGGCGCGCCTGCGCCGGAAGCCATATCAAATCAGCCGGATAACACCGCCCACCGTCTTGCATGCGCGGGCACCCGCATGTTAGACACCCGCCCGTTACTATCCGTGCCCCATTGGCGGAATTGGTAGACGCGCTCGACTCAAAATCGAGTTTCGAAAGAAGTGCTGGTTCGACCCCGGCATGGGGCACCACTCATCAGCAAAGCAGCTCTCAGCGCCCGCAGCTTACTTGTTCTTCAGCAGCCACATCTTGCCGGCCATGGTGATGCCGTAGACGTCCTTGGCGGCGTCGGTGTCGAGATTGCGGCGTTCGATGAGGCCGGCACCGCTCAGTTCTTCGATGGATTTGGGCGTGACGGACTTGATCTTCTGCGGACGCTCTTTCCACCGGTCGCTCTTCGCGTAGGTCACGGTGGCGTTCTCATGGGTCCACTTGTTGGTGGACTGAGGATGGAGGTCGCCGTCCTTTGCAAGCTTCAGCGCAGAGATGAGGGCGGGTGTAAGTTCGGTCATAATTGTAAAGGGCCTGTTCTAAGTTTCCGAGGGGCCCTTAGCACACATTTGCGGCAACACCTCAAAAAAGCGGCCGGATTTGCATTTTCTGCAAGAATGCGCGGCAGATCCATCACAGCGGCACCCGCTGGAGGCGGCCCTGCTAGTGGATCAGCTGCAGCCTGATCTCTTCCTTTGCTGCAAAAGACCGGCATTCCGCCAGGTCGTCACCGACGAAGATCACGTCGCCGTCCTCGTCGAATACGCCCCAGCAGGCCTCGTCTTCGAGCAACACCTCGCGGACATAGCCGAACTCGACGCTGTCCTCCGAATAGTAGGTAGCTGACGCAGCAACAGTTCCTAATTCTCGCATGGAAATCTCCAATGAGATGGTATCGACTGTTTTAGTGTGCACTCATATTGCGTCCCGAAACTGGCTTCAGGCTGTTGCAACTTTTGCGGATTATCTGCGGGAAGCGCCTCAGCGCCTCAAATCAAGTGTTTAATTCTGCTCATCCTTCGTTCTAAAGTGACGCGGCAATCAACACCGAGGGAAAGACGTGCATCAGGAAGCAACCCTTATCGCGACGGTAGCCGTAAGCTTCGTCTTTGCGGCGGTGCTCGGCTATGTGGCGGACAGGCTGCGGCTGCCACCGCTGGTCGGCTATCTGATGGCCGGCATCCTGATGGGTCCTTTCACGCCGGGCTTCATCGCCGATACCGGCCTTGCAAGCCAGCTCGCGGAAATGGGCGTCATCCTGCTGATGTTCGGGGTCGGTCTGCATTTCTCGGCCGGCGACCTCCTGGCCGTCAAGGGCATCGCCATTCCCGGCGCCGTACTGCAGATCGCTATCGCGACGCTTCTCGGCGTTGCGCTCTGCTCCTTCTGGGGCTGGGGTCTTGGTGCCGGTATCGTCTTCGGCCTCAGCCTGTCTGTTGCCAGTACGGTGGTTTTGCTGAAGGCCCTGGAGGAACGAAATCTCGTCAATTCCGCCAGCGGCCGCGTGGCGATCGGCTGGCTGATCGTCGAAGATCTGGCCATGGTTCTGGCGCTGGTGCTGCTGCCAGCACTTGCCGAACTGCTCGGCGGCCATGCGAGCGATGCGCTCGCCCATGGCGCTGGTCTGCCGCTGCCGCTGACGATCGGCCTGACGCTGCTCAAGGTCGCCGCTTTTGCGGTCATGGCCGTCGTGCTTGGCCCCAAGGTCGTGCCGTGGCTTCTGACGCTGGTTGCCCGCACCGGCTCGCGCGAGCTTTTCACCCTGACGGTTCTGGCAATCGCGCTCGGCATCGCCTTCGGTTCGGCGGCGATCTTCGGCGTATCCTTCGCGCTCGGCGCCTTCTTTGCCGGCGTCGTCATGAGCGAATCCAATCTCAGCCATCGCGCCGCAGCCGATTCCCTGCCGCTGCAGAATGCCTTTTCGGTACTCTTCTTCGTTTCCGTCGGCATGCTCTTCAATCCGGCAATCCTTCTGAAGGAGCCGCTGGCCGTGTTCAGCGCGCTCCTGCTGATCATCGTCGGAAAGGCGATCATCTCCTTCGGCGTGGTCGTTCTGCTGCGCTATCCCGTCGGCATGGGCCTGACGGTCGCGGGCGGCCTCGCGCAGATCGGTGAATTCTCCTTCATTCTCGCCGGTCTTGGCGTATCGCTCGGCCTGATGCCGCAGGAGGGCCAGGACCTGATCCTTGCCGCCGCCATCCTGTCGATCACCCTCAATCCGCTCGTCTGCCTCGCAGCCGAAATCGCGCATAAGAAGGTGCACAGGAAATGGCCGCACCTCTACGACGGCTATGGCCGCAAGCGCCTCGACGTGCTGGGCCGCGAGCTCGAAAAGAACCGGCTTCTCGGCGAAGAACGCGAGCGCGAGCACCAGCTGGAAATGCAGAAGCTGGTCGAAACCTTCCCGCTCTTTGCCGAGGTCGATGAGCATTCCCAGGAGGAGCTGCTGCTTCTCTTCCGGCCGAAATCGGCTCTGCCGGGCGAGCGCGTGGTGCGCAAAGGCGACCGCGGCGACGGCATGTATTTCATCTCTTCTGGCGCCGTCGAGGTCCGCGTCGGTGGCGGGCCGGTGGCGCTGGAGGCAGGCGCCTTCTTCGGCGAAATGGCGCTTCTGTCGGGCGGACGCCGCACGGCCGATGTCATCGCCATCGACTTCTGCCAGTTCCTGGTTCTCGAGCGGCGCGACTTCAACATGTTTTCGGCCCGCCACCCGGCACTCAGGGCCGCCGTCAGCGAAATGGCGCGGGAACGCACGGAGATGAACGTGATGCGCGCCAAGCGCGCCAAACAGGCGGAGCAGCCCGAGCCCTCGACGGAAAGCTGACAGCGCGCACAAGATCACGAAAAATTTCCACGCCGGCGCCGCTATCATTGCCATAGTCGGCATTTACAGCGCCGGACCGGCCCCCTAATGCTTTTGCACCGCAGCACGAAAGGAATGGAATGCTCCGCAGACTTTACGACTGGACCATGTCTCTCGCCGCCCGCAAATCGGCCGAAGTCTGGCTCGCCGTTATCGCCTTCGTCGAAAGCTCCGTCTTTCTCGTTCCGGCCGATGTCCTCTACCTGCCGATGGCGCTCGCCAAGCCCGAGCGCGCCTATCGCTACGCGCTGGTCGCCACCGTCGCCTCGGTTCTCGGCGGCATCGCCGGCTGGGCGCTCGGCTATTACGCCTATGATGCGATCGCCCGCCCCGTGCTGGAATTCTACAGCAAGCTCGACGCGTTCGAGCAGCTGCGGGTCTACATCCACGACGAGTGGGAAATCCTGCTGCTGCTGCTGGTGACCTCGGGGCTCGCGCACTTGCCGCCAATTAAGGTGGTCACCATTCTTGCCGGCGTCATCCACATGAACCTCGGCTTCTTCGTCATTTCGGCGATCATTGCCCGCGGCGCACGCTTCTTCTTCCTCGCCTGGCTGCTGCGCCGCTATGGCGAGCCGATCCGCGATTTCATCGAGAAGCGCCTCGGCCAGCTGGCGGCGATCGCCGCAGTCGTGCTGATCGCGCTCGGCGTCGCCTACAAGTTAATTGCCCACTGAGACCAACTCGCGGAGTTCCGCCATGACTGCCATTGCCTCGCCCCTCACCCGCCCGGTCGTCGTCTATTCGCTGGTCCTGGCCGTCGCCATGGCCGCCGTCGTCGGCACGGCGCTCGGTTTCCAATATATCGGCGGCTACATTCCCTGCGAGCTCTGCCTGATGCAGCGCCAGCCCTATTATTACGCCATTCCCATCGCCCTGCTCGGCGCAGTCGGTTCGCTTTTCCGCCTGCCCAACTGGATGTGCCGCGCGCTGCTGCTTGCCGCCGGCATTCTGATGGTCGTCGGCGCCGGCATGGGCGTCTATCACTCCGGCGTGGAATGGCATTTCTGGGCTGGCCCGACGGCCTGCTCGACCACTGCTGGCAGCATGACGCAGAATGCCGGTGATCTCCTGACGCAGCTCAATACTATCAAGGGTCCGTCCTGCACCGACGCAGCGCTGCGCGTGCTCGGCCTGTCCTTCGCGGGCTGGAACGTGCTGGCAAGCCTGGCGCTCGCGGCCTTCGCCTTCATCGGCGTCCGCAAGTCGGCCTGAACATGGCTGCAGCCGTCAGGGCTGCAGTTCGCTATCCCAGTAGAGATAGTCGAGCCAGCTGTCGTGCAGATAGTTCGGCGGGAAGAGCCGGCCGTTATTGTGCAGATCCTGCACTGTCGGCTGATACGGCTTCTGATGCGGGAACATGCCTGCCTGCTTCGGTAGCTTGCTGCCCTTCCTGAGATTGCAGGGGGAGCAGGCCGCCACGACATTCTCCCAGGTCGTCTCGCCGCCATGAGCGCGCGGAATGACATGGTCGAAGGTCAGGTCGTTGTGATCGCCGCAATACTGGCATTCGAACTTGTCGCGAAGGAACACGTTGAAGCGCGTGAAAGCGGGATTGCGGGACGGCTGAACGTAGGTCTTGAGGCAAACGACGCTGGGAAGCCGCATCGAAAAGCTCGGAGAAGACACCGAGTGTTCGTACTCTGCGATGATGTTCACACGGTCAAGGAAGACCGCCTTGATCGCGTCCTGCCAGGACCAGAGCGACAAGGGATAATAACTCAAAGGCCTGTAGTCAGCGTTCAGGACGAGCGCCGGCAGGGCCTGGGGGGAGACTGCAATCGTCAAGGGACTCTCCTGATCGATTCGGCATCTGCATCCTTATATTAGGCCGGTTGTGACAGCCTTGTGAAGTCCAATAAATTCAGTCAATAACGGCAATTCGATGAGTGTTGCAGATCAGGCAACCGGGACGAGGCCGCGGCCGAGTTTCTGGGCATAGTAAGCCCAGAAAAGCCTTGCTGCGACGGACCTCCAGGGCGACCACGCTTCCGCCATCGCAGCCAGCGCTCTCGCCTGCGGACGATCAGCGAGACCGAATGCCGCGGCCACAGCGTTCTGAAGCGCCACATCGCCGGACGGGAAAATATCCGCATGGCCGCAGCAGAACATCAGATAGACCTCCGCCGTCCACGGACCGACACCCTTCAACGCGGTCAAAGCATGCAAGGCCTCGCCCGGCGGCATAACCGAAAGCGCGGTCAGATCGAGATGGCCGGCGGCGACCGCGCTGGCAATTCCTGAAAGGGTCGTGGCCTTGGCACGGGAGAGCCCGAATTCCCGCCATGCCTCATCATGCAGCATAACATAGCTCTCGGCCGTCAGCTCGCCATCGGCAGGCAGCATCCGCCGCCAGATCGCCTCGGCGCTCGCCCGCGACACCATCTGCGACACGATAATATGTGCCAACCCCGCAAAGCCCGGCTCGCGCAGCCGAAGAGGCAGCGGTCCGGCATCGGCCGCGACGGCGGAAAGGCGCGGGTCGAGGCGCAGCAGTTCCGATAGCCCTTGCTCGACATCGCCTTCGTTTCGAATGATCTGCACGTCGCCTCGCGGTGGTTTCGAATCCGTGGCAGAAGAAAGCATGACCACGACTCAGCGTCAAAAGCCCGTCTTCCGTTTTGCCCCAAGCCCGAATGGGCCGCTGCATCTCGGCCACGCGCTGTCCGCCTTCATCAATCAGGACATGGCGAAGGCTTTCGGCGGCCGGTTGCTGCTGCGCATAGAAGACATCGACCTGACGCGCTGCACACCCGATTTCGAGACCGGCATCTTCCGGGATATGGAATGGCTTGAAATCTACTGGGAAAAGCTGGCCCGCCGCCAGTCCGATCACTTCGGCGAATACCAGACAGCCCTTCAGACGCTGATCGAGCGCGGCCTCGTCTATCCGTCCTTCATGACCCGCGGCGAGGTGAAGGCGGAAGTTGCCGCATTCGAGGCTACCGGCGGCAGCTGGCCGCGCGACCCCGACGGCTCTCCGCACTATCCCACCCGTGACCGAGGACTGACGCGGGCCGAACGCGAGGAACGGCTAGGATCGGGTGCGAAACATGCCTGGCGCCTCGATACCAGACGTGCGCTGGACGAGGTTGGCGAAAAGCTTGTTTGGACTGAAACCGGCGATGGCGAGACCGGGACGATCGATGCCGATCCGGCGGCATGGGGAGACGTGATCCTGTCACGCTCCGATGCGCCTTCGAGCTACCACCTCTCGGTCGTCCTCGACGACGCCCTGCAGGGTATCACGCATGTCGTGCGCGGCATGGACCTTTTCCATGCGACCTCGGTCCACCGGCTATTGCAGTCCCTGCTCGGGCTTCCCGCTCCGATCTACCATCACCACCGGCTCATCGCTGATGCGTCAGGCCGAAAGCTCTCCAAGAGCGAGGGCGATACCGGGCTGGCGGAACTGCGGGCCAAGGGGCTTTCAGCGGCCGGCGTCAGGCAGCTTGTCGGTCTCTGATCGCTTGTGGCCATTGCCGCTCAGGAAGTTGCGCTTGAAGATCGCCCGCACCCGGAATTTCAGCAGCGCCGCATTGAGCTCCGCACCGATGATGAAGATCACGCCGACCATATAGAGGAAGATCAGCACCACCATCACCGAGGCAAGACCTGCATAGGTCGCGGTGTAATTGGCGAAAGTGGCGAGGTAATAGGCAAAGACCAGCGCCCCCGCTAGCCAGAGCAGCAGCGTGAGCAGCACCCCAGGGATGACATCGAAGACCTTGCGGCGCCCGGCCGGAAGCCAGAGATGGACGACGAGCAGCCCCAGCGTCAGCATCACCAGCGTTCCGTAGATACGCCAGCTGAAGACGATCTCCAGCGTATCGACGATCAGAGGCAGCCACTGCCGGATCGTATCGGGCACCCACTCGAACGTATCGTTATGCAGCAGCCATTCCCGTGCGTAGTTGAGCCCGACCGGAACGGCTACGAGCAGAATACTGATTGCCGCGAAGATGATCACGGCAACGAGCACGTATCCGAGACTGGCAAGACGAGTGAAATACCACGGCCGTGTCTCCGGAACACGGTAGGCGCGATTGAGCGAAATGCGCAAAGCCTCGACGCCGTTCGAGGCGAAATAGGCGGCCGCCAGCACCGAGATCGTCAGCAGCCCACCGCGCGGGATGGTCAGAACCTGCACCACCTGATCGGCAAGCGGTTTGGCGATCGCTTCCGGCCAGGTATCGAAGATGATGTGGATCGCCGTCATCGAAAACTGATCGGCACCGAGGAAGTTCGCAAGCGCCGTTCCGAAGATCAAAAAGGGGAAGACTGCAAGCAGCGTCGACAGCGCCACGTGGCTCGCCATGGCGAAACCGTCGTCCTCGATGAGATGGCAGATCGCGTCATAGATCACCTCATAGAGCATACGCAGTATCTTCGGCATCCCATCTCCGGCTCTGACGATTGTAACCTCGGTGCGAATATGGGAAACGAGTCCCAGTTTGTACAGGAATCATTGAATGGCCCAGCCGCGCACAATCATCGTTACCGGATGCTCGTCCGGTATCGGTGCCTATTGCGCACGCGCCCTCAAGGCTGATGGCTGGAGGGTCTTCGCCACTGTACGCAAACAGGAAGACCTCGGATCGCTCGAGGCCGACGGCATCGAAGCCTTTCGCATGGATTATGCCAATGGCGATTCCATTGCCGATTTCATGTGCGAGGCCGAAACTCTCTCAGGCGGACGGATCGACGCGCTCTTCAACAACGGCGCCTACGGCCAGCCCGGCGCCGTCGAGGACCTGACGACTGACGTGTTGCGCGAACAGTTCGAGACGAATTTCTTCGGCTGGCACGAGCTGACGCGCCACGTCCTGCCGCTGATGCGTAGGCGTGGAAGCGGCCGCATCGTGCAATGCTCGTCGATCCTCGGCCTCGTCCCTTATCGCTACCGGGGCGCCTATACCGCGTCGAAATTCGCGCTCGAAGGCCTCAGCGTTACCCTCAGGATGGAGCTGCAGGGCAGCGGCATCCACGTGAGCCTCATCGAACCGGGGCCGATCGCCTCCCGATTCACCGCAAATGCGCTTGCCAAGATCAATGAGCACATCGATATCCGAGGCTCCGTGCATGCGGCAGATTATCGCCGCCAGCTCGCCCGGCTTGACGGCAGCGGCCCGGTCAGCCGACATAAACTACAACCGGATGCGGTTTATGCGGTGCTCAAACACGCATTGAACTCGAAGAATCCGAAGCCACATTATCCTGTAACGGTTCCGGCAAAGCAGGGCTTGATGCTGAAGAGGCTGCTGCCTGCAGATCTCTTCTACCGCCTGATGCGCTGGACCGACTGACCAAGAAAGCCGAATGCCATGTCCACGGCCACTTACATTCTCGCCATCATCGTCATGGGCCTCGTCGCCCTGGTGCTGATCCGCGGCCTCTTCAACATGATGAAGGGTGGCGATTCCAACCTGTCGAACAAGCTGATGCAGCTGCGCGTGCTGCTGCAGGCGATCGCCGTCATCCTGATCATGCTGACGCTGTGGCTGACCGGCGGCGGCCGCCCGACCTGATGCATTGAGAACCGGGGGATCGATTGGTCAAGCTCAACAAGATTTACACAAAGACAGGTGACGACGGCACGACCGCACTCGTTTCCGGCCCACGGCGGCAGAAACACGATCTGCGCGTCGAAGCCTATGGCACGATCGACGAAACCAACTCTGCGATCGGCATCGTCAGGTTGCATACAACTGATATGCCCGAGCTCGACCGGATGCTGATGCTCATCCAGAACGACCTCTTCGATCTCGGCGCCGATCTCGCAACGCCCGATACCGGCAAGCCAATCGACTACGAACCGCTACGCATCGTCGCCGCGCAGGTCGTCCGTCTGGAAGGCGATATTGACAGGCTGAATGCCGATCTTGAGCCACTGAAGTCCTTCGTTCTCCCTGCTGGCTCGCCGGCCGCGGCGCATCTCCATCTCGCACGCACCATCTCGCGGCGCGCCGAGCGGCTGATGGTGGCGCTCTCGCGCAGCGAAGACGAGATCGTCGGCGCCGAGGCGCTGAAATATGTGAACCGCCTCTCGGACTTCCTCTTCGTCGCCGCCCGCCATGCCAATGACCGGGGCCGCGCAGATGTGCTTTGGGTTCCCGGAAAAAACAGGTAGGGTCCGGCATCGACGATAGCCGGGGGCGGCCTTCCATGTTCATTCCGCTGCATGATGCCAACACGCTGAAGCACATCAAGGTTCAGTGGGTAACGCTTGGGCTGATTGCCGCCAATGTCGCGATCTGGCTGTTCACGGGATTTGCCGCACCCGAACTTGCCAAGACGGCGACTGTCGGCCTCGGCTATATCCCCGCCGTCGCCTTCGATCATGCGGTCCTGCCGCCTGAACTGGAGCTCGTTCCGGAGCCGCTGACCTATATCAGCTACGCCTTTCTACACGGTGGCTTCTGGCATCTGGCAGGCAACATGATCTTCCTCTGGGTCTTCGGCGACAATGTCGAGGATGCGATGGGGCATCTCCGATTCTTGATCTTCTATCTTGCCTGCGCTGCCTTCGGCGCGCTTTGCCACGGCCTGCTGGCCACCGAATCCCAGGCGCCTTTGATCGGCGCGTCCGGCGCCATATCCGGCGTCGTCGCAGCCTATGTCGTCCTGCATCCGCGGGTGAAGGTCTGGGTTCTCGTCTTCTTCCGCGTGCCGTTGCCGCTTCCGGCATTCATTCCGCTGCTGCTCTGGATCGGTCAGCAGTTCTTCATGCTGGTCATCAACCGCGACGGCGATGTCTCCTGGGGTGCCCATGTCGGCGGCATCATTGCCGGCGCCGTGCTGATCGTCTTCTTCAGGCGGCGCGGCGTTCCGCTTTTCGACCGGGAGATCGTCACGCCTCGCGCCGTTCGCAGCACGCCGGCAATCCGCCGCGCGGTTGCGACTGAAGACGGCACCTCCTGAGGCCACAGCCGCAACATTGACGTTCACGTAAACGTAATATATTTCCCTTCTGCAATTTGTCTGTCTGCGACTGGCAAGCGTTGTGTTTGGAGGAAAAACGCGTATCCATGTCGCCATTCGACAATCGGAGCAGCGCCGAAGCGCGCATTTTCTTGGCGAAAGAGTTGAAGGAAGGACCCCATGAAAATTCTCGTCCCAGTGAAGCGGGTGGTTGATTACAACGTGAAGATCCGCGTCAAGCCTGACGGTACGGGTGTTGAGCTCGCCAACGTCAAGATGTCGATGAACCCGTTCGATGAGATCTCGGTCGAAGAGGCTCTGCGCCTGAAGGAAGCCGGCAAGGCTGAGGAAGTGGTCGTCGTCTCGATCGGTCCGGCAAAGGCTGAGGAAACGCTGCGCACCGCGCTCGCCATGGGTGCCGACCGCGCCGTTCTCGTCGAAACCGACGATGCCGTCGAGCCGCTCGCCGTCGCCAAAATTCTGAAGGGTGTTGCCGACGCTGAAAAGCCCGGCCTGATCATCGTCGGCAAGCAGGCAATCGATGACGATTCGAACCAGACCGGCCAGATGCTCGCCGCCCTCCTCGGCACCGCCCAGGCAACCTTCGCCTCGAAGATCGAGATCGGCGACGGCAAGGCAACCGTGACCCGCGAAGTCGATGGCGGCCTGCAGACGATCGATGTCAAGCTCCCGGCTGTCGTCACCACCGACCTTCGCCTCAACGAGCCGCGTTATGCCTCGCTGCCGAACATCATGAAGGCGAAGAAAAAGCCGCTCGACAAGAAGAGTCCGGCTGATTTCGGCGTCTCCACAGAGCCGCGCCTCAAGGTGCTGAAGACCGAAGAGCCCTCCGGCCGCAAGGCAGGCGTCAAGGTCAAGTCGGTCGCCGAGCTCGTCGAAAAGCTCAAGACCGAAGCCGGCGTCCTCTAAGGTTCGAGAAAGGATTTACGACCATGGCCATTCTTCTTCTGGCTGACCACGACAACGCAACCCTTTCCGACCAGACCGGAAAGGCACTGACGGCCGCTTCCAAGATCGGCGGCGACGTTCATGTGCTCGTCGCCGGCAAGGGCGCCAAGGCTGCTGCCGATGCGGCTGCAAAGCTTGCGGGCGTCTCCAAGGTTCTGCTCGCCGAAAGCGACGAGCTCGCCAACAATCTGGCCGAGCCGCTCTCCGACCTGATCGTTTCGCTGGCAGGCAGCTACGACACGATCATCGCGGCCGCGACCTCGACCGGCAAGAACGTGCTCCCGCGCGTTGCCGCTCTGCTGGATGTCGCGCAGATTTCCGAAATCATCGAAGTCGTCTCCGGCGACACCTTCAAGCGCCCGATCTATGCTGGCAACGCCATCCAGACCGTTCAGGCAACCGACGCCAAGAAGGTCATCACCGTCCGAACCGCCTCCTTCGCTGCCGCGGGAGAAGGCGGTTCGGCTTCGGTCGATGCCATTCCGGCCGTCTCCGACCCCGGTCTCTCGACCTTCGTCAAGGATGCGCTTTCGACCTCCGACCTTCCGGAACTGACCTCCGCCAAGATCATCATCTCCGGCGGCCGCGCGCTCGGCTCTGCCGAGAAGTTTCAGGAAGTCATCCTGCCGGTTGCCGACAAGCTCGGTGCTGCCGTCGGCGCCTCGCGCGCGGCCGTCGACGCAGGCTACGCTCCGAACGACTGGCAGGTCGGGCAGACCGGCAAGGTCGTCGCTCCGCAGCTCTACATCGCCTGCGGCATCTCGGGTGCGATCCAGCACCTCGCCGGCATGAAGGATTCGAAGGTTATCGTTGCCATCAACAAGGACGAGGAAGCGCCGATCTTCCAGGTCGCCGATTACGGCCTCGTCGGCGATCTCTTCGACGTGCTGCCCGAGCTGCAGAAAGCTCTCTGAGCAGGCAGATTGCCGGTTTTTCGCACTTGCGAATGACTGGAAAATTATCTCTTATGGCGTTACTACTGCTGCCGGGCGATCCATTTGCCCGGCAATTTCATTAGAAAATACGGCAGCGCTTTCGGGGGTGACTGCTGCGGGGGTTTGGAGATGAGCGCGGTGTTGAAGACGATCGGTATTGTCGGTGCGGGCCAGATGGGTTGCGGCATCGCGCATGTTTCGGCTGCCGCAGGCTACAAGGTCCATATCTACGACCTCAGCCAGGAGCGCATCGAATCGGGCCTGGCAACCATCAATGGAAACCTGGCTCGTCAGGTCACCAGCGGCAAGATGACCGACGAGGAGCGCAAGGCGGTCCTCGCACTGATTTCCGGCTCCGCCAATCTCAACGACCTCGCCCCTTCCGATCTCGTCATCGAGGCTGCGACCGAGGAAGAGGCAGTCAAGCGCAAGATCTACGCGCAGGTCTGTCCTGTCCTGAAGCCGGAAGCGCTTCTTGCCACCAACACCTCTTCGCTTTCGATTACCCGTCTTGCGTCGGCGACCGACCGCCCCGAGCATTTCATGGGCATCCATTTCATGAACCCGGTTCCGGTTATGAAGCTCGTGGAACTGGTGCGCGGCATCGCCACCGACGAGACGACCTTTGCGACCGCCAAGGCCTTCGTGGCCTCTCTGGAGAAAACGGTCACGGTCGCCGAAGACTTCCCGGCCTTCATCGTCAATCGCATCCTGCTGCCGATGATCAACGAAGCGATCTATACGCTTTACGAAGGCGTCGGCACCGTCGATGCGATCGACACCGCCATGAAGCTCGGCGCCAACCATCCGATGGGCCCGCTGCAACTCGCCGATTTCATCGGCCTCGACACCTGCTTGTCGATCATGCAGGTCCTGCATGACGGCCTGGCGGATTCGAAGTACCGCCCCTGCCCGCTATTGGTGAAATATGTAGAAGCAGGCTGGCTCGGCCGCAAATCCGGCCGCGGCTTCTACGATTATCGCGGCGAGGTTCCGGTTCCGACCCGCTGACCGGCCTTACAGGCCGATCGCACCCTTGATCAGCGCTTTCGCGTCCTCGCTGTCCCAGGCAGCCGGGCCATTCATCGCCGAGATCAGGCACCCCTTGTCGTCGAGCAACAACGTGACCGGCAGGCCGAAGGCCAGGCCTTCCTTCTTCAGATTGTTGAACACGCCGATCGTGTTGTCGCGATAAAGCTTCAGGGAATCGACGCCGGTTTCGGTGAGAAACGCCTTCGGCTTCTCGTCATCGCCCGTATCGATATTGACGGCGACGACCTGGAATTTGTCGCTGCCCATGTCCTTCTCCAGCGCATTCAGCGCCGGCATCTCTTCGCGGCAGGGCACGCACCATGTTGCCCAGAGATTGAGAAGCACGGTCTTGCCCGCAAAGCTGTCCAGCGTCACCGGCTTGTTGTCGGCATCGTTGAAGGCAACCGTGGTCAGCTTGCGCGGCTCGTTGGCGGCAACCATCGCGGCAACCTGGCCTTTGGCGAGGGGCGTGATCTTCTGCGCCAGATCCTTCGCGGCAGCACATTGGCCGGACGCCGTTTCGCCGCCGCCATTGCCAGACCCCGTCTCCTTAATGTAAACCGCTGCCGCACCGGCAATGATGCCTGCAACGGCGGCTATCGAGATCAATTTCAGGGATGGCAGCCCAAGCGGCTTTCTTGTCGTCATTTCATTCTCCAGGACATGCATCCTCAAGGCAGGCAGCTTCGATGGCCGACGGCAACACGGACACCAAATCCTCCAACCAGATGTGGGGCGGACGTTTCGCTTCTGGCCCCGATGCGATCATGGAGGAGATAAATGCCTCGATCGGTTTCGACAAGAAGCTATTCGCTCAGGATATCCGCGGGTCGATCGCCCACGCGACGATGCTTGCCCATCAGGGCATCATTTCCGGCGACGATAAGGACAAGATCGTTCACGGGCTAAACACGATCCTGTCAGAGATCGATAGCGGCAATTTCGAATTCTCGCGCCAGCTCGAAGACATTCACATGAATGTCGAAGCGCGCCTGGCAACGCTGATCGGCCCCGCTGCCGGCCGCCTGCACACTGCCCGTTCGCGCAACGACCAGGTGGCGCTCGACTTCCGCCTCTGGGTGAAGGAAGAGCTGCAGAAGACCGAGGCGATGCTGACGAGCCTGATCGCCGCCTTCCTCGACCGGGCCGAAGAGCATGCCGAAAGCGTCATGCCCGGCTTCACCCATCTGCAGACCGCCCAGCCGGTCACCTTCGGCCATCACTGCATGGCCTATGTCGAAATGTTCGGCCGCGACCGTTCGCGCGTGCGCCACGCCATCGAGCATCTCGACGAAAGCCCGATCGGCGCTGCAGCCCTTGCCGGCACCGGCTATCCGATCGACCGCCACATGACCGCCAAGGCCCTCGGCTTCCGCGAGCCGACCCGCAACTCGATCGACACGGTCTCAGACCGCGACTTCGCCATCGAATTCCTGTCGATCGCCGCAATCGCCGGCATGCATCTGTCGCGTCTCGCCGAAGAGATCGTCATCTGGTCGACGCCGCAGTTCGGTTTCGTGCGGCTGTCCGACGCCTTCTCGACCGGCTCCTCGATCATGCCGCAGAAGAAGAACCCGGATGCTGCCGAGCTGGTGCGAGCCAAGACCGGCCGCATCAACGGCTCGCTGGTTGCCTTGCTGACCATCATGAAGGGCCTGCCGCTCGCCTATTCCAAGGACATGCAGGAAGACAAGGAACAGGTCTTCGACGCCGCCGAAAGCTTGGAACTCGCCATTGCCGCGATGACCGGCATGGTCCGCGACATGACCATCAACACCGCGCGCATGAAGGCAGCCGCCGGTTCCGGCTACTCGACCGCCACCGACCTCGCCGACTGGCTGGTGCGCGAAGCCGGCCTCCCGTTCCGCGATGCCCACCATGTCACCGGCCGCGCTGTGGCGCTTGCCGAAAGCAAGGGCTGCGATCTGGCGGAGCTTCCGCTCGCCGATCTGCAGGCGATCAACGCCGCCATCACCGACGCCGTCTACGGCGTACTGACGGTGGAAGCATCGGTTGCCAGCCGCAAGAGCTTCGGCGGTACGGCCCCCTCGGAAGTACGCAAGCAGATCGCCTACTGGCGCGGCCGCAACTGAGTTCCGGCCGCCGCTATCAGCGCAACAATCAGGGTGCACAAGCTGGATAAACTTCGCTATGAAGGTGTCCAACAGCGCCGCTCCAAGAGGAATCCCATGCAGACCAGCTTGCCGCACCTGATCCGCCTGACGGTCGTATTCGCCGTCATCGGCCTTGCCGTTGCCGGATGCGGTCGCAAAGGCGATCTTGATCCGCCGAGCGCCCAAGCGACGAAGGGTGGCGATGCCTCCAAGCCGACACAACAGCCGGGTGTCGCAAACAAGCCTTTCCTTCTCGATCCCCTGCTCTGATAGGCTGAAGCCGTGAACCATTTCGAGTATCGCGACGGCATTCTTTACGCCGAGAACGTTCCTGTTCCCGAAATTGCCAAGGCCGTTGGCACACCCTTCTACGTCTACTCGACAGCCACGCTGGAGCGCCATTACCGCGTCTTCGCCGAAGCCTTCAGCGACGTCGATTCCATAGTCTGCTACGCCATGAAGGCGAACTCGAACCAAGCCGTGCTGAAGACCCTCGGCAAACTCGGCGCCGGTATCGACGTCGTTTCCGAGGGCGAGTTGCGCCGCGCGCTGGCCGCCGGTATCCCGGCAAGCCGCATCATGTTCTCCGGTGTCGGCAAGACGCCGCATGAGATGGATTTCGCGCTCGAGGCCGGCATCTACTGCTTCAACGTCGAATCCGAACCGGAACTCGAAATCCTCAACCAGCGCGCCTTGAAGGCGGGCAAGAAGGCTCCCGTTTCCTTCCGCATCAATCCTGATGTCGATGCCAAGACGCATTCGAAAATCTCGACCGGCAAGAAGGAAAACAAGTTCGGCATCTCCTGGGAACGCGCCCGCGCCGTTTATGCGCGCGCCGCGACCCTGCCGGGCATCGAAGTCACCGGCATCGATATGCATATCGGCAGCCAGATCACCGAGCTGCAGCCCTTCGACGACGCCTTCAAGCTGCTGCGCGATCTCGTCGATACGCTGCGCGGTGACGGCCACGATATCCATCACGTCGATATCGGCGGCGGCCTCGGCATTCCCTACAAGGACGACAACAACCCGCCGCCGCTTCCCGATGCCTATGCGGCGATCGTCAAGAACCAGCTGCGCAGCCTCGACTGCAAGATCGTCACCGAGCCCGGCCGCCTGATCGTCGGCAATGCCGGCATCCTGGTGACCGAGGTCATCTATGTGAAGGATGGCGGCGAGAAGACTTTCGTCATCGTCGATGGCGCGATGAACGACCTGATCCGCCCGACGCTGTACGAAGCCTATCACGAGATCAAGCCCGTGGTGATCTCGGCTGCCAATGCGCCGCGCATCAAGGCCGATATCGTCGGTCCAGTCTGCGAGACCGGCGACTATCTCGCTCTCGACCGCGAAATGGCGATGCCGAAGCCCGGCGATCTCTTCGCCGTCATGTCCGGCGGCGCTTATGGCGCGGTCCAGGCCGGCACATATAACAGCCGCCTGCTGGTGCCCGAAGTCCTCGTCAAGGGCTCCGACTTCCACGTGATCCGGCCGCGCCGGACCTACGAGGAGCTGATCGGCCTCGATTCCGTCCCCGCCTGGCTCGACTGACGGAAGCATCACTTTTTGGCGACTGGGCGTGAAAAACCGGCATTAGCATCCGGTCGCCCTCGCCTTCGCCACAAAGAGTGTTATCCTTTCAGCATGCGAGCGAATTGCTGAGCAATCGCCGGAAGCGCCCACTGTTACTCTAACACGCCATGGCGGAGACCGGATTGAAGAAGAGCCCAGGCAGGCAGGGACATGGTGCATTTGCCATCAGGCCATCTCTTGCGAGGCTGGTTGCGGTAAAGCGGCTCTTCGCGCGCGTCGTGCTCATTTCCGAGCAAATATTGCCGCCGCTGGTGCCGGTTCTTTCGGTCATCGCGCTTTATCTTGCTGCCTCCTGGTTCGGTCTTTTCCGCAGCGTCCCCGATATCCTGCGAATTCTGCTGCTGATTGTCTTCGCCGGAGCGCTGGTTGCCGCGCTAATCCCGTTCCACCGCCTGCGCTGGCCGGATACGGCAGAAGCCGACCGCCTTCTCGAAGAGCGCAACGGCCTGCCACACCAGCCGGTCACCGTGCAGGAAGACGAGCCGGCCTTCGACACGCCTTTTGCCCGTGCGCTTTGGCGCGAGCACCAGACGCGCATGGCCGAGAAGATCGCGGCGCTCGACGCAGGGTTCCCGCGCCCTGATATCGCCAAGCACGACCGCTTCGCCCTTCGTGCCATCCCGGCGCTGCTCGTCGTCATGGGTTTCGGCTATTCGCTATCGACCAATGGCGGATCGATCACCGACGCTTTCCAGCCGCCGGTCGCGCAGGGTGAAAGCAATCCTGCAGTGCGCATCGACGCCTGGGTCACGCCACCTTCCTATACCGGCCGCGCCCCTGTTTACCTGACTGCAACAGGCACCGAACAGGCGCCGATCAACGTTCCGCAATTCTCCAACCTGACGGTGCGCGTCAGCGGCGGCGATACCGGCGAGAAGGTGATATTCAAGAAGGAGAACGGCGAAACCAGGGAAATCGCCGCCGAGGAAAAGGCGAATGCCCAGCAGCCCGCCGGCACTCCATCCCAGGCTCAAACGGCACCGCAGCAGACGGCATCCGAAGGCACCCCGCAGGCGCCAGTCGCCGAGACCCATCTGATGAAGCTTGAGGAAGGCGGCACGCTGCAGGTCAATGGCCGAAGCTGGAGCTTCAACGTCATCCCCGACAAGGCGCCCGAAATCGCCTTCGACGGCATCCCGAAGGCAACGGTCAACGGCGCGCTGGAGATCAAGTTCACCGCCAAGGACGATTACGGGATCCAAGAAGCCCATGCCGAAATCCTGCCGGTCGAGACCGATCCAGCGGCCAAGCCGCTCTACCCGCTTCCCGATTTCCGCCTTGAGATTCCGCGCCGCAATGCGCGTGATGCCAAGGGCGTCACCAGCAAGAACCTGACCGAGCATCCGCTCGCTGGCAAGCGCGTCCGCGTGACGCTGATCGCCAAGGATGCCGCAGGCCAGATCGGCCGCAGCCCGCCGCATGAGATGACGCTGCCGGCACGCCCGTTCAACGAGCCGCTGGCCGCAGCCGTTGCCGAAGAACGCCAGGTCTTTGCGCTCGATACCCGCAAGATGCCGGAGGCGATCGCGCTCAACGAGGCGCTGACGATTCGCCCGGAAGAGACGATCCCGAAGCTCACCAACTATCTGCTGATCGAATCGGCATTGGCGCGCATGAAGCTAGCTAGGACCGACGATCAGCTGAAGGACACCGCCGATTATCTCTGGGATATGGCCCTCGGCATCGAGGACGGCGACCTGTCGCAGGCCGAGCGCAACCTGCGCAACGCGCAGCAGAACCTTGCGGATGCCTTGCAGCGCAATGCGCCGGACGCCGAGATCAAGAAGCTGATGGACGAGCTTCGCCAGGCAATGAACGACTACATGAAGGAACTCGCTCAGCGCATGCAGAATGCGCCGATGGCGCAGCCCAACCAGAATGCGCAAATGCTGCGGCAGCAGGACCTGCAGCGCATGATGGACCAAATCGAAAATCTCGCCCGCTCCGGCAACCGCGATGCAGCGCAGCAGATGCTGTCCGAACTGCAGCGGATGATGAACAACCTGCAGGCCGGCCGGCCTCAGCAAGGCCAGCAGCAGCAGGGCGACAACAGCCAAATGCGTCAGCAGATGGACAAGCTCGGTAAGATCCTTCGCGATCAGCAGCAGCTGATGGAACAGACCTTCAAGCTCGACCAGCAGCTGCGCGACCGCATGCAGCGCGGCGACCCCGATATGGGCATGAACGATCCGCTGCTCGACAATATGATGCCCGGCCAGGACGGCGAGCAGCAGGATCAGGGCCAGCAGCAACAGCAGGGCCAGAACGGTCAGCAAGGCGATCAGCAATCGAACGAGATGACCGAGCAGCAGCTGCGTGACGCGCTGAAGAAGCTGCGCGAGCAGCAGGATGCGCTCGGCAAGCAACTCGGCGAGTTGCAGAAGGGCCTCGGCGACATGGGCATGAAGCCCGGCCCCGGCTTCGGCCAGGCACAGCGCGAGATGGAAGGCGCCGGACGCGAACTCGGCCAGGGTCGCGGTGACACCGCCGTCCAGGGTCAGGGACGCGCGCTGGAAGCGCTACGTCAGGGCGCCCGCGACATGATGAGCCAGATGATGCAGGCGCAACAGGGCCAGCAGGGTCAGCAAGGCCCGAACGGTCAGGTTGGCCAGGGCGATCAGAACGGCCGTGATCCGCTGGGGCGTCCGCGCCGCGCCGATGGCCCCGACTTCGGCGACACCGTCAAGGTACCCGACGAGATCGACGTCCAGCGCGCCCGCGAGATCCTCGATGCCATCCGCGAGAAGCTCGGCAACAACCCGCCGCAGGAAATGGAGCGGCGTTATCTGGAACGGTTGCTCGATATTCAGTGATCGGGCGGCCGGAGGGCTCGCGTTTTTCGGTCAGCTTCGTAATGTCAATCTTGACGATTGACGAACGACAGCGATTCGATGGCAATTCTCTTCAAAACCGCAATCAGCGAAAACTCCGCATTCGAGATGATCGAGCAGGCGCTTTCAGGCGTCCACCAATATGACGGCTACCTCAACGTCGTCAGCGATGCCGGCGAGACGGCCTTGTCCTGGGGTCCGGCGATGCATGCCGAGGAATTCAAGGCCGAGGTCAGCGAGATCCTCAGGAAGACCTGGGATGCGGCCCGCTTCTGGATCATCTACGAGCGCCGCGAAGACCGGCGGGATCCTGAGACAACCGATATCCGCAACGCCGCCTTCCGCATCACCCGCGGCTATAGCGGCGTCATCGTCATCACGCTGAGCCTGCTCGGAAAGCGCGACAGCGACAATGACATCGAACTGGTGTTCGTCTGCTTCGAGCAGGATTTTCAGAGGCGGAACTTCCGGGTGCGTTACGAAGGCAAGTTCGTCCCGGATGAAGGTTGAGACTGCCTGAGATCAGGCAGCCAGAGCGCGGGCGACCGCTTTGCGGATATCGGGAAGCGCAAACGGCTTCGAGACGACATCAACGATCTTTTCGGCGAGATCGTCAGCGCGTTCTCGCTGTTCGGCATAGCCGGTCATCAACAGGATTTTCAGGGCCGGAAAGGCCGACTTTGCCTGGTGTGCCAATTCGATGCCGTCCATGACTGGCATGCGAATATCGGAGAGCAGCAGGTCGTAAACACCGTCCTTCAGCTTCTCCAGTCCCTCGGCACCATCAGCCGCTTCTTCGGTCTCATGACCGTCGAGCCGCAGTGCCCGGGCGACGAAAGAACGGAGGGAATCTTCGTCTTCCGTGATCAGAATTTTTGCCATGATGTGCATTGCTCCGTCTTCATGCCCCAAGACGGAGATCGCACGCCGCTCCTTTGCGATCGGTAAACGGCTGCGGGCGATGGACGGGATGGTTAACAACCCGTCTGCATCTGACGCGGCTCAGGCGTCGCCGGTGACGACGCCGACAAAGGGCAGTTCGCGGAAGGCATAGGCGACGTCCATGCCGTAGCCGACGACGAAATAGTCGGGGCATTCGAAGCCCACATAATCCGCCTCGAGCTTTTCCTTGCGCTTGACGCTCTTGTCGAGCAGCACGGCGATGGTCACGTTGCGGGCGCCGCGTTCGAACAGCAGTTCCTTGGCGAATAGCAGCGTACGGCCGGACTCGAGAATGTCGTCGATCAGCAGGACATCGCGGCCCTTCACGTCGCTGTCGATGTCCTTGACGATGCGCACGCCCTGGGAAACGGTGCCCGTGCCGTAGCTCGACAGCGTGATGAACTCGACCTCCGGTGCGAGACCGTTGTTGTGCAGCGCCCGGATCAGGTCGGCGGCAAAAATGAACGACCCCTTCAGAACGGCAATGACCAGGAGGTCTTTTGTCGGACCTTCGGCGATCTGCTTTGCCATCGCATCATTACGCTCGGCAATCTGCTCGGCAGTGAAAAGAGGCTCGATATTTTTTCCGCGCACGACAGGCATACGGCTTGCTCCGTGAAAATGAAGGGTAAGCCGTTAGCACATTAGGGGCGGAGAAACACCCTTAGGGCATGAATGACAGCCGGACTTCCGGCATTTTTCCACCGGAGTGCTGGACGCGCGCCTGAAATCCGCGGCTCTCTCCGCCATAGATGACATCAGAAGGCGGATTGATCACGATGCTGGCCATCAGCCTGCCGTCGCTGACGAGATCGGCGCGGATCGGCCGCACGGTTTGGGTCGTACCGCTCTCATTCTCGAGAATGCCGTTGATCATCAAAATGCGCATGCCATTGGCATCGCGCGGCGTGAGCGTCACATGGGTGAAATGCAGCGGCGACCCTGAGGCGGCCTGATCCTCTGCCTGCAATCCAGAAAAACCGCCGGAGAGGCCGAAGACCAGGAGGAAAAGCAGGAATACCAGTGCCGCGAAGCTCTTGAACGATGCCTGCTGCAGATGCTCCTCGACGCCGCGGGCAATCCCCGCCGCAGCCGAGAATGCCCTGGCAGGCTCAGCCTTCTTGACGCTCGCGGCCTGCTGCCTGCGATTGTCGTTGAAGCTTTTGGCATTGAACGCCTGAGACTGTCTGTTGCCGATGACGACGAACTCGGCATCCGAAATATCGGCAGGCCGAGCGCTTGCACGCGGCTGACGCGCCGCCCGGTCTGGCGGCAGGAAATCATAGGCGTGGCCGGGCGAACGGCGGCTGAATGAAGATGCTTCCATGATGACGGCCTTTCAGCTCTTCACATGGTTTCAGTGCACGGATGATCCCGGGCATTGAAACGAATCCCGCCCAGTCGTAAATTTTAATGGTTAATGCTTCGCTAAATCTGGCACCGGCCGGGCATCTTTCCGCCGAAATTTACCGGTTGTTAATCGAGTTGGTTAACAAGTCGATGGTGTGAAACCACGAACAATCTGAGTTGCCCGTTGATCCACTTCGAGAATGTCGGTTTGCGCTATGGGATGGGACCGGAAATCCTCCGGGACCTGACCTTTGACATTCCGAAAAAGTCCTTCCAGTTTCTGACGGGTCCCTCCGGCGCCGGCAAGACCACGCTGCTGCGCCTTCTGTTCATGTCGCTGCAGCCAACCCGCGGGCTAATCCGCATGTTCGGTCGCGACATCTCCGATATCCCGCGGACGGAACTGCCGCTGCTGCGCCGCCGCGTCGGCATTGTCTTTCAGGACTTCCGTCTTCTCGATCATCTCACGACCTACGAAAACGTCGCGCTTCCCTTGCGCGTGCGCGGCAAGGACGAAAGCACCTACAAAACCGATGTGCTGGAGCTCCTGAAATGGGTTGGTCTCGGTGAACGCATCAACGTGCTGCCGCCGGTGCTCTCGGGCGGCGAGAAGCAGCGCGCCGCGATCGCCCGTGCCCTGATCGACCGCCCCGAAATCCTGCTGGCCGACGAGCCCACCGGCAACGTCGATCCGCCGATGGCACGCCGCCTGCTTAATCTCTTCCTCGAGCTTAACCGGCTCGGCACCGCCGTCGTCATCGCCACGCACGATCTGACCCTGATGGACCAGGTCGAGGCGCGCCGCATGATTCTGTCAGGGGGGCATCTCGACGTCTATGACTGAGCGATCCTCAAAGAAGCCGGCAGCCGAACCCGCGACCCAGCAGCAGCGGCGTCCGGAAATGCGCGTGCGCCCGACGGCCCCGATCCTGCCGCCCTCGAACATTCAGGGCAATGCGCTGATGGTGGTCATCGCCATCATGGCCTTCCTCGCCTGCCTGACGCTCGGCGGCGTTAGTATGGTACGCTCGACGGCCGCCAGCTGGGAGAGCCAGATTTCCCGCGAGATCACCATCCAGATCAAGCCGGACGACGGTCTCGACATGGAAAAGGCACTGACCCAGGCCCGCGATATCGCCATGACCTTCGTCGGCACCAAGAGCGGCCAGATCGTCGATGAGGCGGCAACGGCGCGCCTGCTCGAGCCCTGGCTCGGCAGCGGTCTCGATCTCAAGGAACTCCCGGTTCCGCGCCTCGTTATCATCACGATCGACGAAAACAATCCGCCGGATTTCGAGGCAATGCGCTCGCTGCTCAAGGACAGTATCCCGCAGGCAACACTGGACGACCACAGAACATGGGTCGACCGGCTGGTTTCCATGGCGCATACGACGGTGATGATCGGCACCGGCATCCTGCTCCTGGTTTTCACAGCCATGGTGCTGACCGTCGTCTTCGCCACCCGAGGCGCGCTTTCCGGCAATCGCCATATCGTCGAGGTCCTGCATTTCGTCGGTGCCGAAAGCTCCTTCGTCGCTACCGAGTTCCAGAAGCACTTCCTGAAGATCAGCCTCAAGGGCTCGGCGATCGGCAGCGCCCTTGCCGCTCTGTTCTTCGCCAGCGCCGGCTTTCTGCAGAGCAAGACGATCGCCACGCCGCAGACAGATCAGGCGACTGCTTTGTTCGGCACCTTCTCGGTTGGCGCGCTCGGCTATGCCGGGATCTTCGCGACAATGATCGTCATCGCCCTACTGACGACGCTGACGGCCCGCGTCACGGTCGTCCGGACGATATACGAGATCGATACGCTTCGCTCCGATCCGACACGAACAGACGGGATCGCGAGCTGATGACAGCGATTACATCAACCACCACCTTTGCCTGTTCCCCGCCGCAATCTCGATATATGCACGACTCATGACCATGGGCTACACGCGACGCAATCCGATTCGGCCCGATCCGGCACTGGCAAGTTACCGGGTCGAGACGCCGCGCCGCGGCCCGCTGCGCCGGATGCTGCGCTGGAGCGGGTTTGCCTGCATCTTCGCCATCGCCCTGATTTTTGGCGGTTTCCTGCACTTTGCCGATTCGATCACCACCATGAAGCCGCCGATAGACCCGAAAGCCGATGCTATCGTCGTCCTGACAGGCGGCTACCAGCGCATCGACCAGGCGGTCGAGCTTCTGGAGAAGGGTGCGGGCAAGCGCCTGTTAATCTCCGGCGTCCATCCCTCGACGACACCAGGACAGATCCGCAAGACGACGACGGGCTCGGCCGATCTTTTCGATTGCTGCGTCGATATCGGCTATGATGCGATCGACACTATCGGCAATGCTGAGGAGGCGTCGAACTGGATCCACGCCAAGGGCTACAAGAGCGTCCTCGTGGTCACCAACAATTACCACATGCCGCGCAGTCTGGCCGAGCTTGCCTATGTCGATAGCGACACGCAGTTCATCCCCTATCCCGTCGTCAATTCCGATCTGAAGACACGCGCCTGGTTCATGGATCCGAATGCGTTGCGCGTGATGCTCGCCGAATATGGCAAGGTGCTGCTCGCCGGCGCCCGCAACATCACCGGCTTCGGCCGCCACCCGGGCCTGCGTTCGGCTGCGATGGGCGGTGAAGGCTAGCCAAACCGTCTTTTTATGGCGGCGATAATCGTGTAGGCAGATCGAACACCTTGCCCGCGGATATAGGCTTTTCGGGAATCCTTATGCTCGCCCTGCGTTCCGTTCTCTTCAACACGATCTTCTACGCCAACCTGATCATCCGGATGATCGTGCTTTCGCCCTATTATTTTATCGTATCGCGTGAGAGGGCTTACCGCATCCCGAAGAATTGGGCGCTTTCCAATCACTGGCTGATGGAAAAGATCGTCGGCACCACCTTCGAGATCGAAGGCATGGAGAACCTGCCCGACGGCAGCTATATCCTGGCCCCAAAGCACCAGTCCTTCTGGGACACCTATGCGATCCTGCCCTGGCTGAAGGACCCGGTCTATATTCTGAAGCGCGAACTGATGTGGATCCCGCTCTTCGGCTGGTATGCCAAGAAGCAACGGATGATCCCGGTCGATCGCGGGGCGCGCGGCAAGGTCATGGTCGAGGTGCTGAAGCGCACCAAGGAGGAGCTTTCGACCGGCCGCCAGCTGATCATCTATCCCGAGGGAACGCGCCGGCCGCCGGGCGCCGAGCCGGTCTACAAATACGGCATCGCGCGCATGTATCGCGACCTCAACATCCCGGTCGTGCCGATCGCCATGCATCCCGGCCTATTCTGGCCGCGCCGCAGCACCATGCGCTATCCGGGCCATTTCAAGGTCCGAATTCTCGCGCCGATCCAGCCGGGAATGGATCCCGATGCCTTCTTCCAGCAGCTGATCGACGTGACGGAAAGGGCCAGCGACGAACTGCTGCTCGACACCGTCGCCCACAACCCCGACCTGCCACTGCCAAAGACGGCGATCGATCGTCTGGCCGTCCTGCGTCAGACGCAAGCCGCCTCTGCCTGATTTAGCTACGCCGCGCGTAACCGCTCGACTTCGCCGACGACCTGCTCCAGCCAATGATCGCGAATGCCCATCTCCTTCAGATGGGCAAGCGTGTTGAAAACATAGGCATCATTCGGGCCTGACCGGCCTTCCGCCTGGTCGACCACCCGGGCCGCATCGAGCGCATCGAGAGCCCCGGCATATTGCCTGTGCGAGCGGTCAACGACATAGGTCACCGCCTTCACGGCGCGCCCGTCAGCGAGGACCAGCGGCACCCGCCGTTCCAGATAGACGTTGGTGACGAGCTCGCGTTCTCTCAGATACTCGATCACCTCATCCCAGCTCTCGGGCGCCACGGAGAACGCCATGCCGCGGCACGAACCGCCGCGATCGAGCCCGAGTACCAGGCCCGGGTTCTGCTCCGTGCCGCGGTGAACCCAGGAACGGACGCAAAGCGAACGCCTGTAGCCATAAATGAGAGCCTGCGACCGTTCGGCAAACTCAAAGCCCGGATTCCACATCAGGGATCCGTAGCCAAACACCCAAAATTCGTCCATATCGCAAGCCAGACCGAGATTCCCATTCGCGATTCACCATTGGAGAACATCATGGCAGCGTCAAGCCAATCCGGTAGCAGCAGAAAATTCTGGTGGCTTGGCCTAGGCATCATTCTGGTTATCGCGATCTATACCGGCGGCTGGTTCTACGCCGCCTCGCAGCTCAAGGACACGGTCCTGAAGGCGATCGCGCCGCGCAACACCGCCGGCGTCAGCGGCGAATGCACCGATATCGATTTCCGCGGCTATCCCTTCCGCATCGGCCTCTATTGCTCGAAGGTGGATGTCGACGACAACAAGAACGGCGTCTCCGCCAGCTTCGGCGCCCTGCGCTCCGCCGCCCAGGTCTATGCGCCCGGCCACATCGTCTGGGAGCTGGATTCGCCGGCCGAAATCCGCACCGCCAATGGCCTGACGATCAACGCTCAGTGGGCGAACCTGCAGTCCAGCCTGATCACCAAGCTGCGCGGCATCGACCGCACTTCAACCGTTATCGAGGGCCTGAAGGCAACGGCTGTCTCCTCCTATGACGGCCAGACGATCAATGTCGATGCCGGCCACACCGAGATTCATCTTCGCCAGAACGAGGGCGATCTCGACGGCGCGATCTCGCTGCAGGACGCCAATACCGTCATCAAGGACTGGCCGCAGGTCTTCCCGAAATTCTCCGCCAGCGCCGACATCACGCTCGCAGGCAAGGCAGGCATGATCGACGGCAGCGACAGGCAGGGGCTTTACGGCGCGAGCGGCGAGCTGCGCAAGGTCGTCGCCGATATCGGCGATGGCAAGGTGATGACGCTAACCGGCCCATTCTCTTTCGACGAGCAGGGCTTCCTGTCAGGCAAGTTCAAGCTGGAGATCGAACAGCTCGGCCCCTGGCGGGACAGCATCAAGCGGGCCTTCCCGCAAGTCGCCAAGACGGTCGATACCGCCGCCAAGCTTCTGAAGGCGCTCGCCGGTGGCGGCGATCGCGCCTCGGTGGATCTGGTGGTCAATCGTGGCCAGGCGACCGTTAGCGGCTTCATTCCGCTCGGCTCGATCCCACCAATCTGAACGTTTTCCGGGACGTGCGATCAGCTCTTCTTCTGATCCTGCCCATGCAGACGGCCGAAGTCCGGCGCATCGACATCCTGGCCTGCCTGGATGATCGAGCGGCGGATGGTGCGGGTGCGGGTGAAGAGTTCGAACAGCTTGTCGCCCTCACCCCAGCGGATTGCCCGCTGCAGATAGGCGAGATCTTCTGAAAACCGCGCCAGCATCTCAAGGATCGCATCCTTGTTGTGCAGGCAGACGTCGCGCCACATCGTCGGGTCGGATGCCGCCAGACGTGTAAAGTCGCGGAAACCCGAAGCCGAATATTTGATGACTTCCGATTCCGTGACCGTCTCCAGATCGTCGGCGGTGCCGACGATGTTGTAGGCGATGATGTGCGGCAGGTGCGAGACGATCGCCAGCACCTTGTCGTGATGTTCCGGATCCATCTCGTCGACGCGGGCGCCGAGCGCTTCCCAGAAGGCTCTGAGCTTGGCGATTGCGGACGGATCGGTGCCCGGAACCGGCGTGAAGATGCACCAGCGTTGTTCGAACAGCCCTGGAAAACCGGCATCCGGGCCAGACTTCTCGGTACCGGCGAGCGGATGGCCCGGGATGAAATGAACATTGCCGGGCATATGCGGCTGCATCTGCGCGATAACCGACGCTTTCGTTGAGCCGACATCGGTGACGATCGCGCCCGGCATCAGCGTCGCGGCGATTTCCTTCGCGACGCTTCCCGAGGCGCCCACCGGCACCGACACGATCACCAGATCAGCACCCTTCACGGCTTCCGCCGCAGACTGCACATAGCGATCCCCGAGACCAAGTTCTTCCGCCCGCTTCAATGTTTCAGCGCTGCGGGTCGAGACCACCACTTCCCTGGCAATCCCCAGGCGCTTCACGTCATAGGCGATCGAGGAACCGATGAGGCCGATACCGATAAGTGCAATGCGCTCGAACTGGATGGTCATAGCTTGCGCCCCATAAACTCGCCGAGCGCTTCGATGACGCCGCGGTTTGCCTCTTCCGGACCGACGCTCATACGTAGCGCGTTCGGGAAACCATAACCCTTGACCGCACGCAGCACGTAGCCGCGGCTCGTCAGGAACTCGTCGGCATCAGCAGCGCGCTTGCCTTCGGCATCGGGAAAATGGATCAGAAGGAAATTGGTGACAGACGGCGTAACCGTCAGGCCAAGCGTTTCGAACGCACCCTTGAGCTTCTCGATCCACATCAGATTGAAGGCGACGGCGTCCTGAACATGCGCCTGATCACGGACGGCAGCAGCACCTGCAGAGATTGCCGGCGCATTCATGTTGAACGGACCGCGGACGCGATTGAGGGCGTCGATGATCTCGGCCGGCGCATACATCCAGCCGACACGAAGCGCTGCCAGACCATAGACCTTCGAGAAGGTGCGGGTCATGACGACATTGGCGTTGGACGAGACGATCTCGATACCGGATTCATAGTCGTTGCGGCGGACATATTCGGCATAGGCTGCATCGAGAACCAGCACGACATCCTTCGGCAATCCTGCCTGCAGACGGCGGATTTCGCTGACCGGAACATAGGTCCCCGTCGGATTGCCCGGATTGGCGATGAACACCATCTTCGTCCTCGGCGTCACGGCGGCCAGGATCGCATCGACATCGACCGCATGATTCTTTTCCCTGACGGTGACGGGGGTCGCACCAGCCCCCTGAATCTGGATCTTGTAAACGAGGAAGCCATGTTCGGTGATAACGGCCTCGTCGCCGGCGCCGAGATACACGTGGCAGAGCAGGCCGAGCAGTTCGTCAGAGCCATTGCCGCACATGATGTTAGCCGGATTCAAACCATGAACCGCAACGATGGCTTCACGCAGTTCGTGCGCCTGGCCATCCGGATAGCGTTCGAGGTTGCCGGCGGCGTTCCTGAATGCCTCGATTGCCTTCGGGCTGGCGCCGAGCGGTGTCTCGTTGGAAGAGAGCTTGTAGACGCGGGCAACACCCGGTGCATGTTCCTTGCCCGGCACATAGGCAGCGATATCCATGATACCGGGACGCGGAACGGGCTTGCTCTTCTCAACGCTCATAGCTTCGACCTTGGAAAATGCCGGGAAATCCGGCTCAAAATTGCCATGTGGCAATAAAGGGGAAACCGGCTTTTGTCGAGTAGAGTCAGCGGCTGCGGGTCGTCGGGACGCCGTGCGGCGCCAGAACCGGCACAAAAACCCGACGCGAGGCGCGGGCGGCAACCGGCAAACCCTGATAGAGACGCTTCTGTGCCTCGACGATGATGACGCCGGAAAAGGCCGGCCAGAGCGTGCGCCCGATCCGCTCGAAGCCCCGCCGAAGGCTGAGTACCGCACGCAGCTTGGACGGCGGGAAGAACAACGCCTCGGCCGCAGCACCCGGCGTGAAGTTGGTCTCACGCAGCAGATGGGTCAGCTGGCCGCGCGAATAGGGCCGGCCGGAACCGAAGGGCGTATGCTCCATGCGCGCCCAGACGCCGCGGCGGTTCGGCACGACGATGACGAGCCGCCCGCCCGGCGCCAGCACGCGCCAGAGCTCCTTCAGCGTTTCCCGAGGGTTTTCGGCAAATTCCAGCGAATGCACCATCAGCACGCGATCGATGGAGGAATCGGGCAGCGGCAATTCTTCGTCGAAGATCAAGGCCGTCGACGACAGTGAGCCCATCGGCCAGTTCACCGCGCCCTGCCCCGCCGGCATGAAGGCGAAGGTGCGCTCGGTATCGGCGCTGAAACGGTCGAGGAAGGGGACGGCATAACCGAGACCGATCAACCGCTCCTGCGGCAACCGCACCCATAGCGACGACAGCGCCATGGCGATCGACTGCTCCGCCAGACGGCCAAGCTCGGAATGATAAAACTGGCGTAGATCGACAATATCCGCGTGCATTGCGCTAAATGTTATCAGTGGGCGGTTGGACTTCAAGGCCGGAGCCTCTACATTCCGGGCATGTCCGTGGGAAAGAGGCCGCTTAGACTATGAAACCTTTGGAATTAGAAGTTTTTCTCTGCCGATCCGATAATTTTGGCGTTCTCGTGCATGATCCGGAAACCGGCCTGACGGCAACGATCGACGCGCCGGATGCGGCTGCCGTCGAGGCCGCTGCCAAACGCCGTGGCTGGCGTATCTCGCATATCTTGACAACCCATCACCATACCGATCACGTCGAAGGCAATCTGGCGCTGAAGGAAGAGTTCGGCTGCGAGATCATCGGCCCGGTGAACGAGGCCGTGGCGATCCCCGGCCTCGACAAGACGATGGCCGATGGCGACAGCTTTACCTTCGGCGATCATACCGTGAATGTCATCGAGACACCCGGGCATACCGCCGGTCACATCTGCTATCACTTCGTAGACGACAAGCTGCTCTTTGCCGCCGATACGCTGTTCGCGCTCGGCTGCGGCCGCCTGTTCGAGCGCCCGGCCGCCGACATGTGGCATTCGCTGCAGAAGCTTGCCGTGCTGCCGGATGAGACAGCCGTCTATTTCGGCCACGAATACACGCTGTCGAACGCCCGCTTCGCCCTGACGATCGACCCTGACAACGAGCGGCTGAAGGCTCGTGCGGCAGAGATCGAGGCGCTGCGTGCCGAGGGACGCTTCACGATCCCGACGACGCTGGCGCTGGAAAAGGAAACCAACCCTTTCCTGCGTGCCGCCGACCCGGCGATCCGCCGTAATCTGCTGATGGAAACCAAGACGAACGAAGAGGTCTTTGCGGAAATCCGCAAGCGCAAGGACAATTTCTGATGTCTCCAGACGAGATCATCGAGACGCTTTCGATGCAGCCGCACCCGGAAGGCGGCTGGTACGTGCAAACCTTCCGCGACACGAATGGCGGCGAGCGTGGCCATTCGACGGCGATCTACTATCTCTTGAAAGCCGGTCAACGCTCACATTGGCATCGCGTCCACGATGCCGCCGAGATCTGGCACTATTACGCCGGCGCGACACTAGCGCTGCATCGCTCGGAAGATGGGACAAACAGCGAGACGCTGAAGCTTGGCACGGACTTCGCCAACGGAGAACGCCCGCAGGCGATCATCCCGGCGAACTGGTGGCAATCAGCCGAAACGCTCGGCGAGTTCACGCTGGTCGGATGCACCGTGGCACCCGGCTTCGAATTCTCGAAATTCGAGATGGCGCCGCCGGACTGGGAGCCGAAAGCCTGATTATTCGGCCGCGGCGGCTTCCGTTGCGGCCGACTTCCGCCGGAACATTTCCTGCGCCGCAAGCACGGCGCCGCCGGTCACCAGCAGGCAGGCAAACGCAATCCGCCAGCTCGGCTCGGCAAAACCAAACAGCGTCAGGATCAGCGTCGAAAGCAGCGGCGCGGCATAACTGGCAGCCCCTAGGATCTGGATATCGCCGTTCTTCACGCCGTAATCCCACGCGTAAAAGGCTGCGCCAACGGGGAACAACCCAAGGCCAACGACCGCCAGCCATTCAAAAGACGTTTCCGGCCAGACCGTCGTCTCCAGCCCGATATGGCAGATCAATGAGAGAATAGAGGTCGCAAGGCAGAAGCCCGTCACCACATCCGTCGACACCGCATCGAAGCGACGCGTCAGCAGTGAATAGCCCGACCAGGTAAAGGCGCAGAGGAAAGCCGCACCGTAGCCGACGGCATAGGCGCCATCGAAATTGATGCCGTTGCGGCCGACGATCAGGAATGTGCCGCAGAGACCGGCGAGTGCGCCGGCGACATGATACCAACGCAGCCTCTCGCCCGGCAGCAGCGCCGAGCCGACGACGATCAGCAGTGGCCAGAGATAGGCGATCAGACCCGCCTCGACCGCCGGAGCATTTCTGAGCGCCGTGAAATAGAGGAAGTGGTAGCCGAACAGGCCGGCAATCCCGATGATCCAGACCTTCGCCGGCTGCTTCAGGAGCGCCAGACGCGAGGGATTGAGAACGAGCACGGCAAGACCAGGAATGCTTCCGATCGCAAAGCAGATCGCCGAAAGCTGGAACGGCGGCATCTTGCCGGAGGCGGCAGTGAAAAGCGCCAGAAACGACCACATCAGAATGGCCGTGAATCCGATCAAAGTGGCCCGCAGCTTCATCATGTCCCCCGAAACCGGAGACAGGCTCCGTCAGCTTGCGCTGTATTTCACCGCCTTGATCGTCACTGTTCCATATTGCGTCGGAATACTGACGAAGACAGGAGCATATACATTCGCGGCATCGGCCTTGGCAAACCAGATTTCCATCTGGCCGCTCTTGCTCAGGTAATCGATATCCTTGCGGCCCTTTTTATATCCGGCCTTCGGCACGAAGCGCACGCTGCAGACCGTCGCCTGGCCGGCAAAGCCATCCGTCTCGAAATCTTTCGATCCCTTGGGCGACAACACCAGATCCATGCGCATCTCGCCGTCATAGATCGGCAGCCGCTGTGAGCAGAGCTTCGTATCGCCGGGGAAGATCAGGCCGGAGATCGGGTCGAGTACGGCGCGCATGTCGACCGGCTTGAGGTTGACCCAGTTGCTCGGCAGTTTCCGCTCCGGCTTGACAGTCGTCGAAACGATATTGCCATTGCTGTAACGGACCTCGTAGGTACGAGCCCGCTTGCCGCTCTTGTAGTAGAGGGAATAGCGTTGAGCCTGCAGACGATCGCCGCGGATAACACCGTCGACGCTTGTCTTGGCCGAGATCGTCGTGACCAGATCGGCTAACCCGGCAGAGCTGATGTCGCCAGACACCTGATAGCTCTTGTCATCCTCGATCTTGGTGACGAAGGCCGCCCGCGCGATCGGCAGGATACCGAGAGCGACGCGATATTCCGTGCGATGGCGGATTTCCTCCGCACCTGCCGGAACGGCCATCAGCGCCGCGATTGCCGCGATCAAAATTCGTCTGCCCGAAAGAGCCATGAAGCAAGCCTTGTTTGACGGGCGAAACCCACCCTGTTAAGCGGTCTATACTCTGCCCGCATCGCGAAGCAAACACGAGCTTTTTGACAGAATTGCGGGAAAGGCCAAGGTTTGGCTTGACGCGGGCGGCCGCTCTGACTATAGAACCGCAACTTTCCAATCATGGCCTTGGATTGCAAGCCCGGTTTTGCCGTGCGTCGCAATTTGGTGGCTGAGAAAAACAAGAATAGGTGTCAAATGTCTCGCGTGTGCGAATTGACCGGCAAGGCCGTCCTCGTTGGCAACAATGTCAGCCATGCCAACAACAAGACCAAGCGTCGCTTCCTGCCGAACCTGTGCCAGGTTACGCTGATCTCCGACGCTCTCGGCCAGCGTTACCGTCTCCGTGTTTCGGCCCACGCTCTGCGTTCGGTTGAACATCGCGGTGGCCTCGATGCGTTCCTGATCAAGGCAAGCGAAAACGAACTGTCGATGCGCGCTCGTCTGCTGCGCCGCCAGATCGTCAAGAAGACTGCAGAAGCCGCTGCTGCTTAAGCATCGGCCGGCTTTCTTCTCGAAAGTTTCAAAAGGCTTGCACGGTTGATACCGGACAAGCCTTTTGCTTTGCCGGCATGGTGCCGGCCAAAATCCGTTCACTCCAACTGGTGGCATCACCCAGGATAAAAAAATGCTGAAGACACGCTATCTGCTTATCTATGTGGCCCTGATGACACTCGTCGTCGTCGCCTCCAACTTCCTCGTCCAGTTTCCGCTGAACGCCACGGTTGCCGGTATCAATCTTGCCGACATCCTGACCTGGGGCGCCTTCACCTATCCGATCGCTTTCCTGATCACCGACCTGACGAACCGCCAGTTCGGCCCGCAGACCGCCCGCAAGGTCGTCTTCGCAGGCTTTGTCGTCGGCGTCGGCTTGTCCTTCTACACCGCCGTCCCGCGCATCGCCATCGCTTCCGGCTCCGCCTATCTTGCAGGTCAGCTGCTCGACATCGCGGTCTTCAACCGCCTTCGCCGCCAGGCCTGGTGGCGTGCGCCGCTGGTCGGCTCGCTGATCGGCTCGGCGCTCGATACGATCATCTTCTTCTCGTTCGCCTTCGCCGCCTTCTTCGTCTTTTTCGGCCCGAACGAACCCTTAGCGCTCGAAACGGCCCCAATACTCGGCGTGCTCTCGATCGAGGCTCCGCGCTGGATTTCCTGGGCGCTCGGCGATTTCACCGTGAAGATGCTGGTTGGCCTGATCATGCTGCTGCCCTATGGCGCCCTCATGAACACGCTCCGCCCGATGCAGACAACGCCTGCTCGCTGATGACAGCAAAGGCCGCCGGCGCTAAGCCTGCGGCCTTTTCGTTGTGACGGCAGGGTGGCTCAACACCTGCGCAACAAGGTCGCCGACCGGCTGCAACGAGTCGAGCCTCAGCAGCGGCGTCGCCCTTTCCGTCAGCCATTGCTCGTGCGAGGCGGCACTACGCCGCTCAGGCCCCGCCGTATCGTAGCTTTCGGCCCATTCCAGGAATTCCTGGCTCTTCTGCGCCATATCGCCGCCCGGCTTGATCCGGTCGCCATAGCGCGTCTCCTCACGTTCCCGAATGCGTGCCATGCGCATTACAGGATCGATCCGGAGAAAGACGATGAGATCGTAGAGCGGCTCGAACTCGACGCCCCATTTCAGCGCCGAGCCCGAGAGCACCCAGCCATCCGAAGCCTTGATCGTTTCACGGAGCATCTCTACGCGCGCCTCGACCGGGCGCGGCGTGGTAAATGGCGGATCCGTCGGCATCCAGAAGAAGTGATCGGTATCGAGGTGCCGGATTCCAAGCTCTTCGGAGAGCGCCTGACCAAGCGTAGTGGTGCCGGAGCCGGAGGCTCCCATGACATGAATGTTCAGCATGGCGGTCTCGAAACGGATGAAGGGAGGGAGCAGATAGCGGAGAGTTGTGACAGTTGTTCGGCGGCGCGCTCAGTCGAGCAGCCGGAATTCCAGCATCATGTTCCGCTGCAAGATCGAATGGTTGTCGTCAGAGACAAGGATAATATGGGTCGAGCCATCTTCGGCCTGGAAGGCATCTAGCCCCTCCATATTGTCGATCTGATAGCCGAAATCGGCCTTCATCAGCACCTTGCCCGTTGCGACCGCACCAGGCCGGATTTCGGCGGCAGCGATCCGCCGGATGCGCATGCCGATACCATCTGCCATGTTGAAGCGCCGCTCCAGAAGGAGCAGATCGCCGTCAGGCAGAAACGCCCCGTCGGTCGGGTCGAAATCGTCGGTACGGCTGACCGTAAACCGGCCCTTCAGCGGCCCCTCCAGGATCGCCGCATAGACGTTTCCGTCATCATCAACGCTCTCTTCCGAAACGATGACCGCAGCGCCCCTCAGGGCGCTGTCTGCGGGCGCGATGGCCACAGTCTCAAGGCTGCGGTTGCCCCTGAGCTCGTCGCGCGGAATGAGGATCGGCAAAGTGCCCACCGCGGCTGATGTCGCGAAGCCCTGGCGTGGATAGATATCGACGCGATGATTGCCCTCGAAGGAGACCAGCGCCCGGTTCTTGTCGAGCGCCAGCCCTTCGGCATCCATACGGCCCTTGCCTTCGAAACTGCGGCCGCTTTCGTCCTGCATCGGGTTGATGTCGACATCGGCAAGACCGGAGAGACGGCCCTGCGCATCGCGCACCAGCGAACCTGTCAGCCAATGGCCGGTGTCAAGCACGCCGGCTATACGCTTGCCGTCCGGATCGACCTTGATCGACGACCACGAGCCGAATATCCGATTGCTCGAAACCATCTCCAGACCGCCGATAAATTCCAGCGGGCCGAACTTGGTCTCGTCGGAGCCGATCTTGAAGGTGGTGATGGCGCGGCTCTCGATCGGAGCGCTTCCGGCGAGGACGGCAGACGGCAATCCCGCGAGGCAGGCGGCAAGCATGGCCACGCGGGAAAGAGTGATCATATGGGTCAGCTGGCGCGGCGGAGGCGCCCGCCGCGCGGCGCGGCGGCATGATCCTCGAAGAGCGAAGCCAGCTGCTCGGTCATCGCGCCTGCAAGCTCGTCCGCATCGACGATGGTGACGGCACGGCGATAGTAGCGCGTTACGTCATGACCGATACCGATGGCCAGCAGCTCGACCGGCGAACGCGTCTCGATCTGCTCGATGACGGCACGCAGGTGCCGCTCCAGGTAATTGCCCGGATTGACCGACAGGGTGGAATCGTCGACCGGTGCGCCATCCGAAATCATCATCAGGATACGGCGCTGCTCGCGGCGGGCGAGAAGCCGGTTATGCGCCCAGATAAGTGCTTCGCCGTCGATATTTTCCTTCAGCAGGCCTTCGCGCATCATCAGGCCGAGATTGCTGCGGGCGCGGCGCCACGGAGCATCGGCGGACTTGTAGATGATGTGGCGCAGGTCGTTGAGGCGGCCCGGCGTCTGCGGCTTGCCACCGGCAAGCCAGCTCTCGCGTGCCTGTCCGCCCTTCCAGGCCTTGGTCGTAAAGCCGAGAATCTCGACCTTGACGCCGCAGCGCTCCAGCGTGCGGGCCAGAATATCGGCACAGGTGGCGGCAACCGTGATCGGGCGGCCGCGCATGGAACCGGAATTGTCGATCAGCAGCGTCACGACGGTATCGCGGAACTGCGTGTCGCGCTCCATCTTGAAGGACAGGGCCTGCATCGGGTCGATGATCATGCGCGTCAGGCGCGCCGGATCGAGGTAGCCCTCTTCCAGGTCGAAATCCCAGGAACGGTTCTGCTGCGCCATCAGACGGCGCTGCAGGCGGTTGGCGAGGCGCCCGACGGCGCCCTGCAGATGCGCCAGCTGCTTGTCGAGGAAGGCGCGCAGGCGCTCCAGCTCGGATGCGTCGCAGAGCTCCTCGGCGGTGATGATCTCGTCGAACTCCTCGGTGAAGACGTGGTAGTCGACCTTCTCGTTGAAGTCGGCGAAAGGCGTGTTCGGACGGCGGGTTTCGCCCGGCGTCTCGGAATCGTCCTCGCCCTCTTCCATCATGTCGTCGTCGGAGATCTCGGCGCCCTCAGTCTCGCCGTCCTCCATCTGCTCATCGGCAACTTCGCTGTCTTCGACAGGCGCCGCATCCGATCCGGCGTCTTCGTCGACCTCGTCCTGATCCTGCTCGTCGCCGCTCGGCTGATCGTCCTGATCCGAATCCTCGTCGGTCTCCGGCTCGCTGTCGTCGTCGCCATAGTCCTCGGCCATTTCCATGGCCGACAGCATGTTGCGGATCACCTTCGAAAAGGCCTGCTGGTCGTTGATGACGTTCGAGAGGTTATCGAGCTCGGCGCCGGCCTTGTCCTCGATGAAGGGCCGCCAGAGATCGAGCACCTTGCCTGCAGATGCCGGCGGCTTCTGGCCGGTCAGCTTCTCGCGAACCATCATGGCGACGGCTTCGCCGATCGGCGCATCTTCCTGGCGTTCGATGCCGGCGAGATTGGCCTTGGCGTATTTTTCCTCGGTCATCGAGCGCAGGTTTGCGGCCATGCCTTCCATGCGCAGCGCGCCGATCGATTCGACGCGCGCCTGCTCGACGGCATCGAAGACCGCACGGGCATCCGAGCCCTGCGGCGCCATGGTCGTGTGAACCTTCTCGTCGTGGCAGGCAAGCCGGAGCGCCATGGAATCACCAAGACCGCGCGTCACCGCCAGCTCATGCGCCGTCGGGCGCTTCGAAAGCTCGGGCAGACGGATACGCTCGGCCGTCATTCCCGGACGTTCGTTGGCGAAGGTCACTTCGACTTCGTCGTCACCAGCAATGGCGCGAACGCAGCCGGTTATCGCACGCCGCAACGGCTCCACGTCGACGGGGCCGTTGGGCTTGGCTTTCGAATTGTCACCACGAGATGCCATGATCGACCGGCCTTAGGCCTCCAGCACGATGTTGGCAGCGCTTTCCTTCAGCTCGACGCCAAAGGCACGCTGATAATGCTCGGCCACGAGCGCCCGCTCGAGCTCATCGCACTTGTTGAGGAAGGTGACGCGGAACGCGAAGGCAAGATCGCCGAAGATCTCCGCATTCTCGGCCCAGGTGATGACCGTACGCGGGCTCATGACGGTCGAGAGATCGCCGTTCATGAAGGATGCGCGCGTCAGGTCGGCAACGCGAACCATCTTCGAAACGGTATCGCGGCCGTCCTTGTCCTTGCCGAAGCTCTTCACCTTGGCGGCGATGATGTTCACTTCGTGATCATGTGGCAGATAGTTCAGCGTCGTCACGATCGACCAGCGGTCCATCTGTGCCTGGTTGATCTGCTGCGTGCCATGATAGAGGCCGGTCGTATCGCCAAGGCCAACGGTGTTGGCTGTCGCGAACAGACGGAAGGCCGGGTGAGGACGGATGACGCGGCTCTGGTCGAGCAGCGTCAGGCGGCCGGCAGATTCCAGAACGCGCTGGATAACGAACATGACATCCGGGCGGCCGGCGTCGTATTCGTCGAAGACCAGCGCGACATTGTGCTGATAGGCCCAGGGCAGGATGCCGTCCTTGAATTCGGTGACCTGCAGCCCGTCCTTGACGACGATTGCGTCCTTGCCGATGAGATCGATACGGCTGACATGGCTGTCGAGATTGATACGCACGCAGGGCCAGTTGAGGCGCGCAGCGACCTGCTCGATATGCGAGGATTTGCCGGTACCGTGATAGCCGGAGATCATGACGCGGCGGTTATGCGCAAAGCCTGCAAGAATGGCGAGCGTCGTCTCGCGGTCGAAAAGATAGTCGGGATCGAGATCCGGCACGTAAGCGTCGCCCTTGCTGTAGGCGGGGACGCGAATATCGGAATCGATGCCGAAAACCTCCCGGACCGAAACGGTGGTATCCGGCAGAGCGGGAATATCTAAGTCAATCTTGCTCATCACGTCTCCAAGGCGGGCAAAACACCCGGCCATATCTCTCAGGCCATGTCGCGACCACGAAGCCGCAGTTCTATTCTGCGCCGTCCGTGGTGAGAACGTCGGCGATGCTTCTCCGGGACTGAAATGAAACCTCGGCGGGATGATGACGCCCCGAGCATTCTAGAACAAAGTCCCGGACAAGAAACGCCGCGTCCGGAAGGAAGGCAAAGGCGCCAGAAGCAAAACGCAATAATGCATGCCGCGTTGGCCTGCGGCCCTAGCCGAGTTGGACCATACCCGATTGAAGGCGGAGAGCAAGGACGGGAATTAACAAAAACCGTTCTGCTTCAACAATTGATAGGCCTGGATGACGGCGCGGAAGCGCTCTTCGGAGCCACGGTCGCCGCCATTGGCATCCGGGTGATGCTTCTTGACGAGCTCCTTGTAGCGCGTCTTGATTTCGGCGGAGGTCGCATTCGCCTCCAGCCCCATCGTATCGAAGGCTTTCGCTTCCAGGCTCTTCAGCTTGCGCTGCTGCTCGGGAAAGCGCGGGCCGGCGCCCTTGGTGCCGCTGACGAAGCCGAATGGGTCGCGGACGCGACTGTAGGAACCGGAACGGACGTCGGAATGCAGCGGACTGTTCTTGGCATCCTTGTTGACACCGACGGTCCAGGTCGGACGGTGGCCGGTGATCGCCTCTTTCTGATAGCGCGCGATCTCGCCATCCGAGAGGCCGGAAAAGTAATTGTAGCCCTTGTTGTATTCCTTGACGTGCTCGAAGCAGAACAGAAAGAACTGCCCCTCGGCATTGCGCCCGACGGGAGCGCGATGCACGCCTTTTTGATCGCAGCCATCCCACTGACAGACCGGGGGAGCCTTTTCGGGCTCCTGCTCGCGTTTGCGGCGGGTCCGGATGCGATCGAAATATTTGGAATCAAGTCTCATGACGGCGCTAATTATGGGGCTGCCGCGAAGCGACAACAAGAATTGACAAATGGGAATGTTGCTGGCTTGGTGGGAACCCTTTTTTCACAAGCAACGAGACGAAAAAGTGACCCTGCAGGCCCGCATTGAAGAAAAACTCACCGAGGCTTTCGCGCCCGAACGCTTGAGCGTCATCAACGAAAGCCATCTCCACGCCGGGCACCAGCCTGACATAACAGGAACAGGCGAAACGCATATGCGCGTTCGCATCGTCTCTGAAAAATTTTCAGGAATGACGAGGCTCGCCCGCCACCGTGCCATCACCGAGCTTCTGAAGCCGGAACTCGACGCGGGACTGCACGCCCTTGCCGTCGAACCCGCCGCACCCGGTGAAGCGACCCGCTGGTAGCGGAGACAGGCTCCATATAGGCATTCGCCCCGGGCAATCCAACCGAAAACGCTTCAGAGGGCCTTTGTTGCTTCCTCTTCGGCAGGCCGGATGCGCAGCTTGGTGATGCGGTTCTTCTCGCGTTTCATGACGATGAAGCGCTTGCCATAGAAGGTGAAGGCCTGGCGCTCTTCCGGAATGGTCATCGACTCGTGGATGACGAGACCGGCAATCGTCGTCGCCTCCTCGTCTGGAAGCTGCCAGTCAAGGGCGCGGTTGAGATCGCGGATCGGCACGCCGCCATCGACGACGATCGAGCCATCCGCCTCCTGCCGCACGCCCTGCATGTCGATATCGTGCTCGTCGGAAATATCGCCGACGATCTCTTCGAGGATGTCCTCGAGCGTCACGATACCCTGCACCTCGCCATACTCGTCGACGACGACGGCGAAATGCTGCTTGCGGCGCAGGAAGGCGTTCAGCTGGTCTTCGAGATTGGTGCTGTCAGGCACGAACCACGGCTTCTGGGCGATCTTCACGATGTCGAGATTTTCGGGCTCGACATTCGGCTCCGCTAACGCCCGCAACAGGTCCTTGGCGTGGACGACGCCGATGATGTTGTCGATCGTGCCGCGCCAGAGCGGCATGCGCGTATAGGGGCTTTCGAGAATGATGCGAACGATCGCCTCCGGCACCTCATCGGCATTGATCGCCCGCATCGCCATTCGGTGGACCATGATGTCGGAAAGCTCGAGCTGGCTGAGATCGAGAACGCCGCCGAGACGGTCGCGGTCGGCTTTGACCACGGATCCCTCGCGGTGAAGCAGATCGACGGCGCCTCGAAGTTCCTCGTGCGCCGTTAGCATCGACGTCTCGCGCGACAGATTGATGCCGAAAACGCCGAGGATCCTGCGAACGATCGCGTTGACGAAGGACGAAACCGGGCCGACGACGGCGACGAACATCTTGACCGGGCGGGATACGCCGAGCGCAAACCGGTCAGGCGTGGAAATCGCCCAACTCTTCGGCAGCACTTCGGCAAAGATGACGAGAATGACGGTCATCGCCAGCGTCGCCAGCGCCACGCCCGAATTGCCGAACAGCCCGAGGAACAGGCTTGTTGCCAGCGACGAGGAAAGAATATTGGCGAGGTTATTGCCGATCAGCATGGCGCCGATCAGCCGGTCGCGCCGCTCGATCAGCTCGCGCACGACACCGGCGCGCTCTTCCCCATTTGCCTCAAGCGTGTGGATACGGCTGCGCGAAACAGCCGTCAGCGCCGTTTCCGAGCCGGAGAAGAAGGCGGACATGAGGACGAGGGCCACGATGGAGACGATTTCTGGCCAGTAGACGGAAAGAAATGCCAGCGTGCCTTCGATGCTCATTGAGGGTGCTTGTCCTTCAGGAAACTCAAGACTTCGGATTGCGGTACATCATCGGCGATGAAGGACTGCCCGATGCCGCGGGTCAGAATGAAGGTGAACTTGCCGTTCTTGACCTTCTTATCCTGCGCCATCGCCTCCATCAGTCGCTCGGCCGGCGGCAGCTCGCCCGGAATATCGGACATGTGCGTCGGCAGACCAACCTGTTTCAAGTGCTTTTCGACGCGCTTTGCGTCGTCGGGACTCGCAAGGTTCATGCGCGCCGAAAATTCATGCGCCAGCACCATGCCGATCGAAACGCCCTCGCCATGCACCAGACGGGCGCTGTCATAGGCCGTGACGGCTTCCAGTGCGTGCCCGAACGTATGGCCGAGGTTGAGAAGCGCGCGAGGCCCATTTTCCCGCTCGTCGGCGACCACGACATCGGACTTCGCCTGACAGCTCGTGGCGATCGCCTCGATGCGGGCATCGCCGCCGGCAAAAACGGCCTGCCAGTTCTTTTCCAGCCAGGCAAAGAAATCCGGCTTGTCGATCAGTCCATATTTCGCGACTTCGGCATAACCGGCTCGGAATTCGCGCTCCGTCAAGGTGTTCAGCACGTCGGTATCGGCGAGAACCAGATCCGGCTGATGGAAGACGCCGATCAGGTTCTTACCGTGACGGCTGTTGATGCCCGTCTTGCCGCCGACGGAGGAATCCACCTGCGACAGAAGCGAGGTCGGCACCTGCACGAAGCGAACGCCGCGGCGAACGATACCAGCGGCAAAACCGGCGAGATCGCCGATCACACCGCCGCCGAGGGCAACAACGTAGTCATTCCGCTCGACACGGGCTTCCAGCACCTTGTCGCAAACGGTCATCAGATGCTCGAAGCTCTTGGTCTTCTCGCCGGCCGGCAAGATGAGCGAAGAAGCGGCAATGCCTGCCGCTTCGAGGCTCGAAACCAGCGCGTCGAGATAAAGCGGCGCAACATTCGCATCGGTGATGACGGCAGCCTTGCGCCCCTTGAGGCGCGAGGCGATCTCCGCACCGGCGCGGGCAATCAGCCCCGGCCCGATCAGGATGTCGTAGGCGCGCTCGCCGAGCGGCACATGCACCTTCTTTTCGGTGGCAACGGAAGCGATCGCATTCATGGCACTGCACTTTCGGTTTGGTATTCGATCACGGCCTTCAAGACTTCGTCGGCCATCAGTTCCTTGCGAACGTCGCGCGACAGAACGGTGACGTCAGCCTGCGCATAGACCGGATATCGCGCATTCATCAGGTTTTCGAGCGTCTGCTTCGGATTTTCGGTCTTCAGCAACGGCCGCGTATCGCGCTTGTTGACGCGCTCCCAGAGAACGTCGAGATCGGCCTTCAGCCAAAGCGACAGACCGCCCTTCTTGATGTGCTTGCGGGTACGGTCGTTGATGAACGCGCCGCCGCCGGTGGACACCACGCGCGGACCATTCTTTAGCAGCCGCTTCATGACCCGCGTTTCCAGCGCCCGGAACTCTTCTTCCCCATAGGAGGCAAACAGCTCGGTAATTGTCATGCGCGACACGCGCTCGATCTCGACATCGCTATCGACGAAGGGGATGCCGAGCTGGCTGGCGACGAGACGGCCGACGGAGGATTTTCCGGCACCCATGAGGCCGACAAGGATAAGATTGCGGGACCCGAGCGCGGCGCGAGCTCTGTCTTTCAGACTGTCTGCAACTGTCAGAACGGGATCACTCATTGGTCCATTCACACTTTGTTTGCAAACGGTATCGACAAATGCAGGTACAGCGTCAAGTCGCGGGCAAGGGAAACATGATCCAAATGCCGCTTCTTGCACGCAATCACGCTTCTTCCTAAAAAGAAGCCGAGCCCATGGAGTTCTGGAATGCCGACCCTCTTCCGCTTTCTGGCTGTCTTGGCTGTCATAGCCGGGATCATCTATGGCGGCATGGTCGCACTCGTGACCTTCGTCGAGCCGCAGCCTCGTGACGTGACGATCCGCATCCCCTCCGAGCGCGTCAATCCGCCGGCGACGGGAACGATTACCCCGGCGAAGAAGTGAGCCGATGCGGGATCTCGGACGCGCCCATGTGGAAGCCTTTCTGGAGATGATGAGCGCCGAACGCGGCGCGGCTCAGAACACGCTGCTATCCTACGAGCGCGACCTGGACGACCTTTACGGCTTCCTGAACGGCAAGAGCGTGCGGCTAACCGAGGCCGCTTCCGCCGACCTCGCTGCTTATCTGTCGTCTCTCGCGGCCCAGGGCTTCAAGCCCTCCTCTCAGGCACGCCGCCTCGCCGCTGTCAGGCAGTTCTACAAGTTTCTCTATGCGGAAGGCATCCGGACCGACGATCCGACAGGCATCCTCGACGCACCCAAGAAAGGCCGCGCCCTTCCGAAGACCATGGGTGTCACGGAAGTGACCAAGCTGCTGACACAGGCCGAGCAGGAGGCGTCCAGCACAGCACCCGGCCAACTGCAACGCCAGCGGATGCTCGCCCTCCTCGAACTGCTCTACGCGACGGGCATGCGCGTCAGCGAGCTCGTCTCGCTCCCCGCCCGCGTCCTCGACCAGGAAGGCCGTTTCCTGATCATCCGCGGCAAGGGCAACAAGGAACGTCTCGTGCCGCTCTCGCAATCGGCAATCGCAGCGCTGAAGGTCTATGGCCGCTCGATGGCAGTGGAAAACGCCAATAGCAAACAGCCTGTGGAAAGCCCCTGGCTCTTCCCGGCCGCCTCGAAGGAAGGCTATCTTGCCCGCCAAGTTTTCGCGCGCGACCTCAAGAACCTGGCGATCCGGGCCGGGTTGACGCCATCGATGATCTCGCCGCACGTTATGCGCCACGCCTTTGCCAGCCATCTCCTGGCCAATGGCGCAGACCTTCGCGTCGTTCAGGAACTCCTGGGGCATTCGGACATTTCGACCACACAGATCTATACCCATGTCCTCGAAGAACGCCTGCAACAACTGGTGCAAACGCATCACCCTCTTGCAAAACAGGCGAAAAAGCACGAATAGGACCGGCGACAAGGGGCGACGCCAGCAATTTGCCCTGGGCACAAGGAACGGAAACGCACCTCATGCACAACTATCTCGACTTCGAAAAGCCGATCTCCGACCTCGAAGCTAAGATCATCGAATTGAAGAAGCTCGCGTCCGAGGGCGAAAGCATCGACACGTCGGATGAAGTCGGCCGGCTCGAAGTTCGCGTTCGCGAAGCGATGGTCGATATCTATTCCAAGCTCAATGCCTGGCAGAAGACGCAGGTCGCGCGCCATCCGCAGCGTCCGCATTTCGTCGATTATGCCAAGGTGCTGTTCCAGGAATTCACGCCGCTCGCCGGTGACCGCAAGTTTTCAGAGGATGCCGCCATCCAGGCTGGCCTGGCCCGTTTCCGCGGCCAGCCAGTTGCGGTGATCGGCCAGGAAAAGGGCAACGACACCAAGAGCCGCCTGAAGCACAATTTTGGCAGCGCCCGTCCTGAAGGTTACCGCAAGGCGATCCGCGTTCTGGAAATGGCGGATCGCTTCGGCCTCCCGATCGTGACCCTCGTCGATACGGCAGGCGCCTATCCGGGCGTCGGTGCCGAAGAGCGTGGCCAGGCGGAAGCCATCGCCCGTTCCACGGAAATGTGCCTTGGCGTCAAGGTTCCGATCATCTCCGTCGTCATCGGCGAAGGCGGTTCCGGCGGTGCGATCGCGATCGCCACCGGCAACAAGGTCTTCATGCTGGAGCATTCGATCTACAGCGTGATCTCGCCGGAAGGTGCCGCATCCATTCTGTGGCGCGATTCCACCCGCGCCAAGGAAGCTGCGACCAACATGAAGATCACCGCCGAAGACCTGAAGTCGCTCGGCATCATCGACGGCATCATTCCCGAACCGCTCGGTGGCGCGCACCGCGATCCCGATAATATCATTGCGGCGACCGGCGACGTGATCGCCAACGCTCTGGCCGAGCTTTCGCCGCGCACTGGCGAGCAGCTGCGCAACGATCGCCGTCAGAAATTTCTGGCGATGGGTCGTAACCTCTAAGGCAGCGCCAATGACAATGGCCCGATTGGGGCCAAATCTTGGCCACAATAATGTTATCTACCGAACTTCGTGCTTGCGGGGGCGCCGCGGGCAGGTCATAGGCTGGTAATGACTTATAAAGTATAAGTCGCCTATGATTCTTGGTAATGCCCTTACTCTATACGCTTGGGAGTAGGGCTGACTCCTGTAGTTGGGCTAGTTGAATGCGCATTCGTCATTTCGCCTACGTATCCCTGATGGCGCTCGCACTTGCGGGCTGCAACGATACATTGGAATCGGCAAGCAAGATCGACCTCTCTACCGTCAAGAACAAGGTAGAGCAGCCGCTGCCGTCGCGCATCCTGGCGCAGATGAGCGCCAAGGGCATGGATCGCAATTCGCCGATCATGGTCCGCATCTTCAAGGAAGAGGGCGCGCTCGAGATCTGGAAGGCGAAAACCGACAATCGCTTCGACAAGATCGCCGACTACAAGATCTGCGCCTGGTCCGGCCGTCTTGGCCCGAAGGTAAAGACCGGCGACCGCCAGGCGCCCGAGGGTTTCTACAACCTGACCCGTGCCAATCTGAACCCGAATTCGAAATATTATCTCGCGATCAACACCGGCTTCCCGAACAAATATGACGCCGTCAACGGCCGTACGGGTTCCGATCTGATGATCCACGGCGCTTGCTCGTCGTCCGGCTGCTATTCGATGACCGACGAACAGGTCCTCGAAATCTACGCCTTTGCGCGCGACGCCTTCAAGGGCGGCCAGACCTCCGTCCAGTTGCAGGCCTTCCCGTTCCGCATGACTGCGGAAAACATGTACAAGCACCGGCTCGATCCGAGCTACGACTTCTGGAAGATGCTGAAGGTCGGCTACGACAATTTCGAAGTCACCAAGCGTCCGCCTGAGGTTAATGTCTGCGAGAAGAAATACGTCTTCAACCAGCAGGCCTCCGACGGCGGCGCCTTCAATGCCGCCGGCAAGTGCCCGGCCATGTCGACGCCTCCGGCACTCGCGTCCGCACTGTCCTCCTACGACAAGACCTATGCGATGGACTATGCCAAGGCCGAGAAGAAGTTCGACGGCCTTGCCTGGTACGATCCGACCGAAGCTGAGCGCAAGGCCGTCGTCGCCAAGACCCGCAAGGGCCGCGAGCTCGCCTACGCCCCGACCGGCACTTCGCTGGAAGCCGGCCGCATGGTCAAGATCGCCGAACTCGAAGGTATGATGTCGAAGCCGGCCGTACCGGCGACGGTGCCGGAAACCGCGACTGCATCGGCCGCCCCGGCGGCAGCTCCGACTGCGGCAGCACCCGCTGCCGCTCCGGTGGCCGCCAATGCCACCGCCGTTGCAGCGGCAACGCCCGCAAACGTTCCGGTGCCGCAGCAGAATCCGCTGGCTTTTGCACCTGAGCCGCCACAGGAAACTGCGGACGCCTCCAAGAAGCCGTTCTGGAAATTCTGGTCCAAGAATTGAGCGTTACCGCCGCCGTCACCTATGACCTGCGCGGTCTGAAGTGCCCCCTGCCCGTCCTGAAGACGCGCCGTAAGATGTCATCCATGGCAAGCGGCGCGCTGATCCGCGTCGAAACCACGGATCCGCTCGCAGGCATCGACATCCCGCACTTCTGCAATGAAGACGGCCATCAGCTCCTGGAGACGGAAAAGACCGAGACCGGTCACCGTTTCCTGATCCGCAGGAAATAGACTTCAGATCTTCATGCCGGGAATGGCGAGCGGATTGTCGTGCAGTGCCGCGCGGTCCGGCATGTCGATGCGCGGCTTGCCGAGAAACGCATCGAACAGCGTCTTCACGAATTCCTCGGGAAGATCCTTGGTGATCAGCACCATGCGCGTGCGCCGGTCGCTGGCATCGGGCCAGGCGGGCAGCCGCACTGGCGGATGGAAGATGTTCTGAACGCCGTGAAGCACCAGCGGCTTGTCCGGCCGGTCGGATACCGCGACGATCGCCTTCATTCGCAACAGCTTCTCGCCATGCGCCGAGCGCAGGAGATCGATGAACATCTCCAGCGCCATCGGATCGATCGGCTTGTCCTCGACGATCGAAAAGGACCGGATCGAGGCGTCGTGACGGTTCACGTCATGCGGATCCTGATCGTCGTGGCCGTGATGATGGTGGTGATGCCCGTGATGATGATCGTGACCATGGTCATGGTGGTGATGATGTTGCGCATCATGAGCGTCTTCATCACGCAGCCAGCGGCCGACATCAGCGATCTTCGTGTCCGGATCGTAGAGCCCGTTGACAAGAATGGCGGCCGTGCCGGCATCACCGCCATCGGCATCTATGAGCGCCGCCCGCGGATTGAGGTCGCGCAGCCGCGCCTCCAGGGTCGCCAGCAAAGCCGCATCGGCCATCGGCCGCTTGGAAACGATCAGCCGGTCGGCAACCGCCACCTGCTTGCGCGCTTCTTCATGATTGTCGAGTGTCTGCAGCCCGTTGACCGCATCGACGACGGTGACCACGCCATCCAACTGGAAATTGGTGGCAATAACTGGATTGCCCATGATCGCCTGCATGACCGGCGCCGGATCGGCGAGCCCCGTCGTCTCGATGACGATGCGCTTCACAGCTTTCACCCGCCCGGTCTGGATCGCATCCATCAGGTTGGCAAGCGTATCGACGAGCTCGCCGCGCACCGTGCAGCAGAGGCAGCCATCCGAAAGCTCGATGATCGCATCGCCGGAGCTCTCGACCAGCAGGTGATCAATGCCGACATCGCCGAACTCGTTGATGATGACGGCTGCGTCCTTCATCGCCGGATTCTTGAGGATCCGGTTCAGAAGTGTCGACTTTCCCGCACCGAGAAAGCCGGTGAGGATGGTGACCGGGATCCGGTCTGCATGCAGGCTCATGGGACTTGCCTTCAGAAGGACGTGGGACGCGGCAGCGGCACTGGAACATTGGCAGCATCGCCGATCGCATCCGCCTTGGCGGTCTTGTCGGGCTGCGGATCCTGGCCGGGGATCAGACCGGCAAAGACGAAGTTCGGCTCATGATCCATTTCATGAATGTATGGCGACTGCACCTTCATGCGGCCGACCTCGTCACGCGTTTCGCTGCGCACCTTGGCGCCCTTGGCGCTGCAGATATCGGCGCTGATGTCGGTCACCGCATCCTGACCGGGTCCATAGGGCTTCAGCGAGCCGAGCGTGTCGGCCGACGATGCCGGCGACGAGAAACCCTTCTCCAGCAAATTGGCGGTCGCATCGGCCCGCGCCGCAAGGCTGTCCGTGCCGAGCACGACGGATACGACCGTACGTCCGTTTCGGGTCGCCGAGCCGATCTGATTGAAGCCGGAGGCGCAGATGAAGCCTGTCTTCATGCCGTCGGCACCGGCAAAACGGCCGATCAGCAGATTGATGCTCGGCGTATTGGTCTTGCCGTTGGTGAAGCCCTCAAGGGCGAAATAACCGGCATATTGCGGGAAGTCGCGGCGCAGGGCGACAGTCAGGATCGCGAGATCGCGGGCCGTCGTGTACTGGCCCTTGCCGGGCAGGCCGTTCGGATTGACGAAATGCGAATCCGTCATGCCGAGCTTCACCGCCTCTGCATTCATCCTGAGCACGAAGGCGTCCTGCGTGCCTGCCACAGCCTCGGCCACGGCAACGGCGATGTCATTGGCCGATTTGATCATCAGGATCTTCAGCGCGCTGTCGAGCGTCAGCTTCTGGCCGGGCTTGTAATACATCTTGGCGGCCGGCTGGGCAGCGGCCTGCTTGCTCATGACAATAGGGGTGTCGAGGTTGATCTGGCCGGAGCGGATAGCATCGAAGGTCGTATAGACAGTCATCAGCTTGGTGAGAGATGCCGGATACCATTTGCGGAAGGCTTCCTCATGCTCGAGCACGCGTCCGCTCTGCACATCCACGAGAATATGCGGGTTGGCCTGCGCCATCGGAACCGAAGAAAGCAGAGCTGCGGCAGCAGTGACCGCGAATGATACCGGCCGCAAAGCAGCGAACAAACGATTCTGGCGCGTCGACACGTCTAGTCCTTAAATTGTCCGGAAATCTCGAAACCTTCACCTATTTAACGTATATGGCCATGACATGGCAAAGGCCATTGAATAAGTTCTTTTCGCGGCGCCGTGTCCTTGGTGCCGCTGGAAACCCGTTGTCGTCATAGGAATTTCGCATGCCGATTTTGAACAGAGCCGCCGAATTGCAAGATGAAGTGACCGAGTGGCGCCGCCATATTCACGCCAGGCCCGAGCTGCTGTTCGCCGTCGAAAACACTGCCGCTTTCGTTGCCGAAAAGCTCAAGGAATTCGGCGTTGACGAAATCGTGACCGGCATCGGCCGCACCGGCGTCGTCGGCCTGATCAAGGGCAAGGGCGAAGGCCGCACCATCGGCCTGCGCGCTGACATGGACGCCCTGCCGCTCACCGAAATATCAGGCAAGCCCTGGGCCTCGACTACGGCAGGAAAGATGCATGCCTGCGGCCATGACGGTCACACGGCCATGCTTCTCGGCGCCGCAAGGTATCTCGCAGAAACGCGCAATTTCACCGGCAATGTCGCCGTCATCTTCCAACCTGCCGAAGAAGGCGGCGGCGGCGGCAATCTGATGGTCAAAGACGGCATGATGGAGCGCTTCGGCATCGAAGAGGTCTACGGCATGCACAACCTGCCGGGCTTGCCCGTCGGCCAGTTCGCGATCCGCAAGGGCCCGATCATGGCGGCGACCGACGAATTCACCGTCACCATCAAGGGTCGCGGCGGCCATGCCGCCCAGCCGAACCGGACGATCGACCCGATCGCCATCGGCGCCCAGATCGTCTCCAACCTGCAGATGATCGCCTCGCGCACCGTCGATCCGCTGCGTTCGGTGGTCATCTCCGTCACCAAGTTCAACGCCGGCTTTGCTCACAACGTCATCCCCAACGACGCACAGATCGCCGGCACGATCCGCACGCTCGATCCCGAGGTCCGCGACATCGCCGAAAGCCGCTTCAAGCAGGTGGTTAACGGCGTTGCCGCCACCCATGGCGCCGAGGCCGAGATCGCCTTCCATCGCAATTACCCTATTACCGTCAACCACGCCGACGAAACCGGCCACGCGATCGCGACGGCAACCGACATTGCTGGGGCGGCCAACGTCAATCCAGAGATCGATCCGATGATGGGCGGCGAGGATTTCTCCTACATGCTGAACGCCCGCCCAGGCGCCTTCATCTTTATCGGCAACGGCGACACCGCAGGCCTGCACAACCCGGCCTACGATTTCAACGACGAGGCCATCGCCCACGGCATTTCCTACTGGGTGCGGCTGACAGAGCAGCGCCTCGGCGCCTGATCCGATACTTGCAGCGAAACCTGAAAAAGGCTTGGCTTCCCGCCAAGCCTTTTGTATGCATGAGCCCCAAGTGGTTCCGTAGCTCAGCAGGATAGAGCATCAGATTCCTAATCTGAGGGTCACGCGTTCGAATCGCGTCGGAATCACCATTATTTGAACAGCTTACTCTATGCAGACTGGCGTCAGCGAGACGACCTCTAATTTCCGCTGTTTCGGATATGGGGGCATCCTTTTGGCTTAATGATGCGTTATGATGTCAAGTCTAAATATATATCAGAACTGCGGAGGGTAAATTGAACGATTTCCTTGAATACCCTTTCCGCATCATCGGTCCAAAGCCCGATACCATCCCAATGGCTCGGCTCGCCTTTTATATGGCCGAGCTTGCGAAGCTAATGGGGTCGCCCGAGCACGTTCATTTCAAAGAAGTGCTCGACAAGAGCGTGAGCATCGTAGCATGCGCCGATGCGCAACAGGTTGCCGTAATCTCTCCACGAATACGGGAGGCGGCGCACAACGACAATGATGCAGAAGCGTCAGCCCCTTGGCGCAAGATCAATGAAGCGCTGGCAGAAGATGGCTGGACCGCCGAACTGCCGCTCCCTAAAGGGGGAGAGATAATCTCTTTCCCGGGCAAAGTGAGGGCTTCGAAAGCAATCAGGAGCGTCACTCAACATACCGCCATCCAAGGACGGTTGATCCGCATTGAGGGCGCAGGAGATCTGGTTAAAATTGGCTTGGAAATGAACGGGGACTTGAGCGCTGCTGGCATATCGTTGAACGCGACAGCCGCAATTGAACTCGCCCACCGTTTCCACCAGTTCGTTCGCTTAAGTGGTGAAGGCAAGTGGAGTCGAAACACGGAAGGGAAATGGTCTCTCGACAACTTGAAAGCAACAGCCTTCGAGGTGCTCGAAGATGAGCCCCTCGACGAAACTCTTAGCAAACTCAAAAATTTGCTGGAGCCTGGCTCTGCTCAAGAGATCGTCAAGAATGTGGATGAGTTGCGCCGCGCATGATTGTCGTCGATACGAATTTTTTGATTTTCATGATCGACCCGGCCAGCACGCAGGACAAAAATGGCAGATCCGATCGGGTAAATTTCTTCTTGAAGACCTTATCGAAGCACACTGTCATCACGGTCCCCGCCCCTTCTCTGGCAGAGTTCGTTGCAGGCAGAGCGCAACGCGTTGAAGAAATGGTCGAAATAATTCGAAAGCAGAAGGGCTTTAATGTCCAGGCCTTCGATGAAGTTATAGCGATCGAAACCGGCGAACGTATAGCTCAGGCAATCGAGAAAATCCCTCAGGATCAGAGGTTGCCGGGATGGCGAGTAGCTATGAAATACGACGCGATGATCGCTGCAACAGCTGTCGTGAGAGGAGCGAGCGACCTCTACACAGATGATCCAGGTCTCGGTAGATATCTCGAAGGAAGTTCGGTAGCGCTCAGAATGATTGATGATCTTCCTCTACCACCGGAAGACCCTCAGCGCAGACTTCAAGTTTGATTGCCAAGCATCGCATCACGTCGGAACCAATGAATCACACGAAATTTCATATTCGCCACACCCCTCCCGCTTGCGCGGAAGGGGTGTGAAGTACCTAAAATCAGCCCGGGGTCAGCGTCATCGAGGCGCTGCCGGCCGCGACGTTGAGGCCAAGCTGGCCGGTTACGCTGAGGGCCTGCAGGTGGATCGAGCCGGATGTGCCGCCGATCAGGACGTTGGCGCCGACGCCCGCACCGACAGTGGCCTCAGCCGACGCGCCGACATAGAGGCCGCCGAGCGAACCGCGGTGATAGCCGGCGGTCGGTGCGAAGACGGCCCAGACGAGGCGGCTGCGGGTGGTGAAGCCGAGGTCGATGCCGAGCTTGCGAATATCGCCCGTATAGTGGTCGGTGACTTCATTGCCGATCGTCGAGCTGAAGACGCAGTCGGCTTCCTTCGCGGAACCCAGCACATAGCCGAGACCGCCGCCGATATCGCAGGTGAGCATGCCGATCTTGACGCCGCCGCGCGTATCCGGTTCCTCGTAGGTCCGGACCATATCGGCTGCACTGGCCGCCGTAACGCAAGCCTGGGCGAGCGAAGCTGCTGCAACTACCATCGCAATGGTCTTTTTCATCATGGTCTCCTTCTCAAAAATGGCACCGGCAGCTTCAGATCGAAAACGCACCGGCAAGCAAACCCAGCCACACATAACGTATGGGATCGCAGAACGATCCAAACTGCCCTCATTGTTTCCATGCGCAATGAAGAACGTCCTTAACGTTCTGATCGCAAAGGGGACAATTCGAAGGCAGGACCGTTGCTTATTGGCCTCACTCGATGTCCGAATGACCGTTTGGGCAAACCCACGCAGAAATTGAACAGTGGTCAATCATAGCCGCCTGCGGGCGAAAAACCTAAATATTTCGTAAGGTTGGAACCGGCCTGCCATGCGGCGAGTTCATCGTCCGGTTCATCGAAAGGCCAAAACCATGAAATCTCTTATTCTTGCTTCCATGCTTGCCGCAGCCGCCATTGTCTCCACCACCGCGCCGTCCCAGGCGGCCAGCGTGACGGTCACCACCACCGAACGTGGCCCGGTTCGTCACTGGCACAAGCCGATGCATCGCGTCATGACCCACTGCTATACGAAAACCGCCCGCATTCATGAGCACGGCCACTGGGTCGTCAAGAAGACCCGCGTCTGCCGCTGATAACAGCCTCGCATCCGTGAAACCGGCCGCAACGCGGCCGGTTTTTTATTGTGCGAACGCCGGCCGCCAAAGCGGGAACTTTGCGAAAAGGCGGGCGTTAAGCAGGCAAAACAGGAGTTTTGTCATGCGTCACAAACTTGCTTTGCTCACCATCGCCTATATCGCGATCAGCGCTATCCTGCTGGTGCTCGCCTATCAGCCGCAAGGTCCGGTCACCACCCAGAAGACCGATCGCGTTGCCGGTGCCAGCATCGGCTCGCATTTCCTGGTCGAACGCTTCGCCGGCTGATCAGCTGAGCGCCGGCTTATAGGCGACGACGTGGAAATACTCTTCCTCGGGGAGGGTTTCGCCCCTGAGAAGATGCCCATCGACCGAGAACAGCATCGGATCGCCGTCGAAGCCGCTGGCGCACAATTGCGCCCGCAGCTGCTGAGGCGTCGTGGCATAGACCATGATGCCGAAATCATGTGCGCGGTGCAGCAGGATGGCATGCTCGCCCTCGCGCTGCTCGAGCGGCGCAAACCGGCGCTCGCGAACGAGACCCATTGCATGCTTCACCAGCCGGAAGCCGAGCCGCAGCGGGTCGTTCGACCAGACGATCGACGAGCGCGCGCGCTTCTCTCCAAATCCGTGCCAGTTGCGGTTGAAGGTCGAAAAGACGAAGGTCCCGCCGGCCTTGAGCACCCGTGATGCCTCTGAAAGAACCGCCCGCCGCCCTTCAGCATCGACGGAATCGATGCCGTTGTAGCTGAAGAGGACCAGGTCGAAACTGGCATTGTCGAAAGCCGAGAGATCACGCGCATCCATATGCGCCAGCCGCGCCTGCGGATAATTGCGCTGGGCAAGCTCCACCATCTCGGCCGTATAGTCGATGCCGACATAATCATCGGCGATGTCGTGGAACAGCCCTGTCGTCCGCCCGCCGCCGATGCCGATATCCAGAATGCGACCGCCGCTCGCGCGCTTTCGCGCGATCTCGAACACCAGCCGTTCGCCTTCGTTGATGAAACCGGTGCTCGCCCGGTAGTCGCGCCGGGCGATCGGGTTGCTCCAGGTCTTGCGGTTGATCTCTTCCATGCGATGCATTTGCGGCACCTCCGGTTACACCAGTTGCATGGCTTTAGACCTAGGCCGCAAGGCGGGTGGGGTCCAATTACAGAACGTTAATGTTTTGTTAATGGTTAACGCGCGCAGCGCTCAACCGAGCAGGATCTGGTTGCGGACATCGTGGACGCCCTGGACAGACCTGACGATCGCGGTCGCCCGCTCGATCTCGCCGACCGTCGCAACTGTGCCCGTCAACACGATATCGTCTGCATCGGCCGTCACCTGCACATCCGAAGCATCGATGTCTCCGGCCGTTGCCAGCGCCTCTGCAGCGGCGATTTCCAGCGCCGCATGATTGACGAACTCCGTCTCGATCTCCGGCTGCTTGCCGTGAAATGTGGCTTCCTTGAAAACCATCACGCGTCCTCCTTTGCTGATCTCAGGAAAACGCCGGAGGCCGCGCTTGGTTTCAGGTCACCAGGTGACGCGGTAATTCACGTTGACGCTGGCTGCCCGGCCGGAGGAGAGCGGATCGTTGACGGCGGCATTGAGATTGAGGTTCGGCAGGATATTCTGGCTGACGCCGACCGTGCTGGAGAAGTCTTGGCCGAAATCCGTGACGCTGCCATTGGCCGTCAGCGAGGTGCCCGTCCAGGGATAGATGAGCTTGACGGCCTGGGTCGCCGTGACCGAAGTCTGGCGGGCGGCGAGCGGATCATAGCCGACATTGACGAACCGGCTGGTCTGCAGGTCGAGCGAGTCGGACAGGATGAAGCTCTTCGCCCGGCTGAGCATCAGCGAACCGCTGCCCCGCAACGTATCGACCCGCACGCCCGCCGATTGCTGTGCGTTTCCGGCGGGTGTCACCCGCACGCGGGTGATCTTGCCCCAGAGTGTCGCCTGCCCCGATCCCGGCAGGATCGCATCGCCATCGGTTGCGGCAAGGCCGAGATCGGCGCCGGCGCTCGTTTCCCACTCAAACGGCAACCGGAAACCCATCGTCGCCTTGTATGATTGCTCGGAGACCTGAACCGGATTCCAGATCAACAGATTATCCGCCCGCGCGGGAAGCGCAGCGAAAGCGCCTATGGCGGAGAGAAAGAGCATTTTCAGCATCGTCAGCAGCCGGTCCCTTGGCGCCTGTGAAGCGCGCACAATCATTCAGATGCGCCTTGCGGCACCTCCGGTGATCCTCCCGATTTTTGAAATGGCAGAGACATCGCGATGCCCTCTGCCCGATGCGCCGGAGCGCTGGGATGTATCGACGGCCGCAAGCGGCCGCGCATCCCGTCATCCTCCACGGATGTTACAAGAATCACATCCCGATGCCGCTCTGTAAACCCCGCGCGAAGAGAAAACTGCTGCGTTGCACACTTGCCGCACCCCGGAAAGCGCGGTAGAGCCGAAGGCAAATGACGGCTCTGGACAAGACACGCGCATGAAGACCGGCCCTAACGCGCCGCGGCGCCTCAGCATTTTCGGCTCGACCGGCTCGATCGGCGTCAATACGCTCGATGTGGTCACCCAGCTTGGTGGCCGCGAAGCTTTCGAGGTGGTCGCCATATCAGGCAACGCCAATGTGGCGCTCCTGGCGGAGCAGGCAAAAGCCTGCGGCGCCGAACTCGCCGTCACCGCCGATGAGGCAAGCTACGGGGCTCTGAAGGATGCGCTGTCAGGCACCGGCATCGAGGTTGCGGCGGGCCGCGAAGCCCTGATCGAAGCAGGCGCTCGTAACGCCGATGTCGTCATGGCAGCGATCGTTGGAACCGCAGGTCTTGAGCCGACGCTCTCAGCAGCAAGGCGCGGCGCCGACATCGCGCTTGCCAACAAGGAATGCCTGGTTTCCGCCGGCGAGCTTTTCGTCAAGGCCGTGGCCGAAGGCGGCGGGCAACTTATCCCTGTCGATAGCGAACACAGCGCCATTTTCCAGTCGCTCGAGGACGGCCAGCATCACGCCATCGAGCGCATCGTGCTCACAGCCTCCGGCGGTCCTTTCCGCACCTGGACGCGTGAGCAGATGGCCGGTGTCACCGCCGAAATCGCCCGCGCCCACCCGAACTGGTCGATGGGCCTGAAGATCTCGATCGGCAGCGCTTCGATGTTCAACAAGGCGCTGGAGATGATCGAGGCGAAACACCTCTTCGATCTGCGTCCCGACCAGGTGGAAGTCATCGTCCATCCGCAGTCGGTCATCCACTCGATGGTCGGCTATGTCGACGGCTCGGTGCTGGCGCAGCTCGGCTGCCCGGATATGCGCACCGCGATCGGCTATGCGCTGACCTATCCGAACCGCTCGAAGCTCGACGTCGAGCGTCTGGACTTCGCAAAGCTCGCCCGTCTCGATTTCGAGGCCCCAGACGAAGTGCGTTTCCCGGCCCTGCGCCTCGCCCGCACCGCGCTCGAGCGCGGCGGCTTGCAGGGTGCCGTCATGAATGCCGCCGAAGAGATCGCCTTCCACGCCTTTTGCGATGGGCGGATTGGTTTCCTTGAGATGGCCGACATTGCCGAACGCGTCATGGACGACATGACCGGCTACAAGGCAGCTGCAACCATGGAAGACGTCTTCACCGCTGATGGCGAGGCGCGACGTCGCGCCGGCGAAATCATTGCCCAAAAGGAAATGGCCGCTTAAGCGGCCATTCGTATCACGCTATTTTCGGTTTGCTCAGGCAACGTGCCGCGCCAATGCGCAGCGCGACCAGAGCGAATGCAGCGCGCCAACCAGATGTTCGATATCGGCATCCGTATGCTGCGGCGTCGGCGTGATGCGCAGGCGCTCGGTCTTTTTCGGCACGGTCGGATAGTTGATCGGCTGGACGTAGACACCAAAATTGTCGAGCAGCAGATCCGAGATCCACTTGCACTTGGCGGCATCGCCGACCATGACGGGCACGATATGGCTGGGATTCGGCATGTGCGGAATGCCCTGCTGGTCGAGCAGCGTGCGCAGCTTGCGGATCCGGTCCTGATGACGGGCGCGCTCGAACGGGCTCGACTTCAGATGCTGGATCGACGCGACGGCACCGGCGGCGAGCGCCGGCGGCAGCGAGGTCGTGAAGATGAAGCCCGACGCGAAGGAACGGATGAAATCGCAGAGCGCCGTCGATGCCGCGATATAGCCGCCCATGACGCCGAAGGCCTTGGCAAGCGTGCCCTCGATGACGGTGATCCGGTCCATAAGACCTTCGCGCTCGGCAATGCCGCCGCCGCGCGGGCCGTACATGCCGACGGCATGGACTTCGTCGAGATAGGTCATAGCGCCATACTTATCGGCGAGATCACAGATTTCCTTGATCGGCGCGATATCGCCGTCCATCGAGTAGACGCTTTCGAAAGCGATCAGCTTCGGCGCCTTGGGATCGGCGGCCGCCAGCTTGGCTTCGAGATCGTGGATGTCGTTGTGCTTCCAGATCACCTTCTCGCATTTCGCATAGCGAATGCCTTCGATCATCGAGGCGTGGTTCAGCGCGTCCGAGAAGATGATCATGCCGGGGATCTTGCCGCCGAGCGTGCCGAGCGCCGCCCAGTTCGAGACATAGCCCGATGTGAAGGTGAGTGCGGCTTCCTTGCCGTGCAGGTCGGCGAGCTCGCGTTCCAGCAGAACGTGGTGGTGGTTGGTGCCAGAGATATTCCGGGTGCCTCCCGCACCCGCGCCACAGTGCTCGATGGCGGTTTTCATCGCCTCGATCACCTTTGGGTGCTGGCCCATGCCGAGATAATCGTTAGAACACCAGACCGTTACATCTTTCGGGCCGTCAGCTGTGTGGCGCGTCGCGCGCGGGAAATTGCCGCGGTGGCGTTCAAGATCGGCAAAAACGCGATAGCGGCCTTCTGCGTGAAGACCATCCAGCTCGCTTTTGAAAAATGCTTCGAAATCCATGCATATGCTCCAGTATCGCGCGATCGTTTTGCTGGGCACACCGACGCGCGTCAACCCATGGCCCCTGCTTTAGCACCAACTGCGGCAAAAGGCGCATATTTTTGAATCATTCCAGACGAAAAAGCTTCAACCCAGCCGATAAAGCGGCTGGGTTGACATATCAAGAATGCCGTCAATTGCGCTACAACTCTAACCGGCCGCGGCCACCGCTCGCTTGGTCATGACCTTGATCAAGTTCGCGCGATAGTCAGCGCTGGCATGCAGATCGGAGAGCAGGCCCTTTGTATCGACCTGTACACCCATGGCTGCATCCGGCAACCAGTTGGCGCTCAAAGCCGCCTCGAGGCCGCCATGCCGGAAGGCGCCGTTGCTACCCGCCCCCGCAATGCCGACCCGAACCGTGCCCCCCGACTTGGTCACGAGAACGCTGGTCATCGCATAGCGCGAGGCCGGGTTGCGGAACTTGGCGTACCCGGCCTTTTCAGGCGCATCGAAGCTGACGCCGGTGACGATTTCGCCATCCTCAAGTGCCGTCTCGAACAGACCGGTGAAGAACTGCTCCGCCTGAAGCTGCCGCTTATTGGTTATGATGGTGGCAGCGAGCGCCAGCATCGCCGCCGGATAGTCTGCGGCCGGGTCGTTGTTGGCGATCGAGCCGCCGATCGTTCCCATGTGCCGGACATGCGGATCGCCGATCAGCCCGGCGAGGTCGCAAAAGGTCGGGCAGACGCCGCGGATGGCGGACGAGGCCGCCACTTCGGCATGCGTCGTTGCCCCTCCGATCGTCACCTTGCGGCCATCGACCTTGATACCCTTCATCGCATCGATGTGGCGCAGATCGACGAGATCGCTCGGCGCGGAAAGGCGCTGCTTCATCGTCGCAATCAGCGTCATGCCGCCAGAGACGAACTTGCCCTCCGGCTTGCCGGCGATCAGTTTGACCGCTTCATCGACCGAAGAAGCGCGGTGATAGTTGAGTTCATACATGGCCCGTCCTCCTCAGTTCGTTGCGCGTGCCGCCATCCACACCTTCTGCGGCGTGGCGGGCATGGTCAGCATGTTGTTGCCGATGGCATCGGTGATGGCGTTCATCAGCGCCGGCGGAGATCCGATCGCGCCCGCCTCGCCGCAGCCCTTGATACCCAGCGGGTTGCTCGGGCAAGGCGTGTTCTGGTGCGAGATCTTGAACGACGGCAAGTCGTCGGCGCGCGGCATGGCGTAATCCATGTAGCTCGCCGTCAGCAGCTGGCCGTTCTCGTCATAATGAACGCCTTCGAGCAGCGCCTGGCCGATGCCTTGCGCGATACCGCCATGCACCTGCCCCTCGACGATCATCGGGTTGATGATGTTGCCGAAGTCGTCGGCGGCAACGAACTGCACGATCTCCGTGTGACCCGTTTCCGGATCAACCTCGACCTCGCAGATGTAGCAACCGGCCGGGAAGGTGAAGTTCGACGGATCGTAGAACGCCGTCTCCTTCAGGCCGGGCTCCATACCCGCCGGAAGGTTGTGCGCGGTGTAGGAGGCAAGCGCCACCTGGAACCAGGGCAATGCCTTGTCGGTACCGGCGACCTTCAGTTCACCGTTCTCGACGACGATATCGCTCTCGTCGGCTTCCATCAGATGGGCGGCGATCTTCTTGGCCTTCGCCTCCACCTTGTCGAGCGCCTTGACGACCGCGGACATGCCGACGGCGCCGGAGCGCGAGCCATAGGTGCCCATGCCCATCTGCACCTTGTCGGTGTCGCCATGGACGATCGAAACGCTGTCGATCGGAACACCGAGACGGTCCGCCACCAGCTGCGCGAAGGTCGTCTCGTGACCCTGGCCGTGGCTGTGCGAACCGGTCAGAACCTCGATCGTGCCGACGGCATTGACCCGCACTTCTGCCGATTCCCATAGCCCGACACCGGCGCCGAGCGAACCGACGGCCTGCGAGGGTGCAATACCGCAGGCTTCGATGTAGCAGCTCATGCCGATACCACGTTTCATGCCGCGATTTGCGGCCTCGGCGCGGCGGGCTTCGAAGCCGTCCCAGTCCGAAGCCTGCATCGCCGCATTCAGAGACGCTTCATAATCACCGGCATCATACATCATGATCACAGGCGTCTGATGCGGGAAGGAGCGGACAAAATTCCTCCGGCGCAGTTCCGCCGGCGAAATGCCGAGCTCACGCGCCGCCGTCTCCATCGTCCGCTCAAGCAGATATGTCGCTTCCGGCCGCCCGGCACCGCGATAGGCATCGACAGGCGCAGTGTTGGTGTAGACGGTTCGGACATTGGCGTGGATGGCCGGGATGGCATATTGGCCGGACAGCAGCGTCGCGTAGAGATAGGTCGGCACCGCCGATGAGAAGAGCGACATATAGGCGCCGAGATTGGCGATCGTATCGACCTTCAACCCGATGATGCGATGATCCCCATCGAAGGCCATCCTCACCCTGGAGACATGGTCGCGCCCGTGCGCATCCGTCAGGAAAGCCTCGGTGCGATCGGAATTCCACTTTACGGGAACGCCGGTTTTCTTCGACGCCCAGAGACAGACGATCTCTTCGGGATAGATATAGATCTTCGATCCGAAGCCGCCGCCGACGTCGGGCGCAATCACCCTCAGCTTGTTTTCCGGTGCGACATTGTAGAAGGCGCTCATCACCAGACGCGCGACATGCGGGTTCTGACTGGTCGTGTAACAGGTGTAGTGATCCTCCGCGGAGTCATAGATCCCCAGCGCCGCACGCGGCTCCATCGGATTGGGTGAAAGGCGGTTGTTGGTCAGCTCGATTTCGGTAACGTGCGCCGCTTCCGAAATCGCCTTGTCGGTGGCGCCTTCATCACCGATCACCCAGTCGAAAATCAGATTATCCGATGATTCCGGATGGATCTGCGGTGCGCCGGGCTTCAGCGCCTCGATGGCCTCGGTGACAACGGGAAGCTCTTCATAGTCGACGCTGACCGCCTCGGCGGCATCCCGCGCCTCGCCGAGCGAATCCGCAACGACGATCGCCACGGCATCGCCGACATAGCGGACGGTATCGACCGCCAGCGGCCGCCAGGCGCCCATCTTCATCGGCGAGCCGTCGCGCGAATGGATCATCCAACCGCAGATCAGATTGCCGATGCCATCGGCAAGCAGCTGCTTGCCATCGAGCACGTCGATAACGCCGGGCATCGCCTTCGCGGCCGACACGTCGATGTTCGTGATCCTTGCATGCGCATGCGGGCTGCGGATGAAATAGCCGTATTTCATGCCAGGGACGACCATGTCGTCGGTATAACGGCCCTTGCCGGTCAGAAACCGCTTGTCTTCCTTGCGTGCGACGCGTGCACCAATTCCTTCAACACCCATGATGTCCTCCAATGGGGTTTCGGGCCTGGCATTCCGCCAAAGATTGCGGTGTTCGGCAGCTGCCAGACGAATTCAGGGAGATGCTTATTCGGCAGCCTGCTTGGCACCGTCATGCATTTCAGCATTGGCGGAGAGCACGGCCTTGACGATGTTGTGATAGCCGGTGCAACGACAGATATTGCCTTCGAGCTCGTGACGGACGGTCTCTTCGTCCAGATGGCCACCATGCCGATTGATCATGTCGACCGAGGCCATCGCCATGCCGGGCGTACAGAAGCCGCATTGCAGGCCATGATGTTCCTTGAAGGCCGCCTGAACCGGGTGCAGTTCTCCGTTAACGGCAAGCCCTTCGATCGTCGTCACCGACGAGCCGGATGCCTGCACCGCAAGGATCGTGCAACTTTTCACCGACTTGCCGTCCATGTGAACAACGCAAGCGCCGCACTGGGTCGTGTCGCACCCGACATGCGTGCCGGTCAGGCCGAGCTTTTCGCGAATGAAATGGACGAGAAGCGTTCTTTCTTCACAGTCGCCGCTCACCGCGCGGCCATTCACCGTCAGTTTGACTTTCGCCATGATGTCCTCCTCGTGCCTCCTCCAGGCACAGCAGGCATCATTTGACTTTTTACCTGCCGTATCAACCGCTACTTTCGGGAGCTGTATCAATTTTGCTTCAATGCGTTGCAGGAAACGCCAACGGCCGTCTTGCAACGTTCTGAAACGAAGCGTGACCGGATTTTTTTTAGCCTTTGCTGGACACGATTTCTTTACGCCATAGTTTGCAGGCTACGTGACAAGAAGAAAAACACGTGAGGGACAGCTGCTGCCCGGCGGGTGGCCAAACCTTTGGAGATGGAAATGAAGAAGACTATTGCATTCGTACTCGTCGGCCTCTCGATCGCGAGCTGTACACCCACGCAGCAGGGTGCCGGGATCGGCGCAGCATCCGGCGCAGTGATTGGCGGCGTTGCCACCGGTAACGTTCGTGGCGCCGCTGTTGGCGCAGCGATCGGTGGCGTCGCAGGCGCCGTGATTGGCCGCGTCGCCGAACAGCCGGGCCAGTGCTACTACCGCGATCGTAACGGCAATCGCTATATCGACGACTGCCCGCGCGGCGGCTACTAACAGCTGAATTCAACGACGCAAAAATCCCGGCCAGCGCCGGGATTTTCATTTTTTTGTACTAAATTAGCCCAGCAACAACTTAAATTGGTACACGTTTCGCATTTTTGCCGCTAAGGTGCCCGCGGCTGGGCAACGCGAAGCTTCATTTTCATGTAACAAAAAGCGGCGGATGCAGATCAGAGGGAAGACACCGAAAGCGAGTTTCGCGTATCGGCGGACAGGCACCATGATGGTAATCGCGGCAACGGCCGCGCTTTCACCGATTCTGGTCAATGAGGCATACGCCTTCAAGCTGTTTGGCATAACGATATTCGGCAAGGACGACAGCGATGCGGAACAGGTCCCTGATCCGGTGCGCTACGACGTCGATCTCACCGCGGGCACTGCCGATCCCGACCTCACGGAAGCGTTGCAGAATAGCTCGCGCCTGGTCGGCGACAAGGACAAGCCAGTTTCCGGCGATCTCGGCGTCGTCGTCAAGGCGCGCGACGACCGCGAACGGCTGATCGCCACGCTCTACGAAAAGGCCCGCTACGGCGGCGTCGTCACGATCACCGTCGGTGGCAAGAACATCGATGACTTGCCCCCAAATCCAACTTTCGACCGCTCGAAGCCTGTGCCTGTCGCCGTATCGGTCGATCCCGGCCCCGTTTTCCACGTCGGCGACGTGCAGTTCGGTGGTGACGCGGCAATGCGCAATCCGGCCGATTATGACCTTGCGCCGGGCGAAGAGGCAGGATCCCTCGTCATCATCAAGGCCGGCGACAAGATCGTCGAACAGCTGAAAAGCGAGGGCCGGCCGCTTGCGAAGCTCACCAAGCGCGAAGTTGTTGCCGACCACAGCAACAACACCGTGGACATCATCATCACGACAGAAGGCGGCCCGGTCGCGCCCGTCGGCTCGGTCGGCGTCACCGGCGAGAAGGCCGTGAAGCCGGATTTCATCCAGCGCTATTCCCGCCTCAACCGCGGTGATGCCTATTCGCCTGAAGCCTTGAAGAAAGCCGGTGACCGGCTGCGCGCGCTCGGCGTCTTCTCCAGCGTCACAATTCACGAGGCCAGCGAGCTTTCCGCCGACGGCACCCTGCCGATGACCATCGAGGTCTCCGAAGGCAAGCAGCGCTACTTCGGCTTCGGCGCCAATTACTCGACGATCGACGGCTTCGGTGTCCAGGGTTACTGGGGACATCGCAATCTCTTTGGCGAGGCGGAATCGCTGCGCATCGAAGGCGCGGTCGGCCGTCTCGGCGAAAACGACATCAGCAATCTCGACTATTCGACGGGGATCACCTTCACCAAGCCCGGCGCCTTCTTCCCGGCGGGAACGCTGAAGGCATCGGTCATCGCCAAGACCGAGAACCCCGACGCCTACAACGCATCGCTGATCACCGGTTCGCTCGGCTATTCCTATGAGCTGAGCGATCAGGATACCGTCTCGGCTGCAGGCGAGATCAGCTACGAAAAGGATGACGACGCCTTCGGCCAGAACGAATACCTGACCTTCGCTCTGCCGCTGACCTATGAGCGCGACGCCCGCGACAACAAGTTCAACCCGACCGAAGGCTACCGCGCGACGCTCGCGGCAACGCCGAGCTACGAGGCCTTCAACGGAACGATCTTCTCCTCGTTCGAAGGCTCGATTTCGGGCTATCAGGCAATCGGCGTCGAAGACAATGTCGTCTTTGCCGGCAAGGTGGCGGCCGGCTTCATGGTCGGCGGTGACTTGCAGGACATCCCTGCCACCCGGCGTTTTTTCGCGGGCGGCGGCGGATCGGTGCGTGGCTACGGCTATCAGGAAATTTCGCCCTACGACGCCGACGACGAGGCGACCGGTGGCAAGTCCTATGTCACGGCATCTCTGGAGGCGCGCGTGAGGATCACCGATACGATCGGCATCGTGCCCTTCATCGATGTCGGCACAGTGTCTGCGGATACGTTCCCGGATTTTGGGGATTTCCGCGCCGGCGCGGGTGTCGGCATTCGTTATGCCACGCCTTTCGGCCCGCTGCGACTTGATTTTGCCGTACCGCTGAACAAGTACGAAAATGGCACGGCCTATGGCATCTATGCCGGCATAGGCCAATCATTCTAACGGTGTGACAGGCAGCCGCTTGGGCCGCTGCAGCACCTCGCGAACGGGATAGTGTCCGCCTTCATGCAAGCACTGACGAAACTCATCAACTGGATCGTAAGGCTGCTCGGCTACGGGCTGGGCGTGGTGCTTGTTGCCGTGGCCATCGCCATCGCCATCTTCGGCTTCACCACCTTCGGTTCGCGCATCGTGACGGAGAAGGTCGCGGAGATCATCTCGAACCGGGACATGAACATCGCGATCCGCGAGCCCGGCAGCCTGCTGACCGGCGGCCTCGATGCTGCCCAGGTGACGTTGTCGGACACGCGCGGCGTCTTTGCCGAAGCGCGTGGCATCTCGATCAACTGGAACCCTCTGGCGCTTCTGACCGGCACCTTCCACGCCAAGGAGATCGGTATCCAGTCGCTTACGGTGGTGCGCAAGCCGATCCGCACCCTTCCCTCGCCACCGGATACCGGCGAGGAAGGCGGCTTCAAGCTGCCGATCAAAATCGCAGTCGACAGCATCGCCCTGCCGCAGATCAATCTCAGCGAACAGCTGGCCGGTCGCGCTTTCACGCTGATGGCGAACGGCAATGTCCAGGCCGACCAGGACGGCGGCCATGCCGTCCTCAACGTCAACCGCCAGTCCGTACCGGACGCCAAACTCAGCGCCGATGTCGCCTTCGTTCCCGGAGAAAACCTTCTGCGGCTGAAGGCACAGGTGGCGGAGCCCAAGGGTGGTCTTCTGGCAACTCTCCTGTCTTTGCCAGGCGAGCCTGCCGTCAACGTCGCCATCGACGGCGACGGGCCGATCTCCAACTGGAAGGCCAAGTTGCAGGCGTCGCTCGACGGGCAGCCGCGCGCCTCGATCGAGGGCCAGCACGTCCTGACGCCCGAGGGGCTTCACCAGCTGAACCTCAAGGGCGGCGGCGACCTGAGCTCGCTGCTTCCCCCGCCCTTCCGCCCGCTGTTTGCCGGCCAAACCAATATCGATGTTGCCGCCACCTTCGACAACAAGGGCAAGATCGACATCCAGACCGGCAATCTCGCGACCGGCTCGGTGGTCATCGCCGCCTCGGGCACGCTCGATCCTGCGGGTAACAACAGCCTCAACGCCAATGTGCTCGGCACCTCGGGTCCCGTCGATTTCCGCTGGCCGCTCGAAAAGGGCGAGGCGCGGTTTCTCGTCAGTGGCCTCAACCTCGCCCTGACAGGCGATGCCCAGGCGGCACGCCTGAACGCCAGCGCCTCGCTTGACGCCGTCACCGTACCGCAGGCAACCGCAAGCAACGTCAAGCTCACAGCCAAGAGCGACGCCTTCAACATCGCCAAGCGCAGTGGCGGCGTGCAGATCCGGCTGGTGGCCGGTGACACGGCCTTTCTCGAGCCGAACCTCAACCGCGCAGTCAGGGGACCAGTCACACTCGCGGCTCCTCTCCAGATCGCGCCTGACAGCATCGGCTTCAACGGCACAACGCTCGAAAGCGCCAATGCCAGTGGCAGCGTCAACGGCACCTACCGGCTGGCAAGCCAGGCGCTGACGGGCAATGCCAAGCTGGTCATCGAGCCGGCGGCTCTCCCGCCAGCCGTCGCGCCGCGTTTCGATACGCCGATCTCGATCGAAAGCCAGGTCGCCGGCACCATCCCGTCGAAGATCAACCTGTCGAACCTCGTGGTGAAATCCGGCACGATCGAAACAGCCGGCAACGTGACGCTCGACGGCGACACGCTGGCTGCGGATCTGAACGGACGGCTGCCCGATATTGCCAAGCTTGCCGAAAATACCAGCGGCGAAGTCGGCTACACGGTCAATGTCAGCGGCGCGCTCTCGGCCCTCGCCATCAAGGCCAATCTCAAATCCGCGACGCTCCACACGGTCGATCGGACTTTGTCAAACCTCGACGTCGATATCACGGGCATCGCCGATCCGGCCGCACCCCAGGCGACGATCGCGGCCAAGGGTGCCATCGACGGCCAGCCATTGACGATCAATGCCAATGCGTCCTCGAAGGACGGCACCACCAGAATCCCGTCGATCTCCGTGGAAGCCGGGGCCAACAAGCTGAACGGCAATATCGAACTGACACCCTCCTTCCTGCCGAGCGGCAAGCTGAGCTTTGATTTCCCCGATGTCAGCCTGCTGGCGGCGCTGGCCGGCCAGCGCGCCGAAGGTGATCTCAACGGCGGCTTCGACATCACCAATGATGGCGGCAAGATTTCGATCGCCGCCAAGGCAAGCGGCAGCGGCATCCGCCGTGACGGCCTCTCGCTCGTTCGGCCCGATATCGACGTGACCGTCAGCGACCTCAAGGCCTTCGCCGCCAGCGGCGTCGTCAAGGCCGACGAGATCTCGTCGGGTGCCAATGTGATCAGCGGTCTGGCGCTGAATTTTACCCAGCAGCAGAACCGGACGAATTTCGATCTGTCATCGACTTACGACGCCAATCCGCTGGTCGCGGCCGGTGCCGTCGAGACCAACGGCGGCGACATGAAGATCGAGCTGGACCAGCTCTCGGCAAAGCCGCGCAATATCGCGGTCGATCTGGCAGCGCCGACGGCAGTCACCATCTCGGGCGGCGCCGCAAAACTCGACGGCCTGACGATCCGTACCGGCGAAGGTTCTGTCAGCGTCTCCGGTTCGGCCGGGGAAACGCTCGATATCAACGCCACGATCAAGGATCTCCCGGCGAGCCTTGCAAACACGTTCGTACCCAAGCTGGAAGCGGCCGGCACCATCTCGGGCATCGTGACGGTCACCGGCACGCCCGCAGCGCCGCTCGCCAATTTCAAGCTCGACTGGAAGGATGCCGCGACCAGCCACACCAAGGCGGCCGGCCTCTCCGGCTTCGCGATCGAAGCGGGCGGCAAGTTTGCCGACAATCGCCTGGATTTCGAGACCACCGCATCCGGCGACAAGAAACTGTCGCTGAAGGCATCGGGCAATTATACCGTGGCGGGTGCCGATGCGCAGGCGCTGTCCGTCGATGCCGAGATCACCAATGTGCCGGCCGCTCTCGCCAATGCCTTCGTTCCCGATCTCGGCGCCGAGGGCATCATCTCGGGAACGGCAAAGGCATCGGGCAAGCTTCCGCAACCGACCGCCGATTTCAGGGTGACCTGGAAGGACGCCGCAACGAGCCAAACCGTCAAGGCCGGACTCGCCAAGCTTGGGATCACGGCAAACGGCACCTTCGCGGGCGACACGCTCGATTTCACCGTGGATGCGGCCGGCGCCAAGGATTTGAGCCTCAAGGCGACCGGCAACTTCATCATTTCCGGACTGCAGGCAAACACCCTTTCGGTCGACGCAACCGTCAGCAATGTCCCGGCATCGCTCGCCAATGGTTTCGTTCCCGATCTCGCAGCTGAAGGGACGATCTCCGGAACGGCCAAGGCAGCTGGCAGACTGCCGCGCCCGGCCGCCGACTTCGATCTTGCCTGGACCGACGCGGCAACCGGCCAGACGAAGAAGGCAGGGCTCGCCAGCTTCGATGTCTCGGCCAAGGGCACGTTTGCCGACGACAAGCTTGATTTCGATGCCAGCGCCGATGGCGCCGACAGCCTGTCTCTCAAGGCCCTCGGCAATTTCACCGTCGCCGGACCGGATGCGAACACCCTCTCCGTGGATGCGACGTTGAGCAACGTCCCGGCCGGCTTGGCAAATCCGTTCGTCCCGGGCCTCGGCGCCGAGGGCTTGATCTCGGGCACAGCCAAGGCAACCGGCAAACTTCCGACGCCGACCGCCGATTTCGATCTCACCTGGGCCAATGCCGCAACCGAACAGACGAAGAAGGCAAAGCTCGCCAGCTTCGGTGTAACGGCAAAAGGCAAGTTTGCCGATAACAGGCTGGACTTCGACGCGGCCGCCAGCGGCAAGAACAGCCTGTCGCTGAAGGCTCTCGGCAACTTCACGGTCGCAGGCCCTGACGCCAACGCGATCTCGGTCGATGCGACCGTCAGCAATGTGCCCGCCGGTCTCGCCAATCCCTTCGTTCCCGGCCTCGGCGCCGAAGGCCTGATATCCGGCACGGCCAAGGCATCAGGCAAGCTGCCGCGGCCGACGGCCGACTTCAATCTGACCTGGAGCGACGCGGCAACCGAGCAGACGAAGAAGGCGAAGCTTGCAAGTTTCGATGTCTCAGCCAAGGGCAAGTTCGCTGACGACAAACTCGATTTCGACGCCACTGCAAGCGGCACGAACAGCCTGTCGTTGAAGGCCAAGGGCAACTTCATTGTCTCCGGCACTGACGCCAACAAGCTTGATGTGAATGCCGATATCAGCAACGTTCCGGCCGGTCTCGCCAATCCCTTCGTTCCCGGCCTTGGCGCAGAGGGCCTGATCTCAGGCACGGCCAAGGCATCCGGCAAGCTTCCCAATCCGGCCGCCGATTTCAAGGTGACCTGGAAGAATGCGGCGACGAGCCATACCAAGGCTGCCAACATCACCGGCCTTGGCGTCTCCGCCGATGGCACGTTGTCGGGCAATGTGCTGAATTTCAACGTCAACGCCAGCGGCAGCGGCGCCCTGTCGCTGAAGGGCAAGGGCAGCTTCGCGGTCGCCGGTCCCGAAGCCAACTCGCTGAAGGCCAATGCCGACATCGCCAATCTGCCTGCCGGCATCGCCAATGCCTTCGTTCCCGGTCTCGGCGCCGAGGGTGCGATCTCGGGTAGCGCCAGCGCCGCCGGCAAGCTGCCGATCCCGAATGTCGATTTCAAGCTGAACTGGAAGAATGCCGCGACGAGCCAGACGAAGAGCGCCGGCCTTGCGCCGCTCGGCATCACCGCTGACGGCAAGCTCGCAGGTCAAACCCTGACGATCGATACCGGCCTCAGCGGCGAAGGCGGTCTGTCGATGAAGGGTGGCGGCAGCGTCGGGATAGCAGGCCAGCGCGCCCTGAACCTGCAGTTCAAGGGCAATCTTCCCTTCGCCATTCTCGGCGCCCAGCTTGCCCAGCAGGGCCTTGTCGCCGATGGTGCCGCCGATATCGATCTGCGGATTACCGGCAACGCCGGTGGCCCCGTGATCAACGGCACGATCAACACCAGCGGCGCCAAGCTCGTCGACGTCCGCCGCAATCTGGCGCTCAACAACCTGACCGCCAACATCGCCATGAACGGCCAGCAGGCGACGATTTCGCGCTTCAGCGCCAATCTCGCCAGCGGCGGCGCCATCTCTGCCAGCGGCACGGTCGGTATCCAGCCTAACAGCGGCTATCCCGTCAATATCGAGGTGAAGCTCGACAAGGCCGTCTATGTCGACGGCACGCTGGTTGTCGCCACGGTTGACGGCACCGTCGGCATGCGCGGCCCGCTTCTATCCAACCCGACGCTGAGCGGGCGTCTCAATCTCGAAAAGGCATCGATCACGGTACCCGAAAAGCTGCCGACATCGCTGCGCGAGATCGATATCAAGCATATCCACGCCCCCGCGGCCGTCCGCGCACAGCTGCGTGACGAGGGCAACCAGGGCGCCAGCCAGAAATCCTCGACCATCGCCCTCGATCTGCAGCTCGATGCCCCGTCGCAAATCTTCGTGCGTGGCCGCGGCATCGATTCCGAGCTCGGCGGCAGCGTCACGATCAAGGGAACGGCAGCGGCGCCTGTGGTTTCCGGGGGATTCACCATGCGGCGCGGTCGCCTGACAATTCTCAACCGGCGGATGAACTTCACCGACAAGAGTCGTATTACCTTCGCCGGCGACCTGACACCGGCGCTCGACATGGAAGCAAGCTCGACATCGGGAACGACGACGCTGACCGTCGATGTCGCAGGTCTCGCCACCGACCCGGCAATCACCTTCTCCTCATCCCCCGCCCTCCCGCAGGATGAAGTTCTGGCGCAGCTGATCTTCGGCCAGTCGATGTCGAAGCTCTCGCCGGTTCAGATCGCCCAGCTTGCCGATGCCGTCAGCCAGCTGGCCGGCGGCCGCTCGACCTCGCTCTTCGAAGGACTGCGCAATCAGCTCGGCGTCGATGACCTCGACATCAGCACCGACGAGAAGGGCCAGACCAGCGTCAGCGTCGGCCGCTATCTCAACGATCGCACCTATTTCGAGCTGCAACAGGGCGGCGCGGCCGGCGCCAAGGCGGTCATCAATCTCGATGTCGGCCGTGGCGTGAAGCTTCGTGGTGCTGCGGGTGGCAACGGCTCGGGCGAAGCAGGCGTCGTCTACGAGCACGAATATTGATCAGAACACCGTCTTGCTTGTTTTCAGCAGGATGTTGGTCTCGGTGACATTGATCCCGTCGACGAGGCGGATGCGCCGGAGCGTCTCGTCGAAGGAAACCAGGTCGCGGTCTTCCAGTTCGGCGATGAAGTCCCATTTGCCATTTGTGCTGTGAAGCGCACGCACCTGTGGCAGGCCGCGCAGCTGATCGGCCACCTTGTCGGCTAACTTGCCGAGAACTTCGATGAGAATGATGGCCCGGACGCCCGCCGAGCGGACTTCGTGGCCGGTACGAATGGTGAAGGCGGCGATCGTGCCATTCGCCACCAGCCGGTCAATGCGGGCCGCCACGGTGGCGCGTGATGCTCCGGTCATCGCAGCCAGCGACGACACCGGCGTGCGCGCATTGTGACGCAGCGCGCTCAGAAGTTCCTGATCCAGATCATCCATGATGTTCACTTTGCTCAAACGATGTGATCAATCTGTACAATGGCGCTTTTCTTTTGGCAATTTTCCATCTTTTTGCCGCCGCGCCGATAGCCGAATATGCAACTCGAAACTCGGAAACGGAGCCCGGAATGGACGTTCAGTCGCGCGCAGTCACTCTCATTGGTGTTCCCCTCGAAGAAGGCTCCGGCCGCAGAGGCGCGGCCATGGGCCCGGCAGCGCTGCGCATCGCCGGTATCGACCAGACACTGATCGAGCTCGGCCATGACGTGAAGGATGAAGGCGACCTGCAGATCGTTCCCGCCCGCGATCTGCCGAACCATCCGAAAGCCCATAACCTGCGCATCGTCGGCGCCTTCACCCGCGCGCTGGAAGCAAGCACCTACGACGCCGCAGCCGCCGGCCGCTTCCCGCTGATCCTGGGCGGCGACCACGCCCTGTCGATGGGCAGCGTGTCCGGCATGGCGCGCCATGCCGCCGAAAAGGGTCGTCCGCTCTTTGTCATCTGGCTCGACGCTCATTCGGATTTCAACACGCCGGAAACCTCGCCCTCGGGCAACATCCACGGCATGCCGGTGGCTTTCTTCAGCGGCAACGCCGAGTTTGCCGAAATCCTGCCGAAGAACCGCCCCTTCGTCGATCCGCGCCACGTTTTCCAGGTCGGCATCCGCTCCGTCGATGCACCCGAGCGCGTGCTGATCAAGCAGCACGGCGTCAACGTCTTCGACATGCGCTCGATCGACGAGCAGGGGATTGCCGCGATCATGAAGCAGATTCTGGCTACCGTCGAAGCGGCCAACGGCCTTCTCCATGTCAGCCTCGACGTCGACTTCCTCGACCCCGATATCGCGCCCGGTGTCGGCACGACGGTTCCGGGCGGCGCGACCTTCCGCGAAGCCCACCTTGTCATGGAGATGCTTTCCGACAGCGGGCTTGTCTCCTCGCTCGACCTCGTCGAACTCAATCCATTCCTCGACGACCGCGGCAAGAGTGCCCGCGTCCTCGTCGAGCTGACGGCAAGCCTGTTCGGCCGCCGCATCTTCGATCGTCCGACACGCGCCGCATAATCTTTGGGACACGGCCATGAACGCATCCGAAAGCCTGATCGCCACCGAGCAGCGGCTCGGCGCCCATAACTACAAGCCGCTCGACGTCGTTCTGACCCGCGGCGAGGGCGTCTACGTCTGGGATACCGACGGCAAGCGCTATCTCGACTGCCTTTCTGCATATTCGGCGGTCAATCAGGGCCACTGCCATCCGAAGATCCTCGCCGCCATGGTCGAGCAGGCCGGCCGCCTGACGCTGACTTCGCGCGCCTTCCGCAACGACCAGCTGGCCTATCTTTACGAAGAGCTTGCAGCGCTCACCGGCTCGCACAAGATCCTGCCGATGAACTCCGGCGCCGAAGCCGTGGAAACCGCGATCAAGGCGGTGCGCAAGTGGGGCTACGAAGTGAAGGGCGTGCCTGAAGGCAAGGCCGAGATCATCGTCTGCTCGGACAATTTCCACGGCCGCACGCTGAGCATCATCAGCTTCTCGACCGATCCCGATGCGCGCGCCGGCTTCGGCCCCTATACGCCGGGCTTCCGCACCATTCCCTTCGGCGATGCCGAAGCCTTTGCCGCCGCCATTAACGAAAACACTGTCGCAGCCCTCATAGAGCCGATCCAGGGTGAAGCCGGCGTCAAGATTCCGCCGGCAGGCTACTTCAAGCGCGTCCGCGAACTCTGCACCCAGCATAACGTCACTCTGATCCTCGACGAGATCCAGACCGGCCTCGGCCGCACCGGCAAACTGCTTGCCGAAGAGCATGAAGGCATCGAGGCCGACGTGACGCTGATCGGCAAGGCACTCTCCGGCGGCTTCTACCCGGTTTCCGCCGTTCTCTCGAACAGCGAAGTGCTCGGCGTCCTGAAACCCGGCCAGCATGGCTCGACCTTCGGCGGCAATCCGCTCGCCTGCGCCGTGGCACGCACCGCGCTCAAAGTATTGACCGAGGAAGGCATGATCGAGAATGCCGAGAAGATGGGCGACTATTTCCTCGAAGGCCTGCGCTCGATCCGGTCCAACATCGTCAAGGATGTGCGCGGCCGCGGCCTGATGCTGGCCGTCGAACTGGAACCGGAAGCAGGCGGCGCGCGCCAGTATTGCTACGGTCTCAAGGAACGCGGCCTGCTCGCCAAGGATACTCACGAGCATACGATTCGCCTCGCCCCGCCGCTGGTCGTCACCAGGGAGCAGGTCGACTGGGCTGTCGAGCAGATCGAGAAGACGATTACCTGAAGTCTACGGTGCTTTCCCGGACTACAACTCCGGGAAAGTATTTCCGACTATCCTCAGGAAAGCATTACTAATATTAGGCAACAAAATCCCGAAGTTACTCATTATTAATCTAAACAATTATATTACTTTAGTAGAAACGCCTGGGCGTATTTGCGGGGGCAGGAGCCAGGTTTTCGGGATTTATTTGAGTTCAGACCTGCCGCAGCGGATGCGATGCAGGTGCGGACACCGATTGCCATATTCCGGCAGGTGAACCGCCCGGTATCGTCTGAGGCGCAGCCTCCAAAGGGACGACGATGCCGTTATTTTCATTAGTTTCAGGAACCGACGCCAAGGCAATGTTCTCGGCGCTCAACAAGTCGCAGGCCGTCATCGAATTCGACCTGCAAGGCAATATCCTCACCGCCAACGAAAACTTCTGCCGCACTCTTGGTTACGAGCTTTCCGAAATCACCGGCAAGCACCACCGCATCTTCTGCGAGCCGGATTACGTCGCCTCGCAGGCCTACAAGGATTTCTGGGCAAAGCTCGGCCGCGGTGAGTTCGATGCCGGCGAATATCGCCGTATCGGCAAGGGCGGCCGCGACGTCTGGATCCAGGCGAGTTACAACCCTCTTCTGTCGAACGGCAAGCCTTACAAGATCGTCAAGTTTGCAACGGATGTGACCGCGGCGAAGCTCGAAGCGGCGAACGCAATCGGCAAGATCGACGCGATCGTCCGCGCCCAGGCCGTGATCGAATTCACTCCGGCGGGCGAAATTCTGACCGCCAACGGCAACTTCCTTGACGTCGTCGGTTACAGGCTCGACGAAATCCGCGGCAAACACCACAGCATGTTCTGCGAACCGGCCTATACCGCCTCCACCGCCTATCGCGAATTCTGGGCGAAACTGGCATCCGGCCAGTTCGTTGCCGAGGAATTCAAGCGTATAGGCAAGGGCGGCAAGGTCGTCTGGATCCAGGCATCCTACAACCCGATCTTCGACATGAACGGCCGCGTCTTCAAGGTCGTGAAATTCGCGACCGACATCACCAGCCGTGTTCACGCCGTCGACGAGCTCGGACAAGGACTGACGAAGCTCGCCGCCGGCGATCTCACCGGCTTGATCGATACGCCCTTCCTGCCCGCTCTCGACAAGGTTCGTCTCGACTTCAACAGCGCCGTCGCACGGCTGGGCGACGCCATGCGCACCGTTGCCGAGAACACGGACGCTATCGCCCATGGATCGCGCGAAATGAGCACGGCAGCAGACGAGCTCTCCCGGCGCACCGAGCGGCAGGCCGCGACCGTCGAGGAAACCGCCGCCGCTCTCGAGGAGATCACGCATACGGTCGCCGACAGCGCCAAGCGCGCCGGCGAGGCTGGTGAGCTGGTGGCGAAGACCAAGCTCGGCGCCGGGCATTCCGGCAGCATCGTTCGCAAGGCGATCGGCGCCATGGATCAGATCGCCAACTCGTCGCGCGAGATCAGCAACATCATCAGCGTCATCGACGAGATTGCCTTCCAGACCAATCTCCTGGCGCTCAACGCCGGTGTCGAAGCCGCCCGCGCTGGCGAGGCCGGCAAGGGCTTCGCCGTCGTTGCCCAGGAAGTCCGCGAACTTGCCCAGCGCTCTGCAAACGCGGCGAAGGAAATCAAGACGCTGATCACGGCATCGACCGAACACGTGAAGAGCGGCGTCACCCTCGTCGGCGAAACCGGCCATGCGCTGGAAGAGATCGTCTCGCAGGTCACCGAGATCGACAGCAACGTCGTCGCCATCGTCACCGCCGCCCGCGAGCAATCGACAGGGCTGAATGAGATCAACAAGGCGGTCAACGCCATGGATCAGGTGACGCAAGACAATGCCTCCATGGTCGAGGAGACCACTGCGGCCAGCGGCAAGCTCTCCAAGGAGGCCGAAAACCTCAGAGTTCTGCTGTCACAGTTTAGATTTGCGCAACACTCTTTGGCTAAGCTCGACAGCAAAGCCACAAACGCGCCAACCGCCTACGGACGCCGCGTGGTCAACGGGTAAATACTGTCCGCGCCAATGGCGGCGCAGCCGCTCTGGCTTACGAGAACTGGGAAGATTTCCAATGAGCACCATTAATTCCAATAGTTTCAGTGGCGACACGCTCGAGATCATTGCCTTCCGGCTGCACGATCAGGAATTCTGCGTGAAGACGACGACCATCCGCGAAATCCGCGGCTGGGCCCCGTCGACCCCAATCCCGCATGCTCCGACCGATGTCATCGGCGTCATGAATCTGCGCGGCTCGGTCATCCCGATCATTGACCTCGCCTACAAGCTCGGCATGAAGAGCACGGTCGCCAACGAGCGCAGCGCCATCGTCGTTGCCGAAGTGCATAGCATGGTCATCGGCATGCTTGTCGACCGCGTCTCCGACATCCTGACGATCTCCTCCAGCCAGGTTCAGCCGGTGCCGGAAGTGACCGCTTCCTTCGACCGCGCTTACTGCGAGGGCATCATCGCCTCTGAGAACGGCATGATCTGCTTCCTGAACCTTGCCAAGATGTTCAAGGAAAATGAAGCCGAAGAGCTGGCGGCCTGACAAGGCAACACAAGCCCAATAAGAAAGCCGCCCTTGGAGGCGGCTTTTTTGTGCACTTGCGAATAATCACCCCTGAAAAATCGTTGTGATCCAGGCTTTATTAGCCGCCGCTTCTATACTGGAAATTAACCGTCTCACCCTCATCTTTGGTTGTGAACGATAGGTCTAATGATTTCCAATGGTTGAAGTTCTATCGCCAAGGGCGAAACTTCCAACCACACAGTCATAGGCTGCAGTTCAGTCAACTCTCGCTTGGGCGGACGGATCCCGACCGGCGCATGATGGGGAACGGGAATGTTTGGTTTATCCTCTGACGCAAAACATATTCTTGATGCCATTTCGAAATCGCAGGCCGTCATCGAATTCGACCTGAAGGGCAATGTCCTCAAGGCCAACGACAATTTCTGCCGGGCCATCGGCTACGGTGTCGATGAAATCACCGGCAAACACCACAGCATGTTCTGCGACCCGGCTTATGCTGCGACCGCCGAATATCGCGACTTCTGGGCCCGGCTCGGACGCGGTGAGTATGACAGCGGCGCCTACAAGCGCCTTGCAAAGGGCGCCCGCGAGATCTGGATCCAGGCGACCTACAATCCGGTCTTCAAGAACGGCAAGCCGTACAAGGTCATCAAGTTCGCCTCCGATATCACCGAGACGAAGCGTCAGGCGATCGACGATGCCGGCAAGCTGAATGCCATCTCGCGTTCGCAGGCTGTCATCGAATTCAAGCCGAACGGTGAAATCCTGACGGCGAACGAGAATTTCTGCAAAGGTCTCGGCTACAGCCTCTCCGAAATCGCCGGCAAGCACCACAGCATGTTCTGCGACCCCGCCTATGCGCGAACAGAAGAATACGCCAATTTCTGGCGACGCCTCGCGGGCGGTGAATTCATTGCAAACGAGTTCGTCCGCTACGGCAAGGGCGGCAAGGAAATCTGGATCCAGGCCGCGTATAACCCGATCATCGATGCCGATGGGCGCGTCTACAAGGTGGTGAAATTCGCCACCGATGTCACGGAGCGCATGAGCGCGATCAGCCGCCTTGGCACGGCATTGAAACAGCTGTCGGATGGCGATCTGACGCAAACCGTCGACACCGCCTTCGTGCCGTCGATGGAGCAGTTGCGCCACGATTTCAACGCCGCAATCGAAAAACTGCGCGATACCTTGACGACAATCGGCGAGAATACCGTGGCAATCGCGGCAGGCTCGCAGGAGATCGGCGGCGCGGCAGACTCCTTCTCCAAGCGTACCGAGCAGCAGGCCGCCTCCGTAGAGCAGACGGCGGCGGCCCTCGAAGAGATCACCACGACCGTCAACGATTCCAGCCATCGCGCTGCCGAGGCCGGCTCTCTCGTTGCAAAGACGAAACAAGGCGCCGAGCAATCCGGCATCGTCGTGCGCAACGCCGTCGCCGCCATGGGTCAGATCGAGCAATCATCGCGCGAGATCACCAACATCATCGGCGTCATCGATGATATCGCCTTCCAAACAAATCTTCTGGCACTCAATGCGGGCGTCGAAGCCGCACGTGCGGGCGACGCCGGCAAGGGCTTTGCAGTCGTCGCACAGGAAGTCCGCGAACTGGCCCAGCGTTCGGCAAGTGCCGCCAAGGAGATCAAGACGTTGATCAACCAGTCGAGCGAACTCGTCAAGAATGGCGTCAGTCTGGTCGGCCGCACCGGCGATGCGCTCGAAGAGATCCTAAGGCAGGTTGCCGACATCAACACGAACGTTACGGCAATCGTCGAAGGTTCGCGCGAACAGGCAACGGGTCTCAAGGAGATCAACCAGGCGATCAACACCATGGACCAGGCGACGCAGCAGAATGCCGCCATGGTCGAGGAGAGCACCGCGGCAAGCCACAAGCTCGCATCCGAGGCCGAAATTCTGCGATCGCTGCTCAGCCAGTTCCGCCTCGGTAACGAGGCGCAGCAGCGCACCACGCCAAGACAGATGCACAGCTCGCCCGCCCTGCATCTTGTCGCCCGCGTCGCCAAAGCACATGGCGCAGCTGCTCCTGCGGCCGACAACTGGGAAGAATTCTAAACTCCAGACAGCACGAATGCTAATTTCGGCCCCGCTTCGCGGGGCCTTTTTTATCCTGTATCTGCAAGCAGAGCGTGCCATGCTCAATACATTTCAGACATAATCAAAGATTGAATTAGAATAATCTTATTTTCGGACTGAATCTCCGCTGGGGCCGGCGCCTCTTTGCTTTAGAGCAACCCCGAATCCGCTCTTCATCAGCTAACTTTCAAAAACCGCAATGAAAACAATTGGTATAAATTCAAAGGCTTTCCAATTATTGCGCAATGGAAAATGATTTATACAGACTACGCTCTTTCTCGTTTAGATCTCTTTAGCTGTACAAATAAGCAAAACCAACTTTAGCGCGAAACAGCTACACAACATTAGAACTTACGTATATTCTTATATTGTATCAACAGGAGACCGGACAGCCACCCTTGGTTGCCGAGACCCGTTATGGAAAGCGCGCGCTTCCGATTTTGATTTCCAAGCCTGGGCATGGGGTCCTGGCCGAATCATCTTGGAGGTTGGAAATGCAGTACCACAAATCGACGATCGCCGTTCTCGTGATCAGCTGTTCGGCTCTTGTTGGATCCATCCAGGCAGAAGCGAGAGATCGCAGCGGCCTCGGCGGCGCTCTCGGCGGAGCGCTTGGCGGAGCACTGGGCGGCGTCAGTAGCGCGCTTGGTGGCGGCAGCTCGAAAAGCAGCAGCACCAGCAGCGGTAGCGGCGGCCTCAGCATCGGCGGCAGCAATGGCGTCAGCATCGGCAACAATGGTGGGAGCGGTCTCAGCGCCTCAGTTGGCGGCTCCAACGGCGTCAATGCCAGCGTTGGCGGAACGTCGAAAGGCGGGCTTGGCGTGAATGCCTCCGTCGGCGGATCCAGCGGCATCAATAGCAAAACCACCGTCGGCGGAGCAAGCAGAGGCCTCGGCGTCGGAACCACGGCCAGCGGCGGCGGCAGCAAGGGTCTCAACGCCAATGTGAATGCGAATGTCGGCGGCGCGGGCCTCGTCAGCGCCAAGGCGAAGGCCAGCCTCGGCGGCAATACGCTGCTCGACATTGCCCTCGGCGTACCGGGTATTGATCCGACCAATCCGAACGGTCCGAATGGTCCCAACAACCCGAACGGTCCAAACGGTCCGAACGGCCCGCGAGGTCCGAGCGGTCCCAATAGCCCGAATGGCCTCAATGACCTCTATGGCCCGAGCTACTCCTATAATGACATGTCGGCCTCGGAAAAGGCCAAGGTCAAGCTGCGCTGCCGCGACATTCTCGGCTCCGGCGGCTACGAGGCTAGCCTCGTCAAGCTCTGCCGCATGGTCATCGCAATGCGGTGATCGCCTCCCCGGCTGCACCCGGCGCTTGGCCGCCGGGTGCTCCTGGACGTTCAGCTCTACTCCAGAATTTTGCGCCTCGCCCCGGAGGCGCTTTTTTATGCAAAAGAGGGCACACGCAGAGCGCATGCCCTCTTCCAAATCATCGCCTCAATCAACCAAAGAGCGCGAAGGTAGCCTTCAGCGTAACCCATACGCCCCAGAGCAGTGGGATGCCGACCACAGCCCAGGCAAGCGCTGCCTTGGCGTCGAAGCCTCCACGGCCGATGCCGAAGGAACCGCTCGGTCCGGCGCTTGCCGCCGCCGACTTTGCCTGCAGCGCCGCAACTTCGGCATCCGACATGAACCACTTATCGGAGAGCGGCCGAACGAAGAGGTTGGCGACGAAACCAAGCGCCAGCATACCGGCAAGAATATACATCGTCCCGGTGTAGAGTGCCGGTCCCGGTGCAACACCGGCCGAAATCTGCGCCTCGCGGATGTAATTAACAACGACGGGGCCGACGATGCCGGCGGTTGCCCAGGCCGTCAGCAGACGGCCGTGGATGGCGCCGACGAACTGCGTGCCGAAGATATCGGCGAGATAGGCAGGGATCGTCGCGAAACCACCGCCATACATCGACAGGATGATGCCGAAAGCGAGAACGAAGAGGGCCTTGTTGCCCATGTCAGCCAGTGTCGGTGCTGCCGCGTAGAGAACGATGCCAAGGATGAAGAACGTATAGTAAGTGTTCTTGCGGCCAATTTTGTCCGACAGCGAAGCCCAGAAGAACCGCCCGCCGATATTGAAGAGCGACAGCAGACCGGCAAAGCCAGCTGCGATCGTCGCGATCGACGCCTTCTGCCCTGCATCGAGTTGCGCAAAGCCGACATCCGGCAGGCCAATCAGTGAACCGGCAAAGATTTCCTGCAGCATCGGCGACGCCATGCCGAGAACGCCGATACCGGCCGAGACGTTGAGGCAGAGCACCGCCCAGATCAGCCAGAACTGCTTGGTCTTGTGCGCGTCGCGCAGATGCACATGCTTGGTGGTGATCATGCTGCTCTTGGCGGCGGGAGCCGTCCAGCCTTCCGGGCGCCAGCCGGCCGGCGGAATGCGGTAGCCGAAGGCGCCGCCCATCATGAAGACGAAATAGATGACCGCCATGACCACGAAGGTCTGCCACACGCCGACCGACGTATCGGTCTTGAAAGTGTTCATCAGCAGGTTTGCGAGCGGGGCGCCGATCATCGCGCCACCGCCGAAGCCCATGATCGCCATGCCGGTTGCCATGCCGCGGCGGTCCGGGAACCACTTGATCAGCGTCGAGACCGGCGAGATATAACCGAGGCCGAGGCCGAGGCCGATACCGCCGATCACGCCGGCACCGAGCCACATCAGCCACAGCTGATGGGTCATGACGCCGACGGCAGCGACGAGAATGCCGCCGCACCAGCAGCAAGCGGAAACGAAGCCGGCCTTGCGCGGACCGACCCGCTCAAGCCAGCCGCCCCAGATCGCTGCCGAGCAGCCGAGGAGCACGAAGAACAGCGTATAAATCCAGCCGAGATCGGCGACGCGCCAATCGCAGCTGGTGGTGAACAGGGCCGAAGCCAGTGTCAGATCCGGGCAGGCCGTCGAAGCGCTGATGCCGAGAGATTTCGACAGCGGCAGCCAGAACACACTGAAACCGTATGCCATGCCGATGCACAGATGAATGGCGAGTGCGGCCGGCGGCACGAGCCAGCGGTTGAACCCCGGCTGCGCGATGATTCGTTCACGATCAAGCAGGCCAGCGCCCGCCACTATCCCTGCTCCTGATGTATCCGCTGCGGTCATGAATGAGTTCCTCCTGGATCTGACCTTGCTGACATGAATCGCGCTCGAACAGGCAATGACAACCTGCGTCCCCCTCACGCGAAACGATGTTACTGCCGGATAGGCTCCGCCGGCTCGGGCTTGCGGATCAGGGAAGACGCCTCGATCACCAAGGGATCGAAACCGTTATTCTCCTGCTCCAGAATTTCGAAAAATTGGCGCCGCATCCGCGGTTCCCAGAATTTATTGATATGCGTAGCAACCCCCTGAGCCGCCTCGCTGGCCGGCTGGGTCTTGAAAAAAGTGGCGATCTGATTGGCCATATAGACCAGCTTGGAACGGGTATCATGCGACATCGGCGATGCTTTCGGGCGAGATGCGGTCTGGATGAGTGAAAATCTCGAAGTCTTCGCCGCGCACCAGCGCAACAAGCGTCATTCCGGCTTCTTCGGCAGTGCGGATGGCAAGCGCCGTCGGCGCCGAGATGGCGATCAGGATCGATGCGCCCAGGATCGCCGTCTTCTGCACCATCTCGACCGAGATACGGCTGGTAACGACGACGGCACCACCCGCGCCGTTTCGTCCAGAGCGGATCATCGCGCCGCAGAGCTTGTCGAGCGCATTGTGACGGCCGACATCCTCGCGGACGGCAAGAAGGCCTTCACCGGGCAGATAGAATCCTGCGCCATGGACGGCCCGGGTTTCCAGGTGAAGTGGCTGCGCCTCGTTCAGCAGCGAAGCCGCCCGGACGATATTGGCATGCGTCAGCATCAAACCGGCGCCGGACACATCCGGCACCTTGCGCACAGCCTGCTCGATGGACTCGATGCCGCAGAGCCCGCAGCCGACCGGCCCCGCCATGCTGCGGCGCCTCAGACGCAGAGCGTCCTCGACGTCATCGGCGAGCATGATCTGCACGTCGATGCCGATCTCGCTATCGACGGCTTCGATCGAGGAAATCTGGTCCATCGACCCGATGATGCCTTCCGTCAGGCTGAAGCCGACGGCGAAATCTTCGAGATCATCCGGCGTCGCCATCATCACGGCATGCGAACTGCCGCCATAGGAGAAGGCGATCGGCACCTCTTCCGGCACGATCCGCTCGCCTGGCATGACCACACCGCCCTTTCGAGCGATGCGGCTGACGGGTATGCGTGTGTGCCGGTCGGACATTACTCCGCGGCCTCCATCTTGCCGGAGATGCGGCGGCTCTGGCGGGCCTGCTCGTCATATTCGAGCTGCCATTCCGTCGGCCCGTTGGAGGGCGAAACCTGCACCGCCGTCACCTTGTATTCCGGGCAGTTCGTCGCCCAATCGGAAAAGTCAGTGGTGATGACGTTCGCCTGCGTCGTCGGGTGGTGGAAGGTCGTGTAGACGACACCCGGCGCCACGCGCTCGGTGATCAGCGAGCGCAGCGTCGTATCGCCGGAGCGGCTCTGCAGTTTGATCCAGTCACCATCGCGAATGCCGCGCTGTTCGGCGTCATGCGGATGGATTTCCAGCCGGTCTTCCGGATGCCAGGCAACGTTATCGGTACGGCGAGTTTGCGCCCCGACATTATACTGGCTGAGAATACGGCCCGTGGTGAGAAGCAGCGGGAAGCGCGGGCCGGTCCGTTCGTCGGTCGCGACATATTCGGTGCGGATGAACTTGCCCTTGCCGCGTACGAAACCGTCGACATGCATGATCGGCGACCCCTCGGGATGCGTCTCGTTGCACGGCCACTGCACCGAGCCCATCTTTTCGAGATAGTCGTAGGAGACCATCGCAAAGCTCGGCGTCGTCGCGGCAATCTCGTCCATGATCTCGGACGGATGCTTGTAGTTCCAGTTGAGGCCAATTGCCTGGGCGAGCTTCTGCGTCACTTCCCAGTCGGCATACCCGTTCTTGGGCGTCATCACCTTGCGCACGCGGTTGATGCGACGCTCGGCATTGGTGAAGGTGCCGTCCTTCTCGAGGAAGGTCGAACCGGGCAGGAAAACATGCGCGTAATTGGCGGTCTCGTTAAGGAAGAGATCCTGAACGACGACGCATTCCATCGCCGCTAGACCGGCCGCTACATGCTTGGTGTCCGGGTCGGACTGCAGAATATCCTCACCCTGAATGTAGAGGCCCTTGAACGTGCCATCGACAGCCGCGTCCAGCATGTTCGGGATACGCAGGCCCGGCTCGTTGTTAAGCTTCACGCCCCAGAGCTTTTCGAAGACGTCGCGGGTCGCGTCATCGGAGATATGGCGGTAGCCCGGCAGCTCGTGCGGGAAAGAGCCCATATCGCAGGAGCCCTGCACGTTGTTTTGGCCACGCAGCGGGTTCACGCCGACGCCTTCGCGGCCGATATTGCCGGTCACCATGGCGAGGTTGGCGATCGCCATGACCGTCGTCGAGCCCTGGCTGTGCTCGGTTACGCCGAGACCGTAATAGATCGCGCCATTGCCGCCGAGCGCATAGAGCCGGGCTGCACCGCGCAGATCGGCAGCCGGGACGCCGGTGAACTTTTCGGTCTCCTCGGGGCTATGCTGCGGCTCCGAAACGAAAGCCGCCCAATCCTCGAATTCCGACCAGTCGCAGCGTTCGCGGATGAATTTTTCGTTGAAGAGACCTTCGGTGACGATGACATGCGCCAGCGCCGTCATCACGGCAACGTTGGTACCAGGCTTCAGCGGCAGGTGATAGGCCGCCTCGACATGCGGCGTACGCACCAGATCGATGCGGCGCGGATCGATGACGATCAGCTTGGCGCCCTGGCGCAGCCGCTTCTTCAGACGCGAGCCAAAGACCGGATGGCCATCGGTCGGATTGGCGCCGATGACGACCACGACGTCGGAATGTTCGACGCTGTCGAAATTCTGCGTACCGGCGGACGTGCCGAAGGCCTGGCCGAGACCGTAGCCGGTCGGCGAATGACAGACGCGCGCGCAGGTATCGACGTTGTTATTACCGAAGCCGGCGCGGATCAGCTTCTGGACGAGGAAGGTCTCCTCGTTGGTGCAGCGCGACGAGGTAATGCCGCCGACCGCTTCGCGGCCATACTGATATTGGATGCGCTTGAACTCGGAGGCCACATGCGCATAGGCCTCGTCCCAGGTGACTTCCCGCCAGGGATCCGAGACCTTCTCGCGGATCATCGGGTTGAGGATACGGTCCTTGTGCGTCGAATAGCCGTACGCGAAACGGCCCTTGACGCAGGAATGACCCCGGTTTGCCTGGCCGTCCTTCCAGGGCACCATACGCACCAGCTCTTCGCCGCGCATCTCCGCCTTGAAGGAGCAGCCGACACCGCAATAGGCGCAGGTGGTGACCGCCGAATGCTCCGGCTGGCCGATCTCGATGACCGACTTTTCCGTCAGCGTCGCCGTCGGGCAGGCCTGGACGCAGGCGCCGCAGGACACGCATTCCGAATCGAGGAAATGCTCGTGCATGCCGGGCGAAACGCGCGATCCGAAACCACGACCCTCGATCGTCAGCGCGAACGTGCCCTGCACTTCCTCGCAGGCACGAACGCAACGCGAGCAGACGATGCATTTCGACGGATCATAGGTGAAGTACGGGTTCGACTCGTCCTTCGGCATCCATTTCAGATTGATCTCGCCATTGCTGCGCGCCTTGACGTGATTGTCGCCCTCGTAGCCGTAGCGAACGTCACGCAGGCCGACGGCACCTGCCATATCCTGCAACTCGCAATCGCCGTTGGCGGCACAGGTCAGACAGTCGAGCGGGTGGTCGGAGATATAAAGCTCCATCACGCCGCGGCGGATATCCTTCAGACGGCCCGTCTGCGTATGGACCACGAGACCGGCGGCAACCGGCGTGGTGCAGGAGGCCGGCGTTCCGTTGCGGCCTTCGATCTCGACGAGACAGAGCCGGCAGGAACCGAAGGCATCGACCATATCGGTGGCGCAGAGCTTCGGCACCTGGATCCCGGCTTCCATCGAGGCGCGCATGATCGACGTGCCCTCCGGCACGGTGATTTCGCGGCCATCGATGGTCAGCGTGATCATGGCTTCAGATTTCGAAGCCGGCGTTCCGTAGTCAATTTCGTGAACGAGGGACATGACGTGCCTCCTGGCTGGAAAAATGAACCGCGGGAGCAAGTTCGCCCCCCTCTGGCCTGCCGGCCATCTCCCCCACAAGTGGGGAGATCACAAGCGGCATGCCCTTCCCGCCTCTTGGGCGTTCTGTCGTATTGCGGCGTGACACGTTTCGATCGGTCGGTGCGCCCAGCCAATCTTCCCCCTTGTGGGGGAGATGACCGGCAGGGCAGAGGGGGGTGGCCACGACCATCCACCTGACTTGCGAACGACACATCATTCCGCAGCCTCCACCATGGGAGCCGGAGAAAAGTCCTCCGAGAAGTGCGTCATCGCACTCATGACCGGATATGGGGTGAAGCCGCCCAGAGCACAGAGCGAGCCGAACTTCATGGTGTTGCAGAGATCGGTGAGCAGCGCGCGGTTCTTCTCGGGTTCGATGCCCTGGGCAATCTTGTCGGCCGTTTCGACGCCGCGCGTCGAGCCGATGCGGCAGGGGGTGCACTTGCCGCAGCTTTCGGCGGCACAGAACTCCATGGCAAAACGCGCCTGCTTCAGCATATCGGCCGTGTCGTCGAAGACGACGATGCCGGCATGGCCGATCAGGCCGTCCTTGGCGGCGAATGCTTCATAGTCGAATGGCGTGTCGAACAGCGCCCGCGGGAAATAGGCGCCGAGCGGACCACCGACTTGAACTGCCTTGACCGGCCGCCCGGTCGCCGTGCCGCCGCCGATCTTGTCGACGATATCGCCGAGCGACAGGCCGAAGGCCGTCTCGTAGAGACCGCCATGCTTGACGTTTCCAGCAATCTGCAGCGGGATCGTCCCGCGCGAACGGCCCATGCCGAAATCGCGATAGAAGGCCGCGCCCTTGTCGAGAATGACAGGCACCGAAGCCAGCGAGATGACGTTGTTGATGACAGTCGGCGATGCGAACAGACCCTTGTGCGCCGGCAGCGGCGGCTTGGCGCGCACGATGCCGCGCTTGCCTTCGAGGCTGTTCAGCAGAGCCGTCTCCTCACCGCAGACATAGGCGCCGGCGCCCATGCGCACTTCGATATCGAACGCCTTGCCAGAGCCCATGACAGAAGGGCCGAGCACGCTGGCCTTGCGGGCGATTTCGACCGCCTCCGTCATCGCGGCTATCGCATGCGGATATTCCGAGCGCGTATAGACGAAGCCCTTGGTGGCGCCGGTCGCCAGACCTGCAATCGCCATTCCCTCGATCAGCACGAAGGGATCGCCTTCCATGATCATCCGGTCGGCAAAGGTGCCGCTGTCGCCTTCATCGGCATTGCAGACGATGTATTTGCGCGGCCCCTGGGCGTCGAGGACCGTCTTCCACTTGATGCCGGTCGGGAAACCCGCGCCGCCGCGGCCGCGCAGACCGGAATCGGTGACTTCCTTGACGATATCGGCTGGCGCCATGGCGGCGGCCCGCCTCAACCCGGCAAGACCGCCATGCGCTTCGTAATCTTCGAGCGACAGCGGATCGGTGATGCCGCAGCGGGCGAAAGTCAGGCGGGTCTGTTCCTTAAGGAATGGGAGGCTTTCGACCTCCCCAAGACAGAGCGCGTGATCGCCGCCGGAGGCCAGACCCGCCTCGAACAAGCCGGCAACATCCTTGGCCTTTACCGGACCATAGCCCATGCGCTTGCCGTCGATCTCGACCTCGACCAGAGGCTCCAGCCAGAGCATGCCGCGCGAGCCGTTGCGCACCAGTTTCACATCGAGACCGCGTGCTGCGGCTTCCGACGCGATCGCCCTGGCAACCTTGTCGGCGCCGAGCGAGAGTGCAGCCGCATCGCGGGGAACGAAAATCCTGACGGTCATCGCCGCACCTCCGCTGCGAATTCGGCAATGGTCGCGTCGTTGATGCGGCCATAGAGCTCACCATCGAGCATTGCCGCCGGGGCGCAGGCGCAAAGCCCGAGACAGTAGACGGGTTCCAGCGTCACGCCGCCATCGAGCGTCGTCTGATGGAAATCAATGCCGAGGAGTTTCTTGACCCGCTCAGCCACGGCGTCTCCGCCCATCGACTGACAGGCCTCGGCCCGACAGAGCTTCAGAACATGGCGCCCTGCCGGGTGATCGCGGTAATCGTGGTAGAAGGTCATCACGCCATGCACTTCCGCGCGCGAGAGGTTCAGCTCATGCGCGATGACAGGAAGCGCTTCCTGCGGCACATAACCGAACTCATCCTGGACTTCATGCAAGATTGGAAGGAGCGGGCCTTCGAGGGAACGAAGGTGCGAGACGATCGCGCGGGTGCGCTCGGCAATATCGCCATTGGCGACATGAGCATTCATTGTGGCAGGCCTCCCGAGGCTTCCCGTTATCCGCCGTCACACCAGCCTCCCAGCTTGGTATGACATTGTGACAGGAAGTGTCTCAGGGATCATACAACCGATCAATAAAGCTGTTCCGTTGATTGATAGGATTTTCCTATCAAAGATCTTCACTCTCCGCGAGAATCCTTGCCTCATGCAACAGCGCAGAGACGAGTGGCGTGAACGGCTCGCGATGGGTCGCAACCAGGCCAACAAGATGATCGGCTTCAGGCTCGATGATGGGGATCATCCGGATTTCAGCGGGAAAACCGAAGGATTCGGCTACATTTCGTGGCATGATGCTTGCCCAGCGACCCGTTCGAACATGTGAGAAGAGCACGATCATCGATCCTGACTCAAGCGTCGGATGCGCGGTGGCCCCGGCTTCGGCCAGATGCCGGTTGATGATGCGGCGGTTTTGCATGTCTGCGGTCAATAGACAAAGCCGAAGATGGCCAACTTCGCGCCACGTCACGGTTTCGCGATCGGAAAGCGGGCTGCCGGCAGCCGTGATCAGGTTATAGCGCTCGGCATAGAGCGGCACGGCGGTTACCCGCCCCAGCGGCTCGTTCTCCAGATAGGTGACGCCTGCATCGATCTCGAGATTCTCGAGCATGCTGAGAACCTGCAGCGAATTGCGCGAGACGATCGAGAAGGTCACGTCGGGATGCCGTTCCTGAAACGGTGTCGTGATGCGCGGCAGCATAGCCAGAGCCGTTGGAATGGAGGCGATCCGCAGGTGCCCGGAAAGACCCTTGCGGGCGGTGCGCATCTCCTCGCGCATCGTACGCGTATCGCCGACGATGCGTCGTGCCCATTCGAGCACGCGCTGGCCCTCAGGCGTCAGCCCCTGAAAGCGCGAGCCGCGCTGTACCAGCATGACGCCGAGCTGGTCCTCCAGCTGCCGGATTGCGGCTGACAGCGTCGGCTGCGAAACGCCGCATTCTTCGGCGGCACGGCCGAAATGCTTTTCATTGGCAAGAGCTATGAAGAATTCCAGCTTGTCGATCATCCGACCTCCTGCCGAACTGTGGGTCCGGGCATCTTTGGCGGGACATCATAAGCTTAGCAAGGCCTGCCTCAACGGGCAGCGGGCGCCGGAAACATGGCGAAAAGCGAATCCAGGAAGGATACGACGCTGTCATTGCCGAGGCTGTAATAGACGAGACGCCCTTCGCGGCGGGTGTTGACCAACCCTTCCATGCGCAAACGCGCCAGCTGCTGCGAGACCATGGCCTGCTGGACGCCAAGCAGTTCCTCGATCTCGCTGACCGTCTTTTCCTGTTCGGCGAGAATGCAGAGAATGAGGAGACGCGTCTGATGTGCCATTGCCTTCAGGAGGCTGCTCGCTTCGTGAGCTTTCTCGGCAAGCTTCTGCAGTTCCTGACCGGCTGTTCCCGGCGCAGTTGTAGGCAAGCGCATTCGGATTCTCTGATGGACGCATTGAGACGGGCCCAAGCGATACCATATTCGAACCGATATACTGCGCAATTTTACTAAAATACCAAAAATAGTCCAAGTAAATCAGCAGATAAGCTGCCCACCGTTGATCTCCAGAACTTGCCCGGTGATGTAGCCCGACAAGGAAGGTGCGGCCAAAAACAGGTAGGCAGGGGCGCAATCCTCGGAAGTTCCAAGCCGTTGCATCGGTATGGTCTTGCGTGTGGCCTCAAGTTTTTCACTCGAGGAATAGCGCTGATGGAAGTCCGTTTCGATCGTGCCCGGCGAGACGCAGTTGACCCGGATCATGTCGGGGGCGAGCTCCCGGGCGAGCGCTTTCGAATAGGTGGAAACGAAGGCTTTCGAGGCCGAATAGATCGCCGATCCCGGGCTGCCGCCGGTCAGTGCCGAAATCGAGACGGTATTGACGATCGCCGCGCCCTTGGCGGCCCGCAGCGCGGGGAGCAGCGCACGCGTCACCTCGACGACGGAGGTCTGGTTGAGCCGCGTAACCGCCTCATAGTCCTGATCGGTCAGTTCACCCGCTGGAAACCGGCCGACCATCGTTCCGGCATTGTTGACGAGCACGTGGATGGTCCCGAAGGCATCCAGCACCTTCCAGGCGAAGGTCGCAGTACCACCCGGCTCGCTGAAATCCCCTGAAATCAACACAGCGCGGCGATCGGCTTCCGCCGTCTGCAGAAAATCGGGAAGGTCGCGGCTCTTGCTGCGGCCAGTGTGGACGGCGACGCGGGCACCGCAATCGAGAAACTGACGCGCGACCTCAAGGCCGATGCCGCGCCCGGCTCCGGTGACGACGACATTGCGGTTTTCGAAAAGCTTTGGATGAAACACGCTAGGGCCCTCCCGGCTCCGGCTGGCAGTCGCCGATTGCGCAATTTTCGCTTTAACATATGATCGCAAGAAACGAAAGAAAGGGAGGGCGCAGCATGTTTCTGTCCGGACGGCAGACCGAGATCCTCGACATCGCAAAGTCAGAGGGCCGCGTGCTGGTGGAAGATCTGGCGGCGCGCTTCTCGGTCACCCCACAGACCATCCGCAAGGATCTCAACGACCTGTGTGACAGCCGCGTCCTGACCCGCATCCATGGCGGCGCGATCTTCCCTGGCGGCACCGAGAACGTCAAATACGAGGCCCGCCGCTCCATCGCCGCCAACGAGAAGACGGCGATCGGCCGCGCCTCGGCCGCCTTAATCCCGAACAATGCCTCGCTGTTCATCAATATCGGCACGACGACGGAAGCCGTCGGCGAAGCCCTGATCGAGCATCACGAGCTGATGGTCATCACCAATAACATCAATGTCGCCAGCCGCTTGCGGCTTTTCCCGTCGATCGAAGTGGTGATTGCCGGCGGCGTGGTACGCCATTCGGATGGCGGCATCGTCGGCGAAGCGGCCGTCGATTTCATCCGTCAGTTCAAGGTCGACTATGCCGTGATCGGCGCCTCGGCGATCGATCCTGATGGCGCGCTTCTCGATTTCGACTACCGCGAGGTGAAGGTCGCGCAGGCGATCATGGCCAATGCCCGCCATGTCGTCCTGGTCGCCGATTCCACCAAATTCGAGCGCACCGCGCCCGTTCGTATCGGCCACCTGTCGCAGGTGCACACCTTCGTCACCGACGAATGCACCCTGGATTCGCTCCGGCGCATCTGTTCCGAGGGCGGCATCAATCTGGTCGAGACCAACAGGGCAGGCAGCACCTAGGATTAAATCTTCTGCTGTCGCAAAAGGTTCGTTTGACATTCGTTTTCTTTCGTTTTAGCGCTGATTGAATTTCATTTTAAGCACTAAATCGTTGGAGAACCGCGTGAGCAGCCAGACTTTCGACCTATTCGTGATCGGCGGCGGCATCAACGGCTGCGGGATCGCCCGTGATGCGGTTGGCCGCGGTTATTCGGTGGCGCTGGCGGAGATGAACGACTTTGCCTCCGGCACCTCGTCGGGCGCCACCAAGCTGATCCATGGCGGGTTGCGCTATCTCGAACATTACGAATTCCGGCTGGTGCGGGAATCGCTGATGGAGCGCGAAGTGCTCTGGGCGATGGCACCGCACATCATCTGGCCGATGCGCTTCGTGCTACCCTATCACAAGGGCGGCATCCGCCCGGCCTGGCTGATCCGGCTCGGCCTGTTCCTCTACGATCACCTCGGCGGCCGCAAACTGCTGCCACCGACTTCGGTGCTCGACATGCGCCGTGACGCGGCGGCCAAGCCGTTGAAGGCGCTGTTTACGAAAGCCTTCGAATATTCCGACGGCTGGGTCGACGATGCCCGCATGGTGGTGCTGAACGCCCGGGATGCCGCCGACAAGGGCGCGCTGATCATGCCGCGGACGAAAGTGGTCTCAGCGCGGCGCGAGAACGGGCTGTGGACGATCGAGACGGTGGATACGCTGACCGGCCGTTCGCAGACGCATCAGGCCCGCATGCTCATCAATGCCGCCGGCCCCTGGGTCGATCACGTGATCCGTGCCGCCTTCGGCCAGAACGAGGCCCGCCATGTCCGCCTTGTCCAGGGCAGCCATATCATCGTGAAGAAGAAGTTCGAGGGGCCGAAGGCCTATTTCTTCCAGAACCCCGATAACCGCATCATCTTCGCCATTCCCTACGAGACCGACTTCACGCTGATCGGCACCACCGACCGGGACTATGGCGGCGACCCCAAGGATGTCAGGATCTCCGCGGAAGAGACCGATTATCTCTGCAAGGCCGCAAGCGAGTATTTCAAGGAACCGGTGCGGCCGGAGGATATCGTCTGGACCTATTCGGCGGTCCGTCCGCTCTATGACGACGGTGCCTCGAAGGCGCAGGAAGCCACGCGCGATTACGTGCTGAAGCTTGAGGGCCCAGACAACGGCAAAGACGGCAGCGAGGCGAATGCCGCGCCGCTTCTCAATGTCTTCGGCGGCAAGCTGACAACCTACAGGCGCCTGTCGGAACATGCGCTGGAGAAGATCGGCGAGGCGATCGGCGTTAAGGGTTCGCCATGGACGGCGAAGAGCCATCTGCCGGGCGGGGATTTTCCGGCGCAGGGCTATGAGGCCGAGGTCGGCAAGCTCAAGGCGGCCTATCCGTTCCTGGCCGACAGCCATGCCCGCAGGCTGACGCGCCGCTACGGCACCAGGGCCCGCATCCTGCTCGGCAGCGCCGCCTCGATTGCCGATCTCGGCAGAAACTTCGGGTCGGATCTCTATGAAGCCGAGGTGCGCTATCTGATGCAGCATGAATGGGCTTTCACCGCGGAGGATGTGCTCTGGCGGAGAAGCAAGAAAGGTCTCTATCTCAACAAGGAAGAGGCGGCAGCCCTCGACGGCTTCCTGCAGACCGAACGGCTGGCGGCTTAGAGCAGGTAAGATCCCTAGATCTCCTCGAGGAGACGGGCGCCGGTTCCCTCCTTGCCTAAGCGGTCATCGGGATTGCGCAGTGGACAGCTTTCCACCGAAAGGCAGCCGCAGCCGATGCAACCGGTCAGATGGTCGCGCAGCAGCGTGAGACGCTTGATCCGGGCATCGAGGTCGTCCTTCCAGAGTTGCGACAGCCTCTGCCAGTCGGAGGCCGTCGGCGTCCGTCCTTGCGGCAGTGTCGCAAAGGCCGCTTCGATCTCCGCAAGCGGAATGCCTACCCGCTGCGCCACCTTGATGATCCCCAGCCGGCGCAGCACGTCGCGGCCATAGCGGCGCTGGTTGCCGCGCGAGCGGATGCTCGCGATCAGCCCCTTGCTCTCGTAGAAATGCAGCGCCGAGACCGCAAGACCGCTGCGGGCCGCCACCTCGCCGACGCTGAGCAGCCGGCTCATCATGCCATCGGAATTTTTCTGCATGCCCTGTTGACCTCAATATTAGTTGAGGTTTTATAACCCAAGCTCCCGGCGATCGTAAAGAAGGAGCAATGCATGCAGACCACGGTCAGATTGGCCATCATCTACGGCAGCACGCGGCCTGGCCGCATGTGCGAGCGTGTCGTCAAATGGCTGGTCAGCCAGATCGGCCACTACCCGCTGATCGAACTCGACATCATCGACCCGCTCGATTTCGGCCTGGTCCCCAATAGCGCAGACGAAACCGGAGAGATCGCCGTAAGACTGCAGCGCGCCGACGCCTTCATCATCGTCACGCCTGAATACAATCACAGCTTTCCAGCCTCGCTGAAATTCTTCATCGATGCCTTCTACGAGCCCTGGCACGTCAAGCCGATTGCCTTCGTCGCCTATGGTGGCATTTCGGGCGGTCTGCGCGCCGTCGAGCATCTACGCCTCGTCTTCGCCGAGCTCCACGCGGTCGCAATCCGCGACACGGTCAGCATCGTCTCTCCCTGGGATAGGCTCGACAAGGATGGCCATTTCGACCGCCCGGAAGAGGCGCTGCGGCATCTCAGCCGGATGATGGCGAGGCTGCAGTGGTGGGCGCGTGCCCTTCGCGCCGCCCGCAACGAACAGCCGTATCAGGCAGCCGCCGCCTAGAAATCACGGCCGCGGCTCTGGCAGGTACGCGGCCGCGATGTGCACCCGGGCAAGGCCACCGCCCGGGTGCACTGATCGATCCAATCGCCTGAAAACAAAAAAGCGGCCCTGAAGGCCGCTTTCGATCGTTTGGGAAAAGTCCCGATCAATCCTGCTGGACGACGCCGCGCAGATGCGTCAGTTCGAGAATGAACTGCTCGAGCTTCGACTTGTGCTCGTGATGCTCGGCATCGTCGAGGTCCTTCTGAGCAGCTTCGATGCGGCGGGTCAGCTCGTCCTTGTTCAGTTCTTCAACCGGAACGGCGGACTCGGCCAGCAGCGTGCAGCCAGTCGGCAGAATGTCAGCAAAGCCGCCGAACACGACGTAGTCCTGCTTGCTGCCGGAAGCGGAGCGAACGCTGACGATTCCCGGCTTGATGGTCGTCATCGTCGGCGCATGATGCGCCATGACCGTCATCTCGCCCTCGGTAGCCGGAATGACAACTTCCGTCACCATCTCCGACAGGAGCAGACGCTCCGGAGATACGAGTTCAAAATTGAAATTGTCAGCCATCAGTGACTTACCTTCTCGGCCTTTGCATCTTGCAGTTTGGTCCCGCAGAACGGGCAGTGCTGTATCGCCTGATCGAGATAGCCGAGGCCTTCTTCGGCCTGAACCAGTCCCACAACCATCATCAGCTGGCCATTATCTGCCCTGTAGACGGTTGGCGCTGCCGGTTCCCGAAGATCCGCCACGACTTCCCGAAGGGAGTCGCAGCAGAAAATCTCGTCGTGAGCGTTGCTCATCAAGCAGCTGCGGAGAGCTTCTTGGCCTTTTCGATGGCTTCTTCCATCGAGCCGACCATGTAGAAGGCTGCTTCCGGCAGGTGGTCGTATTCGCCGTTGACCAGGCCCTTGAAGCCCTTGATCGTGTCTTCGAGCGCAACGAGCTTGCCCGGCGAACCGGTGAAGACTTCGGCGACGAAGAACGGCTGGGACAGGAAGCGCTCGATCTTGCGGGCGCGGGCAACGGCCAGACGGTCTTCCTCAGACAGTTCGTCCATGCCCAGGATGGCGATGATGTCCTGCAGGGCCTTGTAGCGCTGCAGGGTCGACTGAACCTTACGAGCCACTTCGTAGTGCTCTTCGCCGACAACCATCGGGTCGAGCATGCGCGACGTGGAGTCAAGCGGGTCAACGGCCGGGTAGATACCCTTTTCAGCGATCGAACGCGACAGAACCGTCGTTGCGTCCAAGTGGGCGAACGAGGTTGCCGGTGCCGGATCGGTCAAGTCGTCGGCCGGAACGTAAATGGCCTGAACCGAGGTGATCGAACCGGTCGTCGTCGTGGTGATGCGTTCCTGCATCTGGCCCATGTCCGTTGCGAGCGTCGGCTGATAACCAACGGCAGACGGGATACGGCCGAGCAGAGCCGACACTTCGGAACCTGCCTGCGTGAAGCGGAAGATGTTGTCGACGAAGAACAGAACGTCCTGACCCTGGTCACGGAAATTTTCAGCAACCGTCAGACCGGTGAGAGCGACGCGAGCGCGGGCGCCCGGCGGTTCGTTCATCTGGCCGTAAACCAGCGCTGCCTTCGAGCCTTCGCCGCCGCCATGCTTGTTGACGCCGGACTCGATCATTTCGTGGTAAAGGTCGTTGCCTTCGCGGGTACGCTCACCAACGCCTGCGAAGACCGAGTAACCACCGTGCGCCTTGGCGACGTTGTTGATCAGTTCCATGATGAGAACGGTCTTGCCGACGCCTGCGCCGCCGAAGAGGCCGATCTTGCCGCCCTTTGCGTAAGGCGCGAGAAGATCGACGACCTTGATGCCGGTGACCAGGATCTGGGCTTCCGTCGACTGCTCGACGTAAGACGGTGCGTCCTGGTGGATGGCGCGCTTCGAGGACGTAACCAGCGGACCGGCTTCGTCAACCGGCTCGCCGATGACGTTCATGATACGGCCGAGCGTTTCCGGGCCGACCGGAACCGAGATCGGAGCACCGGTGTCGGTGACTTCCTGACCGCGAACCAGACCTTCGGTCGAGTCCATGGCGATCGTGCGCACGGCATTCTCGCCGAGGTGCTGCGCGACTTCGAGAACCAGGCGATTGCCCATGTTCGTGGTTTCGAGCGCGTTCAAAATCGCCGGCAGTTCGCCTTCGAAAGCAACGTCGACGACGGCGCCGATAACCTGTGTGACCTTGCCGACAGAACCTGTGGCGGTCTTCTTAGCGGCGGTCTTCGCTGCCGCCTTCGGGGTAGCTGCCCTAGCCATTTTAATACCCTCTTTCTCTAACCTCAGAGCGCTTCCGCGCCCGAAATGATTTCAATCAGTTCCTTGGTGATCTGCGCCTGACGCTGACGGTTGTAGTTGAGCGTCAGCTTGTTGATCATCTCACCTGCGTTACGCGTCGCGTTGTCCATGGCGCTCATCTTGGCGCCCATCTCGCCGGCTGCGTTTTCAAGCAGCGCACGGAAGATCTGGACCGAAATGTTGCGCGGGATCAGATCCTCAAGGATCGATGCCGGATCCGGCTCGTATTCGTAGACCGCGCCGGCATGGGCAGCATCTTCGACAACGCCTTCAGGCGCCTCTGCCGGGATGATCTGCTGAGCCGTCGGGATCTGGCTGATGACCGACTTGAACTCGGAATAGAACAGCGTGCAAACGTCGAACTCGCCGGCTTCGAACATCTCGATGATGCGCTTGCCGATCTGGTCCGCGTTCTCGAATCCGACGCGCTTGACGTCGCGCAATTCCTTGCGCTCGACGATCAGCGATGCGAATTCGCGGCGCAGGCTGTCGTAGCCCTTCTTGCCGACCGTGAAGATCTTCACGGTCTTGCCTTCGGCGATGAGCTTGCGCGCATGATCACGGGCAAAGCGCGAGATCTGCGAGTTGAAGCCGCCGCAAAGGCCGCGCTCTGCGGTGCAGACAACGAGCAGGTGAACCTGATCCTTGCCGGTACCGGTCATCAGCAGCGGTGCGCCGTCGGCCTCGGTAACCGCGTTGGCGATGTTCGCGAGAACAGCCGCCATGCGTTCCGAATAAGGCCGGGCGGCCTCGGCCGCCTCCTGCGCACGCCGAAGCTTAGCCGCGGCGACCATCTTCATCGCCTTGGTAATCTTCTGCGTCGCCTTGACGGAGGCGATCCGGTTTTTCAGATCCTTAAGTGAAGGCATCCGTTATCCGTCCTAACTGAGCCCGATCAGGCGAAAGACTTCGAGAACGAGTCGAGAGCAGCAACGAGCTTGCCCTTCGTATCGTCGCTGATGGCCTTTTCCGTACGGATCGTGTCGAGGATCGCCTTGCCTTCCGAGCGGAGGTAGGAGAGCAGACCCTGCTCGAACTTGCCGATCTGGTTGACGGCAACCTTGTCGAGGTAACCATTAACACCGGCGAAGATCACGGCAACCTGCTCTTCGGTCTTCAGCGGCGAGAACTGCGGCTGCTTCAGAAGTTCCGTCAGGCGTGCACCACGGTTCAGCAGACGCTGCGTGGAGGCATCCAGGTCCGAGCCGAACTGAGCGAAGGCGGCCATTTCGCGATACTGGGCGAGTTCGCCCTTGATCGAGCCGGCAACCTGCTTCATGGCCTTGATCTGTGCGGCGGAACCGACGCGCGAAACCGACAGACCGACGTTAACAGCCGGGCGGATACCCTGATAGAACAGGTCGGTTTCGAGGAAGATCTGGCCGTCGGTGATCGAGATCACGTTGGTCGGAATGAACGCCGAAACGTCGTTACCCTGCGTTTCGATGACCGGCAGAGCGGTCAGCGAACCGGCGCCCTTTTCGTCGCTCATCTTTGCAGCGCGCTCGAGGAGACGGGAGTGAAGGTAGAAAACGTCGCCCGGATAAGCTTCGCGGCCCGGCGGGCGGCGCAGAAGGAGCGACATCTGACGGTAGGAAACGGCCTGCTTGGAAAGATCGTCGTAACCGATAAGAGCGTGCTGGCCGTTGTCACGGAAGTATTCGCCCATGGCGCAACCGGCAAATGGTGCCAAGAACTGCATCGGAGCCGGATCGGAAGCCGTCGCAGCAACGATGATCGAGTACTTCAGGGCGCCGCGCTCTTCGAGAACCTTGACGAACTGAGCAACCGTGGAGCGCTTCTGGCCGACTGCGACGTAGACGCAGAACAGCTTTTCACCTTCCGGACCGGATTCGTGAATGGCCTTCTGGTTCAGGATCGCATCGAGAATGATGGCGGTCTTGCCGGTCTGGCGGTCACCGATGACCAGCTCGCGCTGGCCGCGGCCGACCGGAATGAGCGCGTCGATAGCCTTGAGGCCGGTCGACATCGGCTCATGAACCGACTTGCGCGGAATGATGCCCGGGGCCTTGACGTCGACGCGCGAACGGCGCGTGGCGTTGATCGGGCCCTTGCCGTCGATCGGGTTGCCGAGAGCGTCAACGACACGGCCGAGCAGCTCCGGACCAACCGGAACGTCAACGATGGCGCCCGTACGCTTGACGGTGTCGCCTTCCTTGATGTCGCGGTCCGAACCGAAGATAACCACGCCGACATTGTCGGATTCGAGGTTCAGGGCCATACCGCGGATGCCGCCGGGGAACTCGACCATTTCACCAGCCTGGACGTTGTCCAGACCGTAAACGCGAGCAATACCGTCGCCGACAGAAAGAACCTGGCCGACTTCCGAAACCTCAGCCTCTTTGCCGAAGTTTTTGATTTGATCTTTGAGAATTGCGGAAATTTCCGCGGCGCGGATATCCATCAGCCAACCTCTTTCAATGCAAGCTTGAGAGTAGAAAGTTTGGTGCGAAGCGACGTATCAATCTGACGGGACCCGACCTTAACGATCAGACCACCAAGAATTGACGGATCAACCGTGACGGCAATCGCCACGTCTTTGCCGGTGACGCCCTTCAGCGCCGCCTTCAATTCGGTTTCCTGCGCTGCGGTCAGCGCATGGGCCGAGGTAACCTCGGCAGAAATTTCGCCACGCTGACGGGCAGCGATGACACGGAAGGCCTTGATCATGCCCGGGAGGGCGAACAGGCGGCGGTTGCGCGCCACGACCTTCAGGAAGTTGCCAACGAAACCGGAGAAACCGGCCTGTTCGCTGATGGCAACAATAGCCTTCAGCTGATCGTCAGCCGAAAATACCGGGCTGGCGACGAAACGCTTGAGGTCGTCGCTTTCATCCAGCATCGCCTGGAAACGGTCGAGATCTGCGGTGACGCTCTCGACGGCACCTTCTTCGAGTGCCAGATCGAATAGCGAGGACGCATATCGTTCTGCAACACCAGAAGTAAGCTGGGACGTGTCTGCCACGGGCACAAATTTCCCTGATTTCAATTCAAGAATCCGGCCTTCGGCGGGCGCCTGACCTATGCTCTTGAATTCGTTTTGATTTCCCCCAGAAATCGCAAGAGAAGCCTCTTGCTTCTTCCGAAATTCGGGGTCCGTCTAACATAGGATGGTGGGACTCGCAACACGCGTAATGCCCGAATGTGCCTTTCGAATGATTTTCTGTCGGCAAAATCGTGAAATGGCATTCAGGCAGGCGAGCGGAAGCCCGTCAGCCCTGTAATTCAGGTTGCAAAGAAGCCGAAAGAATAGGCCAGCGGAACCGCTGCGAGTATCGCCTGCACAACCAGAAGTAAATAGTTGATAATTGTGCTCCCCTTATCCGAAAGAAGGGAGATGATGCGGGCAAAAAATGCCATGGCGAAGGCAGCGCCAAGCGCCATGTAGATGAAGTCCTGCGCGAGCATGATCGCCGCCAGACCGAAGCCGAGATAGAAGCCGCCGACCGAGCGCTGCTCGGCGTAGCCATCCCGCCGCTCGCCGCGTGGAGCGAGACCGAAAAGCTTCATCGCGTAGCCGGGCGCGAACATGATGACGAAGCCGGCAGCCGCCGTGAATGCCGCACAGCAGAATGCCAGCTGCTCGCCAAAGGTTTCCGGAAAATAGAACTCCATGAATCAGCCCCAAATCATGCCCATGTTTTTTGACCTTATGGCACGATTGTCTGCTGCCGGAAACGGCCCTCGCAGGCCGTTTTTAAAGGAAGCTCTGCGGATCGATATCAAGCTGAACCTGAACCGACCCGCGCTCCTTCGGCGCCTGCGCCAACATGGTTCTGAGAAATGCTTGCATATCGGAATTGCGCCGGCCGTGAACCAGCAGACGGAAACGATGACGGCCGCGGACGATCGCCAGCGGCGCTTCTGCCGGGCCGAGTACGGAAATGCCCGATACCTGCGGCGCCGAACTGCGGATGCCGCGCGCATGGTTTTCGGCGTCCTGCCGCGTCTCCGCTGATACGATGATGGATGCCAATCGTCCGAATGGCGGCAGGATTGCTCGCTCGCGCTCGGTGATCTCCCGCTCGTAGAAGGCTCCGGCATCCCCTGAAACGATCGCCTGCATGACCGGGTGCTGCGGCTGGTAGGTCTGCAACAGGCCGTGGCTCTTCAGGCCGGTTCGCCCGGCGCGGCCGGTCACCTGCGAGAGCAGCTGGAAGGTTCGCTCTGCGGCGCGCGGATCGCCATTCGCCAGGCCCAGATCGGCATCGACGATGCCAACCAGCGTCATCAGTGGGAAGTTATGTCCCTTGGCAACAAGCTGCGTGCCGATGACGATATCCGCCTCACCCTTGGCAATGGCATCGAGCTCCAGCCGCAGCCGCTTCACGCCGCCGGTGATGTCTGACGAGAGCACGATCGTCCGCGCATCCGGGAAATGCCGCTCGACTTCTTCCGCGATGCGTTCGACACCCGGGCCGCAGGCAACCAGATGATCGAGCGTGCCGCATTCCGGGCAAGCTTCGGGTGTCCGCTCGGCATAGCCACATTGATGACACTGCAACTGGCTGCGGAAGCGATGCTCGACGAGCCAGCTCGAACATTGCGGGCACTGGAAGCGATGGCCGCAGACACGGCAGAGCGTCAGCGGCGCATAGCCACGACGGTTGAGGAACAGCAGCGCCTGCTCCTTCTTCTCGATCGTCTTGCCGATCGCCCGGATCAGTACCGGCGACAGGAAACCGCCGCGCTCCGGCGCATGGCGGCGCATGTCTACGAGATGCAGATCCGGAAGCGCCGCATCGCCGAAGCGCGTCGGCAGATGGATCGTCGTGTAGCGTCCGCTCTGACCGTTGACCTGGCTCTCGACCGAAGGCGTCGCGGATACCAGCACGATCGGAAAATCGCCTATCCGCGCCCGCACGACGGCCATGTCGCGGGCATTGTAATAGACGCGGTCTTCCTGCTTGTAGGCAGGGTCATGCTCCTCATCGACGATGATCAGGCCGAGATCTTCGAATGGCAGGAACAGCGCCGAGCGCGCACCGGCAACGACACGTACCTCGCCGGTAACGGCCTGCCGCCAGACTTTTTCACGGATGCGCGGCGCCAGGTCGGAATGCCATTCGGCAGGCTTGGCGCCGAAGCGATCCTGGAAGCGCTCGAGGAAGCTCGCCGTCAGCGCGATCTCCGGCAGCAGAATCAGCACCTGCTTGCCCCGCCTCAGCGTCTCCGCAATCGCCTCGAAATAGACTTCCGTCTTGCCCGAGCCGGTCACGCCGTCGATCAGCGACACGGCAAAGGCGCCGTTGCGCACCTCGCCAAGAATGTCTTCCGCGGCATCCTTTTGCGGACCAGCCAATCGCGAGGCGGCAAAATCAGGATCCGGCTTCGCGACGACAGGTGGCGGCGGCAGGAAGATCGTTTCGAAAATACCCTGGCTGATCAGCCCATCGACCACGCTTGTCGAGACCCCGGCGGCATGCGCGAGCCCGATCCTCGTCCAGGAGACGCCATCCGAAGCGGTCGCGAGCACCCGGCCACGTGCCGGCGTCATCCGCTCCGGCTCGCCGCCGAGGAAGCGCAGACCTTCCACCATCGGTTCCGGCTCGAACGCATTCGGAGCCCGGAGCGCCATGCGCGCCACGAGACCGGGCGGCGAGAGCGTATAGGCCGACACCCAGTCGATGAAATCCCGCATCTCCCTCGTCAGCGGCGGGCAGTCGAAGACATGGCTTATCGGCCGAAGCTTCTTCGGATCGACACCATCCTCGCCACCATCCCAGACGACGCCGATCACCTGGCGCGGCCCGAGCGGCACCTGCACGACGGAACCGGCCTCGATGGCCATGCCCTCCGGCACGGAATAGGAATAGGGCCGTGGCGCGGGCAAGGGGACGAGCACCGGAACCGTGCGGGTTGCCAGTGGTGTCTCAAACAATGCGCCAAAGAGATCGGACGAATCTGTGCTCATCGCGCCAGACCATGCCCGCTACGGCGTGAAAATGAAACCCGCCGCATGCTAGTCGTCATCGTCCTCTTCACCCGAGATCACGCCTGTCAGCCGCATGCCCTCGATCCAGGTCGCGCCGTTCTCGCGGATCACCTTGCGCGGACGCACACCGCAGCGTTCGCGGACGGCTTCGGCGAGCTGCGCCGAGTGCGTAACGATCCAGACCTGGCTGGTTTTTGAGGCTTCCGCGATTATATCGGCAAGCGGCCCCAGCATATCCGGATGAAGACTGGCTTCCGGCTCGTTAAGTGCGATCAGTGGCGGCAGCCGGTAGGAAAGGAGCGCCGCAGCCAGGCCAAGAAACCGGATTTGCCCATCTGACAGTTCTCGCGGCTGGAAAATGCGATTCGGAAAGTCCGGCAGCTTCAGCCCGAACTCCGCCGTCTCGCCGGGTTCCGGCACGACCAGCTTCGCACCGCCGAGGGCCGAGTCCAGGATGCGATCGAGTTCGACCGTATCCTGCCTGGTATGCACGAGCGTTGCGAACACGGCCGCGAGGTTTGCCCCGTCCTCATCCAGCATCGGACCTGTCACCGCGAGGCAAGGCTGCCGCAGCGGCGAGGCCCGGTCGGTGCGGAAGCCATGGAAGAAACGCCAGTTGTTGACGATGCGCCGGAAGGTAGCGACCTCGGGGAAACTGCCGGCATCTCCGAGCAACGCGATTGCCGTCTCGGATGACAGTGCCTCATCGGGATGCGCCTGCATCCGCCCGTCGCCGTCGCGGACGAAAATGCCGGGACCGGCACGCTTCATCATCGTCACGGCCCGGCGGCCGGTCTCGACCGTCAGCTCCTCGGCCTTCACCTGCGGCTCAAGCGGAAAACCCGCAGCTGCCTTCAGCGGACGCAGTCCTGCTTCGACATGATAGCGGAAGGTGATCGCACGCTCCTCATCGACGATCTCGACTTCAAGCCGGATTCGCGCCGGTCCGTCGGACTTGCGCCGGGTGCCCGACCAGAGCGCCGAGAACATGCCGCCCTCGGCCGCCAGCTCATGTGCCAACCGACCGCGCACGGCCGCCTGCACCAACTGCAGGGCACGATAAAGATTGGATTTTCCGACACCATTCTCGCCCAGAAACAGCGTCGTGTCCGCCAGATCCATGCGGATCGAGCGCAGCGAACGGTAATTCTGGGCAAACATCGAGCGAAGACGCATAAGACCGCTTTAGCGCAAACCAGCGTCAAAAAGAATGGGCAAGCAGCGGCTCGGGTTGCGGCTCCCGGGCGACCGGCGAAAAGCGCGCGCTGTCGTTGGCGGCCAATCCGAAAACCGTGTGCTGCTCGAGCGCCTTCGTGACCTCGTTGATATCGCCATCCAGCTGCTCGACCGGAATGAGATCGCCGATGACGAAATCGAACCGGTCGCCGCGCTTGTTCAGAAGCTCATGAAAAACCGTCATGTCGCGAAGCTCTGTCGACCACTTGGCAAACCAGTAGAACAGCCCGGAATTGCGGGCCTTCATATGCACCGGCAGGATGGGCAGATTGTATTTGCGCGCCAGGCCCACCGCCGAGCTCTTCCATGGCCGCTCGTTGAGCCTGCCATTCGCCCAATAGGCAATGCGCCCCGAGGGAAAGAGGATCGTCGCCTTGCCTTCCTTGACCGCATGGTTGGTCAGCTGCAGCGTCTCGCGGGTCTTGAGCTTGGTCTTGTATTCCTCGCGCCACTCGACCGGGATCACCATTTCGGCAAAGCGCGGATTGACGCGAACGGCGTCGCGATTGGCGAAGAACATCATGTCCGGGCGTCGCGTTTTCAACAGATCGAAAACCGCAACGCCATCGGCGATCCCCGTCGGGTGGTTGCTGACCAGAATGAAGCCGCCCGCTTCAGGAATGCGCTCCGCATGCTGCGCCTGGATATCCAAGTTTAGCAGATTGCTCATATATTCGAAGCACTGGAAGCCCGGCATATTCGCCACGTCATTGGCGAATTGCAGCGCTTTATTGTAGCGCAGCAGCGTGTAGAGAAAGGGCCGCATCACCGGCCAGAGCGGGTTCTTGACGATCCGCTGCCCGCGCTCGGCGATCAGTGTATCGACGATATGACCGGGATTGCCGTGGGAAACCAGAGCGATTGCTTCCGCGAGCTGTCCGAAAGCCGTCGTGGAGTGGCGCCGCGCCATGCAAGAGTCCTGCCTCGTTCCGGGAACCAGCTATCGCAACCTATTATGATCGAAGCATGACAAGCGCTTGGCCGATATTAGCAATTCCATAACCGTCCCTCGGTGAAAATTGGCGGCGACTGCCCCGAAATCAAGGCCCGTGCCGTGAACGAACTTTTGATTATCGCCGATCCACGCCTGATGACCGAGCGCAGCGCCTGGCTTCAAAGCCTGGAGAGCGAACGCCGCCTCTCAGAACACACGCTCGACGCCTATGAGCGCGACAGCCGTCAGTTCCTGACCTTCCTTACCGGCCATCTTGGCGGCCCCACGACGCTGAAGGATATCGAGGCGCTCCGTCCCGCCGATTTCCGCGCCTTCCTCGCCGCCCGCCGCAAGGAGGGATCCGGCGCCCGCTCGCTCGGCCGCAATCTCGCGGGCCTTCGTTCACTGCTGCGCCATCTCGAAAAGAAGGGGCTGGTCAATGCCGCCGGCGCCAGCGCCGTCCGCTCGCCGAAACAGCCGAAATCTTTGCCGAAGCCGCTCTCCGACCGGCAGGCCGTCACTGTCGTCAGCGACGAAGCGCAGATGCATGACGAGCCCTGGATCGCGGCTCGCGATGCAGCGGTCATGACCCTTCTCTATGGCTGCGGGCTGCGTATCTCCGAAGCGCTCGACCTGACACCTGGCGATTTCCACGATGCCGCGACCTCGCTGCGCATCACCGGCAAGGGCAACAAGACCCGCCTCGTGCCGCTTCTCGCCATCGTCACCGAAGCCGTCGGCAAGTACCGCGCGCTCTGCCCGTTTCATCTTGAAGCAGCCGAGCCTCTCTTCCGCGGCGCCCGCGGCGGCAAGCTGCAGCCGGCCATCATCCAGCGCACCATGCAGAAGATGCGCAGCGCCTTCGGCCTGCCCGAGACCGCAACGCCGCACGCTTTACGCCACTCTTTCGCGACACATCTGCTTGCCGGTGGGGGCGACCTTCGCACCATTCAGGAGCTGCTCGGCCACGCCAGCCTGTCGACCACGCAAGTCTATACCGGCGTCGATTCGGCAAGATTGCTTGAGGTCTATGATCGCGCCCATCCAAGGGCGTAATCATTCGTTAACGCTTTCCCTTAAAGGAATATGCGCGAAGGCGGCGTAGAGCATGGATCTGATTAAGCATAGCGAGCGAAACCCATCATGACGATTTCCATCGGCCAACGCAGATTCGAGATTGCGCAGCCGGGCAACATCCTGCTCTGGCTGATCGCGGCCTTCCACATGCTGCTCGCCGCATCGCTGCTCGCTGTCCTCTTTTCGGTCACACCTGCCGCGGCTGCCGACGACAGCTGCTCCGGCAAGGACCTGATGGCAGAGCTGAAGCAATCCGATCCCGCCCGCTATGCCGAGGTCGTCAAGGAAGCCGATGCCGTGCCGAACGGCAAGGGTATCTTCTGGAAGATCGAGAAGCCGGGCCTCAAGCCGTCCTGGCTGCTCGGCAGCATGCATGTCACCGACCCGCGCGTCCTGAACCTGCCCGCCTATGCCCAGACCGCCCACGACAATGCCGATACGATCGTCATCGAATCCGACGAGATCCTCAACGAGAAGAAGGCCGCAGCCGCCCTGCTCGCCCGCCCTGATTTGACGATGTTCACCGACGGCACGACGATCCAGAAGCTGTTGTCTCCGGAAGACTACGCCCGCCTCGACGCCGGCCTGAAACAGCGTGGCATTCCGCTCTCGGCCGTTTCGCGCATGCGCCCCTGGATGATCGCCAGCGCCGTCGCCCTTCCCGCCTGCGAGATCGCCCGCAAGGCCAAGGGCGTTCAGTTCCTCGACCAGAAGATCGCCGCCGACGCCGTTGCCGAGGGCAAGCAGGTCAAGGGTCTCGAAACACTCGCCGAGCAGCTGCAGGCGATGGCCGAACTGCCGATGGAATTTCATCTTAAGTCGCTGATCGAAACTCTGGAGCTCGGCCCGAAGATGAATGACGTCGTCGAGACCATGACCGACCTCTACCTGTCGGGCAACGTCGGCATGACCATCCCGATGCTGAAGACCGTGTCCCCCGAAGAAGGCGGCGACGGCGACTATGCCGCCTTCGAGCAGCGTATCATCCTCGACCGCAACAAGGTCATGGCCGACCGCGCCGCGCCCATCCTCGCCACCGGCAACGTCTTCATGGCCGTCGGCGCCCTGCACCTCCCGGGCGACAAGGGCGTCATCGAGCTGCTGCGTCAGCAGGGCTTTACGGTCACTGCGGTGAACTGAGCCGGAAGGTCTCAAATCCCAAACTTAGCTTCTCCTGTGCTCGTCACAGGAATCAGCCGCCGCGCGTCTGCGCGGCGAAGAGAGTGCTCCCAGCCCAAGGACTTGGGCTGGCTGGATCTCTGTGACATCCCGTGGGCATAGCCCTAAGGGCACAGAGATGAGGTAGATGTTATGCCCGCGGCCCCCTCATCCGGCCCTTCGGGCCACCTTCTCCCCGCTGGTGAGAAGGGAAATCGAGGATGCCTCTTGCGCTGACACCCCCCCTCTCCCCAGCGGGGAGAGGGCAGGGTGAGGGGGCTCCGGGCTCGAGCTCTTCATAACGCCAGGCACAAAAAAAACCGCGGCCCTCTCGGACCGCGGCTTCATACTACCCAGCGACCAATCTCACATATGGATCGGCTTGAAGAACGCTGCCAGCGCGGCTTCCTTCACGGCTTCCGACATGGTCGGATGCGCATGGCAGGTGCGGCCGAGGTCTTCGGCGGAGCCGCCGAATTCCATCAGGACGGCGATCTCGTGGATCATCTCGCCAGCGCCGAAGCCGACGATGTGGCCGCCGAGAACGCGGTCGGTTTCCTTGTCCGACAGGATCTTCACGAAGCCGTCGGTTGCCAGCATGGCGCGGGCGCGGCCGTTGGCGGTGAACGGGAACTTGCCGGTCTTGTAGGCGATGCCTGCAGCCTTCAGCTCTTCCTCGGTCTTGCCGACCGAAGCGACTTCCGGCTGGGTGTAGACGACGCTCGGGATGACGTCGTAATTCACATGACCGTGCTGGCCGGCGAGGATTTCCGCGAGCGCCACGCCTTCGTCTTCAGCCTTGTGCGCCAGCATCGGGCCCTTCACGACGTCGCCGATCGCATAGATACCATCGACATTGGTCTTGAAGTGGCCGTCGATTTCGACGCGGCCACGGTTGTCGAGCTTGACGCCTGCTTCCTCGAGGCCGAGGCCGGCGGTGTAGGGTACGCGGCCGGTGGAGATCAGCACGACGTCAGCTTCAACCGTCTGGGCGTCACCGCCCTTGACCGGTTCGAACGTGACCTTCGCGCCTTTGCCGCCCTTCTCGACGCCGGTAACCTTAGCGCTGAGGTTGATCTCGATGCCCTGCTTGCCGAGCATGCGCTGGAACTGCTTGGAAACGTCGCCATCCATCGCACCGAGGATCTTGTCGAGATACTCGATGACGGTGACCTTGGCGCCGAGGCGCGACCAGACTGAGCCGAGCTCGAGGCCGATGACGCCGCCGCCGACGACGATCATCGTCTCCGGCACTTTGTCGAGCGCGATCGCGCCGGTCGAGGAGACGATAATCTTCTCGTCGATATCCACCTTGACGCCCGGGATGCCGGCGACGTCCGAGCCGGTGGCAATCACGATGTTCTTGGCTTCGAGTTCCTGCACCTTGCCGTCTTCGGCGGTGACGGAAACCTTGCCTGATGAAACGATCTTGCCGGTACCCTGGAAAGCATCGATCTTGTTCTTCTTGAACAGGAAGGCGACGCCATCGACGTTCGACTTCACGGTCGCATCCTTATGCGCGAGCATCTTTTCGAGATTGAGCTTCGGAGCCACAACCTCAATGCCAAGAGCATCCATGCCGTGCGCCGCCTGATGGAACATCTCGGAGGCATGCAGCAGCGCCTTGGACGGAATGCAGCCGACATTGAGGCAGGTGCCGCCGTAGGTCGCGCGCTTTTCGACGACCGCAACCTTCAGGCCGAGCTGCGCAGCCTTGATTGCCGCGACATAACCGCCAGGGCCGGTTCCGATAACGATCACATCGTAAGCCATTGTTCTTTTCCTTTTGTTTGTCCGTTGGTCAGGAAATGGAAATGCCTAGCGCCCGCCGCTCACATTCATGATGGCGCCGGTCACATAGGAAGAATTCGAAGACAGAAGATAAAGCACCGCATCCGCGACTTCTGCGGCCGTTCCCGGCCGCTGCATCGGGATCGACGATGCCATGTCACGGGCGCGGTCCGGCAGGCCGCCGGAAGCATGAATGTCGGTGTCGATGATGCCCGGCCGGATCGCATTCACGCGCACGCCCTCCGTCGCGACTTCGCGCGCCAGACCGATCGTGAAGGTATCGATTGCAGCCTTGGAGGCGGCGTAGTCGACATATTGCGACGGCGAACCGATGATGACAGCCATCGAGGAAATGTTGACGATCGCGCCGCCCTTGCCGCCGTGACGGGTCGACATGCGGCGCACCGCCTCGGCAGCGCAGAGAAGCGAACCGGTGATATTGATGCGCATCATCCGTTCGATACGCTCGACGCTCATCTCGTCGACCCGCTGCGGCTGATCGACGATACCGGCATTGTTGACGAGACCATCGAGACGGCCGAACTGCTTGTCGACGGCTTCGAACATCGCGGTGATATCGGCCGCATTGCCGACATCGCCCTTGACGGTAAAGGCTTCACCGCCCTGGCTGACGATATCGCTGACGACAGCATCGGCGGCATCCTTGTTGGACGCGTAATTGACGACCACGCGCCACCCCTGGCTTGCGGCAAGCCTGCAGACTGCGGCACCGATGCCACGGCTTCCGCCGGTGACGAGGAGAACAGGTGCGCCGCTCATTTCGTGCATTCCTTGAAGGCAAAGACATCCCAGGGCGCGGCAACCTGCTTGCCTTCGCCGAGGATGGTGGAATCGCGAAGCGCCGGACCGATCGCCGGAAGCACGATGCTGTCGACGGCATTGGACTTTTCAGCCGGCAGGTTATCGATCACACCCTTGGGGTCGACGCCATAGACCGGTCCCTGCCAGATCGTGCAGGCATCGAGATCGGCACCCGTCGCATCGCCATCTGGGCAATGGAACATCACCATGCCGATGGTCCGCGTCGGGTCTTCCGACGGCATGACATAACCGTCGAGCACGGCATCGCTGTCCTTCACGGTCATCTTGAACTGGTTGTTGGCGGCGGCCGAATCGGAATTCAGCGGCTGAAATTTCAGCTGGTAGATGCCATCGCGATCGGCATAGACGGCATGCGACTGCAGGCAGTCGGCTGCTGCCACAACATTCGGCAGGATCAGGACAGAGGCCGCAAACAGAACTGCAAGGCTAGCTTTCTTGCTCATTGCGCCACCGGCTCCTTCCGTCCGTCGGAATTCTCGATCACATAAAAGTCCGTCAGCATAACCAGCGGATGACCGTCTTCGGCCAGTCCCCAGAAAACCGGATAGAAGCCGTCGCCCCAGCCGCTCCAGAAGATCGCGATATTGCCGGGCTTTCCCGATACCGGCGAATGCAGCGCATAGCGCCCGCCATTGGCATCGAGCTCGGGGGCGATGATGTCGTAGTAATTCACATCCTCGTCCGGCTTTGCCGCCTGCGCAGTTTCAGCGCGCTCTTCGAGCAGCTTCAGCGTATCGGCATCCATGTAGGAACCGAGGCCGGCATCGACGGGATAGCCGAAGATCTCGTCGTCCTTCAGGCTCGCCGGATCCTGGCCGGGGATCGCCGCCATCTCCCAGCGAACCGGCTTGCCTTCGCCAAAGCGCATGCTTGCGGCGGCGACGCGGCCGAAGGCCTGGTAGAGGGTTACGGGATAATTGCCCGGAGGCACGGTTCTGACAAAGGAAGGCCGATCCGGCTGGGCCAGCGGATCGGCAGCAATGATATGGCCGGATGTCAGCTGCACATCGCCCATTTTCACGGTGGTGATCTTGCGCACGGCGAGCGCTGCATCATCCAGCGAGACGAGATCGAAATTGCTGCTCGCCTTGGAAATATCCCAGGCGGCAGCGGAGGCCGGAACCGGAAGATGCACTGCGGCTGCGCACAAAAGCGCCAATGCCGCCTGCTTGATCCGGTTCCGCATCGGATTTGCTCCGCTCAGAGATCGAGAACCAGACGCTCCGGATCTTCCAGGCTTTCCTTGACGCGGACGAGGAAGGTGACTGCTTCCTTGCCGTCGACGATGCGGTGATCGTAGGAGAGCGCAAGATACATCATCGGACGGATGACGATTTGGCCGCCGACGACAACCGGACGATCCTGGATCTTGTGCATGCCGAGGATGCCGGACTGCGGCGCGTTCAGGATCGGAGAGGACATCAGCGAGCCGTAGACGCCACCGTTGGTGATCGTGAACGTCCCACCCTGCATGTCGGCCATCGACAGCGAACCGTCGCGGGCAGCCTTTGCAAGACGGCCGAGTTCCTTCTCGATCTCGGCGATCGACATCTGGTCGGCGTCACGGATAACCGGAACGACAAGACCCTTGTCCGTGCCGACAGCCATGCCGACGTGGCAGAAGTTCTTGTAGATGATGTCGGTGCCGTCGATCTCGGCGTTGACGGCCGGGAGTTCCTTCAGCGCGTGGGTGACGGCCTTGGTGAAGAAGCCCATGAAGCCGAGCTTCACGCCATGCTTCTTTTCGAAGACGTCCTTGTACTTGGCGCGCAGGTCCATGACCGCCTTCATGTCCACCTCGTTATAGGTGGTCAGCATGGCAGCCGTGTTCTGGGCGTCCTTCAGGCGCTTGGCGATCGTCTGGCGCAGGCGCGTCATCTTCACGCGCTCTTCGCGGCCGGCATCTTCGACGGTCGAAGGTGCGCGGGCGGCAACCGGAGCGGCCGGCGCCGAAACGCCCTTGGCAACGGCAGCGATGACATCGCCCTTCAGGACCTGGCCGCGCTTGCCAGAACCATCGACCTGCTCGGCCGAGATGTTGTTTTCGGCAAGCATCTTTGCGGCAGCCGGAGCCGGCGGCATGGAGGACGGTGCGGCGGCCGGAGCAGCGGCAGCCGGGGCAGCAGCGGCGGCCGGCTCGGCAACCTTGGCCGGAGCGGCAGCGGCGGGCGCGGCAGCCGGAGCTGCTGCAGCAGCACCTTCGGCGATCTGGCCGAGCAGCGCGCCGAGGCCGACGGTTTCGCCAGCCTGAGCAACGATTTCGGACAGCGTGCCGGAGGCCGGAGCCGGGACTTCGATGGTCACCTTGTCGGTTTCAAGCTCGAGAATCGGCTCGTCTGCCTTTATGGCATCGCCGACCTTTTTGAACCAGGTGCCGACTGTCGCCTCGCTGACGGACTCACCAAGAGTTGGAACGCGGATTTCTGTGGCCATGATTTTAGTTTCCGTTGATCAGTTTGTTTCGATCGTTGTTCGTTTCGAGAGTCAGCCGCCCAGCGCATCCTCAAGGAATGCGGCAAGCTGCGCTAGGTGCTTCGACATCAGGCCCGTTGCCGGCGAAGCGGCGGCCGGGCGGCCCGTGTAGCGGACGCGCTGATACTTCGCATCGATATGGGCGAGAACCCATTCCAGATACGGGTCGATGAACGACCATGCACCCATGTTCTTCGGCTCTTCCTGGCACCAGACCATTTCCGCATTCCGGAAGCGGCTGAGCTCGTTGATCAGCGCCTTTGCCGGGAACGGATAGAGCTGTTCGACGCGCAGCAGGTAGATGTCGTCGATGCCGCGCTTTTCGCGCTCTTCGAGCAGGTCGTAATATACCTTGCCGGTGCAGAGCACGACGCGGCGGATCTTGGCATCCTTCTGGAGCTTGATCGGGCCGTCCTTGATGACCTCCGCATCGTCCCACAGGAGACGGTGGAAGGAGGATTCGCCGGCCATTTCAGCCAGGGTCGAAACCGCACGCTTGTGGCGCAGCAGCGACTTCGGCGTCATCAGCACGAGCGGCTTGCGGAAGTCGCGCTTCAGCTGACGGCGGAGGATGTGGAAGTAGTTCGACGGCGTCGTGACGTTGGCGACCTGCATGTTGTCTTCGGCGCACAGCTGGAGGAAGCGCTCCAGGCGTGCCGAGGAGTGCTCCGGACCCTGACCTTCATAGCCGTGCGGCAGAAGGCAGACGAGGCCGGACATGCGCAGCCACTTGCGTTCGCCCGACGAAATGAACTGGTCGAAGACGACCTGCGCGCCATTGGCGAAATCGCCGAACTGGGCTTCCCAGAGGGTCAGCGCATTCGGACGGGCCAGCGAGTAGCCGTATTCGAAACCGAGAACCGCTTCTTCCGAAAGCATCGAGTTGATGACTTCGTAGCGCGCCTGGGTCGGCGACAGGTTGGCGAGCGGGATGTAGCGCTCTTCCGTTTCCTGATCGTACAAAACCGAATGACGCTGCGAGAAGGTGCCGCGTTCGCAATCCTGACCGGAGAGACGAATCTTGTGGCCTTCCGTGACCAGCGCGCCGAATGCGAGTGCCTCGCCCATCGCCCAGTCGATGCCTTCGCCCGTCTGGATCATGTTGGCGCGGTTTTCCATGAAGCGCTGAATGGTGCGGTGCGCATGGAAGCCTTCCGGAATTTCGGAGAGCTTGCGGCCGATGTCCTTCAACTGCTTCATCGGCACGGCAGTCTTGCCTCGGCGCTGCTCGTCGGCATTGTCAGCCGTGCGCAGGCCCGACCACTCACCGTCCAGCCAGTCGGCCTTGTTCGGCTTGTAGCTCTGGCCGGCCTCGAACTCCTGCTCGAGATGGGCGCGCCAGTCGGCCTTCATCTTTTCGACTTCGCCTTCGGTCAGCAGGCCTTCGCCGATCAGACGCTCTGCATAGATCTGCAGCACGGTCTTGTGGCCGCGGATGACCTTGTACATCTTCGGCTGCGTGAAGGACGGCTCGTCGCCTTCGTTGTGGCCGTAGCGGCGGTAGCAGAACATGTCGAGGACGACAGGCTTGTGGAACTTCATGCGAAATTCCATGGCAACCTTGGCACCGTAGACGACCGCTTCCGGATCGTCGCCGTTGACGTGCAGGATCGGCGCTTCGATCATCTTGGCGACGTCGGACGGATAGGGCGACGAACGCGAGAAGGCTGGGTTGGTGGTGAAGCCGATCTGGTTGTTGATGATGACGTGCATCGTACCGGCAACGCGGTGACCGCGCAGACCGGAGAGGCCGAGGATTTCAGCGATGACGCCCTGGCCGGCGAAGGCCGCGTCACCGTGGATCAGCAGCGGCAGAACCTTGGAGCGCTCGGACAGCGGAATGGTGTCGCCGTCCCATACGGTGGCGCCCATGTCCTGCTTGGCGCGGGCCTTGCCCATGACGACCGGGTCGACGATTTCGAGGTGCGACGGGTTTGCCGTCAGCGAAACGTGAACCTTGTTGCCATCGAATTCGCGGTCGGAGGAAGCACCGAGATGGTACTTCACGTCGCCGGAACCTTCGACTTCGTCAGGCGCGTAGGAACCGCCCTTGAACTCGTGGAAGATGGCGCGGTGCGGCTTGCCCATGACCTGGGACAGCACGTTCAGACGGCCGCGGTGGGCCATGCCGAACACGGCTTCCTTGAGGCCGAGCGAACCGCCGCGCTTCAGGATCTGCTCGAGTGCCGGGATCAGCGATTCACCGCCGTCGAGGCCGAAGCGCTTGGTGCCCTTGAACTTGACGTCCAGGAACTGCTCGTAGCCTTCGGCTTCGATGACCTTCTGCAGGATCGCCTTCTTGCCTTCGGGGGTGAACGCAACGCCCTTGTCCGGACCTTCGATACGTTCCTGGATCCAGGCCTTCTCTTCCGGATTGGAGATGTGCATGAATTCGACGCCGAGCGTCGAGCAATAGGTACGCTCGAGGATCTCGATCATCTCGCGGATGGTCGCATATTCGAGGCCGAGAACGTTGTCGATGAAGATCTTGCGATCGTAGTCGGCGGCCGTGAAGCCGTAATTTTCGGGCGACAGCTCGTGGTAATCTTCAACCGGAGCAGCGATGCCGAGCGGGTCGAGCTTGGCATGCAGGTGGCCGCGCATGCGGTAAGCACGGATCATCATGATGGCGCGGACGGAATCGCGCGTCGCCTGCAGGACGTCGGCGGTTTCCGCCGACTTGCCCGCGGCTTCGGCCTTCGCCTTCACCTTGGTCTCGATGACCTTCTCGACGATACCCCAGTCGCCATCGAGCGCCGAGACGAGATCGCCGCCGGCCGGGATCGGCCAGTGCTTCTTGCGCCAGGATGCACCCTTGGCCGCCTTCTTCACGTCAGCGGGATCGTCGTCCAGCGCCTTGAAGAAAGTGCGCCACTGTTCGTCGACCGATGACGGATCCTCTTCATAACGGGCGTAGAGCTGCTCGATGTAAGCAGCGTTTGCGCCATCCAGAAACGAAGTGATCTGAAACTGCTCGTTGGCTTCTTGCCGTGCCATGGTGTTATGCGGACGCTTCCGCCCGCCTCCTGACTAAGATGAGTTTGCCGGCCATCTCGCCGGCTGCCGCATTTCCATTTGCCGCCTGTCCGCGGCACATCTGCATTCGAAAAACCAGCCGGGCGGAGGAGGCAGATGCAGTCCGCCGCCCGGGTCTTATGTCGGATCAGCCCTTGAGGACTTCAACCAGCGTCTTGCCGAGGCGGGCCGGAGAAGGCGACACCTTGATGCCTGCCGATTCCATGGCTGCGATCTTCGATTCCGCATCGCCCTTGCCGCCGGAAACGACTGCGCCGGCGTGGCCCATGGTGCGGCCCTTCGGAGCGGTACGGCCGGCGATGAAGCCAGCCATCGGCTTCTTGCGGCCCTTCTTGGCTTCGTCCTTGAGGAACTGTGCCGCGTCTTCTTCAGCCGAGCCGCCGATTTCGCCGATCATGATGATCGAGGTCGTGGCTTCGTCGGCCAGGAACATCTCGAGCACGTCGATGAACTCGGTGCCCTTGACCGGGTCGCCGCCGATGCCGACAGCCGTCGTCTGGCCGAGACCTTCGTTGGAGGTCTGGAAGACGGCTTCGTAGGTCAGCGTGCCGGAGCGCGAAACGATACCGACCGAACCCTTGCGGAAGATCGAGCCCGGCATGATGCCGATCTTGCATTCTTCCGGCGTCAGGATACCTGGGCAGTTCGGGCCGAGCAGGCGCGACTTGGAGCGGTCGAGGCGAGCCTTGACGCGGACCATGTCCATGACCGGGATGCCTTCGGTGATGCAGGTGATGAACGGAATTTCGGCGTCGATCGCTTCGATGATCGCGTCTGCTGCGCCTGCCGGCGGAACGTAGATGACCGATGCGTCAGCGCCGGTGCGTTCCTTGGCTTCAGCAACCGATGCGAAGATCGGCAGGCTTTCGCCCTTCGAGCCGGTCCAGGTTTCGCCACCCTTCTTGGGGTGAATGCCGCCGACCATCTGCGTGCCGTAATATGCGAGCGCCTGTTCGGTGTGGAACGTGCCGGTCTTGCCGGTCAGGCCCTGAACGAGGACCTTGGTATTCTTGTTGACGAGAATAGACATTATCGGGTCCTCAAATTAGGCGTTGATCGCCGCGACGATCTTCTTGGCCGCATCGTCCAAGTCGTCAGCTGCGGTGATCGCGAGGCCGGACTCGTTCAGGATCTTCTTGCCGAGTTCGACATTGGTGCCTTCGAGGCGCACGACGAGCGGAACCTTGAGACCAACTTCCTGCACGGCAGCGACGACGCCTTCAGCGATGACATCGCACTTCATGATGCCGCCGAAGATGTTGACGAGAATACCTTCGACCTTGGGGTCGGCAGTGATGATCTTGAAGGCTGCAGCCACCTTCTCCTTGCCGGCGCCACCGCCGACGTCGCAGAAGTTTGCCGGCTCCTTGCCGTAGAGCTTGATGATGTCCATCGTCGCCATGGCGAGGCCTGCGCCGTTGACCATGCAGCCGATGTTGCCGTCGAGGGCAACGTAGGCGAGGTCCCACTTGGAGGCTTCGATTTCCTTGGCGTCTTCTTCGGTCTCGTCGCGCAGCGCCTTGACGTCGTCATGGCGGAACAGCGCATTGCCGTCGAAGGACATCTTGGCGTCGAGAACGCGCAGATGACCGTCCTTCATGACGATCAACGGGTTAACTTCGAGGAGCGCCATGTCCTTCTCGTTGAAGGCCTTGTAGAGTGCCGGGAACAGCGACTTGGCATCTTCAGCGGCAGCGCCGTCGAGCTGCAGGGCCTTGGAGATCGCAGCCACGTCGGCAGCCGTCACACCGGTTTCCGGGTTGATGGCGATCGTGTGGATCTTCTCGGGCGTGTCGTGGGCGACAGCTTCGATGTCCATGCCGCCTTCGGTCGAAACGACGAAGGCAACCTGACCGACGGAGCGGTCGACCAGCAGCGAGCAGTAGAGTTCGCGGTCAATGTCGGCGCCGTCTTCGATGTAGAGGCGGTTGACCTGCTTGCCGGCTTCGCCCGTCTGCGCCGTCACCAGCGTGTTGCCGAGCATTTCCTTGGCGTGAGCGACGACTTCGTCGATCGACTTGGCAAGGCGAACGCCGCCCTTGGCGTCAGGGCCGAGTTCCTTGAACTTGCCCTTGCCGCGGCCGCCGGCATGGATCTGGCTCTTGACGACGTAGAGCGGACCCGGAAGCGACTTTGCAGCCGCTTCGGCTTCCTCGACCTTGAGGATCGGCACGCCACTTGCGACCGGCGCGCCATAGCCCTTCAAGAGAGCCTTGGCCTGATATTCATGAATATTCATGGATTTATTCCTGTTTGAATTGCGTGGGAGCGCGCGGGAATTACTTCAGCGCAGGCGCAATGTTGATGCAGGCTTCGCAAAGGCCGGCGACAGCAGCCACCGACTTGTCGAAGGCTTCCTTTTCGGCCTTGTTCAGGTCGATTTCGATGACGCGCTCGACGCCGCCGGCACCGATGACCGTGGGAACGCCGACATACATGTCCTTGACGCCGTACTGGCCGGTCAGCTGCGCTGCGCAGGGCAGAACGCGCTTCTTGTCCTTGAGGTAGGATTCAGCCATCTCGATCGCCGAAGCGGCCGGCGCGTAGTAGGCAGAGCCGGTCTTCAGCAGGCCGACGATTTCGGCGCCGCCATCACGGGTGCGCTGGATGATTTCTTCGAGGCGTTCCTTGGTGACCCAACCCATGGTGACGAGGTCGGTCAGCGGGATGCCGCCAACGGTCGAGTAGCGGGCGAGCGGCACCATCGTGTCGCCGTGGCCGCCGAGAACGAATGCGGTGACGTCCTGAACGGAAACGTTGAATTCCTTCGAGAGGAACAGGCGGAAGCGCGAGCTATCCAGAACGCCGGCCATGCCGACGACCTTGTTGGCCGGCAGGCCCGAGAATTTCTGCAGAGCCCAGACCATCGCGTCGAGCGGGTTGGTGATGCAGATAACGAAGGCGTTCGGGGCATACTTCTTGATACCGGCGCCGACCTGCTCCATGACCTTCAGGTTGATGCCGAGAAGATCGTCGCGGCTCATGCCCGGCTTGCGGGCGACGCCGGCGGTGACGATGCAGACGTCTGCGCCTTCGATCGCGGAATAGTCGCTGGCGCCCGTCAGGTTGACGTCAAAGCCTTCGACCGGCGAGGACTGGGAGATATCGAGGCCCTTGCCCTGCGGAATGCCGTCGGCGATGTCGAACAGAACGATATCGCCGAGTTCCTTGAGGCCGGCGAGATGCGCCAGCGTGCCACCAATCATGCCAGAACCAATGAGTGCGATCTTATTACGCGCCATTTCGCTTTTCCTTTGCGAATATAATCGGTCGGGCGGCGCGCGGCGGCGTCGTCCAATGCCGCAATCGCATAGACCTTTAGCCAAAAAATGGCAACGTGTTATTTTTGGTGTAGCATTTTCAATCGTTTAGATATCAAAATTCTTACGTAAACGTAAGGTAATTTGTCACCAAATTGTTACTCGGCAGCAGTCTTCTGATGATGCAGCGCAAGATATTCCGCGCTCCGCATCTCGAAGAGGCGCGATGCCGTACGATCGAATTCGAAACCCTCCGTGCCCTTGCGCTCGGTCAACAACTCCTCAGGCATGGCCGCGGCGGAGGTATGAAGCCGCACGCCATGATCATATAGGGTATCGACAAGAATGATGAAGCGCTTGGACTGATTTCGCTTGTCGGGGCCAAGTAGCGGAATGCGATCGACGAAGATCGTGTCGAAGCGCGCGGCGATCGCCAGAAAGTCGGCAGCGCCCAGCGGCTTGTCGCAGAGATCGCTGAAGGCGAAGCGCGCCATCCGGTCGACGGCGAGCGGCACGTGGATCGAGCGGCCCTTCATCGGAATTTCGAGCGGCTGGGCCTTGCGCCCATGCAGCATCTGCGTCCAGGACGCATCCATCGCCATATCAGTCCGTTCGTCGATGGGCGTCAGATAGACGGGCTGGCTGTTCAGCTTCTCCATCCGGTAGTCGGTCGGAGAATCGAGCGTCACGATGTCGACATTCTGCTTCAGAAGCTCGACGAAGGGCAGGAAAAGGCCGCGATTGAGGCCGTCCCTGTAGAGATTGTCAGGCTCGACATTCGAGGTCGCAATCAGCACGCAGCCGCGCGCGAAGAGCTCGGAAAACAGCCGCGACAGGATCATCGCATCGGCAATGTCGGTGACCGTGAACTCGTCGAAGCAGAGCAGCTCGGCCTCGTCATAGAGGGAGGCCGCGACCGGCGGCATGGGATCGGCCTGCTTGGTCTCGCCGTCCTTCAGCTTCTGCCGATGCGCCGCGATGCGGTTATGCACGTCGGCCATGAATTCGTGGAAATGCGCCCGGCGCTTCTTCTTGCAGGGCGCCATGCCGAAGAACATGTCCATCAGCATCGTCTTGCCGCGGCCGACGCTGCCATGGATATAGAGCCCCTTGATCCCCTGCTCGGCCTTCTTCCTGGAGGCAAACAGCCAGCCGAGAGCACTGGACTTGGCGGCGGGGCGGCGCTGTTTCAGCTGCGACAGAACACGGTCCAGGTTCTTCGCCACGGCCATCTGTGCGGAATCAACCTGCAAATCACCATTGGCCGTCAGCGACTTCAACTGTTCGCTGACGCTCAGGGCGTAGTCTGGCATTGGCTGCATGAGAGCAAATCCGCCTATGCGTGGCCGGCGGACCCGCCGCCGGATGAATTACCGGCTGAGGGTGATTGCCTGGCCGCCGCTGGTCTGGCCGGAAAAGCTGTTGTCGGCGGTTTTGTAGACGCTGCCGATCTGGTTGCCACTGCGGTCCTTGAGGAGAACCTGCTTGCCGGACACTTCCCAGGAGCCCATCGCCGTGAGCTCGCCGGTGCAACCGCGGGTGCCGCCGCGCGAACCGCTACCGAGATTAGTCAGCGTCAGGAACATGTCGCAGCCGCCGTTGACGCGCCAGCTGCCGACCATCGACTCCTTGGTGACATCGAGAGCGTTTGCGGCCATGGCGCCCGGCGCTGCCGGAGCGGCAGGTGCCGCGCTCGGTGCTGCCGGGAACTGCGATGCGCCGCCCGGAGGGGGAAGCTGACCGCCCTGCACCGACGGGACGGGTTGCGCCGTCAGCGGCGCCGGCTGGCTGCTGTAACTCGCGTTGTCATAGGCCGTACGCTGGCAGCCAGCGAGTGACAGAACAACCGCCACACCTGTCATCGCATATCGCAACTGCATCTTGAGGCTCCCGAATATTCGCTTTGCCGCATCAAAAATAGTCATCGGACTAATTTTCGAATTAACGTATTTCAGTTTGGTTAATCAAGTCGGCACAGCCGTAAATTGCCCGTGACAGGACCTAAGCCGGAACAAAGGCAATTCAAGCCATGCGGAAGGACTTCTGACCGCAGAATTTGTCAGCAAGGTGATGACTGTACATTCTTCCCCGGCTCGACCAGCCACCGGAAGAGAAACGGCGCCGCGAGCGACGCCGTTCGATTTGCCGTCAGACGCGGCGCTCGACCATCATCTTCTTGATCTCGGCAATCGCCTTTGCCGGGTTCAGGCCCTTCGGGCAGGTCTGCGCGCAGTTCATGATCGTGTGGCAGCGGTAGAGGCGGAACGGATCCTCGAGATTGTCGAGCCGCTCGCCGGTCGCTTCATCGCGGCTGTCGATCAGCCAGCGATAGGCCTGCAGCAGAACAGCCGGACCGAGATAGCGGTCGCCGTTCCACCAGTAGCTCGGACAGGAGGTCGAGCAGCAGGCGCAGAGAATGCACTCGTAGAGGCCGTCGAGCTTCTGGCGGTCTTCGTGGCTCTGCTTCCATTCCTTCGCCGGCGTTGGCGACACCGTCTTCAGCCACGGCTCGATCGAGCGATGCTGGGCATAGAAGTTGGAGAGATCAGGCACCAGGTCCTTGACAACGGGCATATGCGGCAGCGGGTAGATCTTCACCGTGCCCTTGATGTCGTCGAGACCCTTGGTGCAGGCGAGCGTATTCGTGCCGTCGATATTCATCGCGCAGGAGCCGCAAATGCCTTCGCGGCAGGAGCGGCGCAGCGTCAGCGTCGGGTCGATCTTGTTCTTGATGTAGAGCAGGCCGTCGAGCACCATCGGGCCACAATCGTCGATATCGATATAGAACGTATCGATCGACGGCGTCTGGCCATCATCCGGGCTCCAGCGATAGACGCGGAATTCGCGGGTGTTCTTGGCGCCGGCAGGCTTCGGCCACACCTTGCCTTCGCGCATCTGGGAATTTTTGGGAAGAGCGAGTTCAACCATGTCCAGTTCCTCTTAGTACACGCGAGCCTTGGGCGCGATCTTCTTGGGATCGATGCCTTCTGCGATCAGCTCGGTGTGAACCGGGCGGTAGTCGAGCTTGACGTCACCGGCGTCATTGACCCAGGCAAGCGTGTGCTTGCGCCAGTTTACGTCGTCGCGGCCGGCGAATGCGCCTTCGGTATAATCTTCGCGCGCATGTGAACCGCGGCTTTCCTTGCGGGCCTCGGCGCCGTAGATCGTCGTGATGGCATTGGCCATCAGGTTCTGCAGCTCGAGCGTCTCGACGAGGTCGGAATTCCAGATCATCGAGCGGTCGGTGACCTTGATGTCCTTCATCTCGCCCCAGATCGCCGAGATGCGCTGGCAACCGCTTTCCAGCGATTCCTGCGTGCGGAAGACGGCCGCGTCTTCCTGCATGGCGCGCTGCATCTTTTCACGCAGAACCGCAGTCGGCGTGCCGCCGCTGGCGTGACGCAGGCTGTCGAAGCGATCCATGATCTTGTCGCAGGCGGCAACGTTCAGGTGCGGAACCGGCGCAGCGCGGTCGATGACCTCACCGGCGCGGATGGCGGCGGCGCGGCCGAAGACCACGAGGTCGATCAGCGAGTTGGAACCGAGGCGGTTGGCGCCGTGCACCGAGGCGCAACCGGCTTCACCGACAGCCATCAGGCCGGGGATGATTCTTTCAGGATTTGAGCTGTCGGCGTTCAGCACTTCACCCCAGTAATTGGTCGGAATGCCGCCCATGTTGTAGTGGACGGTCGGCAGAACCGGGATCGGTTCGCGCGTCACGTCGACGCCGGCGAAGATCTTGGCGCTCTCGGAAATACCCGGCAGGCGTTCATGCAGAACAGCCGGGTCAAGATGGTCGAGATGAAGGAAGATATGGTCCTTGGCCTTGCCGACGCCGCGGCCTTCGCGGATTTCCAGCGTCATGCAGCGCGAAACGACGTCGCGCGACGCAAGGTCTTTCGCCGACGGAGCATAGCGCTCCATGAAGCGCTCGCCTTCGGAGTTGACGAGATATCCGCCTTCGCCGCGTGCGCCTTCGGTGATGAGACAGCCTGAACCGTAAATGCCGGTCGGGTGGAACTGCACGAATTCCATGTCCTGAAGCGGCAGACCGGCGCGGGCAACCATGCCGCCACCGTCGCCGGTGCAGGTATGGGCAGAAGTTGCCGAGAAATAGGCGCGACCGTAGCCGCCGGTCGCCAGGACCACCATCTTGGCGGCGAAGCGATGGATCGTGCCGTCATCGAGGTTCCAGGCAACGACGCCGGTGCAGCGGCTGCCGTCTTCCGACATGATCAGGTCGAGCGCGAAATACTCGATGAAGAATTCAGCATTGTTGCGCAGCGACTGGCCGTAGAGCGTGTGCAGGATGGCGTGGCCGGTACGGTCGGCAACGGCGCAGGTGCGCTGTACCGGCGGTCCCTCGCCGAAATTCTGCATATGGCCGCCGAACGGACGCTGGTAGATCTTGCCTTCCTCGTTACGCGAGAACGGAACGCCGTAGTGCTCGAGCTCATAGACCGCCTTCGGCGCTTCCATGGTGAGATACTGCATGGCATCGACGTCGCCGAGCCAGTCGGAGCCCTTGACGGTGTCGTAGAGGTGCCACTGCCAGCTGTCCGGCGTCATGTTCTGCAGCGAGGCGGCGATACCGCCCTGTGCCGCGACCGTGTGCGAACGGGTCGGGAATACCTTGGTGATGCAGGCGGTGCGGAAGCCCTGTTCGGCCATGCCGAGGGTCGCACGCAGGCCGGCGCCACCGGCGCCGACGACGATCACATCATAAGAGTGGTCGACGTACTTGTAGGCCTTCCCATTCTGAGCGGGTGAAGAGGGTGCCATGATACGGTTATCCTACGAATGCTATTTTCAGAATGGCGAAGAGACAGAGGCCGGCGATCAGGATCGAGAAGAACGTGTTCAGCATCAGGCTGACGATCTTCAGCCATTCGGTGTGAACATAGTCCTCGATGATGACCTGCATGCCGAGCTTCATGTGAATGACGCCCGAGATGATCATCAGACCCATGATGACGGCGACGAACGGGTTCGACAGGGCGTGAACCACTTCCGCATAGGGCTGACCGGCATGAACCAGCATGAAGATGATGAAGAACAGAAAGAGCGGCACGTTGGCGACCGCAGTCACGCGCTGGCGCCAGAAATGATCGGTGCCTTCCTTGGCGGAGCCGAGGCCGCGAACCTTACCGAGCGGGGTACGCATATCCATGAGAGCGACCTTTTAACGAATGACGAAGCCGATCACCCAGACCAGCGCGGTCAGACAGAGCGATCCGATCAGATTGGCGATGGCGAGCTTGGTGGAAAATTCCTTGCCGAAGCCGTGACCCAGGTCCCACATGAAATGGCGGAAGCCGCCGAGCATGTGATGGATCAGCGCCCAGGTGTAGCCGAGCAGCACGAGCTTGCCGATGATGCTGCCGAGCACCCAGTTGGCCCAGTCGTAATTTGACTGGCCGGTCGCGGCTGCGATCAGCCACCAGGCGATCAACAGCGTACCGACATAAAGAGCGCCACCGGTGATGCGGTGAACGATCGACATGATCATGGTGGGGATTGGTTTGTAAATTTGCAAATGCGGCGACAAGGGCCGGTTATTTGTCACATTCGCCATCAGAACCTCGCGGCGTCTTCTCTGCGCTTCCGGAATACGGAGCATATCAAGGCAACCACAGGAATGACAAAATTGTCTGTGTGCGTTGCATCAATGGCGACGTTTAATCACCGAAGCCCCGGACGACAAGCACAATTGCTGTCCGCTTTTAATTTAATCGATTCGCGTTACCGGGAAGTTGCTGCAAAGCAAAACTAGCTTCCGGCACTCAGATTTTATCCTGATTTTTCATCGCTCAAGTGGACATGCGGGAAGTTTTGACGCAAGTTGACGTTAACGATTTGTTAACGATCGGGTTTTGCGAGGATGTCGCCCATGGTCATGCGTTTGTCAAAAATCCTTCCAATGGTACTTTGCGCCCTGATGGCGCTGCCGGCAGCGGCCGGAGAACGGTTCCCGCACCGCGATCGCGGCATCGTCCACTGGGCCGGCGGCCACCAATGGGATGGCGATCGCGACCGCCGCCATGGCCATAACCGCTACATCCGCCTTCGCCAGTTCTCGCCCGTCGCCAACGGCTACAGCATCCGCAGCATCAACGCCGTCCCGCCACAGAACGACGGCCCGGCCTATAACGGCACCTATGCCGGTTCCTATGCCTATGATGTCGATGGCGGCACCTATATCGGAGCCAGCGGCTATGCGATCTATGGCGCTCCCAAGACCGCTGCGCTTGCTCCGAAAGCCAAGGTGATAGACGTCGCGGTGCAGGATGACCCGTGCGAATACGAGGCGAATGTCTGCGTGATCAGGCCTTGAACCGCCAGACCGTGGTCTTCTTGATCTCGCTGTCTTCAAGCGCCCGGGTGACCGGAACCTCATAGACCGCGCAGAATTCCAGCCTATCTTTCGGCAGATAGGCCCGGCCAGGGTCGCCGACCAGTATCTGTTTGCCCTCGCTCGCCAAGCGCTGGAACCACGGCAGCAGAGCATCGGCAAAACCGCGGTCGTAGAACACGTCGCCGGCAAGCAGTACGTCGGCCTCGATCGCGGAGCCGATCAGATCCGCGCCCTCGAAATCGATCGAAACGCCATTCGCCGCGGCATTCAGCCGGACGGCGGTTTCCGTCCATGGGTCGATATCCGCAGCCAGCACCCTCGCCGCACCCGCCATGCGGGCAGCGATCGCGACGAGACCGGACCCCGTCGCAAAATCCAGGACGCCTCTGTCGCGCACATAACCCGGATGATCGAGGATATAGCGCGCCAGCCCCTGGCCGCCCGCCCAGGCGAAAGCCCAGAATGGCGGCGGCAGACCGATCTCGGCAAGCTCCTCTTCCGTCTTCAACCAGAGCTCGTGGGCCTCGCTCGCCAGATGTAGCCGGATTTCCGGCACATGCGGCGGCGCCATCAGGCTGGTATTGGCACGGATGAAGAGTTCGGTATCGGTCTTCAAAGGCGGTCAGCGCGGCGGGTTGTCGAGCCCGCCCATCCGGCAGACTTCCAGCCACTCGTCATCGGTCACCGGCTGTACGGAGAGGCGCATGGACGTAACCAGCGCCATCTTCGAAAGCTTTTCGCTCGCCTTGACATCCTTCAGCGTCACCGGCTTCGGCATATCCATCACGGCGCGGATGTCGACGCAATCCCACTTGGGATCGCCCTTGGCGCTGGAATCGGGATGCGACAGGGCGCAGACCTCAACGATACCGACAATCTCCAGCCCCTCATTCGAATGGTAGAAGAAGCCCTTGTCGCCGATCTGCATGGCCCGCATGTTGTTGCGCGCCAGATAGTTGCGGACACCGGTCCATTCCGTGCCTTTTTCGCCGGCAGCCTTCTGCTGCTCCCACGACCAGGATTCCGGCTCGGACTTGTAAAGCCAATGCGTCATCTCAGGCCTCCGGATTGTTGAAGACCCAATTATAGGGCTTCACTTCGACGCTCTCGAACAGACCGGCCTTTGCATAGGGATCGGCCTCGCCGAGCGCCTTGGCGGCTTCGATGCTGTCGGCCTTCACGATCACCAGGCTGCCGTTCGGCTTGCCGTCGGCATCAAGGAACGGGCCGGCGATCGCCAGCTTGCCTTCGGCATTGAGCTTGTTGAGATAGTCGACATGAACAGGGCGCGTTTCCATGCGCACGTTCAGATGTCCCGGCTTGTCCTTGCAGAGAAGGGCGAAAAGCATGTCAGTCTCCTATTCGGTGGTGATCGGACGTGTCATCAATTGTTCGATTGCCTCGGCAATACCGAGCTTGCCCTCGATGATCGCCGAGACGGCATCGGTGATCGGCATGTCGACGCCGAGTTCCCGTGCAAGCCGCGAGGCGACAGCCGCCGCGAAGGCGCCTTCGACCAATTCGCCTTGCGATGGATCGGCCTTTTCGCCACGCCCGAGCGCGATGCCGAAACGCAGATTGCGCGACTGATGACTTGTTGCCGTCAGCACCAGATCGCCGAGGCCTGAAAGCCCGCGCACAGTATCCGCCTGCCCGCCTTTTGCGGCAACCAATCTGGACATTTCGGCAAGCCCGCGGGCAATCAGCGCCGCGCGTGCGGAATCGCCGATGCCGGAGCCTTCGACGATGCCGCAGGCAATCGCGAGAACATTCTTCAACGCGCCGCCGAGCTGGACGCCGGTGCGGTCATCAGAGGCATAGAGCCGGAAGGTGCGGCCCGAAATCGCCTGCGCCAGCCGTTCGGCGACATCCATGTCGGCAGCCGCAATCGCCATCGCCGTCGGCAGTCCCTTGGCAATATCGGCCGCGAAACCCGGACCCGAAAGCACGGCCACGCGATGATTGGGCAACTCGCGTTCCAGCATGTCCGTCAAAAGCGCACCGGTGGAGCGCTCGATACCCTTGGCGCAGGTAACGACCACAGCGTCGTGAGCCAGATAAGGACCATAGTGGCGCGCCGCATCGGCCTGCGCCTGCGACGGCATGGCAAAGAGCACGGTCCCGGCCTGGCGGATCACATCGGGCTCTGCCGAGAATTCCAGCGCCTCGGGCAAAGCAATGCCCGGCAGCACGGCATCATGCAGCCGCTCGGAAGCAAGATCGGCCATCAGGGCCGGATCCCGGCCGACCAGCGTCACGGTGCTGCGGCCAGTGAGCGCGATGACCGCGGCGAGCGCCGTGCCGAACGCGCCGGCACCGATGACTGCAATCCGCTCGCTCACGCCTTGGCTCCTCGTTTTCCGTAGTTAACTAGCGCCTCGGCATTGGAATCCAGCGGCCATCGCGAGCGCGGCTGCACATCGAGATCATCGGGCGCGACGCCGAGCGCCATGCGCTCCAGCCCCGCCCAGGCAATCATCACCGCATTGTCGGTGCAAAGCCTCAGCGGCGGCGCGATGAAAAGGAAGCCGTGCTTGTCGCAGAGCCCTTGTAGCGTGCCGCGAACTTCCTGGTTTGCTGCTACGCCGCCCGCCACGACCAGCGCCGGCTTGCCGTCGGCATCCGGGAATTCCGCCTTGAAGCGCTGCAGCCCGCGGCCGATGCGATCCTTCAAGGTGCGTGAAATGGCTTTCTGGAACGACGCACAGATATCGGCGATGTCTTGCTCGCTCACAGGCGCAATCTCCGTCGCCGCCTGACGCACCGCGGTCTTCAAGCCGGAAAAGGAAAAATCGAGCCGGGCCTCGCCGACGAGCGGGCGCGGAAAATTGAAGCGGTCGGGATTGCCGTTCGCAGCAGCCTTCTCGACTTCGGGGCCACCGGGATAGGGAAGACCGAGAAGCTTGGCGGTCTTGTCAAAGGCTTCGCCGAGCGCATCGTCGATCGTCGTTCCCCATCGCTCGTACTCACCGATCCCGCGCACCAGAATGAGCTGCGTGTGGCCGCCGGAAACGAGCAGCATCAGATAGGGAAAGGAAAGCCCATCCGTCAGGCGTGCCGTCAGCGCATGACCCTCGAGATGGTTGACCGCGTAGAGCGGCTTGCCCGCTGCTCTCGCAATCGCCTTGCCGGTCATCAGGCCGACCAGCAAGCCGCCGATCAGCCCCGGCCCCGATGTCGCAGCGATGGCATCGACATCGGCCAGCGATACATTGGCGCGCTGCAGCGCTTCCTCTATCAGCGTGTCGAGCGCCTCGACATGGGCGCGCGCCGCAATCTCCGGCACCACGCCGCCATAGGCGCTATGCTCGTCAAGCTGGCTCAGCACGACGTCGGAAAGCACGTTCGAGCGGCCGTCCGCATCGCGTTCGACCACCGCAGCTGCGGTCTCGTCGCAGCTTGTTTCGATGCCGAGGATGCGTAGAAAGGGAGCCATGAAACCTGATCGTTGATTGCGATGGGGGAGAAACCCGGTTACGAGACTTCCGGTAACAACGGATCAAAGCGGATGCAAACAAAACCTTTCCGGATCGGCACGCGGGGCAGCCCGCTGGCGCTTGCCCAGGCCCATGAAGCCCGGGACAGGCTGATGGCTGCGCATGGCCTGCCGGAGGAAATGTTTGAAATCGTCGTGCTGACGACGACGGGCGACCGCATCACCGACCGCTCTCTTGCCGAGATCGGCGGCAAGGGGCTTTTCACCCAGGAACTGGAAGAGAAGCTGGCGCTCGGCGAACTCGATTTCGCCGTCCATTCCGCCAAGGATATGCCGACCGTCCTACCGGAAGGTCTCTACCTCTCTGCCTATCTGCCGCGCGAAGATATCCGCGATGCCGTGATCGGCCGCACCGCGCCGAAGCTGATCGACCTGCCGCATGGCGCGACCGTCGGCTCCTCGTCGCTGCGGCGCCAGGCGCTGATCCGCCGCATGCGGCCCGATATCAACGTCATCACCTTCCGTGGACTGGTCGATACCCGCCTGCGCAAGCTCGCCGAGGGACAGGTCGACGCCACGCTGCTGGCGCTCGCTGGCCTCAAGCGTCTGGGCAAGGTCGAGGTACTGACCGACATTCTCGATCCCGATACGTTTCCACCCGCTCCCGCACAGGGCGCGATCGCCATCGAAAGCCGCATCGGCGACGAGCGCATGGACAGCCTTCTGGCCGCGATCAACGATCCCGCCACCTTCGACGCGGTCTCCTGCGAGCGCGCCTTCCTCGGCGCCCTCGACGGCTCCTGTCGTACGCCGATCGGCGGCTATGCTATCTGCGAGGGTGATCAGATCAAGTTCTCGGGCCTGATCATCACCCCGGATGGCCGCCACCAGCATGCGATCTCGATCGACGGCAACCGCCGTGATGCCGCAGCACTCGGTACCCGCGCCGGGCAGGACGTCCGCACCCGTGCCGGAACCACATTCTTCGACGACTGGAGCTAGTCTCCATGCGCGTGCTGATCACCCGTCCGCAGCGTCAGGGGGAACGAACGGCACAGCGATTGATCGAGCTCGGCCACGAGGCGGTGATGATGCCGCTCTCTGAACCGGTGCATGATGGTGCCACGGGAATCGCGGCTCTTGCGACGACAACGGGCGCGCTCTCCATCACCAGTGCCGAGGCCATCCGTGCGCTCTCGGATCAAGCCGCATCGCTGATACAACACCTCGATCGCCCCCTCTATGCCGTCGGCAACGCGACGGCCGAAGCGGCAATCGCCGCGGGTTTCAGAACTGTGAAGGCAGCCTCCAGGGACGGCAGCGATCTCGCAGAAGTGATCGCGGCCGAGATCACAGGCAGCGTTATTTATCTTGCCGGCCGGCCGCGCGCGGAAACCTTCGAAAAACGCGCTGCCGAGCTCCGTCTCGAACTAGTCATCGCCGAATGCTATCGCATGGAGCAGATTGCTCCCGGCAGCGATGCCCGCGAAACGCTGCAGCAAGCACCGCCAGATGCCGTCCTCCTCTATTCCCGCGAGACGGCAATCGGCTTGTTCCGCTTTTTCAATCCCTTACCGGAATGGCTGACCGCGGCCCGCATTCTCTGCCTCAGCGAGGCCGTCGCGGCCGTCGTTCCGGCCGGGCTGCAAAAAAATCTTCGCATTGCGGCAATGCCGGATGAACAAAGTCTTTTGTCGCTTCTTTGAAGGCGTTAGCTGCCCAAATTTGATCTAACCTCTTTCCTTAACTGGGATCACTGACTAGTTTCGTTGCAATGCAGGAAATATGAGGGCCTCATGGTATCGGGAAACCCGCCACGCCATTCGAAGAGAACCGACAAGCCGGTCACGATCGATCTGGACGCGCAGGAATTTGCCAAGCAGGAGGATGCCGCATCCACCCCTGTCGATGCCGCTCCCGATACCGAAGAGCAGGCAGCGAGCGAGCTGAAGGAATCGCTGGAAGCGACCCCTTCTGAAGACGTATCGGCCGCTGCTTCCGAAGAACCGGTCGGCCCAAAGTCCGCCACAGCCGAAGCGCCTCCGGAAGAACCAGCATATCGTCACACTGAATCGATTGCGCCGCACCCGCCCCAGCCGCAGCAGCAGCGCGGCGGCACCACGTCGGGCCTGATCGCGGCCGGTATTTTCGGCGGCCTTGTTGCGCTCGCGGGAGCTGGCGCCATCCAATATGCGGGCTATCTACCGGGCTCCGCGCAGCAGCCGGCGCAGACAGAACAGAACGGCGAAATCTCGGCCGAGATTGACGGCCTGAAGCAATCGATCGCCAATCTCGCTGCCGCCCCCAATCCCGACGACGACGCTCTCGACAAGCGCATCGCCGCACTGGAAACCGCCGCCAAGACGCCCACGGCCGCTCAGCCCGGCGACCCGGCTGCAACCGAGGCCCTGAACCAGAAGATCGCCGATCTCACCGCTGAGGTCGCGCAGTTGCAGACCTCGCTCACCCAGGCTTCCGAACAGCAGGCGTCAAACGGCGCCGATATCACCAAGCGTCTCGACGAAGCCGAAAAGAAGCTCAACGAGCCACGCCAGGACGTAGCCGTCGCGCAGGCGATTGCCGCAGCAGCGCTCAAGGCGGCAATCGACCGGGGCGGACCGTTTACCGCCGAGCTTGATACATTCACCGGCGTCTCGCCCGATGATCCCGCGGTCAAGGATCTGCGCAATTTCGCACAAACGGGCGTTCCCTCGCGCGCCGAGCTTATCCGCCAGGTTCCCGATGTCGCGACATCGGCCGTCGAGGCTGTCAACCAGGCGAACCCGGACCAGAGCTGGTCCGACCGGCTGATGTCGAGCGCCAAGTCGCTTGTCAGCGTCCGCCCCGTCGGCAATATCGAGGGCGAGAGCGTCCAGGCGATCGCCGCCCGCATGGAAGACAAGGTGAAGAACGGCGACCTGCCGGGCGCCGCCAACGAATGGAATGACCTGCCGCCCGCAGCCAAGCAGGCATCGGCCGCCTTCAAGCAGTCGCTCGAAGCCCGCATCCGGGTCGAAGACCTCGTCAGCGGGGCGCTTTCGAAGGCCGTCTCCGGCGCCGGCAAGGAGGGCTGACCTATGATCAAGCTCATCATCTTCGCCTTGCTCGTTCTCGTTCTCGGCTACGGCTTCTCCTGGCTTGCCGACCGGCCCGGCGACCTGTCGCTGATCTGGGAAGGCCAGCTCTACCAGACCAAGCTGATCGTTGCCGCCAGCGGCCTGATCGCGCTGATCGCGCTCGTCATGATCGGCTGGTGGCTGATCCGCACGATCTGGACCTCGCCGCATTCCGTCACCCGCTATTTCCGCGCCCGCAAGCGTGACCGCGGCTATCAGGCGCTCTCGACCGGCCTGATCGCCGCCGGCGCCGGCAACGCTCTTCTCGCCCGCAAGATGGCAGCCCGTTCGCGCGGCCTGATCCGCGCCGACCAGGAACCGCTGATCAACCTCCTGGAAGCACAGGCAGCATTGATCGAAGGCCGCCACGACGAGGCCCGTGCCAAGTTCGAAGCTATGGCCAACGATCCCGAGACGCGCGAACTCGGCCTGCGCGGTCTCTATCTCGAAGCCAAGCGCCTTGGCGCCAACGAGGCTGCGCGCCAATATGCCGAGAAGGCTGCCGACAACGCGCCCTATCTCCCCTGGGCAGCGCAGGCGACGCTGGAATCCCGCAGCCAGGCCGGACGCTGGGATGATGCGATCCGCCTTCTCGACCAGCAGAAGGCCGCACGCGTCGTCGACAAGCATGACGGCGACCGGTTGCGCGGCGTCCTGCTGACGGCACGCGCCGGCGACAAGCTCGACCGCGATCCGGCAAGCGCCCGTGATGATGCCCTGCATGCGCTGAAGCTGATCGCCGATTTCGAACCGGCAGCAATCATCGCCGCAAAAGCGCTCTTCCGTGAAGACAAGCTGCGCAAGGCCGCCTCGATCCTCGAACAAGCATGGAAAACCAATCCGCATCCCGAAATCGGCCACGTCTACGTGTTGGCCCGCAGCGGTGATTCCGCGATCGACCGCCTGAAGCGCGCCGACAAGCTGGAAGCCATCCGCCCCAACAACGTCGAATCGCTGCTCGTCGTCGCGCAGGCTGCTCTCGACGCGCAGAACTTTGCCAAGGCCCGCGCCAAGGCCGAAGCTGCCGCCCGCATGCAGCCGCGCGAAGCTGCCTTCCTGCTGCTTGCCGATATCGAGGAAGCCGAGACGGGCGATCAGGGCCGCGTTCGCCACTGGCTGGCGCAGGCGCTGAAGGCGCCGCGCGATCCGGCCTGGGTTGCCGACGGCTTTGTTTCCGACAAGTGGCTGCCGCTCTCGCCGGTCACCGGCCGTCTCGATGCCTTCGAATGGAAGGCGCCGTTCGGCCAGCTGGAGGGGCCGGTCGAAGAAGGCTCGACCACCTCGATCGACACGGCACTCAAGACATTGCCGCCGGTTCGCGAACATCGCCAGGAAGCACCGGTGAGCGATCACCGCATCATCGAGCTGGAGCGCGCTGCAACGATCGCCGAGGCCGTTCGCCCGGCGCCGGCGCCCGCAGCCCCTCCGAAACCCGCTCCGGCGCCAAAGCCTGCCGAGGCAGCAACTCCTGCACGCCCACCCGAACCGAAACCATATTATGGAATGCCTGATGATCCAGGCGTTCGCGACACCAAGGTGGATACGGAACCCAAGACACGGCTCCGCCTTTTCTGAGATGGAACAAAAACCGCATGTTCGAACGCTTTCAGGCATTCTTCCACAACCTCACGGCAGACGGGAGCAGGAAGGGTTTCGATCCCGATGATCCGCGCATTGCCGTTGCCGCGCTCTGCATGCAGGTGATGGAGGCCGACGGCCAGATCAAGGACAGCGAGAAGAAGCGGCTGCGCAAGCTGCTGAAGGAGCAGTACGGGCTCGACGGCAAGCAGCTCGATGCCGTCATCGCCGCCGGCCTTGAGGCCGAAAGCAGCGCCGTCGACTACTATCGCTTCACCTCTGACCTGAAGCGCCACCTGAACACCGAGCAGCGGCTGGAGCTGATCGGCATCCTCTGGGACATCGTCTATGCAGATGGCGAGCGAAGCGAGATGGAGGATCACGTCATCTGGCGGATCGCCGATCTGCTCGGCGTCTCCTCCCGCGAGCGGATCCAGAAGCGCCAGGAGGCCGCCGCCCGGGTGACCGATACGGTCGTGGTTCAAGACGATGCAGATTGAGCGCCCGGCAAAACGCGACAAACGGCCTGTTCTGATCGTCCTGCATCAGGAACAATCCAGCCCCGGCCGCGTCGGCCAGCTGCTGGTCGAGAAGGGATACAGTCTGGACATGCGCCGCCCGGTACTGGGCGACAAGCTGCCGTCGACGCTCGACGGGCATGCCGGTGCCGTCGTCTTCGGCGGACCGATGAGCGCCAATGATCCAGAGGACTTCGTCAAGGCCGAGATCAACTGGCTCGACGTGCCGCTGAAGGAAAACCGCCCATTCCTCGGTATCTGCCTCGGCGCCCAGATGCTGGTGCGCCATCTCGGCGGCAAGGTGCAGTCAAATCCCGATGGCTCGACGGAAATCGGCTGGTATCCGCTCCGCCCGACGGAAAAGGGCCGGATGCTGATGCATTGGCCGAAGATGGTCTACCACTTCCATCGCGAAGGCTTCGAGCTGCCGCGCGGCGCGGAGCTGCTGGCCGAAGGCGATGCCTATCCGAACCAGGCCTTCCGCTATAACAAGAATGCCTGGGCGTTGCAGTTTCATGCCGAACTGACGCGGGTGATGATGCATCGCTGGGTCGTCCACGGCGCGCAGCGCTTCATCCTGCCGAACGCCCAGCAGGGCCGCGAGCACCTTGAGGGACGCATGCTGTTCGATGCACCGCTCAAGGCGTGGCTGAACGAGTTCCTCGATATCGTCTTCGAGGGCAAAGCGATAAAAGGCGCGCCGCTCTCTATGCCGGCGACGCTGAGCGCATAGGCGCATCAAGTGAATCGATCTGCCGCAACTGGCGGAAGCTCATCGCCCAGATCACCGAAACGGCAAGCGTTCCGAGCCCGCCGATGACGACCGCAGGCACCGCGCCGAAGGCATGCGCCATGGTGCCCGCCCGGAATTCGCCGAGCTCGTTGGAAGCACCGACAAAGACCATGTTGACGGCGTTGACGCGGCCGCGCAACTCGTCCGGCGTCCACAGTGCGATCAGGCTCTCGCGCACATAGACCGAGATCATGTCTGCGGCGCCCATGATCGCCAGAGCGGCGATCGAGGTCCAGGTGTGGGTCGAGACGCCGAATACGATGGTCGCGATGCCGAACAGTCCGACACCCATGAACATGTAGAACCCAGCCCGGTGCTTCATCGGATAGGCGGCCAGGAACAGCGCCATTACGATCGCGCCGACGCCAGGCGCGGAACGCAGAAGGCCAAGCCCCCAGGGACCGAGCGTCAGGATGTCGCGCGCATAGATCGGCATCAGCGCCGTGGCGCCACCGAGCAGCACGGCGAACAGGTCGAGCGAGATCGCGCCGAGCACCACCTTGTCCGCCTTGATGAAGCGGAAGCCGCCGAGGATCATGTCCCAGCTCTTGGCTTCGCCCACGCTGTGCTGTGCCGGTTTCGGAATCATGAAAAGCAGGATGGCGCCGAGTATCGCGGAGATCACCGAAACCGTATAGGCCGTCGTCGCGCCGACGCCGTAGAGCAGGCCACCGAGCACAGGGCCGGTAATTGCCGCCAGCTGCCAGGAGGATGAGTTCCAGGCAATCGCGTTGGAGAGATCCTTCTCCGGCACCAGGTTCGGTGCCAGCGACTGCACGGCGGGCGCTGCAAAAGCACGTTCGATACCGAATACCAGCAGCACGATGAAAACCGGGATCGGCGAGAAGGTGCCCGTCACCGTCATGATCAGCAGCGCCAGCGTGCAGAGAGCGCTGATCAGCGAGCAGATCGAAGCGATGGCCCGGCGATTATAGCGGTCGGCGACTGATCCCGTGACCAGGATAAGCAGCAGTGATGGCAGGAACTGCACCAGGCCGATCAGGCCGAGATAAATGGCGCTCCGCGTCTGGTCGTACATCTGCCAGCCGACCGCCACGCTGAGGATCTGCTGCGAAAAGGACAGCAGAAACTTCGCGAAGAAGAACCGGGTGTAGGAAGAATGCCGGAACGCGGCAAAACGGTCTCCGGTGGACGAGAAAGACATTGGGGCAACCAAGGAAATCGGGCCGCGCGGTACAGTTCAAACGCGCCCATTAAACATGATTCACCGCGCGTTAAGACACGGCACTTGCCCGTTTAGTCGCCAATAGCTACATGTCTGTCAACAACGAACTGGAGACGACGATGATTGCCCTTTTTCAAACCATTGATTTGGCTTTGAATCTTTACACCTGGGTGCTGATTGCGAGTGCCATTTTCTCCTGGCTTTACGCCTTCAACGTCATCAATTCCAGCAACCAGTTCGTCAACTCGGTCGGGATGTTCCTCTATAATGTCACCGAACCGGTGCTGCGCCCGATCCGCCGCGTGCTGCCCAATCTCGGCGGCATCGACATCTCGCCGATCATCCTGCTGCTGATCATCTTCTTCCTGCGCTCCTTCATGTGGAACACGATTTTCCCGCTGGTGGCGTGAGCTCCGCCTGGACCGTTCATGACGGTCATCTCAGGCTGACGGTGCGGCTGATCCCGAATGGCGGCCGCGACGCGATTGATGGATTGGATGGAGAGGGACAGCTGAAGGCGCGCGTCAGCGCCGTGCCGGAAGACGGCAAGGCGAACAAGGCGCTAATCGCCCTCCTCGCCAAATCCCTACGCGTGCCGAAATCGGCCATCGTCTTCATCTCAGGCGAAACATCGCGCAAAAAAATCCTCCGCATCGAAGGCGATACGGAGGATCTGATCGAAAAGCTGAAAGCCTTTACGAAAGCCTGAGCTTATTTTGCCTTCTTGGCGCGCTCGACGGCTTCGAGAATGAGTTCGCCGGCTTCCTTCGAACCCTTCCAGCCGAAGATCTTCACCCACTTGCCGGGCTCGAGATCCTTGTAGTGCTCGAAGAAGTGCTCGATCTGCTTCAGCGTGATGTCGGGAAGATCTGTATATTCCTTCACCTTCTCGTAGCGCAGCGTCAGCTTCGGCGACGGAACGGCAATGATCTTCTCGTCCTTGCCGGAATTGTCTTCCATCATCAGCACGCCGATCGGGCGTACGTTGATGACACAGCCCGGAACGAGCGGACGGGTGCTGGCGATCAGCACGTCGATCGGGTCGCCGTCTTCCGACAGCGTGTGCGGCACGAAGCCGTAGTTCCCCGGATAGGTCATCGGCGTGTACAGGAAGCGGTCGACGACGAGGGTGCCGGCGTCCTTGTCCATTTCGTACTTGATGGGATGGCCGCCGACCGGAACCTCAACGATAACGTTGACATCTTCCGGTGGGTTGTTGCCGATGGAAATGGCGTCGATGCGCATCAGTGTCCCCTAATATAGGATGGTTTCCGGCTGCCAGATAATCAGAATCTCTTCGCAACGCAACATGTCAGGCCGCATCTTCCGTCGTTTTGGCTAATAGAGTTCGCCACCAACAACGAAGTTCGGGGATCACCAGGCGCAATGACCGGCGAGGCCACAAACCGGTCGCATTGTCCGGATTAGTTGGGCTTTTCAGATCTCATATTGCAAGCAGATGGCCATGTATCTTTACGAAAGCGACGACTTTTTCGATCTCCTCACCGGCAGCTACCGCCGCATCACCGGCAAGGATCTCGTGCCGCCGGAACTGACCAGGCAGGAAGGCATCCGCTGGCTCTACGAGGACGCGCCGTTCGGCCTGCTGGCGCATGACACCGCACCCGATCCTGTCTTCGTCTATGGCAACAGGAATGCGCAGAGACGCTTCGAATATAGCTGGGACGAACTGACCGCGCTGCCGTCGAGACTGTCCGCCGAAGCGCCGGAACGCGCCGCACGGGAGAACTTCCTGCGGCAGGTTGCCGAGAAGGGCTATGTCAACAATTACGAGGGGATCAGGATCAGCAAATCGGGCAAGCGCTTTCCGATCGCGAACGTGACGGTTTGGCAATTAATCGATGCCGACGGAGTGATCCGTGGCCAGGCAGCGAGGCTGCCATAAGCGGCAGCGCCGTTAGTTCCAGATGAAGCCGATCTTCTTCAGCTGCTTGTGGTCGAAGTTTTCCATGCCTTCGCAGAAATCGAGCCCGCCATGGCTGCGATAGAAGCGGCTGGCATTCTCGTTATCTTCCAGGCACCACACGACCAGGCCTTTGCAGCCGAGCGACTTCAGGAGCCGGCGCGCTTCTCCGAACAGCATCCGGCCGAGACCGATGCCCTGATATTCCGGGCGGAGATAAAGCTCGTAGATTTCGCCTTCCTGGGGAAGAGCACGGGCACGGTTGAGGCCGAGCGTCGCGTAACCGGCGACCGTTCCGGCCACATCGAGAACCAGGAGTGTTGCCGGGCCTCTGGTGGCCTTGCGCCACCAGCCTTCGCCGCGGCGTTCGATCATTTGTGTCAGAGCACGGTGAGGAATGATGCCGGCATATGTGTGCTGCCACGCAAGGCGATGCGCCTCCGATATGGCGCGGGCATCATGCGGCTCAGCCCGCCGAACATCGATCGACAACGTCTTCATAACGCTACTCTGGTCCTTCAGCGGACAATTAACCATATGCCATCACGCGGCCTGGCTGATTGCCCACAGACTTAACATGTGGACGATGGAAAAAATTTAACGCTTTTTTAACCATTGTCACAAGCCGGAATCGGCGGACCACACATAAAAAAACCCCGGCGCAAGGCCGGGGTTTGATCTGTTTGAGCAGGGCTTAGAGCGCTGCCTTCGACTTTTCGAACCGCTTGCGGTCGTTGGCGTCGAGATACATCTTGCGCAGACGGATCGACTTCGGCGTCACTTCGACCAGCTCGTCGTCCTGGATCCAGGAGAGGGCGCGGTCAAGCGTCATGCGGATCGGCGGTGTCAGCTTGACGGCTTCATCCTTGCCGGCGGCGCGGATGTTGGTCAGCTTCTTGCCCTTGAGAACGTTGACTTCGAGGTCGTTGTCACGGCTGTGGATGCCGATGATCATACCCATGTAGACCTTCTCACCGGCGTCGATGATCATCGGGCCGCGGTCTTCCAGGTTGAACAGGGCGTAGGCAACGGCTTCGCCAGCTTCGTTGGCGAGCAGAACGCCGTTAACGCGGCCGCCGATTTCGCCCTTGTACGGCTGATAGTCGTGGAACAGGCGGTTCATGACGGCCGTACCGCGCGTGTCGGTCAGCAGTTCCGACTGGTAGCCGATCAGGCCGCGCGTCGGCGCCAGGAACTTCAGACGGATACGGTTGCCGCCCGACGGACGCAGCTCGGTCATTTCAGCCTTGCGCTCAGACATCTTCTGAACGACGACGCCGGAATGCTCTTCGTCAACGTCGATGACGACTTCTTCGATCGGCTCGAGCATCTGGCCGGTCGCTTCGTCCTTGTGCATGACGACGCGCGGACGCGAAACGGCAAGCTCGAAGCCTTCACGGCGCATGGTTTCGATGAGAACGGCCAGCTGCAGTTCGCCGCGGCCGGAAACGAAGAACGAATCCTTTTCGGAGGACTCTTCGATTTTCAGCGCAACGTTGCCTTCGGCTTCCTTGAACAGACGGTCGCGGATGACGCGCGAAGTGACCTTGTCGCCTTCGGTGCCTGCATAGGGGCTGTCGTTGACGATGAAGGACATCGTGACGGTCGGCGGGTCGATCGGCTGGGCCTGCAGCGGCTGGCTGACGGACGGATCGCAGAACGTGTCGGCGACGGTGCCCTTGGAGAGGCCGGCGATCGCGACGATATCACCTGCATGCGCTTCTTCGATCGGCTGACGCTCGATACCGCGGAATGCGAGGATCTTGGAGATACGGCCGGTTTCGATGGTCTTGCCATCGGCATGCAGAACCTTGACGGCCTGGTTCGGCTTGATCGAGCCGGAATTGACGCGGCCGGTGATGATGCGGCCGAGGAAGGGGTTGGCTTCGAGGATCGTCCCGATCATCGTGAACGGACCTTCGTGGACCGTCGGCTCCGGAACATGCTCGAGCACGAGATCGAGAAGCGGCGCGAGACCCTGGTCCTTCGGACCTTCCGGGTTGACGTTCATCCAGCCATCGCGGCCAGAACCGTAGAGGATCGGGAAGTCGAGCTGCTCGTCGGTCGCGTCGAGGTTCGCGAAGAGGTCGAACACTTCGTTGATGACTTCTTCGTGGCGGCCATCAGGACGGTCGATCTTGTTGATCGCGACGATCGGGCGAAGGCCGACCTTAAGCGCCTTGCCAACGACGAACTTCGTCTGCGGCATCGGGCCTTCCGAAGCGTCGACGAGAACGATCGCGCCGTCCACCATCGAGAGAATACGCTCGACTTCACCGCCGAAGTCGGCGTGGCCGGGAGTGTCGACGATGTTGATGCGGACACCCTTCCACTCGACCGAGGTCGCCTTGGCGAGAATGGTGATGCCACGCTCTTTTTCGAGGTCGTTGGAGTCCATGACGCGTTCTGCAACGCGCTGGTTCTCACGGAAGGAGCCGGACTGCTTGAGCAGCTCGTCCACCAGTGTCGTCTTGCCATGGTCAACGTGCGCGATAATCGCGATGTTGCGAAGTGCCATTGTGTCAAATCTCTGAGGCTGGGGCGCTACGTCGGAGGGAGGCGCCTATTACGTTTGGCGCGCTCATACAGTGTTTTTCGCGATTGCGAAAGGGGTAAGAGGTCCGAAGCGCCATTCCAGGTTAACTCACACGTTGCGGGTCGATGACAGTCCGCCACAATTCGTTGTCATCGCGGTCCATCAGCCGCACCGTCATCTGCTCGCTTTGCCCATCGATATCGACGACGCCGAAGAACTGCATGCCTGATGATGGCGGCAGGTTGGACTCGATGCCGCCGGGTGCCGCCTTGATGAAGCGCACCTCCGGCCCGAACGTGCCATCGAGCTCCTGAGGCCCGTATGTGCCGGAGTGAAGCGGGCCGGACACGAACTCCCAGAAGGGCAGGAATTCCTGGAACTTGGCCTTGCCCGGATCGTAGTAATGGGCCGCCGTGTAATGCACATCCGCGGTCAGCCAGACGATATTGCCGATCGCCGCGTCGCGGATGAAACGCAGCAGATCGACAAATTCCAGCTCGCGGCCGAGCGGCGCGCCATTGTCGCCATTCGAGATGGATTCGCTGCCCCGGCGTTTGCCGTAATCGTCCCAGATCACCAGCCCGATGGGCAGATCGCAGGAAATCACTTTCCATGTCGCTGTCGATCGCGCCAGCTCGCGCTTCAACCACGCCACCTGCGCCTCGCCGAAAATCCGCGACTGCGGCGTCAGTTCTTCATCGAGACCATGCGTATTGGGTCCGCGATAGGAGCGGAGATCGACGAAGAACACATCGAGCAGCGGGCCATAGGAGACCTTGCGGTAGATGCGGCCGGGCTCCGCGGCGACATAGCGGATCGGCGTCATTTCATGGAAGGCGCGGCTGGCGCGCGCCGCAAGTACGGCGACCGACTTTTCCTTGTAGCGGTCATCGGCGCTGAGATCGGTCGATGGCGACCAGTTGTTAAGAACCTCATGGTCGTCCCATTGATGGAAAACCGGGCAGATCGCGTTGAGCGCCGTCACATGCTCGTCGAGCAGATTATATTTCCACTGGCCTCGGAGCTCAGGAAGCGTCTGGGCGATCGTCCGCTTTTCCTCGGTGACGATCCGGTTCTTCCAGACCCCGCCGCCGCGGAGCGTGATCTCATCGGGGATCGGGTTGTCGGCATAGATGGTATCACCGGAATGGATCATGAAATCCGGCCGATGATAGGCGATCGTCTGATAGGTCCGCATCCCCTCGTCATCGATACCCCATCCCTGCCCCGCCGTATCGCCCGACCAGACGAAGCGGATATTGCGCCTGGAGATCGGCGCAGTGCGGAACTCGCCGCGAATGGGTTCCGAGCGGCTGTTGCTGTCCTGAAGATCGGCCGCGACGAAGCGGTAGAAGATCTCCTGATCCGGCGGCAGATCGGTGAGCAGCAGCTTGCCGGTAAGATCGGTCTCCGGCGTCACGTCGAAGGGCGCGAGCCTGACGGCGTTGGCAAACTTGTCTGTGGTGGAATATTCGATGAACAGCCGCGACGGCCGGTCGACCCGCGTCCAGACGACACCCGAGGCCGCATCGACATCGCCCGATTGCACGCCCGAGGTAAAGACCGGCCGGCTCGACGAGCCGCGGGCGTAATATGGCATTGCCAGGCTTGCCGCCGCAAAGCCGCCGACTGCACCCACCGATGTCAGGAACCGGCGGCGCGTCGTTTCCATCAAGATCATCCCAAGGCCCTTCAGGAGCGGGATCGAATCGTCCCGCCCCAGCCTTGAGCACCCGTCATGTCAGTCGCTTGAAGACCGCATGACGGTTTGCCGAAACTTCGGCGACAGTTTTGTTACGCGTCGCTGCCGGACAATTCCTTGAAGGTCGAGAGCCCCTTCTTGATCAGCATCGCATCCGGGCTCGGCAACTTGCCGCGGAAGCCTTTGTAGGCATCCTCGGGATCGATCGAGCCGCCGGTCGAATAGATGTTGTCCTTCAGCTTCGCCGCCATCTCGCGATTGAAGGCATCGCCGGTTTCCTCGAAGGCGGAAAATGCATCCGCATCGAGCACTTCCGACCACATGTAGGAATAGTAGCCGGCCGAATAACCGCCCGAGAAGATATGCTGGAAATGCGGCGAGGCATGACGCATGACCAGCGACTTCGGAATGCCGAGCTCGGCAAGCACCTCGGCCTGGACCGCCATCGGATCATCGACCGCATCGCGCGTATGGAATTCCATGTCGACGATCGCCGAGGAGGTGAACTCCACCGTGTTGAAACCGGCATTGAAGGTGCGCGCCGCCAGAACCTTGTCGAGCAGCGCCTGCGGCATCGGCTCGCCCGTTTCGAAATGTACCGCATACTGCTTGAGGATCGCGGGCACCGTCAGCCAGTGCTCGTAAAGCTGCGACGGGAGCTCGACGAAATCGCGCGAAACACCGGTGCCAGAGACCGACGGATAGGTCACGTTGGAGAGCATGCCATGCAGCGCATGGCCGAATTCGTGGAACAGCGTGCGCGCATCATCGAGCGACAGCAGCGCGGGCTTGCCTTCGGCAGGCTTTGCGAAATTGCAGACATTGTAGATTATCGGCAATTCGCCCTTGTTGCCGTTCTTCAGCGTCAGCTTGTGCTGCGACTGGAACGAGCTCATCCAGGCGCCCGAGCGCTTCGAGCTGCGGGCAAAGTAATCGCCGAGGAACAGTGCCAACAGCTTGTCGCTGGCATCGCGGATCTCGAAGACGCGCACATCCGGATGATAGGCGGCAATCCCCTTCTTTTCGACCGCACGGATGCCGAAGAGGCGATTGGCAACATCGAAACAGGCTTCGATGATCTTCTCCAGCTGCAGATAGGGCTTGAGCTCCGCCTCCGAGAAATTGAACTTCTGCGCCCGGATCTTTTCGGCATAGAAGCGCCAGTCCCAAGGCATGACGTCATGGTTCTTGCCGTCTTCGGCAATTAGCTTGGCAATATCGGCTTCTTCCTCGCGGGCGCGGGCGACCGCCTTGGCCCAGACGGCGCGCAGCAGCTCGTCGACGGCTTCAGGCTTCTTCGCCATGGTGTTGTCGAGCTTCAGCTCGGCGAAATTGCCGTAGCCGAGCAGCCCGGCCATCTCCCGCCGGAGCGCCAGGGTCTCCTTGATGATGCCGCGGTTATCGCTGGCTCCGGCATTTTCGCCGCGAGCGACCCAAGCCTTGAAGGCCTGCTCGCGCAGATCGCGCTTTTCCGAGAAGGTCAGGAACGGCTCGATGATCGAGCGCGACAGCGTGACGGCAAACTTGCCCTCTTCGCCGCGCTCGCGCGCTGCAGCTGCCATTGCATCCTTGAGGAATTCAGGCAGGCCATCAAGATCCCGCCCGTCGGAGAGAAGGAGCGACCAACTCTTCTCGTCGGCGAGCACGTTTTGACCGAAATTGGTGCCGAGGCCGGCCAGCTTCTCGTTGATGCCGGCGAGCTTCTCCTGCTCCGGCTTCGGCAGCTTGGCACCGGACTTGACGAAGCCCTTCCAATGCCGCTCCAACACGCGCGTCTGTTCGAGCGACAGGCCGAGCTCTTCACGCTTTTCCCAGAGCGCATCGATGCGGGCGAAAAGCGCGGCATTCATGCCGATCTTCGAATAGTGCCGGGACATCTTCGGTGAGATGTCCCGCTCCAGCGCCTGGATGACTTCATTGGTATGTGCACCGGCCCGGTTCCAGAACAGCGCTGAGACGCGAGACAGTTCATCGCCAGCGATTTCCAGCGCCACGATGGTGTTCTCGAAGGTCGGCGCATCCGGATTTCCGGCGATCGCATCGATCTCGTTCTCATGAGACGCAAGCGCCGCATCGAAGGCGGCAGCGAAATCGCCGTCATCGAGCGCATCGAAGCGCGGCAGGCCGTGATGCCCGTTCCAGTTGACGAGCGCCGGATTGAATTCTGGTGTGGAAGGCATGCTGAGATCCTTTTACGCAAGGCAGGTGAAAGGCAATATAGGTGACGCATCGCGGCATTGGTATGTTGCTGATCAAATTCGTCTTTTGCCGGTCACCAAAGAATTGATCCATAAGAATTGATAGACGAAAATTAACTAATTGTTAACGATTGCGCCGCCGCGGCCCAAAGGCTAGTTTCCTCTTACTCTTTTCATAAGGGGACATGGGTCATGGAAATATTTTCTATGCGGTCTTCTCAGAGTTTGCTTTTTAAAAACAGCGATAATAACGCAAAGTCTTCGAAGACCTCTGATATTGAATTCGATACTGGTACGCCTGCACAGACCGGCTTCAGACTGGACGACGAAAAACCTGCAGATAGCCCTGACTTCACATCGGTCAGCCCGGGCGAATTGCGCAGCTATGCGCGCCAGAGCTACGATTCAGGCGTGCTCGATCAAGAGACCTACGCGGCGATCTCCGAGCCCTTGCCGATGCACGCTATCGATGCACAGGGCAATCTCCTGGATCTGACAGGCGTCACCGACGGCACCGCCTTCAACTTCCGCGACTACTACAACAATCAGCTGCAGATCGCGAAATCGCTCGGCGATTCCAGCGGCGCCAGGACGCTACAGTCGATCGTCGATTTCATCGGCAACTGATCGTCTCAGGCCTTCCGCCAGCCGAGCAGGCCGGGCGTCGCATGCCACAGCGCCTGCACCGCAAAGCCCATGAATAGCACGCCCGAGCAACGGACGATCAGGCGCTCATGGGCGCGATAGAAGCGGCGGACGGCACCGGCGCCGATGATCGTCACCAGGATGATGTCGGCCGTGACGAAACCGACGAAGGACACACAGAGCATCAGCGGCAGAGCGGCGAAATCCAGGGCGCCGGACGAACCCGCTACAAGCGCCGTGAAGGTGGCTAACGCAACCGGATACCCCTTCGGATTGGTGACGCCGAAGATCAGCCCGCGCCGGAAAGGCCGCTCGACGACGACAAGGGCCTGGCCGTCAGCCTTCGGTTTGGCGCTGACAGCGCTCCAGCCGATCCAGGCAAGATAGAAGCCGCAAAGCAGACCAAGAAGATCGAACACGAAAGTGCCGATGATCTTTGCGCCGACAATGGCGATCAACGCCAGGGCAGACCAGATCGTGTCGCCGACCAGATGACCCATCAGGAAAAACGCCCCCGCCTTGCGCCCCTGACCGGCACCGATACCGAGCAGCTGCAGGAAGGCCGGGCCAGGAATGAGCACATAGAAAAGGGCTGCCAGAAAGGCGCCGAGAAGTAGCGACTGCGTCATGAAATGCTCCGCGGATGGTCTGCGCAGACTATGCCAAAGCGCAATGCCGTCAAGGTCCAGGCACGTCAACGAAAAAGGCCCGCACAAGGCGGGCCTTCCTAATGGCGATCGAGCTGCAATCAGCCTTTCAGATTGCGCTTGCCGAGCGTACGCAGCCGCAGCGCGTTGAGCTTGATGAAGCCGGCGGCGTCCTTCTGATCGTAGGCGCCCTGGTCGTCTTCGAACGTGACGAGCTTGTCGGAATAGAGCGACTTGTCGCTCTCGCGGCCGATCACCATGACGTTGCCCTTGTAGAGCTTCAGCGTCACTTCGCCCTCGACATGCTCCTGGCTCTTGTCGATCAGCGCCTGCAGCATCTCGCGCTCCGGCGAGAACCAGAAGCCGTAGTAGATCAGCTCGGCGTAGCGCGGCATGATCTCGTCCTTGAGATGCGCTGCACCCCGGTCGAGCGTGATCGATTCGATCGCGCGGTGCGCAGCCAGCAGGATCGTGCCGCCGGGCGTTTCATAGACACCGCGCGACTTCATGCCGACATAGCGGTTCTCGACCAGATCAAGACGGCCGATGCCATTGTCGCGGCCGTAGTTGTTGAGCGCGGCCAGCAGGGTAGCCGGCGACATCGCAACGCCGTTGATCGAGACTGCATCGCCCTTCTTGAAGCCGACCTTGATGACGGTCGCCTTGTCGGGAGCGGCTTCCGGCGAGATCGTGCGCATATGCACGTATTCAGGGGCTTCCTGAGCCGGATCTTCCAGAACCTTACCCTCGGACGAGGAGTGCAGCAGGTTGGCATCGACGGAGAACGGCGCTTCGCCCTTCTTGTCCTTGGCAACCGGGATCTGGTGCTGTTCTGCGAAGGCCAGAAGATCCGTACGGCTCTTGAACGACCAGTCGCGCCAGGGAGCGATGATCTTGATGTCGGGGTTCAGGGCATAGGCCGACAGTTCGAAACGAACCTGGTCGTTGCCCTTGCCGGTCGCACCATGAGCGATGGCATCGGCGCCGGTCTTGCGGGCGATGTCGATCAGGTGCTTGGAGATCAGCGGACGGGCAATCGAGGTGCCGAGCAGATAGACGCCTTCATAGACGGCATTGGCGCGGAACATCGGGAAGACGAAGTCCTTCACGAATTCCTCGCGGACGTCCTCGATGTAGATTTCCTTGATGCCGAGCATCTCGGCCTTCTTGCGCGCCGGCTCCAGCTCTTCGCCCTGGCCAAGATCGGCCGTGAAGGTCACGACTTCGGCGCCGAGCTCGGTCTGCAGCCACTTCAGGATGATCGAGGTGTCGAGGCCGCCCGAATAGGCAAGCACGACTTTCTTCACGTCTTTCTTAGATGCCATGATGATGAGGTCCGTTGCATATGGGCGGCGGCATACCCGCAAAGCCCGTTGTCGCGGGCACTTTTAGCGAGATTGTCACACGACGCAAGGGCAGGCAGTCAAGAAGCCCGATCGCTAAAGGTGGTTTGAGATGTTCATACGGCGGTGCAGGATACGCACGATAGTAAGTTCATCGAGGCTTTCGGTGTAGATGATGAAATGCGACCTGAACGTCAGCGCCTTATAGCCCTCTTTCTTGGACTTGAGCGCTTTTCCGCTTCGCGTGCCATCCGCTAACAAAACACATTGTTCCCTCAACGCGAAGACATAGTATTCGGCCTGCTCGAAACCCCAATTATCTTCGGTGTAGTCGTATATCTCGTCAATGTCGCGGATCGCCGGATCGCTGAAGACGAGTCCCTTCGTCATGGAGCGCGTCGCGCTCGTTTCGCTTCTACAAAAGCATCAAAATCAAACGGCCGCGGAGGGCCCGATTCCTCGGCTTCAGCAATGGCCGCCTCGATCGCCTCCAGCTCAGCCTGATGCCTCAGCACCCGCAGAGCCGCACCGACAACCTCCTCGACGGAACCATAGTTGCCGTCGCGCACCTGCGCATCGATGAAGGCTTCCATCTGTTCGTCGATGCGGATGGTTTCCAACCTGCCCATGCCAGGCTCCTGTTTGACTTGAGTTCGGAGATTACCATATCTGGCTCCGAGCGAACAATCCCGGGCGAAAGGCCAGAGCCGTGACCGATCTTACCAATATCATCAAGCCATCCAATGTTGCGGTCATCACCGGCGGCGCTTCAGGCATCGGGCTGGCCGCCGCCAAGCATTTTGCCAGGGCCGGCATGAGCGTCGTTATCGCCGATCTCGGCCAGGAGAAGCTCGCCAAGGCGCGGGCTGAGCTTGAGGCCATCGTGGGCGCAGAACACGTTCTTGCAGCAGAGACCGACGTTTCCGACAAGGCGGCTCTTGAAGCCCTCCAGCGCGCTGTCATCCAGCGCTTCGGCCGCGTCCACGTCCTGATGAACAATGCCGGCATCGGGCCGGAAACCTCGATCTTCAGCGCCGACGCCGGCTGGGAGAACATCCTTGGCGTCAATATGATGGGCGTCATCAACGGCACCCGCGCTTTCGGCGCCGGCATGGTCAAGCATGGCGAACCGGGCCTGATCATCAATACCGGCTCGAAGCAGGGCATCACGACCCCGCCAGGCAATCCCGCCTACAACGTCTCCAAAGCCGCAGTGAAGGTCTTCACCGAAGCGCTCGAGCATGAACTGCGCAACACCGAAGGCTCGAAGATCTCTGCCCATCTCTTGATCCCCGGCTTCGTCTTCACCGGCCTCACCAAGGGCGATCGTGCCGAGAAGCCGGCCGCCGCCTGGACGCCGGAGCAAACGGTCGATTTCATGGTCGAGAGCCTTGCAAAAGGCGACTTCTACATTCTCTGCCCGGACAACGATGTTGCCCGCCCGGTCGACGAGCGCCGCATGGCCTGGGCAGCAGGCGATATCATCGAGAACCGTCCGCCGCTGTCGCGCTGGCACAAGGACTATGCCGACAAGTTCAAGGCCTATCTCGAAGGCAAGTAAGCCGAAGCGATCGGCCGCATCAGAAGGTTTGATTGGTAATTTCCTGAAAGCCGGGTAAGAGAAAAGCAATTCCCTTTCCGGCTTTCAGAGTGTGCCATGGACTTCCTTCCGACCCCGCCGACGCTTCTTGCCTTTTCCGCTGCCAGCCTGCTTCTGGCGGCAACGCCGGGGCCCGACATGACGCTCTCGATCAGCCGCGCGCTGTCGCAGGGGAAGAAACCGGCGCTCTACGTCGTCCTCGGCACCAGCCTCGGCATCGTCGTCCACACCATGCTCGTCGCGTTCGGCATCTCGGCGCTGATCACCGCCTCGCCCACCGCCTTCCTGATCCTCAAGACCGGCGGCGCCGCCTATCTTCTCTGGCTTGCCGTTCAGGCGATCCGCTTCGGCTCGAAGCTGACCGTTGGCAAGGTCGATGAAGCCAAGGGCACGCCGCTCTCCAATATTTCCAGCGGCTTCTGGGTAAACCTGCTCAACCCCAAGGTCATCATCTTCTTCATGACCTTTCTGCCGCAATTCGTCACCGCCGGTGATCCCGCGGTCACCCACAAGCTGCTCTTCCTCGGCTTTTTCTTCATCCTGATCGGCATGCCGGTGAACGCGCTCGTCGTGCTCGCTTCCGATGGGCTGGCAAGCTGGCTGCAAAACAACAGGAAGGTGCTGCGCGGCATGGACTATACCTTTGCCGGCGTGTTCTCGATCTTCGCCGTGAAGATCTTCATGACGCAGGGCCGCTAGGCGATCTCGCTCAGCCGATCAGCAGCGCATCGTCGTCCAGTGTCTGGCCGCGCATCTTGCGGAACATCGCGATCAGATCTTCGACCTGGAGATCCTTGCGGCTTTCGCCGCTGACATCCAGAACGATCTCGCCGCCATGCAGCATGATCGTGCGATGGCCGTAGTCGAGCGCCTGGCGCATCGAATGCGTCACCATCAGCGTCGTCAGCTTGCGCTCGGAGACGATCTTGTCGGTCAGCCCCATGACGAATTCCGCCATGCCGGGGTCGAGTGCTGCCGTATGCTCGTCGAGCAGCAGCACCTCGGAGCCCGCAAGCGTCGCCATGACGAGCGAGACGGCCTGACGCTGGCCGCCTGAAAGCAGGTCCATGCGGTCGGCCATCCGGTTCTCAAGCCCGAGATTGAGCTCGCTGATGCGTTCCCGGAAATGCTCGCGGCGGCGCGGACCGAGTGCCGCAACGAGACCGCGGCGCTCGCCACGGCGGGCGGCAAGCGCAAGGTTCTCTTCGATCGATAGCGAGCCGCAGCTGCCGGTCAGCGGATCCTGGAAGACGCGGGCAACGAGACCAGCGCGCGCCGCCGTCTGCTTGCGCGTCACATCGGTGGTGCCGATCGTTACCCTGCCCTCGCTCGCCAGCACATCGCCGGCCAGCACGCCGAGCAGCGTCGATTTGCCGGCGCCGTTGGAACCGATGACCGTGACAAACGAGCCCTGCTCGATCGTCAGGCTAACACCATCAAGTGCCTTCTTTTCGAGCGGCGTCCCCTTGCCGAAGACGACCTTGACATCCTTGACGCTGATCATGATGCGGCTCCTCCTCGGCGAAGACGGGGAAGGATAAGCGCGAAAGTCACCAGAACCGCGGTCACGAAATTGAGGTCAGACGCCTGCAGCCCGATGAAATCGGTCGACAGCGCCAGTTGGATGGCGATGCGGTAGAGAATCGAGCCAAGCACGCAGCCGATCAGCGCAATTAGCAAACCACGCCGTCCAAGCAGCGTCTCCCCGATGATGACGGCCGCAAGACCGACGACGATCGTGCCGACGCCGGAGGTGACATCGGCAAAGCCATTGGTCTGCGCAAACAGCGCGCCACCCAGGGCAACAAGCGCATTCGAGATCGCCATGCCGAGATAGATCTGCCTGTTGGTATCGACGCCCTGGGCGCGGGCCATGCGGGCATTGGCGCCGGTCGCACGCATCGCCAGTCCTGCATCGCTCTCGAGGAAGCGCCAGACGACGATGACGGCGACGACGACCAGCACGGCGACAAAGAGCGGCCGGACGTAAAAGTCGCGAAGCCCATGGCCGAAGAACGGGCTGATCATCGTATCGGCATTGATCAACGCAACGTTCGGCTTTCCCATGACGCGCAGGTTGACCGAAAACAGCGCGATCATCGTCAGGATCGAGGCGAGCAGATTGAGGATTTTGAAACGGACGTTGAGCAGCGCGGTCACCATGCCGGCTGCCGACCCCGCGACCATCGCGACCAGCGCCGCAAGCCAGGGGTTGACGCCAGCGGTGATCAGCACCGCCGTCACGGCAGCACCGAGCGGGAAGGAGCCGTCGACCGTCAGGTCCGGGAAATCGAGAACGCGAAACGCGAGATAGACGCCGAGAGCGACGAAGGCATAGACCAGCCCGAGCTCCACGGCTCCCCAAAATGCAATCTGACTCAAGGCCCTCGCCTTTCTTTGTGCCCGTGTTTCCTCGGGTCTTAAAATATCAAACCGCCCCCGTTTAGAAACAGGGACGGCTTAACGCAATATGAGATGCGTGGAATAAGCGTTATTCGACGACGCGGTTGGCGCGCTTCAGCACGCTTTCCGGCAGCGTCACACCCATCTTTTCCGCAGCCTTCTTGTTGACGACGAGGTCGCTACCGGCGGCAACCTTCACCGCGATATCGCCCGGGTTCTCACCCTTCAAGATACGAACGACGATATCGCCGGTCTGCTTGCCGACATCGTAGTAGTTGAAGCCGAGGGCCGCGATCGAGCCGCGATTGACGGAATCCGTATCGGCGGTGAAGAGCGGCAGCTTGGCTTCTTCGGCAACGGCAACCGCACCTTCAAGAGCCGAGATGATCGTGTTGTCGGTCGGCACGTAGATCACGTCGGCACGGCCGACGAGAGCGCGGGCAGCACCCTGAACTTCGGCGGACTTGGTCGCGGCGGACTCGACGACCTTCAGACCGGCCTTCTCGGCTTCGGTCTTCAGAACGGCGAGCAGCGAAACGGAGTTGGCTTCGCCGGAATTGTAGAGATAGCCGATCGACTTCACGTCCGGCAGGATTTCCTTGATGAGCGCAATGTGCTCGGCAACCGGCGACATGTCGGAAAGGCCGGTCACGTTGCCGCCCGGCTTGTCCATGTCCTTGACGAGCTGCGCGCCGAGCGGATCGGAAACGGCCGTGAAGACGACCGGAATGTCGCGCGTCGCGGAAACCACGGCCTGCGCCGACGGCGTGGAAATCGGAACGATGACAGAAGGATCTTCGCCAGCGAACTGGCGGGCGATCTGCGCGGCGGTCGCCGGGTTGCCCTGCGCGGATTCAAAGAGGAACTTGAGGTTCTCGCCTTCCTTGTAGCCGGCCGCAGCCAGCGTGTCCTGGACGCCCTTGCGGACGGCGTCGAGCGCCGGGTGTTCGACGATCGCCGTTACGGCAACGGTCACGTCTGCAGCCTTCACAGGCAGGGTAAGGGCAAGGGTCGCCGCAGCGGCAAGCAAGATCGAACGCATTCTGTCCTCCGTCAAATGATCAAGGCGCTTCTAGAAAAAGAAAAGCGCCTGATCAATCGCAAAGAACTGTTATGAGGATCAAACTTGCTGATCAGTCATCTGCGCCGTGATTGGCGATCATCATCGCCTCGAAGGCGAGGCGCTCGGTCTTGCGCATGCGCTCGGATTCCGACTTCAGCTGACCGCAGGCGGCGAGGATATCACGGCCGCGCGGCGTGCGAATCGGCGAGGCATAGCCGGCCGAATTGATGAAATCGGCAAATTTCTCGATCTGCGCCCAGTCCGAACACTGATAGTTGGTGCCCGGCCAGGGGTTGAACGGGATGAGATTGATCTTCGCGGGCACACCCTTCAGTAGCTGAATAAGCCCCTTGGCATCCTCAAGGCTATCGTTGACGTCCTTGAGCATCACATATTCGAAGGTGATGCGGCGGGCATTCGACAGGCCCGGATATTTCCGGCAGGCGTCGATCAGCTCCTTAAGCGGATACTTCTTGTTGATCGGCACGAGGATGTCGCGCAGGTCGTCGCGCACCGCATGCAGCGAGATCGCCAGCATGACGCCGATCTCATCGCCGGTGCGGAAGATCTCGGGCACGACGCCCGATGTCGACAGCGTGACGCGGCGCTTGGAAAGGGACAGACCGTCGCCGTCCGTGGCGATCAGCAGCGCCTGCTTGACGCTGTCGAAATTGTAGAGCGGCTCGCCCATGCCCATCATGACGATGTTGCTGACCTTGCGGCCTTCGGCCGGCATGATCGTGCCCTGCGGCGCTTCGCGATCCGGGAAGTCGCCCAGCCGGTCCCGCGCCAGCAGCAGCTGCGACAGGATTTCCTCAGCCGTCAGGTTGCGCACCAGACGCTGCGTGCCGGTGTGACAGAAGGAACAGGTGAGCGTGCAGCCGACCTGGCTGGAAATGCAGAGCGTGCCGCGACCTTCTTCCGGAATATAGACGGCTTCGATCTCGACGGGGCGGCCAGCACCGCGCGCCGGAAAGCGCAGCAGCCACTTGCGGGTGCCGTCGTTGGAAACCTGCTCTTCGACGATCTCAGGACGCGCGATGGTGAAATGCTGCTTCAGCGTCTCGCGCATATCCTTGGAGATATTCGCCATGTGATCGAAATCGGAGACACCGCGCACATAGATCCAGTTCCACAACTGGCTGACGCGCATCTTGAGCTGCTTTTCCGGCACGCCCTTTTCGCGCAGCGCCTCGGCCATCTGCTCGCGCGAAAGGCCGATCAGCGAGGGCTTCTCATCGCCGATCGGAGCGCGCGGCGCCTGCGGCTTGGTAACGGCCATAGCATCCATGACGGACATAGTTCTTCGATCCCGAAATCAAAACTGGACGCGTCCCGGAAAGCCGGAAGACTTGGCGGGCGGCATCGGCAGTTCGCAGAAAATTGAATGCGGAGCTGCGATCAAGGCCGCATTCGTTCCGCTGTTGCGCCGGGCTTTATCATCATTTTCCCTGCACGTCACTATAGATGGAAACGGCAAAGGCCGGCGCAAGGCCGGCCTTTGAATTCTGAGACGAAACAGAAAAGCTTACTTGCAGCTTTCGATCTGCTTCAGCGCGGCCGAGATACCCGACAGCGAATAGGCGTATGAGGTGCCGGTGCCCTTGCGCGAAACGGCAGTGACCGTCATCGAGTGACCACCCTTCATGGCGGCGACCAGCGCCGGCTCCTGAGCAGCATTCTCGACCCAGCCGGCCTTATCCTTGGTGAACATGACGAAGGTCTTGTTGTCGATCACCACGTTGATCTTGGAGTTTTCCTTGACCGTGTAGCCCATCATTGCCTGCGGCTCGTAGGAGATGTTCTGGCCCGGGCGCTGCGAGACGATGAAGAAGTTGTCGCCGTGGTCGACGCTCGCCGGCTGCTTCGTCGTCGGAACCGACAAGACATAGCAGACGGTGCTGTTGCCCTGCTTGTAGGAATAGGCGCCCCAAGCCTGGAACTGCTGAATGCGGGTCGGCGCCGAAGCTCCGCCCTGCTGCGCTCCTGCGACTCCGGCCGTGATGAGAACGAGAGCGAGAGCGGGTGCGATACTTTTTACAAACATGGATTTCCTGCCGGTTCTTGCGATTCAACGCCCGCTGGAGCGGGCTGCGCTTTCGTCACGATCTGCTTTATTTTGACTTAATTCAGGTTACCAAAGCGTCAACGGAGACCGTGATATGTCTCCACCTGTGTCATTTAGGCCGGAGTGTCAACGTTCGGCTTTGTGCGGATGCCTGTGTGATGTCCTTGCATTGATGACGGCGCGTCATCCCTTCGAGGGCAATTTAAGACATAAAGATTCAGGCAAGAGTTTGACCTTTCGAAAATCCGTTGTACCTCATTAAGGCATTGGAAATTAGTCGAAGAATTGCCTGAGCCAGGGGGCCTGTGACCGGATATGGATGCTGAGGAAAAACAGCGTTTCGCTGCCCTCGCAAAAGCAGTCGCAGAACGGCGCGATCAGCAGGCCTTCTCCGTCCTGTTCGATTATTTCGCGCCGCGGCTGAAATCCTGGCTGCTACGCCAGCGCATGCCTGCAACCGAAGCCGAAGAGCTGGTTCAGGAAGTCATGATCGTGCTTTGGCACAAGGCCGGTCTTTACGATCCCGCGCGCTCGTCGCTTTCGACCTGGCTCTTCCGCATCGCCCGAAACCGCCGCATCGACCTGCAGCGCCGTGCCCGCGCCCGCATCCTCGATGAGGACGATCCGACGCTGCAGCCGGCTGCAGAGATCGGCGCCGACGAGGCCGTCGCCAATGATGATCGCGACGCGCATGTGCGCGCCGCCGTCAGCCAATTGCCGGAAGAACAGCGCGACATGCTGAAGGCAGCCTTTTTCCTGGGGCAGTCGCATTCGGAGATCGCCGAGGCCACGGGCCTGCCGCTCGGCACGGTCAAGTCGCGCATCAGGCTCGCCTTCGGCAAGCTCAAGAAGGTTCTGGAGGCGGAGACGGCCTAAATCGTCTTCATGTCCTCGGGCCGGTCAGCGAGCGCCTGGTCAGCCGCCTCGTAATGCTTCGGCTTCATATGGCCGCTGACCATGGCGAAGGCGGCCGACAGCACGGCGACGTCGTCAGAGAAGCCGATAACGGCGAAGACATCGGGGACCAGATCGAAGGGCAGGATGAAATAGGCAAGCGCGGCAAGCAGGATGCCGCGAACGCGCGTCGGCGTCTGCGGGTCGAGCGCGCAATAGAAAGCGGCGACGACGTCGCGCGAGAACGGGATCTGCCGGACGGCGCGCTTGAAGGTCGGCCAGAACTTCTTGCGCACAGCTTTCTCCCGGCGGCTCTGGGTTTCCTCATCGCCAGGCAGCAGGATCTCACCGTATTTGACGTCGTCCATTCCGATCTCCTCAAAAGGCATGCGATGATATGGGGATTGAACACGCCGATTCAATTGTTCGTGTTCGAACCCGCCACCTTGTCCATCGCCTTGGCGAGCTTGAAGTCAAGTTCGGTGAGCCCGCCCGCATCATGCGTGTTCAGCTTCACCTCCACCCTGGAATAGACATTGAACCATTCCGGATGGTGGTTGAGCTTCTCCGCCGTCAGCGCCGCTTCCGTCATGAAGCCGAAAGCCTCGACGAAACTTCCGAACTTGAAAGTCTTCGAGATCGATTGTCCGTCATCGGCAAGCGCCCAACCGCTCACACCTGCAAGCTGCTCGTCGATTGCCCGGCGTTCCAGTTTTTCCATCTTCATGTCATGGTTCTCCCATCATTTCTCAAAACAGGCTTTTCATGAAACGCATCAACATCCTGTTTGTTTGCATGGGCAATATCTGCCGGTCGCCCCTTGCGGAAGGCATCTTCCGCCATGTGGCATCCGAAAACGGCCTTGGCGAAATTGTCTCGATCGATTCAGCCGGGATTGGCGGTTGGCATGAGGGTGACCTGCCCGACCAGCGCTCGATCGCAACGGCGAGAAGCCATGGTATCGATATCACCAGTCAGCGGGCGCGCCGCATCCGCTCGTCGGATTTCGCAGCATTCGACCTGATCGTTGCAATGGATCGCAGTAACGTGGCGGAGCTGAGGCGCAAGGCGCCGGATGCCGCAAACATTCATCTGTTCGGCGACATCGCGCTCGGCACTGGCGAAGATATTCCGGACCCCTATTACGGCGGCCCGGAAGGTTTTGACGCGGTCTATGCCAGGCTTCACACCGGCTGCATGAAGCTCGCGGGCATGCTTGGCGCCGAAAGCGCTTCGTGGAGCGGGAATACTTCTTCGGTCAGGTAAGGACCGCCGCCGACCGATTCGCGCGACGACAGGAGTACGAAGCGGGGAACGGTGAAGGCCGATGTCTGGAAGTTGCCGCGGCCCGAGAGGTAATGCACCACATCATCGACCCGCGAAGATTTCAGACGGGCGAGCGTGACATGAGGGGTAAACTTGCGCGGATCCGGCGGCAGGCCGATGCGCTGGCAAATCCGTTCGATCTCGGCCTGGAGCGCATACATCTCCGGTGACTGCGTGACACCGGCCCAGACCGAGTGCGGCTTCTTCGAGCCAAAAGCCCCGATGCCATCAAGCCTGATCTGGAATTCGGGCCTATCGATTCGGTCGAGCCGGTCGACGATCTCGTCTGCCGTGCGGCCATCCACATCGCCTATGAAGCGAAGCGTGATGTGGTAATTCTCCACATCGATCCATCTGGCACCGGGAAGACCGCCGCGCAGCAAAGACAGGCTCATCGCCGCATTGCGCGGAATTTCGAGGGCGGTAAATAGTCTCGGCATAACGAGCACTCCCCGAATCTTTTGCAGGTGCTAACACGGAATCACGCATTGGCGAGCCGCGCAAGCCCCTATTTCTTCACAGTCGAAATCGTCCGGATGAAATTTGTGACAGCCGGCTCCATCTTCTGGACCATGACATCTACACCCTTTGAATTGGGGTGCATGCCGTCTTCAAGCTTCAGGCTGCCGTCCATCACAACGCCGTCGAGAAAAAAGGCATAGAGCGGAACCTGATGTTTTTGCGCCAGTTTCTCGTAGATCGGATTGAAACGCGCGGCGTAATCCGCACCCATGTTCGGCGGCGCCATCATCCCCGCGAGCAGCACCGGAATGCCCCGTTCTTTTAGCCGGGCAATCATCGCATCGAGATTCTTCTCGGTCTCCTCAGGCGGAATGCCGCGAAGCGCATCATTGGCGCCGAGCTCGAGAATCACACCATTGGTGCCATCCGGCACCGACCAGTCGATTCGCGCCAGACCGCCCGTCGACGTGTCGCCTGAGACCCCGGCGTTCGTGACGGTCACGTCTTCGCCCTTGGCCTTCAGCGCCGCCTGCAGCTTCTCCGGAAAGCCGTCGCCGGGCGGTAGCTGGTAGCCCGCCATCAGGCTGTCGCCGAAGCCGACGAGATTGAGTGTTGCGGCATGAGCCATGGAACCTGCGAGCAGAGAGCCTGCAATGACAGCGATGTGAAGCAGGCCAACTTTAAATCTCATTCCGCTTTCCCTAAATTGTCGAAGTCTTTGGGATTTATATAGGGCTATTTTCTTTGGCAAAAACCATCATCGAGCTGAAGCACGCGGATTTGACCTTGGGTAATGCCGCCGCATCCGTGCATGTGCTGAAGGGCATCGACCTGACGATCGCCGCCGGCGAATCGGTCGGCATTGTCGGCCCATCGGGATCCGGCAAGTCGACGCTGCTGATGGTGCTTGCTGGTCTTGAGCGGCTCGATAGCGGTGAAATCCACATCAAGGAAACACCGCTCCACACGATGAGCGAAGATCAGATTGCCGATTTCCGCGGGCGCAATATCGGCATCGTTTTCCAGTCCTTTCACCTGATCGCCAACATGACGGCACTCGAGAACGTCGCCGTTCCGCTTGAGCTTGCCAACGTCCCCAACCCTTTCGAGATCGCCCAGCGTGAATTGCGCTCCGTCGGCCTCGGCGAGCGCCTCAACCACTATCCGGGCCAGCTTTCCGGTGGTGAACAGCAGCGTGTCGCCATTGCCCGCGCGCTCGCGCCCTCGCCTGCCCTGCTGATCGCCGACGAACCGACCGGCAATCTCGACACCGATACCGGCCGGCAGATTGCCGACCTCCTGTTTTCCAAGCAGGCCGAGCGCGGCATGACCCTGCTGCTCGTCACCCATGACAACGCGCTCGCCAACCGCTGCTCAAGGCAGATCCGCGTGCGCTCCGGCAAGATCGAAGGTGACAGCGCCGTCCGCCAGTCCGCGGCAGCCATCGCATGACGCTGATCACCCCGCGTGTTTCGCTCGCCTTCCGCCTTGCCCTTCGCGAGCTGCGCGGCGGCCTCAGAGGGTTCTACATCTTCCTCGCCTGCATTGCGCTCGGAACCGGCGCCATTGCCGCCGTCAATTCCGTCTCGACCTCGATCACCGACACGATAGCCTCGCAGGGACAGGAACTGCTGGCAGGTGACGTCCGCTTCGAGCTGAACAATCGCGAGGCGACGCAGGACGAGATGAATTTCCTGCGCGGCTTCGGCAAGGTCTCGACCTCCACCGGCCTGCGCTCGATGGCCCGCAAGCCCGACGGCTCCGACCAGGCACTGGTTGAGGTCAAGGCCGTCGATGACGCCTATCCGCTCTACGGCACCTTCCAATCCGAGCCGGACTATCCGCTGGCAGCCCTGCTCTCCACCCAGAGCGGCACCTATGGGGCTGTCGCCGCCCCGCTGCTGCTCGAACGTCTCGGCCTGTCGATCGGTGACGAGATCCTGCTCGGCAATGCGACGCTCAACATCACCGGTACGGTGAAGACCGAACCGGATGCGCTCTCCGAAGGCTTCGGCTTCGCGCCCCGCCTGATCGTCAGCCGCGAAGCGCTGCAGGCATCCGGCCTGATCCAGACCGGCAGCCTCGTTGAGCACGCCTACAAGATCAAACTGGATGACCCCGGCACAATCGGCACGGTGCGCGATCGCGCCGCCAAAGAATTTCCCTCGGCCGGCTGGTCGATCCGCACCAGTGACCGCGCAGCCCCATCGCTGACTGAAAACATCACCCGCTTCTCGCAGTTCCTGACGCTGGTCGGCCTGACCGCGCTGATCGTCGGCGGTGTCGGCGTCGCCAATGCGGTGCGCGCCTTCCTGGATTCCAAGCGCACGACGATTGCCACCTTCAAATGCCTGGGCGCGCCGGCTTCCGTCGTCGTGCTGATCTATCTTTTCCAGATCGCCATGATCGCCTTCGCCGGCATTCTGATCGGGCTTGTCCTCGGCGCCATCTCGCCCGTTATCGCCGCGCAGTTCCTGGCGCAATTCCTGCCTGTTTCTACCGAGCCGGCGCTCTATCCGGGCGCCCTGCTGCTCGCGACGCTCTTCGGCATCCTGACGACGCTCGCTTTCGCCATCCTGCCGCTCGGCCATGCCCGCGAGGTTCCGGCGACGGCGCTGTTCCGCGAGCAGGGCTTCGAGGCACGCGCGCTGCCGTCCTGGCCCTATATCCTGCTCGCCGCCCTCTTCATGGCCGCGCTCGCGGGCCTGGCGATCGTCACCGCCTATGACCGCTTCATTGCCGTCGTCTTCGTCGGCGCCATCGTCTTCGCTTTCGTCATCCTGCGCGCCGTTGCCGCTGTCATCGCCTGGCTGGCGAGACGCAGTCCGCGCGTCAATTCTCCGGCGCTGCGTCTGGCGATCGGCAATATCCACCGCCCTGGTGCGCTGACCCCATCGGTGGTTCTCTCGCTCGGTCTCGGTCTTGCGCTGCTTGTGACCCTGACGCTGATCGACGGCAATCTGCGCCAACAGCTGACGGGGAGGATGGCCGAAGGAGCGCCGAACTTCTTCTTCGTCGATATCCAGGGCGCTCAAGTTGAGGACTTCCGCAACCTCGTCAGGAAACAGGCCCCCGAAGGCAAGCTTGTTGAAGTGCCGATGCTGCGCGGCCGGATTCTCGCTTTCAATGGCGAAGACGTCACCAAGCGCAAGGTGCCGCCTGCCGGCCAATGGGTGCTGCGCGGCGACCGTGGCATCACCTATTCGGAAAACATGCCGGAAAATGCTTCGCTGACGGAGGGCAGCTGGTGGCCGAAGGACTATAGCGGCGAGCCGCAGGTCTCCTTCTCCGCCGAAGAGGCGGGTGAACTCGGCCTGAAGATCGGCGATACCGTCACCGTCAACGTGCTCGGCCGCAACATCACCGCTCGCATCGCCAACCTGCGCAAGGTCGAGTGGGAATCGTTGTCGATCAACTTCGTGATGGTCTTTTCACCGAACACCTTCCGCGGCGCACCGCATGCCTGGCTCGCGACGCTGACCGATCCGTCCGCCACGCCGGCGGAGGAAGCGGCGATCCTCAAGAGCATCACCAATACCTACCCGACGATCACGAGCGTCCGCGTGAAGGACGCGCTCGATATCGTCAACGAGCTGGTCGGCCAGCTTGCGACCGCCATCCGCGCCGCAGCCTCCGTCGCCCTGATCGCCTCGATCCTCGTTCTCGCGGGTGCCCTCGCCGCCGGAAACAGGGCGCGCACGCATGACGCCGTCGTCTTGAAGACGCTGGGCGCTACGCGCTCCATGCTGATTCGCGCCTTCAGCTACGAATATCTCATCCTTGGTGTCGCCACCGCGATCTTCGCGCTGCTTGCCGGCGGCGCGGCCGCCTGGTTCGTCGTCAGCCGCATCATGAAGCTGCCCTCGGCCTTCCTGCCTGACGTTGCCGGACTGACGCTGGTGACGGCGCTGGTACTGACCGTCGGTATCGGCCTGATCGGCACCTGGCGCATTCTCGGCCAGAAGGCGGCACCCGTTCTGCGCGAACTCTAGTATGAGCGTTTGACAAAATAGCTTCACCTTACGGCGATTTAACCCCGCCGCCGGTTGCAAGGGCCTTGTTTGCTAAGGGCGAAGGCCTCATATTGTCTGCAGGCATGCTGGAGCTCCGCAGCGGCGCCCGGGTCGCAAAACCCGACACCGTATTCACATCGGAGCTTGTATAGAGGAAACAATGGCTGACCTTCGTAACTACCAAAGCCGGGCACAGACTGGCGAAATGATCGACCAGGGGCTGCGCTCCTATATGCTCAAGGTCTACAACCTGATGGCGCTGGGTCTGGCGATCACCGGTGTTGCGGCCTATCTCGGCTTCAATCTCGCAGTCCAGGACAATCAGCTGACGCAGTTCGGCGTACTGCTTTTCCAGTCGCCGCTTCGCTGGGTCGTTATCCTTGCCCCGCTGGCTGCGGTCTTCTTCCTGAGCTTCCGGATCAACCGCATGAGCGTCGCCGCCGCGCAGACGACCTTCTGGGTCTATGCCGCGCTGGTGGGCCTGTCGCTCTCGTCGATCTTCCTGGTCTACACGCAGTCGAGCATCACGCAGACCTTCTTCGTGACCGCCGCTTCGTTCGGCGCCCTGTCGCTCTACGGCTACACGACCAAGCGTGATCTGTCCGCCATGGGCTCGTTCCTGATCATGGGCCTCTTCGGCCTGATCATCGCATCGATCGTCAACATCTTCCTTGGCTCGTCTGCCCTGCAGTTCGCGATCTCGGTGATCGGCGTCCTGATCTTCGCAGGCCTCACGGCTTACGATACGCAGCGCATCAAGGAACTGTACTACGAAGCGGACGGCGCCGAAGTCATGGGCCGCAAGGCAATCATGGGCGCGCTGACGCTCTACCTCGACTTCATCAACCTGTTCATGTTCCTCCTGCAGTTCATGGGCAACCGCAAGTAAGACTGAACGGGTGACGGCGCGGGCGGCCTGAGGCGGCCCAGACCGGATGTGAGACAACGAAACCGCCTGCAACAGAGATGTTGCGGGCGGTTTTATTTTGGGGATTTAGGTTGCGACGCTTTGCTCGACGCATCATAGCCAGGCATGAACAGCCGGCCCTCACCTCAGAGTTTGCGCGCCGCCAGGCGTCGCCGGTCGAGCGCAACGTGGTCCGAGCCGCGCTTCGTCAGGCGGAATTGCCTCTTCTGAAATTCTCCGCGAATCTCGATAAAGCCCTGCTCCTCAGCCTCGTTCAAGGTCTTCAGGCTGGTGCCTTGAGGAGGCGATTGCCAATCGATACCGACGGAAGCATGCAGCAAAACCAGTATCTTGATAATGGTGTTTCTCCATGGCTGACGCACGCGGCCACTATGCCGCCTGGCTCAACGGGCCTTTCTGCGAAGGCCGTTTTCTAGAAGCTTCCGCGAATTCGGTCAACTCGCTGGCTCGGCCGTTGTGCTGCTGTCATCGTATCTCTGCTCCGATGTTCTCATGCGCTTTTCCTGTTGCCAAATCTTGCGCCGGATGGTTTTCAGCCTGGACGACACTCCAGACATCGGCCGCCGAATGACCGTTCATCTCCGCGATATCTCCGCCTCCGACCTCGATGCCATTACCGCGATCTACCGTGACGCCGTGCTCTCGGGCGTCGCGAGCTATGAAATCACCCCACCGGAGCTCGAGGAAATGGCCTCGCGGCTGTCCGCCATAACGAGCCAGGGCTACCCCTATCTCGCCGCCGTCGATGAAAACGGCGTGCTGCTGGGCTACGCCTATGCGTCGGCGTTCCGCACACGCCCGGCCTACAGATGGATGGTCGAGGATTCGATTTATTTGGCGCCGGAGGCCCATGGAAAGGGCATCGGCAAAGCGCTGCTGTCGGAACTGATATCGCGCTGCACAGCCCTCGGCTTCCGGCAGATGGTCGCCGTCATCGGCGGAGCCCATCCGGCATCGATCGCCCTGCATCGTTCATTGGGCTTCGAGGACACCGGCCTGCTCAAGGGTACAGGCTACAAGCACGGCCGCTGGCTGGACACCATGTTGATGCAGCGGCAGCTGGGCGAGGGAAAGAACAGCGATCCAGACTTGGCGGCTTATCCCGGCACGCTGTTCAAGGGCTGAGAGCCTATTTTTCGACGAGCTTCAAAACCTTGTCGAAAACCTTCAGGACCTGCCGCAGCTCGTGGCCGCGCTTCAGGATCATGCCGTTGGTATTCACCACGGAATAGGCGCCCTGCTTGTTGGCGAGCTTGGGGTCTTTCTCGATGGTGAAGAGGGGCATTTCGCCGGAGCGCTTGAAGACGGAGAACACCGCCTTGTCCTTCGTGTGGTCGATTGCGTAGTCTTTCCACTCGCCCTCGCCGACCATGCGGCCATAAATCCACAGGATCACATCCAGCTCTCGCCGGTGAAACGTGACCGGCAACGGATCCTTGCTCTGCTTGTATTCTTTAAGATCGACGACGACTGAGGAATTATTCTCGGCGGAACGGTGATCGCCATGCCGCAAATCCGGCTGATCTGTCATCAGTCTCCCTGTGCCTCCGCTTGTGACAGGAGAGTGACAGTGTGCCCGAGCCGCGCCAAATTGCAAGTGCGGCCGGTCATCACATTAATCATATGCTATGCAATCTCCTGAGCGCCGCAATTCAGTCAAAACAGCGCCTCATTTGCAAGGGAAATTCCGCTCACCGATTTGGCGCCAGCGCGCCAAAGGGCCCGGCTGAGCGTATCGACCTTAACCCCAGCCCCGAATACGATCAGCCGGGCCGCCCCGTTTTTCATCTGCCGGAGCAGATGAAACCCTCAGATATTCTTTCCCGCCATGATGACGGTTGCGCCCAGGATCGCGGCCGGGTCACCATCAGCCGTAGCAGCCTGCAGCAGGATTGCACAGCCCTCGAGGTCGCCCTTCTGAAGTACCGTTGCAGGTAAGGTCAGGCTTGTTGCCTTTCCGTCCCACATACCCACGGTTTCGATGTCGCTGACGCTGTTGATGTAGGAAATCTTCTGGCCGCTATTCTCACCCTTTTCGACGTCGATGGTCTTTTCCTTGTCGAAATAGACCATCACGACGCTGGCCTTGCCCTGCCCGGCACCGATCTTGATCTCCAGCTCGTCGCCACGCATTGTCGCATCGACGGGTACGGAAAGACCCTTGCCCTCGGTGGAGAAGCCATCGATCTTGCCGTTGATGGCCGAGATGTCGGATCCCGCCATGTGATCGCGGCCGTTGACCACGACCTGCGGGGTATAGACGTTGCTGCGGCCGAGCATGCGGGCATAGCCATACTGCCGGTCGGTATTCTGCTTGGAGCTCAGCGTGTCGGTCCAGCCGAGATAGTTCCAGTAATCGACATGATAGGCGAGTGCGATGACATCGCCCTGGCCGACAATCTTGCGAAACGCTGCGTCAGCCGGCGGACAGGAACCGCAGCCCTGCGAGGTAAAGAGTTCGACAACGCCTTTCGGCTTGCCGTCTTCGGCATAAAGCGGTGCCGCGAGCACCAGACCGGCAATCAGCGAAATCAAAAAACGCGGCGACATTGCAACCTCTTTTCCAGAACATGCGGCGGACCGGTACCGCAGGCCCCGATTACGACCGTAGAGATAATCCTTCCGGCTCAAAACGGGAAGTAACGAACGGGTGAGACAGACCCGCCCGCCATCGCAGCCGGAACACATCGCCGTGAGCCCGGTCCCGCAAAGAAAAACCGCCGGAGATTGCTCCCCGGCGGCGATTATCATGCGCTTGTCTTAAGAATTACGCTGCGAGATCGCGCAGAACCGTTTGCAGGATGCCACCATTGTTGAGGTAGACGACCTCATCCAGCGTATCGACGCGCGACAGAAGCGGGACGTCCTTCACGGTGCCGTCGCCATAGGTGATCTTGGCGATCTTCTTTTCGCGCGGCTTGATGTTCTCCAGACCTTCGATGGTGACGATTTCGTCGCCCTTCAGGCCAAGGCTCTGCCAGGTCGTGCCCTCTTCGAAGACGAAGGGGATGACGCCCATGCCGACCAGGTTCGAACGGTGGATGCGTTCGAAGCTCTGCGCGATGACGGCCTTGACGCCGAGCAGGTTGGTGCCCTTTGCAGCCCAGTCGCGCGAGGAGCCGTTGCCGTATTCGACACCGGCGAAGATGACGAGCGGAACGCCCTCGGCCTTGTATTGCATGGCCGCGTCGTAGATCGATTCCTCTTCCTTCGACGGATAGTGGATCGTGTAGCCGCCTTCCTTGCCGTTCGGACCGAGCATGTGGTTGCGGATGCGAATGTTGGCGAAGGTGCCGCGCATCATGACTTCGTGGTTGCCGCGGCGCGTGCCGTACTGGTTGAAATCGGCAACGCCAACGCCGTGATCCGTCAGATAGGCGCCTGCCGGCGAGGCAGCCTTGATCGAACCGGCCGGAGAAATATGGTCGGTAGTGATCTTGTCGCCGAAGAGACCGAGGACGCGGGCGCCCTTGATGTCGGAAATACCGGTACCGGTCTTGCCCATGCCGACGAAGTAGGGCGGGTTCTGAACGTAGGTCGACTGGTCGTCCCAGGCATAGGTCTGGCCCGGAGGAACCTGAACGGCCTGCCAGTTTTCATCGCCCTTGAAGACGTCGGCATACTTGGATTCATAGAGTTCGCGCGTGACGTATTTCTGGATGAATTCCTGCACTTCGTGCGAGGTCGGCCAGATGTCCTTGAGATAGACCGGGTTGCCGTTCTGGTCTTCGCCGATCGGTTCCTTGGTCAGATCCTTCTGCACCGTGCCGGCGAGAGCGTAGGCGACGACGAGCGGCGGGGAAGCGAGGTAGTTCGCCTGGACGTCGGGCGAGATACGGCCTTCGAAGTTGCGGTTGCCCGACAGGACGCCAGAAACGATCAGGCCCTTGTCGTTGATCGTCTTCGAGATCGGCGCCGGCAGCGGACCGGAATTGCCGATGCAGGTCGTGCAGCCGAAGCCGACGAGGTTGAAGCCGAGCTTGTCGAGATCGGCCTGCAGGCCGGACTTGGCGAGATACTCGCCGACGACCTGCGATCCCGGAGCCAGCGAGGTCTTGACCCACGGCTTGGTCTTCAGGCCCTTGGCAACGGCGTTGCGGGCGAGAAGGCCGGCAGCGATCAGAACCGACGGATTGGACGTGTTGGTGCAGGAGGTGATGGCGGCAATGGCGACGTCGCCATGACCGAGATCGAAATCCGTGCCTTCGACTGCATAACGGTTCGAAAGCTGGCCAGGCTTCTTGTATTCGCCCTCAAGCGAAGTGGCGAAGCCGGACGCGATGTTTTCGAGCGGGATACGGCCTTCCGGACGCTTCGGACCTGCCATTGCGGGAACCACGTCGCCAAGATCGAGCTCGAGCGTGTCTGTGAAGACCAGATCTGAGCCGTCGCCGTCGCGCCACATGCCCTGAGCCTTGGAATAGGCCTCAACCAGCGCGATGCGGTCCTTCGCACGGCCGGACATGTTGAGATAGTTCAGGGTTTCGCTGTCGACCGGGAAGAAGCCGCAGGTCGCGCCGTATTCCGGACCCATGTTGCCGATGGTGGCGCGGTCGGCGAGCGGCATGTTGTCGAGGCCGGCGCCGAAGAATTCGACGAACTTCGAAACGACGCCCTTCTTGCGCAGCATCTGCACGACCATGAGAACCAGGTCGGTCGCGGTGACGCCTTCCTTGAGCTTGCCGGTCAGCTTGAAGCCAATGACTTCAGGCAGGAGCATGGAAACCGGCTGGCCGAGCATGGCGGCCTCGGCTTCGATGCCGCCGACGCCCCAGCCGAGAACGCCAAGACCGTTGATCATCGTCGTGTGGCTGTCGGTGCCGACGCAGGTATCCGGATAGGCGATCGTCTCGCCATCCTCTTCCTTCGTCCAAACGGTCTGGCCGAGATATTCGAGGTTCACCTGGTGACAGATGCCGGTGCCCGGAGGCACGACGCGGAAATTCTGGAAGGCCTGCTGGCCCCACTTCAGGAAGCGATAGCGCTCGCCGTTGCGCTGGTATTCCAGTTCGACGTTCCTGGCGAAGGCCTGCGGCGTGCCAAATTCATCGACGATGACAGAGTGGTCGATGACGAGATCGACGGGAACCAGCGGGTTGATCTTTTCCGGGTCGCCGCCGAGCGAGACCATAGCGTCGCGCATCGCCGCAAGGTCGACGACAGCCGGGACGCCGGTGAAGTCCTGCATCAGGACGCGAGCCGGGCGATAGGCGATTTCGTTTTCGACCGAACCCTTGTTGACGAGCCATTCGGCAACGGCCTGGATGTGCTCCTTCGTAACCGACTGGCCGTCTTCGAAGCGCAGCAGGTTTTCGAGCAGAACCTTCATCGAATAGGGAAGCTTGGAAACGCTGGACAGACCGTTCGCCTCAGCCTTCGGAAGGCTGAAATAGACATAATCCTTGCCGTTGACGGCAAGGGTGGAACGACATTGGAAGCTGTCAAGAGATTGAGACACGAGATACCCCGTTTCTGATTAGCCAACGCAATCGTGCGAACGCCTATGCACTTGATGCACATCAGGATGCGGGTACGGCCATTTCCGCTGTCCGCACGTGGAAAGAATGTTCCATGTTCGGCGCAAGGATGAAGTTCACGCCGACCGCTGGCGTGGTTGCGGTTTATATAGATAATTTCTAAGAAGGGTGCCAGATACCGCTTGCCCATTTCGGGCATTTTTTGCGTCGCAATGAATCAAATCTTAGACAACGGAAGCCCCGTGCAACTCATCGCCGAAAAGCTCGCTGCGCGCCGGGGCGAAGACATGATCTTCGAGGACGTGTCGTTCCGCCTCGAAGCGGGCGAAGCCTTGGTTTTGACTGGAAAAAATGGCTCCGGAAAGTCCACTTTGCTGCGCGTTGTCGCCGGCCTTCTGCGCCCCGAAAAAGGTCATGTCAGCTTTGCCGATTCACAGGGGTCGACCGAGCATCGCGTCGGCGAAGTCAGCCACTATCTCGGCCATCGCAATGCAATGAAAAGCGAGCTGACAGTCGAAGAAAATCTCGCCTTTTGGCTGGATTTTCTGGGGAATGCTCCGGGTCGCGGCGGACTGTCGATTGATGGTGCTGCCGAAGCCGTGGGCCTCTCCGGCATCACCCACCTGCCCTTCGGCTACCTCTCCGCCGGGCAGCAACGCCGCTTCGCCTTCGCCAAGCTTCTCGTCGCCCATCGGCCGATCTGGATCCTCGACGAGCCGACGGCAGCGCTCGATGCGAGTGCCGACCAGCTGTTTGCGGACCTCATCGGCGCGCATCAGCGAAAAGGCGGCATCGTGTTGGCGGCGACGCATCAGCCGTTGGGGCTGGAGAACGCCAGGGAATTGCGGATGACGGGGTTTGCGGGTGGGGATCAGGGGGTGTGGGGATGAGGTCTCATTCCGCAGTTACCCCCCTCTGCCCTGCCGGGCATCTCCCCCACAAGGGGGGAGATTGGCTGGGCTCAGACGCTCGCCCGGTTGTTCCCGCAATCGCCAAAGTCAGACGTGGCCTGGTGAGCGCGCCACAAGTGATCTCCCCCCTTGTGGGGGAGATGTCCGGCAGGACAGAGGGGGGTAGCACACCCGCCATTCCGAACGAGGGCCAAACCCCATGAAAGCCCTCTTCCTCCGTGACCTCAAACTTTCCATCCGCTCCGGCGGCGGCGCGCTCATCGGCGTCTTGTTCTTCCTCACCGTCGTCGCCGTGATCCCCTTCGGCGTCGGCCCCGATCTCAACCTGCTCTCCCGCATCGGCCCGGCGATCGTCTGGATCGGCGCGCTGCTTGCCGCCCTTCTCGGCCTCGACCGCCTGTTCCAGGCCGAACGCGACGATGGATCGCTCGATATCCTGCTGATGCAGGAAGCCCCACTGGTACTGACGGTCTTCGTGAAATGTCTGGCGCACTGGACCGCGACCAGCCTGCCGCTCGTCATTGCCTCGCCGCTGCTCGGCCTCTTCATGAACATGAACGAGACGGCGATCGGCGCCACGATGCTGACGCTGCTTGTCGGCTCCCCTGCGATCACCTTCATCGGCGCTGTCGGCGCAGCGGTTGCCGTCGCCTTGCCGCGCGGCGGCCTGCTCGTATCGATCCTCGTCCTGCCGCTGACGATCCCGGTGCTGATCTTCGGCGTCAGCGCCACCTATGCGGCCGTCGAGGATCCCGCGCCGTTCATGCCCCCCTTCCTCGTCCTCATCGCCTTGACGCTATTCTTCGCCGTCATCGGTCCGGCATCGGCGGCCCTGGCGCTCAGAAACACGTCGGATTGATCGTGCGGTCGACCGGCATCAATTGCGGGAGAACCGCGTTCAAGGTAAACAACCGCTCATGAGCGAAACCAGCCTGGCCATCAGCAAATTCAGCGACCTTGCAAACCCGACGCGGTTTCTGGCGCTTGCAAGCCGTGTCATTCCCTGGATGGCGGGCGTTACCGCCCTCTGTCTCGCCGTGGGGCTCTATCTGAGCTTCACCACCGAAGGGGACTATCAGCAGGGCGAAACCGTCCGCATCATGTACATCCATGTGCCCTCCGCCTGGCTGGCGATGATGTGCTACACGGTCATGAGCATCTCGGCGATCGGCACGCTGGTCTGGCGCCATCCGCTGGCCGATGTGTCCGCCAAGGCCGCCGCACCGCTCGGCGCCGCCTTCACGCTTCTCGCCCTCGTCACCGGCTCGCTCTGGGGCAAGCCGATGTGGGGGACCTGGTGGGTCTGGGATGCCCGCCTCACCTCGGTTTTCGTGCTCTTCCTGATGTATCTCGGCCTGATCGCCCTCAATCGCGCCATCGACGATCCGTCGAAAGCCGCCCGCGTCGTCGCGGTCCTGATCCTCGTCGGCTTTGTCAACATTCCGATCATCAAGTTCTCCGTCGAGTGGTGGAACACGCTGCATCAGCCGGCAAGCGTCATGCGCCTTGACGGTCCGACGATCGATCCCGAATTCCTGCGCCCACTCCTCGTCATGGCAATCGGCTTCACGCTGCTGTTCTTCACGCTGCACATCATGGCGATGCGCAACGAGATCTGGCGCCGCCGCGTCGCCGCCCAGCGCCGCCTTGCCGCCCGCATGGCAAGCCGCGAGGACTGATCGATGACGAATGCTTTCTATGTCTATAGCGCCTATGGCTTCGCGGCTATCGTGACGATTGCCGTCACCCTCTGGATCTGGGCCGATGGCCGCGCGCGCCAGAAGGAACTGGCCGCCCTCGAAGCATCGGGCATCCGCCGCCGCTCGGCACGAAAGAAGGACGGCGAATGAGCGCGCCCGAGACGCAAGAGACGAAGGCACGCGGCCTCAGCCGCTATGTGTTCGCGCTGATCCCGCTTGTGGTCTTCGGCGGCATTGCCGCGACTGCGGCCAAGATGCTCTACGACCAGGATTTCCACGGCAAGGACATCTCCGAGATTCCGTCGGCACTGCTCGGTACCAAGGCGCCCTCGCTGAACCTCGCGCCACTCGAAGGCTCGAACCTTCCGGCGCTGACGGACGACGCGGTCAAAGGCAAGCTGACGCTCGTCAACGTCTTCGCTTCGTGGTGCATCCCCTGCCGGCAAGAACATCCGATCCTCAAGCAGCTCGCCGCCGACGGCAGGCTCAACATCGTCGCCATCAACTACAAGGACAAGAGCGAGAACGCGCTGCAGTTCCTGAGCGAGCTCGGCAACCCCTTCTCAGCCATCGGCGTCGATCCGAACGGTAAGGCGGCCATCGATTGGGGCGTTTACGGCGTTCCCGAAAGCTATCTCGTCGCGCCCGATGGCACGATCATCTACAAGCGCGTCGGCCCCTTCGATGAGATCAGCATGAAGGAAGGGCTTTTCCCGGCGATGGAGAAGGTGCTGGGGAAACCGGCATCGTAGAACGTCGCCTTACATGATCGATGCTTTGCCGTGCGGCCCCCTCATCCGGCCCTATCGGGCCACCTTCTCCCCGAGGGGAGAAGGGACAGAAAGGTCGCGGTATGCTCCCCTCTCCCCAGCGGGGAGAAGGTGCCGGCAGGCGGATGAGGGGGCCTCACCCGCGATACACCGATACCTTAAACCGCACCCTGCCAGGTCTTGATGGCCTCAACCGGCCAGATCAGCATTAGCACATTGAGCGTCAGGTTGTCCCGGATCATGTAGCCGGTGAACAGCTCGAAGAAAATGGCGATCGCCACCGTCAGCGCCACCGGCGCCCGGGCCGCGAAGAAGAAGCCGATCACCATGAAAACGGCGTCCATCGCCGAATTGATGATGCTGTCGCCGTAATAATCGAGCGAGATCGTTGCCGCGCGGTAGCGGTCGATGATGATGGGCGAGTTCTCGAGCAGCTCCCAGCCGGATTCGATGACCAGCGCCAGGAGCAGGCGCGCCGCGAATGGCTTGCCGCGCAGCACGAGATGCGCCAGCCCATAGAACAGGAAGCCGTGGATGATGTGCGAGGGTGTGTACCAGTCCGACAGGTGCTGGGAATTGCCGCTCGATTTGACGACGCCTTCCCAGAGCTTCACATAACCGCAGGTGCAGATGATCGTGCGGCCCATGACATATTCGGCCACGACCTGCGCGAGGAGCACGGCAAAGCAGGCGAAAACCCAGAAGGTCTGATGTTTCGTGCGCTCGGCAGTGCTGTCGAAGCTCACTTCTCGGTTTCTCCCACAGGCTGGATCGTGTGCTTCAGGATCAGCGGCATCTGCGCCATCGTGAACAGGATGGTGATTGGCATCGTGCCCCAGACCTTGAAGGCGACCCAGAAATCATCGGAGAAATTCCGCCAGATGACTTCGTTCAGCACGGCGAGGAACAGGAAGAAGATGCCCCAGCGCAGCGTCAGCTTACGCCATCCCTCGGCATCAAGCTGGAACGCGGCGTTGAAGACGTAGCCGAGCAACGACTTGCCGAAGGCGAGACCGCCGAGCAGCGCCACGCCAAACAGCGCATTGACGATCGTCGGCTTCATCTTGATGAAGGTCTCGTTCTGCAGGTAGATCGACAGCGAGCCGAAGATCAGCACCACGATGCCCGATACGAAGGGCATGATCGGCAGGTGGCCGAGGATGATCTTCGAGGCAACCAGCGAAATCACGGTGGCCGCCATGAACAGGCCGGTGGCGACGAAGAGCGGACCGCCGAGCTCGGCCAGCGCCGGGAAGCGGTCGACCAGCCATTGGCCGCGCAGGTTGGCGAAGAAGAAGATCAGCAGCGGTCCGAGCTCCAGCGCCAGCTTCAGCAGCGGATGGTGCCGGTCTGCGGCGGAGGGCGTGATATCGCTTTCGGTGGTCATGCTTTTCGTAAAACCTGTCAGTTTCGGGCCTGTTTCAACCGGCCGCGGCTTGCGCGCTCTTGGCGGCTTATCTGTGGCATCATTGACCGAGACCGGCAATGGCATGGGCGAAATCCTCGGCCTCGAAGGGCTCCAGATCGTCCACGCCTTCGCCGACGCCGATGAAATAGACCGGCAGCTTGTGCTTGGCAGAGATGGCAACGAGAATGCCGCCCCGCGCCGTGCCGTCGAGCTTGGTCATGATCAACCCGTTGACGCCGGCGACGTTGCGGAAGATTTCCACCTGATTCATGGCGTTCTGACCGGTCGTCGCATCGAGCGTCTGCAGCACGGTGTGCGGCGCATCCGGATCGAGCTTGCCGAGCACGCGCACAATCTTCTCAAGCTCGGCCATCAGCTCCGCCTTGTTCTGCAAGCGCCCGGCCGTATCGATGATCAGCACATCGCATTTCTTCGCCTTCGCCTGCTCGAAGGCGTCATAGGCAAGACCGGCGGCATCGGCGCCGAGCTTGGTGCCGATGAATTCCGACTTTGTGCGATCGGCCCAGATCTTCAGCTGCTCGATGGCGGCAGCGCGGAACGTATCGCCGGCAGCGACCATCACCTTCAGCCCGGCGCCGGAGAGCTTGGCGGCCAGCTTGCCGATCGTCGTCGTCTTGCCGGTGCCGTTGACGCCGACGACGAGGATCACATGCGGCTTGTGGCTGAGATCGAGCTGCAGCGGCTTGGCGACTGGCTTCAGCACCTTGACGATTTCGGACGCCATGATGCGCGTGACGTCTTCGCCGGTCACATCCTTGCCGTAGCGTTCCGAGGCCAGCGTATCGGTAACGCGCAGTGCGGTTTCGACACCGAGATCGGCCTGGATCAGGAGGTCTTCCAGATCCTGCAGCGTCTCGTCATCAAGCTTGCGCTTGGTGAAGAGCGCGGTGATCTGACCGGTCAGCTGCGACGAGGTACGCGCGAGACCGGCGCGGAGGCGCTGGAACCAGCTGAGTTTGGGTTGAATGACGGTAGATTCGGGTTCCGGCGCGGCGGCGCCTGTGGCGAAACCCTTCGGGAGGATGGGTGACTGTGCGGACGGCGCGTCTTCGGCGTCTGATACTTGTTCAGCTTGCGCTTCTTGGATGTCGGCGGGTGCGATACCCCCCTCTGCCCTGCCGGGCATCTCCCCCACAGGGGGGGAGATTGGCTGAACGGGGAGGTCTTGCTCCACTTCGGCATCGTGAGGGCTTTCATCTTCCTTCGGCAGTATTACTTCCGGGAAGGTTTCGGTCGGCTCTACGCGGCCCTCTTCACGATAGGGAGTCTCGCCCTCGGCCTGATCTCCCCCCTTGTGGGGGAGATGTCCCGTAGGGACAGGGGGGGGTGTTTCCGCAGGGATCGCGGTAGGTTCTTCTACAGTGGCCTCGGCCTCGGCTTCCGCTTCCAGCAAAGACAACGGCACCACGCCCACATCGCTCATCTGCGCGACATCAGGCAGGATCGCGGCTTCTTCCTCTTCGGCAGCCACCTCAGGCTCTGCAACATCGGCAGCCGGCCCGCCAGCCGTCTCCACCTCTTCCGGCAGAACTGGATCGGCCGCAACCGGCAGTTCTTCCTTCAGCGGCTCGATGACAGGCACGGCCTCTGGCGGCTTTGCCTCTTCGAGCGGCTTGCCGAAGGTGAAGACCTTTTTGATGAAACTGAGGGCCATAAGAATTCCGTGAAAGTCAGGCGGCCTCTGCGGCCGTCAATTGCATGTCGAGGTGCTTGCCGTTGTGACCGGTGATTTCGGCCTGCAGCATGGAGCGCGGGCGAAGGCCGGGGGCGGCAACGAGCGTGAAGTTTTCGGTATGCGCCAGGCCGTTGTTTTCCACCAGCAGCCACTGCCGCGTTCCAATCATCCTGTCGAGATGGGACTGATAGAGCGTCTGTCCAGTAGCGCGCAGCCTGGCGGCGCGATCCTTGATCAGCGAGCGGTCGAGCTGCGGCATGCGGGCCGCAGGCGTGCCCGGACGTGGGCTGTAGGGAAAGACGTGGAGGTGCGCGATACCGGCCTCTTCGGCGAGGCTGACGGCATTGGCAAACATCTCTTCGCTCTCGGTCGGAAAGCCGGCGATCATATCGGCACCAAGGCTGATTTCCGGCCGCAGCCGGCGCACCTGCGCGACGAAATCGAGCGCATCGGCGCGGCCATGCCGACGCTTCATGCGCTTCAGGATCATGTCGTCTCCATGCTGCAGCGAAAGATGCAGATGCGGCATGAAGCGCGGCTCATCGGCGATCAGATCGAACAGATGCTGGTCGGCCTCGATGCTGTCGATGGAGGAAAGCCTGAGGCGCCGGATTTCGGGGACCTGTTTCAGCAGCGTCTTGGCAAGCAGCCCAAGCGTCGGCTGGGACGGCAGATCGGCACCGTAGCTGGTGGCATCGACGCCCGTCAGTACGATCTCGCTATAGCCGCCCTCGACCAGATTGCGAGCCTGATCGACCACGGCGCCCATCGGTACCGAGCGCGAATTTCCACGGCCATAGGGGATGATGCAGAAGGTGCAGCGGTGGTCGCAGCCGTTCTGCACCTGAATGAAGGCGCGCACGTGGCCATCGATATGCTTGACCATCTGCGGCGCCGTCGCCTTGACGCTCATGATGTCGTTGACGCGCAGCTTCTCTTCCGCCGAGACGCCAAAATCGGGAAGCGCGCGATAGGAGGCGCTCTTCAGCTTCTCCTCGTTGCCGAGCACGGCATCGACCTCGGCCATTTCGGCAAAGACCTGGCTTTCGGTCTGCGCCGCACAGCCGGTGACGATGATGCGGGCATGCGGATTTTCGCGGCGCGCACGGCGGATCGCCTGGCGGGCCTGGCGCACGGCTTCGCCCGTGACGGCACAGGTATTGACGAGGATAGCATTGTTGAGCCCGGCCTTCTCGGCCTGCGCCCTCATCACTTCGGATTCGTAGGTATTGAGACGGCAGCCGAAGGTAATGACCTCGACGCCGCTCACCGCGCCTCGGCTCCCTGCTCCGCGTCGCGAGACCAGCTGCCGGTCGTCGGGTCGACCATGCCGGACCATTCCCATTCGGCAGGTCCGGTCATGATGACGTGATCGTCGCGCTCACGCCATTCGATCGCGAGAGAACCGGCGTTCGGACTGCTCGCAACCTTGATCTCGACGGTGCGGCCGGTGCGGCCGGTGCGCGCCGCCGAAACGGCAGTGGCACAGGCGGCGGAACCGCAAGCAAGCGTCAGGCCGGCGCCGCGCTCCCAGGTGCGCGTCGTGATCGAGGAGGGCGAGGTGACCTGCGCCAGCGTGATATTGGCCCGCTCAGGAAACATCGGATGGTTTTCGAGCAACGGCCCAAAGCGAGCGAGGTCGAAGGACATCACATCCTTGTCGACCCAGAAGATCGCATGCGGATTGCCCATCGACATCGCAGACGGCGAGTGCAGCACCGGATTGTCGATCGGCCCGATCTGCAGCTCGATGCGGCTTGTGTCATAGAATTCTTCGGCAAGCGGGATCTTGTCCCAGGCAAACACCGGCTTGCCCATGTCGACGGAGATCGTACCATCTTCGAGCTCGACGGCATTCAGAATGCCGGCGACCGTCTGGAAGGTGAAGATCTTCTTGCCGGTTTCGGCCGATAGCGCCTGCACGACGCAGCGTGTGCCGTTGCCGCAGGCCTGCGCCTTCGAGCCATCGGAATTGAGGATGTCGATCCAGGCATCGGTGCCGTCGGCCCGGGGATCATGGATCGCCATGATCTGGTCGAAGGCGGTATCGGGATCGGCATTCAGCGCGATCGCGGCATCCGGCGTCACCTTGTCGCCGCGGCCGCGCATGTCGACAACCAGGATCTTGTTTCCAAGCCCGTTCATCTTCGCGAATTCGACCGTTGCGCTCATTGCTGCCACTTCCATTGCTTTCGGGCTGTATATGGCGGAAACGCGGGCGAATTACCAGTGGTTTACAGGACGCTCACGCAACCGGCACGTCGAACACTTCGCCTGCGCGCAGCGGCCGGAAGCGGCCGGGTTCCATGCCGCGGGTCGAAAGCGCCTCCTGCAGCGCCGCAACCGGCGCGTCGATCGCCTCGTTGGTCAGCTGGAAGGTGGCGAAATGATGCCCGGCAACGTAAGCCGCATTACACAACTCCATGCCCGCCACCGCCTCTTCCGGGTTCTGGTGCTGCCCCTTCATGAACCAGCGCGGCTCATACGCGCCGAACGGCAGGATGGCGAGGCGGAAGCCGCCATGCTTCTCGCGTGCCGCCTTGTAGTTGATGCCATCGTGAAAGCCGGTATCGCCGACATGATAGATCTTGCCTGCGGGCGTCGAGATGACGAAGGCGGCCCAGAGCGCCATGCGCCGGTCGCGCGTACCGCGCGCAGACCAGTGATGGCAGGGTTCGGCATCGATTGTCACGCCGTCACGGTAGGAAAGACGGGCGCCCCAATCCATGACGGAAATCTTCGCACCGGGGATGGCGCGATGAATGATCGTGTCGTTGCCGAGCGGGGTGACAAAGTCAGGATTATGCGCCTTGAACAGCCGCCTCAACGTCCTGATATCGAGATGGTCGTAGTGATTGTGCGAGACGAGCACGATATCGATCGGCGGCAGATCCTCAAAGCGTATACCGGGCGGCGAAACCCGTCGCGGTCCGGCGAAGGAAAAGGGGCTGGCGCGATCCGACCAGACGGGGTCGGTGAGAATGTTGAGCCCGGCGACCTGTATCAGCAGGCTGGCATGGCCGATCATCGTCACCCGCAAATCCTCGCCGCTGACGCGTTCTGCGGGCTTGGCAGGCAGGAACGGGCTGTCGACCGCCTTCGGCCAGCGGAAACGCCCGCCGCCGAACTGCCAGCGCATCAGCTCGCGAAAGCCGAGCGGCTCGATCCCGTCAGGATTGAAAAACCGGACGCCGTCGAAATGGTCTGAAACCGGCCCCTGATAGTAGGGATTGCGTATCTTGGCATCGGGCATGAGCGAATGGACTCTCGTGGCGGGATGATGCATTTGGGATCGGACGCGCGCTTTGAGAAGAACCGGAAGCGCTAATTTCCCCGCTTCGGCTTGACTTTCCGGCCGCTTTCCTGTTTACCGCGCCTCAATTCTGCGACGAGCGACATGACTCCGAGCCGCCGACCGGGACCTGATCCCGGAGGTCCACACCCGACAGCGCGATGCGCCCTCGGGTGCTTTTTGGCTTTGCGTCTTGTTTTCGTCAAGGAAAAGCACAAGGTTTCCGTCATCCCGGAAATCACAAGGAAGAGCCGATGTTTGAAAACCTCCAGGACCGTCTTGGATCCATTCTCAATGGACTGACAGGCCGTGGCGCGCTTTCGGAAGCCGATGTTTCCGCAGCGCTGCGCGAGGTTCGCCGTGCGCTTCTGGAGGCCGACGTCTCGCTGGAAGTGGTTCGTGGCTTCACCGACCGTGTGCGCGAAAAGGCCGTCGGTGCCGAAATCCTGAAGTCGATCAAGCCCGGCCAGATGGTCGTCAAGATCGTCCATGACGAGCTGATCGAAATGCTCGGCGGCGAAGGCGTTGGCGTCGATTTGCACGCGGTTGCCCCGGTCGTCATCATGATGGTCGGCCTGCAGGGCTCCGGTAAGACGACGACTTCGGCCAAGATTGCCAAGCGGCTCACCGACCGCGAGAAGAAGAAGGTGCTGATGGCGTCGCTCGATACGCGCCGTCCAGCCGCCCAGGAACAGTTGCGCCAGCTCGGCGTCCAGACCGGCGTCGATACGCTGCCTGTGATCGCGGGCCAGTCGCCGACCGATATTGCCGCTCGTGCCGTCCAGGCTGCGAAGCTCGGCGGCCACGACGTCGTCATTCTCGACACTGCTGGCCGCACGCATATCGACGAGCCCTTGATGGTCGAGATGGCCGACATCAAGAAGAAGTCGAACCCGCATGAAATCCTGCTGGTCGCGGATTCGCTGACCGGTCAGGACGCCGTCAACCTGGCGCGCAATTTCGATGAGCGCGTCGGCATCACCGGCCTCGTGCTGACCCGCATGGACGGCGATGGCCGCGGCGGTGCAGCGCTCTCGATGCGCGCGGTCACCGGCAAGCCGATCAAGCTCATCGGTGTCGGCGAGCGCATGGGCGAGTTGGAGGAATTCCATCCCCGCCGTATCGCCGACCGCATCCTCGGCATGGGCGACATTGTTTCGCTCGTCGAGCGCGCCGCCGAAAACATCGACGCCGAAAAGGCGGCCGCCATGGCCGCCAAGATGGCCAAGGGCAAGTTCGACCTGAACGACCTCGCCGATCAGCTGCGCCAGATGCAGAAGATGGGCGGCATGGGCGGCATCATGAGCATGATGCCCGGCATGGCGGGCATGAAGGACAAGATGGCATCGGCCGGTCTGAACGACAGCCTGTTCGGCCGCCAGCTGGCGATCATCTCCTCGATGACCAAGGCCGAGCGCGCCAATCCCGATATGCTGAAGCATTCGCGCAAGAAGCGCATCGCCGCCGGCTCCGGCACCGACGCCTCCGACATCAACAAGCTTCTGAAGATGCACCGCCAGATGGCGGACATGATGAAGATGATGGGCGGCAAGGGTAAGGGCGGCCTGATGAAGCAGATGATGGGCGGCCTTGCCGGCAAGATGGGTCTTGGCGGCATGGGTGGAATGGGCGGCATGCCCGATCTCTCGAATATCGACCCCAAGCAGCTGGAAGCGCTCCAGAAGCAAGCCGAAGCTGCGGGTCTTGGAAAGCCGGGCGGGGGCATGCCCGGTCTCGGCGGAATGCCAGGTGGATTGCCGGGCCTCGGCGGCGCAAAGCTGCCGGGTCTTGGCGGTGGTTTCCCGGGTCTTCCCGGTTTGCCGAAGAAGAAGTGAGAGGATCGCCTGCCCCATGATTGATCCAGACGTCAAAGCCCAGCTTTCGGGTTACCGCCAGTCGATCGACAATATCGACGCGGCACTCGTCCATATCCTGGCCGAACGCTTCCGCTGCACCAAAGAGGTCGGCGTGCTCAAGGCCAAGTACCAGTTGCCGCCGGCCGATCCGGCGCGCGAAGAATACCAGATCGAACGCCTTCGCCGTCTGGCCAAGGATGCCAATCTGGATCCGGATTTCGCCGAGAAGTTCCTGAACTTCGTCATCAAGGAAGTCATCCGGCATCATGAGCAGATCGCTGCGGACCACGCCGCGGCAAAGTGAACAAACCGCCCACGAAGCGGTCAAGAAAGCCTAAGGAGTAAAGAACATGGCACTGAAAATTCGTCTCGCACGCGGTGGTTCCAAGAAGCGCCCGTACTACCACATCGTCCTCGCTGACGCCCGTTCGCCGCGCGACGGCCGTTTCCTGGAGAACCTCGGTTCCTGGAACCCGATGCTCGCCAAGGACAACGAAGGCCGCATCAAGCTCGACAACGACCGCATCAAGCATTGGCTCGAGCAGGGCGCACAGCCGACCGACCGTGTTCTGCGCTTCCTGAACGAAGCTGGCCTCGCAAAGCGCGACGCCAAGAGCAACCCGGAAAAGGCAAAGCCGGGCAAGAAGGCTCAGGAGCGCGCTGCCGAAAAGGCTCAGAAGGCTGCTGACGCCGCTGAAGCTGCAGCTTCCGCAGAATAATCCCACAAGGATTCCTTATGGGACGGGCGGCATGGCGACATGCCGCCCGTTTTCGTTTTCAATCCCGTGTAGTTCGTTTATGAGAAGCGTGAACTCGGATCGATGCCGGCATTCGGACGAAGGACACCATGACAAAGCTTGAAAACCCGGTGCTGATGGGCACGATCGGTGGCGCGCAGGGCATCCGCGGCGAAGTCCGCGTCAAGCCCTATACAGCCGATGCGACTGCGCTCGGCGATTACGGCCACCTGCACAGCCTCGATGGCCGCGTCTTCGAAATCCTCGAACTGCGCGAAATGAAGAACATGGTCGTCGTCCGCTTCCGCGGCATCAACGATCGCAACGCCGCCGAAGCGCTGAACGGCCTCGAGCTGTACATGGAGCGTGACAATCTTCCCGACGACGAGCTCGAGGAAGACGAGTTCTTCTATGCCGATCTGGAGGGCCTGGAGGCACTCGACGACAAGGGCGTCAGCTACGGCACGATCACCGGCGTCTTCGATTTCGGCGCTGGCGACCTTCTAGAACTCAAGGGCCCCGGCAAGCGTCCCGTCCTGATCCCCTTTTCGGAGGCATCGGTGCTGGAGATCGATCTCGAAGGCGGAACGATCCGCATCGATCCGATGGCCGCCGGTCTCATCGACGACCCCGAGGACATCTCCAAGCTCGCCTCCGGCAAGCCGAAGAAAAAGAAGTAAGTCATGGCCTTCCGGGCAACCGTGCTCACCCTCTATCCGGAGATGTTTCCGGGCCATCTCGGCTTCTCGCTGTCAGGTAAGGCGATGGAGCGCGGGCAGTGGTCGCTGGATGCCGTGCAGATCCGCGATTTCGCCACCGACAAGCATCGCACCGTCGATGATACACCGGCCGGTGGCGGCGCCGGCATGGTGCTGAAGCCCGATGTTCTCGCGCGCGCGATCGACACGGTCTCGGAAAACGATAATCGCCCCCGCCTGCTCATGAGCCCCCGCGGCAAGCCGCTGGCGCAGAAGCGCGTTCGGGAACTTGCCGAAGGCGAAGGCGTCATCATCGTCTGCGGCCGTTTCGAAGGCGTCGACCAGCGCGTCATCGATGCGCGTGAGCTCGAAGAGGTCTCGATCGGCGACTACGTGCTATCGGGCGGCGAACCTGCCGCACTGACGGTGCTGGACGCAATCGTCCGCATTCTGCCCGGCGTCATGGGCAACGATCTCTCTGGCCTGCACGAGAGCTTCGAGGGCGGCCTGCTGGAGCATCCGCACTATACCCGGCCGCAGGAATGGGAAGGCCGCGAAATCCCGGCGGTTCTGACATCCGGCAATCACGGCGCCATCGAGAAGTGGCGGCATGAACAGGCCGTCGCCCTGACTAGGAAACGACGGCCCGACCTGTTGGAAGACTAGGCGCCCGGAAAACCGGGCGCATTATGAGATCAGGTAGCGGCGCCGACGGCCGAACCACGCGTGCTCATGCGCAGCACATAATAGACCAGGCCCCCGATACCGACGCCGAAGAACCAGCCATAGGTGCCCCACCAATCCGGCAGGATCGACGTGAAGGTCGGCAGGATTGATGAGAACACCATACCGACGATGAAGGCGATGAAGGCATTGGTATGCCAGCCGTTCTGGAACCGGAACTCGCCGTTCTCCTGGTAGAGCGCAGCGACATCCAGCTCACCCTTCCGGATCAGGTAGTAGTCGACCATCATGATCCCGAAGATCGGCCCCATCGTCGAGCCGATGAAGTTGACGAAATGCGCCGCACCCGTTTCCCAGGGAGCGAACGGGTAGAGCACCAACGCGATCAGAGCCGCGATATAGCCGCCCCGCTTGAAGCTGATCTGTCGCGGGAAGACATTCGAGAAATCGAAGGCCGGCGAGACGAAGTTGGCGACGACATTGATGCCGAGCGTTGCAACGGCAAAGGTCAGAGCCGCGAGCAGCGCCAGGAACCAGCTGTCGAATTTCGCCGAGATCGCTTCCGGATGCAGCAGCACTTCACCGTACACGGTGAAGGCGGCCGTGGTCGTGACACCGGCGACGAGGCAGAAGGCGAGAAGGTTGATCGGCAGACCCCAGAGATTACCGCGGCGCAGCGTCTTGGTGTCCTTGGCGTAACGCGAGAAGTCGCAAAAATTCAGATAGAGCGCTGCGAAATAGGTGATCCAGGTCGCAGCCACGGCGGCAAGCGCCGGGAAGGAGCCAGGCTCGTAGGCAATGCCTGCGTCCTTCGTTTTTTCGATCAGCACGTCGCGCGGAATTTCGCTGCCGAAGGAGAAGGTGCCGGCCTTGGCGACGAGATAGACGGCGAGAACGAGCATCATGATCCAGACAGCAGGGCCTGCCCAATCCTGGAACTTGCGCACGGTTTCCATGCCGCGCTGGATGATCAGCAGCTGCAGCGACCAGATGATCACGTAGCAGATCACCTCGAGCGTCGAATGGCCAAGCATGTGGCTGTTCTGGTGGAAGGCAAGAATGCTGTCGTTGCGGATCAGGAGGGCGACGATCGCGCCTGATGCCGCAGCCGTCTGGGCGCCGTACCAGAAGCAGGCGACAACCGCGCGCACCAGCGCCGGAAGGTTGGCGCCGAACGTGCCGAACGAGGCACGCGCCAGAACCGGGAATGGCACGCCCGTCTTGACGCCGGCATTGCCGACGAGGCTCATGAGGAGGAAGATGACCAGCGAGCCGATGCCGATCGCAATCACGAAGTTGATGAAACTGCCGCAAAGCAGAAACAGACTCGCGGCAAGATAATAGCCCCAAAGACTATGGACGTCCGATGTCCAGACGTTGAAGATACTGAAGGCGCCCCACTTCCTCTCCTCAGCAGGCGCCAAGTCCTCGTTATACAACGAAGGCGATGGATTGCTTATCGACATTCATTCCCCTCCAAATTCCCACGGGTCATGATTTGGCCCGAATCAGAATCTGCTCCCAAATTAGGCATTCGACAAATATTTAATCGTTGAAGTCGCAGTAATGATTGCGCACCGAAGCGCATCAAGGCGGCAAGCGCTGCGGAATTTCCGCCGGGAGGGGTGACAAAGCCCGCGCGATAGGGTATTCGCACGCCCGGAATGGGAAAACCCCATCAGCCAAGCAAAGAAAAACAGACGAATTCGCTCCTGCCTTCACCGGCATATATCTGAGGCTCGACCAAGGATAGATCGTTCAGAGCGCTCTGGCTGTTGAACCAACAATGAGGTTGAGTCATGAACATCATCCAGCAGCTTGAGGCCGAACAGGTCGCCAAGATCGAAGCCCAGCGCACGCTTCCGGAATTCTCCCCGGGCGACACCGTCCGCGTTAACGTCCGCGTCAAGGAAGGCAACCGTACCCGCGTACAGGCCTACGAAGGCGTTTGCATCGCTCGCTCCGGCGGCGGTCTCCAGGAGAACTTCACGGTTCGCAAGATCTCCTACGGCGAAGGCGTCGAGCGCGTATTCCCGGTTTACTCCCCGGCTATCGAAAGCGTCGAAATCGTTCGCCGCGGTAAGGTCCGCCGCGCCAAGCTTTACTACCTGCGCGACCGTCGCGGTAAGTCGGCTCGTATCGTCGAGAACACCGGCACCCGCGCCCGCAAGCTGAACGAAGCCGAGCGCGCTGCAATTGCCGAGGAAAAGGCACGCATCGAAGCTGAAAAGGTTGCAGCAGCACAGGCTCTCGCCGCCGAAAAGGCAGCAGCAGAAGCCGCTGAAGCAAAGGCAGCTGCAGAAGCAGAGGCAGCAGCCGCTGCTGAGCCTGCAGCAGAATAAGTTCTGCGAAGCAAAATCATTGCATGAAAAGGCGGTCTTCGGGCCGCCTTTTCTGTTTTATGGCTGCAACTGCAAGTCCACCGCTCTTGCCATCGCCTTCTCTTCTATGACAGTTTTCGCCAGCCACATTCGACCGGGGACTTTTCAGCATGCTTTTCCGCCGCACCATTCTCGCCGGCCTTGCCGCGCTCACGCTCTCTCCGCTCGAGGCCGTTGCCGAAAGCCTGCCCGATCTCGCCGGCAAGACGGTCGTCGTCGTCACCGAGAACGCCTATCCGCCGCTGCAGTTCGTCGACCCGAAGTCGGGCAAGCAGATCGGCTGGGAATATGATGCGATGAACGAGATCGCCAAGCGGCTGAATTTCAAGGTCGAGTACCAGAACACGAGTTGGGACGCGATGATCCAGGCCGTCTCCGACAACCAGTACAACATCGGCATGACCGGCATCACCATCAAGGACGACCGCAAGGCCAAGGTCGACTTCTCCGACCCCTATATGCGCTCGCAGCAGTTCATGCTGGTCCGCGCCGATGAAAGCCGCTTCACCGACGGCAAGACCTTTGGCGCGTTCAAGGATGGCCTTGTCGGAGCCCAGCCAGGCACCTCGCCCTTCTATACGGCCGTCTACGAAATCCTTGACGGCAACGAACAGAACCCGCGCATCAAGCTCTTCGAAACCTTCGGCGCCACCGTCCAGGCCCTGAAGACAGGCGACGTCGATACCGTGCTGACCGATGGCGTGGCGGCGAAGGGCTATGTCGATGCCTCTAACGGCACGCTGAAGGTTATCGGCGGCCCACTCGGCACCGAGGATTTCGGCTTCATCTTCCCGAAGGGCTCCGACCTCGTTGCGCCCGTCAATGCGGCGATTGCCAGCCTGAAGGCCGACGGTACTCTGGATGCCCTGAACAAGAAGTGGTTCCTCGACTACAAGATGGGTCAGTAATCCCGGATCATCGCAGATGGCGCCACACCCATCCCCGCGATCCGAGAAGGGCGACTATCCCTGGTGGCTGGTCGCCCTTGCCGTTATCGGCATCATTCTCGCTATCGTCATCATCACCAACGGCATCTATGCGCAGGTCTTCCAGACCGTCGTCAACGGCGTATGGGTGACGATCTTCGTCACGGTCGTCGCCTTCGCGCTGGCGACGGCGCTCGGCCTCGGCATCGCCCTGCTCGGACTGTCGGATAGCGTCGTTCTACGGCAGATCTCGCGTTTCTATATCGAGATCATCCGCGGCATCCCGATGCTGGTGTTGCTCTTCTATGTCGCCTTCGTCGGCGCGCCGGGCATCGTTGCCGCCTACAATTTCCTGATCACGCCGCTCGTCAAAGCCGGAGCTGCCGAACCCATCCTCGTGCGTGATCTCTCGCTGATGTGGCGGGCGATCATTGCGCTGATGATTGGCTATTCGTCCTTCATCGCCGAAGTCTTCCGCGCCGGCATCCAGTCAGTCGATCACGGCCAGATCGAAGCCGCCAAGGCGCTCGGCCTGTCGCGCTACCACCGCTTCCGGCTGGTCGTCTTCCCTCAGGCAATCAAGGTGATCTTCCCGCCGCTCTCCAACGACTTCGTCTCGATGGTGAAGGACAGCTCGCTCGTCTCCGTGCTCGGCGTCTCCGACATCACGCAGATGGGCAAGGTCTATGCGTCCGGCTCATTCCGCTTCTTCGAGACCTATTCGATCGTCACCTACATCTATCTGATCCTGACGATCGGCCTGTCTCTCGGCCTCAGGCAGGTGGAGCAGCGCATGCGCCGCAGGCAGGGGCAATAGCCTGCACGATTCGAATTGCTGTTTATGAGAAAAATCGCTATATCCAGCGCCATGGAAAGCAAGTTCAAGTGCATTGGCGCGCATATCTTCGTGCTGCAGGATCATTACCGCCTGCCCGCACGTTTCTTTGCGTCCGTTTCCGGTGCGCTCAACAGCCGACTTCGCTGATCGATGCCGGCCGGCGGGCCTTGCCGCCATTTCCCTTTTTCCATTGCATCCAAACACGGATTGAACTGCCATGAGCGCACCGCGTACCCTTTACGACAAGATCTGGGACGATCACCTGGTTGACGAACAGGCCGACGGCACCTGTCTTCTCTACATCGACCGCCATCTGGTCCACGAAGTCACCTCCCCGCAGGCTTTCGAAGGCCTGCGCATGACGAACCGCAAGGTTCGCGCGCCGGAGAAGACGCTGGCGGTGGTCGACCACAACGTTCCGACCTCGCCGGACCGCCATCTCGGCATCAAGAACGAGGAAAGCCGCATTCAGGTCGAGCAGCTCGCCATCAACGCTGCCGAATTCAATGTCGAATACTACTCGGAAAACGACAAGCGTCAGGGCATCGTCCATATCATCGGACCGGAACAGGGCTTCACCCTCCCCGGCATGACGATCGTCTGCGGCGACAGCCATACCTCGACGCACGGCGCCTTCGGCTCGCTCGCCCATGGTATCGGCACGTCTGAAGTCGAGCACGTTCTCGCCACTCAGACGCTGATCCAGAAGAAGGCGAAGAACATGCTGGTGCAGGTCGATGGCCAGCTGCCGGCAGGCGTCACCGCCAAGGACATCGTTCTCGCCATCATCGGCGAAATCGGCACTGCAGGCGGCACCGGCTACGTCATCGAATATGCCGGCGAAGCCATCCGCGCACTGTCGATGGAGGGCCGCATGACGATCTGCAACATGTCGATCGAAGGCGGCGCCCGCGCCGGCCTGATCGCGCCTGACGAGATCACCTTCAAATATCTGAAGGACAAGCCGCGCGCGCCGAAGGGCGAAGCGCTGGAACAGGCGATCGCCTATTGGAGCACACTGAAGACCGACGAGGGCGCGCATTACGATCGCGTCGTCAAGCTCAACGCCGCCGAACTGCCGCCGATCGTCTCCTGGGGCTCCTCGCCCGAGGACGTCATCTCGGTTCAGGGCATCGTTCCGAACCCGGATGATATCCAGGACGAGACCAAACGCACCTCCAAGTGGCGCGCGCTCGACTATATGGGCCTGAAGCCCGGCACGCCGATCACCGATATCAACATCGACCGCGTCTTTATCGGCTCCTGCACCAACGGCCGCATCGAAGACCTGCGCGAAGTGGCCAAGGTCGTCGAAGGCAAGACCGTTGCCTCGACCGTCAACGCCATGATCGTTCCGGGCTCCGGCCTCGTGAAGGAGCAGGCCGAGAAGGAAGGCCTGGACAAGATCTTCAAGGCTGCCGGTTTCGACTGGCGCGAGCCGGGCTGCTCCATGTGCCTCGCCATGAACGACGACCGCCTGAAGCCGGGCGAGCGCTGCGCCTCGACCTCGAACCGCAACTTCGAAGGACGCCAGGGCTTCAAGGGCCGCACGCATCTCGTATCGCCCGCCATGGCGGCTGCAGCGGCGATTGCCGGTCACTTCGTCGATATCCGCGAATGGAACTGAGCCTTCAGGTTCAAGATATGAAAAGGGCGGCTTCCGGCCGCCCTTTTTGTTTTATCAGAACGTCGCCGTATACGGATCGGGTCCCATACGCGCGCCCTTGTCGTCGAGCTTGGCGATCGCGGCCATATCGTCCGCATCCAGCTTGAAATCGAAGACCTTGAAGTTTTCTTCGATGCGCGACGGCGTCACCGACTTCGGGATGACCACGAGGCCGGTATCGATATGCCAGCGGATGATCACCTGCGCCGGCGTCTTGCCATGCTTTTTGGCGATAGTGCCAATCACCGGGTTGGCGATGAACTTGCCCTGGCCGAGGGGGCTCCAGGATTCGGTGACGATGTTGAGCTTCTTGTGAGCCTCCTGGGCCGCCTTCTGCTGGAAATCAGGGTGCAGCTCGATCTGGTTGATCACGGGTACGACGCCGGTGTCGCCGATGATGTGTTCGAGATGATCTGCATAGAAGTTCGACACGCCGATCGAGCGCGCCCGGCCCTCTTCCTTGATTTTCACGAAGGCTTTCCAGGTCTCCCGGTAGAGGCCGCGATGCGGCGACGGCCAATGCACGAGGTAAAGATCGACATAATCCATGCCGAGCTTCTTCAGGCTGCCGTCGAAGGCGCGCAGCGTATTGTCGTAGCCCTGATCGGTGTTGCGCAGCTTGGTGGTGATGAACACGTCCTTGCGGTCGAGACCGGAGGAGCGGAAGCCTTCGCCGACACCCTGCTCGTTGTCATAGCCGGATGCCGTATCGATGTGACGGTAGCCGGCTTCCAGCGCCTTCAGCACCGTCGGCGCGGCGATATCCTGTGGTGTCTGCCAGACGCCAAGGCCGACCTGCGGGATGGAATGTCCGTCATGGAAAGTAATGATGGGTTGATTGGCCACAATATGTCTCCGTCAGTTTGAAAGCCGGCGCGCCAGGCAGCGCGACGTCGACAAGCCATATAGGACGGCGGCGAAAAATTATCACCCCTTGAGATTCAGAGAACCCGGACGATGGTCCCCTTGCGCATGTGGGGCAAGATGCGGCGCATGTCCTGCGGTTTCACGGCGACACACCCATCCGTCGGCTGGTAGCCGGGACGGATCAGATGGAAGAAGATTGCCGAGCCGCGATGGCGCGCCCGTGACGAGACGTTCCAGTCCATCACCAGGCAGACATCGTAGAGCCCGTCCTTCCGCTTCAGCTCCTCGTGACTCGGCTTGAAAGGCGCCCTGACCAGACGGTTGTAGTTGGCGTTTTTGGCCTGATCGCACCAGAGCATCCCGGCACGGATGCGCGAAAGTGCAAGCGGTGTCTCAATCCGTTGCGGACGCTCGCCCCGCCGGAAGCCGTAAAGCAGCTTCATCGCTGCGACAGGCGTTGCCCCGTCACCCTCGCGCTTCAGGATGCTGCGCCCCGTCCGGCCGATCGCCGCAGGCACGACGATCGGCCCGCATTGCACCAGCGCCCGGCTCTTTTTTCCCGGTTGAGGCCTTACAAGGATGGTGGAGATGCGCTTCGGCACTCTCTGCCTTGTTTTTTCCATTATTCTCACATGTTTTTGTTTTGCTTGGATGTTCGATGAAATCATATCGGTCCGAGCCCCGCAACCGCGCGTCTTGTGCTCTTTGCCAATCATCGAATTTGGCGTAGGACTTGCAAGACGGAACCTGAGGAACAGACCCGCATGACCGCACGCACCATTCTACTGGTGGATGACGATGACGACCTCCGCGAAACCCTGACGGAGCAGCTGTCGCTCTATGAGGAGTTCACGGTTCTCCAGGAATCGACCGCCGGCAAGGGTGTGCAGGCGGCGCGTAGCGCGCCTGTCGACCTTCTGATCATGGACGTCGGTCTGCCTGACATGGATGGCCGCGAGGCCGTCAAGCTGCTCCGCAAGGGCGGTTTCAAGGCACCGATCATCATGCTGACCGGTCACGATACGGATTCCGACACCATTCTCGGCCTTGAGGCCGGCGCCAACGACTATGTCACCAAGCCCTTCCGCTTCGCAGTCCTGCTCGCCCGCATCCGCGTGCAGCTTCGCCAGCACGAGCAGAGCGAGGACGCGACGTTCACCGTCGGCCCCTATCTCTTCAAGCCGAGCCAGAAGCTGCTGACCGCCGAGAACGGCCAGAAGATCCGCCTGACGGAGAAGGAGGCGGCGATCATCCGCTATCTGTATCGCGCCGAGCAGAAGGTCGTGACCCGCGACGTGCTGCTCGAAGAGGTCTGGGGCTACAATTCCGGCGTGACGACGCATACGCTCGAAACCCACGTCTACCGCCTGCGCCAGAAGATCGAGCGCGACCCCTCCAACGCCGAAATCCTCGTCACCGAGAACGGCGGCTACAAGATCATACCGTGAGGCAAATGCGCAGATGGCGCTGACCGACGACATCCATACGCTCTCGCAGCTGCCCTTGTTCAACGGCATGTCCGACGACCAGCTCCGGCTGATCGCCTTCGGCGCTGACCGCCGCATCATCTCGACCGGCCAGATGCTGTTCCGCGAGGGATCACCGGCGGAAAGCGCCTATGTCGTCACCAGCGGCGCGCTTGAGCTCACGGTGATGGACAAGGATGGGCACCACCGCGTCCAGCATGTCGCCGGACCGGGCACGCTGCTGTCGGAACTCGCGCTGGTAACGCTCGTCGAGCGCAAATATACAGCTGTTGCGCGGGAGGATACCGGCATCATCCGCATCACCCGCGCGCTCTTCCATCGCCTCATCGAGGAGTATCCGGAAGCCGCTAGGCTGATCGAAAACCGCATCCGCGACAACATTGCCGCGCTCGCCGCCCGGGCGACGGCGCAGCTGCACCGCTTCTCCTGATCAGAGATTGAAGTAGGCCGTGACGGGCACGTGGTCCGACGGCTTCTCCCAGCCACGGGCTTCCTTGAGGATATCGACACGCTGCAGCAGCGGGCCGAGATCGGAGGACGACCAGATATGGTCGAGGCGGCGGCCCTTGTCTGCCGCCTCCCAGTCCTTGGCCCGATAACTCCACCACGTATAAAGCTTCTCGTTGGCAGGCACATGCTGGCGCATCAGGTCGAGCCAGGCGCCGCGCTTGATGACATCGAGCAGCCCCTCGGTCTCCACAGGCGTATGGCTGACGATCTTCAGCAGCTGCTTGTGCGACCAGACGTCATGCTCCAGCGGCGCGATGTTGAGATCGCCGACGAGGATGGCCGACGTGTTCACCTCGGCCTCCGCCTTCAGGAGCTTCATCTCCTCGATGAAGTTCAGCTTGTGCTCGAATTTCGGATTGATCGCCGGATCCGGCTCGTCGCCGCCTGCCGGAACATAGAAATTATGCAGGCGCACACGACGGCCGCCGCGTTCGAAGATTGCCGAGATATGGCGGGCATGACCGACGCTGCCATAGTCGAAGCGGTGATCCTCGGTGAGCGGAATGCGCGAGGCGATCGCCACACCATGATAGCCCTTCTGACCATGGATGATGATGTGCTCGTAGCCCATCGCCCTGAGCGGCGCGAGCGGGAAGAGTTCGTTCGGAACCTTGGTTTCCTGCAGGCAAAGAATATCCGGCTGATGTTTCATCAGGAACTTCTCGACGATCGGCATGCGCAGCCGCACGGAATTGATGTTCCAGGTCGTAATCGAGAAGCTCATGCCTATGCCTTTCATCAGGGGTCGCAGAGGCTTTAGAGCAAAGCGGCGCAAGTGGAAACGGGCCGCAAACAAAAACGCCCGGACGAAGCCGGGCGTTTCTAGAAATTGCAGGAAACGCGATCAGTCGCGATAGGCGGCAGTGCCCGGTATGCTTTCGTAGGGCACCTTGAAAACCTTGTCGTCGAACTGCACGCCAGTCTTGACGTTGAACACCATGACCGAGGTGTCCTTGCCCTGATTGTCGGTGATCGTCCACTGACGCAGATCGTAGGTCTTCGGATCGAACATCATGGTAATCGTCGAATTGCCGAACACCGTGTTGTTGCCAAGCGCGATCGTCGTCAGATCGGACTCTTCCTTGACGTTCTTCACCGATCCGTCGTTCAGATTGATCTTCTGCGCGAGCAGCAGGCTGAGAGGCGTCTTGGACAGCGGATAGAGGTTCCAGGTCTTCAGCTTCAGGTTACCCACGGCAACGTTCCGGCCGTCAGCGATCACGCGGATCGGCGACGGGTCGTCGTAGTTGAAACGCAACTTGCCCGGCCGCTGGATGAAAAACTTGCCACCGGTCTGTTCACCGCGCGGTCCGAACTGCACGAACTCGCCCTGCATGGTGCCGACGCTGGAAAAGTGATCAGCAATCGCCTGAGCCGTCGACGAGCCTCCCGCAGCAGCCTGCGCGAAGACATTGACAGGCAGCGCCGCGGACGCAGCCACAAGCGCCATCGCGCCCAGCATATGGCGGCGCGTCAGCGAAAATCCTTCGAGGAAGGAAGCGGAGTTGTTCATCTAAGTCTCCTTTATGCGACCTGCTTGCTGCCGAAAGGCGGCGTCTTCATGGCGCAGACGCATAGGCTGCAACAGGTAACGTTTTCGAGGCGATCAGGTTTCCGTGAAGTTGTTGCCTCGAAAGATTTTTTTCGGCCTCTAGCGATCGAGTATATCACTTTCGGTCGGAACGAGAATCTCGCGCTTGCCGGCATGATTGGCCGGGCCGACGACACCTTCCTTTTCCATACGCTCGATCAGCGAAGCGGCGCGGTTATAACCGATGCCGAGGCGGCGCTGAATGTAGGAGGTCGAGGCCTTGCCGTCGCGAAGCACGACAGCCACAGCCTGATCATAGGGATCGTCGGAGTCGGCAAGATTGGAGGTGCCAGCCGGGCCGCCACCGTAATCGTCGTCTTCGTCGTCGTCAGCGGTGATCGCATCGAGATATTGCGGTGCGCCCTGGGTCTTCAGGAAGGACACGATCTCCTCGACTTCCATGTCGGCCACGAACGGACCGTGGACGCGCTGGATACGGCCGCCTCCGGCCATGTAGAGCATGTCGCCCATGCCGAGCAGCTGTTCCGCGCCCTGTTCGCCAAGAATCGTACGGCTGTCGATCTTCGACGTCACCTGGAAGGAAATACGGGTCGGGAAGTTCGCCTTGATCGTGCCGGTGATGACGTCGACCGACGGACGCTGCGTCGCCATGATCACGTGGATGCCGGCGGCACGCGCCATCTGCGCCAGGCGCTGGACGGCACCTTCGATGTCCTTGCCGGCAACCATCATCAGGTCGGCCATTTCGTCGATGATGACGACGATATAGGGCATCGGCTGCAGATCGAATTCTTCCGTCTCGTACATCGCCTCGCCAGTATGGCGATCGAAGCCGGTCTGCACGGTACGCGAAATCTGCTCGCCCTTAGCAAGCGCCTGCTCGACGCGGGCATTGAAGCCATCGATGTTGCGGACGCCGATCTTCGACATCTTCTTGTAGCGCTCTTCCATCTCGCGGACGGTCCACTTGAGCGCCACGACGGCCTTCTTCGGATCGGTCACGACAGGCGAGAGTAGATGCGGAATGCCGTCATAGACGGAGAGTTCCAGCATCTTCGGGTCGATCATGATCAGGCGGCACTGCTCCGGCGTCATGCGATAGAGCAGCGACAGGATCATCGTGTTGATGGCGACCGACTTACCAGAACCGGTAGTACCGGCAACGAGCAGATGCGGCATCTTCGCGAGGTCGGCGATGACGGCTTCGCCGCCGATGGTCTTGCCGAGCGCCATGGCAAGCTTCGCCTTGGATCCCTCGAAGTCGCGCGATGCGATGAGCTCGCGCAGATAAACAGTTTCGCGGGTCGAGTTCGGCAGCTCGATACCGATCGCGTTGCGGCCCGGAACGACAGCGACGCGGGCGGCTATCGCGCTCATCGAGCGGGCGATATCGTCGGCAAGGCCGATGACGCGCGAAGACTTGATGCCCGGTGCGGGCTCCAGTTCGTAGAGCGTCACGACGGGGCCGGGGCGGACATGGATGATTTCGCCCTTGACGCCGAAATCTTCAAGCACGCCTTCCAGCATGCGGGCATTCTGCTCCAGCGCATCGGCCGACAGCGAGGAATCACGCACGACATTCTTCGGCTCCGCCAGAAGATGCATTGGCGGCAACTGGAAACCTTCGGGGCGAATGAAGCTGCCCTGCGATTCGCGATCACCGCGAGCCCCGGGCTTGGGACGTGATGCGGCGGGCATGACCCGCGGTTCAGCCTTGCCACCATTGGAACGCGCCGGAGCGCGCATCATCCAACCGTCCTCCTCGTCGTCAGGCAGGATATCGGCGGGACGCGGCGGCATGTCGGCGTCGAAAGACCCATCGTCGTCATCATCGTCATCGTTGAGCGAGATCGACGGCGCGGAAACGACGCGGCGCTGCGAGCCGGCGCCCATCTCCATCGACGGATCCATGCGCTCGCCGCGGCCGGCAGGCGCCTTGGCGCGAACCGGTTCGTTGAGCTTGCCGAATTCGTCGTCGTTGAAATCGTAAGGCGATTCGAAATCGCTCTGGCGGCGCTTGCGCGGACCCATACCGAAGATGCGGCGCATGCGCGCCTGGCTCATGTACCAGGCATGCGTCAGCGCGCCGAAGGCAAGCCAGCCACCCTCGTCTTCGCCATCATCATCATCGGCTTCACCGACCGAGCGCGCCTTGGAAGGCGTCGCAGCAGCGTATTCTTCGGCGAAATCCTCGTCCTCTTCCGTGCGGCCGACGAGACCGGCGGCAAACAGCATCATCCAGACGGTCGGAATCGCGAAAACACAGCCGACGGCGGTTGCGAAGGTGCCGGTCGGGTAAGCGCCGACGAAAAGCGCCGGAAAACGCAGGATCATGTCACCGACGACACCGCCGATACCGTTCGGGATCGGCCAGGTGAGCGGCGGCGGGAAGCAGCCGACAACGGCCGAGGACAGCACCGATCCCAGCGCCCAGGCACCGCCGCGGGCTGGAATGCGGCTGATATGACGGCCGGAGATCAGGCAGAGTGCCCAGGCAACGACCGGCAGCAGGGCGATGACGCTGGCGAGGCCGAAGAACTGCATGGCGATATCGGCGAAGGCGGCGCCGCTATAGCCGAGCACGTTGGTCGGTGCATTGCCGGTGGCATAGGAATAGCTGGGATCGGCGACGTTCCAGGTCGCCAGCGCCGCGACGGCAAGCGCCAGAATCAGGAAGATCGCGAAGCCCAGAAGAGCCTGCGCCTGCCTGAACAGGAACCCCGAAAGGGAGAAACGGTCCGGCCGGCTATCGATCGCCGGCGACGTGCTTCTTGCCATGTAACCTACCCGTCCATTTGCTGCGGCGCGAATCGCCCTCGCGCCATTCACGCAGAATGCGTCCGCTCCACCTAATCAGAGGACGGTTAAAGCGATGTTAACCATGACGGGCAGGATCAGGCAGTCGAAAATAAAAGGGCCCGAACCTTGGAAGGTCCGGGCCAAAATGCGGTCTTGGCGTTTCGCCAGGCCGCGACGGGCTGTTCAGCGGCGCCCTTGTTACCAGGCGCCGCAATCTCTTGATTACGAGTGGTAGGCAGCTTCGCCGTGGGTTGCGAGGTCGAGACCTTCGCGTTCCGCTTCGACGGCAACACGCAGACCGACGATCAGATCGACGACCTTGTAGAGGATCGCCGAGCCGACGCCGCACCATACGATGGTGGTCGCGATGGCCGTGATCTGGGTCATGACCTGGCCGCCCATCGTCACGCCTTCTGCGTAACCGACGCCGCCGAGCGAAGCGCTGGCGAAGATGCCGGTGGCAACGGCACCGAACATGCCGCCGACGCCATGAACGCCGAATACGTCAGCGGTGTCGTCATAGCCGAACTTGTTCTTCACCACGGAAACGAAGAAGTAGCAAAGCGGCGAAACGATCAGACCCATGACGATCGCGCCCATCGGGCCGACGATGCCGGCAGCAGGCGTGATGGCAACGAGACCAGCGACCATACCGGAAGCGCCGCCGAGCATGGATGCCTTGCCGCGCGTCAGGCTTTCAACGAGAGCCCAGGAGATGACGGCAGCAGCGGTAGCAACGAAGGTGTTGACCGTTGCGAGCATGGCGCCGCCGGACGCTTCGAGGTTGGAGCCGGCGTTGAAGCCGAACCAGCCGAACCAGAGCATGGATGCACCGACCATGGTCAGCGTCATCGAATGCGGAGCCATCATGTCCTTGCCGTAGCCGGTACGCTTGCCGACCATGATCGCGCCAATCAGACCGGCAACGCCGGCGTTGATGTGAACGACAGTGCCGCCTGCGAAGTCGAGCGCGCCCATCTTGAAGAGCAGGCCGTTGGCGTCCCAGACCATGTGTGCGATCGGGAAGTAGACGAAGGTTGCCCAGAGTGCGCAGAAGAGAACGACGGCCGAGAACTTGATGCGTTCGGCAAAGGCGCCGACGATCAGGGCAGGGGTGATGGCTGCGAAGGTCATCTGGAACATCGCGAAGATGAATTCAGGAATGACGACGCCCTGCGAGAAGGTTGCGGCCGTCGAGTCCTTGGTGACGCCGGCCAGGAACATCTTTGCCGTGCCGCCCCAATACGGGCTTTCCGAGCCGCCGAAGGCGAAGGAGTAGCCGTAGATGACCCAGATGAGCATCAGCACCGCAGCAACCATCGTGCACTGCATGAGAACCGAGAGCATGTTCTTGGCGCGGACGAGACCGCCGTAGAACAGGGCCAGACCCGGCAGGATCATGAAGAGAACCAGCAGAGTGGAAATGAACATGAAGGCGGTGTCGCCCTTGTCAGCAACCGGGGCTGCAGCGGCGGCGGCCGGTGCGGCCGTCGTTGCCGCATCCTGTGCGAAAGCGACGACGGGCGCCAGAAGCGCAGCCGACGCAGCGCCGAGCCGCGCAAAAGTGTAGGAAAACTTCGAAATTGACATTGGTATGATGCTCCTTGCTCAGCGGTTCTTAGAGCGCTTCGGTATCGGTTTCGCCGGTGCGGATGCGGACGGCATGGTCGATCGAGTAGACAAAGATCTTGCCGTCGCCGATCTGGCCGGTCTTGGCCGACGACGCGATGGCTTCGACCGCCTTGTCGACGATCTCGGTGGCAACAGCGATTTCGATCTTGAGCTTCGGCAGGAAGCTGACCGCGTATTCGGTGCCGCGATAGATTTCGGTATGTCCCTTCTGGCGCCCGTAGCCCTTAACTTCGGTCACGGTCAGGCCTTGGATGCCGATCGCGGTGAGGGCTTCGCGCACCTCATCGAGCTTGAACGGCTTGATAATGGCCATCACAATTTTCATCTGGTTTCCCATCCTTCGTTATCCTCGGCACGGAGCCGACTCTCCTTGCCGCTGACGTTCACGACCAGCGACCGGGGATATACATTCAAGGGGCGTGCCAGATTCGAGGCGCTTTATAAGTTATTGAAAAGTAAAGACGATATTAGCGGATGCCAATTATGAGGCACTCTGCGGAGCAATTTCAGCTTAAAAAATACGCAAAAACGTAGACATGCACATTATTTATTCATCTGCCTTTTTCCGAATCAAACCCTCCTGGGCGACCGACGCAATCAGAACACCTGAGCGCGTGAACAGACTACCGCGCGTCAGCCCGCGCGCACCCGAGGCTGACGGGCTATCCTGGGTATAGAGCAGCCAATCATCCAGTTTGTCGGGCCTGTGGAACCACATCGAATGGTCGAGGCTTGCGACCTGCAGGGTCTGGTCGAAGATCGACGTGCCATGCGCATAAAGCGACGTATCGAGCAGCGTCATATCGGACAGATAGGCGAGCACCGCTGCCTGATAGAGCCTGTTGTCAGGCACCGGCCCAGTCGCGCGCACCCAGACATCCTGCCTGGGTTCCAGCTTGTCGCTGGAAAAGTAATGCTTGAGCGACACCGGCCTGATCTCGATCGGCCGCTCGCGCTCCCAGTATTTGCGAATGGCAGCGGGCGCGTGGGCCAGATACTGGTCCTTGATCTGCTGTTCGCCGAGCAGTTTTTCCGGCGGCGGCACGTCGGGCATCTGCGCCTGATGATCGAAACCCGGCTCCTCGATCTGGAACGAGCAAGACAGCGCGAAAATCGCCTTGCCATGCTGAATTGCAACGACGCGGCGGGTGTTGAAGCTCGAGCCGTCGCGGATGCGCTCGACCTGATAGATGATCGGCACCGAGGGATCACCGGGCCGCATGAAATAGGCATGCAGTGAATGAACCACCCGGCCGGTCTCGATGGTCCGTTGCGCCGCCATCAACGCCTGACCGATCACCTGCCCGCCAAAGATCCGCTGCCAGCCCACCTGCGGGCTGCGGCCACGGAAAATATCGATCTCGATCGGCTCGAGGTCGAGCGTCGCGAGAAGCGTGTCCATGGCGGTCGGCTTTGCCGCGGCTCCGGTCATTTGCTTGCCCCCGCAGTAGGAAGTAAAGGAACGATGATCTATATAGATCGCGATTGCATTCACAAGGCTAAGGAGTGAGCGATGCTTGATATGCTGGTTGTCGGCGGAGGCTATGTGGGCCTGTCCGCGGCTGTCGCGGTCAAGCAGGCCGCGCCGCATCTCAGCGTCACCGTGGTCGAGGCCGCCCCCGAGCACATCTGGCAGAAAGACCTGCGGGCGTCGGCCATCATCGCTGCTGCGGCGAAGATGCTGGAAGTCTTCGGCATCTGGGAGAACATCCACGCCGAGGCCCAGCCGATCACCAAGATGATCGTCACCGATTCGAAGACATCGGATCCGGTGCGCCCCGTTTTCCTGACCTTCGACGGCGAGATCGAGGAGGGCCGCCCCTTTGCCCACATGATCCCGAACGCCGTCATGGTGCGTGAATTGCGCGGCGTCTGCGAGCGCCTCGGCATCGAGATCCGCCATGGGCTCAGCGCGACGGGACTGAACAGCGGTGAAAACCACGCGACCGTCGAACTCTCCGATGGCAGCGCCATCGAGGCGCGGCTTGTGGTCGCCTGCGACGGCGTCCGCTCCAAGCTGCGCGACTTTGCCGGCATCAAGACCGTCAGCTGGGACTACGGCCAGTCCGGCATCGTCGCCACTGTCGAGCATGAGCGGCCGCACAACGGCTGCGCCGAAGAGCATTTCCTCCCCTCCGGCCCTTTCGCCATCCTGCCGCTCACCAACAACCGCTCGTCGCTCGTCTGGACCGAACGCACCAGCGATGCGAACCGGCTGGTTGCCGGTGACGACCTGATCTTCGAAGAGGAACTGGAGCGCCGCTTCGGCCACAAGCTCGGCGCTCTCAAGGTGATCGGTGCCAAGCGGGCCTTCCCGCTCGGCCTGACGCTGGCGCGTTCATTTGTTGCCTCGCGCATCGCACTTGCAGGCGATGCCGCCCACGGCATCCACCCGATATCGGGTCAGGGCCTCAATCTCGGTTTCAAGGATGTTGCAGCACTCGCCGAAACCGTCGTCGAAGCCGACCGTCTCGGCCTCGATATCGGCTCGATCAACATCCTGGAGCGTTACCAGACCTGGCGGCGCTTCGACACCTTCCGCATGGGTGTGACGACCGATGTGCTGAACCGGCTGTTCTCGAACGACGTGACGCCTATCCGCATCGCCCGCGACGTCGGTCTCGGCATCGTCGATCGCCTGCCGGGCTTGAAGTCGTTCTTCATCGGCCAGGCAGCGGGAACGACGGCGAAGGATAATCCGCGGCTACTGGCGGGCGAGGCGATCTAATCGTCAAGCCTGCGCGCCTCCGATACAAGCATGATCGGGATGCCGTCACGGATCGGATAGGCTAGTCGCGCCTTTTCGGAGACAAGCTCGTTGAGATCGCGGTCATAGCTGAGCCTGCCCTTGGTCAAGGGGCAGACGAGGAGCTCCAGGAGCTTCGGATCAACGCGGCTGAGTTTTTCGTCCATCTCTCAGGACTACTGCAAAACCGTATCGGAGTCACCGAAGACGCGCGCCAGCACGATCTCGGTAATTGCGATCAGCGTCTCGGCCCGGGTTTTAAGATCGGGCGCCTCGAGCAGCGCCTGCTTCTCGGCAGGGCCGAAAGGCGACATCATGGCGAGCGAATTGACGAGCGTCAGATTGCTGGCCCGCTCGACACTCTCCCAGTCAGCCTCCAGCTTGTTGGCATCGAGATAGGCGCGGAAGGCGGAAAGAAGAGCGGTGCGATCAACCGCATCCTCTTCGTCACGCGCGGACAGATCGGAAATGAACGGCGCAATCCGGAAGGTGCGGAACGGATCATGGCTCGCCTTTTCGCCGATCAACCTGAACCGGCAGATGCCGGTCAACGAAACGATATAGCGGCCATCGCCTGTTTCGGCGAAGGAGGTGATGCGGCCGAGGCAGCCGACAGGCGCCAGATTGCAATCCGGCATCTTCTCGTCACCATCGCCAAGTGCCGGCTGCACCATGCCGATCAGCCGGTTTCCGGCCATGGCGGCATCGAACATCGCCAGATAGCGCGGCTCAAAAACATTTAAGGGAAGCTGCCCGGTCGGCAGGAGGAGAGCGCCGGTCAGGGGGAAAACAGCGATCGTGTCCGGCAGATCACCGGGTTTCAAATATCTCGCATTCCCGACTTGCATGAAATTTCGTCCCGCATTCATACGGCAGGAAAAAATTGAGCCGCCTGCCACTCTCCTGAATGTGGTGCCCTTGCCTGAAAACACAAGAGCACCGGCATCAAGTTAGGAGAACAGCATCGCCGAAAGCTTCCGGCGTGCGGAAACGGTTGCCGGATCCTTGAAGCCCCAGACTTCGAAGAACTGCAGAAGCTGGCGGCGCGCGCCGTCGTCGTCGAAGGTGCGGTCCTTGCGCATGATGGTCAGGAGATGGTCCGCGGCTTCGTCGCGGCGGCCTTCGACGTTGCGGATCTTGGCAAGCTTCATGCGCGCTTCATGATCGTCAGCATTGGCTGAAAGCTGCTGTTCAAGCGCAAAGGGATCGCCAAGCTTGCGGGCTTCCTCGATCTGGTCGAGCTTCTTGAGGACGGCCTGAATGGCAGCATCCTTCGAAAGCTCTTCCGGCAGATCGGTCAGGGCCTCGCGGGCGCGCTCATGCTGGTTGGCAGCGATCATGCATTCCGCCATGCCGGCGAGCGCCTTGGCGTTCTCCGGATCGGCCTGCATGACGGCGCCGTAAAGCTGGGCCGCTCCATTGATATCGCCGGTAGCCAGAAGTCCGGCCGCCTCTTCGAGAACAGATTCAATCTCCGCTGCCTGATCGGCACCTGCCGGACCGGCGAGGCGATCGATGAACTGGCGAACCTGGCTTTCCGGTACGGCACCCATGAAGCCGTCAGCCGGACGGCCATCGACGAAGGCGATGACAGCAGGAATGGACTGGATGCCCAACTGACCGGCGATCGACGGATGATCGTCTATGTTCATCTTCACCAGCTTGACGCGGCCCTGGGCCTCGTTGACGACCTTTTCGAGCACCGGTGTCAGCTGCTTGCACGGACCACACCACGGCGCCCAGAAATCGACGAGAACCGGCTGATTGCGCGAATCCTCGATGACGTCCTTGGTGAAGTTTGCCGTCGTCGTGTCCTTGATGTGGCTACCGGCTGCGGCAGGCGCCGCCGCAGGCTGCTGCGCGCCGCCATAGGTCGCCGTTGTCGACATCGTGCCGTAGGACGTGCTGTAGGGGTTGTCGTTGCCGCTCATAGGTATCTCCCGCCACGCCGGTCGTGCCCGGCCTTTTTTCTAGCGTTAAAATCGTATGTCAGGCCGTGACTTTCAAGACAAGCGGCTTGTGACCCGTCGCTTCCATGAAACGGATCAGATCGGCGCTTGATATAGAGGTCGTCGCGCCATTCGACAGTGGATGGCAGTTGATGATCTCATCCTTCATTAGATCCGCATCGAGAACGAAGGTGACGTTATGACCGGTGTCGTTGATGGCGCCGAAGGCCGTGACCGCGCCGGGAATGACGCCGAGATACTCCATCAGCTTCTCGGGCTTGCCGAAGGAGACCTTGCTCGCGGCACCGATCAGCGTGTGCACCGTCTTCAGATCGACCGAGGCATGCTCCTCGACGGTCAGCAGGAAGAACTGGTCCTTCTTGTCCTTCACGAAAAGATTCTTCGTGTGCCCGCCCGGAATTTCATCGCGCAAGGCTACCGACTCGGCAACGGTGAACACCGGCGCATGGTCCTTGGTGGCGTGTTTGATACCGAGGCTGTCCAGAAAGGCGAAAAGCTCATCACGGGTCTTCGGATTGGCATCGGTCATCGCGGCATCCTGATAAAAATTGCGGGCAGGCGCTTTGATTAAGTCCGGGGGCTGCGTTTTGCAATGCGCGGGATCGACGCTTTCTCGCAGATTTGCGGCGCTTTCTAAAGCCATATCAACGGCTTGAAATTTTTCTTCGGCTTTCCGTCATTTCCCTGTTGCATTTGAAAATCGTTTGGGCGATATAGCGCCCGTCGCCGCAAGGTGGCACCCACGGTCCTCAAAACTACCACAGGCCGACGGGATAATGAGCGGGTGTAGCTCAGTGGTAGAGCACAACCTTGCCAAGGTTGGGGTCGAGGGTTCGAACCCCTTCGCCCGCTCCAGTTTTCCCAAGCTTATAAATTTATCGACATAAGACGGTCCTCTGGAATCGTTCTTGGCTTGCATCGCTCGCATACAGCCTCAATCTGGCACGCCTCAGCCATGAAGTCGATGAATAACGTGCCCAGACAACATTACGTGATTTGAAATTGAACAGATTACCAGATTGTAAGATGCGCCTTTAAGCACGAAGATTTACACTCCAGATGGAGCTACATATTGCCGGTGGCAGGCAGTGCCACGGCTCGACAATACTGCGATAGTTCCATTAATGTCTATAACTCTAGAGGTTTATGTTATGGATGGATACAAAGTCGCCCCGGTCTTATTTGCCGTCACGGCCATTCTATCTTCTGCCCCTGCAAATGCAGGCGGGTTGAATTCCGGATCCAGCTCTGCTGCGGCAGATCACTATCAAGATGAATCTGATGGCATGGCGCAGGATTTGCCAATGAGCATATCGGGCCATACGGTCTCCACGGTGCGGGTGTCGAAACCCACCATCTCCCACAACTATGGCGCTTGTTCTGCCTATGACAAAGCAAGAACTCAGCTCGGCCGATCCGATGACCGTACCGATGCCGCTATCGCTTGTGGCAATCGACAAGGTTAACGTGCCAAGCGGGAACCCAGCGGCCTAGTGTCTCGTAGCATATCTCATGAAGATATGAAGGAAGCCCGCAACAGCAGAGTTTTAAGGATTTTATCGGCAGACGGACGTTCGCCTGCCGGTTTCGTACAATGCTTTCCATTTTTCGGCGCCCCGCGCTAGGCATTACCACCTAAGCTAAGCCTTTCTATACCTCGTTTGTTGCCCTGCAGCATCTCTTGGTCACTCCCCCTTTTTCTTGCCGTTTATCTCCTCTAGGTTCCCTCTATCCGATAGGGCAACAAAGGTGGTGCATGGCAGGTGAAACTGTTCTCGTGGTCGGCGGAGCCGGCTATATCGGCTCGCATACGTGCCTCGATCTGGCGAACAAGGGTTACAAGCCCGTCGTCTTCGACAATTTCTCGAATGGTCATCGGGAATTCGTCAAATGGGGACCAGCCGAGGAAGGCGATATTCGCGACCGGGCCCGGCTCGACGAGGTGCTGGCGAAGCACAAGCCTTCTGCGATCCTGCATTTCGCGGCGCTGATCGAGGTCGGCGAATCCGTCAAGGATCCCGTTGCCTTCTATGACAACAACGTGGTCGGGACGCTGACGCTGCTATCGGCGGCGCAGGCAGCCGGAATCAATGCCTTCGTGTTTTCCTCGACCTGCGCGACCTATGGTCTGCCGCAGAGCGTGCCGCTCGACGAACAGCACCGGCAGGTGCCGATCAATCCCTACGGGCGGACGAAACATATTGTCGAGCAGGTGCTGGCAGATTACGACCAATACAAGGGCCTGCGTTCGGTGATCCTCCGTTACTTCAATGCTGCCGGAGCCGATTTCGAAGGCCGGATCGGCGAATGGCATGATCCGGAAACGCATGCGATCCCGCTGGCGATCGATGCCGCGCTCGGCCGCCGCCAGGGCTTCAAGGTGTTCGGCAGCGACTACGAGACGCGCGACGGCACCTGCGTGCGCGACTATATTCACGTGCTGGATCTCGCCGACGCTCATGTGCGCGCGGTCGAATACCTGCTACGCGGCGGTGATTCCGTGGCGCTCAACCTCGGCACCGGCACTGGCACGACGGTGAAGGAATTGCTCGGGGCGATCGAAGACGTCTCGAACCGGCCGTTCCCGGTCGAATATATCGGCCGTCGCGAGGGCGATTCGCACACGCTGGTTGCCAATAACGACAAGGCCCGCGATGTTCTAGGCTGGGTGCCGCAATATGATCTGTCGCAGATCATCAGCTCGGCCTGGAGTTGGCATTCGCGTACCAACCAGCACTGAGGCAGGCCTTGGACAAGCGCCCGAATGTTCTCCTGATCACCGCGGATCAATGGCGCGGTGATTGCCTCTCTGCCGTCGGTCACCAGTCGATCAGGACGCCCGGTGTCGATGCCCTTGCCCGCGAAGGCGTGCTTTTCCGCAACCACTATGCCGGAGCGGCGCCGTGTTCGCCGGCACGGGCGACACTCTATACCGGGCTTTATCAGATGAACCATCGGGTCTGCCGGAACGGTTCGCCGCTCGACCGGCGCTTCGACAATCTGGCGCTGATGGCGCGCCGGGCGGGCTACGATCCGACGCTGTTCGGCTATACCGACACTGCGCCGGATCCCCGCCCACTCGATGACGGCGATCCGCATCTGACGAGCTATGAAGGGCTGCTGCCGGGTTTCACGGCGCGTCAGCTGCTGCCGGAGCATGAGAGGCAGTGGCTGTCCTGGCTTCGTTCGCGCGGGCATGCCGGGGCGGTCAGCCGCGATATCCATATTCCGCTTGGAGCGCAGGCAGGAGAAATATCGGCCGGCAGTCCGGCCTATTCGAAAGACGAGACGCAGACGGCTTTTCTAGCGGGTGAATTCATTCGCTGGCTGGGCGAACAGGAAAACCCATGGTTTGCGCATGTCTCCTTTCTGCGTCCGCATCCGCCGTTTTCGGTGCCGGAGCCCTATGGGGCAATGTTCCATCCCAGCGACGGACCGGCCTTCGCGCGCGCCTCTTCCGCTGACGCGGAGATGGAAGCGCATCCCTATCTCGCCTACGCAATGCCGAGGAGCGGCAAAAGCAGCTTCATCCATGGCGCCGAAGGCCCGGTCAACGATTGGAACGCCGAAGATTTCGCGGCGATCCGGGCGATCTATTATGGGATGATCGCCGAGGTGGATGCGCAGCTCGGGCGGATATGGCAGGCGCTGAAGGATGCCGGAGCCTGGGACGACACGATCATCATCTTCACCTCTGATCATGCAGAGATGATGGGCGATCACTGGATGCTCGGAAAAGGCGGCGTCTTCGACGGTAGCTACCACATTCCGCTCGTCATCCGCGATCCGCGCGTGAGCCATGAAGGCACCAGCGTCAGCCAGTTCACCAGTGCCGCCGATATCTTCCCGACGCTGTGCGAAACGCTTGGCACGAGCGCGCGGAACGGAGTCGATGGCCGTTCACTGCGCTCGCTTGTCGATGGCACGGGTACGAGTCAGTGGCGGGATGCAGCCTTCTGGGAGTTCGACTTCCGCGAGATTGCCAGCGGTGATGCCGAGGCGCATTTCGGGCTGAAGCCCAATCAATGCAATCTCGCCGTCATCCGCGACGAGCAGTTCAAATATGTGCACTTCTCGGCGCTGCCGCCGCTGCTCTTCGATCTCCAGGCCGACCCGATGGAACTGCACAACCTTGCCGCCGATCCCGCGCATGCAGGAACGCGGCTTGCCTATGCGGAGAAGCTGCTGGCGCTGCGTGCGCGTCATCTCGATCAGACGCTGGCCTATACCGAACTGACGGAAAAAGGGCCGGTGTCCTACCGGCCCTGAGAAGCTCAGCCGAGATTGCCGAGATAGTCCATCTTGCCGACCGGGGCGCCCTGGTTGCGCAGGATCGCGTGGGCCATGCCGATGTGGAAATAGAAGTTCGGCAGCACGAACGTCGCCAGATAGTCTTCGCCGCTCAGCGTAACAGTCTTGCCGCCCACCTGGCGGGTAACCTCGGCTTTGTCGGAGCCCTCAAGCAGTTCGGGGGTAACAGTTGCAAGGTAGGCTTCAGCCTTTGCCAGGCGTTCGCGCAGTTCGGCGACCGTGGTTTCGTTATCTTCGAATTTCGGTGCGTCGGTCGAGGTCAGGCGGGTAATCGCGAACTTCGCGGTGTCGGTGGCGCGCTGAAACTGGCCGGCGAGCGAGAGCATGTCAGGCGCCAGTCTGGCGTTCACCAAGATGCTGGAATCGATCCCCTTTTCCTTCGCGTAGGCCTCTGCCTTGTCGAGATAGGCAGCAAGCGTCTTCAAACCGCGCTGAAAGACCGGAACCGTCAGCCGGTACATGGAAACAGACATTGAAATCTCCTTTGGGCAATGAGTTCAGCGAGCTGCTGAGGGCGCTTATCTAGGCGCGCCTGATGACGATTGCATCGTCGCGGTCTGCGCCGGTCTTACTTTTTTTGGCGAGGCGCGTGTCGCCGTTGCTTTAAAAAGAGTTGACGCAACGTCCGGAAAATGGAATGAATATTCCGTCGGACAAATTTTACGGTTTGTTTGTTCCGTTTTGACGGAGCCGCCTCACGGGAGTGGCGGTACATTGGAGTTACGGCTTTTGGGCTGGGCCCGAAGCTCCGGCGTGAGGAGGGTGCTGCCGGACACCGCTTTGTGGAGGAAATAAAATGAGAAAGTTTATCCTGGGCACTGCGATGGCGCTTGTCATGTCGACGGCCGCGCACGCACAAACCGTCGGCGTCTCGATGGCGCTGTTCGACGACAACTTCCTGACGGTTCTGCGCAACGGTATGCAGGACTACGCCAAGACGCTCGACGGCGTCACGCTGCAGGTGGAAGACGCGCAGAACGACGTCGCCAAGCAGCAGAGCCAGATCCAGAACTTCATCGCCTCCAAGGTCGATGCGATCATCGTCAACCCCGTCGATACGGATGCGACGGCTGCGATGTCGAAGCTTGCTGCCGATGCCGGCATTCCGCTGGTTTACGTCAACCGCGAGCCGGTCAATGTCGACACGCTGCCTGACAACCAGGCCTTCGTTGCATCCAACGAGCTGGAATCCGGCACGCTGGAAACCAAGGAAGTTTGCCGCCTTCTCGGTGGCAAGGGCAAGGCCGTCGTCATGATGGGTGAGCTTTCCAACCAGGCCGCCCGCATGCGCACCAAGGACGTCCATGACGTCATCGCGACCGACGAGTGCAAGGGCATCGAAATCGTTGAAGAGCAGACCGCCAACTGGTCCCGTACGCAGGGTTCGGACCTGATGACCAACTGGCTGTCCAGCGGTCTCGAATTCAATGCCGTCATTTCCAACAACGACGAAATGGCGATCGGCGCGATCCAGGCTCTCAAGGCTGCCGGCAAGGATATGAAGGACTACGTAGTCGGCGGCGTTGACGCCACGCAGGACGCGCTGGCTGCGATGCAGGCAGGTGATCTCGACGTCACCGTGTTCCAGGACGCCGCCGGTCAGGGCAAGGGCTCGCTCGACGCAGCCCTGAAGCTCGCCAAGGGCGAAAAGATCGACAAGAAGGTCTACATCCCCTTCCAGCTTGTGACGCCTGAAAACGTCAAGGACTTCGTCTCCAAGAACTAAGACGACTGTCGTGGATGCGGGCGCTTTGCCCGCATCCAACCTCTCTGCCGTATCCGGAGAAATGAAGATGGCTGTGAGCCCGTCCACCATGGCTGCCGTGCGCGCCAGCGGGGCCGTTCCGAATGCGGAATACCTGCTGAGCGCCGAAGGCGTGCGCAAGGAGTTTCCAGGCGTCGTGGCGCTTGATGATGTGCAGTTCCGCCTGAAGCGCGGCTCCGTCCATGCCCTGATGGGCGAGAACGGCGCCGGTAAATCCACCCTTATGAAGATCCTCGCCGGCATCTATACGCCCGACAAGGGCGAGGTACGGCTGAAGGGCGTCGATATCCAGCTGAAGTCGCCGCTCGACGCGCTGGAAAACGGGATCGCCATGATCCATCAGGAACTGAACCTGATGCCGTTCATGACTGTCGCCGAAAATATCTGGATCCGCCGCGAGCCGAAGAACCGGTTCGGCTTCGTCGATCATCGCGAGATGTACCGGCTAACCAGCGATCTGTTCAAGCGGCTCAATATCGACCTCGATCCCGAGATCGAAGTGCGCCACCTCTCCGTCGCCAGCCGGCAGATGGTCGAGATCGCCAAGGCGGTCTCCTACAATTCCGACGTCCTGATCATGGACGAACCGACATCGGCGCTGACCGAGCGCGAGGTTGCGCATCTCTTTCAGATCATCCGTGATCTGCGCGCCCAGGGCATCGGCATCGTCTATATTACCCACAAGATGAACGAGCTCTTCGAGATCGCCGATGAATTCTCGGTGTTCCGCGACGGCAAGTATATCGGCACGCATGCATCGACCGATGTGACGCGCGACGACATCATCCGCATGATGGTCGGCCGCGAGATCACCCAGATGTTCCCGAAGGAAGAGGTCCCGATCGGCGACGTCGTGCTGTCGGTCAAGAACCTGACGCTGAAGCGTGTCTTCCATGACGTCTCCTTCGACCTGCGCGCAGGCGAAATTCTCGGCGTCGCCGGTCTCGTCGGTTCGGGGCGCTCCAACGTTGCCGAAACGCTGTTTGGCGTCACGCCGGCAAGCTCCGGCACGATCGAACTGTTCGGCAAGACCGTGCAGATCAGCTCGCCGACCGTGGCGATCCAGAACGGCATGGCCTTCCTGACGGAAGACCGCAAGGATACAGGCTGTCTGCTCATTCTCGACGTGCTCGAGAACATGCAGGTCGCCGTTCTGCACGACCAGTTCGTCAAGGGTGGTTTCGTCCAGGAGCGCGCGATCGAGGCGACCTGCGAGGAGATGGCGCGCAAGCTTCGCGTCAAGACCCCGAACCTCAACGAACGGGTCGAAAACCTTTCAGGCGGCAATCAGCAGAAGGTTCTGATCGGCCGCTGGCTGCTGACCAATCCGAAGATCCTCATCCTGGATGAGCCGACGCGCGGTATCGACGTCGGCGCCAAGGCGGAGATCCACCGGCTGGTCACGGAAATGGCGCGCACCGGCGTGGCGGTGATCATGATATCATCGGAAATGCCCGAGGTGCTCGGCATGAGCGATCGCGTCATGGTCATGCATGAAGGACGTGTGACCGGATTCCTCAATCGCGACGAAGCAACACAGGTGAAGGTTATGGAGCTTGCCGCGCAGTGATCGCGCCGCCGCTCCAGCCATCAAGGGAGGTTTGACATGAACACAGAGGCAGCCGAGGGCCAGGCCCCGCTCGTCACACGGACGCGCCGTCACCGCGTCCCGCCGGAACTCAGCATCTTCCTGGTGCTGATCGGCATCGCACTCGTCTATGAAATCCTTGGCTGGATTTTCGTCGGACAGAGCTTCCTGATGAATCCGCAACGCCTGACGATCATGATCCTTCAGGTGTCGGTGATCGGCATCATCGCGGTGGGCGTGACACAGGTCATCATCACCGGCGGCATCGACCTGTCGTCGGGATCGGTCGTCGGCATGACGGCGATGATTGCGGCGAGTTTCGCCCAGGCATCGACCTGGCCGCGCGCACTCTATCCTGGTCTGACCGACCTGCCCTTCTTCATTCCGATCGGTGTCGGTCTGCTCATCGGCCTGGCGGCCGGCTTTATCAACGGGCAGCTGATCACCCGCACCAAGATACCGCCCTTTATCGCCACGCTCGGCATGATGGTGTCGGCGCGCGGCATCTCGAAGTGGTACACGAAGGGCCAGCCGGTTTCCGGCCTGACCGACCAGTTCAACTTCATCGGCACTGGCATCTGGCCTGTGATCGTCTTCCTCGTCGTCGCGCTGATCTTCCACGTTGCGCTCCGCTACACCCGCTATGGCAAGTTCACCTATGCGATCGGCGCCAACATGCAGGCGGCCCGCGTTTCCGGTATCAATATCGAAGCGCACCTCATCAAGGTCTATGCGATCGCCGGTCTTCTTGCGGGTCTTGCTGGCGTCGTCACCGCAGCCCGCGCCCAGACGGCGCAGGCCGGCATGGGCGTGATGTACGAACTCGATGCGATCGCCGCGGCCGTCATTGGCGGCACGTCGCTGACCGGCGGTGTCGGGCGCATCACCGGCACCGTGATCGGCACCGTCATTCTCGGGGTGATGACGTCAGGGTTCACCTTCCTCAGGGTGGACGCCTACTACCAGGAGATCGTGAAGGGCGTGATCATCGTCGCCGCCGTCGTCGTCGACGTCTACAGGCAAAAGAAACGCGCCAAGCACTGAAACATGAAAAAATGACGGGGCCTCAGGGCCCCGTTTTCATGTTCGCGGCCCGTTTCGGCAGCACCGCAAATTTCTAAAAAAGGGGCTGGTCTATTTCTCCATCCTTTCTATTGTTGTCGCTTGATATTTGCCCGGAAGGGTAGAGCAGGAAGACAGATGCAGCTCGTATTTGATGGCCACAACGACGTTCTCCTCAGGCTTTGGACACATGAAAGGGATGGCAGCGATCCGGTTGCCGAATTTCTGAACGGAACGACGCAAGGCCATATCGACGCGCCGCGCGCCCGTCAGGGCGGCCTCGCCGGCGGGCTCTGCGCCATCTACATTCCCTCGGGCGATCTCGTCTTCGCCGACCCGGACGAGGACGGACATTACGAGACCCCGCTCGCCGCCCCACTCGACCGTCTTCCGTCGCTTGGCATCGCGACCGAGATGGCGGCGATCGCGCTTCGCTTGCATACGGCCGGTGCCTGGCGGCTGTGCCGCAGCGTCAAGGATATCCGCAAGGCGATGGCCGAAGGCGTCTTTGCGGCCGTCATGCATATGGAAGGCTGCGAGGCGATCGGCGCCGATCTGGCGGCGCTCGAAGTTTTCCACGCGGCCGGTCTTCGCTCGCTCGGCCCCGTCTGGAGCCGCCACAACGTCTTCGGGCATGGCGTTCCCTTCGCGTTCCCGAAGAATCCGGATACTGCATCCGGCTTGACCGATGCCGGCTTCGAACTGGTGCGCGAGTGCAATCGCCTCGGCATCATGATCGACCTCTCGCATATCACTGAAAAGGGCTTCTGGGATGTCGCCAAGACCAGCGACCAGCCGCTAGTAGCCACCCATTCCAACGCGCATGCCCTGACGCCGGTGGCGCGTAACCTTACCGACAAGCAGCTCGATGCCATCAAGGAATGCAACGGGCTCGTCGGCCTGAACTACGCAACCGCGATGCTTCGCGCCGACGGCCGCTCGGATGGCGAGACCCCGCTCTCCGACATGATCCGCCACGTCAACCACCTCGTCGACCGCGTCGGCATCGATTGCGTCGCGCTTGGATCCGACTTCGACGGGGCGACGATTCCCGACGAAATCGGCGATGCTGCTGGCAACCAGAAGCTGATTGCCGCTCTCCGGGACAGTGGATATGGTGACAGCGATCTCAAGAAACTTGCCAGCGAGAACTGGCTGAGAATCCTGGCTTCGGCGTGGAGGGAGAAGGACGTCCAGGCCTGAAAACTGCTTTGTAATCAATCAAGAACAGGGGAACAGAACCAATGATGATTACCAAAATCAACCGCAGCTTCCGCGCACTTTCCGCCGGTGCCGCTCTCTCGCTTCTCATGATGGCTGCACCCGCAGCCTTCGCTGAAACGCCGAAGGATACGCTGGTCGAAGGCTTCGCGATCGACGACATCATCAGCATGGATCCGGGCGAGGCATTCGAACTATCGACCGCCGAAGTCACCAGCAACACCTACAGCCTGCTGGTTCGCCTCGACATGGCAGATACGTCGAAGGTGAAGGGCGATCTCGCCGAAAGCTGGACCGTTTCCGATGACGGCCTCACCTATACGTTCAAGCTGAAGCCGGATCTGAAATTCGCCTCCGGCAACCCTGTCACCGCCGAAGACGTTGCCTGGTCCTTCGAACGCGCCGTCAAGCTCGACAAGAGCCCGGCCTTCATCCTCACACAGTTCGGCCTGACCGGCGACAACGTCGCCGAAAAGGCGAAGGCTACCGACCCGAACACCTTCGTCTTCACCGTCGACAAGGCCTATGCGCCGAGCTTCGTCCTGAACTGCCTGACGGCGACCGTCGCCTCGGTGGTCGACAAGAAGCTGGTCATGGACCATGTGAAGCCCGTGACCGTGGATGCGGACCACAAGTATGACAACGATTTCGGCAATGAATGGCTAAAGACCGGTTATGCCGGCTCTGGCGCCTTCAAGCTGCGCGAGTGGCGCGCAAACGAAGTCGTCGTCATGGAGCGCAACGACAACTATTACGGCGACAAGCCGAAGCTGAACCGCGTCATCTACCGCTATATGAAGGAAAGCTCGGCGCAGCGTCTCGCTCTTGAAGCCGGCGATATCGATATCGCCCGCAACCTCGAGCCGGGCGATCTCGACGCCGTGGCGAAGAATGCCGATCTGGCGACGACCGATGCGCCGAAGAGCACGATCTATTACGTCAGCCTCAACCTGAAGAACGAGAACCTGAAGAAGCCGGAAGTTCAGCAGGCCTTCAAGTATCTCGTCGACTATGATGCAATCGGCGCGACGCTGATCAAGGGCATCGGCGAAGTCCACCAGACCTTCCTGCCGAAGGGCCAGCTTGGCGCTCTCGACGAGAACCCGTTCAAGCTCGACGTTGCCAAGGCGAAGGAACTGCTCGCCAAGGCCGGCCTGAAGGACGGCTTCTCCGTCACCATGGATGTGCGCAACACGCAGCCGGTCACAGGTATTGCCGAATCCATGCAGCAGACGCTTGCGCAGGCGGGCGTGAAGCTGGAGATCATCCCGGGCGACGGCAAGCAGACGCTGACCAAGTATCGTGCCCGCACGCACGACATCTATATCGGCCAGTGGGGCTCTGATTATTTCGACCCGAACTCCAACGCCGATACTTTCACGTCGAACCCGGACAATTCCGACGCCGGCACCAACAAGACGCTCGCCTGGCGCAACACGTTCGAAGCGCCCGAGCTCGACAAGGAAGCAAAGGCCGCCCTGCTCGAGCGTGACGGAGCCAAGCGCGCCGCCATGTACCAGGACATCCAGAAGAAATACCTGGAAAACAGCCCCTTCGTCTTCATCTTCCAGCAGATCGAAGTGGCCGGCTATCGCAAGAGCCTGAAGGACTTCAAACTCGGCCCGAGCTTCGACACCAACTATGTCGGTCCGATTGCCAAGGAATAGTCCGGTAGGATTGGTTCGTTGAGCATTACCGAAACCAAGACGGAGGCGCGGCCCGCGAAGGGCCGTGCCATTCCGCTTGCCAAGGCGATCGGGCGTTTCCTGATTGCCGCGGTCACCACCTATCTCGGCCTCTTGGCCGTCACCTTCTTCATCGGCCGCGTCGTGCCGATCGATCCGGTTCTCGCCATTCTCGGCGACCGGGCACCGACCCATGTCGTCGAGCGCGTGCGCCGCGAGATGGGCTTCGACCTGCCGCTCTACGAGCAGTTCTATATCTATCTCAAAGGGATACTGTCCGGCGATTTCGGCAATTCGGTCCTGACCACGAACCCTGTGATGACCGATATCCGCCGCGCCTTTCCGGCGACGATCGAGCTCGCGACCTGCGGCACGATCATCGGCGCCGTCATCGGCATTCCGCTCGGCGTTCTCGCCGCCGTCCGCCGCGGCAGCCTTGCCGACCAGGTGGTGCGCGTCATCGGCCTCGTCGGCTATTCGGTACCGATCTTCTGGCTGGCGCTGATATCGCTGGTCATCTTCTATGCGAAGCTTCGCTGGGTGGCCTTCCCCGGCCGTATCGACATCGTCTTCGAATATACGTTCAAGCCAATCACCGGCTTCTATCTGCTCGACAGCGCCTGGCAGGGCCAGTGGGACGTTTTCTACGACGTCTTCCGCCACATCGTCCTGCCGGCATCGCTGCTCGGCTATTTCTCGCTCGCCTATATCAGCCGCATGACGCGCAGCTTCATGCTGAACGAGCTCAGCCAGGAATATATCGTCGCGGCGCGTGCCAAGGGCCTGTCGGAAACGCGGGTGATCTGGGGCCATGCGCTGCGCAACGCCGCCGTGCCACTGGTGACCGTGATTGCGCTTTCCTATGCCGGCCTGCTGGAGGGATCGGTGCTGACGGAGACGGTGTTCTCCTGGCCCGGCATCGGCCTTTACATCACCAATTCGCTGCAGAGCGCCGACATGAACGCCGTGCTCGGTGGCACGATCGTCATCGGCACCGTCTTCATCGGCATCAACCTTCTGTCCGATCTTCTCTATCGGACACTCGATCCAAGGACGCGAAGCCGATGACGGTTCCGGTCAACCAGACACGTCCAATGAGCCGCCGCGAATGGCTGCTTTCCGATCGTCCGCAATCGCGCATGCAGGCACGTCTCGGGCGTGCCTATGTCACTTGGCGGCAATTCACGGCAAACAGGCTAGCCGTCGTCGGCCTCGCGATCATCATCGCCTTGCTTTTCATCGCTGCCTTCGCCGATTTGCTCGCCACGCATTCGCCCGTAATTGGCGACCTCAAGAACGCGCGGCTGCTGCCGCCCGGCAGTGCAGGCTACCTGCTCGGCACCGACGATCAGGGACGGGATATCTATTCGCGCCTGATCTATGGCTCGCGTCTCACGCTCTTCGTCGTGGTTCTCGTCGCCATCATCTCGGCGCCGATCGGGCTGATCGTCGGTACGGTCTCCGGCTATGCCGGTGGCTGGGTCGATGCGACGCTGATGCGGATCACCGATATCTTCCTCGCCTTCCCGAAGCTGGTTCTGGCGCTCGCCTTCGTCGCAGCCCTCGGCCCAGGCATCCAGAACGCGGTCATCGCGATCGCCATCACCTCCTGGCCGCCCTATGCCCGTATCGCCCGAGCGGAAACGTTGACGGTGCGGCGCTCGGACTATATCTCGGCGGTGAAGCTGATGGGCGCCTCGCCTATTCGCATCATCATCCGCCATGTCATGCCGCTCTGCATTTCGTCGCTGATCGTGCGCGTGACCCTCGATATGGCGGGCATCATCCTGACGGCTGCCGGCCTCGGCTTCCTCGGCCTCGGCGCCCAGCCGCCGCTGCCTGAATGGGGTGCGATGATCGCCTCGGGCCGCCGCTTCATTCTCGACCAGTGGTGGGTTGCCGCCATGCCCGGGATCGCCATTCTGATCGTCAGCCTCGGCTTCAACCTGCTCGGTGACGGCCTGCGCGATGCACTCGATCCGAAGGAGAGCGGCCAATGACCGAACTTCTCGACGTCAGGAATCTGCGCGTCAGCTATCCGACCCGCACCGGCGTGATCGAGGCAGTGCGCGGCGTCTCGTTCACGCTCGGCAAGGAGCGCCTCGGGATTGTCGGCGAATCCGGTTCCGGCAAGTCTCAGACGGGCCGGGCGATCATGGGTCTCACGCCGAAACACGCCATCGTCAACGCCGACACGCTCAACTTCAACGGCATCGATCTGCTGAGTGCTTCAGCCAAGCAGCGGCGCCTGCTGCGCGGCAAGCGGATAGCCATGGTGCTGCAGGATCCGAAATATTCGCTCGATCCGGTCATGTCGATCGGCCGGCAGATCTGCGAGACGCTGCAGACCCATGAGAAGGTCGGGCGCTCGGAAGCCAGGGAGCGGGCGCTCGCCATGCTGGAGGCAGTGCAGATCCGTGATCCCAAGCGCGTCTTCGATCTCTATCCGCACGAAGTCTCGGGCGGCATGGGCCAGCGCGCGATGATCGCGATGATGCTGATCGCCGGACCCGAGCTGTTGATCGCCGACGAGCCGACCTCGGCACTCGACGTCACCGTTCAGCTCGACGTGCTGAAAATCATGGACAAGCTGGTCTCCGAGCGTGGCATGGGCCTGATCTTCGTGTCGCATGACCTGCGCCTCGTCTCCTCCTTCTGCGACCGCGTCATCGTCATGTATGCGGGCAAGATCGTCGAGGAGCTGAAGGCATCGGAGCTGAAGAACGCGCAGCATCCCTATACGCAGGGTCTGTTGAGCTGCATGCCGCAGATCGGCGAGGATCGCCATCCGCTACCGGTTCTCGACCGCAAGCCGGAGTGGGCCGCATGAGTGCTGCGCTTTCCGTCGAAAAACTCGGCGTCGTCTATGACGATTTCCATGCGCTGAAGGACGTCAGCATCGCGGTAGAGACCGGGGAGTCCTTCGGCCTGGTCGGTGAATCCGGATCGGGCAAGTCGACGCTGTTGCGCGCCGTTGCCGGGCTCGCGCCCGTCAGCGCCGGCACGATCCGCATCCACGGCGAGGCACTGCACGGCACAAAGCGCAGCAAGGCGTTCTATCGCAGCGTCCAGATGGTGTTTCAGGACCCCTATGGCTCGCTTCACCCGCGCCAGACGATCGATCGCCTGCTGCTCGAGCCGCTCGCCATCCACGGCATCGGCGACAGCGAAAGGCGTATCGAGCGGGCGCTCGACGAGGTCGGCCTCGGAGACGGCTTCCGCTTCCGCTACCCGCATCAGCTTTCCGGCGGCCAGCGGCAACGTGTGGCCATCGCCCGGGCGCTGATCGTCGAGCCCTCGGTACTGCTGCTCGATGAGCCGACCTCGGCGCTCGACGCCTCGGTGCAGGCCGAAGTCCTCAATCTGCTCGAGCAGATCCGCCGCGACAGAAAGCTCACATTCGTGATGGTCAGCCATGATCTCGGCGTCGTCACGCATATGTGCGAAAGGCTTGCGGTCATGCGTGGTGGGGCCGTTGTCGAGCGCTTGAGTTCGGCTCAACTCGCCCGGGCCGATGTGCAGGAACAATACACCCGCAATCTGATGATCGCGAGCAAAGGCTTCGTCAAAGCCTGAAGCGCAGCTTTTTCAAGCATTTGAAAAGACTGTTTTGGCACACATATTAAGGTTAACGTAACGTTAAAAGACGACCATTCGACTAGACTATTGACAGGCCCGTTCCATCTGTCATGATCCCGTTAACGATTGTTAGTTTTCGTGATCATGGAGGTAAGGGATGTTCTTTCTCGGTGGCATGACCATGGGATATCTCGAGCCGCCGGCCGCAAAAGCCGAGCGCGCCGAACCGCCAGCCGTCAGCATTCCCGCCGAAAAGGACCGCCGCCTTATCGATATCTCCGCTGCTGCTCAGCGCGAGGAAAACGCGATCGAACGGTCGTTGATCTGGGCCTGGCGCACTCTCTGCTGAGCATTCTTCCGGCACCGGTGAGATTTTCTACCCGGCTGCCTCTGGAAGGAATTTTATCTCTACCTACCTGATAGAGAATATAAGAATAAAGATGCGAGGCATGAGGCCCGCATCGAAGAGAACAGACGGAGGCAACACATGGCAGACCTGGGTATATCGCATACTCACGCGAACCATTATGGTTCCGTGCCGGCAAAGAAGCCGCTCTCCGTGCGCGGCAAACTGCAGCTGGGCATCAACGCAGCATTGCTGACGGCAGCTTTCGCATTCGTTGCCGCACTCGTATTCGGCCTGATCGGCTGATCTAGCGCACCGGCGCTGGCCGGTGCCTTTTCCTTCGGAACAATGTGCCATTCGCGGCATTCTCCAGTCACGCATTCAGCGCAAGGAGAATGTGTTTGAAGGGCGTGTTGCTCTGGCTCATCGGCAGTTCCGATCCCAGTCATCATCCCTTACACCTGTTCCGCGCTGTCTAGCGTTCCCAGTCAGGAGTTGAGGACGATGGCAAACACAGCCGTACTAAAGCCGAAATCACGCGACGTCTCGGTCAAGACCGGACTGTCGGACAAATATTGCGCCGACATGGCCAAGAGCCTGTCGGCGATCCTCGCCAGTACCTATCATCTGGTCATCAAGAGCCACATCTATCACTGGAATGTCGTCGGCCCGCTGTTCAAGCCGCTGCATGAGCTGACCGAGGAGCATTACAACACGCTCTTCGAGGCAACCGACATCGTGGCGGAGCGTATTCGCGCGCTCGGCCATCTGGCGCCCGCCCATATCGGCGATGCCGCGAAGTTTGCTCCGTCGAACCGCGATTTCAGCCAGCTGACAGCCGAAGACATGGTGCTCGATCTGATCGCCGATCACGAGGCGGCTTGCCGCGACATGCGCGAAGCGGGCACCTCTGCCGACGAGAACGGCGACCTGGTGACGACGGATATGCTGGCCGATCGCCTGACCTTTCACGAGAAGGCTCTCTGGATGCTCAAGGCGATCATCGCGAAGTAGGCGCGGGCGCCTTGCGCCTTACCGCCGCTGCAAGGGCGCATGGATCGAAGCCATGCGCCTTTTCTTTTGCAACATATTGATCCCAAAAGATTTTCAGCGGCGTTTGGAACCTTGGCCCTTGCCGGTCGTTTCATTGGCAAGCAAACCAAAGGAGATGGGCATGCTTTATTACGCTCTCGTATTTCTCGTCGTCGCCCTGATCGCCGGCCTTCTTGGTTTCGGCGGTATTGCAGGCGCGTCCGCGTCCATTGCGCAGGTATTGTTCTTCCTGTTCCTGATACTTTTCGTAGTATCGCTGGTCATGCGTCTCGTCAGACGCTAGCGGTAACGCTTCAAGCCCAATATCAAAATCCGGTGTCCGTTCGGCGCCGGATTTTTATTGTGCTCTAAACCCATTTCTTAGCTCTTGACTTGAATTATCGGCTTGGTGTCCAACTTTTCCGAGATGGCTTCGCAGGAGGGGCGAAGAAGGACGTTCATGTCAGGCGAAGCCACGCTTCAGAATAGAGCCTAAACCGATTCGCATAGAAAATCGGCGGCAATAACTTCTTTCAACGACAGTGCATTGCCGTTCATGCGGTAGTCATATTTGCCGGTGCAAAAGGCTACCCAAAATTACCATAACTTAGTTTGGATCCAGAACCGAACCCATGTCAATTTCCAATCCGTCTCCGAGCCCGTCGCGCGATTCCGAAACAAAACAGATCGATCACAACGACTCGATCCGCTCGACTTACCTCTCAATCGAAGACATCAAGGCGATGGGCGAAGCAGTCGCCCGCAGCGGGGCGGATTCACTTCCGGCTTTCGCGCCCTTCGACTTCTTCGCGCGGCACAAGGAAAACGAGAAGGAGATCCTGCGGGTCTACCGGACGACGGCCGCCGATGTGGAAACGGGCGAGACGATCACGCCTGCCGCCGAATGGCTACTGGATAACCATTACATCGTCGAAGAAGCAATCCAGGAAGTCCGGCGCGACTTCCCGCGGCGCTTCTATCGCGAACTGCCGACCATCAATGTCGGCGGCACCCAGGTGCCGCGCACGCTCGTACTTGCCTGGCTCTATGTCGCTCATACGCACAGCACGGTATCTCAGGAAAGCCTCACGGCGCTTGTCGACGGCTTCCAGCAGGTCGAGACGCTGAAGATCGGCGAACTCTGGGCAGTGCCGTCGCTGGTGCGCTACGTGCTGGTCGAAAATCTCCGCCGCATCTCGAGCCGCGTCGAGCGGAGCCGCCGCATGCGCCGCCGCGCCAACGAGGCTGCCGACGAGCTCGTGCGTCTCGCCGAGCCGGCCAAGGCTGCAGAATATCTGAAGTCGCTGGAGACGCTTGCCGAGGACAACACCTTCTCGACGCAGTTCCTCTACCGCATGCGTGACGGCTCGCAGTCCTCGAGCCTGGCGATTGCATGGCTGGACGATCGTCTCGCCTCCCTCGGCCGCGACACCGAAGAAGCGACGATGGCGGAACACAGCCGCCTGTCCTCCGGCAACGTGACGATGGGCAACATCATCCGCAGCCTCCGCGAGATCGACGATACCGAATGGTCCGTCTGGGTCGAGCAGGTCAGCCATGTCGACAGGCTGCTCTGGGACAAGTCGGATTACGGCATTCTCGATTCCGGCTCGCGCAACAAGTATCGCAAGCAGATCGAAAAGCTCGCCAAGCGCTCGCCGCTGACTGAAATGGAAGTGGCACAGCTGGCGCTCGACATGACCGAGGAAGCCAAGGCTTCCGACGAGCCGCAGCCGCATGAGCCGAATGTCGGCGGATTTCTGGCCGGCATGCATCGGCCGAAATTCGAGGCACGGGCCAATTACAGCCCGACGATCGTGCAGCATTTCGTCCGAACCGTACGCAAGTTCAACTGGCTGTCGATCGCCGTGCCGGTGGCACTGCTGACGATCCTGGCGATGGTCATCGTCGGCAAGTTCATGGCCAATGCCGGCATGAGCCCGGCGGAGATCATCGTTCTCTTGATCATGTTCTCGCTGCCGGCCTCGGAAGGGGCGACGGGTCTTTTCAATACCGTGCTATCCTTCTTCGTGACGCCGTCCCGTCTCGTCGGCTACGAATTCAAGGAGGGCATTCCCGAGGACGCGCGCACGCTCGTCGTCGTGCCATGCCTGATTTCCAACCGCGACAGCGTCGATGAGCTCGTCCGTAACCTCGAGGTCCATTACCTCGCGAACCCGCGCGGCGAAATCTATTACTCGCTGCTCAGCGACTGGCCGGACAGCCAGGTCGAGGAAACCGCCAACGACCTCGAGGTGCTGGATTACGCCCGCCGCGAGATTGCCAACCTCTCGGCCCGCTATGCTTTCGACGGCAAGACCCGTTTCTACCTGCTGCACCGCCGCCGTCTCTACAATCCGGCCGAAGGAGCCTGGATGGGCTGGGAACGCAAGCGCGGCAAGCTGCATGAGCTGAACATGCTGCTGCGCGGCGACAGCGACACGACCTATCTGCCGGGCGCAAACATCGTTCCTGAAAATGTCCAGTATGTCATGACGCTCGATGCCGACACGCGCCTCATGCGCGATGCCGTCACCAAGCTCGTCGGCAAGCTCTACCATCCGATCAACCGCCCGGTGCTCAACCCGAAGACCGGCCGCGTCGAAAGCGGCTACGGCGTCCTGCAGCCGCGCGTCACCCCGTCGCTGACGACGGGCAAGGATGCCTCGGTCTTCCAGCGCGTGTTCTCGATCAACCGCGGTCTCGACCCCTATGTCTTCACGGTTTCCGACGTCTATCAGGACCTCGCCGGCGAAGGCACGTTCACCGGCAAGGGCCTCTATCACGTCGATGCTTTCGAGGCGTCGCTGAAGGGCCGTATCGACGAGAACTCGGTTCTCAGCCACGACCTTCTCGAAGGCTCTATGGCGCGCTGCGCGCTGGTAACGGATCTGGAACTCGTCGAAGACTTCCCGATCCGCTACGAGGTCGAAACCTCGCGCCAGCATCGCTGGGCGCGCGGCGACTGGCAGCTGCTGCCCTACATGTTCAATCCGAAATACGGCGTCACCGCGCTCGGCCGCTGGAAGATGTTCGACAACCTGCGCCGGTCGCTGACCCCGATCGCCTGGTTCTTTGCTTCCGTTCTCGGCTGGTACTTCATGGGCCCGCTCGGCGCGCTCGTCTGGCAGATCCTGCTGATCTTCTGCCTGTTCGTCGCACCGACGCTGTCGCTGATCAACGGCATCATTCCGCGCACCAGCGATATTGTTGCGCGTGCCCATCTCTACACGGTCTGGTCGGATATCCGGGCCGCCAACGCGCAAGTCGCGCTGCGTATCGTCTTCATCGCCGATACCGCCTGCATGATGGCCGATGCCATCGGCCGCTCACTTTACCGCCTCTTCGTCAGCCACAAGCTGATGCTGCAGTGGCGCACGGCTGCCAGCGTTCAGGCCGGCAAGCAGGGCACGATCAGCTCCTATTACAAGGCGATGTGGCATGCGCCGGTTCTCGCCGTGCTCGCCCTCGCCTTCGCGGCCCTGTCTGGCGATAGCGCGTTCCTCGTCGGTATTCCCTTTGCCGTTCTCTGGATCCTCTCGCCGCTCGTTGCCTATTACGTGAGCCAGTCGGCAGAGACCGAAGACCGGCTCGAAGTGGCCGAGAAGGACTCGATCGAGCTTCGCAAGATCGCCCGCCGCACATGGCGCTATTTCGATACGTTCACGACGGCGGAGCAGAACCATCTGCCGCCTGATAACGTGCAGGAAACGCCGCATGTGATCGTCGCGACCCGTACCTCACCGACCAATATCGGCGTCTATCTTCTGTCGGTCGTTTCGGGCCGCCAGTTCGGCTGGTTCTCCTTCGAAGAAACCATCGACCGGCTGGAGAAGACGATCGCCACCATCGACAAGATGGAGAAGTATCGCGGCCATCTCTATAACTGGTACCACACCGACACGCTGCAGACGCTTGGCCCGCGCTACGTCTCTGCTGTCGACAGCGGCAACCTTGCGGGTCACCTGATTGCCGTCTCGTCTGCCTGCCGCAACTGGGCGGAAGCCCCGTCGGCGCATATGCAGGGCAATCTCGATGGCGTCGGCGATACCGCCGGCATCCTCGGCGAAGTGCTGGCCGACCTGCCTGACGACCGCAAGACCGTGCGTCCGCTGCGCCGCCGCCTGGAAGAGCGTATCATCGGCTTCCAGAACGCCCTTGCCGCCGTCAAGCGCGAGCACGAATTCGCCTCGATCCGCGTCATCAATCTCGCGGTTCTCGCTCGCGACATCCAGAAGCTCGCGGCCAATCTCGATCATGAGGTCAAGTCATCGCTCAGCGGCGAGCTGACCCGCTGGGCCGAGCAACTGGTGGAGGTCTGCGAAGCGCATATTTCCGACAGTACCTACGATCTGTCGAATATCGATCCGCTGCGTCCGCGGCTGATCGCGCTCCGCGACAAGGCGCGTGACCTCGCCTTCTCGATGGACTTCTCGTTCCTGTTCCGTCCGGAGCGCCGCCTGCTGTCGATCGGCTACCGCGTCGAAAGCGGAGAGCTCGACCAGGCCTGCTACGACCTCCTGGCATCGGAATGCCGCCTTACCTCGCTTTTCGGCATCGCCAAGGGCGACCTGCCGACGGAGCACTGGTATCGCCTGGGACGTCAGGTCGTTCCGGTCGGTTCACGCGGAGCGCTGGTCTCCTGGTCCGGCTCGATGTTCGAATACCTGATGCCCCCGCTCGTCATGCAGGAGCGCGGTGGTGGTATCCTCAACCAGACCAACAATCTCGTGATCGTCGAGCAGATGAATTACGGCCGCAAGCTGGGCGTTCCGTGGGGCATCTCGGAAGCGGCCTTCAATGCCCGCGACCATAATATGAACTACCAGTACACCAACTTCGGTGTGCCGACCCTCGGCCTGAAGCGTGGTCTCGGCCATAACGCGGTCATTGCGCCTTATGCATCGATCCTGGCCAGCCAGTACGATCCGAAGGCAGCGCTTGAGAACCTCGAACGCCTGCGTGGTCTCGGTGCGCTCGGCAAGTACGGCTTCCACGACGCGGTCGACTTCACGCCGACCCGCGTTCCCGAAGGCAAGAAATGTGCGGTGGTCTATAACTACTATGCCCACCACCACGGCATGTCCATCGCGGCTGTCGCCAACGTCGCCTTCAACGGCCATCTGCGCGAGCTCTTCCACTCCGATCCGGTGATCGAAGCCGCCGAACTGCTGCTGCAGGAAAAGGCGCCGCGCGACATCCCGGTCATGAGCGGCAAGCACGAGTCCGATACGCCTGCCAGCATCCAGGACGATCTCCTGCGTCCGGAACTTCGCAAGATCGCCGATCCGCTGTCCCGCGACCGCGAGCTGGTCTTCCTGTCGAACGGTCATTATTCGATGATGCTGACGGCGACCGGCGCCGGTTATGCCCGCTGGAACGGCCAGTCCGTGACGCGCTGGAAGCCTGATCCGACTGAAGACCGCTGGGGCAGCTTCATCTTCCTGCGCGATACCGCCACCAACGAATGGTGGTCGGCGACAGCGGAACCGAAGAGCGTCGAAGGCGAAAAGGTCAACGTGCTCTTTGCCGATGAGAAGGCGGAGTTCACCAAGATCGTCGGCGATCTGACGAGCGAAGTCGAATGCATCGTCGCTACCGAGCACGATGCCGAAGGCCGCCGCCTGACGCTGCTCAACATGGGCACGGAAGACCGGTTCATCGAGGTCACCTCCTATATGGAGCCGGTGATCACCACCGATGACACGGACAACGCCCATCCGGCCTTTGCCCGCATGTTCGTCAAGACCGACTTCGGCAAGCGCGGCGATGTCATACGCGCCGAGCGCAACAAGCGCGATCTCAACGAAGCGAACATGAGCATCGCCCATCTGATCGTCGACAGCGCCGGTCCGCAACGCCAGACGGAGTTCGAGACCGATCGCCGCAAGTTCCTTGGCCGCGGCCGGAGCCTTGCCGATGCGGCTGCATTCGATCCGGGTGCGACGCTGTCGGGCAGCGAAGGCTTCACGCTCGATCCGATCCTGTCGCTGCGCCGCACCGTTCGCGTGCCTGCCGGCAAGAAGGTGAGCGTGATCTTCTGGACCATCGCTGCGCCGAGCCGCGATGAGGTGGACAAGGCCGTCGAGCGGTATCGTCACGCCGATGCGTTCCAGCACGAACTGGTGCAGGCATGGACGCGTACGCAGGTACAGATGCGCCATGTCGGCGTTACCTCGCAGCAAGCCGCCGCCTTCCAGCATCTTGGCCGCTATCTCGTCTATCCCGATATGGACCTGCGCGCCGATTCCGCCGCAGTCCAGGCCGGAATGGCATCGCAGTCGTCGCTTTGGCCGCTGGCGATCTCGGGCGACTTCCCGATCTTCATGCTGCGCATCAACGACGACATGGATCTCGATATCGTCCGCGAAGCACTGCTGGCGCAGGAATATCTGCGTTCACGCGGCGTCACCGCCGATCTCGTGATCATGAATGAGCGGGCCTCTTCTTATGCTCAGGACATGCAGCACGCTGTCGACCAGATGTGCGAAAACGTCCGCCGCATGGGTCAGGCCGATGGTCTCCGCCAGCATATCTTCGCAGTCCGAAAGGATCTGATGGAAGAGACGACCTATCACGCTCTGCTTGCAGCCGCCCGCGTCACCTTCCACGCCAAGAACGGCAAGGTGATCGACCAGATCAACCGCGCCATCGCGCTCACCTCGCCTTCGAAGGAAGAGCAGGAAGAGATGCAGAAGGCGGCCGAGCGCAGCAAGCTGACGGCACCGAAGCGTGTCACGCCTGTCATCAAACCGCGGCCTGTGCCTGCAGACATAGAGGAGCAGGGCGATCTCGACTTCTGGAACGGCTATGGCGGCTTCGCCCGCGACGGCCGCGAATATGTCATTCGCCTTGCCGGCGGGACGGCTACACCGCAGCCGTGGATCAACGTGATCTCGAACGACAAGTTCGGCTTCCACGTCTCGGCCGAGGGTGCTGGCTTCACCTGGTCGGTCAACTCGCGCGATTATCAGCTGACGAGCTGGTCGAACGACGCCGTCGTCAACCGCTCTGGCGAGGCAATCTATGTCGCCGATCTCGATAACAATGCCGTCCTGACGCCCTATGCAGGTCTGTCGCAGCGCGCCGACGCGCGTTTCGAAACCCGCCATGGTCTTGGCTACTCGGTCTTCTCCAGCGAGCAGAACGAAATCGCCATGGAGGTCACCCAGACTGTCCATCGCGAAAAGCCGGTCAAGATGCAGCGCGTTCGCCTGCGCAACAATGGCAGCGGCGCCCGCAAGCTCAGGCTTTACGGCTATGTCGAATGGGTACTCGGCAACAATCCGCAGCGCAGCATTCCCTTCATCCTGTCTTCGGCGGATGAGGAAACCGGAACCCTGTTTGCCGGCAACCAGTACAGCATCGACTTTTCGAACCGTGTGGCCTTCTTCACTGCCAGCGAAAAGCCTTCGAGCTTCGGCATCAGCCGCCGCGAGTTCATCGGCAAGGCTGGGACGATCCAGGCACCGCAGGCGCTGAAGTCCTCGGCCGCACTCTCCGGTGCGAAGGAACCCGACGGCGACCCGGCTGCGGTCCTGGCGATCGACGTGACCCTGGCACCGGGTGAAGAACGCGATGTCACCTTCTATATGGGCGATACTGCATCGAGGGATGAGTCCGCGGCGCTCGCACGGGAAATCCGTTCCGCCAGCATCGACGAGGCCGTTCAGGCAAACCGCGACTTCTGGCAGGGCTTCACCGGCAAGGTACAGATTGCGACCCCGGACCAGGGGATGAACAATCTCATCAATGCCTGGCTCCCCTATCAGAGCCTTGGCTGCCGCATCATGGCTCGCTCGGCCTTCTATCAGGCAAGCGGCGCCTTCGGCTTCCGCGACCAGCTGCAGGACACTCTGGCCTTCGTGCTGCAGGAGCCTTCGCTGGCCCGCAACCAGATCGTCAACGCGGCCTCGCGGCAGTTCCGTGAAGGTGACGTGCAGCATTGGTGGCTGCCGGGAACGGGTGCGGGCGTCCGCACGCTGATTTCTGATGACGTCGTCTGGCTCGCCTATGCGATCCATCACTATTGCAGCGTCACGGGCGACAAGACCGTGCTCGACGACCAATTGCCTTTCCTCGAAGGTCCGGCGTTGCTCGAAGGCCAGCACGACTCCTTCTACAAGCCCGAGATTTCCGAGGACAAGGCAAGCATATACGAGCACGCCGCTCTCGCCCTCGATCTCGCGATCAAGCGGACCGGCTCGAACGGCATGCCGCTGATCCTCGGCGGCGACTGGAACGACGGCATGAACCGTGTCGGCATCCATGGTCAGGGCACAAGCGTCTGGCTCGGCTGGTTCCTTGCCGGAGCTCTTCGCTCCTTCACGCCCTACGCCGAAGAACGCGGCGACAAGCCGCGCGTCGAGCGCTGGACCAAGCATCTCGGCGACCTGAAAACTGCACTCGAAAGTGCCGGCTGGGATGGCGGATACTATCGCCGCGGTACGTTCGACGACAGCAGTCTGCTGGGATCGAAGGAAAGCCTGGAGTGCCAGATCGATTCGATCGCGCAGTCCTGGAGCGTGCTTTCGGGCGAAGGCAATCCTGATCATGCCAAGACGGCGATGGACGCGGTTCTGAACCGCCTGGTCGATCGCGACACGCGTATCATCCGGCTGTTCACGCCGCCTTTCGCGACCTCTGCCAAGGATCCTGGCTACATCAAGGCCTACCCGCCAGGCGTTCGCGAGAACGGCGGTCAGTATACGCATGCTGCAACCTGGGTTGTCATGGCGTTGGCAGAGATGAACCGCGGTGACGACGCTCTGGCCTGCTTCGAATTGCTCAACCCGATCACGCATTCGCGCGACAAGGGTTCTGCCGAGCATTATCGCGTCGAGCCCTACACGATTGCAGCTGACGTCTATGGCGAAGGCGCTCTGAAGGGCCGCGGTGGCTGGACCTGGTATACGGGATCGGCCGGCTGGCTCTACCGTGCAGCGGTTGAAGGCATCCTCGGAATCCGGCTGAAGGACGGGCGTCTGTTCGTTCGTCCGGCACTCCCGAGCAGCTGGGATGGCTTCTCCGCAGAGGTCGAACATTCCGGTGTGAAATACCGCATTTCGGTCTCAAAATCGTCCCAACCCGGCGGCTACAGTCTTGCCATCAATGGCAACGAAATCGCCAATCCCGCAGAGGGATACCCGGTCGGATAGCAGCATTCTTCCCCGCTCACACTCCGGCGATTCGTTGCGGCCAAAAGGGAAACTTTTTGGCCGCAACTGCGTTTGCAAATCGGAACCAGGAGAGACATTCATGGCGACTACGCCGGAAAAGACGATCGGCGCTGAGCGCATGTCCCAATCCGCGGCCAAGCCGCAACGCGACACACGGCTGGATGTGCTGCGCGGACTGGCCCTGATCACCATTTTCATCAACCATGTTCCCGGGCAGATTTTCGAGTATGTGACGACGAAGAATTTCGGCTTCTCCGACGCTGCCGAAGCCTTTGTGCTGATATCGGGTATTGCCGTCGGCCTTGCCTATGGTTCCGGTTTCAAGGTCGGCCGCAGGCTGGAGACGGCGAAGAAGGCCGTGAAGCGTGCCTTCACGCTCTATCTCGCCCACATGATCACGACATTCATCACTCTAGCGCTGTTCATCTGCGGGGCCTGGCTGTTTCACCGGCCGGGCCTGCTGGTCGAGATCAACATCCTGGCCGTGCTGACCAACCTCAAGGCGGGCATCCCGGCACTGCTGCTGCTCGGCCACCAGATCGGCTACAACAACATCCTGCCGATGTATGGCGCGCTGATGCTGATGGTTCCGATCATTCTGCTGTTGAACGCGGCCCATCCGCTGCTGGCGCTCACCGTCTCCGGCGCCGTATGGCTGGTCGCTGGCATCTACCAGATAGCACCCCATAACATGATCATCGCCGACTACTGGTTCCTCAATCCGCTGTCGTGGCAGTTCATCTTCACGATCGGCATCGTCGGCATGATGCATGTGAAGCGCGGCGGCAAGCTGCCGCAGCATCCGCTGCTGTTCATCCTGGCGTCGGGATATGTGGCGCTGTCATTTGCTTGGGTCGTCGGCCAGCTCTGGGATCTCGGCAATGCGCTGGCAGCCCTTGGCCTGCCCGCGGTCATCACCGGCTTCGACAAGACCTTCCTATCGCTACCGCGACTGCTGCATGTTCTGGCGCTGACCTATCTCGTGATCAACATCCCGGCCCTGTCGCGTCTCCTGCGGCGTCCGGCGGACAACCCTCTGACCATCCTCGGCCGCCACTCGCTGAACATCTTCGTTGCCGGAACGATCCTTGCGATGGCCGGTCAGGTGCTGCTCTACGTCACCAATCGCGACCAGTTCATCGGTCCGATGTTCGTGATCGCCGGCCTCTCGGCTCAGTTCGCCTATGCCTATCATCTTGAGCGTAAGCGTCTGGATGCAAAGCTGAAGCCGGTGATGACGCGTACACCGGTACCGGTTGCGGTGCGGGTCGGCGACCGCCGGAAATAGGCTTCAAACATCTCGTCTCATGCTATGGCCGGCGGATCGTTTCCGCCGGCTATTTTGTATGCGCCAGGATGTTGACGAGCCGGCCGAAAGGATCGCGGACATAGAAGCGGCGCACGCCCCATGGCTCCTTTGCCGGACCGTAGACGATCTCGACGCCGGCCTTCCTGACTGCCGCAAGCAGGGCATCGAGATCATCCACCTCAACGGAAAGATCGGGCACGTCAGTACCGGAGCCGCCCTCCCTCGCGATGCTGATCTGCACCTGCATGGGGCTGCTATTGCCGTAGGTGACGATCCAGCCGTGATCCATCACGAGATCGAGCCCCAGTATCTCGCCGTAAAAGCGCTGCGCAAGCGAGAGGTCGCCAGCAGCGATGTTGGTGATGATGCGGCGCACGACCATGGTACTTCCTCCGGCTAATGTGCTGAGACGATCCTAGCGGCTTGCATGATTAGATTGAAGCATGCGGAGCGTCGTTGCCTCAGCGAGGTGCCATAGTCGCAGGCCCACCACCTCCTGCCCAGCGAATAAGCTCTGTCGGAGACTTCGCAAGGCTGCTGTCGGCGGGATAAGTCCGGCAGCGGTAAAGAGATTGGCCACGGAAGCGACAACGCAAAAAGAAAAGGCCGGAAGGTGATCGTTCCGGCCTTTTACATTTCGGTTTGGCTGCCGCCTTAGGCAGCTTCGGTCGTGTGTGCCTTGCGGACCTCGTCGTCCGTCAGGATGCCGCTGGCGCGGAGCAGGGCGGCGAAGCGGCCATTGCTCTGGCTGAGCTCGTCGAAACTGCCTTGTTCGACAATCCGGCCATTGTCGAGGAACAGCACCTTGTCGGCTTCGCGAACCGTCGAAAGACGGTGAGCGATGATGAAGGTGGTGCGGTTTTGGCGCAGATTATCGATAGCGGCCTTCACGCGGTTTTCGGTCTCTACGTCGAGGGCGCTGGTCGCCTCGTCGAGCACGAGGATCGGCGCGTCCTTCAGGATGGCACGGGCGATCGCAATACGCTGACGCTCACCACCGGAGAGACGGTTGCCGCGCTCGCCGACATGCGTGTCGTACTGGTCTTCGCGCGTCTCGATGAAGTCGGCGGCCGCAGCGGCTTCCGCTGCCTGGCGCATTTCTTCTTCGCTGGCGCCTTCGCGGCCGAGGCGGATGTTGTCGCTGATCGAGCGGTTCAGCAGACCGGCATCCTGGAACACGGTGGCGATGAAGCGGCGCAACGACTTGCGGGTCACCTTGGTGATGTCCTGACCATCGACGAGGATCTGACCGCGATCGGGGTCGTAGACACGCTGCAGCAGATTGACGAGCGTCGTCTTGCCGGCGCCGGTCGGGCCGACGATCGCAATCGTCTGGCCGGCCTTCGCCTTGAAGTTGACGTTCTGCAAGCCCTGCGAGGAATTGCCGAAGCCGAAGTAAACGTCACGGAATTCAACTTCGCCCTTGACGTCCTTAATATCGGCATTGCCGGCAGGCTCTTCACGGTCGCGAACGGAATCTTCCAGCGCGTAGAAGTCTTCAAGCTTCGAGCGGGCCTCGAAAATCTGCGTGGCGAACTGGCGCATCTGGTCGAGACGCGAGATTAGCAGGTTCGCAAAGCCGATAAAGGCAATGACGTCACCGATCTTGATTTCGCCGGCCTGGACCAGCAGCGTGCCGATCACGAGGATGACCATCATGGCGATCGTCGATGCCATGCGGTTCAGCGCGCCGGCGAGAGCCCACCAGTCGAGAACCGGATACTGGGCATGCAGCAGGCGGTCGGTGAAGCCCTTCAGAGCCTTGGTTTCAGCTTCGATGCGGTTGTAGCTGTGCAGCACCGAAACGTTGCTGATCGAGTCGCTGACATGCGAAAAGACGGTGTGATAGTGGTTTTCGACGGAAGCCTGGCCATCCTTCGTGCGGCTCATGACAACACGGCCGATCGCCCAGTAAGCGGCGCCGAGCACCAGCAAAACGATCGACAGGCGGTAATCCATCGAGATTGCGGTCGGGATGAGCAGCGCGATCGCGACAGCCGTCGCAAGATGGTTGCGCATGAACTCCAGCCAGAGGCCGAACAGGGTCTCGCAGGCGCGCAGCAGTGTATGCAGCGCGTTGGACGTGCCGCGCTGATGGTGCCAGGAAAGCGGCATGGAAATAATCCGGCCAAACGCTTCGGTCAGAAGGGTGGCCCGGCGGCCATGCGCCAGCCTGTCAGCCTCGCGGGCGACGAGCACGAAGGCGATGGTGTTGAAGACGGCGAAACCGGCCCACATGAACAGGATCGGCTTGACCTCTCCCTTGCCGGAGATGGCATCGATAATACGGCCGAAGAGGATCGGTTCCGCGATGGTGATGGCTGCCAGAACGATATTGGCAACAACCACCAAGGATACGCGGAGCTTGTAGGCGCCAAGGTAGCGCAAAGCTCTTGCATAGACCTTGAATAGCGACACAGCAGTACCTCTTTTGTGCATCTGCAAAACGGGATGTTGCGACGCTACTAAAATCTACCTGAACCGGCGATTAACACCGCGTTCACGCACCACTTTTTTACGCAACCTGACAGAGGGGTAGCCGACATGTCATCGGTTGAAAACTGTTCAACGGGTTGCGGCCATGACAATTTTCGCTTGCATTTGGAAGGTCATACGTCACACCATGAAAGCATACGGCTTAAAATGATTAAACCGAAGACCGTTGGGATACCGGCTGCGTTTTTTGCTGGTCGACGGCCCTCAACCGCACGCCCTTTTCGGGCAGGGGGCATTTGTGAATATTCATTCGTTGATTCAATTGCTTGTCGTTATCGAGGAATGCAAGAAGGTCGAACGCGTTGCCGAGGAGCTTGAAAATGTCCTGCATTCCTACGGCTTCGAGTATTACGTTCTTCTGCGTCACCCGAAGCGCAGCGCCGATCCCTGGGGTACTGTTCTGGCCGGCGATTGGCCGGAGAAATGGACGCAGGTTTATGCAACCAAGAAATATTTTCTGATCGATCCGACCATCCGCTATCTCGGACAGACAAGCCGCCCCTTCCGCTGGCAGGAGGCGCTTTCTGCCTATCGCCGCGACCCGCATCAGCGCCGGATGGAGCAGATGATGAACGACGCTGCCCAGCATGGGCTCAGCGATGGTTACGTGCTTCCGGTCCATGGCCGCAGCGGCCTGCTCGGCAGCCTCAGCGTCGGCGGCGTGCCCGTCGATCTGTCGCCTGTCGAGCTGTCGCTCTTTTGCGGCGTCACTCACAAGGCCTTCTGGCGGCTGCTGGAACTGCGTGGCGAGGCCGAGGCGCTGGACAGCACGGCGCTGATGGAAACACCGTTGACGCGGCGAGAACTCGAGATCCTTCACTATCTCGCCGACGGCATGACCTCGATCGAAATCAGCAAATTGCTGAGCATCTCAAACCATACCGTCGACTGGTACATGAACGGCATTCAGGACAAGCTGAAGGCCAAAAACCGCCAGCAGGCCGTCGCTTTGGCCTTTAGGTACGGCTTAATTACCTAATGGCGGAGAAATTCTATTTCGTGGCGGCGAGGGAAATTGAACTTTCTGTAACAGCACGTTAAGAATTCTCTTCGCGGGTGCAGCATTGCCCGCGATCCGTGCTTTGAGGAGAGTGCATTGCCCATATCCAAGATACTTGTCGCCAACCGCTCCGAAATTGCCATCCGCGTCTTCCGCGCGGCCAACGAGCTCGGGATAAAAACGGTCGCGATATGGGCAGAGGAAGACAAACTCGCATTGCACCGCTTCAAGGCGGACGAAAGCTATCAGGTCGGCCGCGGTCCGCATCTTGACCGCGATCTCGGCCCGATCGAGAGCTATCTGTCGATCGACGAAGTGATCCGTGTCGCCAAGCTGTCCGGCGCCGATGCCATCCATCCCGGTTATGGCCTGCTGTCGGAAAGCCCCGAATTCGTCGACGCCTGCAACAAGGCCGGCATCACCTTCATCGGCCCGCGGGCCGACACGATGCGCCAGCTCGGCAACAAGGTCGCGGCGCGCAATCTGGCGATCTCGGTCGGCGTGCCCGTCGTGCCGGCCACCGAGCCGCTGCCCGATGACATGAAGGAAGTCGCCCGCATGGCCGAGGAAATCGGCTATCCGGTCATGCTCAAGGCATCCTGGGGCGGTGGTGGACGCGGCATGCGCGCCATTCGCGACCCCAAGGACCTCACTCGCGAAGTCACCGAAGCCAAGCGCGAGGCAATGGCCGCCTTCGGCAAGGATGAGGTCTACCTCGAAAAGCTCGTCGAGCGCGCCCGCCACGTCGAAAGCCAGATTCTCGGCGATACGCATGGCAATGTCGTGCATCTCTTCGAGCGCGACTGCTCCATCCAGCGCCGTAACCAGAAGGTCGTCGAGCGCGCGCCGGCGCCGTATCTTTCGGAAGCGCAGCGCCAGGAACTTGCCGCCTATTCGCTGAAGATCGCCAGCGCCACGAATTATGTCGGTGCGGGCACGGTCGAGTATCTGATGGATGCCGATACCGGAAAGTTCTACTTCATCGAAGTGAACCCGCGCATCCAGGTCGAGCACACGGTCACCGAAGTCGTCACCGGCATCGATATCGTCAAGGCACAGATCCATATCCTCGACGGCTTTGCGATCGGCACGCCTGAATCAGGCGTCCCCAAGCAGGCAGATATCCGCCTCAACGGTCACGCGCTGCAGTGCCGCATCACCACCGAGGATCCGGAACACAACTTCATTCCGGACTACGGCCGCATCACCGCCTACCGTTCGGCTTCGGGCTTTGGTATCCGCCTTGATGGCGGCACGTCCTATTCGGGCGCGATCATCACCCGCTATTACGATCCGTTGCTGGTCAAGGTGACGGCCTGGGCGCCGAACCCGTCGGAAGCGATCTCGCGCATGGACCGCGCGCTACGCGAATTCCGTATCCGCGGCGTTGCCACCAACCTGACCTTCCTGGAAGCGATCATCACGCATCCGAATTTCCGGGATAACAGCTACACGACGCGCTTCATCGACTCGACGCCGGAACTCTTCCAGCAGGTCAAGCGTCAGGACCGCGCCACCAAGCTTCTGACCTATCTCGCCGATGTCACCGTCAACGGTCATCCGGAAGCCAAGGACCGGCCGAAGCCGTCGGCCGATATTGCCGAGCCTGTCGTTCCCTATATCGAAGGCGGCAAGGTGCCGGATGGCACCAAGCAGCTGCTCGACAAACTCGGTCCGAAGAAGTTCGGCGAATGGATGCGCAACGAGAAGCGCGTCTTGATGACCGACACGACGATGCGTGACGGTCATCAGTCGCTGCTGGCAACGCGCATGCGCACCTATGACATTGCCCGGATCGCCAGCACCTATGCCCAGGCGCTACCGAACCTGCTGTCACTGGAATGCTGGGGCGGCGCGACCTTCGATGTCTCCATGCGCTTCCTGACGGAAGATCCGTGGGAGCGCCTGTCGCAGGTGCGCGAGGCAGCGCCGAACCTCTTGCTGCAGATGCTGCTGCGCGGCGCCAACGGCGTCGGCTACAAAAACTACCCTGACAATGTCGTCAAATACTTTGTCCGCCAGGCGGCTGCCGGCGGTATCGACCTCTTCCGCGTCTTCGACTGCCTGAACTGGGTCGAGAACATGCGGGTATCGATGGATGCGGTCGCCGAAGAGAACAAGCTCTGCGAAGCGGCGATCTGCTACACCGGCGATATCCTGAACTCGGCGCGTCCGAAATACGATCTGAAGTACTACACGGATCTCGCTGTTCAGCTCGAAAAGGCCGGCGCCCATATCATCGCGCTGAAGGACATGGCGGGTCTCTTGAAGCCGGCCGCCGCCAAGGTGCTGTTCAAGGCGCTGCGTGAAGCCACCAGCCTGCCGATCCATTTCCACACGCATGATACGTCGGGCATCGCCGCCGCGACCGTTCTTGCTGCGGTCGATGCCGGTGTGGATGCCGTCGATGCGGCGATGGATGCGCTGTCCGGCAATACCTCGCAGCCCTGCCTCGGCTCGATCGTCGAAGCGCTGCGTGGTTCGGAGCGCGATCCCGGCCTCGATCCGGAATGGATCCGCCGCATTTCCTTCTATTGGGAAGCGGTGCGCCATCAATACGCGGCCTTCGAGAGCGATCTCAAAGGTCCGGCGTCGGAAGTGTATCTGCACGAGATGCCGGGCGGCCAGTTCACCAACCTCAAGGAACAGGCCCGCTCGCTCGGCCTCGAAACACGCTGGCATCGCGTGGCGCAGGCCTATGCCGATGCCAACCAGATGTTCGGCGATATCGTGAAGGTGACGCCGTCCTCCAAGGTCGTCGGCGACATGGCGCTGATGATGGTCTCTCAGGATTTGACCGTTGCCGATGTCGTCAGCCCCGACAAGGAAGTGTCATTCCCGGAATCTGTCGTTTCGATGCTGAAGGGCGATCTTGGTCAGCCGCCGTCCGGCTGGCCGGAGGCGCTGCAGAAGAAGGCGCTGAAGGGTGATGCGGCCTATACGGTGCGTCCCGGCTCGTTGCTTGACGATGCCGACCTCGATGCCGAGCGCAAGGCGATCGAAACCAAGCTGGAGCGCGAAGTCACCGACTTCGAATTCGCTTCCTACCTGATGTATCCGAAGGTCTTCACCGATTTTGCCTTTGCATCGGATACCTACGGTCCGGTCTCGGTTCTGCCGACACCTGCCTATTTCTATGGTCTGGCCGATGGCGAGGAGCTGTTTGCCGATATCGAGAAGGGCAAGACGCTCGTCATCGTCAATCAGGCGATGAGCGGTACCGACAGCCAGGGCATGGTCACGGTGTTCTTCGAACTCAACGGCCAGCCGCGCCGCATCAAGGTGCCGGATCGCGCCCATGGCGCATCGGGTGCGGCTGCGCGCCGCAAGGCGGAGCCGGGCAATGCAGCCCATGTCGGCGCGCCGATGCCGGGCGTCATCTCCCGCGTCTTTGCCGCCGCGGGCCAGGCGGTCAGTGCCGGCGACGTGCTGGTCTCCATCGAGGCGATGAAGATGGAGACGGCGATCCATGCCGAGAAAGACGGCACAATCGCCGAAGTTCTCGTCAAGGCCGGCGATCAGATCGACGCCAAGGATTTGTTGGTATCCTATTCGGCCTAAGGCTTGCGGGAGGCAGGCCCATGGTTCGCCTCCCGATCTTTCTCTTGCTGAAATAAACTTTCGCTGCCGGGCGCCTCTTTTCCGCCTTTGGCCTTGCCGGGATTCTGCCTTGGCCTAATATCCGAACCTTTCCAGTCATTTGTCGATCAGGAAGGGTCACAATGAGCAAGCTGAAAATCGCCGTCATCGTTGGAAGCACGCGTATCGGGCGGTTTGCGGATCATCCCGCGAAGTGGATTTCGGCGATCGCCACCGAGCGTCCCGAGTTCGATGTCGAGGTTCTCGATCTTCTCGACTATCCGATGGCTTTCTTCGGAGAGGCATCTGCAAGCGAGGTCGAAAGCGAGACGGCCGAGCGCTGGAAGAAGAAGCTCCGTGAATTCGACGGCTACATCTTCACTGTCGCCGAATATAACCACGCGCCGACAGCAGTGCTGAAGAACGCCATTGATCTCGGTGATTTCATCCAGAAGCCGGTTGGCTTCGTCGGTTACGGCGGCGTTGGCGGCGCCCGGGCCGTCGAGCATCTGCGGCTTATCTTCGTCGAAATGAACGCCGCTTCGGTGAAAACAGGCATTCACATCAGCTTCCCGGAATATCTTTCCGTCGCCAAAGATGGGAAGAGCCTGAACGACTATCCGCATCTTGCCGAGGCCGCCAAGAACCAGCTGGATCAACTGGTCTGGTGGGGACGCGCGCTGAAGGCCGCACGCGCCGGCTGAGATCGAATACGGAGCCGCCCATTCCTAGATATCGTAGGTGTGGGCGGCGTTGATCGTTGAGATGAAGCGCTTGGTGCGCTCGCGTTCCGGCGTAGTGAAGATCGATCTGGCGCTGCCGGTTTCGACCACGCTTCCCGCTTCCAGGAAGACGACATTGTTGGCGATCTTGGAGGCAAGGCGCAGGTCATGCGATGCCATCACCATCGTCGTGCCTTCGCTGGCGAGCTTGCCGAGAACATCGACGACCTCGGCCGACAATTCCGGGTCAAGCGCCGATGTCGGCTCGTCGCAGAGCAGGACGCGCGGCGAAGGGGCGAGCGCGCGGGCAATCGCGACACGCTGCTGCTGGCCGCCCGAGAGCGTCGAGGGCCAAGCATCGGCCTTGTGTGCCATGCCGACCTTTGTGAGCAGCTCCATGGCGCGTTCGCGGGCTTTTTCCTTCGGCCAGCGGAGAACGGTGACGAGACCTTCCATGACGTTCTCGATCGCCGTCTGATGCGGAAAGAGCTGGAAGTTCTGGAACACCATGCCGGTCTGGCGGCGGATGCGCTGGATGGCCTGCCAACCGGTCTTCTTGCCCGGCGCGAAATCGAGCTTCTCGTCGCCGATGCGGATCGCACCCGCGGTCGGAATTTCCAGCAGGTTTATGCAGCGCAGCAGCGTGCTCTTGCCGCCGCCGGAAGGACCGACGAGCGCGGTGACGCTGCCTTCGGGGATGCTGATGCTGATGTCTTTCAGGATCACGGCGTCGCCGAAACGCTTTTCAATGTTGGAAAGCTCGATCACGAATTTGCCTCCAGCATGCCGCCATAGCGGGCGAATCGGCGTTCCAGCCTGACCTGCAGGACCGAGAGCACCGAGCTCAGGGCGAGATAGATGAGAGCCGCCTCGATATAGAGGATCAGCGGTTCATAGGTCGTGGCAACGATGCGCTGGGCGGCCTGGAAAAGCTCAGGCACAGTGATCGCAGCCGCGAGCGACGTATCCTTGACTAGCGAGATGAAGGTGTTCGACAGCGGCGGCACGGCGACACGGGCAGCCTGCGGCAGGATGGTGCGGCTCATCGCTTGGCGCCAGTTCATGCCGATCGAATAAGCGGCTTCCCACTGACCCTTCGGGACTGAGGAAATGACGGCACGGATAATTTCGGAGCTGTAAGCGCCGATATTCAGCGTGAAGCCGATCAGCGCCGCCGGGAAGGCGTCGAGCAGAATGCCGATGCTCGGCAGGCCGTAGAAGATGACGAAGAGCTGGACGAGCAGCGGCGTGCCGCGAATGATCCAGACATAGAAACGGGCGATTGCGGCGAACGGCGCCGGGCCGAACAGCCGGGCAACAGCCGTCAGCAATCCCAAGGCAAGCCCGAAGACAAAGGAAAGAAGCGTCAGCGGAATGGTAAACTTGATGCCGCCCCACAGAAGCGTCGGGAGCGATTCCACCATCAATTGGAGCCAGTGCGGCACGGGATGACCCTCTGAAAAAGATACGTCCGGCGATTTCGCCGGACGTCATGCACTCTATAGATCATGTCGCTGCGCGGGAAAACCGGCGTCGTAGACTTACTTGGAAACGTCCTGACCGAAATACTTGTCGGCAATCTTCTGGTAGGTGCCGTCGGCCTTGATGTCGACGAGGGCCTTGTTGATCGCTTCGAGCAGTTCCGGCTCGCCCTTGCGGATGATAATGCCCGAGTAGTCGGCATTTTCCTGCTGGGCGGCGATCTTCACCGGTGCGTCGGGCTTGTGCTTCTTGAAATCGAGGAAGGAGAGGCTGTCGTTGACGGTCGCGTCGGCGCGCTTGGTCAGAACGAGCTGGATCGACTGGTCAAAGCCGTCGGTGCCGACGAGTTCCGCACCGGCCTGTTCGGCGAGCTTGCCGAAGTTGCTGGTCAGAGACTGTGCCGACTTCTTGCCCTTGAGATCGGCGAAGGACTTGATGCTGTCGTCATCCGAACGCGCGATCAGCACGGCCTTGGAGGCGATGTACGGCTCGGAGAAGTCGTATTTCTGCTTGCGGGCGTCGGTGATGCCGACCTGATTGATGACGGTGTCGTAGCGGTTGGCGTCGAGACCGGCGATCAGGCCGTCCCACTTGCCTTCGACAAACTCCGCCTTGACGCCGAGCTTGGCGGCGACGGCTTCGCCGATTTCGACGTCGAAGCCGACGAGCTTGTTGCTGTCGTCATGGTAGGTGAAGGGCGCGTAGGTGCCTTCCGTGCCGATCTTCAGGACGCCGGCCGATTTGACGGCGGAGAGGTTTTCACCAGCGTGAGCGGCGAAAGCGGCTGCGGAGATCAGGGCTGCGGCGGCAATGGTCTTCAGGATTTTCATTTTTCTGTTCCGTAACGGGAGGAAATTCAATGCTGCATAGATCGCAGAAAATAGGGCGTGGCGAAGCGTAGAAAACTGCAAAGAAAATCGGCAACTGCGAATATTTTTCTCATTTGCCGCGTTTTTGGCGCGGCTTGTTTCAGAGCGTCAATAAACGTGTGCCGGCCGGGCTATTGCACGCCTACGATTATACGTTTATGCACGTTTATATCTGTTTGTGCCGATTCTTGTCTGGAGCAAGGATGAACGTGAACGAAATGTTGCTGCGCGAGCGGCAAGGACTGATTTCCGCCAAGCTGGAGACGCATGGGCGCGTGCTGGCGGCAGAACTTGCGAGCGAATTCGGGGTGTCCGAGGATACGATCCGCCGGGATTTGCGCGAGATGGCCGCGGCCGGGCTTTGCGAGCGCGTCTATGGCGGCGCGCTGCCGGTTTCGCCGGCGGGCGGCAGCCTCAAGCAGCGCATGAACGTCGCTTTCGAGCGCAAGCTATCGCTGGCGCAGGCTGCGGTGTCGCAGATCAAGGCGGGATCGACTGTGTTCTTCGATGCCGGTAGCACCAATCTCGCGATCGCCAATGCGCTTTCGCAGGACTTGGCTCTGACGGCGGCGACCAATGCCCCGGCGATCGCTGCGGCCCTGCTCGACAAGGCCGGCGTCAACGTTATCCTGATCGGCGGGCAGATCGACCGGCAGGTCGGCGGCGCGCTGGGTGCCAAGGCGCTGCGCGACATGGAGCAGCTGTCACCCGATCTCTGCGTGCTCGGCGCCTGCGGCGTCGATCTGGAAGCCGGCGTTACCACTTTCGGGTTTGAGGATGCTGAGTTCAAGCGGTTCGCCGCCTCGAAGAGCCGCCGGGTCCTGGTGGCGGCGACATCGGAAAAATTCGGCACGGCCGCACCGCATAGCGTGCTGCCGGTCGCACACTGCGAATGTCTTGTCGTCGAGCACGATGCTGACGAGGCCCTGCTTGCCGCCTACCGCGAGCGGGGGTGCCGGACCGTGCAAGCGATGGCGAATTGAATATGGAATGGCCTGCTGACAGGCAGACGGTAATGGGATGAGACGGGATAATGGATAATCAAGTACATGCGGCTGCACCCATGCAGCGCGGCTTCTTTCCGAAGAGCCGCATCGCGGTTTCGCTGCTGTTTCTCATGAACGGCTTCCTGGTCGGCTGCTGGGCGCCGAAGATTCCGGAATTTGCCGAGCGGCTTGCGATCACCAAGTTTGAGCTCGGGCTGATGATCCTGGTCTTCGGGCTGGGGTCGCTGACGATGATGCCGATCGCTGGCGCGAAGATCGCCAAGCATGGCTCTCGCGTCGTGACGCTAACCATGGCCGTCTGCCTGCTGCCGATCCTGCTGGCTTTGACGGTGGCGCCCAACGTCATCACCGGCGGTATCGCACTCTTCCTGTTCGGCGGTTTCGTCGGCGCGATGGACGTCGCCATGAATGCCAATGCGGTTGCCGTCGAGAAGTCGATGCGCCGGGCGATCATGTCGTCCTGCCACGCCTTCTGGAGCCTCGGCGGCCTGATCGGCTCCGGGCTTGGCGGCCTGCTGATTTCCAAGATTGGCGTGCTCGGTCATGCTGGCCTTGCGACTGCGCTTGCGATCGCTTTCCTCGCGATCGCCTGGCCGATGGTGCTTTCCGATCCGCCGCATCCGGATGAAAAGAAGGAAAAGTCGCGTCTGCCGATGGTGCCGCTGCCTTGGCTTCTCGGCCTGATGGCGCTGTTCTCCATGGTGCCGGAAGGCGCGGTCCTCGATTGGGGCGCTCTCTACCTGCGACAGGAAATGGGCGCCTCGATCGCGCTGTCGGGCTTCGGCTTCGCCGCCTTCTCGCTGACCATGGCGATCATGCGTTTTGCGGGTGATATGGTGCGCGACCGCTTCGGCGGCGTGAAGACCCTGCGTGTCTGCACGCTGTTTGCGATCGTCGGCATGCTGATTGCCGCCCTGGCACCCACGGCGGAACTCGCCATTGTCGGCTTTGCCTTCTGCGGTATCGGCATTTCCAACATGGTGCCGATCGCCTTCTCGGCGGCCGGAAACGTGCCGGGACTGAAGCCGGGGATCGGCATTTCCGTGGTCACCACCATGGGCTATTCCGGCATGCTGGTGGCACCTTCGGCGATCGGCTTCGTCGCCGAGCATACCGGCTTCGCAACGGTTTTCCTGGCGTTGCCGGCTTTGCTGGTCGTGGTGCTGATATTCTCCAAGCTGGCGCGCTATGCCGACGGCGCTTCGGGTGGCGGCCACTGAGGCCGCCAAGCAAAAGTGAAGCGCGGGACGGTTGACAAGGCAGCGGCCATGATCCACCTGAAAGGCACGATTTCCAAAGGGTTCAAGAGCTCTGTCCATGTCTTCAGCTACGGATTTTGATCCGAAACCGCGCCGCGCCTCCGTTGCCGTCGATGTCGGCGGCGTGATTGTCGGCGGCGGCGCGCCCGTTGTCGTCCAGTCGATGACCAATACCGATACGGCCGATATCGATGCGACGGTTGCCCAGGTTGCCGCGCTCTTCAAGGCCGGTTCCGAAATGGTGCGCATCACCGTCGATCGCGACGAGAGCGCTGCGGCCGTCCCGAAGATCCGCGAACGCCTGCTGCGGCTCGGCATGGACGTGCCGCTGATCGGCGACTTTCATTATATCGGTCACAAACTGCTTGCCGATTATCCGGCTTGCGCCGAGGCGCTGGCGAAATACCGCATCAATCCGGGCAATGTCGGCTTCAAGGACAAGAAGGACAAGCAGTTCGCCGAAATCATCGAGATGGCGATCCGCTACGACAAGCCGGTGCGCATCGGCGTCAACTGGGGTTCGCTCGACCAGGATCTACTGACCGCGCTGATGGACCAGAATGCCGAGGCTGGTTCGCCGCTTTCCGCCCGTCAGGTTACCCGTGAGGCGATCGTTCAGTCGGCGCTGATCTCGGCCAATCTTGCCGAAGAAATCGGCCTGCCGCGCAACCGCATCATCCTGTCTGCCAAGGTCAGCCAGGTGCAGGACCTGATCGCCGTCTATTCGATGCTGTCGGAGCGCTCCGACCATGCGCTGCATCTCGGCCTCACCGAAGCCGGCATGGGCTCGAAGGGCATCGTCGCGTCGTCGGCGGCGATGGGCTACGTGCTGCAGCACGGTATCGGTGATACGATCCGCGTCTCGCTGACGCCGGAGCCGAATGGCGACCGGACGCGCGAAGTGCAGGTGGCGCAGGAACTCCTGCAGGTCATGGGCTTCCGGCAGTTCATTCCCGTCGTTGCTGCATGTCCCGGCTGCGGACGCACGACGTCGACGGTCTTCCAGGAACTGGCGCAGAACATCCAGAACGACATACGCAAAAACATGCCGGTCTGGCGTGAGAAATATCCGGGCGTCGAGGCGCTGAACGTCGCGGTCATGGGCTGCATCGTCAATGGACCCGGCGAGAGCAAGCATGCCGATATCGGCATCTCACTGCCCGGCACCGGCGAAACGCCGGCAGCCCCTGTCTTCATCGATGGCCAGAAGGCGCTGACGCTGCGCGGCCCGAACATCGCTGCCGATTTCGAGGCGCTGGTGACCGACTATATCGAGAAGCGTTTCGGCCAGAAGACGGCAGCTGAGTAAGCCAGCCGCTAGATGCGGCTGGTCAGCAGCTTCAGGCCCGCGAAGCAATAGAAGGCGGACATTGCGCCTTCTATCCAGCGGCGAAGGCTGTTGTAGATCCTGAGCGCGTGCGGCGTCGAAAACAGCACCGCATATCCCATGAAGATCGCAAAGCCCGTCGTTAGGCAGATGGCGACGATGAGCACGGCCACCGAGCCCGGCGCGCCCTGCGGCATGCCGAGCGCGATGATGGCGAGCCAGGCAAAGATCGCCTTCGGATTGGTGACGTGGATTCCATACCCCTTCAGTAGCAGGGCGCGCGTCGAAAGCGGCTTCACGTCCTTTGCTTGAGCCAGCTCGTTGCCTGTTCGCATGGCCTTGAACGCCTTGTAAGCGAGATAGAGCAGATAGAGCCCGCCGAAGACCTTCAGGATCTCGAGCGCGATTGCGTAGGTATGCAGCAATGTTGCGAGGCCAAGGGCCGCGGCGCAGGCCCAGGTGAACGAGCCCCCGAAGATCCCCACACCAATGGTCATCCCGGCCTTGCGGCCCTGCGTCATCGACGTCGCGACGATCGCCAGGATGGCGGGGCCGGGACTGATAACCGCGATCACGTAAGCGATGTATGCAGGCATGATCGACGGGAGATAGGATAGCGTATCGTGCATGGGGTTGCTCTTTGCCGGGAAAATCTGAACCTGTCAGAGTTTTCGTCTGCTGTCACGCCGCCTCGAGATCATTCTCGGCGAGAGCAGTCTTGAGAATGGCCTTCGCCGTCCAGCGCAGGATCCGCTCGGCTTCCTTTGGCTCGATCTCGCAGATATCGCGCATCACGACGAGGGATTCGACGCCCGTAACCAGCGACAGCGCGTGAATCAGCTTGTCTAGCTGCTTGGAGGGAACGCGGCTCTGCAGCGGCGATAGCGCTTCTTTCAGCCACGGAATACGGCGGCCGCCGCGGCGGACCTGGGTCTGGCCGGTTACGGCGTTGCCGAGCAGGGCCCTGAAGACGCTCTCGTTGTTCAGGATCATATGGAAGATATCGGACACCAGCTTGTCCAGCCGCACCTCGGCATCCTTGAGACCGTCGCCCGCCGCGGCCGGTTCGATGCTGATCACATCGGCGACGCCATCGAGCACTGCCTCGCGGATGATTTCGTCGGGCGTCGAGAAATAGCGATAGGCGGTGGCGCGCGAAATCCCCGCCAAATCAGCAACATCGGCGACCGACGGATGCCCGCCTTTCTCGACGATCTGCCGTGCCGCACGCAGCAATTCGCTGCGCGTCCGACGCTTCTGGTTCACGCGTTCGAATCTTTTTTCTTGACTGTCCATTTTCACCTCATTATGAGACATAAATCTCATTAAGAGTAAAGTGTATCACAAACCCTTGGGGGCACAAGGCAATGAATTCCATTCCAGCAAAACCAGACCAATCGGCGAGCTCGCCGATGACGGTCCACTTCATCGGCAACATCCTGACCTTTCGCGCACGGCATGCCGATACGAAAGGCAGCTTCACCGTGATCGAAGTGCTCACAGCACCGAATGCCGGCCCGCCGCCGCACACGCAAACGGATCAGGAAGCATTCCTCATCCTTGAGGGCCGCTACGAGATCACCGTCGGCAATGAGACGAAGATCTGCGGACCGGGCGATTTCGTGCATGTCGCGCCGGGCACCATGCATGCCTTCCGCAACATTGCCGACGTTCCGTCGAAGCTGCTGTTGATCAATTTTCCCGGCGATCTGCATGAAGAGTTCTTCGTCGCGGTCGGCGAGCCGCTGCCACCGGGCACGACGACGTTTCCGGAAATGCTGCCGCCCGATATTCCGAAGATCGTCGAGACCGCTGCGCGTTTCGGCATCGACATCCCGCTCGCACCGGCAGCTTGAGGAGCAGAGCATGTTCATCGACAGGCTTTTGTCGTCACCGGCCTTCGGCGCCTTCGCCCGCGTGCTCGTGACATTCGTCTTCTGGTCCAGCGGTCTTGCGAAACTTTTCGATTTTGCCGGCGCCGCTACCGAGATGGAGAAATATGGTGTGCTGCCGGCAGCGCCGATGGCCGCTGTGGTCATCATGGTTCAGCTCGGCGGCTCGGCGCTGGTGATCTCCGGCTGGAACGTCTGGCTGGGAGCCGGGGCGCTCGGCATGTTCACGGCGCTGACGATCCCGATCGCCCATGCATTCTGGGGGATGACCGGCGAGGCCGCCTTCTTCGAGATGCTGTTTGCGATCGAGCATATCAGCGTCATCGGCGGCCTGATGCTTGTCGCCATTTTGCGGCGGCCCGCAGCGGCCGCGGCGGGGCGGCTAGCAAACGCATAAACCGAGCGCCGGACTAGCCCGGCGCTCTCGGTCAGCTCTTGCGGTTGGCAACGAAGCGCGCCGTGGCGGACAATGTCGCTGCGGCTTCGCCGTAGGGCTCAAGCAGCGCCGTCGCGTCTTCGACGTGGCGGCGCAGTTCCGTTTCGGCCCATTCGATGCCGTTCAGCGCAACCAGCGTGCCCTTGCCGCGGCCGGCATCCTTGCCTGTCGCCTTGCCCATGGTCTCGGCATCCGAGGTGATATCGAGCAGGTCGTCGGCGAGCTGAAACGCCAGGCCGATCTTCTCACCGAATGTTCTGAGACGCTTGCGGTCTTCCTCGCTTGCCCCGGCAACGATGGCACCGGCCTCGCAGGCGAAGCGAACGAGCGCACCAGTTTTCATAGCCTGCAGTGTAACGATGCCCGAGGCATCGGGTGCCGCCTTTTCGGCGGCGAGATCCAACGCCTGACCACCTGCCATGCCGCCAAGGCCTGCGCCGCGGGCAAGCGCCAGGATCAGCGCGGTCTTTCGTGCGTCCGGCAGGGCAGTTTCAGGCGCTGCGATGATGTCGAAGGCGTAGGTCAGCAGGCTATCGCCAGCAAGGATCGCCGTAGCCTCGTCAAAGGCGATGTGAACGGTGGGCTTGCCGCGGCGCAGATCGTCGTCGTCCATGGCAGGCAGGTCGTCATGGACCAGCGAATAGCAATGCACGCATTCCAGTGCTGCGCCGACGCGCAAAGCCGCCTGACGGTCGCCGCCGAGAAGCAACGCGCTTTCGACAACCAGGAAAGGCCGCAGGCGCTTGCCGCCGTTGAGCACAGCGTAATGCATGGCCGAGCGCAGGATTTCGGGCCTGGCGATCTCGTCCGCCAAAACGGGCTTCGCAAGCAGCGCCTCAAGCAACGCTTCGATCTCTCGGGCGTTGATTTTCAACCGTTCGTCAAATGCAGTGGGGCTCTGGCTCATGGCCGCTCTTTGGCATGAGCAAAGCCGGTGGTGCAACGGAATTGTAGATGAAGGGACCAAGATTCCCGTTGCGCTCTGGCCTTGGCCTTGCGCAAAAGGTAAGGAGGACCAAGGGAACAGGTCTGGGTCAAACGTTGGACATCGCGCCGGAGAGAGAGGAAAGCATCGCCATGCCGGCTCATCGGCGGATGTATGCGTGGCTGCGCGGCCGCTCTTTGCTGGCGCGCATCGTGCTTGGCATCCTGGCGCTCTGCGTGCTGCCCTATGCGCTGATCGTCCTCTATCTCATTCCCTTCATCCATCCGGTCTCGACGCTGATGCTGCGCGATCTCGTGCTGCTGCGTGGCTATGATCGCCAGTGGGTGTCGCTGGACGACATCTCCCCTGTTCTCGTGCAGTCGGTGATGATGTCCGAAGACGGGCAATATTGCTTCCATGGCGGCGTCGACTGGGGCGAAATGCGGATGCTGATCGGGGATACACTCGACGGCGCCTCGACGCGCGGCGGCAGCACGATCCCGATGCAGACGGCGAAGAACCTGTTTCTCTGGAACAGCCGTTCCTTCGTGCGCAAAGGCTTGGAGCTTCCTCTCGCGGTCGCCTCGGATTTCGTCTGGACCAAGCGGCGGTTGATGGAAATCTATCTCAACATTGCCGAATGGGGCCCGGGCATCTACGGCATCGAGGCGGCGGCGCGTCATCACTTCAAGGTGCCGGCCTCCAAGCTGTCGCGGCGCCAGGCGGCATTGCTTGCCGTTTCGCTGCCGAACCCGATCGACCGCAATGCCGGCAAGCCGGGCCGCGGGCTCAGGCGGCTGGCAGCCGTGATCGAGCGCCGCGCACAGGGCGCCGGCGACTATATCAAATGCATTTATGATTGAGCCCCGAACAATTCATTGGTGAGCCAAGCCCGCGGCCGGTAGATAGAATTCTTCTCACAGCGGATGGATCGAAGCATGGACAAGCTCACCCTCTATATCGGCAACAAGAACTATTCGTCCTGGTCGCTGCGGCCGTGGATCGCCATGGAGGCGACCGGCATTCCCTTCGAGGAAGTCGTTGTGCCCTTCGATTTCGAGGCAGGCAATCCGCGCTTCAAGGAATTCTCGCCGACAGGCCGCGTACCGGTGCTGCATCACGGCAATGTTCGCGTATGGGAATCGCTTGCGATCATCGAATATGTCGCCGAACTCTATCCTGAAGCCGGTCTGTGGCCGAAGGACCGGGCGAGACGAGCGGTTGCCCGCTCGGTGTCGATGGAGATGCTCTCCGGCTTCCGCGCAATCCGCAATGCCTGCCCGATGAACATCCGCCGTCAGAAGGGCAAGATCGCTCTCGCCGATGGCGTCATGGCAGACGTGCTGCGCATCGAGACGATCTTCCGCGAATTGCGGGAGCAATCCGGCGGCCCCTTCCTGTTCGGCAACTTCTCCGCAGCCGATGCAATGTTCGCACCTGTCATCAACCGCTTCGACGTCTATGACCTCGTGACATCGAGAGAGACGCTGAGCTATATGGCTTCCGTCAAATCGCACCCAGCCTGGCAGAAGTGGGAGAAAGAGGCCCGCGCCGAGCCCTGGATTGTCCCTCACGACGAGGTCTGAGACGGGAATCAAAGGATTCTCAAAAAATGCGTTTGGGGACTGGTCAAGGCCCGTTATCGCATGTATAAGCGCGCAAAATTTCCGAAATCGCGACATGTCGTTTCGGCCGCCAGTCTGGCCGGAAATGTGTTGCCCGTGAAGTGGAGTACGAGAAATGGCTGTACCGAAGAGAAAAACGAGCCCGTCCAAGCGCGGTATGCGCCGCTCTGCTGACGCACTGAAGGCTGCGACCTACGTTGAAGACAAGAATTCCGGCGAACTGCGCCGCCCGCATCATATCGATCTGAAGACCGGTATGTATCGTGGCCGTCAGGTTCTGACGCCGAAGGAAAGCGCATAAGCTTTCCTGCTTCTGGCTTTTTCCAGATCGAAGAGACCGGCCATGCGCCGGTCTTTTTGCGTTTGTACATGTTTATATTCGCAAATGTCTTGAAGTGGCACGGTCATCTACGGCAATATTCTACCGACCGAGGGAGAATTGACCGACATGCTTGCTGCAATGCCGCTGATGATCATTCCATTCATTCTTTACAACATGGCGATGCTCGGACTGATGGGCAGCGGAGGCATACCCGCGCTTCAGCATGACATCATCGTTCTCTCGATGATCTCGGGGGCGATCTGGAGCATGGCGCTCGGCGATCTCTTCATCGTCGTGGCGCTGGTCATTCTCTTCTTCGAGATATTGAAGGCGACCCGCAACGGCTCGGGCAGCCTGATCAATCACATGCTGTCGATGCTCGTGTTCATCGCTTTCCTGGTCGAGTTTCTTCTCGTCCAGGATGCAGCAACGCAGGTCTTCTTCATTCTGATGACAGTGGCGCTGATCGATGTGATCGGCGGCTTCGCCGTTTCTGTCCGGACGGCGGGCCGCGATGTTTCGATCGGTCTCTAGACTTTAGAGATTGTCGAGCTTGTTCTGAAGCGCGCGCAGCTGTTCCTTCAGTTCATCGATATCCTTCGCTTCGGCCTTTTTCGTCTCTTTGGCGGCGGGAGGCGTCATGAACGGCGAAAACATCTGCATCGCCTGCTGGAACATCTCGGTGTTGCGACGAACCTGTTCCTCGACCATCTGCATCGGAAGCTGGAAATTCTTGCCGAGCGGCGTTTCGCCGAAGGCACGGGTGACCTGCTCACGCATCTGCGACTGCTGCTCAGTGAAGGCCTTCATGGAGTGCTCAAGAAAGCTCGGCACCACCATCTGCATCTGATCGCCGTAATAGGTGATCAGCTGGCGAAGGAAGGAAATCGGCAGCAGCGTATTGCCGGTCTTCGATTCCTGTTCGAAAATAATCTGGGTCAATACCGAGTGGGTGATGTCATCGCCGGTCTTGGCATCCTGGACCGTAAAGTCCTCACCCTTCTTCACCATCTCCGCCAGGTCTTCCAGCGTCACATATGTGCTGGTGCCTGTATTGTAGAGGCGGCGATTGGCGTATTTCTTGATGACAATCTGACCCTCATTCTTCGCCATATCAGTCTCCTGAACCCCGTCTGATTATATGGAAATTCCTCCAACATCGAATGTAGACGCAAAAGAACTCCGGTGACAATCTCTTTGTGCGATGCGGCAACCCCTTTTATTAGCGGCATAATTCCGCTCTTCGTAAGTGCCGCCTAAAATTGCTCCATGACAGTCTTGCCGTTTGACTTGGGCTAAAAGCTTTGCCAGTTTCGCCTTATATACAGTGGTGAAAAAGCGAGGAGGCTTCCCATGAGCAACACATCCATCGTCATCGCCAGTGCGGCCCGCACAGCGGTCGGCTCGTTCAACGGCGCATTCGCCACTGTCCCTGCACATGAGCTCGGCGCGACCGCGATCAAGGGCGCACTGGAGCGCGCCGGCGTCGATGGCGCCGAAGTCGATGAAGTCATTCTCGGCCAGGTGCTGCAGGCGGGCGAAGGCCAGAACCCCGCACGCCAGGCGGCAATGAAGGCAGGCGTCCCCAAGGAGGCGACGGCCTGGGCCGTCAACCAGCTCTGCGGCTCCGGTCTGCGCGCGGTGGCGCTCGGCATGCAGCAGATCGCCCTTGGCGATGCCAAGATCATTGTTGCCGGTGGTCAGGAATCGATGTCGATGGCGCCGCATGCCGCGCATCTGCGTGGCGGCACGAAAATGGGCGACACCAAGATGATCGACACGATGATCAAGGACGGCCTGACCGACGCCTTCTATGGCTATCACATGGGGATCACCGCCGAGAATATTGCCCGTCAGTGGCAGCTTTCGCGTGACGATCAGGACCAGTTCGCCGTGTCCTCGCAGAACAAGGCCGAGGCCGCGCAGAAGGCTGGTCGCTTCAAGGATGAGATCGTCCCCTTCACCATCCAGGGTCGCAAAGGCGATACGATCGTCGATGCCGACGAATATATCCGCCATGGCGCGACGATGGAGGCGATGGCCAAGCTGCGCCCTGCTTTCGACAAGGACGGTTCGGTGACTGCGGGCAATGCCTCGGGCCTGAACGACGGTGCCGCTGCGGCAGTGCTGATGAGCGAAGCGGAAGCTTCGCGCCGCGGTATCCAGCCCCTCGTGCGCATCGTCTCCTGGGCAACGGCCGGGGTTGATCCGCAGGTCATGGGCACGGGCCCGATCCCCGCATCGCGCAAGGCGCTGGAAAAGGCAGGCTGGTCGGTCGGCGATCTCGATTTGGTCGAGGCCAACGAAGCCTTTGCAGCGCAGGCCTGCGCCGTCAACAAGGATCTCGGCTGGGATCCCGCGATTGTCAACGTCAACGGCGGCGCCATCGCCATCGGTCATCCGATCGGTGCGTCGGGTGCGCGCGTTCTCAACACGCTGGTTTTCGAAATGAAGCGCCGTGGCGCGAAGAAAGGTCTGGCAACACTCTGCATCGGCGGCGGCATGGGCGTCGCAATGTGCCTCGAAGCACTTTAAACAGCATACGATCCATGTCTTAATTACATGTGATTGAAAGTGAAAACAAAGGGGAGCGAAACATGAGCAGAGTGGCTTTGGTCACCGGTGGCACGCGTGGCATCGGCGCAGCGATTTCGATGGCGCTCAGGAACGCCGGCTACAAGGTGGCGGCGAACTATGCCGGTAACGACGAGAAGGCGCAGGCCTTCCATGGCGTAACCGGCATTCCCGTTTTCAAGTGGGATGTCTCCGACTACGTTGCCTGTGGTGAAGGCATCGCCAAGGTGGAGGCGGAACTCGGCCCGGTCGAGGTTCTCGTCAACAATGCCGGCATTACCCGCGACGCGATGTTTCACAAGATGACGCCGCAGCAGTGGCACGAGGTCATCAACACCAACCTGACCGGCCTCTTCAACATGACGCATCAGGTCTGGGGCGGCATGCGCGATCGCAGCTTCGGCCGCGTCGTCAACATTTCCTCGATCAACGGCCAGAAGGGCCAGATGGGCCAGGCGAATTATTCGGCAGCCAAGGCCGGCGATCTCGGCTTCACCAAGGCGCTGGCTCAGGAAGGTGCTGCCAAGAACATCACCGTCAACGCCATCTGCCCTGGCTATATCGGTACGGAGATGGTGCTCGCCGTACCGGAAAAGGTTCTGAACGAGCGGATCATCCCGCAGATCCCAGTCGGCCGCCTCGGCGAACCCGAAGAGATCGCACGCTGCGTCGTCTTCCTCGCCGCCGACGATGCCGGCTTCATCACAGGCTCGACCTTGACCGCGAACGGTGGCCAGTTTTTCGTCTGAGGCGTGTCACGCCGATGCGACGATTGCTAAAGTCAGCGGATAGGCCGGCGGTGCTTTGCTTTGACCGGCACCTTCTGCATCGCCGAACCACGATCACGGATAGCGGCTAATATAGCTGCTAGGGAAAGTGCGGTGATCAGAATTGCGTTCGCAGAATATAGAATGAGTTGAGCCATCGAACATTCCTTTCTTGCCGGAAAGAAGCCGGCCTGTTGAGAGGAATGTGGGGCGAGTTGTAGCAGTTCGCCAGGTTGGCTTCGGCAACCAAGCGTCAACACCGCGTTGACGAGAAGCCCGCAAATAAAAACGGGCGCCGAAGCGCCCGTTGCATATTTCAAAGCAGTGATCAGTAGCGGCGCGGGCAACGTGCTTCGTAACGGCGGCCATAGCGGTCGCGATAGACGCAGTAGCCGCGGCGTTCTACCGACTGGCCGATAAGAGCGCCGGCGACACCGCCGGCAACGGCACCAATCGCCGCCCCACCCCAGCTGTTGCTGACTGCACCGCCGATAACGGCACCCGTGCCGGCACCAATCGCTGTGCCCTGCTCAGTGGGCGTGCAAGACGCCAGAGCGCCGACGAGTGCGGCAACCAGAACCACCTTTTTCACCATGACTTACAGCTCCCCAGTTTATGGCCTTCAGATGCGGCCCATCAGGACAAGGATAATGATAATAACGAGAACTAGCCCTAAACCGCCAGAAGGTCCATAGCCCCAGCCGCGGCTATAACCCCAATTCGGCAACGCGCCGATCAAAAGCAGAATAAGGATAATGAGAAGTATCGTGCTAAGCATGTTGTCCGGTCCTTCAACTCACAGCGAGTTACGAATGGACAATAAACACGCGTCCCGGGTTTTTGTTCCCGGCTAAACTTATTAATGTACGGGGATGGATTTGAACCTGTCGTTCCGGCAAAATTTTATATTGGCCGAAATAACACTAACTCGGTAACGCGAAAAAGGTTCCGTTCCCCTGGAAATTTTTTGATCAGTATTCGATGCGGCGCGAAACAGTTAACGCGTGCGCGCCGCTGAAAAAAATTTCGCATTGACGAGTGCCGGATATAGTCGCTGGCCGTCCCTGACGTCAAAATGTAGCGGCGAACAAAGCAGGAAACTCACTCGGTAGGTGATTCGTCGCTGATTCGTTCAGGCTTTGGCCCGAAGGTTAATTTCCGGGATTTCTGAAAATTTCGTGAGAGGGTAATTGACACCCGATTCGTCGGCACGAAACGGTTCACACGACATTCGGAGTGTTTTCGGGCACGGATTCAGCATCTAGTGGGAAAAGCCGATTCAAAACCAATACTTAGCCGTGAACAAAAGCTGAATCATCGGGAGTCAGCGATTCGTCGCCGATTCGTTCTCAAGCTGTTCCGAATCTAAAAACAGAGGCTTAGCGGCCGTCCTTGAATCAAATTAGCAGCGCATATCGGCAGGCCACCTCTTGCGTTTGGCGGACTGCCTGTCCATGTGTTGTCTGCCGACTTGACCCTGAGGCTCCCCGCCTCACTTGCATGGACCATGACACAGAATTCGCAGCCCATGATCCTGAGCGGACGCGGCGTTACCGCGGTGCTCGGACCGACCAACACAGGCAAGACGCATTATGCCATCGAGCGCATGATCGCGCACGGCACCGGTGTGATCGGTCTGCCGCTGCGCCTTCTGGCGCGCGAGGTCTATACGCGGCTCGTCGAAAAGGTCGGCGCGCATAACGTGGCGCTGGTCACCGGCGAAGAGAAAATCTCGCCGCCGCATGCGCGTTTCTCGGTCTGCACAGTCGAAGCCATGCCGCGGGAAACCAAGGCAGCCTTCGTGGCGATCGATGAAGTGCAGCTCGCCGGGGATCTTGAGCGCGGACATATCTTTACGGATCGCATCCTGCATCTGCGCGGCCGCGACGAGACGCTCCTGCTTGGCGCCGGCACGATGCGCCCGATCCTGCAGCAACTCCTCCCGGGGATCACAGTCATTGAGCGCCCGCGCCTGTCGCAGCTCCTCTATGCCGGTCAGAAGAAGATTACCCGGCTGCCGCAGCGTTCCGCCATCGTCGCCTTCTCGGCTGACGAGGTCTATGCCATCGCCGAACTGATCCGGCGCCAGCGCGGCGGCGCCGCCGTTGTTCTCGGTGCACTGAGCCCGCGCACCCGCAATGCACAGGTCGCGCTCTACCAGGAGGGCGATGTCGAATATCTGGTGGCAACGGATGCGATCGGCATGGGTCTCAACCTCGATGTCGATCATGTCGCCTTTGCGCAGGACCGGAAGTTCGACGGCTATCAGTTCCGCAATCTCAACCCTGCCGAACTCGGCCAGATCGCCGGGCGCGCCGGCCGCCATGTTAGGGACGGCACCTTCGGGGTGACCGGCCAGGTCGCGCCGTTTGACGACGAGCTCGTGCAGCGCATTGAGTCGCACGAATTCGACAACGTCAAGGTTCTGCAGTGGCGGACCAAGCAACTGGATTTCACATCGATACAATCGCTGCGGGCAAGTCTTGAAAAGCCGCCGAGCGTGCAAGGGTTGACGCGGGCGCTGCCGGCTGTCGATCAGCAGGCGCTCGAACATCTTTCGCGATATCCCGAGATTATTGACCTTGCGACGAAGCCCGAAAGGGTTGAAAAGCTCTGGGAGGCTTGTGCGCTGCCCGATTACCGGCGTATTGCACCGGCCCAGCATGCCGATCTGATCTCGACGCTCTTTTCCGATCTTGTGCGCTATGGCACGGTGAACGAGGGATTCCTCGCGGAGCAGGTGCACCGTGCGGACCGCACGGACGGTGAAATCGACACGCTTTCGGCGCGAATCGCGCAGATAAGAACCTGGACCTATGTGTCGAACCGGCCCGGCTGGCTTGCCGATCCGACACACTGGCAGGAAAAGACGCGGGAAATCGAAGATCGATTGTCCGATGCGTTACATGAAAGGTTGACGAAACGCTTTGTTGATCGCAGGACATCTGTGCTCATGAAGCGCCTGAGAGAGAATGCGATGCTGGAAGCTGAAATCAGTGTGAATGGTGATGTCTTTGTGGAGGGGCATCATGTGGGTCAGTTGAGCGGATTCCGCTTCACGCCCGTCGGTGGGACGGATGGACCGGACGCCAAGGCCGTACAGGCTGCTTCACAGAAGGCGCTTGCTCTGGAATTCGAAGCGCGCGCAGCGCGCATGCATGCCGCCGGCAATGGCGATTTGGCGATCAGCGCCGATGGTCTCATCCGTTGGCTCGGCGATCCCGTTGCACGGCTGTCCGGCAGCGATCATGTGATGCGTCCGCGGGTGATCCTGCTCGCCGACGAGCAGCTGACCGGAAATGCGCGCGATCACGTCGCCGCCCGCGTCGAGCGCTTCGTCAATCATCACATCAGCACGGTCCTGAAGCCGCTCGACGATCTGTCGCGCGCCGAGGACCTGCAGGGTCTTGCCAAGGGTCTGGCGTTCCAGCTCGTCGAAAATCTCGGCGTGCTGTTCCGCCGCGACGTTGCCGACGACGTCAAGTCGCTGGATCAGGATGGTCGCGCCTCGATGCGCCGCTATGGCGTGCGTTTCGGTGCCTACCACATCTTCGTTCCGGCGTTGTTGAAACCGGCTCCGGCCGAGCTCATCACCCTGCTTTGGGCGCTGAGAAACGACGGTCTCGACAAGCCGGGATACGGCGACCTCATTCCGGTGCTTGCCGCCGGTCGGACGTCCGTCGTGACCGATCCAAGCTTCGAGCGCACGTTCTACAAGCTTGCCGGCTTCCGTTTCCTCGGAAAGCGCGCCGTCCGCATCGACATTCTCGAGCGGCTTGCCGATATCATCCGTCCGCTGCTGCAGTGGAAGCCGGGTCAGGCAAATCGTCCCGAGGGCGCCTATGACGGCCGCCGTTTCACGACGACGACCGCAATGCTGTCGATCCTCGGTGCGACGCTCGAAGACATGGAAGAGATCCTCAAGGGTCTCGGCTACCGTGCCGATGCCGTAAAGGCCGAGGAAGCGGCTGCCCATCTCTCTGCGCAGGACGCTTCAGCGGCACCTGCCGCTGCAGCCGAACCGGCAGCTGAAGACGCTGGCGAAAAAGCCGACCACGACGACGCCGACCAGGCTGACGAGGCATCGGCTGAAACGCCGGCCGCCGAAGCTGCACCTGTTGCAGTCGAAGCCGCGGTTGATGCTGCTCCGGCAGCCGTAGACGGCGAGCCCACTGAGCCGAAGCCGGTTCTCCTGTGGCGCCTTGGCGGCCGCAACGACAACCAGCGTCAGGCGCGTAGCAACCATGGCGAACGCCGCGGCGGCAATAACGAGCGTCCGCAGGGCAACCGCCGTCATGGCGGCGGCGAAGGCGGCGAGAACCGTGAAGGCCGCGAAAATCGCGACGGCAACCGTCAGCAGCGTGGCCGCGACGGCGGAAAGCCGCATCAGGGCCGTGGCGACCGCAATGAGCAGCGCGGCGACCGTCAGGACCGCGGTGACCGCAAGGATCGCAACGACCGCAACAACAACCGTGGCGGCGCACAGCCGCTGCGCTTCGAGGCAAAGCCACCGCGCAAGGAAAAGCCGATCGATCCGGACTCGCCTTTCGCCAAGCTCGCTGCCTTGAAGGAGCAGATGAAGAAGTAACCGATGGGCGGGGAGATACAGCCAGCAAGCGGTTCGCGCCAGCGTATCGACAAGTGGCTGTTCTTCGCGCGCATGGCGAAATCCCGCTCCCTGGCGCAAAGCCACATTCAATCGGGGCACGTTCGCATCAACGGCGAACGTGTCTCCCAGCCCAGCCAGACCGTCAAGATTGGCGACCGCATCGAGTTGCAGCTCGAGCGGCGCGACGTGATCCTGGTGGTCAAGCAGCCCGGTGAGCGACGTGGTCCGTTCGAGGAAGCAAAGCTGCTCTACGAAGACCTGACGCCGCCTCCGGATGAGACCAAACGCCTCACCCCCTATGAGCAGGCGATACGCGCGACGGGTTCCGGGCGGCCGACGAAGAAAGAGCGCCGCGCGACCGACAGGCTGCAGTCGGGCGAGGATTAGAAAACTCTGTCCGAACAGCCCGCTTTTGAAGATCGATTATCCTTGAAATCGGCCTGTAAAGCCGGTACGTCACATCAACTCGCCGGATAGCGTTCTTGCCTCCCAAGCCAGTACACGCTGCCCCTCCGGCTCAGGGAAAGACGCGACGTTCCAGGTTGGTCTGCCCCGCTTGCGTGAAATCCTGGAGTTCTTCATGACCTATGTCGTGACCGACAATTGCATTCGCTGCAAATATACTGACTGTGTGGAAGTCTGCCCGGTCGACTGCTTCTACGAAGGCGAGAACTTCCTCGTCATCCATCCCGATGAATGCATCGATTGCGGCGTTTGCGAGCCGGAATGTCCTGCCGAGGCAATCAAGCCGGATACCGAGCCGGGCCTCGACAAGTGGCTCAAGGTCAACGCCGAATATGCCAGCATCTGGCCGAATATCACCGTCAAGAAGGACTCGATGCCCGAGGCCAAGGAGATGGATGGCGAGACCGGCAAATTCGAGAAGTACTTCTCTGAAAAGCCCGGTTCTGGCGACTGAGGCCAAGCCGCTGAAATCCGCTTGAAATCGGGTTCAGATAGCGCTTAAACGTTTCAAGTGATGCTTCCCTAATATGTGAGCCATGTGTTGCCCGCATGACTCACACGCACCAAATTATTGATTTCCTCATATTTTTGTGATAGGTTCTGAACACTGACCCATTTGAGGCACGAAGCGTGCCCAAAACCATCACGAAAGCAAATAAAATCCGTACGCGGTTCCCGTGACATATCAATATCTTGAGCTGTCCGATCGTTGATCGCGCGCACGAATTTCTTTTGCTTCTGTCTGGTGGGACCAGAGTGAAGTCACCCGACGGGAATTCAACCGTCTCATCCGGGCCTGACTGACCCGGCTCCGGCCGCCGCCGGAAGCGTAACAGGGAGTTTTTGATTAGAATGACGACCCAGCAGAAAAAACCTTCAGCAGCTCGCCACGGCTTCAAGACCGGTGAATCGATCGTTTACCCCGCTCATGGGGTCGGTACCATCAGCGCTATCGAAGAGCAAGAAGTTGCCGGCATGAAGCTTGAACTTTTCGTAATCGATTTCGAAAAGGACAAGATGCGCCTGAAGGTTCCGGTCGCAAAAGCGATGAGCATCGGCATGCGCAAGCTGTCGGAGACCGATTTCGTTGAGCGCGCGCTCAAGGTTGTCCAGGGTAAGGCACGCGTCAAGCGCACCATGTGGTCGCGCCGTGCGCAGGAATATGATGCCAAGATCAATTCGGGCGACCTGATTTCGATCGCGGAAGTCGTACGTGACCTCTACCGCGCCGAAAACCAGCCGGAGCAGTCCTATTCCGAACGTCAGCTCTATGAAGCTGCCCTCGACCGGATGGCCCGCGAAATCGCCGCCGTCAACAAGATGTCGGAAACCGAAGCCGTCCGCCTCGTCGAGACCAACCTCAACAAGGGTCCGAAGCGCGGCAAGGCAATCGAAGAAGACGACTCTCAGGACGAAGCCGCATAATAGCGCTTTGTTTTTCCTTGCAAAAAACCCGGCCTTCGAGCCGGGTTTTTTATTGGAACTTTTTCCGCGCTGACGCGTTTAAATCTCGTAAGTGCGGACAAAAGCCAGGTGAACCCACCGATCGTCCGCTGTTGTAAACGTTCGATGAGGAGTGGGTCATGACTTCCACATATTGCCCGAGCGGCAACGTGAAGAAACAGATCCTGCTTTACCGTCTGATCGGTACTTGATGAAGAGATAGGGCCTCGTCCTGAAAAGTCCAGGAGCGGGGCCTTTTGCATTCGAAAGCTGAATTTGATCCGGACGGCGACGTTCCGGAAACGAATCTTCATTTGTTTTGTTTGGGCGCGAGGCCTGATTTTAGGAGACCGATATGAAGAACATGTCTGCAGACCGGCGCATGATCAAAATAGCGATGGCGGCTCCATATCTCGCCCGCGAGGAAGAACATCAGCTGGCGATCCGCTGGAAGGACAACGAAGACCGCGGCGCCCGCAATCAGATCGCCATGGCGCATATGCGCCTGGTTATTTCAATGGCCGGCAAGTTCCGCAATTTCGGCTTGCCGATGAGCGATCTGGTTCAGGAGGGGTATGTCGGCCTTCTGGAAGCGGCGGCGCGCTTCGAGCCGGAACGCGAAGTTCGGTTTTCCACCTATGCCAGCTGGTGGATCCGCGCGTCGATCCAGGATTACATCCTGCGCAACTGGTCGATCGTCCGCGGCGGTACAAGCTCCGCGCAGAAAGCGCTTTTCTTTAATCTTCGCCGCCTTCGCGCCAAGCTCGCGCGCGGCGATACGCAGCTCACCCTGCAGTCCATTCACCAGGAAATTGCCGCCGCCCTCGGCGTCAGCCTGGCCGACGTCCAGACGATGGACGCGCGGCTTTCGAGCAATGATGCATCGTTGCAGGCGCCATCCGTCTCAGGTGACGCCGACAGTGCCGAAAAGATGGATTTCCTGGTCAGCAACGACCCTCTGCCCGATGAGCAAGTCTCCAACATGATCGACGGCGAGCGCCGCCGCGTCTGGCTCGCCTCGGCTCTGACGCATCTCAACGAACGTGAAATGAAGATCATCAGTGCCCGCCGCCTAGCCGAAGACGGTGCGACGCTTGAAGAGCTCGGCGCCGATCTCGGGATTTCCAAGGAACGCGTACGCCAGATTGAAAGCCGGGCGATGGAAAAGCTTCGCAGCGCGCTGGTCAGCGCCGATCCGCATATGGCTGCCTACGCCTGAACGTTCTTATTCCCAGCAGCACAGTCTGGCCCGGTTTTCCACCGGGCCTTTTTTATTCGGCGATGATTTTGACGCGGTCGCCAGGAGCGACGGTCGCACCCGTCGGCAGGGCGTTGATGAGCTTGAAGAGATCGAGCTTGCGATCGGTGCCCATCATGCGGGCGGCAAGCGTCGTGATGTTGTCGCCCGGACGGACGGTCAAGACGCGGATGCGCAGAGGCTTCAGCGAGGCCATTTCATCCGGCGTCATCCGGCGGAAGCTGGCACGCAGGACGTCCGCCGTCTGCTGCAGGGCGGTGCTGCCCTTTGGAACGGCAGTCAGGAAACGGAAAATCTGCTGATTGTTCCGAATGACAGTAACGTCGAAATCCCAGCGATCGGCGCTGGCGCGGGCGGTGGCTGCCTCCATGCCGTTGATCGTCGTCGCCTGGATCGTCGAGGGATCGAGGCCGGTGACCCAACCACTGGAGATATAGTTGGTCAGGCTCTGGTTATTGCTGTCGGCCACACCGTCGAAGCGGATCGCGATATCGCCAGGGCCGGTCGCCATCACGGCTTCGACCTTGTTGTCGATGGTGAAATCGGGTGGCACGTCGAAACGGATGCCGAGGCCGCCATGCAGGAATGTCTGGCCGCGCACATAGCCTTCTTCGGGGCTGTCGCCGTAAAGCAGTCCGTCGATACCGTCGAGATAGTAATCGCGGCCCTTGTCGCCGACCTTGCCTTCCTGGCCGAAGGCACGGGCGTGGTCACGCGCCAGCTCGATGCGCTGAGCAGAGTTCGGATGGCTCGACAGGAAGTCCAGGCTCTGGTCCGCATCCGGATCGGCCGACATGAAGCGGCTGTAAGCCGCCATGCTGTCGAGGAAGCGGGCAGCGGCATAGGGATCGTAACCGGCTTCCCCGAGCATGCGCACGCCGATGACGTCGGCCTGCAGCTCCTGCTGGCGCGAGAAGGCGGCAAGTCGCAGCTTACCGCGGGCGAGCGCCTGCTTGCCGGCGATATCGCTGGAGAGAACTTCGGCGACGACGCGGCTGGCGATGACTTCGGCTTCCTCGCGCTTCTGGCGCTCGATGCCGTGATTGGCCGTCACGTGGCCCATCTCATGCGAGAGCACGGCGGCGACCTCGGAAGCGTCATTGGCAAGCGCCAGCAGGCCGCGCGTCACGTAGAGATAGCCACCCGGCAGCGCGAAAGCATTGATCGCCGGCGAATTCAGGATGGTGATGCGGTAGGACTGGCTCGGATTTTCCGAAACTGCCGTCAGCGCGCCGGCAATGCGGGCGACGAGGCGTTCGGTCTTGGCGTCCTTGTATTCGCCGCCATAGCTCGCAACGATGCGCGGATGCTCGCGGGCGCCCATCGCGGCGCGCGGATCGTTCTTCTGCACTTCGTCGACGATCTGCGGATTGGACGAGGGCGAAACGGTCGGCTGGTAGGATTGCTCGATGATCGATTGACAGCTGTTGAGCGCGACCGCGGCAGCAGTCAGCAGCAATGCATGCCGTCCCCGGTGGCGCAAAGCGGAAAGCATAGTCCTGGAGGGCGCGGGTCTCGTCCACGTCTTCATGCTGTCCAGTCTGGCTCTCCAAGTCATCTTGCTTTTCAGCCGGTTCGCCGCTTTGTCGATCCGGCCACTTCCAACGGGGTTCAACAGGCGCCCATCCCGGCTCTCGCAGTGCACAACGGATGGATACAGGTCATTGCTGTAGCTGATTTCCGCATCGGTTGCATAGCGAGACTCTGCTTAATTGTGGCGCCGTTGTATTTTAGCAAGCTTGGGGTGGTTAAGGAGTTCTTTCGCTCGGATGAAATTGTGGCGAAAGTGCCATCGCACCCGGCAGATTCGTCAACCACGCAGAAATTGCTGCAGAGCGGGCATATCCTTCGACGCGAGATATTCGTCGATCGGCGCGGCAAGCGCGATCGCGCCATGGTCGATGAACACCCCATAGCTGGCGATGCGACGGACTTCGTTCGGGTCATGCGAGACGATGATCACGGTGCTGCCACTCTCGCGCTGCATCGTCGTTAGAAGCTCTGCCATGCCGTTGCGCAAACCGGGATCGAGAGCGGCAAAGGGCTCATCGAGAAGCAGGATCGGACGATTGCGCACGAGGGCGCGGGCGAAGGCGGCGCGTTGGCGTTCGCCGCCTGACAGTGTCGCCGGAAGGCGCTTTTCGAAGCCGGCAAGCCCGACCTGTACGAGCGCCGCCGAAATGCGGCTGCGGTCCGCCTCTGTGAGCTTCAGGGCCGGATCGATGCCAAGGCCGACATTGGTAAAGATGTCGAGATGGGCGAACAGATTGTTGTCCTGGAACACGAGCGAGATTGGCCGCTCCGAGGGATGGACGCCCGTGACGTCCTTTCCGTCAAGCAGCACCCGTCCGCTCTCCGGCATCTCGAAACCCGCCAGGAGATTGAGGAAAGTCGATTTTCCGGCGCCCGAGGGGCCAGTCACGGCAATGATATGGCCGCCAGGCAGTGCGCAATCGAAGTGAAAAGCATGGCCGCCGAGCGTCAGGCGGACGTTCTGCATGGCAATATCAGCGGCCGTCATCGGCACCATGTCCTCGCACCTGGCCGGATGTTCCGGCAATTGTCAGCAACAGGCATATCACGCCGAGGATCAGCGCGAAGCCATCGGCATCGTTGGTCCTGTAGCTTCCCATGCGGCTATAGACCAGCCACGGCAGGGTAATGAAACCGTCGGACCCGAAGAGCGCGACGGCGCCGAGATCGCCGAGCGACAGCGCCATGGCGAAGGACAGGGCGGTGAGGAACGGCCTGCGCAGCCCTGGCCATTCGATAAGCCGCAGCCTTGCCATGCCGGTGACACCGAGGCTTGCCGATAGCCGTGCAGTGCGGCGCTGATGGACGAGATAGGCCGGCTCGAGCACGCGCATGACGAAGGGCAGCGCCATCAACATGTTGATCAGCACGACGAGAACGGGCGCGAGGATCGTGGAATCGCCGAACGGCCGCAAGGCCATGAACCATCCTGTCGCGAGCACCACCGGCGGGGCGAGCAGGACCATGGACGATGCGGCGCCCATCGTGGCGAAGAAGGCACGGTCGCCAGGGCCGGACCGTTTGCTGGCGGCAATGGTCTGGCGGGCGCGGATCAGGGCTGCGGATGTAACAAGCGCCAGCGCGGCGGAGGAGACTGATATACCGACGCTCATCGCCGCGGCCTGCCAGAAGACGGGTTCGCCGAGCAATTTCGGCAGGTCGGCTTTCAGTCCGGCAACGACGATCGAGAGCAGCGGTGACAGGAGAAAACCCGTGACGGCGATCAACAGCAGGCCATCCAGAAGCCTCGCAGTCGGTCTCCTGCCGTCGAAACGCATTGCCCGGTGGCCTGCCGTCAACCCCTCGTCGGGGCTTGTGGGGACGAGCGACATGGCGGCGAGAATGCAGCCGGTCAGCGCGATCTGCAGCAGGGAAAGCGCGACCGCGCGGCCAGGATCGAAATCGAAACGAAGCGACTGGTAGATCGCGACCTCGATCGTGGTTGCCGCGGGGCCGCCGCCGAGCGTCAGCACGAGCGTGAAGCTTGTGGCGCAGAGCATGAAGATCAGTCCAGCGATGCCGGGGATCAGGCCGCGGATGGCCGGCCATTCGATGAAGCGGAAGATGGCGCGCGGACGCATGCCGAGATTGCTCGCCATCAGCCAGTATTCGGAGGGCAGCCGTTCCAGACCGGCAAGCATCAGCCGGCAGGCCAGCGGCAGGTTGAAGAAGACGTGAGCGAGCAGGATGCCGGTCAGGCCGTAGATGCTGACCGGTTCGGAGAGGCCGATTTTCGTCAGCACGGAGTTCAGCAGGCCCTGCCTGCCCCAGATGCCGATCAAGCCGAGCGCGCCGATCAGAACCGGCAGTCCCATCGGCACGGCCATCAGGCGGATGATCCAGATGCGGCCGGGAAATCGCGGCTGGCGGGCGAGCGACCGCGCGACGGGAATTGCCAGGAGTAGCGAGAGAAGCGTGGAGAGGACGGCCTGCAGCAGCGTGAAGCGCAGGACGCGGAGGATATAGGGATCGGAAATGATCCCGGCAAAGGCAGCACCACCGCCGGAGGTGGCAAGCGAAACGGCGGCGATACCGATGAAAAGCAGGATGGCGGCGAGCGCAATCGCGCCGCCCGCCAGTACATTTCGCCGTTCCGCCGCCGTCTGCAGCATCAGTTCATGCTCATCGCCGCAAGCCACTCATCAATCCAGGCCTTGCGGTTCTTGGCGACTTCATCCGGCGACATGAGGAAGGTCTTGGCGGGATTGACGAGCTTGCCGAAAGCGTCCGGCAGTGGCGTCGAGGTTGCCGAGACAGGCATCATCCAGTTGTTGGTCGGGATCGTGTCCTGGAAGCCGGGGGTGACCATGAACTTCAGGAAGTCGCGGGCAAGATCCTTGTCGGGCGCGTTCTTCAGCAGGCCGGCGACTTCGATCTGGATGTAGTGCCCCTCGGAGAAGGCAGCAGCCTGATAGCGGTCGGTGTTTTCGGCGACCATGTGATAGGCCGGCGACGTCGTATAGGAGAGCACCATCGGCGCCTCGCCCTTGGTGAACAGGCCATAGGCCTCCGACCAGCCGGGCGTCACCGTCAGGATGCGGTTCTTGAGCTTGGCCCAGGCTTCCGGTGCCTTGTCGCCGTAGACGGACTTCACCCAGAGCAGCAGACCGAGGCCCGGTGTGGAGGTGCGCGGGTCCTCGATGACGATCTTCTGCGACGCGTCGCCGTCGACAAGCTCCCGCATGCTTTTCGGCGGGTTCTTCACCGTCTGCGTGTCGTAGATGATGGCGAAATGGCCGTAGTCATAGGGAACGAAGACATCGTCCTTGAAATCGCCCGGCACCTTCAGGGTGCTGGTATCGACGCCGCTGGCGTCGAACAGGCCGGTATCCTTGGCTTCGGTGATCAGGTTAGTATCGATGCCGAGAACGACGTCGGCCTTGGTCGAGGCACCCTCAAGCTTGAGGCGCGAAAGAAGGGCTACGCCATCGGCGACGCTGACGAAATTGACGGTGCAGGCGCAGGTCTTCTCGAAGGCTTCCTTCACCTTGGGGCCGGGACCCCATTCGGAGGTAAAGCTTTCGTAGGTGTAGACCGTCAGCGTCTTGTCTGCGGCCTGGGCCGGAGCGATGCCTGCGGAAACGGCGAGAAGCGCCGTAGCGAAAAATGCGATCAATTGTTTGCGGCCGGGCATGGCGCGCCTCCTCCTATACACGTTGTTTCACGGGAAAAGGGCGGTGCCTGGTGTCACGCGCGCATCTAATCCCTCCGCCGGTGTTAACCGGATCAGGTTCCGCGGGTTGGCGTGACGCCTCTCAGCCAGCTGTCCTTGCGGACACGGGCACCCCGTTAGAGCGTTGGCACATGTATAGCGGTGACGGCTTTATGACAAGGGCGAAGCTCGCCCTCGTCAGGTCACTCGGCAGCTTCGGCTGCGGCCGCAGACGTCTTCGCTTCGCCGTGGCGCGGCAGCTGCACGGGTTTCAGCGAAAGGGCAGCAACGAGACCGATCAGCGCGAAAGCGCAGGACGTCATGAACAGCGGCGTGAAGGCGGCGGAATAGGCATTCTCCACCGCCTGGCGGCTGGCTTCCGGCAGTGCCGCCATCATCTTCGGCGTCAGCTGCTCGATATCGGCGACGCCGGGGATGGAGACGCCGACCTTGGCGAGCTGCAAGCCGATGATCGCGCCGTAGATGGAGATGGCGATCGAGGCGCCGCCCATGCGCGACAGCGTCACCGAGCCGGTGGCGGCGCCGACATCACGCGCGGGTGCCGCATTCTGGACGCCGATGACCGGGACCTGCTGCGACAGGCCGATGCCGATGCCGTGCAACATCATCAGGAAACCGATGATGGGCAGCGGCGTGCCGGCATGGACCTGAGTCAGCAGAGCAAAGGCGACGGCGCTGCAGGAGAGGCTGGCAATGGCGAAGGGCTTGTAGCGTCCGGTGCGCGAGATCATGCGCCCCGCAAAGAGCGAACCGCAGACGAGCCCGCCGGTCAGCATGACGAAAAGCAGGCCGGCATGCGAGGGCGAGAGGCCGGTCGTCGTCTGCAGGAACAGCGCGAAATAGTTTGCCATGCCGATAGCGATGCCGCCGCCGGTGATCGACATGATCAGCAGAAGCGGGAAAGTCGGATTGCGGAACAGCGACAGCGGCACGATCGGTTCGGCGGCGCGGCGCTCGACAAAGACCCAGGCGATGGCGCAGACAACGCCAGCGGCAATGATACCGAGGCTCTGCGGCGCAAGGATCGAGCCGAAAAGCTCGCTGCCATCGGCCATCAACACGATGCTCGTGGTCGTCATCGCCAAGAGCAGGGCGCCGGCATAGTCAATCTTCGGGCGGCGGTGCGGTTTGCGGTAGGGCAGCATCAGTGCCAGGCCAATGAGAACCACGAAGCCGATGGGCACGTTGACGAGGAAGATCGAGCGCCAGCCGAAGAGATCACTCATCATGCCGCCGAGAACGGGGCCGATGGCGCTGGAGGCCATCAGCACAAGGCTGGAATAGCTCTGGTAGCGGGCGCGTTCGCGCGGCTCGAAGAGGTCGGCATTGACGGCGAAGATCGAGACCATGATGCCGCCGCCACCGAGGCCCTGCAGCACGCGGGCGGCAATCAGCGTGTTCATGGATACGGCAAGACCACACACGGCCGATCCGACGGTGAAGATCGCGATCGCCGTCATCATCACGTATTTGCGGCCGAAGAGGTCGCCGAGCTTGCCATAGACGGGCATGACGGCGCTCAGCGACAAGAGATAGGCAGAACCGATCCAGCCGAAGCGTTCGAGATGGCCGAATTCGCCAACGATCGTCGGCAGCGCCGTCGAGACGATCTGATTGTCCAGCGTTGCCATGAACATCGCGGTCATCAGAAACAGGAAGAGAATAAGCCTGCGGCGGGGATCCGTCACGAGCGGCTGGGAGGCAAGCTGCATATCCATGAAGACAGTTCCGATCTTGATCATTCATTTATGTGACAAAAGCATATAAATGTCAATGACACTTGATTGCCGCAGGCATATTTCCTTCCCGAAAGCCTTCTGTTATGCTTGCGGCATGAACGAGAAACCCGCCCGAATTCACGAACTCGATCCTCTCTCGCTGGAAAACGATAGCGTTTCCAGCATCGGCCAGAGCATGACCCGCATGAAGCTCATGACGGGCCGCAGGCTGATCGGGCGTCTCGCGATCCAGAGCGTCGCGCCTGATCTCGAACTTTCGCATCTCGACGTGCTCGATGCCGTGCGCCGCGCCCAGCCGGCAGAAGAGGTGACGGTCGGGACGATCGCCGAGATGCTGCGCATCGATCCGTCACGCGCCAGCCGCGTGGTCGCCGACATGGTCAGCCGCAACATTCTTCGCCGTGAGGCATCTCAGGCCGATGCGCGGCGGATTGTCGTGGTGATGACGCCGATCGGTCAGCGGCTGCTTGCCGAAATCCGTGCGCAGAAGATGGCGCTGATCGGCGAAATCCTCGATGGATGGAGCCAAAAGGACGTCGATGCCTTCGCCGCGCTCTACGAGCGCTTCATCGACGGCTATGAAAAAGCCTTCGAACGGCGCGACAAGGGCACGCCCGGCTGAGCTCTGCCCCTTTCCCTTCCCCCCTGCTTTGCGCTATGGGCAATGCCCATGACGGAAACCACCTTCACCATCCTGCTCGGCGGCGAGCTGACGCCGACGGAACGGCTGCGCAGCGCCGTTGCCGGTAGCCGCTTCATCGCGGCCGATGGCGGCATGCGCCACGCGGCCGAGCTCGGCGTCGTGCCGGAGCTCTGGGTAGGAGATTTCGATTCAACGGCGCCTGATCTCGAAGGCGCCTTTCCCGGTGTTCCCAGGCAGCCCTACCCGGCCGCCAAGGCCTCGACGGACGGCGAGATTGCCGTGTCCGAGGCCATTGCCCGGGGCGCCAAGCGACTGATCCTTGCCGGGGCGCTGGCGGGCGAACGGTCGGACCATGCGCTTCAGCATCTGCTTTATGCCGTCAGCCTGGCAGAACAGGGTTTCGATCTGCTGCTCACCTCCGGGCTGGAGGAAGCGGTTCCGCTTCTTGCCGGAACCATCGAGCTCGATCTGCCGAAGAACAGCCTGTTCTCGGTCCCCGGGTTCAGCGAGCTGCGCGGGCTCTTCATCGAGAATGCTCGCTATCCGCTCTCGGATTTCCATTTGCCGTTCGGCTCGTCGCGTACCATTTCCAATGTGGCGGAAGGCAAGGTCCGGTTCACGCTCGGCAGCGGCCGGGCGATCGTCCTTTCCCGCCCCTATGATCTTTCCGGAGTCTGATTCTTGGCGCCTCCCATTCTCAAACTGGACGACATCTTTCTGAGCTTTGGCGGCACGCCGTTGCTGGCGGGTGCAAGCCTGCAGGTGGAGCCTGGCGACAAGATCTGCCTCGTCGGCCGCAACGGTTCCGGCAAGTCGACACTGCTGAAGATCGCCGCCGGCATTGCCGAGGCGCAGTCGGGCGAGGTGTTCCGTCATCCATCGTCGACGGTGCGCTATCTGGAGCAGGCACCCGATTTCGCCGGTTTCTCGACTGTGCAGGCCTATGCCGAGGCCGGACTTGGGCCCGGCGACGATCCCTATCGCGTCACCTATCTGTTGTCGCATCTCGGCCTGACCGGTGAGGAAGACCCGAAGAATCTTTCGGGTGGCGAAGCCCGCCGCGCGGCCCTTGCCCGCGTCATGGCGCCGGAACCGGATATCCTGCTGCTCGACGAGCCCACCAACCATCTCGACCTGCCGACTATCGAATGGCTGGAAGGCGAGCTTCAGAAGACGCGGAGCGCCCTGGTTCTGATCTCGCACGACCGCCGTTTCCTGGAGAAGGTCTCGACGGCAACGGTCTGGCTCGACCGCGGCACGTCGCGGCGGCTGGACCGCGGCTTTGGTCATTTCGAAGCCTGGCGCGATCAGGTTCTCGAAGCGGAAGAGCTGGAACAGCACAAGCTCGGCAAGGCGATCGAGCGCGAAGAACACTGGCTGCGCTATGGCGTCACCGCACGCCGCAAGCGAAACATGCGCCGGCTCGGCGAGCTGCAGACGATGCGCTCGCAACATCGCGGCCACAAGGGTCCGCAAGGTACTGTGCAGGCGACGGTTTCCGATGCGCAGGAATCCGGCAAGCTGGTCATCGAAGCCGAGAAGATCACCAAGACCTACGGCGACCGCGCGATCGTCGCGCCGTTCTCGATCCGTGTCCATCGCGGCGATTGCATCGGTCTGGTCGGGCCGAATGGCGCGGGTAAGACCACGCTTCTCAAGATGCTGACGGGGCAGCTGGCGCCGGATACCGGCATCGTCAAGCTCGGCACCAATCTGGAGATCGCGACGCTCGATCAGAAGCGCGAGGAGCTCAATCCAGAAGACACGTTGGCCAACTATCTGACCGATGGCCGCGGCGAGAACCTGCTCGTCAATGGCGAGCAGCGCCATGTGACCGGTTACATGAAGGAATTCCTGTTCCAGCCGGAACAGGCGCGGACTCCAATCAGGAACCTTTCCGGCGGCGAACGCGCGCGCCTGATGCTGGCGCGAATTCTGTCACGGCCGACAAACCTGTTGATCCTCGATGAGCCGACGAACGACCTCGATATCGAGACGCTCGACCTGCTGCAGGAAATCGTCGCCGGCTTTCCTGGCACCGTCATCCTCGTCAGCCATGACCGCGATTTCCTCGACCGTACCGTGACCTCGACAATTGCGCCTGCCGTTCCCGATGCGCCTGATGGCCGCTGGATCGAATATGCCGGCGGCTATTCCGACATGCTGGCGCAGCGCAAGGGCGCCATGGAGGAGAAGCGCAGGGCTGAGAAGGCTGCCGAGAAGCCGAAAGCGGATGCTTCCGCTCAGGCCGAGGCGCCGAAGGGCAAAGGCAAGCTCTCCTTCAAGCAGAAATTCGCGCTCGACAATCTGCCGAAGGAAATGGCGAAGGCCGAAGCCGAGATCGCCAAGCGCGAGGAGAAGATGGCAGACGCGAACCTCTTCACCAAGGATCCTGCGACCTTCAACAGGCTCGCTACCGAGATGGAAAAGCTGCGAGATAGCCTGACCAGGATGGAAGAGGAATGGCTCGAACTCGAAATGCTGAGGGAAGAACTCGAAGGCTGAGTTTCACGTTTCCTTGATTCGCCGGTATCCGGATGCGGCTCTACATTCCGCTCCGGCAGCCGGGGATATGCCTGCTATGTTGGCGACAAGGAACAGTCTCATGTCTCGCAAGCTTTCTTCCGCATTTCTGACGGCGCTCGCCGCCGCAGCCATCACTTTTTCAGCCGCTCATTCCAGCCAGGCTGACGATGCGCAACGGATGCGTATCCGCGGCACAGTCGAGAGCCTCAACGGCGACGTGCTGACGATCAAGACCCGCGACGGCAGCGATCAGTTGATCGCCATGCAATCCGGGTTCAAGATCGGCGGCATCCAGCGGGCATCCGTCGATGACATCAAGCCGGGCGATTTCGTCGGTGTCGGTTCGATGCCGAAAGGCAGCGGTCCGAATGACGCGCTGCAGGTGATGATCTTCCCGGCATCGATGAAGGGCACCGGCGAAGGCAATCGTCCTTGGGATGCCAAGCCCAATACGGAGATGACCAATGCGACGGTCAGCACCGCCGTCAAGGCGGTCAACGGCAAAACGATCACGCTCACCTATCAGGGTAAGGAAAAGACGATCGCCGTTCCCGATGGCACGCAGATCGTCACCATCGCGTCGGCCACCAAGGATGATCTGAAGCCGGGTGCCGCCGTCATTGTCACGGCCGAGAAAGCTGCCGATGGCAGCGTTTCGTCGAAGCAGGTTTCCGTCGGCCTGAGTGGCGTCCAGCCGATGTAGTGATTGCTAGAGCACCGGAGCCGCCGCCGGGCGACCGGTGCCGGCCTTGGGCGGCGCGGGTTCTTCGGTCTTGGACGCGATCGCTTCGAGATGCAGTACCCGCGGCTTCAGCACTTCCATGTAGGTCTCGGAGCGGCCGATATAGATCATCGCCGTATCCGGCAGAGCCGTCAGCAGGTTCGTCAGCGTCGTCTGCCATTCCGGCTCGAGACCTTCTAGCACTTCGTCGAACACCACCCAGCGCGGTCTTACCAGCAGAAGCCGGGCAAAGCCGATCGCCTTCTGCTCGTCGGAATCGAGTACCTTGTCCCAACGCGCACGGGCATCGAGACGGCCGATGAGCTGACGCAACCCCGCCTTCTCCATCGCGGCCTCGATATCCTCGTTCTTGTAGGAACCGGCCGGCTCGGGGAAGCAGAGCGCTTCTCGCAGCGTGCCGCCGGGAATGTAGGCGACCTGGGGGATGAACAAAATATCGTCGGATGGCGGCAGGCCCATCGTGCCGCTTCCGCAGGGCCATAGACCAGCCATCGCCTGGAACAGCAGCTTGCGATTGACGTTGTGGTCGCCGTTGATCATCACCTTCTCGCCGGCCTTCAGCGTCACGTCCGGCTCGTGCACACGGAAGCCGCCGCATTGATCGACTTCCTCGCCGAGCTTTGCGGCGATCGTGATGTTCTTCATCACAAGCCTGTCGGCGGCGGTGTCCTCATAAGCGATGACATTCTTCGGGTTCAGCGGCTCATCCATGTGCTGAAGCGCATGGCGGAAATCGGTGACGCGGTTCAGCGTCGCGCGCCATTCGGCGATCGGCCCGAAATTGGCGACGTACCAGCGCAGCGCCGTATTCACCTGGTTGAAGGCGCCGACCGACATCATCAGCTCGCCAAAGGTCAGGCCGCCGGAGAAATAGGCGGGTGCAGCAACGATGATCGGGATGACGATGACCAGCCAGCCATACCCGGCGGATACCCAGGTGAGGTTGGTATTCGCCATGGTCAGCCGCTTGAGGACGGCGAGAACGGTGCTGATATCGGTATTGATGCGCTGGCGCTCGTTTTCCTCACCCTTGGCAACGGTGATCGCCGGCATGTTCTCGTTGGCATGCATCAGCGAGAAACGCAGCTCGGCTTCTTTCGAAAAGCGGTCGGCATTGATGGGCACCAGCTTGCGGCCGACGATCTGGCTGAGGATCGACGCCGAGGCAGCATAGAAGACCGCCGCCCAGACCATGTAGCCTGGGATGGAGAGGGAGTAGGTGCTGAAGTGGAAGACGAAACCGCTCGACAGCTCCCAAAGAACACCGATGAAGCTGACGAGCAGAATGGTGGACTGGATGAGGCCGAGAACGAGACCGGTCGTGCTTTCCGCCAGATTGCGCGCGTCTTCGTGCAGGCGCTGATCGGGATTGACGCCGATCAGGCCGGTCGAGGCCAGCCGCAGGGCCCGCTTGCGCTTCAGCCATTGATCCACGAGATCGCGGGTCAGGCCTTCGCGCATGTAGAGCGCGGTCATCTGGTTCAGCCACGCCTGGCCGACATTGAGGAGCAGCAGCGAACCGGCGATCAGCCCGAAAACCTGCAGCTGATGGAAGAATTCGGTGACGTCGCGGCGCTGCAGCGAATCGTAGAACGGTGCGTTCCAGCGGTTCAGGATCACCTGGCCATAGGCCGTCGCCAGGATGACGGCGAGCAGAATCGCCGCGAGCGACAGGATCTTGCCGCGCACTTTGGAGGCCCAGAAAGCCTGAAACATCAATTTAAGGCGGTAACCGAGGCTCAGGTCATATCCGGCCCGATCTTGCCGCTGACCGCCAGCCGCGCTTTTGGCGTCGTCCGTCATTAAGCATTCCCGTTCAGCATCGCCCCTGATTAACATGGTAGCGCGCACTGTCCACCAACAGATTCTACCAGTCATTAATGCGTGAGTTACCTTGCGCCAAGGCGCCACATGCGAATCCTCATTGATTCGCGCCGCTGTCAGCGCTATCTAGAAGGTCTCGTGGTGATTTGGCCGGCCGGCTTGCAGCCACGTTAAATAAGTCGCTAAAGGGCCGCGTGCGGACCGGTAGCGATTCTTTCGTTGCCGGTTTTTTATTTGCCGGTTGTGTTTTTCGATCGAGTGAATGCGATGCCCATCAAGATTCCTGACACGCTCCCCGCTTTCGAAACCCTCGTTCACGAGGGGGTACGGGTGATGACCGAAACGATGGCTATCCGCCAGGATATCCGTCCGCTGCAGATCGGGCTTCTCAATCTCATGCCGAACAAGATCAAGACCGAAGTGCAGATGGCGCGCCTCGTCGGCGCCTCGCCGCTGCAGGTCGAGCTGTCGCTGGTCCGGATCGGCAATCACAAGGCCAAGAACACCTCCGAAGATCACCTGCTCGCCTTCTACCAGACGTGGGAAGAGGTGAAGGACCGCAAGTTCGACGGCTTCATTATCACTGGTGCGCCGATCGAGACACTGCCCTACGAGGACGTGACCTATTGGAAGGAGATGCAGGACATTTTCGAATGGACGAAGAGCAACGTGCATTCGACCATGAATGTCTGCTGGGGCGCGATGGCGGCCATCTACCATTTCCATGGCGTGCCGAAGCATGAGCTCGGCGAAAAGGCCTTCGGCGTCTATCGCCACAGGAACCTGAAGCCCTCTTCCGTCTATCTCAACGGCTTCTCCGACAATTTCGAAATTCCTGTGTCGCGCTGGACCGAGGTTCGCCGCGCCGATATCGAAAAGGCAGCGGGTCTGGAAATCCTGATGGAATCGAACGAGATGGGCGTCTGTCTCGTTCAGGAAGAGGCCGCCAAACGGCTCTATATCTTCAATCACGTCGAGTATGATTCGACGTCGCTGTCGGACGAGTATTTCCGCGACGTGAATGCCGGCGTGCCGATCAAGATGCCGCATAACTATTTCCCGCATAACGATCCCGCACTTCCGCCGCAGAACCGCTGGCGCAGCCATGCGCATCTCCTCTTCGGCAACTGGATCAACGAAATTTATCAGACGACGCCTTACGAGCTCAGCGAGATCGGCACGAAAATCTGAGGACTTATCAATCTGTTGACGTTGCGCCGCTGGCTTTGATGCCGCGGCGCTGCTTTTTTGCCTTTGGCAGTTGCGGTTCACCGAAAATGGGGGCAGGTTCGCTGCCGGAAAGCGAACAGATTTCAGGACGATGGATAGATGGCTGAACAGCTGAAGCGGGAAATTTTCGGAACGACGAAGGATGGCGAGACTGTCTACCGTGTCGAGATCAAGGGCGGCGGCCTGACGGCGAAGATCATGACCTGGGGCGCCGTCATTCAGGATCTGCGGCTTGACGGTCACGAAGCGCCGCTGCTGCTCGGATTCGACAATTTCGCCGACTATCCCGCCTATTCCTCCTATTTCGGCGCGACACCCGGCCGCTGCGCCAACCGCACCGGCGGCGGCAAGTTCACGCTCGACGGCAAGGCCTACCAGCTGGAGCTTAACGAGAAGGGCGTCTCGCACCTGCACGGCGGCAGCGACAACATCGCCAAGCGCAACTGGACGATCGTCGAGCATGATGTCGATCGCGTGATCCTGAAGATCGTCGATCCCGATGGCCGCGCCGGCTATCCCGGCAATTGCACGATCCAGGCGACCTACCGCGTCCATGGCAATGGCGAGTTCTCGATCGTCTATGAATCGACCTCGGACCAGCCGACGCTCGCCAATGTCTGCCAGCATGCCTATTTCAATCTCGACGGCCGCGACGATACGCTCGGCCACGACATCATGATCGCCGCCGATCATTATCTGCCGACCGACGAGCGGCAGATCCCGACCGGGGAGCTGCGCCCGGTTGACGGCACTGCTTTCGATTTCCGCGAGATGACCTCGATGAAGCGTTTCGAAGGCTCCGAGCAGGCGCTTTACGACCATAATTTCTGCCTGTCGAAGGACCGTGTCGCCAAGCGCTCGGTCGTTCTGGCGCGTAGCGTCAATTCCGGCGTGTCGCTGGAAGTGCGCACGACGGAGCCCGGCGTGCAGTTCTATGCCGGCTTCAAGCTGAATGTCGCCGTCCCAGGTCTCGATGGCCGCAAATATGGCCCGTTTGCCGGCTTCTGCCTGGAAACGCAGGTCTGGCCGGATGCAATCAATCACGAAGGCTTCCCCAATGCCGTGCTGAGGCCGGGTGAGGTGCTTCGTCAGGCAACGGACTACATCTTCACCAAGAACTGATCTGTAGCGACAGTCCAGTGTTCGCAACCCTCGTGACCCCGTCACGAGGGTTTTGGATTTCTGGCGCAGATTCATCTTGAAGAGTGGTTCTAAATAGGTTCTAATACCGTTCCATGGATAGAACCAGTCTGATAGCAGAGCTGAATGCGCGCGGACTGCGCGACGAGGCGTCGACCGGCCCGCTCTACAAGCGGCTGGCGCTGGCCTTGACCGGCCTCATCCAGGAAGGGCTCTTGAAGCCCGGCGCTGCATTGCCAGGCGAACGCGACCTTGCCGAAGCGCTGAAGCTTGGCCGCGTTACCGTCAGAACCGCCTATCGCGATCTGATGTCGTCGGGTGCGCTGGAATCGCGGCATGGCAGCGGCACGTTCGTGTCGGCGCGTGTCGAGCGCATGGAGCAGCCGCTCTGGCGTCTCTCCTCCTTCTCGGCCGATATGCGTTCGCGCGGGCGCTCGCCCGCTGCAAAAATTCTGTCGAGACAGATCAACCAGCCCTCGCCGGAAGAATCCTTTCTCCTAGGTCTCAGTCAGGACGAGCCGGTGTTGCGGCTTGACCGACTGCGCCTGGCCGATGGTTTACCACTCGCCATCGAGCGTGCCGTCGTTCCGGTCAAATTCGTCGGCGAGCATGCCGGCGGCGAGGGATCGCTCTACGATGCGCTGGCTGCCAGCGGACACAAGCCGGTGCGGGCGCTGCAGCGCCTGACGGCGGTGACGCTCGACCCCTCGTCGGCCGCGATGCTGAACGTCAAGGCCGGTGCGCCTGCGCTGCTGATCGAGCGGGTTTCCCGCCTCGACGACCAGCGCGTCGTTGAATATACCCGCTCGCACTATCGTGGCGATGCGTATGATTTCGTCGCAGAATTGAGAATTGGAGATGAGCTATGAGTGAGAACAAGTCGCTGATGTTGCAGGAGGCCGGTCAATCGCCGGACGTGGTCGCGACCCTCCTCGAGAAGGAAAAGCCGGCTTTTGCGGAGATCGCCAAGCTGTTCTCCTCGGCCCGGCCGAGCGTGGTGACGACGGCGGCGCGCGGGTCTTCCGATCACGCCGCGACCTTCTTCAAGTATCTGTTCGAGATTACCTGCGGCGTGCCGGTCGCCTCGGTCGGCCCGTCGATCGCTTCGGTCTACGGCGCGCCGCTGCACTTGAAGGGTGGTATTCACTTCACCGTTTCGCAGTCGGGTGCCAGCCCCGACATCGTCGCCCTGCAGGAAGCAGCCAAGAAGGGTGGCGCAACGACGATCGCCGTCGTCAACGTTACCGACAGCCCGCTTGGCAATCAGGCGGATATCGTGCTCGGCCTGAATGCCGGGCCCGAGAAGAGCGTTGCCGCGACGAAGTCGTTTATCGCCTCTGTCGCCGCACTCGCTGGCGTGACGGCCGCAATAGGTGGCACAGCCGATCTGCAGGCTGCGCTGCAGAAGCTTCCGGAAGCGCTTTCCGCAACCTCGGGCATCGATACCGCTGCTGCCGAAGACGTGCTGTTCAATGCCAGCTCGCTCTACACGGCGGGCCGCGGCCCGGCTTTCGCGATTGCGCTGGAAGCCGCGCTCAAGGCCAAGGAGACCTCCGGCCTGCATGCCGAGGCTTTCTCGCTCGCCGAACTGATGCATGGCCCGATGCGCCTGGTGCAACCGGGCTTCCCGATCGTCGCCTTCGCGCCCGATGATGCCGCCTATGCCAATAACGTACAGGCGCTGGAGCGTCTGCAGAAACTGGGTGCCACGACTGTTCCCTTCTCAACGCAGCCGCTCGCCGGCGTCAACCTGCGTGTTCCCTCGACCGGCAACGGTTTGCTTGACCCGCTCGTCTCGCTGCTCGTCTACTATCGCCTGATCGAGTCTGTTACCCGCCGCAAGGGGTTCGATCCCGACAAGCCGGCAAATCTGCTCAAGGTCACGGAGACTGTCTGATGTCTCGAAAGATTTTCACCGGCGCGCGAATCTTCGACGGCGAGCGCTTTCATGACGAGCGGGCGCTCATCGTTTCCGGCGGGCGCGTCGAAACGATCGCCGCACTCAACGATCTGCCGGAAGGCGAGCATATCGTGCTCGACGGCGGCGTGCTCTCGGCCGGCTTCATCGACGCGCAGGTGAATGGTGGCGGCGGCCGGATGCTGAATGACGAGCCGTCAGCTGGATCGATGTATATCATCGCCGATGGTCACCGCCGCTACGGCACGACGGCACTGCTGCCGACGCTGATCACCGATACGGCCGATGCCACCAAGGCGGCGATCGAGGCGGCGAAGGACGCGGTGAAGACCAACCGCGGCGTCGCCGGTCTGCATCTGGAAGGCCCGCATCTGGCGCCTGCCCGAAAGGGCGCGCACCTGGCATCGCTGATGCGTCCGGTCGACGACGACGACGTCAAGGCGTTCATCGCGGCGCGCGAGGCGATCGGCACGCTGCTGGTGACTATGGCGGCGGAGCAGGTGTCTGTGAAACAGGTACGGGCGCTTGCCGAAGCGGGCGTCACCGTCAGCATCGGTCATTCCGATTGCACCAGCGAGCAGGCCGAAGAGCGCTTCGATGCCGGCGCCCGCGGCGTAACGCATCTCTTCAACGCCATGAGCCAGATGGGGCATCGCGCACCCGGCCTCGTCGGCGCGGCGATCGATCATCCGGCAACCTGGTGTGGCGTGATTGCCGATGGTCACCATGTCGACCCCAAGGCTTTGCGCACGGCGCTTCGCGCCAAGCGTGGCGAGGGCAAGCTGTTTCTCGTCAGCGATGCCATGTCGCTCGTCGGCTCCGACAAGGACAGCTTCACGTTGAACGGCCGCACGGTTCACCGCGAGAGCGGCAGCTTCTGCTCGAAGGTGGTTCTGGATGATGGCACGCTGGCAGGCTCGGATGTCGACATGGCTTCGAGCATCCGCTACTGCACGACCTATCTCGACCTGACGCTGGCCGAAGCGCTGAGAATGGCGACGCTCTATCCGGCACGCTTCCTGCGCCTCGAAGGCTACGGACAGCTGCTGCCGGGATACCGCGCAGACGTGGTTCACCTGAATGACAGGACCGAAGTGACGGCGGCCTGGATCTCCGGCGAGAGGAAGTAGCGATGACGGCGATTACCGACGCCTATTTCTCCAACCTGATCGCCCGCCTTGGCAAGCTGCAATCCGCTCTTGATGACCCGATGCGGCAGGCGGCGGCGGCTATTCTTGACGCGGCACGCCATGACAGGCGCGTCTATGTCTTCGGCACCGGCCATTCGCATATGCTGGCCGAGGAGGTCCACTACCGCGCAGGCGGTCTCGCCTTTACGGTGCCTGTGCTCGTCGGCTCGGCGATGCTGCATGAGGGGGCAGTCATCAGTTCGGTCTATGAGCGCACGCAAGGTCTGGTGCGGCCGGTTCTGGAGCGCTACGGCATGCAGTCAGGCGACGTGATTATCATCGCGTCGAATTCGGGCGTGAACGCCGCGCCGATCGAGGCGGCGGACTACGGCCATGAGATCGGCGCCAGGGTGATCGCCATTACGTCGGTCGAATATTCGAGCGCCATCGCCAATGGCCGCCGCCGTCTTGCCGATGTCGCCGACATCGTTCTCGACAACGGCTTGCCGCCCGGCGATGCCGTGATCGAGATCGAGGGCAGCGGACTGAAGGTCGGGCCGGTTTCGACGGCGATCGGCGTGACGGTTCTGAATGCCATCTTCGCCGAAGTTGCGTCCGAACTCGCAAAATCCGGCGATGCGCCTGTTTATCTCAGCGCCAACATGCCGGGTGCGGCCGACATCAATCAGCGGCTGGTCAAGCGCTATCGGCCGCGCAACCCGCATCTCTGAAAACAAAAAGGCCGGTCTCGCGACCGGCCTTTTCTTTGCCCTATGCGGGTCAATCAGTTCTTGGCGCGCTCGACGTAGGAATTGTCTTCCGTCGCGATGACAACGCGGGTGCCGGCGTCGATATGAGGGGGAACCGAGGTGCGGATGCCGTTCGACAGCATCGCCGGCTTGTAGGACGACGAAGCCGTCTGACCCTTGACGACCGGCTCGGTCTCGGTGATTTCAAGCGTCACGTGACGCGGCAGCTGCAGTGCCAGCGGAACGCCTTCGTGGATCGACAGGATGCAGGTCATGCCTTCCTGCAGATAGGCCTTCTGGTCGCCCATCGTCTCGGCATCGACAACAACCTGGTCGTAGCTTTCCGGGTTCATGAAGTGGAAGCCTTCGCCGTCTTCATAGAGGAACTGGAAGTTGACGTCCTCGACGAAAGCGCGTTCGACCTGCTCGGTCGTGCGCCAACGCTCGGAGACCTTCACGCCATCGACGATGCGGCGCATGTCGACCTGGGTGACCGGCGTGCCCTTGCCCGGGTGGAAGTTGTTGGCGGTGAGAACGACGTAGAGCTTGCCTTCCACTTCGAGAACGTTGCCCTTGCGGACGGAGGAGGCGATGACCTTGACCATAAGACTTCCTTGTAACTCAGGCTTCGGCGTCGTAGAGGACTGTCGCAATAGCCTTGGAGACGCGATTAATTTTCCTTTGGGGCGGCAACTAACGTAAAATCCGGTGAAAAGCCAGCCCTCGCGTTGGTCCTTGCAGTGAGAAGCGGAGAATGACCCTGACGAGCGCCAAAGCCTCGCCCTGGTGGACGCCTGATGTTCATGCGGATCGCCGCCCGTTCCTGATCGGGCGCAACGCGATCCAGGCGGCTCTGCGTCTTTACTTTGCCAAGGAAGATTTTGTCGAGGTCGATACCTCTGCGCTGCAGGTCTCTCCGGGTAACGAGGCGCATCTTCATGCCTTCGCGACGGAAGCGCTGACGACCGATGGGCGGCCCTCGTCCTTTTATCTGCACACGTCGCCGGAATTTGCCTGCAAGAAGTTGCTCTCTGCCGGCGAGCAGCGCATTGCCTGCTTCGCGCATGTCTATCGCAACCGCGAGCGTGGGCCGCTGCACCATCCTGAATTCACCATGCTGGAATGGTACCGCGCGGGCGAAAGCTACGAGACACTGATGATGGACTGCGTGCGGATCGCGGCACTGGCTGCCGAGACCGTCGGGGCAACCAAGCTCACCTATCGCGGCGCCGAGGCCGATCCCTTCATTGGGCCGGAACGGATTTCCGTTGCCGAAGCCTTCGATCGCCATGCCGGAATCGATCTCCTTGGCTCCGTCGCTGCCGACGGCTCGACGGATCGCGATCATCTCGCGGCGGAATTGCGCCGCAACGGCCTGCGCGTCGCCGAAGACGATGGCTGGGCCGATCTCTTCAGCCGGGTGCTGGTTGAAAAGATCGAACCGCATCTCGGCTTCGGCCGCATCACCATTCTCGATGAATACCCGGTTTCGGAAGCTGCGCTGGCACGCCCCTCGGCCCGCGATCCGCGGGTGGCCGAACGCTTCGAGGTCTATGCCTGCGGCGTCGAGCTCGCCAATGGTTTCGGCGAGTTGACCAACGCCGCCGAGCAGCGCCGCCGTTTCGAGATCGAGATGGCCGAGAAGGTACGCATCTATGGCGAGCGCTATCCGCTGGACGAGGATTTTCTGGACGCGCTGCAGATCATGCCCGAGGCAAGTGGCATTGCGCTCGGTTTCGACCGCTTGGTGATGTTGGCAACGGGTGCCTCGCGCATCGATCAGGTGCTCTGGGCGCCTGTTGCGGAGCATGGCCGATGAATATCGTCCGGCCGATCAAGAGCGTTGATGACCTGTCGAATGCCGGCCTGATCGCCGAGGGCGACCGGTTGGCCCTCGAAGAGGTCGCTGCCCGCTACGCGATCGCGCTGACGCCTTCGGTTGCCGCATTGATAGATCGCGATGATCCGGCCGATCCGATCGCGCGCCAGTTCGTGCCTGCCAGCGACGAATTGCAGATCCTGCCGGAAGAGAGCGCCGACCCGATCGGCGATCTGCCCCATAGCCCTGTCGAGGGTATCGTCCATCGCTACCCGGATCGCGTGCTGTTGAAGGCGGTGCATGTTTGCCCGGTCTATTGCCGCTTCTGCTTCCGCCGTGAAATGGTCGGCCCTCAGGGGCTGGGAACGCTCGAGCCGGAGGCGATGAAGGCCGCCTTCGACTATATCCGCCAGCACGATGAAATCTGGGAAGTCATTCTGACCGGCGGCGATCCGCTGATCCTGTCGCCGCGGCGTCTCGAAGAGATCATGCGGGAACTCGCCACGATCGATCACGTCAAGATCGTGCGCTTTCACACCCGCGTTCCGGTCGTCGAGCCGCGCAGGATCGATCCGGCACTGATCGCTGCACTGAAGGCGAACGGCAAGACTGTCTACGTCGCGCTGCATGCAAACCATCCGCGCGAGTTCACCGATGAGGCCCGCGCCGCCTGTGCCCGCCTCGTCGATGCCGGGATCGTCATGATCAGCCAGTCGGTGCTGCTGAAAGGCGTCAACGACGATCCGGCCGTGCTCGCCGACCTGATGAAACGGTTCGTGGAGAACCGCATCAAACCCTATTACCTGCATCACCCGGACCTCGCGCCGGGCACCAGCCATTTCCGGCTGTCTATTGAAGAGGGCCAGAAGATTGTTGCTGCCTTGCGCGGGCGGATCTCAGGGCTTTGCCAGCCTGCCTATATTCTCGATATTCCCGGCGGTCACGGCAAGTCGGTGATTTCAGAGAGCGCCCTGCGCAAGACGGCAGATGGCTGCTTCTCGGTCTCCGATTACCGTGGCGGCGAGCACGTCTATCCGCCGGTCGGATAACAGTTTTGCGTTTCATTTTTGCACTGCGGACCTGAACGCCGATATCGAGCCTTTCAGCATATTTTTGACGCAACCGCCTGAAATAAAATATAAATCATTCATCACTTTCGAATGTTCGATAAAACTTTAAGTATGAACCTTGCTCATATTTAACCAGACCAATTAGCGGAATGTTGTTTTTTCCGGCCTAAAAGAACGCTCATGATTTAGGCGATGACTGCCTGCTCAGGATCATGACAATCTTGGAGATGCTAGGATGAACAAGACAATCCGCGACCTTATAGCCAAGTTCGGCAAGCTTCCGGTGGCGGTCGATCAGATCGCCGATGACGCCGATCTCTATGCGGCGGGTCTTACGTCCTTCGCCTCCGTACAGCTGATGCTGGGCATCGAAGAAGCATTCGACATCGAATTCCCCGACAATCTGCTCAACCGCAAATCCTTCGCCAGCATTTCGGCGATCGAGAAGACCGTCGATCAGATCAAGGATAGCCGGAAGGTCGCCTGATGAACTTCCAGGTCAAGATTGCCGAAGAGAGTTTTGCGGCCCGTGCCGCACGCGTCGCCGAGATCGCTGCCAAGCACGCCGATACGGTTGATGCAGAAGGCCGCTTCCCGCGCGAAGCTGTCGATGCGATGAAGGCCGAGCGCCTGCTCGGCATCCAGGTCCCCCGCCATCTCGGTGGCGAGGGTGCGGCGACGACCGAAATCGCCGAACTCTGCTCCGTTCTTGGCCAGGCTTGCGCCGCAAGCGCCATGGTTTTCGCCATGCATCACATCAAGCTTTCGAGCCTGGTGGAACACGGCGCCGAAAGCGAATGGCATGCCGGCTTCATGCAGCGGATCGCTGCCGAACAGCTTCTGATCGCCTCGGCTACGACGGAAGGCGGTATCGGCGGCAACCTGCGCAACAGCATCTGCGCCATCGAGGTCAGCGGCGATACCTGCCGTCTCGAAAAGGACGCGACGGTCATTTCCTATGGCTCGCATGCCGATGCGATCCTCATCACCTCGCGCAGCAATCCGGAAGCCGCCTCCTCCGACCAGGTTCTGACGGCTTTCACCAAAGACCAATACACGATCGAGCGGACCCATGTCTGGAACACGCTCGGCATGCGCGGCACCTGCTCGGACGGCTTTATGTTCAAGGGCGAGGCGCCGGCGATCCAGATCCTGCCGAAGCCATTCGCCGAGATCGCGGCACAGTCGATGCTTGCTTCCTCGCATCTCCTCTGGAGCGGCGTCTGGTACGGTATCGCCGTCGATGCGGTCTCCCGTGCTCAGGCCTTCGTGCGCGCCGCCGCCCGCAAATCGCCCGGTGCCCCTCCCCCGGGTGCGCTCCGGCTTGCGGAAGTTTCGAACCTCCTGCAGATGGTCAAGTCCAATGTCGTTGCGGGCCTCAAGGCCTATGAAGACGCCAAGGCCGACCCCGACAAGCTGTCGTCGATGGGCTTTGCCGTTGCCATGAACAACGTGAAGATCGCCTCGTCGGAAACGATCCTCGAGATCGTCAACCACGTCATGCTGATCTGCGGCATCATGGGCTACAAGAACGGCACGCCCTTCAGCGTCGGCCGCCATCTGCGAGACGCGCACTCCGCGCAGCTGATGATCTCTAATGACCGCATCCTCGGCAATACGTCGAGCATGCTTCTCGTCCACAAGCAGGACACTAGCCTACTGGGGTGACTCACATGGATATGCAGACCTCGTTTCTGGACCGGCTTTTCGAATCCGGCCTGCTGATCGATACCGGCGTTGATGGTCTTTACGGCCGCAGCGGCCAGTTCGAAGACGTGATCACCGCCTTCGAGCGGCTGATCGACAAGTTCGGTGGCGCCGATGGCGCGGAAGCGATGCGCTTTCCGCCGGGCATGAACCGCGCGATCTTCGAGAAGAGCGGCTACATGAAGAGCTTCCCGCAGCTCGCGGGCACCGTGCACAGCTTCTGCGGCGCCGAGCTCGACCACATGAACCTGCTGCAATGCATGGAAGTCGGTGACGACTGGACCAAAGGTCAGGAAGCGACCGACATCGTGCTGACGCCGGCGGCCTGCTATCCGCTCTATCCGACGATCGCCAAGCGCGGCAATCTGCCGGCCAACGGCGGTCTCTACGATCTGCAGTCCTACTGCTTCCGCCATGAACCTTCCAAGGATCCGGCCCGCCAGCAGCTGTTCCGCATGCGCGAATATGTCTGCATGGGGACGGAAGCCAATGTCACGGAATTCCGCCAGCGCTGGATGGACCGCGGTGTCGAGATGATGAAGCAGGTCGGCCTCGACGTCGTCATCGACGTCGCCAACGACCCGTTCTTCGGGCGCGCCGGCAAGATGATGGTTAACAATCAGCGCGACCAGAACCTGAAGTTCGAGCTGCTGATCCCGATCACTTCGACCGCCAACCCTACGGCCTGCATGAGCTTCAACTATCATCAGGACTCTTTCGGCCTGAAATGGGGTCTAAACCTCGAAGACGGCAGCGTTGCCCATACCGCCTGCGTCGGCTTCGGTCTGGAACGCATCGCGCTCGCGCTGTTCCACCATCACGGCCTCGACGTGACGGAATGGCCTGAAACGGTTCGCAAGGCGCTCTGGGGCTGATCTCGGATGAACGCCGTCTTTCCGGCCATCCGCCCGGATGGCTACGCCAGACATGCGCTCCATTCCAGCGAGCGCATGTGGCCCGAAACCAATTGCTACATCGACCTCTGGATCGAGGTGCTGAACGCGCTTCGCCTGCCGCCGGAAGCCATGCTCGGCTTTACGATGACGCAGGATTTCGAGGGCGACCAGTTCACCTTCTTCAAGGTGCCGCTCGAAGATCTCGAAGCGCTGTTCGGCATCCGCGTCACCGAGCTGGCGATCTTCGATGCCGTGGAAAACCATATCCAGACGCAGATCGGCCGCGGCCGTCTCTGCCTGATCGAGATGGATTCCTATTACATGCCCGATACCCAGGGCACCGCCTACCGGACCGAACACGGCAAGACGACGGTAGCGATCAACCGCCTGGACATGGCGGCCAAGCGCGTCGAATATTTCCACAATGCCGGCTTCTTCTCGCTCGAAGGCGAGGATTTCGATGGGCTGTTCCAGCTGCATCTCACCGAAGGCGAGGCTCCCTTCCTGCCCTATACGGAGTTTGCGAAATTTCCGGCGATGCTTCCCGGCGATGCCGAAATCCGCAAGGTTTCCGGCGAGCTCTTCCGCAAGCATTTTGCGCGCCGCCCGAAAGCCAACCCGATCCGGGCCTTCGCTTCTGTCTTCCCGCAGCAGGTCGAAGCGGTTGCCGAACGCCCTTTCGGCTTTTTCCACAAATACGCGTTCAACACGCTGCGCCAGTTCGGCGCCAATTTCGAGCTGGCGGCCGATCATCTTGCCTGGCTGGAGCCTGACCGGTTCGCCGATGCCGAAGCAGAGGCGCGGAAGATTTCCGAGACGGCGAAATCGGTGCAGTTTCAGTTGGCGCGCGCCGTCACACGCAAGAAATTCGAACCGCTGCAGACCGCGCTTGATCCGGCTGCCGATGCATGGGATTCCATGATGGCTTCGATTTCCGAGCGGTTGTGACACCGGAGACTTGAGCATGCGGGGGAGGTTGGCGAGCGTTGCGGCAGAGGAAGTTCTGCTCTCGGAAGGATGGAACCTCGTTCTGACCGAGCCGGATGCCTATGCGACGCCGCACGATATTCCGCCGACATCGCAATTCATTGCCGCACCCGTGCCGGGTACGGTCGCAGCCGCGCTCGAAAAGGCTGGGCTGTTCGACCGCGAAAATCCGCAACCGCTGAATACCCGCGATGCCTGGTATGTCTGCCGCCTGTTCGATGCCGAGCCTGGCGACTGGATCCTGAGGCTCGAAGGGCTGGCGACGCTCTGCCATGTCTTCGTCAACGGCAAGGAGATGCTGTTTTCGGAGAGCATGTTCACCGCGCACGAAATTCCGGTGACGCTTGCTGGCGGCGATGAGCTTGCGCTCTGCTTCCGGGCCCTGGCGCCGAAGCTCGCCGAGCCCGGACCGCGGGCCCGCTGGCGCCCGCAGATGATCACACCCGCCGGTCTCAAGAATATCCGCACCACCGTTCTCGGCCACATGCCCGGCTGGTGCCCGGAGATTCATGCCGTCGGCCCCTGGCGGACGATCTCGCTGGTGCGTGGCGGTCCGGTTTCGATCGACAACGTCTCGATCCGCGCAGCTCTCGATGAGGATGGCGCCGGGCGTCTCAGTGTGTCGCTGTATTGCGGCGCCGAGGAGCCGGTGCTGCAGCTGCGCTGCGGCGAGCATGAAGCGTCCTTCGAGAAGGTTGGCGACAATCACTATTCAGCAATCCTGAAGATCCCCGGCGTGACGCCATGGTGGCCGCATACGCATGGCACCCCGCATCTCTATGATCTAACGCTGGTATCCGACGGCATCGAATATCCGCTCGACAAGACGGGTTTCCGGCGGATCGAACTTGATCGCGGCGCCGATGGCGATGGTTTCGGCCTTGTCATCAATGGCGAGCGGGTGTTCTGCCGCGGCGCGGTCTGGACGACGGCCGACATCGTGCGGCTGCCTGGAGATCGCGGCGCCTACGAGCCGTTCCTGCTGCTTGCGGCGGAAGCCGGCATGAACATGATCCGCATCGGCGGCACGATGGCTTACGAGACGCCAGAGTTTTTCGCCCTGTGCGACGAGCTCGGCTTGCTCGTCTGGCAGGATTTCATGTTTGCCAATTTCGACTATCCGCGCAACGACAAGGCCTTTGCCGGCCATGTCCATACCGAGGTCGAGGGCTTCCTGCATGGGATCCAAGCGTCGCCCTCGCTCGCGGTGCTCTGCGGCGGTAGCGAGGTGCATCAGCAGGCGGCGATGCTCGGCCTGCCGCGGGAGTTCTGGGGCGGTCCTGTGACCGACGAGGTGATTCCGGCGATTGCTTCCCGCTTGCGGCCCGATGTTCCCTATTTGCCGAACTCGCCCTATGGCGGCGCGATGCCGTTTTCGCCGAATGCAGGGGTAACCCACTACTACGGCGTCGGCGCCTATATGCGCCCGCTTGAGGATGCGCGCCGCGCAGATGTACGCTTTGCGGCCGAAAGCCTTGCCTTCGCGCATATCCCGCAGCAATCGACGCTGCAGCGGCATCTCGATGTTCCTGCCGTCCACAGCCCGCTCTGGAAGGCGCGCGTGCCGCGCGACCGCGGTGCCTCCTGGGATTTCGAGGATGTGCGCGATTTCTATCTCGGCCTTCTCTATGACGCCGATCCGGCGAGCCTTCGCCGCGAGAACCCGGAGCGCTATCTCGAACTCTCCCGCGCCGTCACCGGCGAGGTGCTGATCGAAACTTTTGCAGAATGGCGCCGCGCCGGTTCGCGCTGCGACGGTGCGCTCGTCTGGACATTGCAGGACCTGCTCCCCGGTCCCGGCTGGGGCGTGATCGATTCCACCGGCGAGCCGAAGCCGGTCTGGCATGCGATGCGCCGCGCCTTCCAGCCGCTGCAGGTGCTGTTGACCGACGAAGGCACCAACGGGCTCGACATTCATGTCATCAACGAAACGGCGGACGATCTTGCGGCCGAGCTCGAAATCATCTGCTTCCGCGACGGCCGGCAGCAGGCGGCGAGCGGCAGCCACAGCCTGACGCTTGCGGCGCGCAGCAAGCAGAAGATTGCCGCGACCGAGCTCTTCGGTGCCTTCTTCGACACGACCTATGCTTTCCGCTTCGGCCCGCCGTCGCATGACGTCACGGTCGCGCGCCTGCGCTCCGTCGATGGAGAACTGCTGGGCGAAGCGTTTCATTTCCCGCTCGGGCGCGCCAAGGCCTGCCATGACGCCAGCATCGACGTCAGGCTCGTCGAGGATGCCGGCCATTGGGCGCTTGATCTCTCGACAGATCGTTTTTCGCAGTCGGTTCATGTCGAGGCCGCCGGCTATCGCCCGTCGGACGACTGGTTTCATCTCGCGCCGGGCATCCAGCGGCGCATTCGTTTGACGCCGATGACGGCAGATGCAGGCGAGCCTCAGGGCGAGGTGCTCTGCGCCGGCAACATGCGCCGGTTTGCCTTCAGCGCCGGTGGTTAAGGACAAGATGTCGATCCGATCGCTTTACCGTGCCTTTCGCTCCCATGTGCTGCAGCGGCTGATCCCGAAATCGCGTGTCGCGTTCGATCCGGCGCGTCCGGTCGAAGTCGCCGGCTATCTCTCTATGATGGCGGGCGTCGGTGAATCGGCGCGGCTCTGCGCCGACGCCCTCATTTCGGCGGGACGGACGATTTCATTGCGCGATGTCAGCACCCATACTGGCGAAGGGTCGTCCGTGGAGTGGAAGGCAGCTGCGCAGTCATCAATCAAGCCCGGCACGCGCATCTGGCACCTCAACCCGCCGATGCTGCCGCGCGCAGTTCTCAGCACCGGTCTCGGCGAGTTCGCCCGCGCCTACAATATCGGCTATTGGGCCTGGGAGCTCGAAGTCGTGCCCGCCGAGTGGCGTAACGGCGCGCGTTACGTGAATGCCGTCTTCGTGCCCTCCGAATTCACCCGCAGGGCGATCGCGCCGCTGACGTCGGCGCCCGTCATCGTCGTGCCGCATCCGGTGACGGAAAAGCCTGCGGCCGATGGCATGCGGGTGAAATTCGGCATCGAGGACGACGCCTTTCTCGTCAGTTTCATCTTCAGCGCAGGATCCTCCATCAATCGCAAGAACCCGCAAGCGGTGATCGACGCCTTCAAGATTTTCCAGGCGCGTTGCCCGAAGGCATTTCTGCTGATGAAGGGCAGTGGCGATCCCGCGAAGGACGCCGGTTTGGCGGCGCTTTATCGCTCGGCCGAAGGCAACAGCCGGATTCGGATCGTCACTGACAAGCTGGCAAGCAGCGAAATCAACGGCCTGATCCGCGATTCCGATGCCTATATTTCGCTGCACCGGTCCGAAGGCTTCGGTCTGACCGTTGCCGAGGCGATCATCCACAATACGCCTGTCGTCAGCACCGGCTGGTCGGGTACGGTGGATTTCTGCGATCCGGAAAATACCTGGAATGTCGCGCCGTCGCTGATCCCGGTTGTCGATACGCATCCGGAATTTGCCGCACTTGACGGTGCGGTCTGGGCCGATCCATCGCCCGAAATCGCGGCCGGATATCTTGAACAGATCCATGCCGATCCGGAAGCCGCGAAGGCGAAAGCGGCGCGGGCAAAGCGTTTCCTGATCGGCTATCTCGAGGCCAACACCTACGAGAAAGCGCTGCAAACACTGGCGAGCGCTGCCCGTTAACCGAAAACTTCGGGCCTTATTTAACGGTTTCACTTTAGGAATGGCTGAGAAAGCAACGGAACGGGACTGATGTCGAACGGGATCATAGCAAACTCGGTGATGAATGCTGCGGCCGGCATGCTGCTGCTTGCTACCGGATTCGCCTCATCGATCATCACCGCCCGCCTTCTCGGACCGGAGGCGAACGGCATCGTCGCCTTCTCGCTCTGGCTCGTCGTCACCGGCGCCTCGATCGCCGAGCTCGGCTCCAGCATCACGCTACTGAAGACGCTGCCGCAACTGAGCGCCCAGGGATATGACAGCAGGAGGCGCATGGGCTTTGCGTCGATCCTCGTCACTTTCATGGTTTTCTCGACGGTGGTGCTGCTCGGGCTCTACGCGATCTTCTTCCTGTCGTCGGAAGAAATGCACTGGGCCGAGACCGCGCCGTCCGTGGCGCTCGTCACCGGCGCGCTGTTCTTCATCCAGGCGATCGGCTCGTTCGTCAAATTCTACCTGATCGGTGAAAAGCGGCTCGGCGACTTCTTCAAGCTGACGGTCGGCGTCTCGATCCTGCAGCTCGGCGGCGTTGCGGTTGGTGCAGTGCTGTATGGCGTCGAGGGCGTGCTGATCGGCTATGCGCTCGGCCAGCTGGTGTTCTTCGTCGCGACCATGCCGATCCTCTTTGCCAAGCGGGACAAATGCGGCATCGCGTTCGGTGCGCTGGCCTCGTCCTCGGTGATCATCTCGACGCAGTTCCTGATCGATTCCGTCTTCATCAACCGTCTCGAACTGCTGTTCCTGCAGCAGTTCTGGTCGGTCGAGATGGTCGGCTATTATGCCATCGGCCTGTCGGTCGCCAATATTGCTCTGCAGCTGCCGATCCAGATGACCGGCAGCCTGTTGCCCTATTATTCCGAGCAGCGCCACAACAGCAAGGATGCGACGCTTCCCGTCGAAGTTTTCGCTGCCGTCACGCGCAGCATGGCCTATATCATCCTGCCGATGAGCCTGGGGCTTGCGGCAATTTCCGGCGTTCTTGTCGTCAGCGTCTTCGGCGAGGCCTTCCGCCCGAGTGGCCCCGTGGTCATGCTATTGGCGCTTGCGGCGCCTGCCTACACCTTCATGCAGATCCTCAGCCTCTACCTCCTGTCGATGGACCGCGTGCGCGATCGCCTGAAGACCAGTGTGATTGGTGGCCTTGTAATGGTAGGCGGTTGTTTACTCCTCGTCCCTAGTTTTGCCGCGGAAGGTGCGGCACTCGTGCGCATCGCCGTTTTTGTCGTGATGTGCGTGATCATGATCAAACAGACCGGATTTGGAAGCCAGCTGTCGACCCTTTATGTCAGCCTCGCAAAGGTGACGGCGGCTGCCGTGCTGTGCGCGCTGGCGGCGCTCGCCGTTCTCGAGGTCGTCCACAATCCGGTCGGGCTGGTTCTGGCGGTGATCGCGGGTGGCATTGCCTATCTTCTGGCATTGAAGCTCCTGAAGGTCATTCCGCGACAGGATGCGCTCGTCATCCGCTCTATCCTCGGAAAGGTTCCCTCTGCACTCCGTGGTCATGCGCTGAAGGCTGCGCAGTTCATTGCACCACTGCCTCCGGAGAAGGATGATGAAGCCCCTGCCGAGCCGGCTCATGAGCCGGCCGAGGGTGCCGGCCGCAGTGCAGCGTTTCCGGTTGCCTTCGACGGGACGATCGGCCTGTTCATGCCCGAAAATCCCGCTGTGACCAAGCGCTCCTCGGCCGTGCTTTTCGTCAGCCCCTGGGGCTTCGAGGAAATGTGCAGCCGCAAGTTCTATCGCGTCGCCGCCGAACATCTGTCCGATATCGGCGTTCCAAGCCTGCGCTTCGATTATATCGGCACGGGCGATGCGCTCGATTTCGCTGAGCCTGCGACGCTTGCAAGCTGGGAGGAATCCATCCGGGCCGCCGCGGAAGAGCTGAAATCGCTCAGCGGCTGCGACCAGATCATCCTGACGGCTCAAGGAATCGGTGCAGCGCTCGTGCAGCGCATCGGCGCGACGATACCTGGTGTCAGCGGCGTCGCGCTTCTGGCTCCCGTGCTGAGTGGCCGCGGCTATCTCCGTGAGCTCAACATGTGGGCGAAGATCATTCATGCCGATCTCGGCCTCAGCAAGGAACATGCGCCTGCAGATCAAGTGACGATCGCCGGCCTGTTCATGCCGGACGCGATCGCTGGAGAAATCCGCAAGCTCAATCTGACGTCACCTGAAAACATTGCGGCACCAAAATATGTTCTTTTCGAGCATCCCTCGCGCGCCGGCGATTCTACCTTCGCCGAAGCACTACGGGCTCTCGGTGCGAGCGTCGACGAGAAGGTGTTCGAAGGCTACGAGGACCTGGCGACCAATCCGCTGTTTGCCAAGACGCCGATGGCCGTCGTCTCGGAGCTTGCCCGTTGGATCGAAGCCAATACCGTTCCCGATGCCACTGCCGCCAACTCGGTCGTCCCGGCTGAAAACCAGATCCTGCGCGGTGACGGCTTCGAAGAGATACCCGTCCGCTTCGGCGATCATCATCATCTCGTCGGCGTTCTCAGCCGTCCGGTTGGTGCATCACAGGGCAATTCGGTGATGTTCCTCACCACCGCCTATGACCGGCATGCCGGCTGGGGCCGGGCCATCGTCGACATGGCGCGTGACCTCGCCCGCCAGGGCGTCACCTCGCTGCGCTTCGATTCCGCCAATGTCGGCGACAGCGTCCCGCGCCCGGATGCGCCCGATCAGATCCTCTATTCGGCCACCCAGATCGACGATGCCGTTTCGGCGCTCGACCTTCTTGAGGCGCATGTTCCGGGGCCGGTCATGGTTGCCGGCCGCTGCAGCGGCGGCTATGTCGCATTCCGCGCCGGTATGATCGATGAGCGCCTCAAGGCCGTCGTCTCGATCAATCCCTTTGTCTATTACTGGGATCCGGCGATCCAGGTCGCTAAGGAGCACGTCGTTTCGGTGCCCCGCAGTGTCGATGACTACAGCCAGCGCCTCATGAATATCGAAACGCTGAAGCGGTTGTTCCGCGGTCAGGTCGATGTGAAGGCAGCGTTTCAGAATTTCTTCATCGCTGTCGGCCGCCGCATCTCCTATCGTTTTGCACCGCTGATCGAGCTTCTGCCGCACAAGGGTCATGTGGCCCGTGAGGTGAAACAGGCTTTCGCCGCTTTCGGCAAGCGCAATGTGCCGCTGACGCTGATCTACAGCGAAGCCGATGTCGGCCTCGATCACATGTATTTCCACTTCGGCCCGGGTGGCCGCAAGCTGCAGCGCTATCCGAACGTGCGCCTGGTCATGCTTCAGGACGCAGATCATAACCTGACGCCGCTGGAATCGCGCCGAATCGTGCTGGAAGAGATCGCGAAGCTGGCGAAGGCTTAGGCCTCGCTGGCTCTGAAAGCTGGGATGCCGAGGGACCGGTAGAGGTCGATATAGAGCCCGGCGACATGATCCCAGGAATAGGGGCGGGCTGCCGATATCAGCGCTTCACGCATGGCCGCCGGATTTGCAGAGATGGCGTCGAATGCCGCGCCGATCGCGTCGGCAGCTTTCCCGGCATCGCTGAAGTCGGTGATCGTCACAGGCGCCTGACGTTCTGCAAGGGCACGGTAAGCGGCGTTGCCGTTGAGCACGGGATAGAGCCCGGCGCTCATGGCCTCCAAAGCGACAAGGCCGAAGCCTTCATATTCGGAGGCGGAGGCAAAGAGTGATGCACCCGAGATCAGCGGCCGGATGGTCGCGTTATCGACGCCGACATGCAGGTCGACCAGTTGGCCAAGATTACGCGCGGCGATCTCAGCGCTGAGATCACCTGCTTTGAGATCGGACTCCGAACCGATGATATCGAGATGCCAGGAGGGATCGCGGCCGGTCAGCACCTGCATCACATCAAGGAGATGATCCAGGCGCTTGTTGACCGAGAAGCGGCCGATGGTGACGATCCGACGAAGCGGCGTTCGCGACGCGCTATCGGCGAACTTGCCGATATCGACGCCGTTTTCGATCAGCACGGTATTCGGCGCGATCTGCGAGAACTGGGCGATATCCGAGGTGCTGCAGCCGATGACGCGGCGATAATTCATCGCCGAAAAGCGCGTCAGCGTCTGGAACCACACCTTCTTCAGCGCGGCATATTTCTGCGTATGGAAGAAGCCGCCATGGGTGGTCACCACCATCGGCTTTCGATGGAGGATCCGGCCGATCGCCAGCGCATCGAAGAAGAAGTCGATCGCGTGGACATGCACGAGATCGGCATCGCCGAGATGGCGGAAGACCTGCGGGGCGATCGGATAACGCGTGCTGCCTGACCAGGGAATGCGGATGACCTCAATGCCGTCGATTGTCTCGCGGGGCGGCAGCTTGCGCTCGCGGGCGGTGAAGAGCGTATCAAGTGTCACGACGCGGACGCGGAAGCCGCGCCTGACGGTTTCACGCGCAAGATTGGCGACCACGTCTTCCAGGCCGCCGCGATTCGGCAGGAACTGGCGCACGACATGGACGATCAGCGGCGCGGTTGCCGCCTGCGCATTCGTGGTCATCCCTGCCGTTGCTTCCAAAGCGATACTCCTGACCCCGCGCGGCCACATAGCCGGACGAAATACCCGATCGCCTTAAAGCCGGGTTTACGGTGCGGCGCGCGGCTGCAAATCTTGCGAAAACGGTTAATCGCCAGACGGCTCAGAAAGCCTTGAAGGTCAGCGTCGTCAGCGAGCGGACGATGCCCGGAATATTGGCGATGTTGTCGTTGATGAATTTGCCGATATCCTGGCCTTCTTCGATATAGACCTTGAGCAGCAGATCGTAATCGCCGCTGGTCGAATAGAGCTCAGAAACGCGTTCCGTCTTGTAGATGGCGTCGGCGACCTCGTAGGTCTTGCCGGGGGCGCACTGGAGCTGGACGAAAATGGGCTTCATGGGACTTTCCTGCGGATCGGATGCTGTTGGCGCGCATAATGCGCGAAAGCTCTCCCCGGATGCAAGCTCAAGACTTGACCTCCTCCGCAATCCAGTCGCGAAAGGCAGCGAGCGGCGCATAGTCGGCGCGTTCGGCAGGATAGGCGAGATAATAGCGTTCGCGGCTTTCCGTCGCCCGGTCGATCGCCGCGACGAGATCGCCGCGCTTGAGTTCGTCTTCGATCAGGAAAGTCGGCAGCAGGGCAATGCCAAGACCAGCAATTGCCGCCTGAGCGGCAGTGGCGAATTGATCGAAGAGCATGCCGTGGAGCGTCTGGAAGTCGACGCCATTTTCGGAAAACCAGTTCTCCCAGGCATCCGGACGCGTCGTCAGGTGCAGAAGCGGCACGTCGAGCAGATGACGCGCTTCACTAATTGCATGCTCTGCGAGGAATTTGGGGCTGCAGGCCGGGATCGTCCATTCCGACATCAGAAATGTCAGCTCCGCGCCCGGCCAGTGCGGATGGCCGAAGTGAATGGCCGCGTCGATCGAGTCCAGCCGGAAGTCGAAAGAGGAGAGCCGGGTGACCAGATTGATGGTGACGCCCGGATTTTTGCTGAGGAACCGGCCAAGGCGCGGCGCCAGCCAGCGGGTACCGAATGTCGGCAGGATCGCCAGATTGAGCGTCCCGCCATGCGGATTGGCCCGTAAATTGAGCGAAGCGCTGGAAATCCTGCGCAGCGCTTCGCGTATCTCGCGGGCATAGCTGTCACCGGCCAGCGTCAGCCGGACGGTTTGCCGCTCACGCAGGAAAAGTTCGACGCCAAGCTGTTCTTCCAGCGCCTTGATCTGGCGGCTGACGGCGCTCTGCGTCAGATCAAGCTCGCGCGCGGCGGCCGTGACACTGCCTGTTCGGGCGACGGCCTCGAAGGCCGCAAGCAGGGAGATCGACGGAAGGAAGCGGCGAGAAGCGAGCATATCTCATTCCATTTCAGAATGACCTGTTTCCAAAACATCGATATTCACTGCTCGCGCGGCTTTGTAAAGAACTCCATCCTGCCAAGATCGGAATGAACTCGGAGTTCTCATGCCCAACATCTTCGTCTCCGCCGACCGTATCCGCTCGCTGTTCACAGAAGCGATGTCGAAGATGTACCGTGCCGAGGTTCCGCAATATGGCACGCTGATCGAGCTGGTCGCCGAAGTGAATGCCGAGGTGCTGGCCAGCAAACCCGAACTGCGCGAACGTCTGATGCGTGCCGGCGAACTTGACCGTATCGATGTCGAACGCCACGGTGCCATCCGACTTGGCACTGCGGAAGAGCTTTTCACCATCCGCCGCATGTTTGCCGTGATGGGCATGGAGCCAGTCGGCTATTATGATCTCTCTGTCGCCGGCGTGCCGGTGCATTCGACCGCCTTCCGCCCGATCGAGGATGCGGCACTCAGCGCCAACCCGTTCCGCGTCTTCACATCGCTTTTGCGCCTCGAACTGATCGAGGACGAAGGACTGCGCAAGGAAGCGGAAGCAATTCTTGCAAAGCGCCGTATCTACACGCCGCGCGCCATCATGCTGATCGAGAAGTTCGAACAGGCCGACGGCCTGACGGAAGCGGAAGCAGGCGAGTTCGTCGCTGAAGCGCTTGAGACTTTCCGTTGGCATGGCGAAGCGACCGTGAGTGCTGAAACCTACAAGCGGCTCCACGACGCCCACCGCCTGATCGCCGACGTCGTCAGCTTCAAGGGGCCACATATCAACCACCTGACGCCGCGAACGCTCGATATCGACGAGGTCCAGGCGCGCATGCCGAAGCGCGGCATTACCCCGAAGGCAGTCATCGAAGGCCCGCCGCAGCGCAATTGCGACATCCTGCTGCGCCAGACGAGCTTCAAGGCGCTCGAGGAGCCGATCAATTTTGCCGGAGAGGACGGTGTAGCCGGCGGCACGCACACGGCCCGTTTCGGTGAGATCGAGCAGCGTGGCGTGGCGCTGACGGCCAAGGGCCGCGCGATCTATGACCAGTTGCTCGCTTCGGTGCGCGGTGAAGTGCAGGTCGGCGCCTCCGGTGCCAAGGCCGGCGATTACGACGCCGAGCTTGCCGGCCGCTTCAAGGCGCTGCCCGACAGCTGGGATGCGCTTCGCCGCGAAGGTCTTGCTTTCTTCCACTATTCAGCAACACCGGCAGGCATGTCCGCCTCGGTGCGCGGTCAGCTTCCCGACGATGTGGACGCGCTGATTGAACGTGGCTATCTCGCTGTCGACCCGATTGTCTATGAAGATTTCCTGCCGGTCAGCGCCGCCGGAATCTTCCAATCCAATCTCGGAACCGACCGGCAGCAGAACTATGCCACACACGCGAATCGCGGCGCCTTCGAGGCGGCGCTCGGGACCACGGTGCAGGACGAACTCAAGCTCTACGAAGAGCGCCAGGCAATCTCTCTGCATGCTGCACTCGACACGCTCGGGCTTGTCGGACTAGAGCTGAAAACGGTCGCCTGAGGCGCTTTCGCAGGCCGCGCGACAGCGCTAGGATTGACGGCGATTTCGCCTTTGGATGGAACGACCGATGTTGAATGATCCGCGCTCGCACGGGCTCTGGGAGAAAACTGCGCCGCAACCGCCTGTCACCGCACCGCTGCAGGCTTCGGTCGAGGCCGACGTGGTGATTGTCGGCGGTGGCTATACCGGCATTTCCTCAGGCCTGCATCTGGCGGAAGCCGGGACTAGGGTCGTTCTGCTCGAGGCCAAGGAAATCGGCTTCGGCGGCGCGGGGCGGAATGTGGGGCTGATCAATGCCGGCATGTGGGTGATGCCCGACGATCTGCCCGGCGTTCTCGGCGAGGTCTATGGCGAGCGGCTGCTGGATATGCTCGGCAATGCGCCCCGCCTGGTCATGGAGCTGATCGACAGACACCAGATTGCCTGCGAGCTTGAGAGAAACGGCACGCTGCATTGCGCCGTCGGCGCCGAGGGCCTCAGGGAGATTGAGGATCGCGCGGAGCAGTGGGGCAGACGCGGTGCGCCGGTCACGGTGATCGACGCCGCAGAAACTGCACGCCGGATCGGGAGCAACGCCTATGCGGGAGCGCTGCTCGACATGCGCGCCGGCACGCTGCAGCCGCTCGCCTACGTCCGCGGACTGGCGAATGCCGCGATCAAGGCCGGTGTCTCGCTCCACACGGCAAGTCCGGTGACAGCCACCGAGCGTAGGGGCAGCAAATGGGTCGTGAAGACAGAAAAGGGATCGGTCACGGCGGACTGGATCATCGTCTCGACCGATGCCTACAGCACCGGCCCCTGGGAAGCCGTCCGCAACGAGCAGGTCCATCTTCCCTATTTCAATCTCGCCACGACGCCGCTCAGCGACAATCTGCGCAAATCGATCCTGCCCGGCCGCGAAGGTGTCTGGGACACGAAGGAAATCCTGTCGTCCTTCCGCATGGACCAGGCCGGGCGCCTCGTCTTCGGCAGCGTTGGCGCGCTGCGCAACACCGGCGCCGCCGTCCACAAGGGGTGGGCGAAACGCTCGCTGCGCAAGCTGTTCCCGCAGATCGGCGAAGTCGAATTCGAATGTGAGTGGTACGGCAAGATCGGCATGACCGACAATGCGCTGCCGCGCTTCCACAAGTTCGCTGAAAACGTCGTGGGCTTTTCGGGCTATAATGGCCGCGGGATTGCGCCAGGCACGGTTTTCGGACGCACGTTGGCACAGCATGTTCTCGGCGAGATCAGCGAAGCCGAGCTGCCGCTGCCGCCGACCGATCCGCGCGAGCCGGGGTTCCGGGCAATCAAGGAAATGTGGTACGAAGCCGGCGCCCAGGTCGCCCACTTCGCCGATGCACGCTTTTAAGAACAAGAAGGTTGGAAACTCATGACCATCACTAGCCTCGATCTCGCAGCAGAAACCAGCAAGCTGCTTTCCGAACTCGGCGTAGATACTGCCCGCTATACCGGCGGCACGCTGCGCGTCACATCGCCCGTCAGCGGCAAGGAAATCGGTGCGCTGAAGGAAGACACCGTTGCCGACGCCAAGAAGGCGATCGATGCCGCGCACAAGGCTTTCGCCGAATGGCGTGCTGTCCCGGCACCGAAGCGCGGCGAGCTTGTTCGCCTGCTCGGCGAAGAATTGCGCGCTGCCAAGGGCGCGCTTGGCCGTCTCGTTTCGATCGAAGTCGGCAAGATCACCTCCGAAGGTCTCGGCGAAGTTCAGGAAATGATCGACATCTGCGATTTTGCCGTCGGTCTCTCCCGCCAGCTCTACGGCCTGACGATCGCCACCGAGCGCTCGGAGCACCGCATGATGGAAAGCTGGCACCCGCTCGGCGTCGTCGGCATCATCTCGGCCTTCAACTTCCCGGTTGCTGTCTGGTCGTGGAATGCGGCGCTGGCGCTCGTCTGCGGCAACGCTACCGTCTGGAAGCCGTCCGAAAAGACGCCGCTGACGGCGCTGGCGACACAGGCACTGTTCGAGCGGGCGCTGAAGCGCTTTATCGCCGAAGGCGGCACGGCGCCGGCCAATCTCTCGACGCTGCTGATTGGCGGCCGCGATGTCGGCGAGGTCCTCGTCGACCATCCCAAGGTTCCGCTCGTTTCGGCAACCGGCTCGACGGCCATGGGCCGCGCCGTCGGTCCGCGGCTGTCGCAGCGTTTTGCCCGTGCGATCCTCGAACTCGGCGGCAACAATGCCGCAATCATCTGCCCGACGGCCGATCTCGACCTGACGCTGCGTGGCGTCGCCTTCTCGGCCATGGGCACCGCCGGTCAGCGCTGCACAACGCTGCGCCGTCTTTTCGTGCATGAGAGCGTCTACGACAAGCTCGTTCCGCGTCTGCAGAAGGCCTACGGCTCCGTTACCATCGGCAACCCGCTGGAAAACGGCACGCTCGTCGGTCCGCTGATCGACAAGGCCGCCTACGAGAAGATGCAGTCGGCTCTCTCTGCAGCGAATGCGGCGGGCGGCAAGATCACCGGCGGCGAGCGCGTCGAAAACGGCGCCGGCGAGGCCTTCTATGTTCGCCCGGCTCTCGTCGAAATGCCGTCGCAGACGGGTCCCGTCGTCGACGAAACCTTCGCGCCGATCCTCTACGTCATGAAGTACAGCGATTTCGACGACGTTCTCGAGCTGCACAATGCCGTTCCTCAGGGCCTCTCCTCGTCGATCTTCACCAATGACATGCGCGAAGCCGAAACCTTCGTTTCAGCCCGCGGTTCGGATTGCGGCATTGCCAATGTCAATCTCGGCCCATCCGGTGCCGAAATCGGCGGAGCATTCGGCGGTGAGAAGGAAACCGGCGGCGGCCGTGAATCGGGCTCGGATGCATGGAAGGCCTATATGCGCCGTTCCACCAACACCATCAATTACGGCAAGACCCTGCCGCTCGCACAGGGCGTCAAGTTCGACGTCGAGTAAGGGCGCTTGCATTGCAGCGTCGGGGGCGATGACGTAACACCGTCATCGCCCTTTTTCTTTGCCAAGGTTCATCCATGCATCTGACACTCGCAGCAGCAGAAACGCTGGTCATCGACGCGTTGAAACGCAGCGGTGTGGAGGAGGGAAATGCCCGCTCGGTGGCTCGCGCCCTTGTGGCCGCCGAGGCAGCTGGCCAAGGCGGGCATGGTCTGCGCCGTGTCGCGGCTTACGCCGCACAGGCGAAATCAGGCAAGGTGAATGGCGTCGCCAAGCCGATCGCCTACCGCCCCTACCCGTCTGTCATCCAGATCGACGCCTGTCACGGATATGCTTATCCGGCTTTCGATCTTGCCGTGCCGATGCTGACCGAGACGGCCCGCGCACAGGGCATTGCAATGGCCGCGGTTCGGCGCTCGCACCATGCCGGCGTTCTGGCCTTGACAGTCGAGCGCTTTGCCGAAGCTGGCCTCGTGGCGATCATGGTTGCCAACGCGACGGCCTCGATGGCCGCCTGGGGTGGGCGAAAGCCGCTCTTCGGTACCAACCCGATTGCGTTTGCAGCACCTGTCATCGGCCAGGATCCCATCGTGATCGATCTGGCGCTCTCGCGTGTCGCCCGCGGCAAGATCATGGCCGCTCGTCAGAGAGGCGTACCCATCCCTGCCGATTGGGCTTTCGACCGCGACGGCCAGTCGACGACCGATCCGGTTGCCGCACTTGAGGGAACCATGGTGCCCTCCGGCGAGGCCAAGGGCGCGGCATTGGCGATGATGGTCGAAATTCTCGCGGCACCGCTGACAGGCGCAAATTTCTCCTATGAATCCACCTCGCTCTTCGACGACAAAGGGGCGGCACCCGGTCTCGGGCAGATGATCATCGTGATCAATCCGGAAGCCGGCGGCGGCGCCTTTGCAGCCTCGCGCCTGACCGAACTGGTCAACGAAATTTCTTCCGACCCCGGTGTTCGCCTGCCGGGCCGCCGCGGGCTGACAGCGCGCCGGGCGGCGATCGAACACGGGATAGAAGTCGAAGACGACGTCATCGATCACATCCTTGCTACGTAGAATCGTTCCAAACTTGATAAGCAATTTCAAGTATTTGTGATCATCCCGCCCGGAAGCAAACTTGAAAACTCAAATCAGGAAAAATATAGGGGCAAAGTAGCACCCATACCCCCAGCGGGGTGCCAATGCCACGGAGGGCATCATGACCAGTTTCATCACGCGCCGTTCTGCACTGACACTCGCCGTGTCGCTGCTGGCCGCAACGTCGCTTGCCTCGGGCGCTCGCGCTGAGGACGACGGCATCGTCGTCTATAACGCCCAGCACGAAAGCCTCGGCCGCGAGTGGATCGATGCCTTCACCAAGGAGACCGGCATCAAGGTCACCATGCGCCAGGGTAGCGACATGCAGTTCGCCAACCAGATCATCCAGGAAGGCGACGCCTCCCCGGCAGACGTGTTCCTGACCGAAAACTCACCGGCCATGACGCTGGTCGATGGTGCCGGGCTTTTCGCACCTGTCGACAAGGAAACGCTCGACCAGGTACCGGCCGAATACCGCCCGTCCGACGGCATGTGGACCGGCATTGCGGCGCGCTCGACGGTCTTTGCCTATGACAAGCGCAAGCTGACTGAAGACAAGCTGCCGAAGTCGATGCTCGATCTCGCCGATCCGGCCTGGAAGGGCCGTTGGGGCGCAGCTCCCGCCGGCGCCGACTTCCAGGCCATCGTCAGCGCCCTGCTGCAGCTGAAAGGCGAGGAAGCGACAGCCGCCTGGCTGAAGAGCCTCAAGGACAATGCAACGCCCTACAAGGGCAACAGCGTTGCGCTGAAGGCAGTCAATGCCGGCGAAGTCGAAGGCGCGATCATCTATCACTATTACTGGTTCGGCGATCAGGCCAAGACGGCGGAAAACAGCGCCAATGTCGGCCTGCACTATTTCAAGAACCAGGATCCGGGCGCATTCGTCTCGATCTCCGGCGCCGGCATCCTCAAGTCGACACAGCACATGAAGGAATCCCAGGCATTTCTGAAGTTCATTGCCGGCAAGGCCGGTCAGGCGATCCTGAAGAACGGCACGTCCTATGAATATGCCGTCAGTGGCGACTCCAATGCGAAACTCGTTCCGCTCAAGGATCTGGACGCACCGAAGATCGAAGCCTCGGAGCTGAACAGCAAGAAGGTCGTCGAAATGATGACCGCTGCGGGCCTGATCTAAGCCCACCTGCCACGGGGGACGGGAGTCAAAACTATTGCTTTTGGCTCAAGAAAACCTTAGGGCATGACCGATCATGGCAACCGCTTCCTGACGAGGCGGTTGCCTTCCTTTTTCAGCGTCACAAAGGCGTCGGCCTTGCTGCAAGACAACAGATCGCTCGTGACCGGCCTTGCCGGCAATGAAGCGCGGGTCAGCACAATCGGTTCCCTGCGCGGGCGCATGCCGCACGCTTCCGTCGTCGTCTTCGCAACCATCGTCGCGCTCTTCAGCCTCGTGCCGCTCGGCTTCATCGCCTGGATCACCTACGATGTCGGCTGGGAAACCGTAAAGGCGCTCGTCTTCCGCCCGCGCGTCGGCGAATTGATGATCAACACGGTGTTTCTGGAAGCACTGACGGTCCCGCTGTCGATCGCGCTTGCCGTGACGCTCGCCTGGCTGACGGAGCGGACTGACATTCCCTTCGCGCGACTCTGGTCGTGGCTGGCGGTCGCGCCGCTCGCCGTTCCCGCCTTCGTTCATAGCTATGCCTGGATCAGCCTTGTTCCCGGCATGCGCGGCTTGCAGAGCGGTGTCTTCGTCTCGGTGCTTGCCTATTATCCCTTCCTCTATCTGCCGGTCGCGGCCGCGCTTCGCCGTCTCGATCCGGCGATCGAGGACGCGGCCGCCTCGCTCGGGCTAGGCCCGTGGCGGGTGTTCTTCCGCGCGATCCTGCCGCAGCTCCAGCTGGCGATCTGCGGCGGTTCACTGTTGATTGCGCTGCATCTGCTGTCGGAATACGGGCTCTATGTGATGATCCGGTTCGACACCTTTGCAACGGCGATCGTCGATCAGTTCCAGTCTGCCTATAACAGCCCGGCCGCCAACATGCTGGGCGGCGTGCTCGTCGGCTGCTGCCTGTTCCTGCTCGGTCTCGAAATTCTCGTTCGAGGCAACGAGCGCTATGCCCGCGTCGGCTCCGGTTCGGCACGTCCGGCCGACCGGCGCCGTCTCGGATGGTTCACGATTCCGGCGGTGCTGTTGCCCATCGTGGTCGCGGTCCTGACGCTCGGTGTTCCCCTGGTGACGCTCGGGCGCTGGCTCTATCTCGGCGGTGCAGACATCTGGCGGCTGGACACGGTCGGCAACGCCTTCATTCAGACCATCATTCTTGCCGTCGCGGGCGGTGTCCTGACGACGATTGCTGCGGTGCCGATGGCATGGCTCTCGGTTCGTGCCCCCGGCCGCTTCCAGCGCTTCCTCGAGGCCTGCCATTACTATGTCGGCTCGCTGCCGGGCGTCGTCGTAGCGCTGGCGCTGGTGACGATTACCGTGCGGCTGATGCTGCCGCTCTACCAGACCTTCGCGACGCTGACCGTCGCCTACGTGCTGTTGTTCCTGCCGCGCGCCATGGTCGGCCTGAGGGCCAGCATCGCGCAGGCGCCGGTCGAGCTCGAACGCGCCGCCATGGGCCTCGGCCGCACGCCGTCGCAGGCCGTGCGCCAGATCACCATGCGCCTTGCCGCGCCCGGATTTGCGGCGAGCGTCGCGCTCGTGGCGCTCGGGATCACCAATGAGCTGACGGCAACGCTCATGCTTTCGCCAAACGGTGTCGAAACGCTATCGACGAAGTTCTGGTCGCTGACGAGCGAGATCGACTACGTGTCGGCGGCGCCTTACGCGGTGATGATGATCATCCTGTCGCTGCCGCTGACGCTGCTTCTCTATTCCCAATCGAAACGGACTGCCGGACAATGACGCTGCTCACGATTCAAGCCGCAAGCAAGCGCTATGGCCCGGTGACGGCGCTGGACAACGTATCGCTGGATGTGCCCGCCGGGAGCCGCACCGCGGTCGTAGGCCCATCGGGTTCCGGCAAGACGACGCTGCTCAGGCTGATTGCCGGCTTCGAGCGGCCGGATCGGGGCAGGGTCGTGCTGAATGGCGAGACGCTCGCCGACGGCCCGGCGATCGTCCCCGCCCACAAACGCGGCATCGGCATCGTCTCGCAGGACGGCGCGCTGTTTCCGCATCTGAGCGTTGCCGAGAATATCGGCTTCGGCTTCGAGCGCGGCGCAACGGACCGCGAGAAGCGGATCGTTGAGCTTCTGGACATGGTCGAGCTCGACCGCAACATGCTGACACGCCGTCCGCATCAGCTCTCGGGCGGCCAGCAGCAGCGCGTGGCACTCGCCCGGGCGCTCGGACGCAAGCCGCGGCTGATGCTGCTCGACGAGCCGTTCTCGGCGCTCGACACGGGTCTGCGCGAAAACATGCGCAAGGCCGTATCCCGGGTTTTGCAGGCCGCCGGCATCACCACGATCCTCGTGACACACGATCAGGGCGAGGCGCTGTCCTTTGCCGATCAGGTGGCGGTGCTGCGGGATGGAAAGCTGGTACAGGCCGGTTCGCCACAAGCCCTCTATCTGCAGCCGAAGGATCGCGAGACGGCCTTGTTCTTGGGCGATGCCGTGATGCTGCCTGCCGTCATTCGAAACGGATTTGCCGATTGCGCGCTTGGCCGGGTCGCGGTCGATGGCGATCATCAGGGCAAAGCCGAAATCATGCTCCGGCCCGAACAGATCCGCGTTGTGCCTGACGACAGTAAGCCCGCCTATCACGGCAGGGTGGTCGAAGTGGAATTCGGCGGCGCGACCTGCACCGTCGCCGTTTCGCTGGAAGGTGTCCAGCTGCCGCCGATCCTGATCAAGACCTCGAGCGTCGCGCTACCGGAAACCGGCGACCGCGTCCGCCTGGACATCGCCGGCCGGGCACATGTTTTTTCGCTACGCTAGGCAGTCTTGCGCCCGGCTTCGGCGTCTTCGCCCTGTTCCAGCCAGCCGCCGGTGAAACCTGCGCGCTCAAGGCCGAGACGAATGACCGGCGACTGCCGCATCAGGCTCCAGATAAAATCCGAGCGGTCGTTCTCGATCGTCATCACCAGCAGGCCCTGATCAATGCCGACGCAGCGATCATCCACCCAACCTTCCGGCCGCCGGGTCTTGACCGTGGGATTGAATCCGCCCGGGAAGCGCCCCTCGTAGGTGAGGTCAGGATAGGTCCCAAGCAGCGCCTTGGTGCCGTCGAGCGCCGCCTGCCGGTCGTAGGGAAGCGATGCCAGGGCTGCCCAGGGCGCGATCGTTCCGTCGTCGGGGCCGAGCGGGGCGCCGCGGGCCGCATAGCCCAGCACCTTCGGATGACGCCCGCCGCGCATATGGCGGCTGGGCGGCGGGCCGTCGGAGGCCGAGAGGCCCCAGACATCCTTGCTGAAGCCGACGAAATGACCGGGATTGCGTACGGCATAGTCGCGCTGGACCGCGATCGATACCTGCGTATTGCGAAAATAATCCCAGTCGCGGGCCGCCATCGGGCGGTCCTGGATGCCGCGGAAATCGATCCAGGCATGCGAGAAGAAATGGATGAACAGAGGGCCGGCATAAAGATAGGCCTGATCCCCAAAAAGCATCCAGGAATAGCTTGAGGTAAAAGCGTCGTAGCTCGCTTGCGGGATCGGGTGCGTCGGTGATGCGAGCGCCAGCGCATAGAGCAGCACCGCCTCGTCGTAACCCTGCCAACGCCAACGCAGGAAGCCGCTGGCGGGCTTCCAGCCCATGCAGATCGTCGCCCCCTTGTTCAGGGCCCAGTGCCAGTCGATGCGCTCGTAGATGACCTTCACGAGATCTCGGATTTCCTGCTCGTCGCCATCGGCGCGATCGAAATAGGCCGAAGCCGTCAGCATGCCCGCGACGAGCAGCGTCGTGTCGATGGTCGAGAGCTCGCTGTTCCAGGCGCGATGCCCGCTATCCATGTGCAGGAAGTGATAATAGAAGCCGCGATAACCGGTCGCGTGGCGTTCCCGGCCCTGGTGGCTTCCGGCGAAGAACCGCAGCGTCGTCAGCGTGCGCTCGATGGCAGCTGCCCGCGTCATCCAGCCGCGCTCGACGCCCACGGTGTAGGACGACAGCGCAAAGCCGACCGCGGCAATGCTACAGGGCACGCCCTCGATCGAAGTGTCGGCAACAAGCCCGTTATCGGGATTGGTATGTTTCAGGAAATAGTTGAAGGCGGATTGTTGCAGCCTGTCGATCAGCGCAGCATCCGTATCGTCGAGTCGTTGCAGCATACTCAAACCATTCGTTTCGCCCTGCTTCAACATGGCGATGCCTTGCGCGCAAATCAAACGTTTTTGAAAATGGCGTAAAACCGCAGAACTTTGTGAAAGTTGCTCTTATTGCCAAGCGAATGGGAAGATGGCGGAGAGGGTGGGACTCTTCCCCAATTAGAGCAAAACCAGAGGGTTTCCGCCAATATACTGACAGACAAGCCCGATTTCGATACTTCGAGCGATACATGGCGCGATACATTTTGGCAAGTCGACGTGTCTCGCCCGCAAATCCGCACCACGCTATACGAACGGACTACATCCGGTCGGAGCTATTCGCCACAGGCGGACTGCCTGGATCATTCTGCTACCTATGGCGAAGCCGGACAGAAAACCCTGCCCGGCCTCCACGTGTCGACCAAGTCACTTCTTGTTGTCCGGCGTCCGGTGGACGGGCACCCAAGTGTGACCAGGCCCAGTCGTCGGTGGCAAAGGCTTCCGATCCGGGACAGTAACGAAATTAGGTTTCGGCCCTCCTCTCGGGCCTACCTCCTGAAAGATGCCGCCATTCCGTCCAGTGCTGGTACCAGGCTTGTTTCCCATTTTGACCTCCTATGGTTCAGGGAATCGCTCTGTAGAGCTCTTCCACCATATGTTCGAATTTCGAACGTGCAAGGAGAATTTTTACGTGCTACTTTAGATTTGAAAGCATATTGACAGCGACGGGATTCTGAGTCCGTCCGATCCGAATTAACTGGAGATGATTCTTGGAAGCCATCGAGCTGGGAAAACGGCTGAGAGACGCAAGGGAACTGAGCGGCATCAATCAAGACAGCGCTGCAGCAACTATAGGTGCTCCGCGCACGGCAATCTCTTTGATCGAAAGTGGCCAGAGATCGGTTTCAACGCTTGAATTGTCCAAGCTCGCTAGTCTCTACGGCCGTTCGCCAATGGCGTTTTTCGAGGAGGCGTCTCAACACGAAAGTGTTCGCCTCCTTTTAAGGCGCACCGTCGATAATCAGATGGGTTCGGGCGAGAAGGACGGGATCATGGCCGCGGTCGATCTGTGGGAAGAGGGCGCTCGTCTCGAAACCATCTTAGGTAACTCAACGCGCGCAGCGATCCCGACTTATTCATTCGGAACGCCTCGTAGCAAGGGGGAGGCTGTTCGTCAGGGAGAGGCGACGGCCGAGGACGAGCGCAGAAGGCTTGGTATTGGTTTTGGACCGATTGCTGACGTTGCTGACATAATTGCCAATCAGTCGATTTGGGCTTCAGCGTCCGATCTACCGAATGAGACGTCGGGACTATTCGTAGCGCATCGTGATGTTGGTCTCGCCATACTGGTAAATGCGCGGCACGCGCGGGGACGCAGGCGTTTCTCTTATGCACACGAATATGCACATGCATTGCTGGACAGAGAGCGATCGATCGACTTGTCCCGATCACAGAATAGGGACGATCCGATCGAAGTGCGGGCAAACGCGTTCGCCGCTAGCTTCCTGATGCCAAGAGGCGGCATTTCAGCACTGTTGCGACAGATCGATAAAGGAGGTCCCAGTCGATTGCAGGGCGAGTTGTTCAGCTCGGCATCAGACGATGCCGTACCAGTGGAAGTACGTCCAACTCCCGGAACGCAGAGACTGACCTACCAGGATGTCGCCTACATCGCTCACAACTTTGGAGTTAGCTACCCTGCAGCCGTGTTTCGGCTTCAAAACCTTTCCCATATCTCCCAGAAGGAGTCAGCAGCTCTTCTTGCACAGAGTAGCTTTGGCAACGAATACTTGAACGCTCTCGGCTTGTTCGATGATATAGGAGGAGAGGAAGGACAGAACGCGAATCGGCGAGAGCTGAAACTGCAACTAACGCGGTTGACGATAGAAGCCTATCGCCGAGAAGAAATCTCGCGAGGGCGAGTAGCGGAGATAGCCAGAAAAATTGACCTTCCAGGGGATGTCCTCTTGCGCCTAGCAGAAGCGGCTCGTGTCCAATAAGGGTTGTGCTTGAATTACATTGTCGTCGCGGATGCTGGACCTCTTATAAATTTTCTAGCCTTAGACCGGATGGACTTATTCGGCCTGCATCCCGCAGAAATTGTTATCACAGACCATGTGGTAGCGGAGATTACGGACTCTTATCCAGTTCAACTTCTCCGTCTCAGTAGCGCAATAGAAAATGGCTTTCTCCGCACTGAGACCATTGAGCGTCTGGAAATCGTCGAACTGTTTGTCCGGCTTCGCTCGAGCGGAAGATTGGGAGCCGGCGAATGCTCATCGATCGCCTTTTCGCATTTCAATTCCGCGTGCATCCTGATGGATGATCGGCGGGCCGTGAAGGCCACAAAAGAGTTGTCCGACAAAATTCCTGTTGTTGGATCAGGCGACTTTCTCCTCGAACTCATTGCTTGCGGGAAGCTGAGCGTGGGGGACGCCGATCAGATTCTTCACGCTTGGGCCACACAGCATCGTTTTCGTCTACCATTTCAGTCATTTGCCGACGTCTTGATCGACAGCAAATAACTTGAGATCAGATACGATCAGTACCAGCGACAAACCTTACCGATCAGGAAGCAATCACGCAATATTGATAAAATTTACCGAGCAGGAAGTTTTTGTGGAAACATCTTGATTCTTCCTTTACGGTAAGTTTTGCATATGGAGAGTTTTGATGATCCGATCCGCCGCAGAATTCGGAGCTCTGATCCGGGAGCGCCGCAAGACACTCGGATGGACCCAGATTCAGCTGGCCGAGCGATGCGGCACCGGCGAGCGCTTCATCGTCGATCTGGAGAACGGCAAGCCGAGCTGCCATCTGGAAAAATCGCTGATCGCCGCCCGTACGGTCGGTATCGATTTCGGTGACCTGAAATCCGCGCCGTCCTTGCCCGCCCAAGCGGCCGACGACGATCTCGGCTACCTGCCACGCTTTTCCTGATCGGGTGCCGCCGTGACGACGATCTACTACGAGAACTGGCCCGTTGCCCGCCTGGCAGATCAGGATGGCCTGTCTCTCGCCTATGACGCCGCATGGAAGCAGCGCGCCTCCGCCTTCCCGCTTTCGCTCACCATGCCCCTGCGTGCCGGAAGCCACGGCCCCGAGCAGGTCATGCCATGGCTCGCCAACCTTCTGCCTGAGACCCATCTCTCGGAGATCGGCCAGCAGCTCAAGGTGTCGCCACAGGATATTCTCGGCCTGCTGATGCGTGTCGGCCGCGACACCGCGGGCGCGTTCTCGATCGGCGAGCCGCGACGGGAGGGAAATAATTTCCGCATAGTCGATGACGAGGCCGCGCTTGAGCGCATCATCGACGAGCTGCCGGAGCGCCCCTTCCTGATCGGCGAGCGGGGCGTCTCGATGTCGCTTGCGGGCGTCCAGGACAAGCTGCCTGTCTATATCGGCACCGACGGGCGGATCGGCATCCCGTTGGACGGCACCCCATCGACCCACATCCTGAAACCCGACATCAAGCGCCTTGCAGGCAGTGTCACCAACGAAGCGTTCTGCATGATCCTCGCGAGGCTCTGCGGTCTCGACGCCGCCGAGGTGGAGATCGGCCGAGCGGGGAAGCGCGACTATCTCCTTGTCCGCCGCTATGACCGGGTCGCCGATGGGCAAGGCATCATCCGGCGCATTCACCAGGAGGATTTCTGCCAGCTGCTGGGCCTGTTCCCGGCTGAGAAATACGAGCAGACCGGCCTCGGTCGGCGGGGCGGCGCGTCCCTGCCGCAGATGTTCGAGGCCTTGGCGCGTCTCGTCTCCCCGGCAGAGCGCCTTCGACTGCTCGATGCGGTGATCTTCAATATCCTGATCCGCAATTCGGATTCGCACGCGAAGAACTACTCGGTCCTCGTCGGCGCGTCCGGCACGGCGAGGCTCGCTCCTCTCTACGATCTCATGTGCGCGGCACCGTACCGAAGGGTCGACCAATCCCTGCCGCAGACACTGGCCGGCAAGCGCAATGCCGACGAGCTGCATGGAAAGGACTGGCGTCAGTTCGCCACAGACGTCGGCCTCAGCCCGGCAGCCGTAACCAGGCGCGTCGAGGAGCTTGCCGCGCTGGTCGCGGCCAAAGCCGACGAAGCGCTCGAGCAGGTGCTGTCCTACCCGGAATTCGGCTCGAGCCTCGTCTTTCTCGTGAAGAAGCGGTGCCGACGGATAGAGCGGCAGATTTCGGGCTGAAATCGCCCTGGATCGAGATCGTAATACAATTTATTGATGTATCAAAATCGAGGTTCAAAAAAATTTTCGAGAAATTTCGCCTCTTGGAATCATTGCACGAATCTCGATGAAAACTTGATAAAATCTCATTTTTACATTTTTTTTCAGATAGTTGACAAAATCGGCTGTAACGCCTTTCCGAAATTCATGTCATCATTATCTCACGGTCGCTGATGAAGACCGGATGAAACATGGAGACACTGAAGATATGACAAAATACACGCATAAGAAGATTGTGGGCATACTGGCCGCCAAGGCGGTGACGGCAACCGAGGAGGTTTTGCCAGAGGGCGTCAGGTGGAAGACGTCATGCGGGATGGCCCACTGTCTGGCCGGTATTCGGACAACCGCAAGCCTCGGCCACAACGGACTGTAAAAACCTTGGCCGGCTCCGCGGTCGCCAAGGTTGACGACAAGACCGTCCGACGGCAACTTCGCCAAGCCATACTCAGCGAGCCTGCGCCGATCGTCGTGGCCGACGAGACACCGCTCGCTCTCACACCGGTCGTCACCGAGACGGTCGATCTTGTGGCTGAATGTGGAGGGCTTGATCGAGACATGGTCGCCGAAGTTCTTCGCATCTGCGCAGGAGCCCCGCCCGAGCAAAGCCTGGCACTCATGGAGGCGATGAACTTCGGTCCTCACGTCCTGTCGCTTGATGATCTGGTTCTGGCTGTCCGACCACGCCATTCGGCGGAAGAAGTCCTGACCGTCTTGGAAATGCTTGCCAATCGGCTCGGCGACGATGACGCCGCCGAGAAGGCGGCTGGGGGAGGAACCGGCGGCCGGCGGGGTTCCGGTGGGAAACGGAGCGTGGCGACTTCATCTCCGAAGCGAAATGACAAGGCTGGGTCGACAGATGTCGGCATCGAGATCATCGAGCCAATGCTCGCCGCAGACCGCAAGTTGGCTAAAACATCGGTGCCGCACAAGCAGACGTCGGTTGCTCTTGTCGAAACTCTGTCGGGCTACGGTGGCGCGCGCGACTGGGCCCTGGACCTCAAAGCTGACCTCGCTCTATGGCGCGATGCCAAGTTGTCCTGGGATGGGATGAGCACGAAACTCTTGTTGTCTGGGCCGCCGGGTACAGGCAAAACGACATATGCCAAGGCGCTCTGCAACACGCTTGACGTGCCGCTGTTGGTGACGTCGGTCGCGCACTGGCTTGAACCCGGATATCTAGGTGATGTCCTGAAGAGGATGTCTGCAGCCTTCGAGCTGGCGGCGTCGAAAGCGCCCGCAATCCTTTTTATCGATGCGCTCGACAATATCGGATCGCGCCAGACCGGCGGTGGCCGCCCGTACGATGACTACTGGACGTCGCTGATCAACAGGCTTCTGCAGCTTCTCGACGGAGCTACCAAAAGCGAAGGCGTCGTTGTGGTTGCGGCAACGAACCTGCCTGAGAAGATCGATCCGGCCCTTTTGCGGTCGGGACGGCTGGAAACCCATGTCCGTATCCCGCTGCCCGACCTCGGGACGTTGGTCGGGATTCTGAGCCAGCATCTCGGCACCGACCTGGCCGACGTCATGTCGTCCGCCCCAGGTGCGTCGTCGCGGCATCGCCTCAAGCCTCCGAAAGCAAAGGACCATGTTCCAGGGCAGCTGCGACGGACGTCGGAGAAACGCAAAGCTGACAAGTCGAAGGGAGTTAATCCGTGAAGACATCCGGGATGAATGTAGAGAACACGCTTCTCCCCTTGGCATTGCTGGCGCTCGGAAAGACAGGGGCCGACATCGAGCGTATGGTGCGTGAAGTTCGCAGAACAGCGCGACGGTCGGGTCGGGCAGTGAGTTGGGCCGACTTAGAAAATGCCTTGCGGGAAGGGCAGGCGGATATGTCAGCCGACCTTCGGCGGCGCGCTGGTGTCCACGAAGCGGGACATGCAGTGGTCTATACAGTCACGGGTGTCGCCGCAGTGCAATCTGCCAGCATTGGCCTGCATGGGATCGGAATGGTGACGACAACGCCGAATGCATCATTACCGCAGAGCGAGACGTGGTTGATGCACAGCATTGCATGTCTTCTCGCGGGTCGTGCAGCCGAGCAGATCGTCATCGGGGAGGCGTTAGCGGGCGGCGGCGGTGCTGATGAGAGCGACTTGGCGCGTGCGACGGCGATGGCTCTCGCCGCGGAAACCAGCCTCGGCTTCGCGCAACATCAGCCCCTTCTGTATCGGTCGGCGACAATGGGAACTAACGAACTGGCGCTCGATCGGCAGCTGGCCAAGCGCGTCAACCGACGTCTTGAGGACGCTGAGGCAATCGCCAGAAGGATCATCGAAGAGAACCGACAAGCGCTTGAGGACGTCGCCGCGCGGCTGGCGAGTGTCGGCATCTTGGCCGGTGACGAGGTGCGGCATCTCGTTGAACGACCAAATTACCCTAATCGTCATCCCAATACGCCGCCCCGATCGCAATCAGCGATTCCCAGGTGCGCTCGAACGATTCCGGTCGCCCAATTATCGATTCAGGTATCAGGAAATTCGATTCCGGCTGAAAGAACGGCGATGCCGAACACCGAAATCGCGTTACCGGCCCGCAAGTCTGTGGTCTCGTGTTGAGCGCGCGGGGCGGCGGCCAAAGCTGAGGTAAGGTGAGGCAGCGTGCCTCCAATGCGCGTCGATTTGGATTGCATCATCAGACGTCATCTTACCTTCTCGGCACATCATCTCAATTTACGCTAACGCGATTCAGAATGCTCGGAAACCGTTACCGAAATCCGATTCCTGGAAAACGGGGTTTGCAATGGACGTCCCATGCGACATGGCGGCCGTCGCGGAGTGGCGAAAACGCTGTTTGTCGCTTGCATGGTCGATCGGCACGATGAGGCTCCACGCTGACAAAGGAGCAAAGTAATGGCGAGGAAGTCGAAGAAGCAGCGGAATGCAGAGCAGGCAGAGCGCCAGCAGAAAGTTCGCGATGAGGCCAAGGTGCGACGACGCCGGGCCGGGACGATCTCGCAAGGATGCTGCTTTGGCAGATGATCACGGCCGCGCAAGGCCAGAAGGACCCATACCGCGCAGTTGGTAAGGTTCGGGATGCACTCGTCGAACAGCTTGAGCGTCAAGGGTTCGACGTCCGAGAGAGCGAAGAGGTTTTTCACGAACTCGCAGACCGGTATTCGGATGGCCTCTTTCCGTTTCGTCCAAAGCGCCATCTGACACTCGGAACTGAAGACTGAATTCCTCGTTGGGAAAGTCGGGTAATCCCGTGGTTTCGGTGGCGATAATTCGTCGCCGGTGCAAACGCCGTAAATCCTCAACCCTCGTACTCTCCCCATTACTTCTGATCACGGCGTTTGCGACCAGCGCCTTGGCCTCAAATAAAATTCCTATACATCACAAATTGAGGATTGAACTTGAGGTAAAACGTGCTACTTAAAGATCACGGAATGAGGTTGATACTTTATGGCTTCGCGATTGTCGGCAGAGCGCCGTTTGGAGTGGGAAAAACTGCAGAATGGCGATGAACGGTCTGACTGGGACATCAGGCCCTGGCTAGCCGATTGCCTAAAGACGCAGGCTGACTTCAGGGCGATAGCGACTGGAGAGGATATTGTCTCGCACGGTGATATAGACGGCCTACCGGCTATCTTGCTGTTCCGATGGATCACCTACTACGGTCTTTACGGTGACTTCATAGAACGAGGTAAGCACAAAGAGAAAAAGCTGGAAGACCGCATCGCATTGGGTAAGTCGCTGCACTCTAATGCGCCCTCCCGGTGCGATGATCACATCGTCTCCAAAATAATCGCGGTGGCCGACGCCAGACGCAATATCGAACGACAGGATGGCGTCGTTGAGCCTCTAGCCCTCGCCATATTGGGCGGGGTTTCGGAGGGTCGCGTTCGAAATCTTACAGCGGGCGCTGGTGCAGAGATCGGCTCCGTCGGTGGAAAAATTCCAGCTGTTGAAGCTGGACGCTGGTTGAAAGGTAGAGGGGCATACTGGCCCTCCATCTGGTCGAATGAGCAAGAACTCGAAGAGGAGAGCGAAATGGATACGGTACGGGTACCTCAAGCATCAGATGGGACTGTTTTTCATCCTGGGCTGCGGCGCAGAAGCGGCTACATGGTCGGGGAGAAAGGAAGCGAGCTGACCATTGAGAACTACGATAAGGCCCTAAAGATTCTTGAAGACATGGACGTGCCTCGTTGGCGTCGCCCCAACTCACAGGGCAACTGGGGAATAGTGAAGGCGGTCGGATGGACTGCCTTCAGTCGACGTGAGTTGAATAACATCAAAGACTGACGTAGCCGGCTCAAAGCGTCTTCGGCTTCACCTAACCGCGCCACACCTAGTCGGCGTGCCCATCTCCCAATCACTTCAAGTCATATCTGACCTGCTCCAACACACGGATCAGGAACGCAAACTGCTGTTCTTTTTAGGAAAAGGCTATGAAAAACACGGAAATCCTGGAGCTTCTGACGTCGCAGACTCCCTTGAAAACATCCGATCTGCCCCGCGACAAGCGAGGCATTTATGGGCTGTTCGACCATACAGGGCATCTGCGTTACATTGGTTGCACAACGAAAGCAGCGGAGAACTTTCGGAAGCGCATTCACCAGCGCCACCGTACGGGATCGGAAACGCATAGCCATTACTTTTCGAAAATTTACAACACTGGTAGGATGTATCGCGATCGGTTGACGCAGCAGGGTGATCCCGATGCCAAGGTCGCGAAGGACCTTCGTTCAGCTTTCATCGCGGAATATTGCCGCGCGGTCTACGTGCCCGTTGAAGCAAGCGAGTTGGAAATTGTGGCACTCGAGGCGGCAACGATTGCCATTGCACCATCGGAGAACATTCTCTGGAATCGGGCGACAACCATGGTCTACCCGGAGCCGACGGAACTCGTGGACGCCCTGATCGCGAAGCTCGGATTGTCGCTAGGTGGAATTGAAGCACTTGAGCGACAGAGTTTGCGCTTCGACCGTACACGCACCGGACTGTTGGCATCCTGACCACCCGCCAAACATCGCAGGCGGAAATAATTTCCGCCTGCGATGTCTCGATTAAATACGGTCGAATACCGAATGTGCTGAGGTATCGCTGGCTGCGCGGTTCTAAGAAGGTTGGCCTTACCATGCCCGATGCCACTATTCCATCGTTCAGCGGACACGAAAATTAACACCGCATCCGCATCGCTTTCCCCGTTATGACACTCCCCAACCAGGTTGAAAGTGCTTTTCCAAAATTTGCAATTGCGGAGGAATTTCCTGTCTGAACGTCAGGCCAAAGTACGTCGCCGCTCGCGTGCTACCAACATACAAGTACTTCCCATAAAGATTGGGCTTGGCGTCAACCAATGCGTCCATATCGACAAAAAAAGCGGCTTCAAACTCAAGGCCCTTGATATGTTTTATATCGAAGACGCGTACGGTCTCCTTGCTGCCGAGGGATTTTCCATCTTTGCATGCTTCTGCCTTGTAGTTTATCTCAATCAAGGCGGCGTTCAGCGCTTGAGTTAGCGGTTCTACTTGATCCTCGCTGTTCACGAGGACTGCAATAGAAGGTAAGCGGCCCTCCCGGGTTTCAATTTCCCGCATGCGATCGGCGAGCCAAGCCGCCTTGGCGGAGACGCTTTTCAGGCCCTCACCCCACACCGGTGCAATCCCTTCAATGTCGTTGAAGTCTGCAGGCGTAAATTCCTCGCTATGTCCATCTATCGAGCTGACCGCACCGGCCAATTCAACCAGCTTGCGCGTTTGCCGATAGGAAATCTTCACGGAGTATCGCCTGATCTGGGAGCTAATCCAGTCAAAGTCTTTGTCCGTTTGAATTCCCCACTCCGTCAGCCGCTGATTGAAATCACCGCAAGCGAAGAATGAGTTAAGCGCGGGATTGGCCAGTTCACGCATAATTGCGAGTTGGATCAACGAGAAGTCCGTGACTTCATCGACGAGGATTTGATTTTTGTAGAGACCCTTGATGTTGGAAAGTGTGCCTTGGCTCGGTTCGTAGTCACGAACTCGATCCGAACTCCGGTTCAGCTCCCGACCGATCCGAAGCGTTGCAAGAATCAATAAATCGAGTTCACGCCAGCAAATTGCCGACGGCGCAGGTGGCTTTTCCAAGTACCACTCGCCAGCTAGTGCTGGGTCCGTTCTGAACGCTCGAAATTTGACGACGATCGAATGCAATATCACGCGATCAAGTCTCAAAAACTTTCTGATCGCCCTTTGTGTCGCCGATATCTGCGCAAGCTGTTTCAGCTGCTCCGGTGTCGGCAAATTGGCATCGGTAAGCCAATCTACCATCCTCGCCGCAAGGCTCGTCGAGCCAAGCTTCCTTCCACGAACCTTCGCATTCGCCAGTGTTCGAAGCACTTTTTCAAACTGAGCAAGCGCAGCGCGCCTGCCTTGCGCTGTTAGCCTCCCGCGATCGTCATCTTCATCGTCGTCAAAGGGCTCATCACTGTCCTCCGGGCTTTCATCACCGCTCAGCTGACGACGAAAGTCTGTAGCTTGCTTGCCAAAATCCGTTAGAAAGTTCTCATTATCTTTCAGGAGGCGGTTCATCAACTGGGTCGGGATTTTGCTAAACTGACCCCTTAACTGCGTGAGGTGGCGCGTCAATTCTTCACGAATTTGAAGCATATCCTCGATGATGCGGGCGTCTAGACCACCTCTTCGCATCGACAAGATATTAGATATTTTTCTGCCCAATTCCACGACTTCGGGACTTGGAGAACGCTGAAGTGCTGCAACCTCGGAGTTCAACTCTTCCGTCAAGGCGTTCCAGAAATAGGATATAAAGCTGTCATACCAGACTGCGTCATCGGATGAATCGCGCTTGTCGACAAGGTACCGCGAATTCTCCTCTCGTAAGACAAACAGGCCGCGCTTGCTGGTGGTGTTCAGAAGGTCAAGATGCTCCCGGGCGATTTGGTCACGGTACTCATCCCATGTCTTGATGTTCTCGTCGGTCGCGGGAATTCCTTCATTGTTGAAATTCCTCGTCACGTACTGCTTCAAGAGCTCGGTAGGCGAAAACATCATCCAGCTGCGGGCATGGTCCGAAAGCGGGCCCGCGATTTCGATGGCAGATCGCTCTGCCTCACTCAGCGATCCTTCGCCTAGATCGACCTTCTGACCGAGTCGACGGATCAGAGTTGTCGTCTTACCGGTACCGGGCGGACCGGAAAGAAACAGCTGCGTATTGATCGGCAGGCGGTAGATTTCATCCTGATACTCATCGACAAGCCGTTCTTGACGGAGCGCGAAGCCCTCCACGCGTGGTCGGCTGATGCCTTCGATAAGACGGTGTTCCTCATCTTCCTCGGCCAACTGCTTGGCCAGCAAGTCGATCTCTTCCTCGTCAACTCCGTCTGGGTCGACGATGGACCCACCAAGCCATTGTCTGAGCGACGGAATGGTCACATTGCCATAACCGTCCATGGATACGATCGTGTCGAAAGAGTCCCAGTCGCCCTGCTTCCTTCTTGGATAAATTTTGGTGACAGACTTGATCAGGACGTCCTGTTCCTTGCCGCCCACCTTGAGGGAGAACTCAGTCCCAGGTCGCCTTGACGCAATCCTTCCAGCTTCCGCATTCAGGCTTGCGATTTTCCAGCCAGTGCCAGCAGGAGCCGCAGCCGGCGCGATGAAAATCGCGCCCGGATTTCCATCCTCGTCTTCATACTCAACGCGTGCAAGAACCGGCTCCGACCTCAACCGTTCAAGGTCGCCTTTGTTAGCCGCGCGAATTTCACCGAGAGAGGTCCCTTGCTTAGGGCTGGTGAAAATATTTCCAGATGCTAGATTGGGGCTGGCAGACTTGAACCCTGATAGCTCGCTTTCAACTTTTTCAGCGACATCTCCCAGGCAATCAATGGAATCGTGTGCCGATTTAGTGATGATTTCGCTGCGATCTTCCATGCGTGAATTCACTCCCCCAAAAATATTCAGTTTGTCGTGCCGCGTTTGCTTCTCGAGCGCGCGCTAATCAGATGCGACCGTGACGTACGGTTCCCGGCACGCTGAGGGTACCGGGACCGCAGTTCTTCGTCGCAATCACGCACGCCGCTCAGGCGTGGTCGAACACATCCTCAAGCTTCGTCGCCTTGACGTAATTCGCCGGATTGTTGTCGCGCACCAACGCCTGGAAATGTGCCTCGCCGCAGACAATCTTCGCCGCCTCCTGATCACGGAGATCGTCGGTGAACAGGCTCGCCTTTGTTTCAACAACGAAGTACAGGCGCTCCCGCCCATCGACCTCAAGCAGCACGGCCCAGTCGGGGTTGTAGGTGCCAAGCGGTGTCGGAATCTTGAACCAGCCCGGAAGCTTAGCATAGACCTTCACGGCGTCGTTCTTTTCCATCTGCTCGGCGAACGTTCGTTCCACGCCGGCTGAGTCGTGAATGACATGCTCGTAGACCGACTTCTGGGTGTTGGTCAGCATGTTCTTCAGATAGCCGGTTAGCTCTTCTCGCTCGAACAGTTCCTGGGCGTAGAAGTCTTGGTCACCGATCCGCTGGTACTTGATACCGTCCACAAGGGCTAAACGCTTCGTGCGATTGATAATGTCAGCCACCAATTCGATGAACGCTTGTGGATTTTTCTTGAAATCCGATACCCGCCCGCTTTCGATCAGGATGGTGACTAGACTGCGCCGCGTGAGCTGTGTCCGATCCTGGAGATCGGTCAACAAGTCGGGAAGCACGATGTCGCCTTCGTCTATGGCGATCGGTCCAGAGCTCGATGTCTCCTTGGCAAGCACGCCGCCCTGGCCGATCGCGAGATCGGCCTTCCGGACGGTTACTCGAGCTTTTGCGATCGGTGGTCCATTGGCGATGTTGCGCACGCAATCGGCAATGAGTTTCTCGTTGTCGAACTGCACCCGATAGGTCGTCGTATGCTTGATCCGGTCCCACAGCGACCGAAACTCGTCGCTGTGATAGACTTCCTTGCGGATCGCGACCGGCTTGCGCTCATCGGCGTTCTTGACTTCAAGGCGGCCCGCGACCTTTCGCAACATGCCCGTGACGGCCGGAAGGTAAGGTTCAAGTCCAGCCGGCAGTGCGAGGGTTCCTGTCTTGATGGCGGTCTTCAGGCTATCCTGCACCTTGCCGTGGCGGTCGATAAGGTCGAGGGCACGCAGGTGGCGATAGATTTCCGAGGAACGTTCATATCCCAATACATTGGGTACGCCCGCATCATATGCAGCGCCTTCTTCTTCCATGCCCGGCCCCTGCGTAGGGCTTTCGAGCAGCATCGGAATATTTGCGAACAGATGTTCCTCGACGATCCCGAACCGGATGCCTGTGTCTGCCTCGATTTCCCTTTGAAGATTTTCGGCGAAGGACTCGTAGCTCTCGGTGGCGATCACCGTCAGTGTGTTCACCTCAAAGCCCCGGAGCCGTTCGCCCTGCTGGTTGACGCAGAGCCGAAGTCCACGCCCGATCGTCTGCCGGCGCTCCCGCTCGGTGCCCATTTCGCGCAGCGCGCAAATCTGGAAGACATTGGGGTTGTCCCAGCCTTCCTTGAGTGCCGAGTGTGAAAAGATGAACTTGAGCTTGGTGTCGAAGCTTAGCAGCTTTTCCTTTTCCCGCATGATCAGGTTATAGGCGCGTTCAGCGCTATCCCGATTAGCCTGGTTATTTTCGGCTGTATCCGTCCACCGCTTGTTCTTGTCGATAGAGAAATAGCCGTCATGCACCTCCTGAGCGTCAGAGGTTACATCAACCTCCTTGAAGAGGCTGACGAACTCGGGGAGTTTGGCCGCGCGGCGGTATTCTTCTTCGAAGATCGTCGCATATTTGCCCTTCACTGGATTTCCGTTGTCATCGTAGGAGCGGTAGTGCTCAACGGAATCGATGAAGAACAGGCTGAGGACCTTGATCCCAAGAGGCGCGAGCCGCTTCTCCTTCTCCAGATGCTCCTGAATGGTGCGACGGATCATCAGCCGTTTGATTGCATCGGCATCCACATCGCCGATCGCTTGACCAGGCTCCAGAAAGACCTCTGAACCAGCAGTTTTGACCTCAAGAAAGGACGCCGCGCCCGAAATGCGGATTTCGCCGACACGGCAGTCCCTGTAGATCGCGCGACCGGTTTCGTCTTCCAGATCGTCACCGTCATGAACGGTGATTTCTTCGCGTTGGACGCGGCCGCTCCGCTGCACGTCGACTTCCACCCGGGCGGAAATCGTTCCCTTCACATTGCGGGCAGACAAGAACCGCAAATAAGCCTTGTTATGACCGCCCTCGACCTCAAGCGACGCGACCTCGATCTGCTTGACCAGCTTGCGGTCATAGGCGTCGACGGCATCCAGTCGGTACACCATGTGATGCTTGTTAACGTGGGTCGCAGAATAGCGCAGCGTGCAGAGCGGATTCATGGCGTCGAGAGCCTGCTTGCCGCGGCCCTGGAGACCACCGTCGACGCTCTGCGGTTCATCGACGATAATGATCGGTCGCGTGGCACGAATTAGGTCAATTGGAGCTTCACCGCCGGTCTTCTCGCTGTCCTTGTAGAGGTTGTTCACCTCCTGCTTGTTGATCGCCCCGACAGTGACCACCATGATCTGAATTGTCGGACTGGTCGCAAAATTACGCACTTGGCCGAGCTTGGACGAGTCGTAGAGGAAGTAATCGTAAGGCTGGCCCGAATACAGCGCCTTGAAATGGTCCTCGGTGATTTGGAGCGTCTTGTTGACACCTTCCTTGATGGCGACGGATGGCACTACGATCACGAACTTGGTAAAACCGAACCGCTTGTTGAGTTCGAAGACCGAGCGAAGATAGACATAAGTCTTGCCTGTGCCGGTTTCCATTTCGACGGTGAAATCGCCAGAGGTCAACGAGCTCGATGGTGGCAAGCCGTTGTGCAATTGGATGTCCTTGAGATTGGACATGATTTCGTCGTCAAGCAGCGTCAGCCGGTTGCCGATGCCAAGAGCATTTTCCACCAAGCCCAGCTCGCCCTGAACGCCGCCAGCTGAGCGTCGCGTCACGGTAAACTCGGTGCGGTTTGTCTCCTGCCCGCGGAACAGCTGGCACACCGCCTCGATTGCCGCCTTCTGGTAGTCGAGGTCAGATTCAAAATGAAGCTTCATCCCGGCCTCCCTTACAGACTGCGCACGTCGAGAATGCCGTTCTGATTAAGAATCGCAGCCATATTGGTCTTGGCAACATCATCTGAGAAGCCCGAGTCCTTGAAGACAACTCGGGTTTCAACTGCCGGCGCAAGCTCCTTCCACCAAGCGACGATGCCCGCCGAAAGGCTTTCAACGACATCCTTGGTCAAGCCGTCCGCAAGGCACGCGATCAGCGCGCCGCCGCCAATAGCGTGAACCGACTTTCCACCAATCAGTTGCGTCTCTATGGGAACGCAGAGATCAAGGCCGAGCTTGAGGAGCAGTTCATGCAAGATGTCCTGCTCAGAACGGCCCGGAACAATATGTTCCGCATTAGCCAACAGCGTCCCCTCCAAGTCAGCAGGTGAGGGTTCCCAGGCGCGAATATTGGATGCGCTTAGCTTGTAATACCTGAAGCCAGTATCCACCTCGGCCGATGGATCGCTAGCGACCAGCTTCTGACCTGCCTTCTTGACTCGTTCCCTGGCGATATCCACAATATTCCGGAAACCCTGCTTGTATAGCGCAGATTTTTCATCAACAGCCTCTGGAAGCTGGATGCCAATAAAACGACGCCTTTTGGGATTTTCCTTTTCTACTTCAAATAATGCTTGAGCGAAAGTTCCAGAGCCAAAGAAAAAATCCATTGTAATATCGCTGCCAGAAGTGCCGTAATAGATACACCTCTTCAGGAGCTCGACTGATTTTGGGTAGTCAAGTGTATTTCCTGGGAGCAGTGACTTCAGCGCTCGTTTGCCTGCGTCGCTCGAGAACTCACCACCCATCCAGATTGACTTCGGGATGGAACCACTCGCGGCAGAATCATCCAATTCCTCGTCGTCGAGATCATCGTCACCTTCAATTGGAGTTGGGCCAGCGTTTTCCAGGAAAACTCGATAAGACACATTCCATTTATCACTGGCCGGGACGTACTTCGCCTCAAGTATCCCTAGATTGCTCTCAACCTTATCTCTGCCCCATCGCCAACGACCGTCAGCACCATCACTCTTGAGAGGCGTGATTCTGATATCGTCCGCGGAGGTCTGCTCCAGCCTCAGGGTCTTAGTGGTCTCGTTGTAAAACAACGGAAACCACATGTTTGGACGGTCTTCGCGATTGTCCGGCCCGCCGCGCTTACGCAGGTCTCGCAGCTTGTACTTGCGGCCGTCGCCATCTATCAACTTGTATTCTGCTATCTGCGCTGCCGTGAGGGGGAGGCCGCCGGTCTCGAAGCTACGTTTCCTGAAGGCGAGGATATACTCATGAGCCATCGCGACATTGAGTTTATCGTTCCGTCCTTTGTAGTTCGTAACGACAGAGAACTGTGCGACAAAGTTTTCTTCACCGAAAATTTCTCCACACATGTACCTCAGATTATGGATTTCTTTTTCGTCGATGCTGATCAAAATGACGCCGTCATCTCTAAGCATCTGCCTCGCTAGAATAAGGCGAGGATACATCATGTTTAGCCAATTTGTGTGGAATCTCCCATCGCTTTCTGTATTGCTTGAAACCTTCAATCCATCTGAATCTTTCTGTCCTGTATAAATCATATATGTATCTATATTTTCCTGAAATCTATCAGGGTATATAAATTCCTTTCCAGTATTGTATGGAGGATCGATATATATAAGCTTAACTCGGCCACTATAGCTTTTTTGAAGTAGCTTTAATACTTCGAGGTTGTCTCCCTCTATCATCAGGTTCTGTGTTGCATTCCAATCCACGCTGTCTTCGAGGCTAGGCAACAATGTGCCAGCAGATGGCGTCAGTGCGATTTGCCGCGCCTTCCGCTTCCCATGCCAGCTAAGACCATACTTTTCGTTGCGGTCATCGACCGCACCACCAAGAAGCTGCTGGAGGACGTCGAAATCGACTTTTCCCTCGCGGAAGGCATCCGGAAAGACAGCCTGCAAAGCGGTGATGTTCTCTGAGACGACATCTGCGCTCTTTGTTTCAGGGTCGTTTAGTTCGAGCTTCTTCATCGCACATCCATTTCAATCGAGGTCTACAGCTGCCTTACGCCGCCTGTTGTCCGAGCATTTCCTTATTGACGTAGTCCTTGAACGCCGCGGCGCTGGTGAAGCAGCGGAAACCTGCGGCACTCGCAAGGGCAATGGTCTCGTCGTTTTCGTTCAGTAACACGGCAACTGGTTCTGACAACTCCTCCTGGAGACCGTTCGGCCAGACGAGGTCGAAAACGGCGATCTGATCGCCTGTCTCTGGATGCGAATGGTCGTAGGCGATGACGCCATCGGCAAACCCTTGCTCGACCGCCCAATCATTGATCGCCTGCAACTCTGCCTCTTCATCAGGGCTGGAAATGCCGCCGACCGCAGCCGTCGTGGAAATCGCCGAAACACGGGCAGGTTCGGCAATCCATCTGTGATCGCCATGCAGCAGCGAGGCAAATCGCTTGTTTGCCTCGGCCGCCAGCAATTCCTTTCGCGCCTCAAGGAAGTCGGCATAACGGTCAATCTTCCACAGCGACTCGTCCATCGGAATCCATTGCGACGCCAGAGCGCCCGGATGCTTGGATTCGATATTCGGGAAATAGACCTCAGGCAGCGTGTCGCGGATGCTGAGGTTGGTGTCCTTGGTGAGGAAGCAGAAATTGGCAATCGCATTCACCTGCGACCGCGGGACCTTATGTTTGTAGAGCTGGGCCTTCGGGAAGATGTGATGCACCTCAAGTGCGTTCATTCTACCCAGAAGCCCGGATTTCAGTTCGATACCCGTTCCCCAGTCCTTGGATGCTCCCATTCGGGTCAGCATATAGAGAACAGGGTAGAAGCGGGCACCGAGGCTCCAGCCGGTGAAATGACCCTTCTCGACCCGCAGTCCACCATGCCACAGCCGCAACTGCTCCAGGAGCTTGTCGAGGCCACCGTCGGGGCCTTCCAGTGCCTCAAGGTCCTTGTCTAGGAAGGATTCCGTTGAGCCGGAATACCGGCCCCACATACCAGCCTGCGCAAACCAGAAAAGGAGCTTGTCGCGCTCGACTTCATCCAACGCATCACCCTTCTGGCCGAGGTAGCGCACAATCACCGGAACAGCGAACCGGCCGAAGAAAACCCGCGAATGGCCGAGTCCAAGTCGGCCGGAAATGAGATTGAGGCAGGCGTTAATCCGTTTGGTAGCGCGCTTGAGGCCGTCCTGAATATCGGTGGCAGACTGATTGTGCAGGTAGAGAAATTTGGCCTCACCGGTCAGCACGGTGTTGATTGATCGCAGGAGCCAATCGAGGTTGAAGTCGTAGCCCGCTTGGTTCCAAGCCTTTAGCTTGCCCTTCATCTCGGTGCGGGCGTCAGGCCACTCCGCGCAGATTTTGGCCAGCGCCAAATCGCCCTTGGAGAGCTTGGTGCCGCCACTGTTCACCTTGTTGAAGATGTCAACGACCACGTCGAGGGTCTTGTCCGCGCCGGTCACCTCTTCTTCATGCAGGTTGATTTCAAGGATACCGAGCAGCCGGCTCAGTCGGCCATAATACTCTCCAGGCGGTGTAGGCCCGAGAGAGGTCATGATCTTTCCAACGCCATCATGGCCCGACTTCATAAGAGCTGACACATCGATCCAGAGCGGGTCTCCAGACATTTTCAGCGGCTGGTAAAACTCGAATGTCTCGGATGCGAGGTTGAAGTACAGGCCCGTAAAGGCCTTGGCGTTGCCGTCGAAGAACGCAGGTGGCTTGCCGCGGACGACACCGTAGAGGGAGGTGACCCGCTGCTGGCCATCCAGCAATAACTTCACGATCCCGGACGCGAGCTGACCATCACCGCGATGATTGGCCGTGACAGATTCCGTCGCCCAGACCAGCAGCCCTCCCACGGGGTGGCGACGGTAGAGCGAGGTAAACAAACCACGCACCTGTTCTGTGTTCCAGACATACCCTCGCTGGAATTCCGGCAGGGCGATATGCCCGCTGTCGATATGGTCCAGAATGGTCGAAATTCTCATCGCTGCTCGCCCCCCATTTCCTGCTTTGCTTGTTCCATGGCGCGTTCGATCGCCTTTATCTTTTGGTTGAGATCAACGCGCTGACTGATCTGCTTCGCCTTTGCCGCCTGCGACCGCAAAAGCGAGTTTTCCTTGGCCAGCCTCTCGTAGTCCTCAATCGCCGCCCGGCGGCGCGTAATCTGGTTCTCGTCTGTCGTCACCGAGAAAGAGCCGACCAGGTGGGCCGCGTTCATGGCCTCAATCCGTGCCACCCACCCGTCATACAGTGCGTGCAAGTCCCGCTGCGATTGCTTGGAAAGCGCCATGCTATCGAGAAAGGCCTTCTCGTTCGGTGTCGGCGTCGTCGGATTGGATAGGTGTGTCGTAGCATCTCTATCCAAGACGACCTTGGTAGCTTCGTTTTGAGCCCGCCGCTTGTGGGCAACGGACACGTCGATCCCTTGATCATCAGCGGTGATCAACACAACCGGATAAGGGATGGCGCGATGAATGAGCTCGATAAGTCGGCTCGCTTTCGCCCCAGCTCGGAAAGCGCAGCCAATGACGGCGATTTCGACATACTCGCGTACGTCGTCGGCAAAGGTCGGCACGCCGATAGTTCCGGGCTTGCACGCCGCAAACCACAGTAGTTCATCAATACCATCCTGAATGGCGCGCCTGTCGGTCGAGGTGGGTGCGCCTTGTTCAATGAGCATTTTCTTCGGAACGCGAATATCAACGCGCGCGTTCGCGGGTAACCCAAGAGCGTCAACGACAGCATTGATGCACGCTGCGGCGTTCATTCCGCGCTTATCTCCGGAAGGATCACGAGGAATGCGACAACCTCGAAATCGTTGATGCCAGCGAACTCCCCTTTAAGCGCGTGGGTACCACCTGGCGAGAACAGGCTTGCGACCGCCCGCTCCTCACTCTTTCCCGCTATCGAAGCCACGGCCCGAGCCAAGAGCTTTTGATAGGGTTCCATGTCCCGCCCAAAGCGGGTCGACTTATCGAACCGGCCGCAGGCCTGTGCGTCTGGCAGATCGCGTCCGATGGAAACCTTCTTCAGGCGATCCAGCACCTGCTTCGCCCGGGTGTAGGGCAATAGCGCCTCTCCCTCGTCGCTCACATGGACAACGAAGTGAGGTTTGAGCGGATACCCAGGCTCCGCCAACCGTCCAGCAGCTTCGCCGACAGCGCGCAGGCAGAAAATGCCCCCAGGCGAGATGACGTTTTCGGCACTGCCAAACTCGTCCTGAGGCGGTGAGACCACGGCATAGGTACCAAGTGGCAATGCCTCGAGCTGCTCACGGTGATCACGCAGATAACCTGCAAGGTCGATGCGGAAATCATTGAGCGTGAGGTCGGCAATGGAGACGCCGCTGGACAGGTCCTCGAGATCAATCACGGAGTCCTGCATCTTCTGCAACTGAGCACGGCGGTATTCGAGGTCGTTCATCTGATTGCCCGCCTGGAACTCGATGACGTTTTCCTCACCGGTTGCGGACACATCAAGGAGGACCATACGTCCACTCACTCTCGATTCCAGATCGAGGTACTCGTCGAGCTCGATGTTCGGCCAGAAATTCACCAGCTGAATACGTTGGTTCGTAGAGCCGATACGGTCGACGCGTCCGAAGCGCTGAATAATGCGGACGGGGTTCCAGTGGATGTCATAGTTGACGAGAAAATCGCAATCTTGAAGGTTCTGGCCTTCCGAAATACAATCCGTGCCGATCAGGAGATCGATCTCACCCTCAACAGCCAGTTCCGGAGGCCGTTCCTTAGACCGGGGCGAGAAGGCACTGAGGATGGAGCTCATGTCCGAGCGAAGGCTCTGAAGCGTGGTCTTGTTTGCGCCAGTACCGGTTACCACAGCCGTATGGATTCCAAGAGTCGCCCGTGCCCACTCGCCGAGCTCGCGATACAGGTAGTCAGCGGTGTCCGCAAAGGCGCTGAACAGCAATATCTTCCTGTTCTCGCCGTTGATAGGTGCCTGAACTTTCCGGGTGATCAGCGCTTTCAGCTCCGATAGCTTTGCATCGCGATCTGCGGACACAGAGCGGGCAGCCGATAGGAGTGTCGCTAGGCGGTTCCTGTCTTCAATCAGGTCCTGCTGCCAGCGAACCCGATCGACGTCTTGCAGAAGAACCTTGACCTTCCGGCCGACAAGCAGCGTCTCAAACGCAGGGTCGTCGATATCTACATCGTCGATCGCAAGCTCATCGATGGATTCGTCATGGGCCTCGATTTTGGCAAGCAACGCATTCACATCATCGAGCTGACGCTTGATCGTGAGAGCAAAGGAGGCCACCGAGCTTTCCATCCGCTTGAGCAGATTGACGCGCATCAGGTGGATGAGGCTTTCCTCTCGGTCGGCCTGACGAAAATAGCTTTCGCCTCCGCGAATCTTGGTGCTATATTTCGCGTCGTAGGACTCTTGCTTGTCGGGCACGACGTAGCGCAACGGTGCATAAGCTCCGAGCGTCAGTCGCCTGATCTCATTGTTGATATCGCGGATAGGACGGAACTCGCCGGCAAGGTCTACATCTGCTTTGACGTTGATCGGCTGCAAACGATCGGGGAAGTGGCCTGTTTCCGCCGTCCCATAGTAGCGCTGCACGTGTTTTCGAGATCGCGCAATGGTCAGCATGTCCAGGAGCTTGAAGTAGTCAAAGCCCAGCATGTCCATCAGACGCGATGTGCGACGCTCGCCGTCGGGCAGGTCTAGCCACCTGTTAAACTGTGCCTGTGCCTTACGAATGGTTGCTTCAATGCTCGGGATACCGTGATCGATCAGGGCAATGTCATTGCCTTCGGTCATGAAGGCGATCTGGTTCTTCAGGTCCGCAAGCCTATTGTTGACCGGCGTTGCCGACAGCATCAGGACCTTAGTTTTAACACCCGCCTTGATCACGCGCTTCATCAAGTGATCGTAACGGGTGTCGCGGTCCTTGTGGGTCGCCTTGTTGCGGAAGTTATGGGACTCGTCGATAACGACGAGGTCGTAGTTGCCCCAGTTTACGTGCGAGAGATCGATATCACCCGAGGTGCCACCGTCCCGAGATAAGTCCGTGTGATTGAGGACGTCGTAATTGAAGCGATCGCTCGCGAGGCTATTTCGGCGATCATTCGCTTTATATAGGGTCCAGTTATCGCGAAGCCGCTTGGGGCAGAGTACAAGGACTCGATCATTGCGAAGTTCGTAATACTTGATCACTGCGAGTGCCTCGAACGTCTTACCAAGGCCGACGCTGTCGGCGATGATGCATCCTCCGATACGCTCGAGCTTGTCGATCGCTCCGACGACGCCATCCCGCTGGAATTTAAAGAGCTTCTTCCAAACGGAAGTGTTCCTAATGCCGGTGGCGGATTTTACAATCCGCTCCTCATCAAGCTCATCGCCCAAATCCTTGAACATCTCGAACAAAAATTTGAAGTAGATGAGGGAGGGCGCACGTTGAGATGCTGTGTCGGCAAGAACGCGTTCGAGGTCATCGGTATCAGGCCTGCTCGGAACGGTATCCCAAGCATTTTGAAACCATGATGAAAAGGCTGCAGTTTCATCATCTGTGGATGTTGCCTGCACCAGGCCCAATCGGCTTCCCGGCGTAATTCCCAACCCCTCCGTTGTCAGGGAACATGCTCCGATTGCAGCCCTATTCAGGCTAGCATTGCGGACGATTGCCATAGATTGAGGTAACCTATCTGCATACCGAAGCTGAACTTGGCGTCCAAGCCAGTCTAGCGTCGATCTGGCGTGCCATCGGCCCTGCAGTTTGTTCCGATACCCGATATCAGAATGCCCACCAAACAATGACGACGTTAGGGAGGCTCTGTCTTCCAGCAAGAGCCGAACTGAGTCTACCCTCGTCACGAGTTCGCGGACTTCAGCGAAGGCATGCAGCGACAAGCTGGGAGACATAATGTCGAGTACCGAGCCGGCGTTTAGCCACTCTTCAAGCTTATCGAGGACGCGCTCGCGGCCAGTGTTCTTAATCAAGTCCATAGTCTGTCCCAGCCGGCTGGCGCTGCTGGAGGCAGGCAAGCCTCCACTTACTTATAGTCAGCGCAATTTCATTCATTATCTTCATGATTGTAAATCCGTTTATTGAACTTTTTGATGTTACGACTTTGCTCTGAGCTGCCGAGGGGCGCAAAGGAGATTGGGAAGGTCGTAAATGGCATTCAGAAACCAAGGGTATCAAGCTTTTAGGGGCTCGGATGTTCTGGAGAGGGATTGGCGAAACTTTCTGACGCAAGGAGATTTGGACGACAGCGGCATCTAACTGCGAGGCTCTTTCGACCGCGTCCCGGTTGAGGCCGTTGGCAGGTTTGAACAGAGCGCGTCGTGCAACTCGCGATATCTAGGTTTCATGGAATGGCGGCCCGATCATCGCGACTGAGTTGGGCGGGACGAAAAAATCTTCCACGCAGGCTCATAGATACGTGACTTCTTCGCGAATCATCGTGCCGCTTCTGGAGCCAAGATCGTCCTCGAAGAAAGCCGTCCCTATGATCATCGGACTTACTTTGAAAACCTATGAAAACCGCATCGACTCCAAGGCGTCATGCACATCATACCAATGGATGCGGAAATTATTTCCGTATCGTGCGGATGATGGAATGCCTACTATGTAATTCCTTGGCGAGCGACTCGGCTAGCCCTCCGGCTTGATGACATCCGTGACCTCAACGATAAAGTGCGGGGCGACCGCCTGTGGACCTAACCTCCACGGTAACCTGAAACACGCATTCGAACGGGTTCTCATGCATGTCGAGAACCGACTTCTTACCTGTTTCGTTGGAAAACTGCAGTTTCACGGGCTTAGGCGATATCGCTTCGATGATCCCACGGTCGCCGGATTTGGCTGCTGTATCGTTTTTTACCTGCTCAAGCACCATGAGTTGATCGGGTAAAATGTTTGACACCGGCAATTGCGGTCCGAGTAGACGAGCAACGCCGTTCTGTATTGCGTTCGCCTCCATGCCAGAGACATGGAAATGCTGATGAACGTTCACGACGCCTCCGTCCATGACATTCATATTCAGCTGGGAGCCGAAATCCTTTGCAACCGGCTCAACGAACTGCGCCATTTGCTTGGCCTGCTTCTGCGTCGGCTCGAGAGCTATCTTCGATTGCCCGAGAAGATGGGCGACCAGATCGTTCATGTTTGCCACAAAACCAGCAAACACGTCAGCGTGCTTGATGATCCATTGAGCTTGTTCAGCAACAGCGATCAAATCGGCAATAACGCTGCCGGCCTTGATCTCTTTCACATAGAGCCGAAGATTGTCGGGATGCGGGTCCCCCTGACTTGTTGGCGAAATCTTTGAACGACTCCGCCAACGCTGTAAAACTTAATGTAAGATCGACCAACTCGATTGGCTTGGTATTCTTGAACTCAACACGAAGTATTGTTTCATCTGGCTCCATGGCTTCCCCACCCATTTGATCCAGAACAAATCGAACTTATATGGTTTTGCCAACCAAAAATTCGTGCGATCAAATCAAACGGACAGGTCGTAATCTTCGCGACATCTAAGTTTGGGGGCAGTGCCTTTTTTCGGCTGCGGTTTCCGCCCCTTTGTCCGCTTGGCAGCCGCCAGCTTGTCGAAATCCAGCCCCTTGAACATCGAGTAATCGATGTCCGTTTTGAGAGGAAGCGTCGCAAGCTGCCGCGCCTTCGTTTCGGTCAGCGTCCGAAAACCGTACATGTCGTGCTCATCGTCGCCGATCTCATGGCCGACCTGCATCTGCCGGTCGCGTTTCTCGATTTTCTGATCGCTGGTCTCCGCGATGTATGCACCTCTCAGAGAGTGGAATACCTCGCCTCGCGCCTCCTTGATCTCTGCAGCCACGTAGAGGCGGCTCATATACAACGAAGCACTTTTGCTCGGATCGGCAAGCCTCATAAGCTCTGGAAACAGGAACTTGTCTCCCTGATTTCTGGCCCACTCGACGAAGCCGATTTCCACCAGAAAATCGTGAAGAACAAAGAAGCTCATGCTGGCTTCGTTCTTGATCGGCACACGCTTCCATACGCTGCCATGAAGAACGATATCCGACGTCTGCGCGACCCACACCCCTTTGTACTTCTCGCGGATGTCACTACCCTTCAAATACACGAGCAGGCCCAGTCGGCGTCCCGTCAGCAGGGCAAGCAGCGGCAATATGACATTGTCGAGCAAACCGGAGGGAACGCCGGTTTCGAACAGCTTCTGAATCTTGTCGCTGCTAAGCGGCTCCGAGCGGATGGGAGCCCGGGCGGTATCGGGATATTCCAGTTTTGCCCCGGCAATAGGTTTATAATCGTATTTGGTCTGCCCGAGGGCCGATTTGACGACCGCAAGGTAGCCTTCCTCAAGTGTCTTCCGAGCGAGGGGCTTGTATTTCAGGTCACGGTTGGAGCCGATGATCTCGCGTGCCGTGAAGTCGCCAGGTCGGTCCTTCGCGTTGCTCGGCCAGAATTTCAGCAGCTCGATGAACGCCTGCAGGTCTGTCGCGGTATAGGTATCGATCGCATGATCGCCGATCAGTTCGGCGAACAGATTGAGACGGACTTCGGCTGTCTGGATGTCGTTGTTTCTGCCGGACTTCGAAGAATTCCGCGCCGCGAGGTACTCTGACGCGACCTGGCTGAACAAGACCTTTGTCGACGTTGGTCTCTCGGCGGTTCGCCGATCCAGCATAAAGGCAGAGAGAACGTCCTTGCTGATGAGGCGCTTCTTCTTATCGCTTTGGTCAGCAACGATTGGCTCTTCGACCACGATATCAGGCTGCGGCGAAACTGGTACCGGCGTCAGCTGCGTGGAGGTGTGCAGTTGTTCGGAAACAGGCGTCGACGTCGTCGACTTGTCATGTTTCGCGATATGGCTGGCGACGAGCATCTCCGCATTGTCAGCGATCATCTCTTCATGAGGCTGCCCGGCCTGCTTCGCCGACACCTCCCGGCCGATGCGCACCAAGCCGCGCATCAGGCCGAGCCCATCCACCTTGTCATCTGCCTGTTCAGCGTCTGACTTCGCAAAGCTCTTTACCGTGTCCGTTAGAATCTTCTTGGCAAACGCAAAGGGCCAATCTTCCGCGGGGATGTCTTCATCAACCACTGTTCCAAAAGTACGCCTCATCGAACCCCATCTTGTCAGCAATTCTCTTCTCGATCTCCCTGAACGCAGTACGCGCCAACGCGGCAAGCGCATCGGCCATTTCCCTGGCTTTCTGATGCGGGACGGCACCGAGGCTGATGCGGACGGGTCGAGACCCTGCGCCGCCACCGATGCGTTTCGGCAATCTGATCTGGAAGAGATAGGTGCCGCCGCTTCTCACCAAATAGAGCCCGGACGATCGCTTTTTAAGCTTGCGATTCCGTTTCTTCGCGGAAATCATTTCCGCGTCGGGCGTTACATCGGACTGTACATGGGGCGATACATTCATGACTGAAGGTCCCTTGTTGAGGGCTGACGGTCAGAAATTCACGAATGAACCCAGAGGCTTGCAGCTAATTGGGGAAGAGTGACCCAAGTGATGGCGGAGAGGGTGGGATTTGAACCCACGGTACCCTTGCAGGCACGCCGCATTTCGAGTGCGGTACATTCAACCACTCTGCCACCTCTCCGCGGTCTGGTTGACGCCGTTAGGCGCGGGCTGTCTCATAGCGATGAAAATCACGACTGGCAAGACGAAATTGCGAAGCTTTTTCATCCTTCTGCCTTGACAGATTTTTGACACTCGTCTATCCCGCGTCCGCAATAGGCGTGGAAAAGTCCGTGCCTTGCCCGCCCTGCGCCTGCGCAGGGTTTTCACCGGCAGACAGAGTTTGGGGCATCCGTCCTGAAATCCCTGCTTAACACAGACTGATAAAAAGACGGCCACCTGCACCTTGCGGGGAGAGCTGGATCGAACATGAAAGGATTAAACAATGTTCGCAGTCATCAAGACCGGCGGTAAGCAGTACCGTGTGGCAGCAAACGACGTGCTGACCATCGAGAAGCTTGAAGCAACCGCTGGCGACTCCATTGAATTCACCGAAGTACTGGTTATCGGCGAAGGCGCCGATGCAGCGATCGGCGCACCCTTCGTCAAGGGCGCATCGGTAAAGGCCGAAGTGGTCGAGCAGAACCGTGGCAAGAAGGTCATCGCCTTCAAGAAGCGCCGCCGTCAGAACTCGAAGCGCTCGCGCGGCCATCGCCAGCATCACACGGTTGTCCGCATCACGGACATCCTGGCAGCCAAGTAATCGATCTCGGATCCAAGGTTTAAAGGAGAAATCCAATGGCACATAAAAAAGCTGGCGGTTCGTCGCGCAACGGTCGTGATTCCCAGTCCAAGCGCCTCGGCGTGAAGAAGTTCGGTGGCGAGAACGTCATCGCGGGCAACATCATCGTGCGTCAGCGCGGTACGCAGTGGCATCCGGGCGCCAATGTCGGCCTCGGCAAGGATCACACCATTTTTGCGCTTACGGCAGGCAACGTAGACTACCGAACGAAGGCCAATGGCCGCGTGTACGTGTCTGTAATGCCGAAAGCCGAAGCAGCGGAATAAGCCGGTAGCGCTCTAAAACAGCCGGCGTCTCATCGACCCGGCTGAGCGTATCAGGTTCAGTCCAGAAAACAGGGGAGATGGGGCGCCATCTCCCCTTTTTCTTTGTCCATAAGGAGGACTGAACATGCAAGGCGAACTGATCAGGGTCGACCAATCACGGTCAACCCGGGAAGACCAGAGGTCTCCCCTAGAAGGCCAGAGGCCTTCTCTGGAACGGCTGAGGCCGGAGCGGTTAAGGACTGATTGCCCTGTCTTGTTATCGGAAAGGCTCGTCATGCGCGCGCCCCACGAGGAAGACATTGACGCCCTTTCCCATCTCGCCAACAACGCCAAAGTCGCCACAATGGTATCGCGCATGCCGCACCCGTATACCGCCAATGATGCCGCTGACTTCGTGCGTCGCACGAAGAGTGGCGAGATCGGCAAGTGCGTCTATGCGATTACCAAAGCCGAAAACGGCGCATTTATCGGTTGCTGCGGCGTCGAACCGCATGCCGATGGGCGCACCGTTGAGATCGGTTATTGGCTCGGCGAACCCTATTGGGGTCAGGGCTTTACGACGGAAGCGTGCCACGCGCTGGTCGACATGGTTTTCCGCACGCGGGAAAACATCGATCAGATCGATGCCCGTTGCCGGGTGATGAACATCGCCTCGCGGCGGGTCATCCAGAAGTGCGGCTTCCAGTTCCAGGGATCCGGTCTTGCTGCATCGCTGGCGCTCGGCTCCAACGTGCCCGTCGAATGGTACAGGCTCGACCGGAAGACCTGGATGTCGCTGAGAAGTTGGGGGGCGCTGTCATGAGTGCCGCCCTGCTCGACCGGCCCAAGTCCCAGCCGATGACGCCGGGGCCAGTCCCGATCATCGGCACGGCAAGACTGTCGCTCCGCCCTCACCGGCTGAGCGATGCCGATGCCATGGCGGAAACGCTGTCCGACTTCGCCGTGACGCGCATGCTTTCGCGCGTCCCGGCGCCCTATCACCGGCAGGACGCTCTGGACTGGCTGGTTCCGGTCATCTCGGGCGGCCTGTCCGGGTGGAATCTGGCGATCACGACTGGTGACGATGCCCATATCGGCGTGGTTGCCATCGAGCTTCGCCACGGCCGCTGGCACCTCGGCTACTGGCTGAACCGCTATTACTGGCGGCGCGGCTACATGAGCGAGGCCGTCGAAGCCGTTCTGGAGCGCTTTTCCAGGCGGATGCCCGACATGCCTGTTCACTCAGGCGTGTTTGCCGACAATCCTGCGTCGCTCCGGCTGCAGGAAAAGCTCGGCTTCCGCATGACCGGATGTTCGGAGGTCTACAGTTTCGCACGCAACACCATGGTCGCGCATGTTGAGACCGTTCTGCAGCCGGGCGCACTGCAGGCCGCCCGGGCTGCCTGATAAAAAACAAGGACGCCGCGGTCATGCCGCGGCGTCTCTAGAGTTCGATCTCAGTCCAGACGGGGAAGTGATCGGAACCGACAGACTCCGTATCGATATGGGCGCCTTTCAGGCTGTCTGCCAATTCGCCGCTGACGAAGCAATAATCGAGATGCATGCGCTTTCTGTGATCCCCAGGATCCATCCAGCTATAACTTCCGGGATGGTAGCCATCGAGCGCCGCAAGCGCATCGACCGGCGTGCCGAAGCGTGGGACACGGCCGTAATAGCCGTCCTTCGCGCCCGCAAAGGCGCGATATTCCGGCGATTCCGGCACCATGTTGAAATCGCCCATGACGACGTAGTCTTCCGGCAGCGGCAATTCAGTCAGGCCGATCTCCGCCGCACCGCTGATCGATCCGCCTTCAAGGCGGAACGCATTGATCCGCTCGTTCAGATGCCGGATCTGGGCAACGCGCTCGTCGATCGAGACATGGTCGAGATGCACGGAATAGACACGCAGCGGGCGGCCCGGAACATCGATCAGCGCTTCGGTGGCGCCACGTTGCAGGTTGAGCTTGGACACTGTTCGGCTGCGCGGCAGCAGAATCGTTCGCGTTGCGAGTATCGGAAAGCGCGACAGGATCATGTTGCCGAACTGGAAGCGCGTGCCGCGCGGCGGAAAGCCACCCTCGCCGGCCGCCACATGCAGATCGCAGGGAGCGCCATAGACCCAGAAATGGTCTGGAAAGAAGGCCGCCAGATCGGCCGGCATGTCGGCAAAATCGTTCTTCTCGTAGCCTCGTGTCACCTCCTGCAAGGCGATGACGTCGGCACCCTCGAGGCTTTCCGCAATGCGGCGGAGGTCGTAAATCCCATCAAGACCGAAGCCGTACTGTATGTTATAGCTCGCAAACTTCACGATATTCTTTGACCTCCGCATGAACCGCCTATATCGAAAGCGGCGAATGGGGCGCGTTAATAGCCACCAGTTATGGAAGTAAAATGAAATTTCTCGACGAAGCAAAGGTCTATATCAAGTCCGGAGACGGCGGCGGCGGCAGCATCTCGTTCCGGCGCGAGAAATTCATTGAATTCGGCGGACCGGATGGCGGCGACGGCGGACGCGGTGGCGATGTCTGGGCGGAGGCGGTCAACGGGCTCAATACGCTCATCGACTTCCGCTATCAGCAGCATTTCAAGGCGCAGATCGGCACACACGGCATGGGCCGCAACCGGACCGGCGCCAATGGCGGCGACGTGACGCTCAAGGTTCCGGTCGGCACGCAAATCTTCGAGGAAGATCGCGAGACGCTGATCTGCGACCTGACCGAAGAGGGCCAGCGGTTCCGCATCGCCGCCGGCGGCAACGGCGGCTTCGGCAACGCGCATTTCAAGTCATCGACCAACCAGGCGCCTGATTGGGCCAATCCGGGTCTCCCCGGAGAGGAAAAGACCATCTGGATGCGGTTGAAGCTGATTGCTGATGCCGGTCTGGTCGGCCTTCCGAATGCCGGAAAGTCGACCTTCCTGGCGTCGGTAACGCGCGCGCGCCCGAAGATCGCCAACTATCCCTTCACGACGCTGCACCCCAATCTTGGCGTTGCCACCGTCGATGGTCAGGAATTCATCCTGGCCGACATTCCGGGCCTGATCGAAGGCGCCCATGAAGGCGTCGGCATCGGTGACCGCTTCCTCGGCCATGTCGAGCGCACCCGCGTTCTTCTGCATCTCGTTTCCGCACAGGAAGAGAAGGTCGGCAAGGCCTACAAGACGGTGCGTCACGAGCTGGAAGCCTATGGCAACGAGCTCGAAGACAAGATGGAGATCGTCGCGCTATCGCAGATCGACGTGCTTGATGACGCGACGCTGAAGAAGAAGATCAAGGAATTGGCCAAGGCCTGCGGCCGCGACCCGTTCCCGATCTCGGCAGCGACCGGCAAAGGCATGACCGAAGTGCTGCGCGCACTTCGCGAGGTGATCGCCGAGGCAAACGCCGGCTCCGGCGAGAAGATCGCCAAGGCACCGAAGCTGCGCCATCGCGACATGGCAGCCGATGAAGAAGGCGAAGTGGATGACAACGCGTAAGCCACTCGATCGCTATCGCCGGATCGTCATCAAGATCGGTTCGGCCCTGCTCGTCGATCGCAAGACGGGCTTGAAGAAGGCATGGCTGGACGCGATGTGCGCCGATATCGCGGCGCTGAAGGCAAAGGGCGCCGATGTCCTCGTTGTTTCCTCGGGCGCTATCGCCCTCGGCCGCTCGGTGCTCGATCTTCCCTCGGGCGCATTGAAGCTTGAAGAAAGCCAGGCCGCCGCCGCCGTCGGCCAGATTTCGCTGGCGCGCGCCTGGTCGGAAAGCCTGTCGCATGACGAGATCGTCGCAGGGCAGATCCTTCTGACGCTCGGCGATACCGAAGAGCGCCGCCGTTATCTCAACGCCCGCGCCACCATCAACCAGCTCTTGAAGATCGGCGCCGTGCCGATCATCAACGAGAATGACACGGTCGCCACAAGCGAAATCCGCTATGGCGACAACGATCGCCTGGCGGCACGCGTCGCTACGATGACCGGCGCCGATCTGCTCATCCTGCTTTCGGATATCGACGGCCTTTATACGGCCCCGCCGCATCTCGATCCGGATGCGAAATTCCTTGAGACGATCGCCGAAATCACCCCCGAGATCGAGGCCATGGCCGGTGGCGCCGCCTCCGAGCTGTCGCGCGGCGGCATGCGCACCAAGATCGACGCCGGCAAGATCGCAACGACCTCCGGCTGCGCCATGATCATCGCCTCCGGCAAAACGGATAGCCCGCTATCGGCCATCGCGAACGGCGCCCGCTCCTCCTGGTTTGCACCATCGGGCACGCCCGTGACCGCCCGCAAGACCTGGATTGCCGGCCAGCTGCAGCCCGCTGGCGAGCTCCATGTCGACGAAGGCGCAATGACCGCGCTCGGCGCCGGCAAGAGCCTGCTGCCTGCGGGCGTGCGCAAGATCAACGGCGTCTTCAGCCGCGGTGATACGGTCGCAATCATCGGCCCCTCGGGCCGCGAGATTGCCCGTGGCCTCGCAAGCTATGACGCCGAAGAGGCCCGCCAGATCGCCGGCCGCAAGTCCGCGGAGATCGAGAAAATTCTCGGTTATCCCGGCCGCGCCGCCATGATCCACCGTGACGACATGGTGATGACGGCGCAGATAAGTTCGAAATCGGAAAGGCAAAGGAAGGACGCAAGCTATGCTTGATACCGTTGTGCAGAGCCCTGACATTGACGTGCTGATGAACGACATCGGCCGCAAGGCAAAGGCTGCAGCACGACCGTTGGGCTTTGCCTCCACTGAAAGCAAGAACAAGGCGTTGAACGCCATGGCCGATGCGATCCTGCGCAACAAGGCCCATATCCTCGCAGAAAACGCCAAGGACCTGAAAGATGTCGAAGGCGGCAACCTGCTCGCGTCCTTCGTCGATCGCCTGACGCTGAACGACAAGCGCATTGCCGAAATGGCCGAAGGTATCCGCACGATCGCCGAACTCAAGGACCCCGTCGGCGAAGTCATCGCCGCCTGGGACCGGCCGAACGGCCTGAAGATCCAACGCACCCGCACGCCGCTCGGCGTCATCGGCGTCATCTTCGAAAGCCGCCCGAACGTGACGGCGGACGCCGGTGCGCTATGCCTGAAGGCCGGCAATGCGGTCATCCTGCGCTGCGGCTCGGATTCGCGGCGCTCCTCACGGGCAATCCACGCCTGCCTGGTCGAAGGGTTGAAAGACGCTGGCCTGCCCGAACATGCGATCCAGCTGGTCCCGGTGACCGACCGTGCCGCCGTCGGCGCCATGCTGCGCGGCCTCGAAGGCACCATCGACGTCATCGTGCCGCGTGGCGGCAAGAGCCTTGTCGCCCGCGTGCAGAACGAGGCACGCGTGCCGGTCTTTGCCCATCTTGAGGGCCTCTGCCATATCTATGTCGACAAGTCTGCCGATCTCGACATGGCCAAGGAGATCATCGTCAACGCCAAGATGCGCCGCACCGGCGTCTGCGGTGCTGTCGAGACGCTGCTGATCGACCGCGCTGTCGCTGAAACGCATCTGACGCCGCTTCTGGACGGTCTCGCTGCCGCGGGATGCGAAATCCGCGGTTCTGCCGATGTCATCACGGCCGCTCCGGGCATCAAACCAGCGACCGAGGAAGACTGGTCGACGGAATATCTCGACGCGGTCATCTCGGTCGCCCTGGTCGATGGCATCTCGGGCGCGATCAAGCACATCCAGACCTATTCGTCGAACCATACCGAAGCGGTGATCGCCGAAGACACTGAAGTCGTCGAGCGCTTCTTCACGGAGATCGACTCGGCCATCCTGCTGCACAACGCCTCTACGCAGTTCGCCGATGGCGGCGAGTTCGGCATGGGGGCGGAGATCGGCATCGCCACCGGCAAGATGCACGCCCGCGGCCCTGTCGGCGTCGAGCAGCTCACTTCCTTCAAATACCGCGTTCGCGGTACCGGACAGACGCGGCCCTGACGTGATCCCAGAAGAGATCGACCCGCGCTATCTTCGCATGCCGCACACCGAGCGCGGCTTGGTCGTCGGTCTTTTCGGCGGATCGTTCAATCCGCCGCATCAGGGCCATGCGCTGGTGGCCGAGATCGCCATCCGCCGGCTGGGTCTCGATCAGCTCTGGTGGATGGTGACGCCCGGCAATCCGCTGAAGAGTCGCAATCACCTGGCACCGCTCGCCGAGCGCATCGCGCTCAGCGAGGCGATCGCCACCGATCCGCATATCAAGGTGACGGCCTTCGAGCAGTCGATCGGCATCAGCTACACGGCCAATACGCTGGCACGGGTGAAGGCGCGCAACCCGCATGTCCATTTCGTCTGGATCATGGGCGCTGACAGCCTGGAAACCTTCCACAAATGGCAGAAGTGGCAGGATATCGCCCGCACCTTCCCGATCGCCGTGATCGACCGGCCGGGCTCGACCCTGTCTTACCTCTCTTCGAAAATGGCGAAGACCTTCGCCTTTGCCCGCATCGACGAGGATGATGCAAGGGCACTCTGGAAGAAGCCGGCACCGGCCTGGACCTTCATCCACGGACCGCGCTCGGCCCTTAGCTCTACGGCAATCCGCAAGGCTGCCGAATAGGCGAATTCCGGACGTGTGGAGAAATGAAAAGCCCGACGGGGGAGGATCCGTCGGGCTTAAAACTTGATCGACAACTGGGAGGAGGAGTGTTGCCGATCCATATCGAACGGCCTGGGAGGAGGAGTGGCCGTTTCGATGAGTATGTTTTACCATAATCGATTGAAACGTGAAGATCGTATATCGCATTGCAGCAATGCATCTTGCGCAAGGCTAGGCTAAATACTTTGCATGATGCTGCTGCTTTTTGCGGCAATCCAAACGGGTTATCGATAGACCCGCTCCGAAAAGGCGCTCATTCCCGACCGGATCATCAGTTCGTAGACCATTCGCCTGCTGATTGGATTGTGGAGCCTTGCAACTTTGGACCCCAGGAATTCCGTCTCGACATGGTCGAAGGCGGTCAGGTCCGGCGCCTTGGCGATGATATCATAGTAGAACTGATGATGATCGCGGCGGCAGACATAGGTCTTGTACTTGGTCATGCAGAAGGCCGAGAACTCCGCGCCGTTGTCACGCAGGAAGTCGGCGACGCCGACCGTGACCTCCGGCCATGCTGGATTGAACGTGTCGTCGAATGCAATGACGCCGTGCGGTGCCAGGCTATCCTTCGCCAGCCGGCTGTCGGCCACGACATGCGGCAGCATATGTCCGCCATCGATGCTGAAGAAGCGGATTTCGCCCGCTTTCGCCCTGATCTCATCGGCCGAAAGCCGGGTGCTGTCGCCCTTGATGATCAACTCCTCATCGACGGCAAGTCCAAGACGGCGGCCATTCTCGAGGAAGCGGCCATATTGCGGCGAGGTGCCGTCGTCGGTCTGGCCGAGGTCGAACAGATCGATCGCCACGACCTTCTGATCCGGACCGCAGATCTTGCGGAAGAGATAGTATGAACGTCCGTAGAAGACACCGATCTCGGCGATACCGCCGGCGAGACTCCTGCTGTTTTGACTTTGGAGCAACGAAAGGAACACCAGTGCATCCGGGGGATCAATGTATCCCTCGATTGTCTGCAGGTCGTGGAAGATGAATTTCCGTGTCGTCGAGTTCATCAAAACTGCTGATCCTCTATGCTTGCTGTTTTCATAGCGTTTCCTGCATGTTTAGTCCGTCATTAAACAGCAGATAAAACAGTTTCTGCAAGTTCAACCCATAGCCGATTCGATTTTACTTAGAACTACAAGGGATTTCGCGAAAATAGATGCAATCAATGCGAGAAAAATGTCTTGGTTGCTTCGCCATTTGTGGCAATACTTGGGCAGTTTATCCATAGCGCTTCCACAATATGTCTTGCCAAATATATCGCTAGCAAAGCCGCAGCAGATCGATATATTCCCTTCGATATTTCGAACTGGGGAGTGAATGATATGCAGAACCGCCGCCATTGGATGAAACTGGCTATTGCCGCGATTTCGGCAGGCTTTATCGGCCTCGGTGCCCTGCCGCAGCCGGCAGCAGCGGCTGAAAAGGTCACCGTTTTTGCCGCAGCCAGCCTCAAGGATGCGCTCGATGCCGCCAATGCGGCCTGGGCAAAGGAGAGCGGCAAGGAAGCCGTCGTTTCCTACGCAGCAAGCGGCGCGTTGGCAAAGCAGATCGAGAATGCAGCTCCCGCCGATGTCTTCATCTCAGCCGACCTCAACTGGATGGACTACGTCGCCAAGAAGAGCCTGATCAAGGAAGACACGCGCACCAACCTTCTCGGCAACCGCCTGGTTCTGGTCGCCGCCAAGGACAAGGCCACGCCCGTCGACATCAAGCAGGGCTTCGATCTCGCCGGCCTGATCGGCGACGGCAAGCTTGCCATGGGCGAGCCGAAGTCGGTTCCGGCAGGCAAATACGGTCAGACCGCGCTCGACAAGCTCGGCATCTGGAAGGCCGTCGAACCGAAGGCAGCCTATGCCGAAAGCGTCCGCGCCGCCCTGGCGCTGGTTTCCCGCGGTGAAGCGCCTTATGGCATCGTCTACCAGACCGACGCAGCCGCCGATAAGGGCGTGGCGATCGTTGGCACCTTCCCGGCCGATTCCCATCCGCCGATCATCTATCCGGTCGCCCTTCTCGCCGAGAGCAAGAACGCCGATGCGGCTGCCTATCTCGACTTCCTGAAGTCCGATAAGGCAGCACCCTTCTTCACGGCGCAGGGCTTCACGATCCTCAAGTGATCGAACTGAAATGATTGCGGAATTTCATTCTGCAGCTTAGCGTGAAGGCTCGCACATCAGCGAGCCTTCTATCTTTTTGGAGAACCGCGATCTTGGATGCCCTTGGCCTCAGCGCCGAAGAGTGGACCGCCATCATGCTGAGCCTGCGGGTTTCCGCCGTGGCGATGGTGGCAAGCCTTCCATTCGGCATTGGCGCCGCTCTCCTGCTCGCCCGCGGGCGCTTCTATGGCAAATCGCTGCTGAACGGCATCATCCATCTGCCGCTCATCCTCCCGCCTGTCGTCACCGGCTTCCTGCTGCTCGTCCTGTTTGGCCGCCGCGGGCCGATCGGCAGCCTGCTCGACCAATATCTCGGCATCGTCTTCTCCTTCCGCTGGACGGGCGCTGCACTTGCCTGCGCCGTCATGGGTTTTCCGCTGATGGTCCGTAGCATCCGCCTGTCGATCGAGGCCGTCGACCGCAAGCTTGAGGAAGCGGCGGGAACGCTGGGCGCCAGCCCGCTCTGGGTATTCCTGACGGTTACCCTGCCGCTGACGCTGCCGGGCATCATCGCCGGCATGATCCTCTCTTTCGCAAAGGCGATGGGCGAATTCGGCGCGACCATCACCTTCGTCTCCAACATTCCGGGCGAAACGCAGACGCTGTCGGCCGCCATCTACACCTTCACCCAGGTGCCGGGCGGCGATGCCGGCGCGCTCAGGCTGACGATGGTGGCTGTGATCATTTCGATGGCCGCCCTGCTGGCCTCCGAGTTCATGGCCTATCTCGCCGGGCGGAGGATCGATCCGCAATGACGCTGACCGTCGAAGCCAGACATCGCCTCGGATCGTTCCGCCTGGACGGCGCCTTCACCTCCGAAAGCGGCGTCACCGCTTTGTTCGGCCGATCCGGCTCGGGCAAGACCTCGATGATCCGCATCATCGCTGGATTGACCCGGCTCGACGAGGGCAAAGTGCTGCTCGACGGAGAGCCGCTGACCGACACCGCGAAAGGCATCTTTGTTCCCCGCCATCGTCGCCGTTTCGGCTACGTCTTTCAGGAAGCGCGGCTCTTTCCGCATCTCAGCGTTCGCAGCAACCTGACCTACGGCCGATGGTTTGCGCCGAAGACGGGCGGAGCCGGCGATTTCGACCGGGTGATCGACATGCTCGGCATCGAGCCCCTGCTCGCCCGCAGCCCGGCGAAACTTTCCGGTGGCGAAAGGCAGCGCGTCGCCATCGGCAGAGCGCTGCTCTCCTCGCCACGCCTTCTTTTGATGGATGAACCGCTTGCCGCGCTCGACGACGCGCGCAAGGCCGAAATCCTCCCCTATCTCGAACGGCTGCGCGACGAGACGCTGATCCCGATCGTCTATGTCAGCCATTCCATTGCCGAAGTGGCACGCCTCGCGAGCCAGGTCGTCGTCATGCGCGACGGCAGGGTGGACGCGATCGGCAGCGCTGTCGATGTGCTGAGCAAGCCATCGACGGAAGAGGGACGGCGCGAGGCAGGTGCTTTGCTGGAGGGAACTGTCGAAAGCGTCGATCCAACGCATCGGCTGGCAACGGTCGCGCTGAAGACCGCGCAGCTGCAGCTTCCCGGCACGGCTGTGCAGCCGGGCAAGCGTGTCCGCATCCTGATCCCGGCCCGCGACGTCATGCTGGCGACCGGAAAGCCGGAGGGCCTCAGCGCCCTCAATATCCTCGAAGGCAATATCCGCGATCTGGCGCCTGCTGATGACGGGACGGTCGAGATTCGGGTGGATTGCGGTGGCGATATCGTGCTGTCGCGCATCACTGCGCTCTCGGTCGAGCGGCTGGCTTTAGCGCCGGGCAAGCCCGTCTACGCCATCATCAAGACCGTGGCGCTGCAGCCATAGTCAGCGCTGGCCGTTGTCGGCGGGGCTGCGATTGTCCTCCAGCCAGGCGAGCTCGCTCGCAAGGGTCGTGCGCACCGTTGCTTCCATCCGGCGGAAGCAGGCAAGCAGCTCCTCGCCGAACGGCGTCAGCGCAGCGCCGCCGCCCTTCTGGCCGCCACGCTGCGATTCGACGACCGGCTGTTTGAACATCCGGTTCATGTCGCTGACCAGCAGCCAGGCCCGGCGATAGGACATATCCATTGCCCTGCCGGCCGCCGAAATCGATCCTGTTTCGCGAATATGCTCGAGAAGCTCCATCTTGCCGCGGCCAAGGCGATCCTCCTGCGGGAAGCTGATACGGAGCACCGGAATGAGATTGTTTTTGGCGAGTTCGGGCATGTAATCCGCATTTTCTAAAACAATGGCGGCACTTTACGACGGGCCTTTGCCGCTGTACACCGCCGCCATCGACTGCGGCCTGTCATAATTGTTGATCGCCAGCGCAAGTCTTCGCGCCACGAAACCGGGCCTGTGTCTTGAAAGATTAACGGTTTGATGCCTATCTTAACTATGATTTGGACGATCCAAATCAGTTGATGTGCATGTCTGTTATTCCAGGAAAGGGAAAGCACTGACAACAGTACACGCCAAGGGAAGAACGCTCGCCGTTATCCCGAAGAGCACGGAACGTGGCGACGATGCCGCTGCCCGCGCCCTGCAAGCCGTCCTCGCCAGCCTCGAGGACTCGAAAGCTGAAGATATCGCCACCATCGACATTGCTGGGAAATCTGCGCTGGGCGACTACATGGTCGTTGTCACCGGGCGATCGAACCGCCATGTCATGGCGATCGCGGACCACCTGCTGACTGACCTGAAAGACGACGGCTTCGGTGCCGCGCGTGTCGAAGGCCAAGAGGGCGGAGATTGGATCCTGATCGACACCGGCGACATCATCGTGCACGTTTTCCGTAACGAAACCCGCGAGTTCTACAACATCGAAAAGATGTGGGCGGCTCCGGATCTGGACGAAACGCTGCACTAACAGGCGCCCGCCTTCATCCGGGGCCTGAGACGCGGCATGCAAGTAAGGCCGGAAACATTGGACACCGGCCAGCAAGGCCGGTTTTGCGTTCTTTGGAACGCCAGACAGGAGCGGGTGATATGCGCATAGGCCTTTTTGCCGTGGGACGGCTCAAGTCCGGCCCGGAGAAGGATCTTGCGGCCCGCTATTTCGACCGCTTCGCCAAGGCCGGCCCGGCGGTAGGCCTCGAATTTTCCCGCGTTGCCGAAGTCGCCGAGAGCCGCGCCTCCAATGCCGAGACCCGCAAGCGCGAGGAGGCGGCAATGCTGCTGAAGACGCTTCCGGATGGCGGCATCCTCATCCTGCTTGACGAGCGCGGCAAGGCGCTCGACAGCGAGGCCTTCGCAACCACGCTCGGCACCTACCGCGACAACGGCAAGCGCGACCTGACGATCGCGATCGGCGGCGCCGACGGGCTCGATCCCGCGCTCTACGACCGGGCAGACATGACGCTCTGCCTCGGCAAGATGACCTGGCCGCACCAGATCGTCCGCACTCTGATCGCCGAACAGCTCTATCGCGCCGTGACCATCCTCTCCGGCCACCCCTATCACCGGGTCTGAGCCTCACGCAGCCGTGTATCCCGGCGCTGTGATCTTTCTGGTCAAAGCTGCCAAATCAGCTTAGTCTCCGCGCGATTTTAAGAGTTGCCCCGAACACGCATGACACGACCCGCCCGCAAGCGAACGAGCCTGATTTTGCCTCTCCTTGCGGCAGCCCTTACCGCGGCAGCCGTGCCTTCCCTTTTGCCGCTTCCGTCAAACGCACAGGACGCACCCGCTCAAAGCAGCGGTGACGAGGCGCCTGCGCCCGCCACACCGGTGACGCCGCAGGCAGCAGAGGCACCGCCACCGGACCCGGCCGCCGAGCTCGCCAGGAAACGTGACGAGACCCGCGCCGAGCTCGATGCTCTCTCGAAGACGATCAATCTTTCGTCAGACAAAGTGAACGAGCTTGAGAAGAGCATCGCCGATCTCGACAAGAGCAGCACGACCATTCGCCAGGCGCTGATCGATTCCGCCGCCCGCCGCAAGACGCTGGAGAAGCAGATCCTCGACAGCGAGAAGAAGCTCGCCGATCTCGGCGTGAAGGAAGACGGCATCCGCCGTTCGCTCCATGATCGCCGCGGCCTTCTCGCCAAAGTGCTGGCCGCGCTGCAGCGCATGGGCCGCAATCCGCCGCCGGCTCTTCTTGTCACACCTGACGACGCACTCGCATCCGTCCGTAGCGCCATTCTGCTCGGTGCCGTCGTGCCGGGAATGCGCAAGGAAACCGATAAGTTAGCCGCCGACCTGACCAACCTCGCGACCCTTCAGGCAGCGAGCGCCAAGGAACGCGCCGACCTGACGGCGACGATGACCAACGGCATCGAAGAAGAGCGGCGCATGGATCTGCTGCTTGCCGAGAACGACAAGCTGAGCCGCAGCAACGCCGCGGAGCTGGACGCTGAAAAGAAGCATTCCGAAGAGCTTGCCGGCAAGGCGACGACGCTCGAGGGGCTCGTCGCATCGATGGAATCGGAGATATCTTCCGTGCGTGACGCCGCCGAGGCGGCACGGCGCGAAGAGGAGAATCGCAAGCTCCTGACTGATGAACAAAGGGCCCAGGCCAAGGCCCTGGCAGACAGCGGTGTGCCCGATAAAAACCGCATTGCGCCCGCATATCCGTTCGGAGAATTGAAGGCGAAGCTGGAGCTGCCCGTGGCGGGCGATATTCTGCGTCAGTTCGGCGATGCGGACGGCACCGGACACGAGGCCATGGGCATGACGCTGGCGTCCAACCCGGATTCGGTGGTCACCGCGCCGGCGGACGGACTGGTGGTTTATGCCGGCGCCTTCCGCAGCTATGGCCAGATGATCATTCTCGATACGGGCGACGGTTACCACCTGGTTCTATCGGGGATGGACACCATCAGCACCCGCCAGGGCAAGTTCGTTTTCGCCGGTGAACCGCTTGCGGCGATGGGCGCAAAAAGAGTGGCAAGCGCGACAGCATTGGCGCTGGAAACAAACCGTCCAACGCTTTACATTGAATTTCGAAAAGACGGTAAACCGGTCGATTCCCGACCGTGGTGGACCGCCAAAGATACTGGAAAGGCACGCAATGATTCGTAGGGCTTCTCTTGTTCTGGTCGGCGCAATGATGGGTGCGACCGCGATGAGCGTCATCTATTCGGCAGGCGTGCCCGCCGAGGCGGCTGGAGCATCCACCTACAAGGAGCTCTCGGTATTCGGTGATGTTTTTGAACGTGTGCGCGCCCAGTACGTGACGCCGCCGGATGAGAACAAGCTCGTCGAAAACGCCATTAACGGCATGCTTTCCTCCCTCGACCCGCATTCGAGCTACATGAATGCCAAGGACGCCGAGGACATGAGCACCCAGACCAAGGGTGAATTCGGCGGTCTCGGCATCGAAGTCACCATGGAGGACGAGCTCGTCAAGGTCATCACCCCGATCGACGACACCCCGGCTGCCAAGGCGGGCGTTCTCGCCGGCGACTACATTTCCGAGATCGACGGCCAGTCGGTGCGCGGCCTGAAGCTGGAAGACGCCGTCGAAAAGATGCGCGGCGCCATCAACACGCCGATCAAGCTGACGCTGATCCGCAAGGGCGCCGACAAGCCGATCGAACTGACGATCGTTCGCGACGTCGTTGCCGTCCAGGCCGTGAAGTCCCGCGTCGAGGATGATGTCGGTTACCTGCGCGTCATCTCCTTCACCGAGAAGACCTATCCGGACCTCGAAAAGGCGATCACCAAGATCAAGGCAACCGTTCCGGCCGACAAGCTCAAGGGCTACGTGCTCGACCTGCGCCTTAACCCGGGCGGTCTGCTCGATCAGGCAATCAAGGTCTCCGATGCGCTTCTGGAGCGTGGCGAAGTGGTTTCCACCCGCGGCCGCAATCCGGATGAAACCCGCCGCTGGAACGCCGGTCCTGGTGACCTGACCGACGGCAAGCCGGTGATCGTGCTGATCAACGGCGGCTCTGCTTCAGCTTCGGAAATCGTCGCCGGCGCTCTCCAGGATCTGCGCCGCGCAACGGTGCTCGGCACCCGCTCATTCGGCAAGGGCTCGGTCCAGACGATCATCCCGCTCGGCGAGAACGGCGCCCTGCGCCTGACGACGGCGCTCTACTACACGCCGTCGGGCCGCTCGATCCAGGGCACCGGCATCACGCCTGACGTCAAGGTCGACGAACCGCTTCCGGATGATCTGAAGGGCAAGATGGTCACGGAAGGCGAATCCAGCCTGCGCGGGCACATCAAGGGCCAGAGTGAGACGGACGAAGGCTCCGGCTCTGTTGCCTACGTCCCTCCGGATCCGAAGGACGACGTCCAGCTCAACTACGCGCTCGACTTGCTCCGTGGCAAGAAGACCGATCCGGCTTTCCCGCCGAACCCGGAAAAGGCGGTTTCCGCAAAGTAATTTCGAGATTGCATCAGGCCGGAGTAACATCCGGCCTGATGATTCTGACTGTTTCCCGGTTTGGGGCGGGCGAGAAAATTGGGAACGGATTTGCATGCACCGCTCGGCCAGAAGCGTAAGTCTGGTCCGAAGAGGCCGGGCATCCTGCGCATCGGCCGGATCGCCGCCAGCCTTTGCCTGATCGCCATCGGCGGCTTCTCCCTCTATACGGCAATGCGCGACGATGGCCTGCAAAAGCAGCCCTCACCGCCGGCAGCCGGGGCAAGCTCTTCGGGTGTCCCCACGGATACTGCTCAAAAGCCTGCCGCGCCCGACAAGCAATCTGCCAATGGCATGGCGCGCTCCGATCCGCATTCCGGCGCCAATGTCGAGACGATGGTGACGGGCGATGGTTCCGTCGTCACCAAGTACAGCCCGCGCCCGCGCGACGGCAGCGGTCCGGCGCTGGTCGACGCCACCCAGATCGGCCAGGATCCTCGCTTGGCGGCGATGCCGAACGACAAACTGCTGGAAGACTCTCCCTTCGGGCGCCTGCCGATCGTCGGCCCGGACGGCCGCCGCCCGATGGATCAATATGCACGACCCTGGTCCGGCGCCCGCGGCACCCGCATTGCCATCGTCGTCAGCGGCCTCGGCCTCAGCCAGACCGGCACGCAGCGCGCCATCAAGGAACTGCCGGAAGAGATTACCTTTGCCTTTGCCGCGAGCGGCAACAGCCTGCAGCGCTGGATGCAGGACGCGCGCCGCGGCGGCCACGAGATCCTCATGCAAGTGCCCCTGGAGCCATTTGATTACCCGGCAAATGATCCAGGGCCCGAGACGCTGCTGACCTCGAAGACACCGGCCAGGAATGTCGAGAACCTGCACAAAGCGATGGGCGAGATCACCAATTACACGGGCATCATGAACTATCTCGGCGGCCGCTTTCTATCGAACCCGGACGCCATGGAGCCTGTCATGCGCGATATCGGCAAGCGCGGGCTTCTGTTCCTCGACGACGGCTCCTCCGCACAGTCGAAGACAGAAGCTGTCGCCAAGGGCACGGAGCTGCCCTACGCCTTCGCCGACCTGCAGCTCGACAACCAGCTCGATGTCAACGCCATCATGCAGAAGCTCGATGAACTCGAACGGATCGCCAAGCGCAACGGCCAGGCGATCGGCGTCGCCTCGGCCTTCGACGAAAGCATTGACGCCATCTCCAAGTGGAGCGAAGAAGCGGCAATGCGCGGCGTCGAGATTGTCGGTGTCGCAGCGCTCGCCAACGACCCGCAAAAGCCCTGAGGACATGCAATGACCAAGGCGCCTGTGAAGGCTGAAGACCTGCCCTACCGCCCCTGCGTGGGCGTGATGATCCTGAACCGCGAAGGGCTGGTCTGGGCCGGCCGCCGTATCCCTGTCGGCAACTCCGAATATGACGGCTCGCCGCAACTCTGGCAGATGCCGCAGGGCGGGATCGACGAGGGCGAGGATCCGTTGGAGGCCGCCTATCGCGAACTCTATGAGGAGACCGGCATGAAGACCGTCTCGCTGCTCTCTGAAGCCAGTAACTGGATCAATTACGACCTGCCACCGCAACTGATCGGCATCGGCCTGAAAGGCAAGTTCCGCGGCCAGACCCAGCGCTGGTTCGCCTTCCGCTTCGAAGGCAAAGAAAACGAGATCGCCATCAACCCGCCACCGGGCGGTCATGAGCCGGAATTCGACGCTTGGGAGTGGAAGCCGATGGCCGATCTGCCTGACCTCATCGTGCCCTTCAAGCGCGCCGTCTACGACCGGGTCGTCGCCGAGTTCTCGCATCTTGCGGGACTGAAGGCGGCGGACTGACAGAAGTGTTGACGTGTAGAGATTGGCTGTCCTCCGGCCGCCATCGCGTCCGGAAGCTCCGTCGATCTCGGCGACTGGCGGGATTGCGACAATCACTCGGACATCAGTGTCTGCTCTGGGTGCTAGGCTGCTTGAGTGCTTCGGCCATTTCAAAGGTGAGGGATGCGAGGCCATGCCGCGATCTCGGTTGCTATGATATGGAATGGGCTCCTGAATTCTGCCGCCGCGCCCCTCCGGGGCAGCGTGACAAACCGTTCATCGCACGGAAGCCCGACCTCACGGGCCTGCTCTCGGACAGCATCCGCTCGCCGCTGCTTCAAGGTGTTATGACGGAAACAAATGAAGGCTGATATCCGAGCTCATTTACGAACTTTGACGACAGATGAGCTAGACCCGGCTCTTCTCCGGCATTTCTCATTTGAGGGTCTGTAAAGGCCGCCGGCTCAGTTTGCCGCCGATTGCCGTTCGCGATTCAGCGAGTGCCTTCAGGAAGACCTTGTCCGTGAAAGCAACAAGAGAGAGTGCAAAAACGGCCGCTTTCGCGGCCGTTCTGTTTGATCTTAGTGACCTTCCGCCTCGTTGGCGGAATCGGCATTCAACTGGCCATACTTGGCCTCGCCGATCTTTCCGAGCAGCTCCAGCTGCGTTTCCAGGAAGTCGATATGGCCTTCTTCGTCCATCAGCAGCTCCTCGAACAGCTTCATAGACACATAGTCGCCGGCGTCATGACAGATATCGCGGGATTTCTTGTAGGCCGTCCGGGCATCGTATTCGCCGGCGAGATCTGCTTCCAGCACTTCCTTGACGTTCTGGCCGATGCGCAGCGGCGCCAGCGTCTGCAGGTTCGGATGACCTTCAAGGAAGATGATGCGGGCCACGAGACGGTCCGCATGATGCATTTCTTCGATGGATTCGGCACGTTCCTTCTTCGCGAGCTTGGTATAGCCCCAATCTTCGAGAAGGCGGTAATGGACCCAATATTGGTTGACTGCACCGAGTTCGAGAAACAGCGCCTCGTTAAGCCGCTCGATGACTTTTTTGTCGCCTTTCAATGTCCGCTCTCCTGTTTTCCTCATGGAATTCTTTTAGGCGGGACATGAAATCAAATATTTCGGCTTCCGTCGAGTGGCGGCGAGCGTGATAATCCTCCGTCGTCTGGATGATGATATCCACGACGTTGGGGAAGCAGCCGCAACAGCGGCCGCGCTTTTCCATGGCGTGATAGACTTTCGCCGGAACGATCAGCTGCCAACAGTCCTCGTCGAGAAGGCTGTTGATAACCTCACGGATTTCCTTGTCGGTTATATAATTGCAGCTGCAGACAAGCACGTCATCATTCCAAACATGACATTCACTATCGTGTTTTCTGCTAAAGAAGATGGTGGCTGTCAAGAAAAAATCGAGATGGAAAAACATCACGAGGCGTCCGCAAGGCTCACATCACGGTGAGTGCGCCACACCGTGAAAACCTATCGATCTGATCTTGTTACATTTTCGTGGGCTCAATGGAAATTGCGCCCTCGCGGCATCACTTTTGCGGTTTCTGCAACGCCTGTATCGTTCTTTTCTCCGGCCATGCGTTTCTCCAGGCCTGCACGTTCCAGCGCCGTCATGATCTTCTTTTGCCGGTGATCGACCGTCGGCCGCATGGCTTCATCCGACCGGTCGCTGGCTCCAAACCGCCGTGCTTCCTGCTGGAGAATGCCGAGCGCCGGGGTCATGTCCTCGATATGCTCGACAACCGTATGGATCACCCCACTCTGGCTCTGCAGTTTGCCGCGGATCTTCACCAGCCGTGCGCCCATGACGATGGACCGATATTTTTCGAATACGGGCGGCCAAACGATCGCATTGGCGACACCGGTTTCGTCCTCCAGGGTCATGAAGATGACACCCTTGGCCGAACCCGGCCGCTGGCGGACCAGGACGAGCCCAGCAATCGTCACCCGTCTGCCATTTGTGACCTGCAGCAAGTCGACATTGCGTGCTATGCCGGCCCTATGGAATTCCTCGCGCAGGAATGAGACGGGGTGAGCTTTCAGCGACAGCGAAAGATAGCGATAATCCTCGACCACCTGCTCGCCGGGCAGCATTTCCGGCAGCTGTGTCTCCGGCTCGATCTGCAGGTCATCCTTGTCAGCGCATTCGAATAGTGGCAGTTTCTCCGCGGCACTCTGCGCATCCAGGGCACGCACGGCCCACAAGGCCTCTCGCCGGGAAAGCCCGATGGATCCGAAAACATCGGCATCGGCCAGCCTTTCGATATCGGATTTCTTGAGGCCGGAGCGCAGCCAGAGATCATGGATCGAGCGATAACCGTCCTCACGCATGTCAACAAGCCGCCGCATACTGTCTTCAGAGAGCCCCTTCACCTGCCTGAAACCGAGCCGGACCGCGCGCTTTGACTGAATGACATCGCGCATCGCGGCATGCCGGAAATCGACCTTGCTCTTATCGAAAGTCGCCTTCTCCAGAAGACAATCCCAATCCGAGCGGTTGATATCGACTTCGCGTATCTCAACGCCATGCTCCCGCGCATCCCGCACCAATTGCGCCGGTGCATAAAAGCCCATGGGCTGCGAGTTCAGCATCGCTGCACAGAAGACATCGGGATAATAGGCCTTCATCCAGGACGAGGCATAGACGAGCAACGCAAAGGAGGCTGCGTGGCTTTCTGGAAAGCCATACTCGCCGAAACCCTTGATCTGATTGAAACACTGCTGGGCGAATTCGCGATCGTACCCTCTCTCGGCCATTCCCTCGATAAACCGGCTTTCGAAGTTTCCAATCGTGCCCGTTCGCTTGAATGTCGCCATGGCGCGCCGCAGCTTGTCGGCCTCGGCCGGTTTGAAGCCTGCGGCCGTAATGGCGATCTGCATTGCCTGTTCCTGGAAGAGCGGAACGCCAAGCGTTCGCTCCAGCACGGATTCCAGTTCCAGGCTCGGATAGTCGATCTTGCCACCACTTCGGGCCTGCTCCCGCCGTTTGAGGTAAGGGTGCACCATGTTGCCTTGGATCGGGCCTGGACGAACGATCGCCACCTCGATCACGAGATCATAAAAGCAGTCGGGTCTCAGACGCGGCAGCATGCTCATCTGCGCCCGGCTTTCGATCTGGAAGACACCAAGCGTATCGGCCCGGCACATCATCCCATAGACAGGCCGCCCCTCTTCGCCGTGTTCCCTGTTGCCGAGATCGGCCAGCGTCTTGCGAACCCCATAGTGATCCTCAAGCAGCGCAAAAGCCTTGCGCAAACAGGTCAGCATGCCGAGAGCGAGAACATCGACTTTCAGGATCCGGACATTATCCAGATCGTCTTTGTCCCACTCGATCATGTAGCGGCCCGGCATGGCCGTCTTCATGATCGGCACGATCTCGTCGAGCCGATCATGGGTGATGACGAAGCCACCGACATGCTGCGTCAGGTGCCGCGGAAAGGAGAGGAGTTCCGACGCATATTGCAGCACGTTTCTCGTCATCGGATCGAACATGTCGAGACCCGCGGCGCGTGCCTCGCGCTCGGACAAGCTGTCGTCTGACCATCCCCAGACGAGACTACCGATCGCCGACTGAACATCTTCGGAAAGACCGAAGGCTTTTGCCACTTCTCGTCCTGCCGAGCGCGTCCGGTAGGTGGTCACCCCTGCCGTAAGGCCGGCGTGATTGATGCCGTAGGTCTCATAGATGAACTGGATGACCTCCTCGCGCCGGTCATGCTCGAAATCGACATCAATATCCGGCGGCTCATCCCGGTCCATGGAAATGAACCGGTCGAAGAGCAGGGTGCTTTTTGCAGGATCGACCTCGGTTATTTCGAGGCAATAGCAGATGACGGAATTGGCTGCCGATCCGCGCCCCTGGCATAGGATCTTCTTGTCGTAGCGCGCATGCTGGACGATCCGATGAACCGTCAGGAAATAGGGCGCATAATCCTTCTGCCTGACAAGATCGAGTTCATATTCGATCTGAGCCTGGATTTTTTCCGGAACGATATCGGGATGATACCGCTTCACCGCACCTGCCCGCGTCAGCCGGTCGAGCGTCTCATAAGCCGTTTCACCAGGTGCGTTTTCCTCCGGATAGTTATGGCTGATCTCGTCCAGAGAGAATTTCAGCTGAGCAAAAAAACCGCCGGTATTCTCGATCGCTTCCGGGTAGTTCCTGAAGAGTCGCACCATTTCCCGGCCTTCCTTGAGATAGCGCTCGGCATTCGGCGCCAGAAGAAAACCAGCCCGTGGGATCGATACATGCTCGCGAATGGAGGTCACCACATCGGATAGCGGCCTGCGCGTTCTTGCATGATAGAGCGGCTGGTTGGTAGCAATCAGCGGCACACCGATATCTGCTGCCATGTTGGCAAAGGCTGCAAATGTCAGCGCATCGTGACCGTTGTAGGATGGGGTCAATGCCAGGAAGAGATTGGAACGGAACCGGTCCTTAAGGCGACGAAGACAATCCAGGAACAGGCTTCGACGATCGCTATCCTTGATGAGCTTGGGGTCAGGCACGACAGCAAGCATCATGTCATCGCCCCATTCCATGAGATCTGCCTCGTCCAGAAGACAGGTTCCCTTTACCGCACCTTCCTTCAAATTCCCGGCACTCAGCAGACGGCAGAGATGCCCCCAGCCCTTCCGGTCTTTCGGATAAGCCAGGATCTCAGGCGTCTGATCGCAGAAGACGAGCCGCGCTCCCGGCTGAAACGGCACGGGATCCAGGATGTCTTCTTCCTCCTCTCCCTTCTCCAGCCGGCCCGCAAGCTTTCGCTCATACTTGCCGCGGAGAACTTTCGTCTGGGCATAAGCGCGCACGACACCCGCCACGGAATTCCTGTCGGCGATCCCGATTCCGGAGAGACCGAGAAGAGCCGCCTGGGTGACGATCTCCTCAGGCTTGGACGCCCCCTCAAGAAAGGAGAAGTTGGTTTTCGCGCCGATCTCGAAGAAAGCCGGGCTCATGCGAAAATTCCATGCATGAACCATTGCGGGATATCGGGCCCATAGTGACCTTCGCGATAGATCCAGAAGCGATAGCCCTGCTCGTCCTCGACGCTGAAATAGTCGCGCTCCTTGGCGCCGACGCCATCAATCCACCATTCCATGGCGATCCGCTCCGGCCCTTCGCTCTTCAGGACACGGTGACGAATGCGCCGCCAACGGAAATGCGCCGGCGCGCCATCCGGAACCTCGGCGGCAAACGCTTCCATCAATTCAGGTGCCGGAAGCAGGCGAGCAGGCCGCTCACTCTTTGCCTCAGGTGGCATTACCGCCGCCGGCGCTCTGTCCAGGACTTGAATGGCGGGCACGGCAAAGGTCGCCCGTTCAGGGATATGGCTTTCGCGCAATTCAAAACGGGTCAGGCATTCCTCGCCAAGACGGGCCGATACCTTATCGACGAAGACTGCAAGCGAGACCTGTGATTGCCTGTCACCTTCGAAATCGTCCTGAACATTGTGGAAGTTCTCATGCCGGAGAACATTGATCCGCAGGATCTCGAAACCGTATCCGGCATCGATATCGTCATGGATTGCTGTCAGTCGCTCGGAAAAGAGACCTGCAATACGCTGCGGATCCCGTAGAGGCCGGGACGCGCCGGCCGAAATACGAAAGACGCATCCATCCACCCGGAACAAGACCAGCTCGAAAACCCGGCCTCCGACGCCCTGGGTTTCAAAGGAGGGCTTCAGGCAATGCGCGACCTGGCCGGCAAGAGCGATAATCTCTTCTTCGGCCGCAACGGGATCAACAAGCCGCCGCTCGGCCGACAGGCTGGCAATCGGCAGGCGGGGAGAGACCGGTTCCTCGTCATGCCCCAATGCTTGATCGAGCCGCAAAAGAACGCTACCGCCAAAGCGGCGGGTGAGCGGCGCGCGCGGCGCCTGCATGAGGTCGCCGATATAGCGCAGGCCGAGCTTTTGCAATGCTTCTATGACCGATGCATCCAGCCGCAGCGCTGTGACCGGCAGCGGCTCGAGAACGGCTTGCACCTCATCCTCTGCAATCACCCCGCCTTCGCCGAACCGGCTGACGGCCCAGGAGAGTCCCGGTGACGAAGAAATCGCGCCGCGGACGTCGAAACCCATGCCGGCAAGACGCGACAGGATATCCTTCAGCATCGCTCGCTCGCCGCCGAAGAGATGCGAGCAGCCGGTTATGTCGAGAAAGAGCCCGTCCTTGCCATCAAGGGCAACTAGCGGCGTATAACGGTCGCACCAGTCGGCCATGGCCTCTAGCAGGCGCTTGTCGGCTGCCGCATCTTCTTCCACGACATCGATGATCGGGTGGATGGCGCGGGCTTCGGCGACGCCGAGACCCTTCTTGAGGCCGAGTTTCTCGGCCTTCTCGTCCAGCGCCGTCAGCCGCATCGTGTTGTCGTATCGGCCCGAGCAGACGATCGGAGCCGCCTCAGGACGCCCTTTCGTACGCCACGACAGACCCCACCGCTTTCGGGCGATCCTGTCGGTTGAAAGATGCGGGAAATTCAGTGCCAGAATGCGCTGCCCGCTGCTCCGGAAAGCGAGTGACGGCTGATTGTTCGGCAGGGAGAAACTGGCGGTCATGGGGGTTCCACTCCAGGAAGAGGGAGAGGGGGGCCGGATTGCGGCTCTTCTCCAGGGTGAGATGAAAGACCGGATTGCCGATGCTACCGCCCAGCATCGATCCATCCGGCAGGGGCCGCTCCCGCGCCGGCGCGGGCCCGGCAAGAAAACGGAAATGGGCGCTGCTTGCCTCTTCCTCTCCTGATTGCCGCAGCAGCAGCAGGGAGCGGCCGGCCGATTTCGCCCTCAGATGAAAGCGCCGGCTTTCGGCAAGGCCGAAGGATTTCGGATTGCCGCGGATTTCCAAGATCGTCGTGACGAAGGCACCGCTTTCCAGCGCGGCTTCCGCAAGCCAGAGCGCATCCTCCAGCTTGCGGGGGCTCGCATGCAGGAAAAGCTCCGGCCTCAATCCGAAGTCCTTCAGCCCAACGGCATAGGGCATCCCTGCCTCGATCGTGCCGACCCTGTCGGCGATCCAGAGGACGGGATTTTTTTCCTCGGCCCGATGCTGCAACGCTGCGGCGATCGCCATGGCAAATCCGCTGCTACTGCCTGCATCGAGAAACATTTTCGTGCGGATCTCCGTCAGTGCATCAAGGGGAAGGCCGCCTTCGAGCGCCTCATCCAGCTCCGGAATGCCAAAGGAGAACCGTGGCGTCTCATCCCTCTTTCGCGGTGCATTTCCCGTACCCAGCGCTTCCTGTTCCGCTGCCGCAAGCGCCGGCACCGGTTTCCCTTCAAGCTTTGCAATGATTTCGCGGAGCGCAAAAAGCCGCTCGCGCGTCACGGCCGTCTGTGCCACGACGTCACTCCAGATCAGAATTGTTCCTGTTATGTTCTTATGGATTCCAGAGCTTGCCGGAAGAGTCAACAGCCGTTTGTTGTGAATTTATTCCTGCCATTGATTCCACACTCGAAAATCCTTCACAAAGGTTCTATATGGGCGGCAGAGAAAGGGGTTTTTGATGGCCCGCATAGACCAGAGCGAGGATTGGCGCGATCGCCATGCTCCGACGCTCAGCACATTTGAATCCTTGGCGATGGAGGCTTACAGCCACCTGCCGGACGAATTCCGTTCGCTTACCGCCAATCTGACGATCGAGATCGAAGACTTTCCCGATGACGACGTTTTCGAGGATATGGCGCTGGAAACGCCTTTTGACCTGCTCGGCCTTTTTGAGGGCAGGGGCATTTCGGAGCGTTTCACGATGGAAACCGGCGAACTGCCGAACCGCATCCGCCTCTATCGCCGCCCGATCCTGGATTACTGGGCGGAGAACGACGAAACGCTCGGCGATATCATCACCCATGTCCTCATCCACGAAATCGGCCACCATTTCGGCCTCAGCGATGACGACATGGAGCGGATCGAAGAAAGCGCCGAAGAGGCGGCCGACCGGTAAATCTTACTGCTCGGAAAGCTTCATGTCCGGGTGGTAGTCCTTTCCTTCGACATCCTTAACGATCGCCTGGGCGGCGATGACCTGCTTGGTCTCGGCATTGAAGGTGACCGAGGGAGAGCCCTGCAGCGACCAGCCCTTGTTGAGGGCATCGGTTACGCGGTGGCAGAATGCGGCATCGTCCTGGCCGGTCAGGAGGCGGTAGAGCTTCATGTCATGATTTCCGTTCAGCAATGAGGCGGGATTTATGAACCAGACTTTCCGCCTGGACAAGATGCAGACGCTCGATCATCCGCCCGTTTGAATTGATGACGTTGAGGCCTTCGGTCGCAGGATCGGCAAAGGCAGCGATAATTTCCTCTGCCTCACGGATGGCAGCTTCATCCGGCCCGAAATGCCGGTTGGCCGCTTCGATCTGCGCCGGATGAATCAGCATCTTGCCATCGAAACCCATGGCCCGGGCATGGGCGCATTCGGCCTCGAAGCCATCCGCATCCCTGAAATCGTTGAAGACGCTGTCGATCGCATCGAGCCCATAGGCCCTGACGGCCAGAATCACCTGCATCAGCCACGGCACCAGATAGGTGCGCCCCGGCTGCGGCAGCACGCCCGTTTCCTTGCGCAGGTCGTTCAGCCCGACGACAAAACAATCGAGCCTCGACCCGGCTGTCCGCCCGAATTCGGCGATCGCTGCCGAATTCAGGATGCCGCGCGGCGTCTCGATCATCGCCCAGATCCGCAGCGTTTCCGCGGCGTCGGCATCGCCAAGCATGTCGCTGATCGCCATCACATCCTGCGGCTCGTCCACTTTAGGCAGCAGCACCGCATCCGGCTCGAGAGCGCGCACCAGCTCCATATCGGCAAGGCCGAAGCCGGAAGAGAGGGCGTTGATGCGGATGATCTTCTCCTTGCCCGCAAGCGCCGGGCCGGCGAAGAATGCTTTCAGATTTGCCCGCGCCTCATCCTTCTTCTCCGGCGCGACGGAATCTTCCAGATCGAAGATGACGGCATCGCAATCGAGCATATGGGTTTTCTCCAATGCGCGGGCATTGATGGCGGGAACGCTGAGCACGGAACGGCGCAGGCGAAGGGAACGGGAAGTTGAATTTCGGCTCATCACGAATGTGTGCCAAGCTTTGTGAAGGCTGACAAGACAACAAAAAGCCATGCTTGCCTTGCACAGAAGGAAATCAAGGACCACATTCCTTTCGAAGAGAGGTCTAGAATTATGCAGAATATCCGTTCCATCTTCCTCATGCTGGCAGGAGTCACCGTATTCGTGGCTCTTGCGCTGTTTACCTTCTCGGTCACGCTCGCCGTCGGCGGCATCCTGACCGTGCTGATGGTTGGCCGCGCCCTGTCGCTGAAGATGAAACCGGCTCCGGTGCGCGCCAAGGCTCAGACACAGCAGCGCGAAATGCGCATCTGGAACGACGGCCGCGGCACGATCATCGATCTCTGATCGTATCGGCCTCCAAGCCCTTCACGAAAAATTCTTGATGGAGCTGTCGGCTCCCGCTCTACCTTCACGTCCTTGAGGCGGACGGCCCCGATGCCGGACCTTCAAAATCAGGAGACGGAGGAAGAATATGAGCACGATGGAAACCGCACCCGCCAAGATGCCGCCGGTCAAGAATGGCCTGCTGCCCTATCTAACCGTCGACGGTGCGCTCAAGGCCGCAGAATTCTACAAGAAGGCATTCGGCGCCGAAGAGGCCTATGTCGTGCCGGCCGACGAGAAGGGCCGGACGATGCATGTGCATCTCTATATCAACGGCAGCTCGCTGATGCTGTCGGATGCCTATCCGGAATATGGCCATCCCTTCAAGGGTCACGAAGGCTTTGCGATCCAGCTGGTCATCGACGACATCGATGCCTGGTGGAACCGCGCGGTCGCCGCCGGAGCCGAAGTCGTCATGCCGATCGAGCTGATGTTCTGGGGCGATCGCTACGGCCAGCTGCGCGATCCCTTCGGCGTCGTCTGGGGCCTCAACGAAGCATCCAAATAGCCGCCTATGCAAAGTGGTCAGGTTGCGCGAAACGCCGCGCAGCCGCCATTCTGGAAAGATTCTCCTTCATTTCGGCGGGAAACTGGACTAGATGCTGATCAACGAAAGTACATCCGCTGAATTTGGAGCCTAGGTCATGGATAAATTCGTGAAGCTCACCGGCGTCGCCGCGCCCCTGCCCGTCGTCAATATCGACACGGACATGATCATTCCGAAGGACTATCTGAAGACCATCAAGCGCACCGGCCTTGGCAAGGGTCTCTTCGCCGAAGCCCGCTACAATGAAGACGGTTCCGAGAACGCCGATTTCGTGCTGAACAAGGCGGCCTACCGCGACGCCAAGATCCTCGTCGCCGGCGACAATTTCGGCTGCGGCTCTTCGCGCGAACACGCTCCGTGGGCGCTGCTCGATTTCGGCATCCGCTGCGTGATCTCCACCAGCTTCGCCGACATCTTCTACAACAACTGCTTCAAGAACGGCATCCTGCCGATCAAGGTCAGCCAGGAAGACCTCGACAAGCTGATGGACGACGCTTCGCGCGGCTCCAACGCCATCCTCACCGTCGACCTCGAAAACCTCGAGATCACCGGCCCGGACGGCGGCTCGATCAAGTTCGACCTCGACGCCTTCAAGCGTCACTGCCTGCTGAACGGCCTTGATGACATCGGCCTGACGATGGAAAAGGGTACGGCGATAGACAGCTTCGAAAAGAAGAATGCCGCTTCGCGCCCCTGGGCTGCCTGAGCAGCGCATTTAGACAAGCTTTCTATCAGAGCCGGGAGCTATTTATCTCCCTCATCTCTGTGCTTGTCACAGAGATCCAGCCAGCCCAAGTCCTTGGGCTGGAAAGACTCTTATCCCCGCAGACGCGCGGCGGCTGGATTCCTGTGACAAGCACAGGAATGAGGGAAAGGCCAAACTCCCTCACCGCTCTCAGCAAGCCTTCCCCTCAGAGAAAGCGTTCATGCCACGCTTTGAGCTTGCCGAGCGAAACCCCGATGCCGCCGCAGACTTCGATGAGCGGGTTTTCGAACCGTGACAGCAGGCCGGCATGCACGTCGGCAACGGCGAGTGCCGCGCCGCAGGCGGGCTCGACGAGAATGCGGTGGGCATCGGCAAATTTCAGGCAGGCAGTCACGGCTTCCGCGTCAGTCACCGTGACACTTTCGATCGGATGATGATTGGGCAGATCGAAGACATGCTGCGCAACCTGCCGGGCACCGAGCGAATTGGCGATCGAGGTGATGCCGGGCAGGGTGATACGCTCTTTAGCTTTGAGTGCTTCATGAAAGGAGGCAGCACCTTCGGTCTCGACAGCGATGACCGGAACATCGCCGAGGCCATTGCGCTTCAGGCCGGCGACGATACCGGCCAGCAGGCCGCCGCCGCCGACACTGGCAATGACGCAGTCGAAACGGGTTCCGCTTGCAACGACCTCATCGATCAGCGTCCCATGCCCTTCCCAGAGCAGCGGATGATCGAAAGGATGCACATAGGCGGCCTTGCGGGCTTCCGACAGATTGATCGCATAGGCATTGGCCTCATCGAAGACCGAGCCATGCACCAGAACGGAAGCGCCAGTCGCTTCGATCGACTGGCGAACCTCTGCAGACGTCGTCTCCGGCACGACGATCGTTACGGGAACGCCGAGCGCCCGGCCTGCGAACGCCGCGGCAATCCCGGCATTGCCGCCGGAGGCGCAGAAGATTTCCTTCGCGCCATTCTCCACCTCATGCTGGCACAGCCGGCTGACACCGCGCATCTTGAAGCTGCCTGAAGGCTGCAGCGCATCGAGCTTCAGCCAGAGCGGCTTGCCGCTGGCGCTGTAATCGGCAGCGCTGCGCAGGAGAGGGGTATCGAGATGCAATGGGGACGGGGACATTCTGAATTCCATTTCGTGAAACGTGACCATCTTCTTGGCGCGGAGACGGGCAGGGGTCAACACTCCAGCACAGATCGATAGCGCGGCAAACCGTACCGATTCGGCCTCTCCCTTGCTTGAAATGCCGTTTTCCGGGGGCTAAGAAGCCGCAGCTTGTTTTTCCGCGGAGGGTTTCATGACAGCGCGCAATCTTTTCCTGCTGCCGGGCGACGGTATCGGCCCTGAGGCCGTGGGCGAGGTCCGCAAGATCATCGCTTACATGAACGATGCAATGAAGGCCGGTTTCGTCACCGAGGAAGGTCTCGTCGGCGGTTCGGCCTATGACGCCCACGGCCAGGCGATTTCCGAAGCCGACATGCAGAAGGCGCTTGCCGCCGATGCGGTTCTGTTCGGCGCCGTCGGCGGCCCGAAGTGGGATAGCGTTCCCTACGACGTGCGTCCGGAAGCCGGCTTGCTGCGCCTGCGCAAGGATCTGGAGCTCTTCGCGAACCTGCGCCCGGCGATCTGCTACCCGGCCCTCGCCAACGCCTCCTCTCTGAAGCCGGAGCTGGTTGAAGGCCTCGACATCCTCATTATCCGCGAACTCACCGGCGGCGTCTATTTCGGCGAGCCGAAGGAGATCATCGATCTCGGCAACGGCCAGAAGCGCGGCATCGATACGCAGGTTTACGACACCTATGAAATCGAGCGCATCGCCGGTGTTGCCTTCGAAATGGCCCGCACCCGCCAGAACCGCGTCTGCTCCATGGAAAAGCGCAACGTCATGAAGTCTGGCGTGCTCTGGAACCAAGTTGTGACGGCGACGCACAAGGAAAAATACGCCGACGTTCAGCTCGAGCACATGCTGGCCGACGCCGGTGGCATGCAGCTGGTCCGTGCGCCAAAACAGTTCGACGTCATCGTCACCGACAACCTGTTCGGCGATATGCTCTCGGACGTCGCTGCCATGCTGACCGGTTCGCTCGGGATGCTGCCTTCGGCGTCGCTCGGCGCTCCCGATGGCAAGACCGGCAAGCGCAAGGCGCTCTACGAGCCCGTTCACGGTTCGGCACCCGATATCGCCGGCAAGGGCATTGCCAACCCGATCGCCATGATCGCCTCCTTCGCCATGTGCCTGCGCTACTCCTTCAACATGGTCACCGAAGCCGATAACCTCGAGAAGGCGATCGCCAACGTCCTCGACAAGGGCATCCGCACCGGCGACATCATGGCCGAAGGCTGCAAGCAGGTCGGCACCGTCGAAATGGGCGATGCCATCCTCGCGGAATTCAAGGCGCTCTCTGCCTGATATTTCACGTGAAACGCTTTTCAGGCCCTTCGCGCAGCCGCGCGGAGGGCTTTTTCATTGAAGCGGCAAGCCTTGCTCCCTATGTCCCCTGTGCAACCGACGAAGGGACAGAATGAGCGACCCTGCCGCGCCGAAGCCAAGCTGCCGGACCTATCTCAGAAAGCGCTACGAGGCGCGGCGTACGATCCATCGCAAGGTTCCCTGGAAAGGCTTTACGCTTTTTGCCGTCAATGCCGTTGCCATCGCCTTCTTCGTCTTCGATCGTCCGCTCGGCCAGGCGGTCAAAAGCCTGCCGCCTCCACTGGTCTCGATTGCCGGTGACGTGACCGATATCGGCAGGCTCGCCTGGATCCTTGCCGGCCTCGCTACTATTCTGCTCACCTTCTACGTCGTCCGCCGCCGTCTCTGGAAGGTCAGGCGCAGATTCCGGATGACCTATTTCGGCCAGATGGCCTGCTATGTCGGCCTCTCCGTCGTGCTCGCAAGCGCCATCGCCAATCCGCTGAAATTCCTGATCGGCCGCGCCCGGCCGCTGCTCTACGAGCAGGAAGGCATATTCAGCTTCACGCCATTCAGCTGGGATTTCCTGCATCAGAGCTTTCCTTCCGGCCACTCCGCCAATATCGGCGCGCTCTTCATGTCGCTGGCCTTGCTCTTCCCGCGCTTACGACTGGTCTTCATCGGCATCGGTCTCTGGCTGGGCGCCACCCGCGTCATCATCGGTGTCCATTACCCGAGCGATGTGGCCGCCGGCCTGGCCCTCGGAGCCTGGCTCGCCTTTGCTCTGTCGATCGTCTTTGCCCGCCTCGGCTTCGTCTTCTCGGTCGGACGAGAGGGTTGGCCGATACCGCGGCTGAGCCGTCTTCTGTGAAGGAAACCGTAAAAAAACTGTAGCCGCCGGATGCTAGCGTCGGTCCGTTCTCAAGATCTATTTTTGACGGATCGGATTTGATGCAGGCCATACTTTCCTCGCTCGACAGGCGCTGGCGCCGCAGCACCTGCCGTATGCCGCAATTGCGCTGGCAGACCTGCCTTTTCATCACCTGCAATGCGGTCCTGCTCTCGATGCTGCTTCTCGACGGTCCTGTTGGTGCCGGGAATGTGCCACCGCTCATTCGACGCCTTGGCCGCATACTCACGGATTTCGGCACCTCCGGCTGGATCATCATTGTCAGTGCCTTCCTGTTCTTCGAAGGCCTCGCTGCATTGCGCGTCGTCAAATCGTTGCGTACCCGCATCCAGGCGCTGCAGATGTGCTGGATCGGCGCCTACCTGCTGATCTCGATCGCCCTGTCCGGCATTCTCGCCAATGTCCTGAAACGGGTGATTGGCCGCGCCAGACCGCAACATTTTGAAGAGCACGGCATCTTTTCCTTTTCGCCTCTCTCCGGTCATGCGGCCTTCGAAAGCTTTCCGTCGGGACATGCGACGACGATCGGCGCCTTCTTCGCAGCGCTGTCGCTTCTCTTCCCGCGCTACCGCATCATCTTTCTCGCCTGCGCACTCTGGCTCGGCATGACCCGCGTCATGGTCAGCGCCCACTATCCGAGCGACGTCATCGCCGGCTTGGCACTCGGTGGCTGGTTTTCGCTGATGATGGCGATCGTCTTTTCGCGCTACGGCATTCTGTTCAAGGTCGCCGACGGCTGGCCTGTCCCGAAGCGCATGCTGCGGGCATAAAAAACCCGGCGCCTTGCGAGCGCCGGGTCGACCTCAGGTCTTTCGAGACCGCTTAGTCCATTGCATGGATATCGCGGTTCTTGGTTTCCGGCAGGAAGATCAGACCGATAACCAGCGTGATCGCCGCGAAGACGATCGGATACCAGAGACCATAGTAGATGTCGCCGGCGGCGGCACTCATTGCGAAGGCCGTTGCCGGGAGCAGACCGCCGAACCAGCCGTTGCCGATATGATAGGGCAGCGACATGCCGGTATAGCGGATGCGGGTCGGGAAGAGCTCGACCAGGAGTGCTGCGATCGGGCCATAGACCATCGTCACGTAGAGAACGAGAACGAAGAGCACGGCGATCGTTCCAACCCAGTTGACGCGGGCGGGATCGGCAACCATGGCAAAAGCGCCACCGCCACCGATGGTATAGACCGCCATGTCGGTCACGCCATTGGCTTCGTCAGCCGTCAGCAGCTTGTCCGCCACCAGCTTGCCGCCCGGCACAGTTTCTTTTTCCCCGCCACGGATTGTCTCGGCATTCAGATTGAGTTCCGGGTTGGCGGCGATGAAGGCATCCAGCTTGGAATCCGGAACCTTGGCAGCGCCGCGGTTCAGCGGATAACCGGCATCGTGAAGCGCCATGTTGGTGCTCTTCTCGAAAGCGGCCGTCATGCCCTTGGCCTTGTCGCCGGCAGCGATGACGTCGAAGCTTGGAATGGTCGCATCGACGATCTTGACGGTTGCCGGTTGTCCGGCAGGGCCGGGCACGACGTCATAAGGCACCGAGTTCTTCGTCAGGAACGCCGTCGCCACGTCGCAGGAGCTGGTGAACTTCGATGTACCGGTCGGGTTGAACTGGAATTTGCAGTCTGCCGGATCAGCCGTCACCGTTGCGCGGATCGAAGCCTGTGCCTCATAGAGGGCCGGATTGGCCATATAGGTCATTGCCTTGAACAGCGGCTGGTAGGTGATGGCGGCAATCAGCAGGCCCGCCATGATGATCGGCTTGCGGCCGATCTTGTCGGAGAGCGAACCGAAGATCACGAAGAACGGCGTTGCGAGGATGAGCGCAATGGCGACCATGATATTGGCCGACTGCAGATCAACCTTGAGCACGTTCTGCAGGAAGAACAGAGCGTAGAACTGGCCACCGTACCAGACGACTGCCTGACCCATCGTTGCACCAAGCAGGGCGATGATGGCAATCTTGGCATTCTTCCACTGGCCGAAGGCCTCGGTTAGCGGCGCCTTCGAGCCCTTGCCTTCCGCCTTCATCTTCTGGAAGGCCGGGGATTCGTTCATCTTGAGACGGATCCAGACCGAGACGCCGAGAAGCAGGACCGATACCAGGAACGGAATGCGCCAGCCCCAGGCCGCGAATGCGGTCGAGCCGAGCATCTGCTGGACGGAGATGATGACGATCAGCGACAGGAAGAGACCGAGCGTTGCCGTCGTCTGGATCCACGAGGTGAAGTAGCCGCGCCGGCCATTCGGCGCATGCTCGGCAACATAGGTCGCCGCACCGCCATATTCACCGCCGAGAGCCAGACCCTGCAGCAAGCGGAGCACGATCAGGATGATCGGAGCCGCAATGCCGATGGTCGCCGCGCCCGGAAGAACACCGACGAGGAAGGTCGAGAAGCCCATGATCAGGATCGTGACCAGGAAGGTGTACTTGCGGCCGACAAGGTCGCCGAGGCGGCCGAACACCAGAGCGCCGAACGGACGCACAAGGAAGCCCGCTGCGAATGCGAGAAGCGTAAAGATGTTACGCGTCGCTTCCGGATACTGGGTGAAATAGGTCGCGCCGATATAGGTGGCGAGCGAACCGTAGAGATAGAAATCGTACCATTCGAAAACGGTGCCGAGCGACGAGGCGAAGATAACCTTCTTCTCCTCGCCAGTCATCGGACCGGCCTTTGCGCCTTCGGCGCTTGCGACATTTGCCATTGTCTGTCCTCCACAGAGTGATGAGCAGCAAGGCGCGTCCCAAACTCTCCTCAAAGTATGCCCCTGGACGCGGCTCGCCTGTGAAGAGTGTGGCAGAAAAGGATTCGGATAAAGAGAGCGGCTTTGGGATTATGACTTTAGTCTAACGTGTATGCACAGATTGTCGCAGCCCCGACGTGCTCAGGCGCGCAAGGCCTGTGCCGGAGACTGCCGGTAGGCAAGAACAGCAGGCAAAGCCGCAAGTAAAGCTCCAAAGCCAAGCAATAGAAGCGCAAGAATCACATCCTGGCGGGCAAAAGCGACCGGCACCGTGATGCCGCTGCTTGCGCTGAACAACCGGGACATCATCAGCGCGGCGCCATAGCCGAGACCAAAACCGCTAGCGATACCGATCGCCATCAACGTGAAGAATTCACCCCAGACGATCCCGAAGATGGCGTGCCGTGGAGCTCCGAAGGCCCGCAGAGCGCCGATCTGGCGCCGCCGCTGGCCGATATGAATGACCGTCACCAGGATGAGCGACGCCGCAACCAGTCCCTGGGCTCCTGAGGCGACGGCAACCAGAATGCGCTTCGCATCACCCAGCGTCGCATAGAGGTTGGTCAGGACCTCGCCGGGAAAGACGGCGACCGTGCTGCCGGTGCGGTAATCCTGCCGCAGCTTGTAGGCATCGGCGATCGTCTTCGGCTTCACCAGGATAGCGGGAACGCCGGGAGCCTCCGCCGACCAGACCGTATCCAGTTCATGGCCGGACTCCGGCTCATGATCGTGATCATGTCCTTCGTGTCCAGCCTCTTCATGCTCCGCTTCTCCATGCCCCTCCAGTCCATGGATATGCCAGACGGCCTGGATCGGAACCAGAATGGCGCGATCCCAGGCGGTTCCGGTCGGCTTCATCCGGCCAACGACGCGGTAGACGATTTCCGTATGCGTATGACCCCCGGTTTCGGCCGTGCCATGCATCGGCTTGATCTCGGCACCGAGCGGCAGCGTGACGGCAGCGCCGACCACCGCCTCGGTTTCGGCAGCAAAGCCTTGGCCTTCACTGAAACCGCCCGAGAGATCGGCAGGCAGGGCGGTGCTCGTGCCGACGACCGGATAGCCGGAAAAGGAATCGCCGAAGCCGACGGGCGACAGCCAGGCAACGCGCGGGTCTGCTGCAAGTCTAGCAAGCACCTCGCCGGGCATCAGCGGCAGCGGCGATGGCTGCAGGAAAATCGACGACAGCACGAGCTGCGTCTCGCTGCCGCCAGCGCCTATGACGAGATCGAATTTATCAGCGGCCCGTGCACTGCCGAGGCGAAGGGCGCGCTCCTGCAGGATGACACTGACGCCAAGCGCCGTCGCCAGCGCCACCAGCAGGACGACGACGAGCGAACCGGCCCAGAGACGCCGGAGGTCGGCCAGAATGAAACGGATCATGCCGCGGCCTCGCTCAAAAGGGAATCGGTGGCAATCCTTCCCGAGCGCAGCAGAATGCGGCGATCCATCCGGTCTGAGAGGCGCGTGTCATGCGAGATGACAATCAATGTGCTGCCTTCGGCAATCGCAAGATCGAGCAGAAGATCGCCGATAATGTGCCCGGTCTCGGAATCGAGGCTGGCCGTCGGCTCGTCGGCGACGATGACGCCAGGCCTGCGCAGCAGGGCACGGGCAATCGCAACACGCTGCATCTCGCCGCGCGACATCGTCTCGATTTTCTGATTGGGGCGCGGCAGCCCAGCGCGCGCAAGCAATTCGCGGGCGCGCGCGACAAGCGAGGCATCGGCGACGCCTGACAGGCGTGCCGGAAGGAGAACATTCTCGATGGCCGAAATGCCGGAAAACAGGTGAAAATCCTGCATCACCAGACCGATATTGGCGGCTCTGAACCGGTCGCGGCGGCTCTCGGAGAGGCGGCAGATATCCTCGCCGCTCCAGCGGACTGATCCACTTCCGGCGCGCTCAAGCCCGGTGACGATATTGACGAAGGTACTCTTGCCGGAGCCCGAAGCACCGGTGACGGCCACCCGGCTTCCCGCGGAAAGCGAGAGACTGCCGACCTCAAGCGCGGGAGCGCTCAAGCCTGGGAAGGTCACGGACAGATCGTTGATTTCGAGAGCCAGCATCAGACCGTCGAATATTCGGCTTGGCGGAGGCGCAGAAGACTGACGAAGCCGGTTTCGGGATCGGTCCAGGAGCCAAATTCCAGGACGCCCCGCACTTCGATCGTCTGGCTCGGCTGCACGAATGTCTGCTTCTCATCGAGATAGACGACGACGATATTGTCGGGCCAGTCGGCGTCGGACGAGCAGAACGGGCAAAGCGACATCGGAATTTCGGTCAGCACGAAAAACGCCGCTTCGGCTTTCAATGGCGGCGCCATGAAGCCGCGCATGCTGGTTTCCTTGCCGGCGAGCGCTTTCACTTTCTCGGAAAATTCAAGGCCGAGAACGCCGAACTTCCCGTACAACTCGTCGAAGCTCAGCGGCGCGTCGGCGGCCTCGGCCAGTCGCCCAAGTCCCAGTAATGGCAACGACGCCATCATTGCGAGAATATTCCGGCGTGTCACTGTCTGATCTTGCATTTCAAACCCCTTGCAAGTTCCCGGCCGCCGAAACGGCCGGGAAGATTACGCGGAAGCGGGCGGTTTACCGCGCGCTGTTAGTTCGTCTGCTTGGCACCGAGTGCAAAGGCGTCGGCAAGCACCTTGTAGACGTCGCTCTGTTCCATGTAGCCACGGAAGCCTTCAGAGCCGGGGCCGTCCGACTGCAGGACGACGTCGTCGACGGCATGAACGCCGCTGTCGCCGCTCTTCGGAATGTTGCCCTGAACGAAGACGGCGCCCGGGACGTCCTTGTACTGTTCGTTGGCGACATATTCCTTCTTCTCGTTCTGGATCGCCGGAACGAACGGGCCATCGAGCTTCGGACGGAACGTCTCATAGTGATCCGGGCCGTTATTGGCAGCGATGAACAGGCGGCGCGTCACGTCGATCTTGTCGGGATAGCCGTCGCCGTTCTCGTCCGTGTAGTTCGGGAATCCGGCTTCGGCATAGGTGCCGACCTTCTCGCGCATCTCGGTGCCCGGCTTTTCGTCATCGACCGTGCCGATGATCGATACGCCATGCGTGTGGTCGCCGGTGACGACGATCAGCGTATCCGGATTCGCCTTCTGGAACTCGCGGGCGAGACCGACGACCTTGTCGAACTCGATCGTATCGACGACGGCGCGGTCCCAATCGAGCGGATGAGACATCTTGTCGATCGAGGAGCCTTCGACCATCAGGAAGAAACCGTCGGGGTTCTTCGAGAGGCGATCGAGAGCGACGGTTGCCATCTGGACGAGACCCGGCTGGTTCGGGAACTTCTCGACGGTGCCCTTCTTCAGGAATTCGCGGTCGAGGGTAACGTCCATGTTGCCAGTGTGGAACAGGCCGAGGAGATTGCCTTCAGCCGACGCATTGGCAGCGAGCTCGTTCTTGTCGGTTGCAAGCTTGTAGCCGGCATCCTGAAACAGCTTGATGTAGTCCTTGTCGTCCTTGCGCTTGGAGCCCGGGACGTCCTTGCCGAGGAAATAGGCGGAACCGCCACCGAGGACGACTTCCGGCTTCACGTCGAGAAGCATGCCGACAATATCGGCCTTGTCGTTGCGGTTGCGGGTATGGGAAACGACGGCAGCCGGAGTGGCGTCTTCGATTTCGGCAGTCGCGACAATGCCGATCGACTTCTTGGTCTGGCGACGGACCGCTTCCGCGATCGTTTCGACGCGCGGGTCATCGAGCGAGTCAGGCGTGCGGTCTGCGTAGACGCCGATCGCGTTAACCGCGGTCTTGTGGCCGGTCATGTAGGCCGACATCGTATTGGCGGAGTCGGTTGCGACGGCGTTGGTTGCGGATGTGCCGATGAAAGCAGCCGGCGGAACATCGTCCATGTTCAGGCGGCCATTCGCCTTACCTTCGGTCATGCCCTTGGACATGATGCGGGCGGCGGTACGGTGTGCGACGGAGAGACCGTCACCGATCAGGAAGATAACGTTCTTGGCCTTCGGCGCATCGCCGGTGCCGTAGACATTCCAGGTGACCGACTTCGTCTCGTCGCCGGCCGAAACCTCGACCTTGTAGTCGCCAGGCGCGGCAATCGTCAGGCCGCGCAGGATGATGGCCGAACCGAGCGCCTTGTCTTCCTTGCCCTTTTCGAGCTCTACAAACTTTGCCTCGCCCCCGAGAACGGTCTTGTAGTCCTGCCCGTTGACCGTGATCTTCACGTCTTCGGCCTTGACCTGCTTGTCGAGCTCAACCTTGAAATCGAACGGCGAGCCGGCGAGAATCGTCGCCCGGTCAAGCGGATAAACCGTGGTCGCCTGAGCAGCGCCGGCAAGAATCGTCGTGGCCGCCAGAGCGGCAAAAATCATACGCATGGAAAACCCCCGTTTTCGTTGCAGTCAAGAAACAACGGGCCGGGGATAGCCTCCGGGGATGACATGTCGATGACACCGCTATGACAATCTGCCGCAGCAGCCCGAAGCTCGCTTGGCCGGTGCAAAAACCTTGACTCCTGTGGAAAACCTTCTAAGAGCAACGGCGGAAAAGGAATTATCCATGGTTCGCCGCGAACACGCCATTGCTGCATGCAATGACCGGGCACTGAGTGCCGGGATGGATATTGCCGTTCCGGTTTCTTCCAAAACCAAGGCCAAAACGACGACGAAAACCGTCTGACGTCTCTGGCCTGCCGCTCTCTCCCCGGCCCGGCTGGGGACAGGAAGCCGCGATGATGTCGCGCTTTCCCCCCTCACCGGACAAGAGGAGAGAAGAGAAAGAGAGCTGAAAATGGGTTTCAAAGTAGCAGTAGCGGGAGCGACCGGAAACGTAGGCCGGGAAATGCTCAACATCCTCTCCGAACGCGGCTTCCCCGCTGACGAAGTTGTGGCACTCGCCTCCTCCCGTTCACAGGGCACCGAGGTTTCTTACGGCGACAAGACGCTGAAGGTCGTCAATCTCGAAAATTACGATTTTTCCGACACCGATATTTGCCTGATGTCGGCCGGTGGCGAAGTCTCCAAGAAGTGGTCGCCGAAGATCGGTCAGCAGGGCTGCGTCGTCATCGATAACTCCTCGGCCTGGCGCTACGATCAGGACGTGCCGCTTATCGTTCCGGAGGTAAACCCGGACGCGATCACCCAGTTCACCAAGCGCAACATCATTGCCAATCCCAATTGCTCGACCGCCCAGCTCGTCGTCGCGCTGAAGCCGTTGCATGACGTGGCCAAGATCAAGCGCGTCGTCGTCTCGACCTACCAGTCGGTTTCCGGCGCCGGTAAGGACGGCATGGACGAGCTTTTCAACCAGACACGCGCCGTCTTCGTTGCCGATCCGATCGAGAACAAGAAGTTCACCAAGCGCATTGCCTTCAACGTCATTCCGCATATCGATAGCTTCATGGAAGACGGCTACACGAAGGAAGAGTGGAAGGTTCTGGCCGAGACCAAGAAGATGCTCGATCCGAAGATCAAGGTGACTTGCACCGCGGTTCGTGTCCCGGTCTTTATCGGCCATTCGGAATCGGTCAACATCGAGTTCGAAAACGAGATCACCGCCGACCAGGCCCGCGATATCCTGCGCGACGCGCCGGGCTGCCAGGTCATCGACAAGCATGAGAACGGCGGCTACATCACGCCTTACGAATCCGCCGGCGAAGACGCGACCTATATCTCGCGCATCCGCGAAGACGCGACCGTCGAGAACGGTCTCAACATGTGGGTCGTTTCCGACAACCTGCGCAAGGGCGCGGCTCTAAATGCCATTCAGATCGCTGAGCTCCTCGTCAACCGCGGCTTGGTCAAGCCTCGCAAGCAGGCTGCCTGATACCGAATATTAACCATAGCCTGCTATCAGCCCCGCATGTCACCGGATGTGCGGGGCTTTCCTTGAACCACCGGACGGCATTCTACGCGGCATTAGGCTCGCTAAAAGGTGATCGTGACAAAATCACCCCTGGCTGGCATTCTGCCCGGCGTCCAGCTTCTGCAGATCGAGATCGGGGTTTCTCATGCGCATGACAAAATTCTTGGTGGCGGCAATCGCGGCGGCGGGCGCTTTCCATGTGGTTCCGGCTGCGGCCAACGCGGCCCAGTGCGGCAATAACGGCGCCGGCTTCGATGCCTGGGTGCAGGAATTCAAGCAGGAGGCAGCGGCCCAGGGCGTCAGCCAGTCCGTTCTCAGCCGCGCCTTCGCGAACGTGACCTATAACCGCCCGACGATCGCTGCCGACCGCGGCCAGAAGAGCTTCAAGCTTTCCTTCGACGCTTTCATGAAAAAGCGCGGCGGTGCCGCGATCATCTCCCGCGGCAAGGGCATGAAGCGTTCAAACCAGGCGCTCTTTGCCTCGATCGAGCGCCGCTACGGCGTTCCCGCAGGTCCGCTGATCGCCATCTGGGGCATGGAAACCGGCTTCGGGAGCTATATGGGCACGCAGCACACCATGTCTGCCGTCTCGACGCTGGCCTATGACTGCCGCCGCTCCGACTATTTTACCGACCAGCTCTATGCTGCCCTTCAGCTCGTCTCCGAAGGTTACCTGAGCCCGCAGGCGCGCGGCGCCGCGCACGGAGAAATCGGCCAGACCCAGTTCCTTCCGCGCAATGTGGTCCGCTTTGGTGCCGATGGCGATGGCGATGGCCGTGTCGACATGGTTGGCTCGCGCGCCGACGCTCTGGCATCGACCGCAAACTTCCTGAAGGGCCACGGCTGGCGTGCGGGTGCCGGCTACCAGCCGGGCGAACCGAACTTCGTCGCGATCCAGGGCTGGAACGCCGCAACGGTCTACCAGCAGGCAATCGCCTATATCGGCCAGCAGATCGACGGCCAGTAAGCCTCAGCGGCGATTACCAATAAAATCGAAAGGCGCCCCCGAGGCGCCTTTTTCATTTGGCCGAAAACACTTCGGCGATGCTCATTCGGAAGGGAAGACCTATACGTCAGGCCGGATGAAATCGCGGCTATCCGCGTCCATCACCCACAATTCCCCGGACGAAATATCGAACCAGGCACCGTGAAGGGCGATCTTGCCCTCTTTTTCGAGCGCCTTCACTTCAGGGAAGGTTCTGAGATTATCGATCGAATTGCGGATCGACACGCGTTCCAGCGCGGTCTGCCGCTCGGTCTGGGTCATCACGTCATTGCTGCCGATCTGCTCCGCGGCATCCTTGACGAGGGACATCCACCGGCCGATGAAATCGCCCGGCGAGAGCGGCTCGGCGCTGGGATCGAGCGCGGCGCGGATACCGCCGCAGCGGCCATGGCCCATGACGACGATATCAGTCACCTTGAGCGCCTGTACGGCAAATTCGAGTGCTGCCGAGGTCGCATGGAAATGCCCGTCCGGCTCATAGGGCGGTACGAGATTGGCGACGTTCCGGATGACGAAGAGCTCACCCGGGCCGGAATCGAAGATCAGCTCCGGAGCCGCGCGGGAGTCGCAACAGGCAATGACGAGCGTGGTCGGGCTCTGCCCGTTTTCCGCAAGTGTCTTGTAGCGGTCGCGCGCATCGGCATAGCGCCCGCTCATGAAGTTGCGATAACCGTCGAGAAGTGATCCAGGAAAACGCTGCATGACATTCGATTAGCGCTTGGCGCGGGCAAGATCAACTGCTGCAGTGCGAAATGAGTGGTTGCCTATTGCTTGCGCCGCTGCGCCGGATGCATGAGACGGCGCATCTGCACCATGGCCATCGGCGTCGCCAGGCTGGAAGCATCACTCGCAAGCGTCAATTCGTCGCTTCCGCGTTTGACGGCGCGGGCGAGCACCTCATAGACGCTGGCCGTTGCCAGCTGCAGCGCCCTCTCGTCGTCCATGCCCGACAACAGCCGCGACATGAAAAGGGCGGCCAAGAGATCGCCGAGGCCGTTCGGCGGATTATCGATGGTGCGATGTTCGGCAAGCAGCGCATGCCTTCCGGAAAGATAGAGATTGCCGATCCCCCCGCTCATCATCGGAACGGCAGAGGTGACAAGCATGCGTGACGGACCGAGCGACAGGGCCGCTTCCATGACGGCATTGTTGTCGTCGAGCGGCGCGCCGGCCATCCAGGCAAGCTCGTAGCGGTTAGGTGTGGCGAGCGAAGCAAGCGGGATCAGCTGATCGCGTATCGCCTCTGCGGTTGCCTGCGGGACGTAGAGACCGCCGAGATCGCCCATCACCGGGTCGCAGACATAGAGAAGATCCGGATTACCCTCACGCAGCGAGCCGACAAGCCGGGCAACCGACTTGGCCTGTGACGCATTGCCAAAATAGCCCGACAGCACCGCTTTCACCTCACCCACCCAGGGCGCCCGGATCAGGTCGTCGATCGCCGCATCGAAATCGGCCTCGGCAAAGGTCAGCCGTGTCGAACGGCCATGCCCCGGGTGCCAGGGCAAGACCACCGTCGGAAGAGCCCAGACCTGGTGACCGAGCGTTTCCAGCGCGAAGACAGCGGCACGATTGCCCACCGAGCCACGGACGACATGGCTGGAGATGACGATAACTGTTCCGGCAGTATGATTTTCTGGCATGATGATGGTCCTGAACCCAATGCGCCGTTGATCCCCTTTTTGCGCCATCGCTGTCAACCGTTCTTCATGTCCACGTGGAAAGGTCGCAAAGCAGGCGGCTAAAAAACGAAGACCATCTATTTTAGCTCTGAGTGATAAGCGGTGATTCTTCCGGAAAGTGATTCAAACCGAGGCGAAAATGAACGAAAGCTGCCGTCAACGCCCGTCTTTTAGAGATTTTTTCGATAGATCTTCTGATATTTTGCCCAAAATCGACCGACTCGGGGGGAGCATCTGAAATGGCCGTTAGACAAAATCCGAAACGTGAAAAGCAGATCGAGAGCGCCAAGAAGATCGCCGCCGCAACCGGCGAGCCATATCTCGAGCCTGAAGTTCTATTCGGCCGCGCCAGCGGTGACGATCTCGATCGCTATACGCCAGAGATGCTGGCACTGTCGGCGGTCCATTCCGCCCGCGAATTGCAGGCTTGGAACGGCAAGACGGCGCGTGTCAGCATCGAGACCGTCGCGGACGTCGAACCAGCAGGTATTGCGGTATCCGTTCTGACGATCACCGCTCACAACATGCCCTTCCTGTACGAGTCCGTCATGGGCGAGGTGACCAGCACTTATCGCGACCTCTTCATGGCAGTGCATCCCATTCTGGTCCTCGAGGATGGCAAGGCGCCCGAGCTCTACTCGGCCGATGAGCCGAGCGACCCGGCAAGGCGCGTCAGCCACATCCAAATCCATATTTCGCCGCTGACATCGGCGCAGGCCGCCGACCTGCAGAAGCGCATCAAGACGGTGCTGGAACAGGTCGATCAGGCGGTTTCGGACTGGAAACCGATGCTGGCCAAGCTCGATACGGCGATCGACGAACTGCGTGAATATGGCGCCAGCCGCAAGAAAGCCGACCGCGACGAAGCACTCGCCTTCCTCACCTGGCTGCGCGACGAGAATTTCACCTTCCTCGGCATGCGCGAATATGTCTATTCCGGTAAGGGCGCCGGCGCCAAGGTGGAGCGCGACAAGGGCACCGGCCTCGGCATTCTCTCCAATCCCGACGTTCTGGTTCTGCGCACCGGCAAGGATGCCGTGACGACGACGCCCGAGATTCTTGCCTTCCTCGACGGCCCGGATTTCCTGATCGTCACCAAGGCCAATGTCAAATCGGTCGTCCACCGCCGTGCCTATATGGACTACGTCGGCGTCAAGCGTTTCGACAAGGACGGCAACGTCACCGGCGAGCTCCGCATCGTCGGCCTCTTCACCTCGACGGCCTACACGGCCTGGGCATCCGAGATCCCGCTGATCCGCTCGAAGATCGCCAGGGTGAAGGAGCATTTCGGCTTCGACCCGATGAGCCATTCCGGCCGCATGCTCGACAACACGTTGGAATCCTATCCGCGCGACGATCTCTTCCAGATCGACACCACGCTTCTGTCGAGCTTTGCCGAGCAGATTAACGATCTCGCCGACCGGCCGCGCGTGCGCGTCCTGCCGCGCATCGATCATTTCGACCGCTTCGTCTCCGTCATCATCTATGTGCCGCGCGAAGAATACGACTCGATCGTGCGCGAGAAGATCGGCACCTACCTGAAGACCGTCTATGACGGCCGCGTATCCGCCTATTATCCGGCTTTCCCGGAAGGCGGCGTCGCCCGCGTTCACTTCATCATCGGCCGCTCCGGCGGCAAGACGCCGCGCATTCCCCAGGCCAGGCTCGAGGAAGCGATCCGCGCTATCACCGCCCGCTGGGACAGCCGCTTCGAGATGCTGGCAGGCCCGAAGGCACCCCGAATTGGCGTCAGCAACGCTTTCCAGGAAGCGTTCTCGCCGGACGAAGCAGTCGGCGATCTGCCGGATATCAGCGCATGCGCAGCCGGCGAACCGATCCGCATCGAATTCTACTATCGCCAGGACGATGAGCGCGGCCGCATCCTGTCCTTGAAGATTTTCCATTGCGGCGAACAGCTGCCGCTCTCGCGCCGTGTGCCGCTGCTTGAAAATCTCGGCTTCAACGTCCTCAGCGAGCGCACCTTCGACATCGAAGTGCCGGCTGCCGACGGCGCCATCAACATCGTCGTGCTGCACGATATGGAGCTTGAGGCCCGCAGCGGCGCCGACATCGATCTCGGCCGCTTCGGTGCGCCGCTGGAAGAAGCCTTCGTCTCCGCCTTCAATGGCACGATCGACAATGACAGCTTCAACCGCCTGATCCTCTCGGCCGGTCTCTCCGCCCGCGAGACCAACGTGCTGCGCGCCTATTCACGCTATCTGCGTCAGGCAGGCATTGCCTATTCGCAGGACTATATCGCTGCGACGCTCGACAAATACCCTGATATCGCAGCGTCGATCTTCCGCCTCTTCCATGAAACCATGGATCCTGCCGTCGCCGAGAAGCCGCGGCTGAAGAAGCTTGCCGATCTGCACCAGTCGATCGAAACGGCTCTCGCCAACGTCCCCAGCCTCGACGACGACCGTATCCTGCGCCGCTATATAAATGTCGTCGATGCCACGCTGCGCACCAACTATTTCCAGCGCAACGAGGATGGCTCGACCAAGGCGATGCTTGCCTTCAAGCTCGACCCGCATCTGGTCGACGGCCTGCCGCAGCCGCTGCCCTTCCGCGAAATCTTCGTCTATGGCGTCGAGGTCGAAGGCGTCCATCTGCGCTTCGGCAAGGTCGCCCGTGGTGGTCTGCGCTGGTCGGATCGCGCCGAGGATTACCGCACCGAAGTGCTGGGCCTCGTGAAGGCGCAGCAGGTCAAGAACGCCGTCATCGTCCCCGTTGGCGCCAAGGGCGGCTTCTATCCGAAGAAGCTCCCGGTCGGCGGCAGCCGCGACGAAATCTTCAATGCCGGCCGCGAAGCCTACAAGACCTATATCCGCACGCTGCTGTCGATCACCGACAACATTTCCGGCGCCGACATCGTGCCGCCAGCCAATACCGTGCGCATCGATGGTGATGACCCGTATTTTGTCGTCGCCGCCGACAAGGGCACCGCAACCTTCTCCGACACGGCGAACGCCCTGGCGCAGGAAGCCGGCTTCTGGCTGGACGACGCCTTCGCATCGGGCGGTTCGGCCGGTTACGACCACAAGAAGATGGGCATCACCGCTCGCGGCGCCTGGGAAACGGTGAAGCGCCACTTCCGCGAAATGGATATCGACATCCAGACGACGCCGTTTACGGTCGCCGGCGTCGGCGACATGTCGGGCGACGTCTTCGGCAACGGCATGCTGCTGTCGCCGAAGATCCGGCTGCTTGCCGCCTTCGACCACCGCGACATCTTCATCGATCCCGATCCGGATATGGAAAAGACGCTTGCCGAACGCCAACGCCTCTTCAATCTCGCCCGCTCCAGCTGGCAAGACTTCGACAAGTCCGTTCTTTCCAAGGGCGCGATGATCATCTCGCGTGCTGCGAAATCGGTGACCCTGACGCCGGAAGCTGCTGCCGCGATCGGCATCGACAAATCGGTGGCGACACCCTTCGAAATCATGACGGCGATCTTGAAGAGCCCGGTCGATCTGCTCTGGTTCGGCGGTATTGGCACTTATGTGAAGGCGGCTGCCGAGACCGACACCGAGGTCGGCGATCGCGCCAACGACCCGATCCGCATCGCCGCCGACGATGTCCGCGCCAAGGTGATCGGCGAGGGCGCCAATCTCGGCGTCACCCAGAAGGGCCGCATCGCCTACGGCCTGAAGGGCGGCCGCAGCAACTCCGACGCCATCGACAACTCCGCCGGCGTCAACACCTCGGACGTCGAGGTCAATATCAAGATCGCGCTCGCCAACGCCATGCACGACAGCCGCCTGACGCGCTCCAAGCGCGACCAGCTGCTGTCCTCGATGACCAGCGAAGTCGCGATCCTGGTGCTTCGCAACAACTATCTGCAGTCGCTCGCCATCTCGCTGACCGAGCGCAAGGGCACCGCCAACGGCCTGGAGCTCGCCCGCTTCATGACCGTTCTCGAAGGTGCAAAGCAGCTGAACCGCAAGGTCGAGACGCTGCCCGATGATGCAACGCTCGCCGAGCGCTACGCCGCTGGAAAGCCGCTGACTCGCCCGGAAATCGGCGTTCTGCTTTCCTACGCCAAGATCGTGCTCTTCGACGCGCTGATCGCCAGCGATCTGCCGGATGATCCCTACTTCGCCTCAACTCTATCGGGCTATTTCCCGGCGAAGATGCAGAAGACCAACGCAGCCGATATCGACAGCCATCGCCTGAAGCGCGAAATCGTCGCCACGGTTCTGGCCAACGAAGCGATCAACCGCGGCGGCCCGGCCTTCGCCGTCAGCATGGTCGATGCGACGGCGGCTTCCGCAGCCGAAGTCGTCCGCGCCGCGGTCATCGCCCGCGATGGTTTCGATCTGACGCGCCTCTGGAGCGAAACCGATGCATTGGATGGCAAGATCTCCGGCCAGATGCAGAATCGCGTCTACGACGAGATCGGCCAAAGCTTCACCGTGCTGACCCGCCTGATGCTGAAGACCGGCATGGCCAAGGGCGATATCGCCGAAACCGTTAGCCGGCTGCAGGCAGGCCTGAAGAAACTGAGGCCGTCTTTCGCGGCACAGGCTCCCGCCGAGTTCGAAGCACGGCAGACCGAGTTTCAGGAAGCCGGTCTTCCCGAAAAGCTGGCAGCCGACATCGCCGGCCTTCCAGGCATTGCACTGGTACCGGAGATCATGCAGATCGCGGAGCGGACCGGCGAAGCGCTGGCGCGTGCGGCCGAGAGCTATTTCGCCGTGTCGCAGACCTTCCGCATCGGTCGACTACTTGCTGCCGGCAACCGTATCGCGACTTCCGATCACTACGAGAACCTGGCGCTGGCACGCAGTATTGACCAGATCGCCAGTGCCCGCCGCGATATCGTCATCTCGGCGCTCTCGGAGCACGGTAAGGAAAAGCTGCCGGTCCAGGCCTGGCATGCGGTCGATCGCGTCCGCATCAACCGCATCACCGAGGAGCTATCCAGCCTCGGCGACAGCGGCGAGCCAAATCTGGCCAGGATCACCGTTGCCGCAGGTCTCCTGACCGATCTTGCGCGCGACCGGACGAGGTGACACAGTCCGCCGCGACAATGGGAGCGGATGTGTGAGCAGAATCGACTGGACGGGAGAGGGTACTCCGGCGCCGCAGAAAGCGTCGGAGGCGGGTATCTGGGGCTGGATGTTTTTCGATTGGGCGGCACAGCCGTTCTTCACCGTCGTCACCACCTTCATCTTCGGTCCCTATTTTGTCTCCCGGCTCACCAGCGATCCCGTCCATGCCCAGGCCATGTGGAGCAACATGGCGACGATCTCTTCCGTGATCATCGCCATACTCTCGCCGATCCTCGGTTCGATCGCCGACCAATCGGGCGCCAGGAAGCCCTGGATCGGCTTCTTCGCGATCATCAAGATCGCCAGCCTCTTCGGTCTCTGGTTTGCGGCACCTGGCTCGCCGGTCATCTATCCGATGATCTTCATGATCCTGGCATCGATCGCGGCTGAATTCTCGATCGTCTTCAACGATTCGATGATGCCGCGCCTGGTCGGCAAGGATGAGGTCGGGCGCCTCTCCAACACCGCCTGGGGGCTCGGCTATCTCGGCGGCATGATCGTGCTGATCGCGGTCGTCACCCTGCTTGCCGGAAGCCTCGAGACCGGCAAGACGTTGCTCGGTTTCGACCCGCTCTTCGGCCTTGATGCGAATAGCGGCGAGGATGCGCGCGTCACCGGGCCGATTTCCGCTGTCTGGTATCTGATCTTCATCATCCCGATGTTCCTCTTCACGCCTGATGCGCCGAAAGGCATGCCATTCGGCCGCGCCGTGAAGGTGGGATTAGCCGAAGTTCGCAATACGATCGGCGAACTGAAGCACCGCAAGGGCATCCTGAAATTCCTGCTCGCTCGTATGATCTACCAGGACGGCGTCAACGGCCTGCTGATCCTCGGCGGCACCTTCGCCGCCGGCATGTTCGGCTGGGCGACCATCGAGATCGGCCTCTACGGCATCATCCTCAATGTCGTCGCGATCTTCGGCTGCATCATTGCCGGACGCATCGATCACCGCATCGGCTCGAAGGTGACGATCGTCATCAGCCTGATCATGCTGCTGATCGCCACTGTCGGCATCATCTCGACAGGACCGGGATACACGCTCTTCGGCCTGATCGAGCTGCCCGTTGCCGATTCCGGCGGCTTCTTCGGCACCGCTGCCGAGAAGGCTTACATTCTCTATGGTCTGCTGATCGGCCTTGCCTTCGGCCCGGTGCAGGCCTCGTCGCGCTCGTATCTTGCCCGCAGCGTCACCCTGGAAGAGGCAGGGCGCTACTTCGGAATTTACGCGCTCTCCGGCCGCGCCACGAGCTTCATGGCAACGCTGATGTTCTCGATCGTCACCTATTCCAGCGGCTCCGCCCGGCTCGGCATGGCAACGCTGGTGATCTTCCTGATCGGTGGTCTGGCGCTGCTGTTCTTCACGCCCTATCCGGCCGACAGGAAGAAGGCCTGAACGAAAAACCCCGGCGCGAGGCCGGGGCTTTCTTGATCAGTGGCGGAAGTGCCGCATCCCGGTAAAGACCATCGCTATGTCATGCTCGTTGGCCGCATGGATGACCTCCTGGTCACGCATCGAGCCACCCGGCTGGATCACCGCGGTAGCGCCCGCTGCAATCATCGACAGCAGACCGTCGGCGAAAGGCAGGAAGGCCTCGGAGGCAACGGCTGCACCCCTGGTCATCGGAACGGGCAGGCCAAGCGCCTTGGCCGCTTCCTCGGCCTTCAGGGCGGCGATGCGGGCAGAGTCGACGCGGCTCATCTGGCCGGCGCCGATACCAGCCGTCTGGCCATCCTTGGCATAGACGACGGCATTCGACTTCACATGCTTGCCGACCTTGAAGGCGAACTTCATGTCTTCGAGTTCCTGGGCCGTCGGCGCACGCTTGGTGACGACCTTCAGCTCGAGGTCCTCGACCATGCCGTTGTCGCGGGTCTGGACCAGCAGGCCGCCGGAAACGGTCTTGGCGGTGATGCCGGCAACGCGTGGATCTGGAAGGCCACCGGCCGACAGCAGGCGCAGGTTCGGCTTCTTGGCGACGATCGCCTTGGCTTCATCGGTCACATCGGGCGCGATGATCACTTCGGTGAAGAGCTTGATGATCTCTTCGGCCGTTTCCGCGTCCAGCGTCTGGTTCAGCGCGATGATGCCGCCGAAGGCCGAAACGGAATCGCAGGCGAGCGCCCGCTTGTAGGCTTCGAGCAGCGTCGGGCCGGTTGCCACGCCGCAGGGATTGGCATGCTTGATGATCGCGCAGGCCGGAGACTTCTCCGGCAGAAACTCGGAAACGAGCTCATAGGCTGCATCGGTATCGTTGATATTGTTGTATGAGAGCTGCTTGCCCTGCAGAAGAGCGGCAGTCGAAACGCCCGGACGCTGCTCGCCCGTCACGTAGAAGGCAGCCTTTTGGTGCGGGTTTTCGCCGTAACGCATCTCTTCCTTGAGAACGCCGCCGATCACCCGGTGCCGTGGCGTGTCGATCGCCAGCGCCTCGGCAAACCAGTTCGAGATCATCGCGTCATAGGCGGCCGTGCGGGCATAGGCCTTGGCCGCCATGCGCTGGCGGAAGCTGTAACTCGTCTGGCCAGCATCATCCGAAAGCTGCTGCAGCAACTCGGCATAATCGGCCGGATCCGTAAGGATGGTAACGTAAGCGTGGTTCTTCGCCGAAGCGCGGATCATCGCCGGGCCGCCGATATCGATATTCTCGACGGTCGTCGGATAATCGCCGCCGGCAGCGCGCACTTCCTCGAACGGATAGAGGTTGATGACGGCGATATCGATGCCTTCGATGCCGTGCTTCTTCATCGCGTCCTGATGCTCGGCATCGTCGCGGATGGCCAGCAGGCCGCCATGAACCGTCGGATGCAGCGTCTTGACGCGGCCGTCCATGATCTCAGGGAAGCCGGTGACTTCCGAAACGTCGGTTACATCGAGACCGGCAGCGGCGATCGCCTTGTGCGTGCCGCCGGTCGAGAGCAGGCGAACGCCTTTTTCCGACAGCGCCTTGGCAAGCTCGACGATGCCCGTCTTGTCGGAGACGGAGAGCAGCGCGGTCTTTGCCTTGACCTTGTCGGGGGCGGGGATCTTCTTGGAAATGACGGCCATGAACCTTCTCCGTTCGGGCTTCGGGAGACATCCGGCGAGGGACGTATAGGATTATGGCGCCGCGTTAGCACGAGCGCTGCCGCCGCGTAAATGCCGACTAGCTCTTGCGGGACAGAAACCAGCGAATTTCCGGCTTTTCGGCGAAATCGAAGTCGATCTCGATCTGATCGGAACCGCAGATTCCGGAGGCATCGGCGAAGAAGATGTCTTCCGAAATCAGCACTTCGTTGCCGGGAGAGGAAAACAACCAGCTCTCGCCATCCGGCGCGGTCAGAAAGACGGATTCCCGGTCGTTCTGTTTCAGATTGATCGACGGATGGATGTGAAAGCGCACCGCTGCCCTCAGGGGCTCATCGGCAACCTTTTCACCCGGCAGGATCAGCCGGTCGCGGCCGGTGATAATCGCACCGGCAGAATTCATCGACAGCTCGCGCTCGTGTAGCACGCCGAAATCGCGCAAATAGCCGTCGTGAACCATCTTCAGCCCGTCCCGCCCGTCCTCCGTCTCGGCGCGCTCGACCGTCGCGGTCTTCACCATATCGGTCATCACATGGCCGAGGAATTCAGAGGAGGAGAAGCGGCTGGACGACGTATCGTTCAGCGTGACCGTCGAATGCGTCGCCGTCGTACGGGCCATCTGAACGTAGCGCTTGCCTGCAAATTTCGGCGAGCCGGAATTGACGATGAAGCGATGGCGGCCGGATGACATCTCGAACGACAGGCAACCGGCATGCGCGGTACGTGACAACGGTCCCGACGGCGGCGTACCGGTATCGGCGATGACAACGGTCTTTCCTGCGGCCAGCCGCTGATAGCGCGAGTGCGGCATCGCCTTGAACGGCTGGCCGGCGGTCTCGTCATAGCGCAGCACTGACATGAGCTCGTTGGCAAGTGTGGAGGTGGCGCCGTTGAAGAGCGCGAGATCGCCATCCTGATGCCGGAAGAAGCGCAGCGCCGGATACATGCGGTCGATGCCGGAGATCAGCTTCTGCGGCAGATCGTGGCCGAGATTCACATAGGTCTGGCGCAACGGCAGAAGGTCTAGAAGCAGCTCGAGCCCGGTGCGGGGATTGCGGGAGACGTGGCCGCCATCGGGAAGGATCTGCAGGTCGAACTCGTTGTCGAGCGCCAGAGCGGCCTTGCGCAGCGCACCAGCGCGGGTCGGCATGGAGATCGATGCCATCGCCAGTGCGATGCGCAGACGGAAGAGGACTTCGCCCGTTGGCGCAAAGGGCGCCATCCGCCGCAGGAACCGCACCTGAAAAGCAAGCGAGCGCATGAAGCGGCGATAAAAACCACGATCGGCATTGTGCAGCACGACTGGCGAATGCGACAGCCACGCAATCACCCGCTGTGCCGTGACGTCGATTTCCCAGGCCACGCCTTCGATCCGGCCGGAATGCAGGGACAGCCAGCTATCGACGATCGACCGGGCGATCATCGACGCGCGGTCGCTCTTGTAGGCCCGCATATGCCGCAGCCAGCCGAAACCATGCAGGCGATTGGCGAAGGCTCGCGAGGGCAGGGTGAAGGTGAAGGGCGACTTGCCGTTGGTCTCGAGCATTCTCCCGGCCAGCGGAAAGCGCCCGTTCATGATCTCGTCGGCGACATGGGAATCGATGGCGCGCAGGTCTGTCGGCGCGACGATCAGGCGCTCGGGTGCCTGAATGGTATGGCGAAAGGCGCGCAGACGCAGCAGAGCAGCACGGCGCGACACGCGCCGCCAAGCCTCCCGAACATACAAAGTCCAAAAACGCCCGCCGGATTGCATATTTATTGTCTATTGGCCCTCGTGATTAAGAATAGGTGAACGAGAGCCGCTTTCACCGGGTGGGCTGCATTAATTTGTGACAAAGATGAAATATAAGGAGCTGCCTTGCAATCAGGCAACACGTCGCAACACTGCGGCGTAGAAACCGTCCAGCCCCGAAGCGATACCATCCGTCATCGGCAGCATCACGGGCGTCGTGCGGAAATCGCCAAGCGGGCTGATGGCTTGCTCAAGTCCGGGCCAGGACGCTGCATCGATCGGCGAGCGGGCAATACCCGGGACGTCGGCAAGCACGCGCGCGATAACATCCTCGCCTTCGGCAGGGTCGAGCGAGCAGTTCGAAAAGACGATGACGCCATCGGGCTTCAGAAACGTCAACGCGTGACGCAGCAGCCGCTCCTGGACCCCGGCAAGCTTCTCGATCTCCTCCGGCCCCTTGGTCCAGAGCACATCGGGGTGGCGCCGCGTCGTGCCTGTCGAGGAGCAGGGAGCGTCGAGCAGGATCGCATCGAAACCCTCTTCAGGCTGAAATTTGGTGAGATCAGTGACCAGCGTTTCCGCTTCCAGACCAAGCCTCGCGAGATTGGAGCGCAGCCGCTTCAGTCGGTTTTCGGACTGGTCGATCGCCGTGACCTGGCCGCCGGCAAGGATCAGCTGGGCCGTCTTGCCGCCCGGCGCGGCGCAGAGATCGGCTACGCGCTTGCCAGTAAGATCGCCGAACAGCTTTGCGGGGATGCTGGCGGCTGCGTCCTGCACCCACCAGGCGCCGTCTTCGAAGCCTTCCAGCGAGGGAATGCTGCCATCGAAGGCGGCCAGCCGCACACCGCCCGTCGGCAGCACGGCGCCGTTCAGCCGCTCGGCCCAGGCCGCGGCATCGGTCTTCACGGTCAGGTCGATTGCCGCGGGTTCCAGCTGGGAATCCGAAATGGCAAGCGCCGCCTCCCTACCGTAGCCCTTGGTCAGGCGCGCCAGAAACCATTCCGGCATCGCCGGAACATCGGCAACGGAGGCCAAGATCGCTTCCTTCTCGCGGCCGAGGCGGCGCAGGATGGCGTTGACGAGCTTGGCAAAGCGCCGGTTACGCGGATCGTTGTTGGCCTGCTCGACGGCGAGGTCGACCGCCGAATGGTCCGGCACGTCGAGATAGAGGATCTGTGCGGCACCGACGACGAGAACGTGGTGCAGGGCGCGGGCGCCATCCGGCAGCGGAGAATCGAGAAGCGAGGCAATCGCGGCATCGATACGCGGCAGATGCCGGAGCGCGGAGTTCAGGATCGCACGAACAAGCGCGCGGTCGCTTTCGCCGAGCGCCTTATAGGCCGGATTGCCATGCTCGTGATCGAGAGCGCCATCGAGCGGCAGCTTCTTGTCGACTACGGCGGCAAGGATCTTGGCAGCTGCTGAGCGCGCCTGCAATCCGGGCTTTGCCGGCAGGCGTTCACCTTGCTTGCTGTTATTCTTGTTGGCTGGCTTCTTGCCGTTCGAATTCAAGACCACGGACCTTTAGGCGGTTGGGAATCACCGCGGCCAAGGCCGGTATCCGGAACAGAGCGCGATTTCCGCGACGGATTAGCAGTCCGAACCGGTGCCGTCGAGACATTCATGCCGCCGCGGGCCATTTCCTGCAGCGCGGCAATACGGTTTTCGGTGTTCGGATGGGTCGAGAACAGGTTGTCCATGCGCTCGCCGGAGAGCGGATTGATGATGAACATATGCGCCGTCGCCGGATTGCGCTCCGCATCATAGTTCGGCACCTGTGCCGCGCCGCGCGCGATCTTGCCGAGCGCCGAGGCAAGCCAGAGAGGATTGCCGCAGATCTCGGCGCCGCGCCGGTCGGCGGAATATTCGCGCGTGCGGCTGATCGCCATCTGCACCAGCATGGCGGCCAAGGGCGCCACGATCATCGCGACAATAACACCGATGAAGCCAAGCGGATTATTGTTGTTCTCGCGATTGCCGCCGAAGAAGAAGGCAAAATTGCCGAGCATCGAGATGGCACCGGCAAACGTCGCGGTGATCGTCATGGTCAGCGTGTCGCGGTTCTGAACATGGGCGAGTTCATGCGCCATGACGCCGGCCACTTCCTCCGGCGACAGAACCTGCAGAAGGCCGGTCGAGGCGGCGACGGCGGCATTTTCGGGATTGCGGCCGGTCGCAAAAGCATTCGGCTGCGGATTGTCGTAGAGATAGACCTTCGGCATCGGCAGGCCGGCATTCTGGGCCAGATCGCGAACGATGCCATAGAATTCAGGCGCATTTCGCTCATCGACCTCCTGGGCGCGATAAGCCGACAGCACCATGTTTCCCGAATTCCAATATGAGAAGAAATTCATGCCGGCAGCGATCAGGAAGGCGATCATCATGCCGCCGCGGCCACCGATCAGGAATCCGACGAACATGAACAGGGCCGTCATGAAGGCAAGCAACATGGCAGTACGAACGAGGTTCATCGAGGGTCTCCATCTCCTATGTGGCGGCTCAAGGGTTTCAATCGGCCGTTCCAGGCACTATGATTTGGTTATTCGCCCGCCACTTTCAATATTTCCGGCAGGATAGTGCCATGCAATCAGCTGACAACGACAACACCGAAGGCCCGGCCGTGGAAGGCGCCGTCGCGCGGAAGCCTCTTTCGCCTGCCGCCAAACGTGCGCTTGCCGAAGCTGAAGAGCGCCGGCGCAACGCCAAGCCTTTGGACCTGCCTCCCGAGATCGGCGGCCGCGGCGGTGCAGAGCCCGCCCGCTTCGGCGATTACGAGATCAACGGTCGCGCCATCGATTTCTAAGTAAATATTCCTATTGACAGCCGTCGAATATCGGAATTTATTCCTCTTCATGAGGACGATGATTCCGATTGTTGTGGCTATATTCGTCTTTCCGCCCGCAGCGGAGAGCGCCGAGAAGATTGACGGCCCGGTTGCCGCAGAGATCATTCGGGTGATCGACGGCGATACCATTCTGGTTGAAGCAGCCCCATGGCCCCAGCAGCGCATTGAAGTTTATGTCCGCATCCGCGGCATCGACGCCCCCGAGATGAAATCGAAATGCCCCGCGCTCCGAGCGGCGGCCGAGCGGGCTCGCTCCGTCCTCGATGACATGACTGCCACCTCGCCGCATATCCGGCTGACCAATATCAGCGGCGACAAGTATTTCGGCCGCATCGTTGCCGATGTCGCGCTGGAGGATGGCAGGAATCCGGCTCACGAGATGCTGATCGGCGGCCTTGCCGTCGGATATGACGGCGGGTGCAAACCCCTGATCACCTGCGCCAGCACCAATTGAAAAAGCCGCTCCGGATGCCGGAGCGGCTTTTTGGATCAGGCGCCCGCCTTGTTCTGGCGATTGGCGATGAGATCGTCGACGACAGCGGGATCGGCGAGCGTCGAGGTATCGCCGAGTGATCCGAAGTCGTCTTCAGCGATCTTGCGCAGGATGCGGCGCATGATCTTGCCGGAGCGGGTCTTCGGCAGGCCGGGTGCGAACTGGATCTTGTCGGGCGACGCAATTGGACCGATTTCGGTGCGGACGTGCTTGACCAGTTGCTGGCGCAGCTCGTCAGAACCCTCGTTGCCGGCCATCAGCGTCACGTAGCAATAGATGCCCTGACCCTTGATCGCATGCGGATAGCCGACGACGGCCGCTTCCGAGACGAGATTGTGCGAAACCAGCGCCGATTCCACTTCAGCGGTGCCAAGGCGGTGACCGGACACATTCAGCACGTCATCGACGCGACCGGTGATCCAGTAATAGCCATCCTCGTCGCGGCGGCAGCCGTCACCGGTGAAATACTTGCCCTTGTAGGTGGAGAAGTAGGTCTGGATGAAGCGCTCGTGGTCGCCATAGACGGTGCGCATCTGGCCCGGCCAGCTGTCGGTGATGCAGAGATTGCCATCGGCCGCACCCTCAAGCACCTTGCCTTCATTGTCGACCAGCTGCGGCTTGACGCCGAAGAACGGCACGGTGGCTGAACCCGGCTTCAGATCGGTCGCACCCGGCAGCGGCGTGATCATGTGGCCGCCGGTTTCCGTCTGCCACCAGGTATCGATGACCGGGCAGCGCTTGTCGCCGACCACGTTGTAATACCATTCCCATGCTTCCGGATTGATCGGCTCGCCGACGGTTCCGAGCAGGCGCAGCGACGAGCGCGACGAGCGGGTGACGAAATGATCGCCGGCGCCCATCAGCGAGCGGATCGCCGTCGGCGCGGTGTAGAAGATGTTGACCTTGTGCTTGTCGATGATCTCCCAGAACCGGCCCTGATCCGGGAAATTCGGCACGCCCTCGAACATCAGTGTCGTCGCGCAGTTCGAAAGCGGTCCGTAGACGATATAGGAGTGGCCGGTAACCCAGCCGACATCGGCCGTGCACCAGTAGATATCGCCGGGATGATAATCGAAGACATATTCATGCGTCATCGACGCATAGACGAGATAGCCGCCCGTCGTGTGCAGCACGCCCTTCGGCTTGCCGGTTGAGCCCGAGGTGTAGAGGATGAACAGCGGATCTTCCGCCTTCATCTTCACCGGCGGGCATTCGGCCTTCACGGTCGCCACTTCCTGATGGTACCAGAGATCGCGGCCCGGCGCCCAGCCGGTCTTGCCGCCGGTGCGGCGCACGACCAGCACCTTGTCAACGATCACATGGTGTTTGGCCGCAATATGGATTGCGGTGTCGGTATTTTCCTTGAGCGGAACCGGCTTGCCGCCGCGCACGCCCTCGTCGCAGGTGATGACGAAGGTCGATTCACAGTCGACGATACGGCCTGCGAGCGCTTCCGGCGAGAAGCCGCCGAAGACGACCGAATGTACGGCGCCGATGCGCGAACAGGCGAGCATCGCATAAGCCGCTTCCGGGATCATCGGCATGTAGATGGTGACGCGATCACCCTTCTTGACGCCATGCTTCTTCAGCACGTTCGCCATGCGGCAGACATGCTCGTAGAGCTCGTTATAGGTAATCTTCTTGTCGATATAGGGATTGTCGCCTTCGAAGATGATGGCGGTCTGGTTGCCATGCGTCTTCAGGTGACGGTCGATGCAGTTATAGGAGACGTTGGTCTGGCCGTCTTCGAACCACTTGATCGAGACCTTGCCGGTGAAGGAGGTATTCTTGACCTTGGTATAAGGCTTGAACCAGTCAATGCGCTTGCCGTGCTTACCCCAGAATTTGTCGGGGTTCTCGACGCTCTCCTCGTACCACTTTTCGTATTTAGCCTTGTCGATCAGGGCATGGCTCTTCACCGGTTTGGTCACCGGATAGATCTTCTCCGACATGGAAACTCCTCCTCACACGGGCACCGGTTTCACCGCGCGAAGCAGCGTCCGGGACTCAATTCACGGCATTCATAGCAGGTCAAAACGGCCCGGCAATTAGACAAAGGTCATTTCAATTCGCATCAATTGCAATTCTGCGTCACTCCGGTTATATAGCGCCAATATTTCCCGGACATTGTGGTGACAATCCACGGACCGCGACACCGGCGCGGACGACAGAAGGACTATATCCATGGCTCAACAACTGCTTATGCCGAAAGCGACCGCCATCTGGCTCGTCGACAACACGGCACTGTCTTTCGACCAGATCGCACAGTTCTGCAAGCTTCACCCGCTGGAAGTGAAGGCGATTGCCGATGGCGAAGCTGCGCAGGGCATCAAGGGCCTCGACCCGATTTCGACCGGCCAGCTGTCGCGCGACGAGATCGCACGCGCCGAAGCCAACCCGAACCACAAGCTGAAGCTGTCCGAGCCGAAAGTCCGCGTTCCGGAATCGAAGCGCCGCGGCCCGCGCTACACGCCGGTCTCCAAGCGTCAGGACCGCCCGAACGCCATCCTCTGGCTCGTTCGCAACCATCCGGAACTGAAGGATGCGCAGATCTCGCGTCTCGTTGGCACCACCAAGTCGACGATCGAGCAGATCCGCGAGCGTACGCACTGGAATTCTGCCAACCTGACGCCAATGGACCCGGTAACGCTCGGCCTCTGCAGCCAGATCGACCTCGACATGGAAGTCGAGAAGGCAGCCAAGGGCCGTCCGCTGCCGACCGCAGCCGAACTGGGCGCGACGCTCGAATCCGCTCAGGAAACCGAGCGTCTGACGCCGAGCTACGAGCGCGAAGAAGAGCGCGAAATCGACGCCGATGCCGTCTTTGCGAAGCTGAAGTCGCTGAAGTCGTCTTCCAAGGATGAGGATGAAGACGATCAGTTCTGATCGTCTTTCTCTCCAAACGAAAAACCCGCCGGATCGCTCCGGCGGGTTTTTTATTGGCCGCTCGTTTCCGCTTAGCTGCGGAACAGCGAGAGGATGTTCTGCGAAGCGGAGTTGGCGATCGACAGAGACTGGATCGCAAGCTGCTGCTGCGTCTGCAGTGCCGTCAGTTTGGAAGACTCTTCTTCCATGTCGGCGTCCACCAGTCGGCCGACACCCGATTCGATCGAGTCGCTGAGCGTCGATACGAAGTTTTCCTGCAACTGAATGCGCGTCGAGATCGAACCGAGCTGTGAACCGGCGCTGGTCATCGCCTTCAGGGCATTTTCGACGTTGGTCAGCGCAAGCGCGATATCGTCGGAGGACAGGTCGGTGATGTTCATCGCGTAGACGGAGCCGACCGAGCTGTTGGATGTGCCGATGATGCCGGTGGTAATATCGACCGCCCCGGCAGCATTGGTGCCGAAAAGGACGTTGCCGGCGGAACCGCTATCCAGGACATAGTCCGTCATCTTGACCGAGACCGCGTTGCTGCCGTCACGAACGAAGGTGGACACGACGCTCTTGGTGCCGGTGCCGGCAACCCAGTTTTCACCGGAGAAGGATGCCGATTCCGCAATGCTCTTCAGCTGTGCCTGAAGCTGGGTGATTTCTTCCTGGATCTTGGACTTGTCGACGCCCTTCTCGGTCGCCGCAACGATCTTCGCCTTGATTTCGGAAACGACGTCGATGGCGCTGTCCATAGCGGAGTAGGCCGTATCGACCTTGGCGGCGCCCAGACCGAGCGCGTCCGATACTGCCGACAGTGCCTTGTTGTCGGATTTCATGGTCGTTGCGATCGACCAGTAGGCGGCATTGTCGGCGGCCTTGGCAACGCGGAGGCCGGAAGAAACGTGTGCCTGCGTCGTCTGAAGGCTCTGGTTGACGTTGCGCAGGGTCTGAAGAGCTGACATCGCAGCCGTATTCGTCAGGATGCTTGACATCGCTTTTTCCACTTCTCGTCAGAATGAAGGAGCATGCCGACAGAGGCCGGCGGTGGCGGTGCTTCATGCTTCACCTGAGGTCAGGTGCCCGTTGAGGAAAAAGTTAATAAGAACATGGTTAATAAGTCGTCAACGATAGTCATGGGTCGTCAACGATTCTTACCAAATAGCAAATATCCTATATGGGTCGGGAGCCAAAACCCCTGTGGCGCAGGGCTTCGGCTATCTCCTCAAGCGCTACCGGATCGTCGATTGTGGCAGGCATTTTCCAGGGCAGACCATCCGCAATCTTCTGAATCGAGCCCCTCAGTATCTTTCCGGAACGCGTTTTCGGTAACCTTTCGACGGCAATGGCGGTCTTGAAAGCTGCAACCGGTCCTATTTCTTCGCGAATCATTTTGACAACTTCTAATTCGATTTCGGCTGATTCGCGCCGTACGCCCTTCTTCAGTACGAGCAATCCGCAGGGCACCTGACCCTTCAGCGAATCAGCGATCCCGACGACGGCACATTCGGCAACGTCAGGGTGCCTGGCGCAGATTTCTTCCATCGCACCCGTCGAAAGGCGATGCCCGGCGCAGTTGATGATGTCGTCGGTGCGCGACATGATGAAGAGATAGCCATCCTCGTCGATATAGCCGGCGTCCGCTGTCTTATAGTAACCCGAAAATTCCTCGAGATAGGCCGAACGAAACCGCGCATCGGCATTCCACAGCGTCGGCAGGCATCCGGGCGGCAGCGGAAGCTTCGCAACGATATTGCCGAGCGTGCCTGCGGCAACCGGATGACCGGCATCGTCGAGCACCTGGATATCGTAGCCGGGCATCGGCACCGAGGGCGATCCGTGTTTGACCGGCAGCTGAGAAAGCCCGATCGGATTGGCAGCGATCGGCCAACCCGTCTCTGTCTGCCACCAGTGATCGATGACCGGCACGCCAAGCGTTTGCTCCGCCCATTTCAAGGTTTCCGGATCGGCGCGCTCGCCGGCCAGAAACAAGGCCCGGAATTTCGCTTTCGCATAGCGTGCCACAAGTTTGCCGTTGGGATCCTCGCGCCGGATAGCGCGGAATGCCGTCGGTGCCGTGAAAAGCACCCGCACGTCATATTCCGACACGATCCTCCAGAAAGCCCCGGCATCCGGCGTTCCCACCGGCTTGCCCTCGTAGATCAGCGTCGTCACGCCGGCGAGCAGAGGCGCGTAGACAATATAGGAGTGGCCGACCACCCAGCCGATATCGGATGCTGTCCAAAAGACCTCGCCGGGTTTAAGTCCATAAATATTCGCCATCGACCAGTGCAGCGCCACCATATGACCGCCGTTGTCGCGCACCACGCCTTTCGGCTGGCCCGTAGTTCCAGATGTGTAGAGGATATAAAGCGCATCGGTTGCGAGCACCGGCGTACAGCCGATATCCGAACCGCGATGACGATCGACCATCTCGGCAAAACCCAGGTCGCGGCCCGCTACCAGATCGGCCGCAAGCTCCTGCCGCTGCAGGACGAGGCAATGGGCCGGCTTGATCCTCGCCGTCGCAATGGCCTGATCGACCAGCGGCTTGTAGGCAACGACACGGCCGGGCTCGAGGCCGCAGCTCGCCGTGATGATCAGCTTCGCACCCGAGTCATCAATCCGCGATGCGAGCTCGCTGGCAGCAAAACCGCCGAAGACGACGGAATGCACGGCGCCGAGCCGCGCGCAGGCGAGCATCGAGAAGATTGCCTCCGGCACCATCGGCATATAGATGATCACCCGGTCGCCCTTGCCGATGCCGAGTGCACTCAGCGCCGCCGCAATCGCCTTCACCTCATCCATCGCTTCCGCATAAGTGAAACGCCGTCTCGCGCCGTTCATGGCGCTGTCGAAGATAATGGCTGTCTCGCCACCCCGTCCCGCGGCAACATGGCGATCGAGGCAATTGAAGCAGGTATTGGTCTCGCCGCCCTTGAACCATCGGCCATAGACGCCGTCACCGGCAGAAAATATCCGCTCCGGCTTCCTGAACCAGTCGACCGCCTCGGCGGCTTTCTTCCAAAAGCCCTCGGGATCGGCTTTCCAGCCGTCATAGACGCTGTGATAACGGCTCTGCATCTGCTCCTCCCCAGGATATGCAAGCTATAAAGCCAATCTAGGGGAGCGAGGTGCCGACAGGAAGCCCGACGAAAGACGAGCTTATCGCGCGCCGAAGATTGCCGAGCCGACGCGCACGCTGGTGGCGCCGAAAGCAATCGCCGTTTCATAATCTCCGGACATGCCCATCGACAACTTCGTCAGTCCGCAAGCCTTACCGAGCTTGGCAAGCAGGGCGAAATGCGGTCCCGGATTTTCGTCCGCCGGCGGAATGCACATCAGGCCTTCGATAGCGAGACCAAGCGTGTTGCGGCAGAGATCGACGAAAGCAGCGGTGTCGTCAGGCGCAATACCGGCCTTCTGCGGCTCAAGCCCGGTATTGACCTGCACATAGAGGCGAACCGATTTGCCCTGCCGCTTCATTTCGTCGGCAAGCGCCCGGGCAATCTTCTCCCGGTCGACGGTTTCGATGACATCGAAGAGAGCGACGGCATCTTCCGCCTTGTTCGATTGCAGCGGGCCGATGAGATGCAGCTCGATCCCCGCCGTCTCGCTTTTCAGCTCGGGCCATTTGCCCTGGCTTTCCTGTACCCGGTTCTCGCCGAAGATGCGCTGGCCGGCGGCAATCGCCGGACGGATCGCATCGGCATCGAAAGTCTTCGACACTGCAACAAGCTGCACAGAGCCCGCTGGACGCTTGATGCCGGCCTCTGCTTCCGCAATACGCGAACGCACCTCGTTCAGCCGCTCTTGAAGTTCCATCGCTTGCCCCCGACATGATGCTAGGTGATGACGGCAGAGCACTAAACGCGGCATGCGTGCTTGCCAAGACCCACCGGCCCGAAAACGGCCTTTCCTGAGCCCGATCGGGCATTTGCAGCACCCGCAAAACTTGACGCTAAGGTGGTTTCGTGGTGAAGGTCACCACCAACTTCCCCTGATTTTCCGGAAATTCGAATACCATGGCTACCGAACGTTATAATCCGCGCGACGCCGAGCCCCGCTGGCAGCAGAAATGGAACGAGGCAAAGGTCTTCGAGACCGACAATGCCGATCCGCGCGAGAAATACTACGTCCTCGAAATGTTCCCGTATCCCTCGGGCCGCATTCACATGGGCCACGTTCGCAACTACGCGATGGGAGACGTCGTTGCCCGCTACAAGCGCGCCCGCGGCTACAACGTTCTCCACCCGATGGGCTGGGACGCATTCGGCATGCCGGCGGAAAACGCCGCAATGGAACGTGGCGTTCATCCGGCGTCCTGGACCTATCAGAACATCGGCTCGATGAAATCGCAGCTGAAGGCCATGGGCCTGTCGCTCGACTGGAGCCGCGAGTTCGCGACCTGCGACGTCGAATATTACCAGCACCAGCAGCACTTGTTCCTGGACTTCCTGGAAAAGGGCCTGGTGTACCGGAAGCAGTCGAAGGTCAACTGGGACCCGGTCGACAATACGGTTTTGGCCAATGAGCAGGTCATTGACGGCCGTGGCTGGCGCTCGGGCGCTCTCGTCGAGCAGCGTGAGCTGACACAGTGGTTCTTCAAGATCACCGATTTCAGCCAGGATCTGCTCGACGCACTGGATACGCTCGATCAGTGGCCGGAAAAGGTCCGCCTGATGCAGAAGAACTGGATCGGCCGGTCGGAAGGCTTGACGATCCGCTGGGAGATCGTGGCCGAAACTGCGCCCGCCGGCGAGACCGAGGTGACCGTTTACACGACGCGCCCCGACACGCTGTTCGGCGCATCCTTCCTGGCGATCGCCGCCGACCACCCTCTGGCCAAGGAAGCCGCCGCAAAGAATGCCGCGATCGACGCCTTCTGCGAAGAATGCCGTCGCGCCGGCACCTCGCTGGCAGCACTCGAGACAGCAGAAAAGAAGGGCATCGACACCGGCATCCGGGTCAAGCACCCGCTCGATCCGTCCTGGGAGCTGCCCGTTTACGTCGCGAATTTCGTACTGATGGACTACGGCACCGGCGCCATCTTCGGCTGCCCGTCCGGTGACCAGCGCGACCTCGATTTCGCCCGCAAATACGACCTTCCCGTCGTGCCCGTGGTCATGCCGAAGGATGGCGACGCGGCAAGCTTCACCGTCGGCGACACCGCCTATGACGGCGATGGCGTCATGATCAATTCGCGCTTCCTCGACGGCAAGACGACGACTGAAGCATTCGAAATCGTGGCCGACAAGTTGTCTTCGGCCGTGATCGGCGGCGCGGCTCAGGGCGAGCGCAAGGTGAATTTCCGCCTGCGCGACTGGGGCATTTCGCGTCAGCGCTATTGGGGTTGCCCGATCCCGGTCATTCATTGCGATGACTGTGGCGTCGTGCCGGTTCCGAAGAAAGACCTTCCGGTTCAGCTGCCGTCCGACGTCACCTTCGACCAACCGGGCAATCCGCTCGACCGCCATCCGACCTGGCGCCACGTTGCCTGCCCGCATTGCGGCAAGGACGCGCGGCGCGAAACGGACACGATGGATACGTTTGTCGATTCGAGCTGGTATTTCACCCGCTTCACCGCGCCGTGGGAAAAGCAGCCGACCGATCCGAAGGCCGCCAATCGCTGGCTGCCTGTCGATCAGTATATCGGCGGCATCGAGCACGCGATCCTGCACCTGCTCTACTCGCGCTTCTTCACCCGTGCCATGCGCGAAACCGGTCATGTTGACGTGAAGGAACCCTTCAAGGGCCTCTTCACGCAAGGTATGGTCGTACACGAAACCTACCGCCGCGGCACCGGCTCGCATGGCGATTGGGTCGCGCCCGCCGATATCCGGATCGAGGAAGTCGATGGCAAGCGCCGCGCCTTCCTGCTGGAGGGCGGCGATGAGGTATCGATCGGCTCGATCGAGAAGATGTCGAAGTCGAAGAAGAACGTTGTCGACCCTGACGATATCATCGCGTCCTACGGCGCTGACACGGCGCGTTTCTTCGTTCTCTCGGATTCGCCGCCGGAGCGTGATGTCATCTGGTCCGAAGCCGGCGTCGAAGGCGCGCACCGCTTTACCCAACGTCTGTATCGTCTGATCTCGGAAGCGTCGGAAGCGTTAGCGGCAGTGCCTGCGAATCCGGCTAAGGATGGTGAGGCTCTGGCAATCTCCCAGGCCGCTCACAAGACGCTGAAGGCGGTCCAGAACGACTATGACAAGCTGTGGTTTAACAAGGCCGTGGCGCGCATCTATGAACTCGTCAATGCGCTCGCTTCGCCGTTGACGAAGGTTGCCGCCGGCGAGGGCGATGCGGCCTACCGATCGGCCGTGCGCGAGGCATCGCAGATCCTCGTGCAGCTGGTGGCACCGATGACCCCGCACCTGGCTGAGGAATGCTGGGCGGCTCTCGGCAATACCGGCCTGCTGGCGCGGGCTGCATGGCCAGCGTATGACGAAGCGTTGACAACGGAGAATGATGTCATTCTGCCGGTTCAGATCAATGGCAAGAAGCGCGCTGAATTGACAATTTCTCGCGACGCGGATCAGAATGCGGTGACCGAAGCAGTCCTCGCTCTGGAAGCGGTCAGCGCCGCATTGAATGGCCAAGCGCCGAAGAAGATTATCGTGGTTCCGCAAAGGATTGTGAACATTGTCGTCTGATTTCGTTTCGAAGCTCGGCCGCCGGGCCGCTATCGGCATCATCATCGGTTCGGCGGCACTGCTGAGCTCTTGCCAGGTCCGCCCGCTCTATTCTGAGACATCGGGCGTCACCGCGAAAATCTCATCCGTCGGCTTTTCCGACGCAACGTCGCGGATAGGGCAGGAAGTCCGCAACCGCCTGATCTTCATTGCCGGCCGTGGCGCCGGCGAAGCCCAAAACCCGGAATATAAGGCGGATCTCAGCGTTCGCTCAAGCGTGACGAGCACATTGCTGGTTCAGGCATCGGATAATTCGCGCGCCGGTCGCGTCACCGTGAGCGTCGATTACACGCTGCGCTCGACCAAGGACAACCAAGTCATCAAGGCCGGCAATCGTTATGCAACGGCATTGGTCGACTTCCCCCGTCAGCAATTTGCAAAGTTGCGTGCCATCCGAGATGCTGAAAATCGTGCCGCCCGCGAAGCGGCTGAATTCGTGAGCCTCGATATCGCCGCAGCACTCGGCCGCTGAGGGCAGGGCGGTGGCGGAGATCAAGTCGCATGAGTTTGAAGGTTTCCTTCAACGCTCCGCCGCGGCCTACAGCCTCTTCGTGATCTACGGTCCCGACCGGGGCCTCGTTTCCGAGCGCGCTTCGCAGATAGCCGCCAAAAGCGGCGTTGCGCTCGATGATCCCTTTTCGCTGATCAAGCTCGATATCGGCGACCTGCAGAAGGATCCCGGCCGGATGATGGACGAGGCCGGCTCGATCGGCCTGTTCGGTGGCGAGAAACTTATCTGGATCAGAGGTGCGGCCAACGAGAAATATCTTGTTGACGCTCTGCAGTTGCTTGCTGCTAAGCCGCCAGAAGGGACGTCGGTAATCGTTGAAGCCGGCGACCTCAAGAAGGGCTCGCTTCTGCGCAAGACGGTGGAAGGTGCGCGCACGGTGGCTGTGATCCCCTGTTATGCGGATGATGCGCGCGCTCTGAACGCACTTGTCGACAATGAATTGGCTGCAGAAGGCTTGCGCATCACGCCGGCCGCTCGCCAGGCGCTTGTTGAACTGATCGGCGGCGATCGCATTGCGTCCCGCAACGAAGTCCGCAAGCTGGCTCTCTATTGCCGCGGTATGGATACGATCGAGGAGCACCATGTCGATGAGATCATCGGCGATGCCAGCGCGATATCGGTCGACGACGCCGTGGACGCGATCCTGAGCGGCAATACGTCAACCTTCCTGCACGCGATGCAGAAGATCACTGCGTCGAAGACTGCGATCTTCCTCGTCATACAGGCCTGTCTGAAGCAGTTTCAGCTTTTGGATACGATGCGGGCGGAGATGGATGAGAGGCGGCTACAGGCGGGGCAGGTGATGCAGACGCTCGGACGTCATCTGCATTTCAGGCGCAAGCCAATCATCGAGCAGGCGCTGAGAACGTGGTCGGCGGAAGCGATCGCCCGGGAAACCAACCGTCTGCAGGCAGCCATCCTGCAGACGCGCAAGCGTCAGAGCCTGGAAGACAGCATCGCCCTCCAGACCCTGTTATCGACAACGCTGCAATCCGGCCGCAAGGGCTGATCAGCGGCGTTCCAGAAGCCGGCAGATTTCTTCCAGTTGTTCCAAGGACTTATAGGCGATCTTGATCTGACCGCCGTTGGCCTTGTGATTGATCGTCACATCGAGGCCGAGCGTATCGGACAGCGTGCGCTCCAGCGCCAGCGTATCAGAGTCTTTTTGATCGAGCCGAGGACCAGAGCTTTTCGGCTCCGACTGCGCCTTGATGTCATTCTGCGCCAAACGCTCGGCGTCGCGAACCGACATGCCCTTGGCGACGATCGTTTTCGCGAGCATCGCCGGGTCCGATGTTGGTACCAGCGCGCGTGCATGACCGGCTGATAGGCTGCCGGCGGCAAGCAGCTCGCGAACCTGATCGGGTAGTTTCAAAAGGCGAAGCGAATTGGCGACATGGCTGCGGCTTTTGCCGATGATTTCGCCGAGATCGTTCTGCGTATAGCCATACTCAGCGATCAGCTGTTCATAGCCCAGCGCCTCCTCAAGCGGATTGAGATCGGAGCGCTGAACATTTTCGACAATGGCAATCTCGAGCGCCGTCTTGTCGTCGACGTCACGAACAAGCACCGGAATCTCAATCAATCCGGCAAGCTGAGCGGCACGCCAGCGCCTTTCGCCGGCGATGATCTCGAAGCGGCCTTCGCCAATCGTGCGGACAACAATCGGCTGAACGATCCCGTGCTGCCGGATCGAACTCGCGAGGTCGTGAAGTTCAGTATCATCGAAGAAGCGGCGCGGATTGCGCGGGTTACGGCTCACGAACTCGATCGGCACCTGGCGATCGGCGCTCACGCTCGGCTTTTCACCCTCGACCGGAACCGGTTGATCCATTTCGCCGATCAGCGCAGCAAGTCCACGCCCCAAGCGCCTCTTCGAAACATCGTCGTCCATCGTCTCAACTCACCTTACGATTCAAGCTGCGAGGCGCTGGCGTTCGCGCTGGATCACTTCCGACGCCAGCTGCAGATAGGCCTGGCTCCCGGCGCACTTCAGATCATAGAGAATGGCCGGCTTACCGTAGGAGGGCGCCTCCGAAACGCGAACATTCCGCGGAATCAACGTATGGTAGACCTTCTCACCGAGATGCGTCCTCACGTCGTTGACGACCTGCTGTGCCAGATTGTTTCGGGCATCAAACATTGTCAGCACAATACCCTGGATATCCAACCGCGGATTGACCGTGCGGCGAACCTGATCGACTGTTTCCAGAAGCTGGCTGAGACCCTCAAGCGCGAAAAACTCGCACTGCAGCGGCACGAGAACCGAGTGGGCAGCAGCCATCGCGTTCATCGTCAGCAGATTGAAAGAGGGTGGGCAGTCCAGAATGATGTATGAGAACTCGAAAGCTTCCTCACTCGCGAGAGCCTTCTTTAGCTTGAAAACGCGATCGGACTGCTGCGCGATCTCCATCTCAATGCCGAGCAGGTCCATGGTCGATGGCACGATGAAAAGATTGGGAACGGCCGTCTGCTGCGCGGTCTCGCGAACGCCGGATTCGCCCACCAGAAGATCATACGAAGAGACCTTGCGATCCCTGCGGTCGATACCAAGTCCAGTGCTGGCGTTGCCCTGCGGATCGAGATCAACGATCAGAACGCGCTCACCGATCGCGGCAAGTGCAGTCGCGAGGTTGATGGCCGTCGTCGTTTTGCCGACGCCGCCCTTCTGATTTGCTATGGTGATAATCCGGTTTCGCTCGCCAGCCATCATCGATGATCCAAAATCGTTAAACCAAGTGTCGGAGTTTGGAAATTTCGAGGATAACGGAATCCCGCTCGACGACACTGCTATGTTCTACCAGATCGAATTGCCAGCGGCCATGCGCTTTCTTGATCTCGGATCGGTAATCCCGGCCTTTATGGAAAAAAGCCTGGCATTTTTCATTACGATCCATCCAAGGCTTCGAAAACTCGAGCAACTTATCGAGGTCCGCGAGAGCGCGGCCGGAAATCGCATCACTCTCGGGCACTTCCTTGTGGACATCCTCGATCCTGACAGCGTGAACAGAGCCGCGGGCATCGGTCTCGCGCAGCGCAAGCCGCAGAAAGGATGCTTTTTTGTTGTTGCTTTCGACAAGATGCACCCAGCCATTGGTCTGTTCAGCCATCAAGATAGCGGTGATCACGCCTGGGAAGCCACCACCGCTACCCAGATCCACCCAGGTCTTCGCACCAGGGCTCAAGTGATAGATTTGAGCACTATCGACGATGTGGCGGTCCCATGCATCGGAGAGTGTGGAGGGCGCAACCAGATTGATGGTCTTGGCCCACTTCTGGAAAAGTTGCAGAAAATGCTCAAGGCGTGCCTGTGTTTCACGTGAAACACTTTGACCGTTCAGCTTCATTCGAGGACTCTTTTCGCGTGTATTAGATGGCACGTGCCATGTCAGCGCGCCGCAGATGGACGAGCAATAGCGATATAGCTGCGGGGGTCATACCGTCAATCTTTGAGGCCCGCGCAATGCTATATGGCTCTGCACGCTGCAGCTTCTGCTTCAACTCATTCGAAAGGCCGGAGAGCTGGGAATAGTCGAAATCGGTCGGAATCAGACGGTCTTCATCGCGCTTTATATCAGCAATATCAACAGCTTGGCGCTTCATATACACCGCGTAGGACGCCTCGATGTCCATCGCCTCGCCGATCTTGGCATCGAGCGCGGCAATGTCTGGCCAAATCTTAGCGATATCTGCCAGGCTGAAATCTGGATAGGAAAGAAGCTCATAGGCTGTTCGGCGCTGCCCATCGAGATTGATCATGAGGCCGGCACGTCGTGCTTCATTCGGCGTGGTCTCCAGGGATTGCAGCATCGAACGCGCAGCATCCAGCTTTTCGTTATAGGCCGCAAACCGCTGCGTGCGCGCGCTACGCACGCAGCCAATCTCCAACCCGATAGGGGTCAGCCGGACATCGGCATTGTCAGCACGAAGCGACAGGCGATACTCCGCACGGGACGTAAACATCCGATAAGGCTCGGCAACGCCGCGCGATGTCAGATCGTCGATCATCACACCAATGTAGGAGTTCGTCCGGCTCAGGACGAACGGATCCGAACCTCCTGCAAGCCGCGCCGCGTTCAGACCGGCAACCAAACCCTGCGCCGCGGCTTCCTCATAACCCGTCGTGCCATTGATTTGACCAGCAAGAAACAGACCGGACAGGCGCTTGAGTTCCAGGGATGGCGTCAGCTCGCGTGGGTCGACGTGATCGTACTCGATCGCATAGCCGGGCTGCAGGATCGACACCGCTTCCAGACCAGGGATGGTCCGGATGAACTCCTCCTGCACTTCGGCGGGGAGGGAGGTCGAAATCCCGTTCGGATAGATCGTATGATCGTCCAGGCCTTCCGGTTCAAGAAAGATCTGGTGGCCGTCGCGCTCACCGAACTTGACGATTTTATCCTCGATCGACGGGCAATAGCGCGGCCCCACGCCTTCGATCTGTCCGGAATACATTGCGGACCGGTTGAGATTGTCAGCAATGACCTTGTGTGTCGCAGACGTCGTTCGCGTTACGCCGCATTCGACCTGCGCATTGGTAATGCGGTCGGTCATGAACGAGAAAGGGATCAGCTCGTCATCGGCGGCCTGCCGCCCGACGGAAGCCCAATCAATCGTGCGGCCATCAAGCCGCGCCGGCGTACCGGTCTTCAGGCGGCCAAGCTTGATGCCGAGCCTCAGCAGCGTAACAGACAAGCCGACAGAGGGTTCCTCACCGACGCGTCCGGCCGGGATCTTCTTATCTCCGATATGGATAAGGCCGCGAAGAAATGTGCCTGTTGTCAGGACAACAGCGCGGCATTCCAGAATCCGGCTATCTTTCATGATGACGCCAGTAACGACGCCATCCTCAACCCGGAGATCAAAGGCATCGCCTTCAATAATATCGAGGTTCTCGATCGCTTCGATCTCGCGCAGCATGGCCTCGCGATAGAGCTTGCGGTCGGCCTGCGTGCGGGGACCACGGACGGCCGGGCCCTTCTTGCGATTGAGCATGCGGAACTGAATACCACCAGCGTCGGCAACGCGACCCATCAGGCCATCCAGTGCATCAACCTCGCGAACCAGATGACCCTTTCCAAGCCCGCCGATCGCGGGATTGCAGGACATCACACCGATCGTGTCCCGACGATGGGTGACGAGCGCGGTCTTGGCGCCAAGGCGGCCGGCGGCACTTGCCGCTTCCGTGCCTGCGTGACCGCCACCAATGATGATGACATCGTACTTCATGCTCTGAGCATCCGATACTCGCCGCGTTTCACGTGAAACTCACGCGCTTTACGGCCGTCCAATGTTTCACGTGAATCATTTACCGACGCAAAACTCGGAGAAGATCACGTCAAGGAGATTTTCTACATCGACCCGGCCGGTAATTCTGCCGAGCGCATTCGCCGCGACCCGGAGCTCTTCGGCCCTGAGGTCAAGTTCGCCAGCAGATAGCGCGATTCCGATGGCTTGCAAACATTCCGCAAGCGAATCTTTATGTCTCAGCCGACTCGGCAGTGCCAAGCTTTCAGGTCGAACCGTCCGGGTGATGCGCTCACCGATCAGTTCCTTGAGTTTGTCCAGGCCATCGCCGGTCTGCACCGATATCGAGAGATCGAACGCATTCGACGCGGTGCCAAGATCCGCCTTAGTCCCGATATTGACGCGCCCATCGCTACTAACGGCGTGCTCCGCACCAAGACCAGACGATTGGTCATGCAAATACAACACCAGGTCCGCCTGGGCAACAAGGTTTTCGGCGCGGCGGATACCCTCGCGTTCTACGCGCTCCTCAGTCTCGCGGAGTCCCGCCGTATCGTAGAGCTTTACCAGAAAGCCGCCGATATCGAGATCAACCTGGAGCACATCACGGGTGGTGCCGGCTATATCGGTGACGATCGCGACGTCGCGCTGGGCGAGGGCATTCATCAGGGACGACTTGCCGGCATTGGGCGGGCCGGCGATCACGACCTTGAAACCATCCCGGATGATTTCGCCGGCACCTGCGTTTGCGAGATGCGCGGATATCTCGGACTGCAGACGGTTTACCTCTGCCCATACCTGATCCGAAACCGAACCGGGAACATCATCCTCGTCCGCAAAGTCAAGCTCCGCTTCGATCAACGCGCGACAACGCGTCAATCGTTCCGCCCACGAATCGTATAGCTTTGAGAGATGCCCCGAGCTGTGTTCCACGGCCAGCCGCCGCTGCATCTCCGTCTCAGCGGCAATCAGATCCGCCAGCCCTTCGATCTCAACAAGATCAAGCTTGCCGTTTTCGAATGCACGGCGGGAGAACTCGCCTTCCACAGCAAGACGCAGCCCGGCGATCTCGCTCAGAGAGAAAAGCAGACTTTGAACGACAGCCCGGCCGCCATGGACCTGCAATTCAGCGCAGTCCTCACCCGTGAACGATGCGGGACCTGGAAAGAATAGTATCAGTCCCGAATCGATCGGCTCACCATTCCGGTTTCGAATCGTTCGCAGATTCGCCTGCCGCGGAGCAGGCAGGGTACCGATCAGATGCTGAAGCGCTGACACCGTCGCAGGACCGCTGATGCGGATGACCGCGACGCCTGACGGCAGTCCGCCACTCGACAAGGCATAGATCGTTTGTCGCGTCATCGCTTGCTTTCTCCGATTCCCAAAATAACAAAGCCGGCCGCTTCATGCGACCGGCTCGTGTCGGTGAATCCGGCTAACGGATCAGGTGTTCATCGAGTCGAAGAAGTCAGGGTTGTTCTTCGTCTGCTTAAGCTTGTCGATGAGGAACTCGATTGCATCGGTCGTGCCCATCGGCGCCAGGATACGTCGGAGCACGAAGATCTTCTGGAGATCCTGGCGCGGCACCAGCAGGTCTTCCTTACGCGTACCGGACTTGAGAATGTCCATCGCCGGGAAGATACGCTTGTCGGCGACCTTGCGGTCAAGAACGATTTCGGAGTTGCCGGTACCCTTGAATTCTTCGAAGATGACTTCGTCCATGCGACTGCCGGTATCGATCAGCGCGGTTGCGATGATTGTGAGCGAGCCGCCTTCTTCGATGTTACGCGCCGCGCCGAAGAAGCGCTTCGGGCGCTGCAAGGCGTTGGCATCGACACCACCGGTCAGAACCTTGCCGGAAGACGGAACGACCGTGTTATAGGCGCGGCCGAGGCGCGTGATGGAGTCGAGCAGGATGACGACATCGCGGCCATGTTCGACAAGACGCTTGGCCTTCTCGATGACCATTTCAGCGACCTGGACGTGACGAACGGCCGGCTCGTCGAAGGTCGAGGAAACCACTTCGCCCTTTACCGAGCGCTGCATGTCGGTGACTTCTTCCGGACGCTCGTCGATCAGAAGAACGATCAGATAGCATTCCGGATGATTTGCAGTGATCGAGTGCGCGATATTCTGCAGCAGAACGGTCTTACCAGTGCGCGGCGGCGCAACGATCAGACCGCGCTGGCCCTTGCCGAGCGGAGCGACGAGATCGATGACGCGCGAGGAGAGATCCTTCGACGTCGGAATATCGAGCTCCATGCGGAAGCGTTCGTTCGGATAGAGCGGCGTCAGATTGTCGAAGTGAACTTTGTGACGGATCTTTTCCGGATCGTCGAAATTGATGGTGTTGACCTTGAGCAGCGCGAAGTAGCGCTCGCCTTCCTTCGGCCCGCGAATCGGGCCTTCGACGGTATCGCCTGTCTTTAGCGAGAAGCGGCGGATCTGCGACGGGGAGATGTAGATATCATCAGGACCCGGCAGATAGTTGGCGTTGGCGGAGCGCAGGAAGCCAAAACCGTCCTGCAGAACTTCGACAACGCCTTCACCGATGATTTCAACGTCCTGGCTGGCAAGCTCTTTCAGGATCGCAAACATCAATTCCTGTTTGCGCATTGTGCTTGCATTTTCAACCTCGAGCGATTCGGCGAACGCCAGAAGATCGGTCGGGGATTTACTCTTAAGTTCCTGAAGCTTCATTTCAGCCATGAAGTGACCATTACTCTGCATTTTAAAGGGGGAAGGCTATGTCGGGTCGTATTCGGTGTTGCGAAAGGGCTCGCAGACGACTGAACTCAAAACACATGCCACGAAGATGAGATGCGCGGAAAATAGCGACTAAGATAAGGCGCCGCAAGGGGGCTGCATAAAATGAAGCAAATTTAACCTCGGCTTCCGACGGGCTTCAAAAAGGCTTCACGACAACAAGAATGACGATCAGGATCATCAGCAGCGTCGGGGCCTCGTTCATGAACCGCCAGTAGCGCGCCGAGCGCCGGTTGCGATCCGCTGCGAAGTCGCGAACCGCCCGGCTGAAGAACATGTGAACCGCCGTCAGCAGCACCACCAGACCGATCTTGGCGTGCAGCCACCCGCCCTGGAAACCATAGACGGACCAGGCGAGATAAAGCCCGAAGATCCAGGTCAGCATCATCGCCGGGTTCATGATGATCTTCAGAAGCCTGCTCTCCATGACCTTGAAAGTCTCCGACTGCTCGGAACCCGGCTCCGCATCGGTGTGGTAGATGAAAAGCCGCGGCATGTAGAACAGGCCAGCCATCCACGAGATGACCGCGATGATGTGCAGCGCCTTGATCCAGAGATAGAGGTTGCCCGGGTTCCAGGCAAAGAGCCCAACGGCCAGAACGGCAAAGAAGGCGAGGGCGAAATGCGCCCGCCGCCGTGCATAGGCTCCGGGCCGGGCTCCAGTCTGCTTCTCCATGCTCAACCTCGCGATCCGCGCACCCGCTCGACCAGCAGCCGTACGTTCTCAGGATCCGCCTGCGGCGTGATGCCGTGACCAAGATTGAAGATCAGCGGTCCACTGCCAAGCTTGTCGAGGATGTCGTCAATGCCTTCCTCCAGCGCCCGGCCGCCGGCAACCACCCGCATCGGATCGAGATTGCCCTGAACGGCGCCATCCTTCTGCAGCTGACGCGCAAATTCCAGCGGCACCGACCAATCGAGGCCAATTGCATCGGCGCCAGTCTTCTGCCGGTAATCCTTGAGGAGATAGCCGGCGCCCTTGGCGAAAGCGATGATCTTGGCCTGCGGACGCTCCGCACGGATCGAAGCGATCATGCGCGCCACGGGCTTCACGGCGAATGCCGCAAATTCCTTCTCACCAAGAACACCGGCCCAGGAATCGAAAATCTGCACCGCATCGGCGCCGGCATCGATCTGCGCCACCAGGTAATCGGCCGACACATCGGCGAGCAGCATCAGCAGCCGCTCGAAGGCTTTCGGATGCTTGTAGGCGAACAGGCGGGCGGGCGCCTGATCCGGTGTACCCTTCCCGGCGATCATATAGGTCGCCACGGTCCAGGGAGCGCCACAGAAGCCGAGCAGCGTCGTTTCCGAAGGTAGGTCTGCCCGCAGCCTCGAAACCGTCTCCAGCACCGGCTTGAGATAGGACACGATCTCTTCGTCGTTGAGATTGGCAATCCCCGCCTCGTCGATCGGATCCATTTCAGGACCATGGCCTTCCGTAAAACGGACATTGCGCTTCATCGCGTCGGGAATGACCAGGATATCCGAGAACAGGATTGCTGCGTCGAAGCCATAACGGCGGATCGGCTGCAGCGTCACTTCCACGGCATGGTCAGGAGAATAACAGAGGTCGAGGAAACTTCCGGCCTGTTGGCGCGTTTGTCTGTATTCCGGCAGATATCTGCCTGCCTGCCTCATAAGCCAGATCGGAGGAGGGGAGAGAGTTTCACCGTCGAGAACTCTCATGATTTTCCGGCGCGTTTCGCTCAAGCGCTTCTTCCCTATCTAAAATCAAAGATATTTTAAAAGGTTTCTATTTCTTAGAGTCGGTGTCTATCAAGGATTAAAATCCATCCACGACCGATGCGATTTGTCGCGTTTGCCGGCGCAGCGCGGACGGAAATCAGCCGTTTGGATTATAATCTGTGGATCAGGCCGAATCTCGAAACGAATCCAATCACTTTGAAGTCCCCACTTCATCGCTCGTTTGTGGATAACAAGTGAATCGAGTTCCGGCTTGTTGTCATCATCCACATTCTCCACAAGCCGGCCTTATCGCCGTCCCGAAAATTCCAAATGTGGATAAGCAGGCACGTTTTCCCTTGCCTCGAACCCCGCGGCTCCCTTAGCTCTTGGTCATCCAGTCTTATCAACAGGTGGCGGAAAATAGCGTGGAGAACCGGACGAACTTCTTCCATCTGCATCTCATATCTGACTCAACAGGAGAGACTCTCATCTCGGCCGGGCGCGCGGCTTCCGCACAATTCAAGTTGGCCCAGCCGATCGAGCACGTCTATCCGCTCATCCGAAATCGCAAGCAGCTGCTGCCGGTTCTCGATGCCATCGACCATGAGCCAGGCATCGTCCTCTACACGATTGTCGATCGCGAACTTGCCACGCTGATCGACGAGCGCTGCGCCGAGATGGGCGTCGCCTCGGTCAATGTTCTCGAGCCCGTGATGGCCGCGTTTCAGATCTATCTCGGTGCGCCGTCGCGCCGCCGGGTCGGTGCGCAGCATGTGATGAATGCCGGATATTTCGCGCGTATCGAGGCGCTGAACTTCACCATGGATCATGACGACGGGCAGATGCCGGATGATTATAACGACGCCGATGTCGTCATTGTGGGGATCAGCCGCACGTCGAAAACGCCGACCAGCATCTATCTCGCCAACCGCGGCATCAAGACCGCAAACATTCCGATCGTCTACGGCGTGCCGCTGCCCGAAGCTGTCTTCTCGGCGACCAAGCCGTTGATCGTCTGTTTGATCGCGACGACCGACCGCATCTCCCAGGTCCGCGAGAATAGAGTGCTCGGCGCCACGCCCGGCTTCGATCGCGGCGAGTACATCGATAGGGCCGCCATCTCCGAGGAGCTGAAATATGCCCGCTCGCTCTGCGCCAAACACAACTGGCCGATCATCGATGTTACCCGACGTTCGATCGAGGAGACGGCAGCAGCCATCGTTGCCCTTCGTCCGAAGCTGCGCTAATCGCATCCGATCTGTGAATTCTCAGGGAAACCGATGACACCGACGCTGATCCTCGCTTCATCCAGCCCCTTCCGCCGCACGCTGATGAAGAATGCCGGTCTGACATTCGAGGCTCATGCCGCCGAAATCGATGAGCGTGCGATCGAAGCGCCACTCGAAGAGAAGGGTGCTTCGCCGGATGAGGTGGCACTCGTTCTTGCCCGCGCCAAGGCGAAGGAGGTCAGCGGCCGCTTTCCAGGTGCGTTGGTCATCGGCTCGGACCAGACCATGTCACTGGGCGAGAAAGTGTTTCACAAACCGAAGGATATGGCGGATGCCGCCAATCATCTGACGCAGCTCAGCGGCAAAACGCATCGGCTGAACAGCGCGATCGCTCTATGCCGCGATGGCGCGTTTTTGTGGGATCATGTTGCTCATGCATCGCTGACGATGCGGTCGTTGAGCGCCGGTTTCATCGATCAGCATCTACAACGCGTCGGAAGCAAGGCGATGTCGAGCGTCGGCGCCTATCAGCTGGAAGGCGAGGGGATCCAGCTTTTCGAGAAGATCGACGGCGAATACTTCACGATCATCGGCCTTCCGCTGTTGCCGCTGCTCGCCAAACTGAGGGAATTGGGTGCCATCAATGGATGATTCACGTGAAACATTCGGTCCGAACGCGTTTGTCACGGGCTTTCCGGTCAAGCATTCGCGCTCGCCACTGATCCATGGCCATTGGCTGAAGAGCCTCGGGTTGGCCGGTAGCTACCGGGCACACGAGGTTGCGCCGGAGCAGTTCGGCGCCTTCATCGCCGGCATCAAAAATGGCAGCTCAGGTTTCATTGGCGGCAATGTCACGATCCCACACAAGGAACTCGCCTTTCAGCTCGCCGACAAGCCCGATGCCTTGTCGGAGGAACTCGGCGCCTCGAACACACTCTGGATGGAAGAGGGCAAGTTGCACGCGACCAACACCGATGGCCGCGGCTTCACCGCCAATCTCGACGAGCGGCGTCCCGGTTGGGATCAGACGGATACGGCGGTCATCTTCGGCGCCGGCGGCGCCAGCCGTGCTGTTATCCAGGCGATCCGCGATCGCGGTCTGAAAAACATCCACGTCGTCAACCGCACTGCCAGCCGCGCGCAGGAACTGGCCGATCGCTTCGGGGCGGCGGTCCATGGTCATCCCACCGGTGCACTTGGCGAAGTTATGACGGGTGCCGGCCTCTTCATCAATACGACGTCACTCGGCATGGACGGCGAAGCGGCGCCGCAGATGGATTTCTCACCACTGGCATCAGGCGCTGTTGTCACCGATATCGTCTATGTGCCGCTGCGCACCCCGATGCTGAACCAGGCGGAAGAGCAGGGCTTTGCGACGGTCGACGGTCTGGGTATGCTTTTGCATCAGGCCGCGCCCGGTTTTGCCAAGTGGTTCGGCAAGACGCCGGTTGTCGATGAAACGCTTCGTTCCCTGATCATCGCTGATATGGAAAAGCATTGATGCTGAAGATCGGGCTGACGGGTTCCATCGGCATGGGAAAATCGACGACGGCGAAGCTCTTTGCCGAAGCCGGCATTCCCGTCAACGATGCGGATGCCGTCGTCCATGATCTCTATTTGGGTGAAGCCGTGCCTGCCGTCGAAGCGGCATTTCCGGGAAGCACAGAGAACGGCGCAGTTGATCGGGCCGAACTCGCGCGGTTGTTGTCGGCGCGGCCCGATGGTTTCAAGGCGCTCGAGGCGATCGTCCACCCGCTCGTCCGCCAGCGGGAAACGATGTTCCTCAAAAAGCATCGTGCCGCCGGCGCTAGCATGGTCCTTCTCGATATCCCCTTGCTCTTTGAGACCGGCGGCGACAAACGCGTCGATTTAACCGTCGTCGTCAGCTGCGATCCACAGATTCAGAAGGCGAGGGTGCTTGCGCGCCCCGGCATGACGGACGAAAAATTCAATATGATTCTCTCGCGGCAGATGCCCGACGCTGAAAAGCGCGCGCGCGCCGATTACATCGTCGATACCGGTTACGGCATCGAAGCTGCAAAGGCGAGAGTGAACGTGATCATTGCCGATATCAAAGACAGGATCGGCAAGGGAGACTTCCGGAATGCGTGAGATCATTTTCGATACGGAAACCACAGGCCTCGACAACCGTCTGGACCGCATCATCGAAATCGGCGGTATCGAGCTGAACAATCATTTCCCGACCGGCCGGACGATCCATATCTACATCAATCCCGGCGATCAGAAGGTTCATCCGGACGCCCTTGCCGTCCACGGCATTACCGACGAGTTCCTCAAGGACAAGAAACCCTTTGCCGACGCGGTCGAGGAAATCATCGAGTTCTTCGGCGATGCGAAGTGGATCGCCCATAACGCGACCTTCGACATGGGCTTCATCAATGCCGAGCTCGCCCGGCTCAGCATGCCACCGATCCTGCCGGAGCGCGTTGTCGATACGCTGTCGCTTGCACGGCGCAAACATCCGATGGGGCCGAACTCGCTCGACGCGCTCTGCCGCCGCTATGGTATCGACAATTCGCACCGTACGAAGCACGGCGCGCTCCTCGACTCCGAATTGCTGGCCGAGGTCTATATCGAGATGATCGGGGGACGCCAGACCGCGCTTGGTCTCGGCGTTGCCGTATCGGCCGGTTCTGCTGACGATGCCGACGAAGCAGATGACGTGATCCTGGCGGTTCTCGAAAGGCCGCGCCCGCTTGCACCGCGCCTCAATGCGGCGGAAGCCGAGGCTCATGATGCGCTGATCGCGAAGCTCGGCACCAAGGGCATCTGGTCGAAATACGATCGTCCAAACTAAAAATGCCCGGCTTTTGACCGGGCATTTTCAATCAATCAGCAAAATGTGATCAGTTCGTCTGCACCTTGGCGCGGGTCTGCTCTTCGGCAACGCGCTGGGCGAACATCTGCGCGAAATCGATCGGGTCGATCATCAGCGGCGGGAAGCCGCCATTGCGCGTCACGTCAGAGATGATCTGGCGGGCAAACGGGAAAAGCATGCGCGGGCACTCGATGAAGAGAACCGGGAGCATGTGTTCCTGCGGGAAACCGGCGATGCGGAAAACGCCGCCATAGACGAGCTCGGTGTGGAATACCGTCTTGTCGCCATCCTTGGCTTCGGCGTTCAGCGAGAGAACGACGTCGAAGTCGGTGTCGGAGAGCGGGTTGGCATTGACGTTGACGCTGATGTTGATCGCCGGCGCCGTGTCGCGGGCCTGCAGCGAACGCGGCGCGCCCGGGTTTTCGAAGGAAAGATCCTTCGTGTACTGAGCGAGAATGGTGAGGCTCGGGCTTACTGCACCGGCGCCGTTGTTTTCATCAGCCATTGGGTTTTCCTCGAAGGGGCATTTGATCGTGCCGCCATCTACCATTTCGAGGAAAGGCTTACAACCCTGGGCGAAGGTCGGTTTCAGTCGCCGAGACGCTTGCCGGACCAGGGCGAATTGGAATTCGGTTCGCGCTTGAAATCCTCTTCGTCGAGATCGACGACCTTGCCGCCGGCGGAGGGATTGCGGCTGCGGAAGTCCGGACCGGAAGATGCGGTGAAGCCGTTGCGACCGCCGACCACCACAAACCGGCGGCTTACATATTTCCAGGCAAGATCGCGTACGGCGGGAATGCAGATCAGGATCGCCAGGATATCCGAGATGAAACCAGGGATCATGAACAGCAAGCCGGCGATGACCAGCATCGCCGGCTTCAAGAGCTCGCGGCCAGGAACCACGCCGGATCGTCCTTCAGCCGACATCTTCTGCAGGATGCCCAAGCCCTGCCGGCGCAGCATTGCCATTCCGATGAAGACGCCGAGAACCACCAGCGCCAGCGTTGCCAGAACACCGATCGCGCGGCCGACGATCACGAAGCCTGCGATCTCCGCCAGCGGCAAAAGCAGCATGAAACCGGGAAGCATTGTCAATCGCATCGTCTCTCCACCCGCAACCTGCCGGGCTCCTATTTGAATCATCTGTATATGCGGACTATATGGGAGTACAAATTTGGGATGTTAACGGCAATCGCGGGACAATATGAGTTCAAACGACTTCATCACATTATTTTTCCTGGTAGCGGCAGTGCTGATTTTTTTCCAGCTGCGCAGCGTCCTTGGCCGCCGCACCGGAAACGAGAAGCCGCCACGTGATCTCTATACGCCGCGCGATGCGGCCGGCCCCGAACCGGCAGATGCCGGCAAGGTGGTGACGCTGCCGCGCCGCGACAGCAACGGCGAAGAGGAGGATCGCTTTGCTGTCATTGATTCTTTCGCTCCGGCCGGAACTGCGCTGAACGAATCGCTTCGCGAACTCAACAAGGCCGATCCGTCCTTCACGCCGAAGGAATTCCTGAACGGCGCCAAGATGGCCTACGAGATGATCGTCATGGCCTATGCCGACGGGGACCGCAAATCGCTCAAGAACCTGCTCTCGCGCGAAGTCTATGAGGGCTTTGATGCGGCGATCGCTGATCGCGAGGCCAAGGGCGAAAAAGTGAAGTCCACTTTCGTTGGCATCGACAAGGCGGAAATCACCCATGCGGAAGTGAAGGGCAGCGAGGCGCAGATCACGCTGCGCATCATCAGCCAGCTGATTTCGGCAACCTATGACAAGGACGACAAGCTGATCGAAGGCGACGCCGAGAATGTCGCTGAGGTCAACGACCTCTGGACCTTCGCCCGCGACACGCGTTCGCGCGATCCGAACTGGAAACTTGTGGCAACCGAATCGGAACATGAGTGACGGTCAGGCAGATTTTACGCTGCAACCCATCAGCTTCGATGAATTGAAGGGCTGGAAGGATGATGATCCTTCCAGCCTTTTTGAAGTCATGGACGCCTGCCGGAAGCATATTGCGGTCAAGCCTTACCGCACAGGATCGCTCGGGCTGACGGCTGCGGATCTCTCCGCGCTTTTCGACAAGGCACGAACCGCCGATATCGCCGACGCTTCTTCGGCGCGCCGTTTCTTCGAAGAAAACTGTCGGCCGTTTGTGATCCGCAAGAGCGATGGCAAGCCCGGTTTCGTCACCGCCTTCTACGAGCCGGAGATCGCCGTTTCGGCGGTGCCGGATGAGATCTATCGCTTTCCCTTCTATCGCCGCCCGGACGATCTGATCGATCTCGACGACAGCAATCGCCCCGCCGATATCGATCCCTATTATGCGTTCGGCCGCCTGTCGGATGTCGAGATCAGCGCCTATCCCGACCGTCAGATGATCGACGAAGGGTTTCTCGATGGCCGCGGGCTTGAGATTGCCTGGGCGAAATCCAAAGTCGATGTCTTCTTCGTCCACGTCCAGGGTGCCGCGCGCCTGCGCTATCCCGATGGCCGCATCGGCCGCATCACCTATGCCGCCAAGGCTGGCCATCCATTCTCCGCGGTCGGCAAGCTCTTGATCGATCGCGGAGAAATCGATCGCGTCCAGATCTCCATGCAGTCGATTCGCGCCTGGCTCAACGCTCACCCGGAGCAGGTGGACGAAGTCCTCTGGCACAATCGCTCCTACATCTTCTTCCGCGAAGCCGAGGTCGAGGGGATCGAAGCCGGACCGATCGCCGCCGCAAAAGTGCCGCTGCTTGCCGGCCGCTCGCTGGCCGTCGACCGGCTGATCCATACCTTCGGCTTTCCCTTCTTCGTCCGCTCTGAAAGCCTCACCCATCTCGACGATGGACGTCCCTTCGCGCGGCTGATGCTGGCACTCGACACCGGCTCGGCGATTGTTGGCCCGGCCCGCGGCGACATCTTCACCGGTTCGGGCGATGAAGCCGGTGAGCTGGCCGGAACGGTGCGCAACGATGCCGATTTCGTCATCCTGATCCCAAACGATGCCGCGGAGAGATTTCTCTGATGGCCAAGGATCGCAAGCTCAGCACCGACGAACGCATTCTCTGGGGCAGGGTAGCCAAGAGCACCCGGCCGATGTCGGGCAAGGCGGAGGAGTTGACGGAGCTGGACGCATTCCTCGCCGCTGCCGAAGCGGAGATTGAAAAGGCCGAGCAACAGCGAAAAGCTGCACCAGTTGCCGAACAGGTGCCACAGGCACCGGCCGCAAAGAAAACCTCAGGCGTCCATCATCCGCTGGAGCGCCCGGTCAAGCGCAAGATCGCCAAGGGGCGCCTCGCGCTTGAGGCTCGTATCGACCTCCACGGCCTCGTCCAGAGCGAGGCGCATGTCATCCTTCTCGACTTCCTGATCCGCGCCCACGAGCGCGGCATGCGCCATGTGCTTGTCATCACCGGCAAGGGCAGCTCGCTTGGCAGCGAAGGTGCCTTGAAGCGGGCGGTGCCCTTCTGGTTCTCCAAGCCGGAATTCCGTTACCTGATCTCGTCCTATGAGAGCGCAGCACAGCATCACGGCGGCGAAGGCGCGCTCTATATCCGTCTGGCCCGGCGCGGAGAGCGCACATGACCACGCCGTTTGGAGAAGCGGTACGCAAGCTGCGGGTGCGCAAGGGTGTCTCGCAGAAGCAGATGGCGGCGGCGCTGAACGTCTCGCCGGCCTATCTTTCGGCGCTCGAGCATGGAAAGCGTGGCCTGCCGACATTCGATCTGCTGCAGCGGATCGCCGGATATTTCAACATCATTTGGGATGAAGCCGAGGAACTCTTCCTGCTTGCCCGCTCTTCGGACCCGCGCGTTGTCATCGATACCTCGAGTTTGCCGCCCGAATACACGGCTTTTGCCAATCGCCTGGCAGGGCAAATCCGCAGCCTTGACGCGACTGTTTTGGCAGAGCTCACAGCCCTGCTTGAAAAAGGCAAAAAAGCGGACGGAAAAGCGTCATAATCCCCTGCTTTATGCCTGATTTCAGGGCTCCGGCATTGGGAATGGCGTGCAAAAACCCTATATTCCGGAATGAAAAACACCAGTGATTCGCAAGGGTCATTGCAGCTGTTACAACAGGGAAATTCAAAGACAGTATGACCGATACACCCGCGACGGAAAACGGCGTTACCGCCGAGTATGGCGCAGACTCCATCAAGGTCCTGAAGGGCCTCGATGCCGTTCGCAAGCGCCCCGGCATGTATATCGGCGATACCGACGACGGCTCTGGCCTGCATCACATGGTCTACGAAGTCGTCGACAACGCGATCGACGAAGCGCTGGCCGGTCATGCCGACCTGGTCACCGTCACGCTTAATCCCGACGGATCGGTAACGGTCACCGATAACGGCCGCGGCATTCCGACCGGCATGCATGACGAAGGCGTTTCGGCTGCCGAAGTCATCATGACGCAGCTCCATGCCGGCGGTAAGTTCGACCAGAATTCCTACAAGGTTTCCGGTGGTCTGCACGGCGTCGGTGTTTCTGTTGTCAACGCGCTCTCGGTCAAGCTGAAGCTCAAGATCCGCCAGAAGGGCAAGATCCATGAGATGAGCTTCACCCATGGCGTCGCCGATGCGCCGCTAGCCGTAACGGGCGATGCGGGCACCGAGACCGGCACCGAGGTAACCTTCCTCGCGAGCCCCGAGACCTTCACCAAGACCGAATATGATTATCCGACGCTGGAACACCGCCTGCGCGAGTTGGCCTTCCTCAATTCGGGTGTGCGCATCATCCTCACCGACAAGCGCCATTCCGACGTCAAGCAGGAAGAGCTGCTCTATGACGGCGGTCTCGAGGCGTTCGTGCATTATCTCGACCGCGCCAAGAAGCCGCTCATCGAAAAGCCGATCTTCTTCCGCAACGAGAAGGATGGCATCACGGTCGAAGTGGCGATGTGGTGGAACGACAGCTATCACGAGAACGTCCTCTGCTTCACCAACAACATCCCGCAGCGCGACGGCGGCACCCATCTTGCCGGTTTTCGCGCAGCGCTGACGCGCCAGGTCACCGGCTATGCCGATAGCTCCGGCATCCTGAAGAAGGAAAAGGTTGCTCTAACAGGCGACGATTGCCGCGAAGGCCTGACCGCCGTTCTTTCGGTCAAGGTGCCCGATCCGAAATTCTCGTCGCAAACGAAGGACAAGCTGGTGTCGTCGGAAGTCCGTCCGGTTGTCGAAAACCTCTCGAACGAGGCGCTCAGCATCTGGCTCGAAGAGCATCCGGCCGAATCTAAGGTTCTCGTCGGCAAGGTCGTCGAAGCCGCTGCCGCTCGCGAAGCCGCCCGCAAGGCGCGCGAACTGACCCGCCGCAAGGGCGCCCTCGACATCGCTTCGCTGCCTGGCAAGCTGGCCGACTGCTCCGAGCGCGATCCGTCAAAGTCCGAAGTCTTCCTCGTCGAGGGTGACTCGGCAGGCGGTTCGGCAAAGCAGGGCCGTTCGCGCGAAAACCAGGCCATCCTGCCGCTGCGCGGCAAGATCCTGAACGTCGAGCGCGCCCGCTTCGACAAGATGCTGTCCTCGGCGGAAATCGGTACGCTGATCACCGCGCTCGGCACCGGCATCGGCAAGGATGAGTTCAACGCCGAAAAGCTGCGCTATCACAAGATCATCATTATGACGGACGCTGACGTAGACGGCGCCCATATTCGTACGCTGCTGCTGACCTTCTTCTTCCGTCAGATGCCGGAGCTGATCGAGCGCGGTCATCTCTACATCGCTCAGCCGCCGCTCTATAAGGTGGCGCGCGGCAAGTCAGTGCAGTATGTCAAGAACGAAGGCGCTCTCGAAGAATATCTGATCGGCCAAGGCCTCGAAGATGCGGCGTTGCGGCTTGCCAGCGGTGAGGTCCGCGTCGGCCAGGATATGCGAGAAGTCATCGCGGACGCGCTTCGTTTGCGCACGCTGATCGACGGCCTGCATTCCCGCTATAACCGCGCTGTCGTCGAACAGGCGGCAATTGCCGGCGCGCTGAATGCCGAAGCCGTTAGCGATCGTACGCGCGCCGAGCAGCTGGCATCCGATGTCGCCAAGCGTCTCGATATCATCGCAGAAGAAACCGAACGCGGCTGGGAAGGCGGACTGACGAGCGAAGGCGGGTTGCGTCTCGAGCGGATGGTTCGCGGCGTCAAGGAAGTCGTCATTCTCGACATGGCACTGATCGGCTCGCAGGACGCACGTCAACTCGATCAGCTCGCGTCGCGCCTCAAGGAAATCTACGACGTCCCGCCGAAGCTCTCGCGCCGCGACGGCGATACGGAAATCCCGGGTCCGCGTGCTCTTCTGGACGCCATCTTCGCCAGCGGCCGCAAGGGTCTGACGATGCAGCGTTACAAGGGCCTTGGTGAGATGAATGCCGAACAGCTCTGGGAAACGACGCTGGATCCGAACGTCCGCTCGCTGCTGCAGGTCAAGGTCAGCGATGCGACCGATGCCGATGGTCTGTTTGCCCGCCTGATGGGTGACGAAGTCGAGCCACGCCGCGAGTTCATCCAGGACAATGCCCTGAACGTCGCAAACCTCGATATCTGATCGAATTCGACCAAAGAAAAGGCCGCGCAACCACAGCTGCGCGGCCTTTTCTTGTTTTTAGGCCAATGGCTTAGTCGGCGATGAATTTGCCGTTGAAAGCGACTTCCGAAAGCGGCTTGCGTTGGCTTGGAAACTCACGCGCCTGATTGCGCTCGGAAAGCACGCTCTTGTCCGCCAGACGTCCGAATGCAATGCCGGCCTCGACGCGATAGCCTTCCGGAATCTCGAAAGTCTTCATGATCTCGTCATGCTTGATGCCGCCCATGCCGTGGGCATAGAAGCCGGAAAGCCGCGCCTGCAGGGCGAAGTAGCCCCAGGCCGTACCGGCATCGAAGGAATGCGTGTAGCTCTTCTTGCCCTCGGAGAACTCGCCGCTGAAGCCGCGGGAGACGACGAAGAGCAGTGCCGAAGCGTTCTTCGCCCATTCCTGATTGGCCTCGACCAGCAATCCAAGCAGCGTCTCGAAATGCTCGGAGCCCTTCAACGCATAGATGAAGCGCCAGGGCTGCTGGTTGGCGGAAGAGGGCGCCCAATGGGCGGCGTCGAGAATGGTCAGAAGCTGTTCTTCGCTGATGACGTCGCCGGTAAAGGCGCGTGGCGACCAGCGGTCGAGAAACATGGCATCGATCGGAAATTGGGATTCGCGGTTGTTGCTTGTGGTCATGGGTGGGGGCTCCTGTCCATTGTCGCCCACCGTCATATTTCCGGCCTCCACCCTTTGGCAAGCGCATCGCAGCGCGAAGGCGTGCACAGTCTGTTTCAAAATTCTGGGCCTCCCACGCGCGTGAATAAGAGGTAGTTTAGCGGCAGTTTGACGATCAGGAGGCATGGCCGTGCTGGTGAATGGAAAATGGACCGAGGATTGGCAGCCGGTGCAGGCGACCGATGCGAAGGGTGGCTTTGTCCGCCAGACCTCAAGTTTCCGCAACTGGATCACGCTAGATGGCTCGGCCGGCCCAACAGGCGAGGCAGGTTTCAAGGCCGAGGCCGGGCGCTATCACCTCTATGTTGCCTATATCTGCCCCTGGGCTTCGCGCACGTTGATGGGCCGGGCTCTCAAGGGCCTTGAACACGTAATCACCGCTTCCATCGTCGAACCCGCGCTGTCGAAACAAGGCTGGCAATTCGGTGACTACCCGGGCGCGACTGCGGACACGGTCAATGGCGCGACTTACATCCATGAAATCTATACAAAAGTTGCACCTGATTTCACCGGCCGCGCCACCGTTCCTGTTCTCTGGGACAAGCAGAAGCAGACGATCGTCAACAATGAGTCCGCCGATATCCTGCGGATGCTCAACAGTGGTTTCGGCAATCTCGCCAAAAATGACATCGATCTTTACCCGGCTTCCAACCGTGACGAAATCGATGCTTTCAATGAACGAATCTACCCGAACCTCAACAACGGCGTCTATCGCGCCGGTTTCGCGACGACGCAGATCGCCTATGAGGAAGCCTTCGCCGACGTCTTCAATTGCCTCGATTGGGTTGCCCCTCAGCTCGAAGGCCGGTCATTCCTCTTCGCCGATCACCCGACCGAAGCCGATATCCGTCTGTTCGTGACGCTGGTGCGCTTCGATGCCGCCTATCACGGGCTCTTCAAGTGCAATCTCCGCCGTATCTCGGATTATTCCGCGCTCAAGGCGTTCTGCCGCCGAATGCTGGATTGGCCGGGTGTGGCGGCAACCGTGAATATCGACCATATCAAGCGCGGCTATTACTCGATCGAGAAGCTCAATCCGACGCGGATCGTCCCCTTTGGTCCGGATCTTGCGGAGATTTTTTGACCGCGCCGTACCGCTTCACTGAAAACCCGTAATGACAGTGCGGGTTAACTGGGTCATAGGTGCCTTCCCACTGCTTTTCGATGAGGAGGACACCCCATGAAACTGATGCGTGTTGGCGAAGCCGGCAGCGAAAAGCCTGCAATTCTCGATGCCGATGGCAAGATCCGCGACCTCTCGGCGCATGTTGCGGATATCGGCGGCGCTGCGATTTCTCCGGATGGCCTGAAGAAGATCGCGGCACTTGACCCAAAGAGCCTGCCGGAACTGGCACCCGGCCGCATCGGCGCCTGCGTCGCGGGCACCGGCAAGTTCATCTGCATCGGTCTGAACTATTCTGACCACGCTGCCGAAACGGGCGCAACGGTCCCCCCGGAGCCGATCATCTTCATGAAGGCGACCTCGGCGATCGTCGGACCTGATGACGACGTCATCATCCCGCGCGGCTCAGAAAAGACCGACTGGGAAGTCGAGCTCGCCGTCGTCATCGGCAAGACCGCAAAATACGTGTCCGAAGCCGAAGCCATGGATTATGTCGCCGGCTACTGCGTCTGCGACGACGTTTCCGAGCGCGCTTTCCAGACGGAGCGCTCGGGCCAGTGGACCAAGGGCAAGTCCTGCGACACCTTCGGCCCGATCGGCCCCTGGCTCGTCACCAAGGACGAGATCCCGGACCCGCAGAATCTCGGCATGTGGCTGACTGTCAACGGCCAGAAGATGCAGGATGGCTCGTCGAAGACCATGGTCTATGGCGTTGCCTTCCTGGTTTCCTATCTCAGCCAGTTCATGTCGCTGCATCCGGGCGACGTGATCTCGACCGGCACGCCTCCGGGCGTCGGCATGGGTATGAAGCCGCCGCGCTACCTGAAAGCCGGCGATGTCGTCGAACTCGGCATCGAAGGTCTCGGCAGCCAGAAGCAGACCTTCGTCGCCGATCGCTGAACAGCGGTCTCTTAACGATTGAAGAGCATCATTCTGCCGGGGATATCACGCCCCGGCATTTTCTTTTGCAGTGCGGATACCCATGTTGCTATGCAACAAAAGCCTGTTAATCTGCGTTGAAGTGCCAGCAGAGACGATGGAAAGAAGTGTGTGCCTGCCCCCAATGGCGCCGTCTTTTCCGGTAAAGAAAGGTGGCGCATCCGATGTTTTACCAGCTCTATGAACTGAACCATGCCGCAATGGCGCCCTTCCGGGCCGCCGCCGACGTGATGCGTCTGGCTTATGCCAATCCGCTCAATCCCTGGTCCCAGACCCCCTTTGGGCGCACGATCGCCGCCAGCCTCGAAATGTTTGAGCGCACCACCCGCCGCTACGGCAAGCCGGAATTCGGCCTCAACGAAACGGTGATAGGCGATAAGACGGTCAAAGTTCGCGAAGAGATTGTCTGGTCGCGCGCCTTCTGCAATCTCCTGCATTTTTCCCGCAATCTTCCTGCCGCCCATCGCGATCCGCGCATCCTGATTGTCGCCCCGATGTCCGGCCACTATGCGACGCTGCTGCGCGGAACCGTCGAGGCACTTCTGCCGAGTGCCGATATCTACATCACCGACTGGATCGACGCCCGCATGGTGCCGATGACCGAGGGCACCTTCGATTTCGACGATTATGTCGACTATGTCATCGAGATGCTGCATTTCCTCGGCCCGGACACGCATGTCATTGCCGTCTGTCAGCCCTCGGTTCCGGTCCTGGCGGCCGCTGCCGTCATGGAAGAGGCGAACGATCCGCTGTCGCCGTCGTCGATGACGCTGATGGGCGGTCCGATCGATACCCGCATCAACCCGACTGCCGTCAACCAGCTCGCAAAAGACAAGCCACTAGAATGGTTTGCCGATAACGTCATCATGAATGTACCCTGGCCGCAGCCGGGCTTCATGCGCCCCGTTTATCCGGGCTTCCTGCAGCTGTCTGGCTTCATGTCGATGAACCTCGACCGCCACGTGATCGCTCACAAGGAATTCTTCATGCACCTGGTGAAGAACGACGGCGAGCCGGAAAAGCATCGCGATTTCTACGACGAATATCTGGCGGTCATGGATCTGACGGCGGAATTCTACCTGCAGACCGTCGATCAGGTGTTCATCAGGCACTCGCTGCCGAAGGGCGAACTCGTCCATCGCGGCAAACTGGTGGATCCCGCGGCGATTCGCAATGTCGCGCTTCTCACCGTGGAAGGCGAAAACGACGATATTTCCGGCGTCGGCCAGACCAAGGCCGCCCAGACGATCTGCACCAACATTCCTGACAACATGCGCATGCACTATCTGCAGCCGGATGTCGGCCATTACGGTGTCTTCAACGGCTCGCGCTTCCGCCGCGAGATCGCCCCTCGCATCGTCAGTTTCGTCAACGAGCACTCGCGCTCGTCGAAGCCCTCGGTCAAGCGCGTCATCAAAGGCGGCAAATCATCCTGAGTTAGAGGATGCTGAATTAATCAAGCCCGCTCAAGGTCTTGTCCGATTTTGCCGGAAATCGTCTTGAAGGCTCGGGCAGCGGTAACCACATCGATTTTCAGCATTCGGTATTCTGCCGGATGCAGAAAGCGAGGATACCGCACGATGAACCAGTCAGCATTGCTCCGCCCGGATTGGACTCCGGCTACCATTGCCTTGATGGTGCTCGGCTTCGTGGTCTTCTGGCCCCTGGGCCTGGCCATGCTTGCCTATATCATCTTCGGCGAACGCCTTCGCGGCTTCAAGCGCGACGCCAACAGCACCGCCGACAGCTTCTTTGCAGGCTGCCGCCGTTCGCGCGACCGCTACCGCCCGCATTTCACCACCGGCAACGTCGCGTTCGACGATTGGCGGAAGGCCGAAATCGACCGCATCGAAGAAGAGCGCCGCAAGCTCGACGAGATGCGCCAGGAGTTCGACAATTACATGCGCGAACTTCGCCGCGCCAAGGATCAGGAAGAGTTCGACCGCTTCATGCGCGATCGCAAGAACGCCAAGCGTGACGACAACGGCCCGGTCGCCGAGTTCCAGACGCCTTAACCGGCGCCCCGGAAACGAGGATCGAACCGGCATCACCGATGCCGGTTTTTATTTGCCCGGATTTCCTGCGAATCGTATAGAAAAGCCCCATGTTTCCGCTTCTTTCAAAGCCGCGGCGGCCTGCCGCCCGAAAGCCTGCGCCGCCTGAAACGCGGACGCTTGACGTGGCGGGCCGGCTTATGCCGCTGACAATCAAGCAGCATGATCGTGCCACGCGCATCACTCTGCGCATCGAACCCGGCGGCCGGGCGTTGAAGATGACCGTTCCGCGCGGCTTGGCGCAGCGCGAGGTGAACGCTTTCCTGGACAGGCATCAAGGCTGGCTTCTCACCAAGCTCGCAAAGTTTTCGCCGGAGGCCGGTCTTTGCGATGGCGGCGAGATCCTGCTCCGCGGCATCCGCCACCGGATCCAGCATACCGGTAGCCTGCGCGGCCTGACGGAAACCGCCATCATCGACGGCTACCATGTCCTGAAGGTCAGCGGCATGCCCGAGCATCTCGGCCGGCGGATCGCCACCTTCCTGAAAAAGGAAGCCCGCGCCGATCTCGAGAGGCTGGCGCATTTCCACGCCCGCTCGATCAAGGCGCCAATCAAGTCGATATCGATGAAGGATACCCGCAGCCGCTGGGGATCCTGCTCGTCTGAAGGCAATCTGAGCTTTTCCTGGCGCATCGTCATGGCGCCGCCATCCGTCATCGACTATCTCGCCGCCCATGAAGTGGCCCATCTCAAGGAGATGAACCATGGGCCTCGCTTCTGGGCGCTGTGTGAGAAGCTCTGCCCGGATATGGACGAGGCCAAGGGCTGGCTGAAGCGCCACGGCAGCCTGCTTCACGCCATCGATTTCGACTAGGCGGAAACCGCGGGAAATTAAGCCTCCATCGCAAATTGGCTCGACTCAGCAGCCTTTTCGTGTCACTTCGCTGCCATGAAACCGGACATCAAAATCTGCGGCCTCAAGACTGCCGAGGCGATCGACCGTGCGTTGGCGCGCGGCGCGACCCATATCGGCTTCATCTTCTTTGAAAAGAGCCCGCGCTATATCGAGCCGGACGTTGCCGGACGGCTTGCTGAGCCAGCCCGCGGCAGGGCCAAGATCGTCGCCGTCACGGTCAACCCGACGAATGATGATCTCGATGAAATCGTTGCGCTTTTGCGTCCGGATATGATCCAGCTGCACGGCGACGAAAGCCCGGAACGCGTTTTGACCATAAAGGCCGTCTACGGTCTCCCGGTCATGAAAGCATTCTCCGTCCGCACTTCGGACGATCTGCTGCGCGTCGAGGCCTATATCGGTATTGCCGATCGGTTCCTGTTCGATGCCAAGGCGCCGAAGGGCTCTGAATTGCCAGGCGGCAACGGCGTTTCCTTCGATTGGAGCCTGCTCAGCTGGCTTGACGACAGCGTGGATTACATGCTTTCCGGTGGGCTGAATAAGGACAACATTGCCGAAGCCATGGCCATCACCAAGGCGCCGGGTATCGACGTTTCCTCCGGTGTCGAGAGTGCTCCGGGTACCAAGGACGTCGCCATGATCGATAGATTTTTCGATGCGGTCGAGACGGCCTGTCAGCCGGAAGCCGTTTCAGGGAGTTGAGAGTGAACGATACGCCTAAACCGAATTCCTTCCGCTCCGGCCCCGATGAAGACGGCCGTTTCGGCATCTATGGCGGCCGCTTCGTCGCCGAGACGCTGATGCCTCTGATCCTCGACCTGCAGGCCGAATGGGACAAGGCGAAGGACGACCCGGAATTCCAGGCGGAACTCAAGCATCTCGGCACGCACTATATCGGCCGCCCGAGCCCGCTCTATTTCGCTGAGCGCCTGACGGCTGAACTCGGTGGCGCCAAGATCTACTTCAAGCGCGAAGAGCTGAATCACACTGGCTCGCACAAGATAAATAACTGCATCGGCCAGATTCTGCTGGCCAAGCGCATGGGCAAGACCCGCATCATCGCTGAAACAGGCGCCGGACAGCACGGCGTTGCCTCGGCAACCGTTGCTGCCCGCTTTGGCCTTCCCTGCGTCGTCTACATGGGTGCCACCGACGTAGAGCGTCAGGCGCCGAACGTCTTCCGCATGAAGCTTCTCGGCGCCGAAGTGAAGCCGGTCACGGCCGGCCACGGCACGCTGAAGGACGCGATGAACGAGGCGCTGCGTGACTGGGTCACCAATGTCGAGGACACCTATTACCTGATCGGCACCGCTGCCGGTCCGCATCCCTATCCGGAAATGGTTCGCGATTTCCAGGCCGTTATCGGCACAGAAGCCAAGCAACAGATGCTTGAGGCCGAAGGACGTCTGCCTGATCTCGTCGTCGCCGCCGTCGGTGGTGGTTCGAATGCCATCGGCATCTTCCATCCGTTCCTCGATGACGAAGGCGTCAAGATCGTTGGCGTCGAAGCCGGCGGCAAGGGCCTGCAGGGTGACGAGCATTGCGCCTCGATTACCGCCGGTTCGCCCGGCGTCCTGCACGGCAACCGCACCTACCTGCTGCAGGATGGCGATGGCCAGATCAAGGAAGGCCATTCGATTTCGGCCGGCCTCGACTATCCCGGCATCGGCCCCGAGCATTCCTACCTGAACGATATCGGCCGCGTCGAATACGTGCCGATCATGGACCACGAAGCGCTCGAAGCCTTCCAGACGCTGACGCGCCTCGAAGGCATCATCCCGGCGCTCGAGCCGTCGCATGCGCTGGCTGAGGTCATCAAGCGCGCGCCGAAGATGGGCAAGGACGAGATCATCCTGATGAACCTCTCCGGCCGCGGCGACAAGGACATCTTCACTGTCGGCAAGATTCTCGGAATGGATGCTTAAGTCATGACTGCTCGTATGGACAAACGCTTTGCCGACCTGAAGGCCGAGGGCCGCCCGGCGCTCGTCACCTATTTCATGGGCGGCGATCCGGATTACGAAACCTCGCTCGGCATCATGAAGGCACTGCCGGAAGCCGGTTCCGATATCATCGAGCTCGGCATGCCCTTCTCGGATCCCATGGCCGATGGCCCGGCGATCCAGCTTGCGGGCCAGCGCGCTTTGAAGGGCGGCCAGACGCTCAAGAAGACGCTGCAGCTCGCCACAGATTTCCGCAAGTCCGATGACGCGACGCCGATCGTGATGATGGGTTACTACAACCCGATCTATATCTACGGCGTCGAAAAGTTTCTCGACGATGCGCTCGCCGCCGGCATCGACGGCCTGATCGTCGTCGATCTGCCGCCCGAGATGGACGACGAGCTCTGCATTCCGGCGATCCGCAAGGGCATCAACTTTATCCGTTTGGCAACGCCGACGACGGATGAGAAGCGCCTGCCTGCCGTTCTGAAGAACACGTCGGGCTTCGTCTACTATGTCTCGATGAACGGCATCACCGGCTCGGCTCTGCCCGATCCGTCGCTGGTCTCGGGCGCCGTCAAGCGCATCAAGCAGCACACCGATCTGCCTGTATGCGTCGGCTTCGGCGTCAAGACGGCTGATCATGCGAAGGTCATCGGCGGCTCGGCGGATGGCGTCGTCGTCGGCACCGCCATCGTCAATCAGGTGGCCACAAGCTTGACCAAGGACGGAAAAGCGACAGCTGATACGGTTCAGGCCGTTGCCACGCTCGTCCGCGGTCTTTCATCCGGAACACGCTCGGCGCGCCTTGTTGCTGCCGAATAGTGTCCCCACATTGGCTGTAGTCAATCAGGAGTTTTTGATTTGAACTGGATCACCAATTACGTCCGCCCGCGGATCAATTCCATGCTGGGCCGCCGTGAAGTTCCGGAAAATCTCTGGATCAAGTGCCCGGAAACGGGCGAGATGGTCTTCCACAAGGATCTGGAAGACAACAAGTGGGTCATTCCGGCCTCCGGCTATCACATGAAGATGCCGGCAAAGGCGCGCTTGGCCGACATGTTCGACAACGGCGAGTACGAAGCGCTGGTTCAGCCGAAAGTGGCGCAGGACCCGCTTAAGTTCCGCGATTCCAAGAAATATACCGACCGTCTGCGCGACAGCCGCCTGAAGACCGAGCAGGAAGACACGATCGTCGCCGGCGTCGGCAAGGTTCGCGGTCTGAAGCTCGTCGCCGTCGTTCACGAGTTCAACTTCATGGGCGGCTCGCTCGGTATTGCTGCCGGTGAGGCGATCGTCAAGGCATTCGAACGCGCCATTTCCGAAAAGTGCCCGCTCGTCATGTTCCCGGCTTCGGGCGGCGCCCGCATGCAGGAAGGCATTCTGTCGCTGATGCAGCTGCCGCGCACGACCGTTGCCGTCGACATGCTGAAGGAAGCGGGCCAGCCCTATATCGTCGTTCTCACCAACCCGACCACGGGCGGTGTCACGGCGTCCTACGCCATGCTCGGCGATCTGCATCTGGCAGAACCGGGTGCAGAGATTTGCTTTGCCGGCAAGCGCGTCATCGAACAGACGATCCGCGAAAAGCTGCCGGAAGGCTTCCAGACCTCGGAATACCTGCTGGAACATGGCATGGTCGACATGGTCGTGAAGCGCCACGACATCCCGGACACGCTGGCGCGCGTCCTCAAGATCCTGACGAAGAAGCCTGCAAATACCGTTGCAACGAATGGCAGCGCGGTCGCCCTGGCAGCGAGCGCCTGATCGATCCAGAACCTGCCTAGCGGAGGGCCGAATGATACCCAGGGGTCAGACCGTCGTGAGCGAGGCAGCACAGGAAATCGACAAGCTCTTGGAATTGCACCCCAAGGGCTTCGATCTTTCGCTGGAGCGGATCACCCGCCTTCTCGAAATTCTCGGAAACCCGCAGGACAAGCTCCCGCGGGTTATCCACGTTGCCGGTACCAACGGCAAAGGATCGGTGACCGCCTTCTGCCGTGCCCTGCTTGAAGCGGGCGGTTACAGCGTCCACGTCCACACCTCTCCGCATCTGGTCAACTGGCACGAGCGCTATCGCATGGGCGTCAAGGGTGGCCGCGGGCAGCTCGTCGAAGATGCCGTCTTTGCCGATGCCGTGCGCCGCGTTGCCGAAGCCAATGCCGGACAGAAGATCACCGTCTTCGAAATCCTGACTGCCGTCACCTTCCTACTCTTTTCAGAGCATCCGGCCGATGCCGCCGTGATCGAAGTCGGCCTCGGCGGCCGTTTCGACGCGACCAACGTCATCTCCGATCCGGCCGTTTCGGTGATCATGCCGATCTCGCTCGATCACCAGCCGTATCTCGGCGACCGCGTTGAGCTGATTGCCGCCGAAAAGGCTGGCATCATGAAGCCGAAGCATCCCGTGGTGATCGGCCAGCAGCCCTATGACGCCGCTCTCGAAGTACTGATGTCGACCGCCGAGCGGCTGCATTGCCCGACCGCGGTTTACGGCCAGGACTTCATGGCCCATGAGGAATATGGCCGCCTGGTCTATCAGGACGAGTTCGGCCTTGCCGATCTGCCGTTGCCGCGGCTCCCCGGCCGCCATCAATATGCCAATGCCGCTGCCGCCATCCGCGCCGTCAAGGCCGCGGGCTTCGTCATCACCGAGGCGATGATGGAAAAGGCGCTTGAAAGCGTCGAATGGGCCGGCCGTCTGCAGCGGCTGACCGATGGCCGCCTGATGGCCAATGCCCCCACTGGCGCAGAAATCTGGGTCGATGGCGGGCACAATCCCGGCGCGGGCGAAGTCATTGCCGAGGCCATGGCGAATTTTGAGGAGAGGCAGCCGCGGCCGCTTTATCTGATTACCGGCATGATCAACACCAAGGATCCGGTCGGCTATTTCAAGGCCTTCGCGGGATTGGCGGAAAAAGTCTTCTGTGTGCCGATCCGCGGCAGCGATGCGATGATCGACCCGGTCATTCTCGCAAATGCGGCCTATGATGCCGGGCTCGTCGCCGAGCCGATGTCGACGGTCGGCGAAGCGCTCGATGCGATCAAGGAAATCCTCGATCCGGCAAAGCCGCCGCCGCGCATCCTGATCGGCGGGTCGCTCTATCTCGTAGGCGACGTGCTCTCGGACAACGGCACACCGCCGAAATGAAAAAAAGCCCGGTCGAAACCGGGCTTTTCTTTGGGATATCAACGCGCATCAAGCGGCGCTGGAGATCCAGCTCGACAGAGCCGTTTTCGGAGCGGCGCCAACCTTGATGTCGGCAACTTCGCCGGCCTTGAAGATTGCGAGCGTCGGGATCGAGCGAACGCCGAACTGGGCAGCCAGTTCCGGGTTTTCGTCGATGTTGAGCTTGGCAACCTTGACCTTGCCGGCCAGTTCGGTTGCGATTTCTTCGAGGCTCGGGGCGATCATCTTGCACGGGCCGCACCACTCAGCCCAGAAATCGACAACGACGGGCTCTGCGGATTCCAGAACTTCCGACTGGAAGTTATTGATATCGACTTTCACGGTAGCCATAGGCTGCTCCTTTGCGGGGAATTTGCTGTTGAACCACATGTGATGGTGCGGTGTCACAATTTCAATGACCGGTATTTCACTTTGTCTTGAGTCCCGCAAGCGCCAATTCCAGGGTGCGCTCGCTCAGCCGGTGAACGGCTGCGTTCTCGGTATAGACAAGGACGCATTCGATCGCCTTGCCCGGATAAAGCGGCGCCAGGATCTCCCGATAGATCGCAAGCTGCGCCTTGTGCGCATACGGAACGGCCTCTTCCGTCTGCGGCGGCACTCGGTTCGTCTTGTAATCGAGGATCACGACGCGGTCGTCGAGCACGGCCAACCGGTCGATCCGGCCGGAAACCGCATAATGCTTGTCCTCAAGCGTCAGCGTTCCCATGATCGAGACTTCCGGCTGGGCATGCGCCGAAAACACCGGCTGAAGGCTCTGCTCTGCCAGTAGTTTCAGAACCGAATCGACCAGCCGTTCCCGTTCGCCCTGAGGCCAATGCCGAGCTGTCCTGCTGACGTAGCGTTCGGCCGCGAAGGCCCGTTCCGCTGCCGGAATATCCGGAAGCATCTGCAGCATGCGGTGGATCAGGCGGCCCTTTTCCAGCGATCTGTCGGATCGTGGCGGCTCGCTGAAAAGCGGCGAGGCGACCAGCAGGTTATCGGCCTCTTCGTCGATGATCGTCCCTGCGCCCGATGGGCTGAGCGGTCGCGGCAATTGTCTTTGCGGCGGCAGCGGCCGGAGCATCGCTGCCGGCAGCTCATGCTTGTCCTGCAGCTCTTCGCGAGGTTCGGCCCGCTCGAAGCTGCGCTCGAGCTGCGGAACGCGCCATGTCACGCCGGGCCACGTACCGTCCGGTCCGTCAAACTCCACCGCCGTCACATGCGGATGGCTGTCGCTCATCGCAGCAGAGATCATTGCATGCCAGGTCTCGGTATTTGCCCGCACGCCACGATAGCCGCAGACGACCAGCCGGTCGGCCGCGCGTGTCATCGCCACATAGAGCAGCCGGCGATATTCCTCTTCGGCCAGCGTCTGGATGCGCGCGGCATCGGCCTGGGTCCTAGAATTGGCGAGATCGCTGACCGGCACCCAGACCGGCATCGGCTCACTATTGCCGGTTTCAAGCAGCCGCAGCTTCGGCATATGCGTATGCGTAAAGGCCTTTCCGCCGCTATCGACCAGGAAGACGATCGGCGCTTCCAGTCCCTTCGAGGCATGCACGGTCATGATCCGGACTTCGTTGCGGCCCTTATCCTGCTCTCTCTTGACCTCAGGAGCCTCGAGCTCGAGCGTCGAGATGAAGGATTGCAGGCCGGGCAGGCCGGAACTCTCGTGATCGAGCGCAAACGTCAGAAACTCGTCCAAGATGTCGCTGACCTCGGTGCCGAGCCGGGCAAGGAACTGCCGGCGTCCGCCATGCACGCCAAGGACCCGGGCATAGAAGTCGTGAACCGAGAGCGATCGCGACTGGTCGAGGAACAGCTTCAGCCGCTTTTCGGCGCCCGCATAGGCCTCGTGACCATCGGCAGAAAAACTCTGCAGATGGCTCCAGACGCTCTGATGTTCGCCGCGAAGCGCGGCCAAGGCAAAGACTTGGTCCTCGGAAAGGTCGAAGAGCGGGCTCTTCAGCACGGCCGCCAGCGAGAGATCATCCTGCGGTAGCAGCAGGAAGCGGCCGAGCGCGAGGAGATCCTGTACGGCGATATGGCTGGTGAGGCGCAAGCGGTCCGCACCGGCCACCGGGATATTGTTGCGGCGCTTCAGCGCCCGGGTCAGCGCATTGACGAAGCTGTCGCGCTTGCGCACCAGCACCAGAATGTCGCCGGCTTCAATCAGCCGCTCTTTGCCCTTTTCGACGATCGTCTCGCGCCCCACGAGCTTCTCGATCGTGTGTGCCATGCGGCGGGCAAGGATCGCTGGCGGCGCGCTCTCAGGCGTCGCATCGAAAGGCGCCGTCCAGTCCTCGTCCTTGATCACCGCTTCGGGCGCGACCATCTCCCAAAGATCGACAGCGCCCGGATGGCCGATGCGGCTTGAGCGGTGAATGACAGGCTCACCCTCGGCGCTCAGCCCCCTGGCATTCTCCGGCGGCAGGAAGACGTGGTCGACCGCAGCCAGCACATCCGATGTCGAACGGAAGGAGAGCGGCAGGCGCACCGGTGTGAACTGCTGGCCGCTCGCCTGCACCTTGCGCTGCGTCCGCTTGCTTTCTTCGGAGAAGCGCTCCGGCCGCGCACCTTGGAACGAATAGATCGACTGCTTCTCGTCGCCGACGGCAAACAGCGTGCGAACCACCGGCCGGGCGCTCTCGCCGGAGAAGAAATCTTCCGCCAGCGACTGGATGACGCTCCACTGGATCGGGCTGGTATCCTGCGCTTCATCGACGAGGATGTGATCGATGCCTTGGTCGAGCTTGTAATGGATCCACGGGCCGACGCCGCTCTTGGTCAGCAGATCGGCGGTGCGGGTGATCAGATCCTCGAAGTCGAGATGACTGCGCTGCTTCTTCAGGTCCTCGTAGTCGCGGTTCAGACGTTCGGCCAGAACCAGCGCGGCATGCGTCGCGGTAAACATCCGCATGATCTTCAGCCGGTCGCGGCAGGCAACGACATGGTCGCGCGCCGCGGCGATCGCTGCCGTCAGCTCCGGCGCATCGGCGAGCATCGCCTTCACGGTGAATTGCGAATCTGACTTCGGTTCGCCTTTCACTGTCAGGAAGACCTTCTCCAGCAGCTCTGCGCGCTTGGCCGCATTGCGTTCATTCGACGCTTGGCGAAGTCCGTAGGCGACTTCCTGCGCCTTGGCGCCGCCCTTCTGCGCCGCGAGCGACATGTAGAGGTCGAGCGTCAGGCCCGCGAGCTCGGGCAGCGGCCAATATTGGCCGGCGATGTCAGCCTCGGTCTCCGTCAGCGAAAGCTTCAGGCTTCTGCGCAAGGCCATGGCGATGCCGCCCTGCGCTGCTGCGGCGGCCGTGAAGCGGCGGATGGCATTGCGATTGGCGACGATCTCCTCAAGCAGCGCTTCCAGCCCGCTTTCGTCGCCGAGATTGAGAACATAGGCGAAGGCTTCGGCGAGTGCTGCATCCTCTTCCGGCGCCGTTGCCGTCAGAAGCGAGCGTCGGGCATCGGCGAGCAGCGTTGCCGCCGCCCGGTCGTCCAGCACCGAAAAATGCCCGGCGACATTGGCTTCCAGCGGAAACTGGTGCAGCAGCGCTTCACAGAAGGCGTGGATCGTCTGGATCTTCAGCCCGCCCGGCGTTTCCAGCGCCTTGGCAAACAGCCGCCGCGCTTCGGCGAGCTTCACCCTGTCGGGCATTTCGCCTTCGATCTGGCCGATCCGCTTGCTGAGTTCCTCATCCGGCAAGACGGCCCAATCGGCCAGCCGGGCAAAGACGCGGTTCGACATTTCGGAGGCCGCCGCTTTTGTATAGGTGAGGCAGAGGATGGCCGAGGGCCGGGCGCCCGCGAGCAGAAGACGGATGACGCGCTGCGTCAGAACATGCGTCTTGCCGGAGCCGGCATTGGCCGACACCCAGGCCGAACGCCGGGGATCGGAAGCGATTGCCTGCTGGATCGTCGTCCAGCTGATCCAGGTGCCGGGATCGTCGCTCTCGGGGAGGGCCGTCACGTCATTCATCACCGGCGGCCTCCTCGTCTTCTGCTGTAGACCATTCGGAAACACGGGCGAGATGGTCGTAGTCCCCGCCGAAATCGAATTGCTGGGCCGGAATGAGCCGCGAGGTAAAGCCTCGCTCACCGGATTGCAGCAGCGAGACGAACTTGGTCAGCTGGTCGATGGATTCTGCCGCAAGGTCGAGTGCCGACTTTGCCTTGTCGCTGCGTGCCGAATTCTCGTTGTTGACGGTATCGGCGCGGAAACGGCTGCCAGGCCGTAGCCGCACGTAAAGCAGATCCTGCGGTACCAGGCTTCCGGCATCTCGGAAGGCACCGGCGCTCAAGGCCGCGGCTTCAAGCGCCAGCTGCGGATCGAGCAGGGTGCGTGCCTGGGCAGGAGAGGGGTTGTACCCCGTCTTGTAGTCGATGATATCGGCCGCCTTCGGCCCGGTCAGGTCGATGCGGTCTGCCACCCCGGTCAGCCGGATATTGACGGTATCGAGCTCGACGCTGCCGCGAACTTCGGTAAAGGTCCGGCGGATCGCCGGGCGCCGCTCGGCTTCCCAATCAAGAAAGGCGCGGGCCACCTCGCGGAAGCGCGGGCGCCAGACGGCATCGATATGAGCGGGCAGTTCTTCCATGTCGAACAGCTCGGTCAGGATGCGCTCCATTGCCGATTCGCCTTCCAGCGTCCCGGCAATATGTCCCTCGCGGACGAAGCGGTCGATGATCGCGTGATAGAGCGTCCCGCGCTCGGCCGCCCCCGGATCGCGATTGAACGGATCGACGGGATCGAGACGCAGGATACGCCGTGCATAGATCGCATAGGGATCACGGCGCAGACGGCCGACTTCGCTGAAGGAATAGGATTTCGGCTGCAGCTCGGCGGGCGGAACCGGGGAGGGACGCTGCGCCGGCGCCTGCGGCTTGCCTTCGTCCAGCAGATTGACCCAATGAACGAACTTCTCGCCGCGGCCTCTCAAACTTGCTTCGAAGTCCGAACCACCGAGCGCCAGCAGACGCTGCAGCCAGCGGGAAGCGACCGTCGGCGTCGAGCCTTGTCGCAATGCGCGCGAATAGATCAGCTTTCGGGTGCCGTTCGCCATTTCGAAGTCATGGGCCAGCTGGCCGATGCGCCGCTCCGGTGGCTCCAGGCCGATCTCCGTCTTCATCATCCGCGAGATAAACGGGTTATTAGCGGTTTGGCCCGGCCATGAACCTTCGTTCAGGCCGCCGAGGATCAGCGTATCGACATTCTGAAGTCGGGCTTCCAGCGTGCCGAAGATAAAGACGCGCGGGTGGGCGAGCGCCCGTGGTTTCGCCGCCTGGCCCGCCGAAAGCGCCGCCATGATATCGATCCATTGCGGACCGTCGGCTTCCAGCTGCCCCTCTGTTTCCATCACCTCGGCAAGCAGCCCGGCCAGCGCATCTCCGGCCTCACCGCTCCAGAGGCCGGAGAGATCGCCGCGCCCATCGCGGGCGACGGCTTCCAGTGCACGGCCGGTGTGCTCCGCCCATTCAGAAAGTGTGAACTTGGCCGTCAAGCTGCGCCCATCGGCACCGCGCCTGACCAGCGTCGAAACCAGTGGCTCCGTGGCAGCGGTGATCCGCGAGGCGAGATCGCGCGCCTGGTCGACGGCATCGGCAGGTAGCGCCTTGCGCCAGTGCGGCGCATGCCGATCGTCGCGCTGTTCGAAGAGCTGTCGTTCCAGCAGGGCGTTGAGCGTGGCGATATCGACATCCGCCACGCCGCCGCGCAGCGCCAGAAGCTCAAGCGCTTCCACGGCACCTGTCAGCGCTGCCTTGTCGAGCCCGAAATGGCTCAGCGGGTGTTTCAGCAGGGCGACGAGCGCGACGGGATCGCCCGGCCGCAAAGTCGCCTCGAGAACGAGCTGCAGGAACGTGCCCTGCGGCATCGCCGATAGCGGCGTACCGGCGGAGTCGTCGGCGAGGATGCCGAAGCGCGCGAGCTCGGACATGACGCGCCGGGCGAGATTTCGGTCGGGCGTGATCAGCGCCGCCTGGCTCTCGCCGTTTCGCCCCGGCTCCTCAAGGGCAAGGCGCAGAGCAATGGCGATCGCGGTCGCTTCCTCGCGCTCGTTTGCCGCCTCAATCAGCGCCACGTCGGCAAAGCCGGAAGCGATCGCATCGCCGGGGAGCTCGCTCTTCCATTCACCCCAGCCGCTGGTCGCTTCCGCCGGTGCGAGCGCCCGGGAAAGAACCTCTGCACGCTGCCGCAACGCGGGTTCCGCTTCGACGATCGGGGTGACATCGTTGCGTGTCAGCTTGAGACGCTTCAGCAGATGAGAAAGGCCATATTGCGAATGGCTACGGCTTGCCGGATTGACGGGTCGCCCGGATATGGGCTCCGGCGCCACCATTCGCCAATGCTCGTCCGGCATGAAAAGATCGAGGCCGGGGAGCACGATGACGCCTTCGGGCAGTTCGGCGACGGCGGCGATCAGGTCGGCCGTTGCCGGTACCGAACCGGTCGAACCGGCAATGATGATCGGCCCTGCGGGATGTGATGTGGCGAGCCGGCTTGCCTCGGCGCGCAGGATCGCATTGCGGTGGCGCGCCGGCGAGGAGCGTCCGAGCTCGACCAGCCGCTCCGGCCAGAAGCCGCTGGCAATCTGCAGAAATTCCGCCGTCAGCTGCCACCAGAGCGCATGGTCGGCGGCATCAAGCTTGGCGAGTTCGTTCCAGTCGCGGTCCTCGGTCTCGATCGAGTCGATCAGCTCCGCCAGATTGCGTGCCAGCCAGATGGCATCGGCCGGGCTTGCCGGGGCAACCAGCGGCGAATCCGAATGGATATGGCGAACGATGTCCGGCAGCTTGTTGCGCCAGGCAAGGATCAGCCGGGCAAGCTCTAGAAGCCGTGCGGTATTGGAAAGCGGCTGCGCCAGATCGAGCGTCGCGGGCAGAGCCTCGTCGAAATAGCCGCTGTCATCGTCGGTTTCCCCGAGGGGCCGGATAACAGGGAGAATGGCAGATCGGCCGCCGAGCAGATCGACGAATTCCGAACGGAGCACGCGCGCCGCACGCCGGGTCGGCAGATAGATGGTCACTTTCGAAAGCGATAGCGGATCGGCGGGATCGTGCCGGAAATGCGGTGTCAACCGGCCATCGCAGAGCGTCTCCGCCAGCGTCTTCAGGAAAGGCACACCCGCAGGGATCGTCAGGATTCGCGGCTGGTGACGCTCGCTCATCACGCAGGCAACGTCCGGAATCGCCTGATCGTTTCCTCCGCCTCGCCGACGGCCTCAGGCGTGCCGACTGTCAGCCAATGGCCTTCCATCATCATGCCATAGAGGCGCCCGCGGCTGATCGCCTTGTCGAAATAGATGTTGATGTTGAACGGATCGCGCGGAGCATCGTCCAGAAACTCAGGCTTCATGGCGAAGGCGCCGGCATAGACCACGGGATTGGATTGATCGTCGCGATAGCGCGTCAGCCGTCCATCCGGGCCAATAGAGAAATCGTTGACGCCGTTATGGCCCGTCGTGTCTTCGATGCGCACACAGAGCATGGCCATGTCCATACGTTCAGGATCGAAGAATCCGGCTAAGTGATCAAGGTTACTTGGTTCGCCCGGCTTCTCGCCGATCCAGAAAAGGTCAGCATTCATCACGAAGATCGTGTCGCGGCCCAGCAATGTCAGGCCTTTGACTATGCCGCCGCCATTGTTCAGCAAGGCTTCGCGCTCGTCCGATATCAGCACATCGAGACCGCTATAGGTCTTGAGATGCGCTTCCATCTGATCGGCAAAATGATGGACATTCACCGCCGCGACTTCGACGCCGGCCTGCTTCAGCGCATCCAGCGAGTAATCGATCATCGGCTTGCCGCCGATTTTCACCAGCGGCTTGGGCATCGTGTCGGTGATCGGGCGCATGCGGGTGCCGAGACCCGCCGCCAGTACCATGGCTTGTTTGATCGTCATTCTGGTCCGGAACTTATGATTCGCTGGTGACTATTCCAGCCCTTGCGCACCATTCGCGCAAGGGGGCAAGCGCCTCGTGTTCCAAGGCGACGCGAAGATAGGCGAGAGTGCGCGGCATGTGCTTGAGATAGCCCGGCTTTCCGTCGCGCTGCAGCAGACGCACCCAGAGACCCGCGAGCTTGCAATTGCGCTGCGCCGACATGATTGCCCAGCTTTTCAGGAAGGAAGCCTCGTCAAAACCGCCCTGGCCGCGGCGGATGTCGAGATAAAGGTCCATCAGTTCGCGGAAGAGCGGCGGCTCGATGGTGACGCGGGCGTCTTGGGCAATCGACGCAAGATCGTAGGATGTCGGGCCGATCATCGCGTCCTGGAAATCGATGAGGCCGATCTTCTGCACGCCCTGCTTTTCACCGCGCCAGATGATGTTGGGCGAGTGAAAGTCGCGAAGCAGGAGGTTTTTTTCCGCATCCGCCAGCTCGTCGATCAGTGCGTCCCACATCGAGAGATATTCGTCGCGCTCGGCCTCCGTCGCGGCCGCGCCGCCGCGCTTCCATGGCAGATGCCAGTCGAGCAGCAGCCGGGCTTCCATCTTCATGGCCGTCCGGTCGAAATCCGGAATGTGATGGATGTGATCCCCGCCGGCTGGAATGTCCTGCGGAATCTGCATTCCATGCAGCTGCGCCAGGCAGGCGACGCTTTCGCGGTAGCGCTCGGCAATCGGCAGGCCGTCGGCATCGAGAACGCCCTCGGTACCGAGGTCCTCGATCAGCAGGATGCCCTGCGGATAATCGACACCGTAGATCTCAGGCGTCGCGAAGCCACGCTCGCGCAGCGCATCGGCGATAGCGACGAAGGGATAGGCGTTTTCGGCAAGATGGGCGACCTTCGGATAAGGCTTGCCGTCCAGAACCGGAGGTCCCTCCGGAAGCGGCGGCCAGTCCATCAGGATCTCCCTGCCGCCACCGGCCGGATAGACCGCCTCATAGGCGCGCAGCGATGCATCACCGGTCAGGAACCGGCGGCCAGCGTTAGAATAGCCGAGGCCGTCTAGAAAGGTGCGGATCGCCAGCACGCGATGGATGCGCTCGGCCTTTTTGCCAGGTGCCGTGATCGTCGCGCGGCGCCCTTGGTCCTCGTGCTCAAGCGTCAGAACGATACGGTCCTCGGGCATCTCGTGGGGCGCCATTTCCGGCCACTCGACAATGCAGATGCCGTTCTGCAACGCTTCGTCGAAGCCAAGCTCCTCAAGCTCAGAGCCATCGGCGAGCCGGTAAAGATCGAAGTGCGAGACCGGAATTCTGAGGTCGTAGGATTGAACCAGCGTGAAGGTCGGGCTGGGGACCTCAAGGTCCGGATCATCGGCAATCGCGCGGATCAGAGCGCGGGCGAGCGATGATTTTCCGGCGCCGAGATCGCCTGAAAGCGTCAGGCAATCACCGGGCTTGAGGGCGAGGGCAAGGTCTTCACCGAGGCGGCCGGTTGCCGCCTCATCGTCCAGGTACAGCGAGATTGGCGTGACGCCGGTTGTCATTCGGCAGCTGCAACGGCGTGCGGCAGGTTGACGGAGGGAATCCGGCAAACGACCGTGGTGCCGCGGCCTGGCTTGCTGTCGATTGTCACCTTGCCGTTATGCAGGCTGACGAAGCTGTCGACGATCGAGAGGCCGAGGCCGGCTCCTCCGCGCTTGCCGCTTTTCGCGCCCGTGGCGAAGCGGTCGAAGACCGTCGCGATCATCTCCTGCGATATGCCGGGGCCACGGTCGGCGACGGAAAAGACGAAATCCGTGCCTTCGCGGTGGCATTCCAGAGCGATCGCGGCGCCCTCCGGCGAGAAGTTCGCGGCGTTCGACAGGAGCTTCAGCAGGATCTGCTTGAGGCGCTGCGGATCGGCAACGATCGTGCCGAGCTGTGCAGGCGCAGTGATCTCGAGCGTCACGCCGCTTTCCTGCAGCCGGTCGGCGATCTGCATCGAGACGTCGTCCAGCAGGTCGCTGAGGTCGATCTCGGAATAGTTCAGCCGCATGATGCCGGCATCGACGGTCGCAAGATCGAGAATGTCGTTGACCAGCGTCAGCAGCACCGAAGAGGACGTTGCGATGTGATCGATATACTCGGCCTGCCGGTCGTTCAGCGGGCCGACGCCTGTCGTCCGTAGCAGGTCGGTAAAGCCGATGATGTTGGTCAGCGGCGAGCGCAGCTCGTAGGAAACGTGCTGGACGAAATCGTTCTTCAGCTCGTCCGCCTTGCGCAGGGCTTCATTCTTTTCCGTCAGTGCCCGCTCGGCGCGCACCGCATCCGTCATGTTGACGAAGGTCAGCATGGTCTGCGCGTTCGGCAGTGGAATGACGGCATAATCCAGAACCAGACCGGAGAAGAGCTCAAGCGTGCCCTGGCTCGACCGGCGCTCGTCGTCGAAGCTGGTGATCAGCTCGGCAAAGGTCTTCCAGCCATCCGGCCGGTCATAGGATTGCACGCAGGCCTCGCCGACGGCGCGGATATGCGTGCCGGGCTTGGCTTCGGCTTCGGTAATGCCCCAGAGGACACGGAAGGCCGGGTTTGCAAGGCGAACCCTGCCGTCGGCGCCGAACACTGCGACACCCTCGGAAAGGTGGTCGATGGTTTCGCCTTGAACCTTCACCAGCGTGTTGTAACGGGTCTCGAGATCGACCTGTTCGGTCAGGTTCTCGAACACCCAGGTCGCGCCGCCCTGCGGATGCGCAGTCGCGAAAACGCGCAGCGTCTGGCCGTTCGGCAGGTGCCAGACGTCGGATTTGGTGTCGAGCGAGCGATAGACGGCAAGCGCCGTATCCTTCCAGCTTTTCCAGTTCAGCTGGTCCGGCAGCTTCTTCGCCACCCGCAGGCGCTCGAGAAGCTCGGCATTGTCAGGTTTGCGCTCGAGAAAAGCGATATCGAGTTCCCAGAGCGTTACGAAAGCCTGGTTATAGAACTGCAGCCGTTGGTCGCCGTCGAAAATCGCGACGGGCGTCGCAAGATGGTCGAGCGTTTCGGCGTGGCTCTTCAGCGTCCGCTCAAGCTCGGCGCGAACGGCTTCGGCGTCCGACACGTCGATGGCGATACCGGCGGAACCGCTCGGCACCTTGACGTCGACGACATCGAAGAAGGTCCGGTTGCCATGGACGACGGTGGAAATCTTGTCGTGGAACGGCGATTCCGGCGTCGCCGTCGCGCGGATGCGCTCGCGGGCGATTGTCGTCAGGATTTCGCGGCTCTCATTGATCGCCTGCTGTGGCGTCGTTGCCTCGACGGCATCGCCATAGGCCTGGTTCACCCAGGTCAGGCGTCCTTCGGTATCGCGCTGCCAGGCCGGCAGGTCGATCGCGTCGAGCAGGTTCTGGAAGGCCGAGATCGATGACATCAGCCGGTCGCGCTCGATCTTCAGTTCAGCAAGCTCGGCGCGCAGATTGTTGAGCGCAACGAAGCGAACGAAGGCGCGGCCGCCGGAAACCCGGCCCTGTGCTTCCAGGATCTCATCGCGATTGGTCTCGACGACCATATCGAAGCTCTGCGCCGCCTCGCGCAGCCGGTCGATGGCGCGGTCGAGCTCGGAGGCCGACCGTGGCTTCAGCCAGAGGCCGAATGCCAGGAATTCGTTGTCCTGCGGCGCGCCGGTTTCGGCCGGCAGCTGGCCAAGCAGTTCCGGCCGCTCATTGCCGTCCCAGATGACGATGCGGCGGTTCTTGTCGGCGATCAGCGCCTGATACTGCGAAATGCGCTGTTGTGCATCGGAGAGTGCCGTACGCATCTCGCGGCTTTCGGTCTCGATATTGCCGCGTTGGCGCACCGACCACAGTGTCGAGAGAAGGGCGGCCGAGATCACGCCGATGACGACGGAAACGCCGATGACCTGAGACGAGGTGAAGAGATGCGCCGATGCCGCCGCTTCCGACCCGACCTGAGCCATCACCGGGCGTGCGAGCGCAGAAATCGCAGTACCGCCGGCGCAAATCTGCGCCAGTCGCATCAGCGATCCCCTTCCTTGCTTCACGGCCCGCCCGGCCGTAGCAAATGTATAATTTTTCGCCGCCGCGATCGGGTGGGCTTCCGGCCAAGCGCCGTCATCCACCTGTCCGGGCAGGCTTTGGTTTACATCCGGCATCCGCGGTATGTCTCCGTCCTTTAATGTGCCGCATCACGACAAGACATCCCATTTTCGGGCAGACGGACGAGTCCGGGCCACGAATCGAGTTCTAAAACAATACTTCGGATGGGATTCAGCGGGAAGGTAGGAGGCAAAAAATAAGCGCGCCGCAAATGTCAATGCGGCGCCCATCAAGATGTTGTGGATAGCGAAGATACGATTAGTATCTGTAGTGGTCGGCCTTGAACGGACCCTGCGGCTTGACGCCGATATAGGCGGCCTGTTCTTCCGAAAGCTGGGTCAGCTTGACGCCGAGCTTGCCGAGGTGAAGACGAGCGACCTTCTCGTCGAGGTGCTTCGGCAGGATGTAGACCTGGTTGGAATACTGATCCGGCTTGGTGAATAGCTCGATCTGGGCCAGCGTCTGGTTGGTGAAGGACGCCGACATGACGAAGGACGGGTGACCCGTGGCATTGCCGAGGTTCAGCAGGCGTCCCTCGGACAGCAGGATGATGCGGTTGCCCTTCGGGAACTCGATCAGGTCGACCTGCGGCTTGACGTTGGTCCACTTGAGATTACGGAGTGCCGCAACTTCGATTTCGTTGTCGAAGTGGCCGATATTGCCGACGATCGCCATGTCCTTCATCGCACGCATATGGTCGATGCGGATGACGTCCTTGTTGCCGGTCGTGGTGATGAAGATGTCGGCCGAAGACACGACGTCTTCGAGCAGAACCACCTCGTAGCCGTCCATGGCGGCCTGCAGGGCGCAGATCGGGTCGGCCTCGGTAACCTTGACGCGGGCGCCGGCGCCGGAGAGCGAAGCGGCAGAACCCTTGCCGACGTCGCCGTAACCGCAGACGACGGCAACCTTGCCGGCCATCATAACGTCGGTGCCGCGGCGGATACCGTCGACCAGCGATTCCTTGCAGCCGTACTTGTTGTCGAACTTCGACTTGGTGACGCTGTCGTTGACGTTGATCGCCGGGAACGGCAGCAGGCCCTTGGAATGCAGCTGATAGAGGCGGTTGACGCCCGTGGTGGTTTCCTCGGTAACACCCTTGATCGCGTCGCGCTGCTTGGTGAACCAGCCCGGCGAGGCGGCAAGGCGCTTCTTGATCTGGGCGAAGAGAATCTCTTCTTCTTCCGAATGCGGGTTCGACAGCACGTCTTCACCGGCTTCGGCGCGCGCGCCGAGCAGGATGTACATGGTCGCATCGCCACCGTCGTCGAGGATCATGTTGGAGAAGCCGCCATCGGCCCACTGGAAGATCTTGTCGGTGTAGGTCCAGTAGTCTTCGAGGGACTCGCCCTTGATCGCGAAGACCGGGATGCCGGCGGCGGCAATAGCGGCAGCGGCGTGGTCCTGCGTCGAGAAGATGTTGCACGAAGCCCAACGGACTTCGGCGCCGAGCGCGACCAGCGTCTCGATGAGCACAGCGGTCTGGATCGTCATATGCAGCGAGCCGGTGATGCGCGCGCCCTTCAGCGGCTGCGACTTGCCGAATTCTTCGCGGCTGGACATTAGGCCCGGCATTTCGGTTTCGGCGATCGTAATTTCCTTACGGCCGAAATCTGCGAGGGCGATATCGGCGACGACATAATCTTTTTCAGTGCTCATAGAGGTCTCCAGGCTGAAAAGCGTGTCAATAAATCAAAAGCGCGCAAAGGGCGCAGCAGAGCGCGTGCGGTCTGCACGGCCATGCTTGCCGTTTAGCAGGCTTCTGGTGGGAAGGCAATAAGGATATAAAGAAGTCTTTATGTCTTTATATGTCGGCGATTTCTCAGATTTCTTCGCCGAATTTGTTCTGGATCAGCTGATCCAAAGCGTCGAGCGCTTCGGTCGCCTGGTTGCCGCTGGCTGTCACGAGCACAGTCGAGCCGGGACTTGCGGCCAGCATCATCAGCCCCATGATCGAGGTTCCGCCCACCGTCATCCCGTCTTTCGACACGGTAATCGTCGCGTCGAATGTATCGACCATCTGGACGAACTTCGCCGAGGCGCGCGCGTGGAGACCGCGCTTGTTGATGATGAGGAGTTCCCGGGAGAGCTGCGTCGTGGTCATGAAGGCCCGTTATTTGCCGCTGAGAACGCGGCTCGCGACGTTGATATACTTGCGGCCGGCTTCCGAAGCCTCGGCCAGGGCCTTCTCCATATTGTTCTCGCCGCGAACGCCGGCGAGCTTGATCAGCATCGGCAGATTCATACCGGCGATCACTTCGGTGTGGCCGCTGCTCATCACGGAAATTGCGAGATTGGAAGGGGTCCCGCCGAACATGTCGGTGAGGATCACCACGCCATGACCGTCATCGGCGCCGGCGACTGCCTGGAGAATGTCCTGCCGCCTCTGATCCATATCGTCTTCGGGGCCGATGCAGACCGTCTCGATGAATTTCTGAGGACCTACGACATGCTCGACAGCATGACGAAACTCCTCAGCCAGCTTGCCATGAGTGACAAGCACAAGTCCGATCATGATTTAACTGCTCCCAATGGCATATCAACGGCGGCCCCAATATCGCAATGCAACAATCGCGTCCACCGGTGGGGGCACATCTTGGCCATCAAAAGCCGAAGTGCAAGACAAAAATGCAGCGATACGGCGCGATTCCAGCGGTTTCGGCGGCACTACATTCCGATCTCAGGCGCTTTTGCCATCAAAATTGCGAGAGGAACTGGTGTATTTGCGAGAAGCCGGATCACCGGCAACGCAATGCCTTCCGCCACTTCGATCCGCTCGTTCTCGGGCGGCAGGCGGTCGGAGCCCGAAACGCTGGCAGGAAGGATCGCAAAGTGCATCACCGCTTCGGGAATGCTGTCGAGCGAAACAAGTCCGGTGCCGCGCAATTCAATCAATCCGGCAATCGAATCCGGCCTTTTGGCTATGATGTTACCGTCGCGATGCTCGACAAAGACCTGATCGTCGGCAATGAGCACTGCCGGCAGGCCAAGGCGCCGGGCTTCGCTCAGGCAGGTGAAGGCGAGCATCGACTTGCCCCAGCCAGAAGGACCGGCAAACATCAGCCCGGTTTGATTGATCCGGATCGCCGTTGCATGAACGTTGACCGGCGGCGCCATCAGCTATGCGCGTCCGCTGGCAGCGCAAGGATGAACCGTGCGCCGAGGATTTCGGCGCTTTCAGCGTCGATGATGTTCTCTGCCCTCAGCGAGCCGCCATGGGCTTCGGCGATCTGGCGGCTGATCGACAGGCCGAGACCGGAATTCTGACCGAAGCCCTCGGATTCCGGGCGATCGGTGTAGAAGCGCTCGAAGATGCGGTCGATATTTTCAGCCTGGATGCCGGGGCCGTTGTCCTCGATATAGACGAGGCAGCGCGAGCGCGTGCGTACGAGCCGGACGATGATCCGCCCGCCTTCCTGCGGCACGAAGGAGCGGGCATTCTCGATCAGGTTGGTGACGATCTGGCCGATGCGCAGGTCATGGCCGTTGACGACGAAGCGGGTTTTCACGCCGGGCTTTCGCTCGATCGCCAGCTCGATATGCACGTCCTTGTTCTTGCTGCGGATCTGCCGGGAGACGTCTACGAGATCGGTGAGGAACTTCTCCAGATCGACCGAGCGGGCATCGACACGCGCCAGTTCGGCATCGAGCCGCGAGGCGTCGGAAATGTCGCTGATCAGGCGATCGAGGCGGCGAACGTCATGCTGGATGACATCCATCAGCCGCTTCTTGGAATCATCGGATTTCGCCAGCGGCAAGGTTTCGACGGCACTGCGAAGCGAGGTCAGCGGGTTCTTGAGCTCGTGGCTGACATCGGCGGCGAAACTCTCGATCGCGTCGATCCGGTCGTAGAGCGCCGTCGTCATTTCGCGCAGCGCGATAGACAGGTTGCCGATTTCGTCCTGGCGAGCCGAGAAATCGGGGATTTCCTCACGCTCCTTGGCGCCGCGGCGAACGCGGATCGCGGCGGCCGACAGGCGGCGTAGCGGATTGGCGATCGTCGAAGACAGGACGAGCGACAGAAGCACGTTGACGAGGGTGGCAACGCCGAAGACGCGCATGATCGCAAGACGCTCGGCATGAACGATATTGTCGATATCACCCGCCTGCGTCGACAGAAGAAGGACGCCAAGAACCGCGCGGAAACGCTGGACCGGCACCGCGACCGAAACGATAAGCTCGCCCTTCTCGGTCGTGCGAACAACGGCGCCGCGAACGCCGGTCAGCGCGTTCATCACTTCCGGGTAGATCGAGCCATCACCGCCGGGTGCTTCTTTGTAGACCGGCAGATTGCCGGGCTGCAGCGCCTTGTTGAACAGCGTCGCAAACCATTCGCCCCAGGTCTGCTTCTCTTCCTCGACCGGCGGCAGGTCGAAGCGCAGCACCTGGCCGCGGGAATAGAGATGACGGGAATCGAGCAGCAGGTTTGCGTCGGCATCGAAGATGCGCGCGCGCGTGCGGGTTGGCGAGATCAGCCGACGGAGAACCGGTGCCACCTTTTCCGGATCGATCGGGAATTCGAGATCCTCGTCGTTCGGAACCGGGGTGATGCTCTGCCCGGCCTGCAGCTCAAGCAGTTTCTGCGGATCGATGGTGATCGAATTGGTATCGACGGAGGCCGATGCCGAGACGGCGCCGGCGATAATCTCGCCCTGTGTCAGCAGGCTCTCGACGCGAGCGTCGATCAGGCCTTCGCGGAACTGGTTGAGGTAGAGAATGCCGCCGACGAGAACGAGCAGCGCCGCCAGATTGAAGAACAGGATGCGGCGCGTCAGGCTGGAAAAGACGGCATTGCCGAAGATCCGGCGGATGATGGTGAAGGGATGCGACCATCGCCTTCCCCTGACGCGACGGCCGGTTACGCCTTCCGCATCATCCAGATCCCTTTCCTGCACCAACTGTGCCAACGACAGGCCCTTTCGGAGGGCGCGGCCGGAAATGCGGCCAGCGAGCCCTCAACAACAATCATGCGCTGCGCTTTAAGGCGTCACGCTGCTTCGCGGAAGCGGTAACCCACTCCGTAGAGCGTTTCAATCATATCAAAATCGTTGTCGACCATCTTGAATTTCTTGCGCAGCCGCTTGATGTGGCTGTCGATCGTACGGTCATCGACGTAGACCTGTTCGTCATAGGCCGCGTCCATCAGCGCATCGCGGCTCTTGACCACGCCCGGGCGCTGCGCAAGCGAATGCAGGATGAGGAATTCGGTGACCGTCAGCGTTACCGGCTCGGCCTTCCAGGTGCAGGTATGGCGTTCCTGGTCCATGACCAGCTGCCCCCGCTCAAGCGAACGGGCGGGAACTGCGGTTCCAGCCTTTGGCGCAGTGCCCGTTCCTGCGGCGGCGGCAGCTTCACGGCTCGACGCCCGGCGAAGCACGGCGCGAACGCGCTCGACCAGCAGGCGCTGCGAGAACGGCTTGGTAATGAAGTCGTCGGCACCCATCTTCAGGCCAAAGAGCTCGTCGATCTCTTCATCCTTGGAGGTCAGGAAAATGACCGGCATATCAGATTTCTGGCGCAGACGGCGCAGCAGCTCCATTCCATCCATGCGCGGCATCTTGATATCGAAGATAGCGAGCTGCGGTGGGCGGGCGATGAGACCATCGAGGGCCGAGGCACCATCCGTATAAGTCTCGACCTTATATCCTTCGGCTTCCAGTGCGATCGACACTGAAGTGAGGATGTTGCGGTCGTCATCAACGAGCGCGATTGTCGGCATGGTGTTCGTCTCCGTCATTTATGCGCATCTCCCGGAATTTTTGATGTCCCCAGGCGGCCTCTCCAGCCGGATGCGCTTATGGAGGATAAAGGTGGAACAAATTGTGGCAAAGATAAAGGGGAGGATTGTTCGAATATTATCGGCGCAATCAAGGGTGGTGCGACAAACTGAACCAAACCTTCAATTTTAAACGATTTAAAATTATCGAAAACGATTTAAATCGATTAAATATATGATATCATTACGTTTTTCGAATTACACCGTATTGCTTTTTAAAATTCCTCATCTTAGGTTCGCGTCAGTTTTAACGGCTGAAGGCCTCAGTAAAGGGAAAAGCGATGGAAACGTTCGGAGTTCATAACCCGGCGGTGGCGCTGGCGACGATTGGTTTGGAGAGCGCAGCAAGCGTTCGCTATAACTTTACCGCCGCCTCTCTGTATGAGGAGGCGATTCGCCGTGGAGAAGCCGAACTCACCGCCCAGGGCGCCCTGCGCGCATTGACCGGCCAGCACACGGGCCGCTCGCCGCGCGACAAATTCGTCGTCCGCGACGAGAACACCGAAAAGCAGATCTGGTGGGATAACAACAAGCCGATGTCGCCGGAGCATTTCGCCGTGCTTCACGCCGATATGCTGGCGCATGCGAAGGGCAGGGAGCTTTTCGTGCAGGACCTGATCGGCGGTGCTGATGCCGGTCATGCGCTGCCGTCGCGCGTCGTCACCGAATTCGCCTGGCACTCGCTGTTCATCCGTAATCTCCTGATCCGTCCGGAGCTCGAAGCGCTGAAAACCTTCGTACCGAAGCTGACGATCATCGATCTGCCGAGCTTCAAGGCCGATCCGGAGCGCCACGGCTGCCGCACGGAAACCGTCATCGCCTGTGACTTGACCAAGGGTCTCGTTCTGATCGGCGGCACGTCCTATGCCGGCGAAATGAAGAAGTCGGTCTTCACCGTCCTCAACTACCTGTTGCCGGCCAAGGGCGTCATGCCGATGCACTGCTCGGCCAATGCCGGCCCGGATGGCGACAGCGCGGTCTTCTTCGGTCTGTCGGGAACCGGCAAGACGACGCTTTCGGCCGATCCGGCCCGTACACTTATTGGCGATGACGAGCACGGCTGGAGCGAAAACGGCATCTTCAATTTCGAAGGCGGCTGCTATGCCAAGACCATCCGCCTTTCGGCCGAAGCCGAACCGGAAATCTACGCGACGACGCAGCGCTTCGGCACGGTTCTCGAAAACGTCGTGCTCAACGACCAGCGCGAGCCGGATTTCGACGATGGATCGCTGACGGAAAATACCCGTTGCGCCTATCCGCTGGATTTCATTCCGAACGCTTCGAAGACCGGCCTCGCCGCGCATCCGAAGACGATCATCATGCTGACCGCCGATGCCTTCGGCGTCATGCCGCCGATCGCTCGCCTGACGCCTGAACAGGCCATGTACCACTTCCTCTCCGGCTACACCGCAAAGGTCGCCGGTACCGAAAAGGGCGTGACCGAGCCGGAAGCGACCTTCTCGACCTGCTTCGGCGCTCCCTTCATGCCTCGTCATCCGGCGGAATACGGCAACCTGCTGAAGGAGCTGATCAGCCGTCACGGCGTCGAATGCTGGCTGGTCAATACCGGCTGGACCGGCGGCGCATACGGCACCGGCAAGCGCATGCCGATCAAGGCGACGCGTGCTCTGCTGGCAGCGGCTCTCTCCGGCGAGCTCGCCAAGGCTGAGCTGCGTACCGACGCGAACTTCGGCTTTGCCGTTCCCGTTTCCGTCGCTGGCGTCGACAACGGCATTCTCGACCCGCGCTCGACCTGGGCCGATGCCGCAGCCTACGATCGTCAGGCCGAAAAGCTCGTCGGCATGTTCATCGCCAACTTCGCCAAGTTCGAAGACCATGTCGATGGCGGCGTGCGTGATGCCGCTCCCGGCCTGAAGCTTGCTGCCGAATAAACTAAACGGCTGATGATTCACGTGAAACCCGGCGGGGCACTGCCGGGTTTTCTTTGCGTGTTCCAAAACCGCGGCCGATGTGAGATAGGTCTCGCATGGCCAGCGACGCGCTCTTCATCAATGACAGGATCACCATCGCTGGATGGGAGCTGACGGAACAGTTCGTTCTGGCGGGCGGCCCCGGTGGGCAGAACGTCAACAAGGTCTCGACCGCGGTCCAGCTGTTCTTCAACATCGAGAATTCGCCGTCCCTGCCTGAGCGGGTGAAGGCGAACGCCGTCAAGCTTGCCGGACGGCGCATGTCGAAGGACGGCGTATTGATGATCGAGGCGAGCCGCTTCCGCAGCCAGGACCGCAATCGCGAAGATGCGCGTGAGCGCTTGAAAGAACTTGTCCTCGAAGCCGCCAAGCCGCCACCGCCGCCCCGCAAGAAGACCAGGCCGACGAAAGGCTCAGTCGAACGCCGCCTCAAGGAAAAATCGGGCCGCTCCGAAGTCAAGAAGATGCGCGGCCGCCCGAGCGGAGACTGACATGCTCGAAATCTCCAGCGGCATCCGGCATTTCCCCGGCTACCTCGATCGTCCCACGCAAGAGGCGATGGTCGAGACGATCCGCCAGATCGTCTCCGCTGCGCCGCTCTTCACGCCCGTCATGCCCGCAACCGGAAAGCCGATGTCGGTCCGCATGAGCAATTGCGGAGAGCTCGGCTGGGTGACGGACAAGGAGCGCGGTTACCGCTACCAGCCGGTCCATCCCGCTACCGGCGAACCATGGCCGGCCATCCCGCCGGCGCTTCTCGATATCTGGACCACCGTCTCCAGCTATCCGCTGCCGCCGCAGGCCTGCCTGATCAATTTTTATTCCGACGACGCCAAGATGGGGCTGCATCAGGACAAGGACGAGCAGGACCTCAAGGCACCCGTCGTCTCGATCTCCCTCGGCAACAGCTGCCTCTTCCGCATCGGCGGCACCGCCCGCAACGATCGCACCCAATCCCTGAAACTCGCCAGCGGCGACGTCATCGTCCTCGGCGGGGAGGGGCGCCTCTGCTTCCACGGCGTCGACCGCATCTACCCGGCAACATCGACGCTGCTGAAAAGCGGCGGCCGGGTCAATCTCACGTTAAGGCGGGTCTCCTAAAGTCGTCCGAGCTTTCGTGGGGCGCGCGATGGACAGGGCATACAACAGAGTAGATCTCGTAGTAGGGCTTCTTGCCGTCCTCGCCGGGCTGTCGCTTGGCTTTGCCTACTATATCAGGCTCTGGGAGCTGGACGCCGATGGCCTGTCGGTCAATCTCCAGAAACTGCCCTATTGGGATTTTACCAATCTCTGGGCAGGCGGGCTTCTTGCCTCAAAGGGCAGCGTCGCCGTCATTTTCGATGTTGACGCCTACCGAACATTCCTTCGCGAACTGATTTCGCCGCGGCTTGCTGACCAGGAATGGAGTTACCCGCCTTCGGTCCTGCTGGTCGGCGTCCCGCTCGCACAGCTGCCGATTTTTGCCGCCTATGTCGTCTGGACAGTTGGGTCGATCGTTGCCCTGAATTTCGCATTGAAACCATTGGCGATGCCGACGCTGGCGCATGCTGCCTGCCTGCTCAGCCCCTCGGGTTTTACAAATCTGCTACTGGGCCAGAACGGTGCCTTTACCGCCGCCTTGCTGATCGGCGGCTTGCTCATCGTTTATTCACGGCCGATTCTCGCAGGCGTTTTCTTTGGCATTCTGACGATGAAACCGCATCTGGGCCTGCTCATTCCGATCTGCCTGGTTGCCAGCGGCAGCTATCGGGCTTTCGTATCGGCGGCTGTGACGGCTGTGCTATTGTTTTTGGCGACAGGTATCGCCTTTGGCTTCGATGTGTGGAGCCTGTTCATGGGCAAGACAGCACCGCTGATGTCCTCGATTCTCGAAGCGCCCTATCCGCAGACCTACCACGCGCATGCGATCACGGTTTTTGTGATGGCCCGTTGGGCAGGTTTAGGGGTCGGCGGCGCTTACGCCGTTCAGGCTCTGGCCCTTGCATGCTGCGCTGTGACCGTTGCCTGGCTTTGGCGCCCTGCAAATCCGATGGATCACGGCAAACGCGTCTGCATCACTACCACACTTGCCATCGTCGCCTCGCCTTATGGCTACAGCTACGACACGATACCGGTATGCGTGACGGCAGCTTTTCTTTTCGTGACGGAACGGCGGCTGAACAAGATCGTCCTGGCGCTGATTTGGATCTTTCCGCTCTTCATCCATCAGATCAATTACCATGGCATTGGTATTGCTATCCTGGCACCGATCTTTTTGGTGGTTTATGCGCTGCTGGCCAGCGAACGCCGCGCGACGTCAGCGTCACCTGAACCCGCTAAAGCTTCCGCAGCGCCACCTGCTCAATCAAGTGGTTCGGTCCCTTGCGCAGGATCAGGTCGGCGCGGGGGCGGGTCGGCAAGATGTTTTGACGCAGGTTCTTCAGGTTGATGTTGGCCCAGAGCCCTTCGGCGATCGACATCGCTTCCTTTTCGCTGATGGAGGCGTAGCGGTGGAAGTACGAATTTGGGTCGCGGAAGGCCGTTTCGCGCAGGCGCATGAAGCGGTTCACGTACCAGTTATGAATCTGCTTCTCCTCAGCGTCGATATAGATTGAGAAGTCGAAGAAGTCGGAGACCATCGGCACGATCTTGCCGTCGGCGGGCAGGTCGCGTGATTGCAGCACGTTGATGCCTTCGAAGATCAGGATGTCCGGCCGGTCGATGATCTTGTATTCGTTGGGGATCACGTCATAGACGAGGTGGGAATAGACAGGCGCCTTGACGTCCGCCTGTCCCGCCTTGATCGCCGAGAGAAAGCGCAGGATCGCTCCAGTGTCGTAGCTTTCAGGGAAACCCTTGCGCTGCATCAGGTTTTCACGTTCCAGCACCGCGTTCGGATGCAGGAAACCGTCAGTCGTGATCAGATCGACCTTTGGGCTTGAAGGCCAGCGGCGCAGCAGCTCCTTTAGGACACGCGCCGTCGTCGACTTGCCGACGGCGACCGATCCGGCGATGCCGATCACGAAGGGGGTTTTGGCGACACCCTCGAGATTCAGGAAGCGGTTGCGCTGCTCGAAGAGCAGCTGCGAGGATTCGACATGCGAAGAAAGCAGACGCGACAGCGACAGATAGATGCGGCGGACTTCGTCGAGGTCGATCGGGTCGCCCATCGAGCGCAGCCGCGTCACTTCCTCGCCGGTCAGCGTCAGCGGCGTATCGGCGCGGAACTTCGCCCATTCCTCGGAGGAAAAAAAGTGATAGGGCGAATAGGAATTCGCCTGGAAGTGATCGAGCGCCTCGGGCGCCCCGATGATTTGCGACACGATACTCATGAACTCTGCCGGCTGGCCTTTTCCTTGAGACCGGATTGAGCGGTCCGCCGCTCAAGTTCGGCCATGACATCCTGCAACGGAATGCCTGCAATCTTCAATACGACCAAAAGGTGATAGAGGACATCGGCCGACTCGTAGGTCAGGTTGGTCCGGTCGTCGGTGACCGCGGCCATGACGGCCTCGATCGCCTCCTCGCCGAGTTTCTTCGCTGCCTTCGGCTGACCCGCAGAAACCAGCTTGGCCGTCCAGGATTCATCCGGTGAGGCCTTCGACCGCTCGTCGACGATCTTTTCCAGATCGGAAAGGGAAAATCCGCTCATTCTATCGCTTTCAATCAGTCGAGCCGCATCGCAATGCCGTGGGATGACATATAGCGCTTTGCCTCGCCGACGGAATAGGTGCCGAAATGGAAGATCGAGGCGGCAAGCACGGCCGTCGCATGGCCTTCCTTCACCCCGGCGACGAGATCGTCGAGATTGCCGACGCCGCCGGAGGCGATGACGGGGACGCGGACGCTGTCGGCGATCGCCCGTGTCAGCTCCAGATCATAGCCGATCTTCGTGCCATCGCGGTCCATCGAGGTGACAAGCAGCTCGCCGGCACCGCGGGCAACCATCTTCTGCGCGAATTCGACCGCATCGATGCCGGTCGCGTTGCGGCCGCCGTGGGTGTAGATTTCCCAAGCGCTGAGATTATCCTGGCCAACGGCCTGCGTGCGGCGTCGCTTGGCGTCGATCGAAACGACAATGCACTGATCGCCGAACTTGTCGGCGGCCTCGGCGACGAAATCAGGATTGTTGACGGCCGCCGAGTTGATCGAAACCTTGTCGGCGCCGCAGAGCAGCAGCTTGCGGATATCTGCGATGGTGCGAACGCCGCCGCCGACGGTCAGCGGCATGAAGCACTGTTCGGCGGTGCGCGACACGACGTCGAAGATCGTGTCGCGATTGTCGGACGAAGCGGTGATGTCGAGGAAGCAGAGCTCGTCGGCCCCGGCTGCATCATAGGCCTTCGCTGCTTCGACCGGGTCGCCAGCATCGATGAGATTGGTGAAGTTTACGCCTTTGACGACGCGGCCGTCCTTGACGTCGAGACAGGGGATGACACGGGCTTTCAGCGTCATTGTGCAATCTCCTTGGCGCGCGCCGCCTTGATCAGCGACAGCGCTTCCGCCGGGTCGATACGGCCATCATAGAGCGCGCGGCCGGAAATCGCGCCTTCCAGCTTGCGGGCATCCGGCTGCAGCATGCGCTCGATATCGGCGATCGAGGCGAGACCGCCCGAAGCGATCACCGGGATGGAGACGGCTTCGGCAAGCTCCAGCGTCGAAGCCCAGTTGATGCCCGTGAGAATGCCGTCGCGGTCGATATCGGTGTAGATGATGGCGGCAACGCCGGCGCCTTCGAACTTCTTGGCAAGCTCTATGATGCCGAGTTCCGACGCCTCGGCCCAACCCTCGACGGCAACCTTGCCACCCTTGGCATCGATGCCGACGGCAACGCGGCCGGGAAAAGCCTTGCAGGCCTCGATGACGAGCGCCGGATCACGAACAGCGACCGTGCCGAGAATGACGCGGGCCAAACCGCGCGACAACCAGTTCTCGATATGATCGAGCGTGCGGATACCGCCGCCGAGCTGCACCGGGTTCTTCGTCGCCTTGAGGATGGCATCGACGGCAGCGCCGTTGACGCTTTCACCGGCAAAGGCGCCGTTGAGATCGACCACATGCAGCCATTCGAAACCCTGGTCCTCGAAGGCTTTGGCCTGCGCTGCCGGGTCTGGATTGTAGACCGTCGCCTGGTCCATATCGCCGAGCTTCAGGCGGACGCACTGGCCGTCCTTCAGGTCGATCGCGGGAAAGAGGATCATGATGTCTGTCCTTGCTTCGCGCGAGCCTTACGGCTTCCAGCGCAGGAAATTGGTGATCAGGGCGAGGCCGAGCTTCTGGCTCTTTTCCGGATGGAACTGCGCACCGGCCATGTTGTCGCGGCCGACAAAGGCGGTCATCGGCCCGCCGTAGTCGGTCGTGGCGATCACATCCGAAGCGTTCTCGGCAGCGAGATGGTAGGAATGGACGAAATAGGCGTGCAAGCCATCTGCGCCGGTCGGGATGCCGTCGAAAAGCGGATGTGGATGCCTGAGATCGAGCGTGTTCCAGCCGATCTGCGGGATCTTCAGCGACGCGTCGTCAGGGGTCATTTCCTTGACGTCGCCAGGGATCCAGCCGAAACCCTGCGTCACCGTCTTTTCGAGGCCGCGCGACGACATCAGCTGCATGCCGACGCAGATTCCGAGGAAGGGCTTTGCCTTCTTCTCCACCGCCTCGATCAGCACTTCGGCCATGCCGGGCACGGCATCGAGACCGCGGCGGCAATCGGCATAGGCGCCGACGCCGGGCAGGACGATCCGGTCGGCCGAGGCAACGGCTTCCGCCTTGTCGGTCAGGTCGATATGGGCGTCGATGCCTGCTTCGCGGGCAGCGCGCTCAAAGGCCTTCGTCGCCGAGCGCAGGTTGCCGGAACCGTAGTCGATAATTGCGACGCGCATCAGCGTCCTCCATCAAAACCAAAGAGACCAAGCGAGGTGGTGTTGCCGTGGCGGCCGGAGGAGCGTTGATGTCGCTCCCATTCCGGTGCCGGCACGCCGCCTTCCTGCGTAATGGTCTCGATATCGGAAAAGTAGATCTCTTCGGCCGCATCGACGGAATCGGCCGTAACGACGGCATCCTCGTTCCAGCCCTTTGCGGCGAGGCTGCGGATTCGGAAATTCTGTCCCTCGAGCGCAACGATCAGGCTTGCCGCCAGTGTGATCGCAAAGCCCGCCGGCCACAAACCCTGCCGCTCCATCAGAGCGCCACCGATAGCCTGTGCGAGGAAGGCGGCCGCCGCATGCAGCCAGAGGCGATGCGCCAGCAGCCAGAGCCATGGAAAGAAGAAACCGAGCAGCGTGAAGCCGTCGCGGATGACGCGCGTCTTTTCGTGGCCGGCATCCGCGCCGTCAGGGGCAGTCAAAAACAGATAGCTGGAAGTCAATGTCGTCAAGCTCCCTGAAGGAGGCTCAGACGAGCGTGCCCTTCGTCGAGGGAACACGGCCCGCCTGTCTCGGATCGATCTCTGTCGCCGTGCGCAGCGCGCGGGCAACGGCCTTGAAGCAGGTCTCTGCAATATGGTGATTGTTGGCACCATAATGGTTGAGCACATGCAAGGTGATGCCGGCGTTCTGCGCGAGCGCCTGGAAGAATTCGCGGACCAGTTCGGTATCGAAAGTGCCGATCTTCGGCGCGCTGAAAGAAACGTTCCAGACGAGGAAGGGGCGGCCGGAGAGATCGAGCGCGGCCTTCGTCATCGTCTCGTCCATGGCGAGATCGATCGAGGCGTAGCGGGTGATGCCGCGGCGGTCGCCGAGCGCTTTCGCAATAGCCTGGCCGATCGCAATCCCGGTGTCCTCGACGGCATGGTGATCGTCGACATGCAGGTCGCCCTTGGTCTCGATCTCCATGTCGATTAGCGAATGTCGCGACAGCTGGTCGAGCATATGGTCGAAGAAGCCGACGCCCGTCGAAATCTTCGACTTGCCGGTGCCGTCGAGATTGACCGAAACCGAAACCGAAGTTTCGTTGGTCTTGCGGGAAACGGCGCCCGTGCGGCTTGCTGCGGTCTCGGCCATCTGGCTGCTCCATCGGGAATGACGCGGGTTCCATATCAGGCGTTCCCTAAAATATCCAGAACCGCAACGGCAGAAAAACGGCGCCATTTGCAATCGGCGGAAGCCCACTTACATAGGGCTCAACAGGGCCGGTGAGCGGCCCGCACGAAACCGCCCGGCCCCCGGGCAAGGATGTTTTATGACAACGATTATTACAGTTCGAAAAGGCGGCAAGGTGATCATGGCCGGCGACGGCCAGGTGAGCCTTGGCCAGACCGTCATGAAGGGCAATGCACGCAAGGTCCGCCGCATCGGCAAGGGTGGCGAAGTCATCGCCGGTTTCGCCGGCGCCACTGCCGACGCCTTCACCCTGCTGGAGCGCTTGGAAAAGAAGCTGGAACAGTATCCTGGCCAGCTGATGCGCGCTGCCGTCGAGCTCGCCAAGGACTGGCGCACCGACAAGTACCTGCGCAATCTCGAAGCCATGATGCTGGTCGCCGACAAGACCGTCACGCTTGCCGTCACGGGCAATGGTGACGTTCTGGAACCGGAACACGGCACCATGGCCATCGGCTCGGGCGGCAATTTCGCACTCGCCGCCTCGCTCGCCCTGCTCGATTCCGACAAGTCTGCGGAAGAAGTGGCTCGCAAGGCGCTCGATATCGCTGCTGATATCTGCGTTTATACCAACCACAACATCATCGTCGAAACGCTTGATGCCGATGCCTGAGGACGGAACCCGTTACCATTTCCGAGACGTCGAGGGCAGGGACCTTTCCCTGCTTACACAGTGGCTCGCCGAGCCGCATGTCGCGAAATGGTGGGACGGAGATCCGCAGGCGAGCGCGCAGAAAATCATTGGGGCCATCGACAGCATCGAGACGCGGCCGATGATCGTGGAACTGGAGGGACGGCCGATCGCCTATCTCCAGCATTACGATCCGCATCTTGAAGACGATCATCCTTATCAGGACCAGCCGAAAGGCACGCTCGGGCTCGATATTTCGATCGGCATCCCGGCGCTGATCGGCAAGGGTCACGGCAGCGCGATCATCCGCCAGATCGCGTCTGAGCTTTTCGCCGGAGGCACGAAAAGGATCGTCATCGATCCGCATCCGGAAAACCACGCGGCGATCCGCGCCTATGAGAAAGCCGGATTTCGCTATCTCGACACGAGAACATCTATCTACGGTCCCGCCCATTTCATGGCGCTGGACGCAAACCAGGAAACGGATTTGCAATGACCAACTTTTCCCCCCGCGAGATCGTATCCGAACTCGACCGTCATATTATCGGCCAGCACGACGCCAAACGTGCGGTAGCAATTGCGCTGCGCAATCGCTGGCGCCGCCAGCAGCTCGATCCGAGCCTGCGCGACGAGGTGATGCCGAAGAACATTCTGATGATTGGACCGACCGGCGTCGGCAAGACGGAAATCTCCCGCCGTCTCGCCAAGCTCGCGGGCGCGCCCTTCATTAAGGTAGAAGCCACCAAGTTCACCGAAGTCGGCTATGTCGGCCGCGATGTCGAACAGATCATCCGCGACCTCGTCGAGATCGGCATCGGCCTGGTGCGCGACAAGAAGCGTGCCGAAGTCGAATCCAAGGCGCATATGAGTGCCGAAGAGCGCGTGCTCGATGCGCTTGTCGGCGCCACGGCATCGCCGGCGACCCGTGACAGCTTCCGCAAGAAGCTGCGCAATGGCGAGCTCGACGACAAGGAAATCGACATCGAGGTCGCCGACAGCGGCTCCGGCATGGGCGGTTTCGAAATCCCAGGCATGCCGGGCGCCAATATCGGAGTCCTAAACCTCTCCGACATGTTCGGCAAGGCGATGGGCGGCCGCACCAAGAAGGTCCGCACGACCGTCAAGGCGTCCTATACCGACCTGATCCGTGATGAATCCGACAAGCTGATCGACAATGAAGTCATCCAGCGCGAGGCCGTTCGCTCGGTCGAGAATGACGGCATCGTCTTCCTCGACGAAATCGATAAGATCGCTGCCCGCGATGGCGGCATGGGTGCCGGCGTCTCTCGCGAAGGCGTACAGCGCGACCTGCTGCCGCTTGTCGAGGGTACGACGGTCTCCACCAAGTATGGTCCCGTCAAAACCGACCATATCCTGTTCATCGCCTCGGGCGCCTTCCACGTCGCCAAGCCGTCGGATCTCCTGCCGGAACTGCAGGGCCGCCTGCCGATCCGCGTCGAGCTTCGCCCGCTCAGCAAGGAGGACTTCCGCCGCATCCTGACGGAAACCGAAGCCAGCCTGATCCGCCAGTATCGCGCGCTGATGCAGACCGAAGAGCTGAGCCTTGACTTCACCGATGACGCGATCGATGCGCTCGCCGATGTCGCAGTTCATCTGAACTCCTCGGTCGAGAATATTGGCGCCCGCCGCCTGCAGACGGTGATGGAGCGTGTCTTGGATGAAATCTCGTTCAACGCGCCGGATCGTGGCGGCAGTGCCGTGACGATCGACGCGAACTACGTTCGGGAGCATGTCGGCGATCTCGCCAACAACACCGACCTCTCACGCTTCATCCTTTAAATTTCTCAATGCGCGAAATGCTTTGCGTTCCGCGCAAGAGATTTTGATGATCAAACCCTCGACAGCGGGCCTTTTACTTTCTAGTGAAGGGCCCGTTTTCTTTGCTGGCGCGGGCTTTATTCGGACAAGATTGTGGTCCAGTCACGCGCTCGCAGCCAGGGACCATGAACTCGACAGGATAGCGGATCGTGCGACGCCTTTTGACATGCCTTCTCGTTGCCGTTGCGGCTTTCACGTCGGCGCCGGCCTATGCCATGCAGACGGTGCCGCCCGGCAATCGCAATGTCGAGCAGCCGCCGGTTCCAGGCGCCTCGGTCCGCCGCACGAAGGGCACGAAAACCACGTTCGACCGCAAGTACGACAAGGTCTACGAACTTCTGTCGACCGATCACGAACTGATGGGCAAGATCCGCAAGACCGCCGCCGCCTACGGCATCGATCCGATCCATATCATTGGCGCGCTGGTCGGCGAACACACCTACAATGTCGACGCCTACGATCGCCTGCAGTCCTATTACGTCAAGGCTGCATCCTATGCCGGTGAAAGCTTCCGCTTTGCCTATGACGGCGAGGATATCGACACCTTCATCGACCGCCCGGAATTTGCGGCATGCAACGGCAAGAGCGATTCCTATCAGCTCTGGAGCTGCCGCGAGGATGTCTGGGAAACCGATTTTCGCGGCAAGACGGTCGGCGGCAAGAAGTTTCCCAACAATCGTTTCAGCGCCGTTTTCTTCCAGCCCTTCTATGCCGGCCAGACCTTCGGCCTCGGCCAGATCAATCCGCTGACGGCGCTGATGCTGTCCGATCTCGTCAGCCGTGTTTCCGGCTATCCGAAGCTCAGCGAGAAGGATGCCGGCGGCGTCTACAAGGCGATCATGCAGCCGGATATTTCTTTGGCCTTTGTCGCCGCATCGGTTCGAACCTCGATCGACGACTACAAGCGGATCGCCGGCATGGATATCTCTGACAATCCGGGCCTTACCGCGACCCTCTACAATGTCGGCAACTCCCGCCAGCGCGCCGCGGCCCTTGCAGCGAAGAACCGCGGCGGTGCGACAGTTTGGCCGGAAGAGAACTATTACGGCTGGCTGATCAACGACAAGCTGGACGAGTTGAAAGCCCTGCACTAACTTTCTGCCTTGCCGGGAAGGCGTCAATCTTCCACGAAAGGCTGCAATATCATGGACATGCGTCCTGATCCCTTCATCCCGCCTGCGCCGCTGCCCCGCACGGTGCCGCCGTCACGGCTGGAGATCATCCGCACCATCCTGCGCAATCCGCTGGAGCTCTGGGGTGAGCCGTCCTACACGCTGCCCTGGATCAAGACGCGCTTCTTTCGCGACAGCACGATCATCGTCAACGATCCCGGCCTCATCAAATATGTACTGGTCGACAATGCCTCTAATTACCGAATGTCGGATATCCGCCAGCTGGTGCTGCGGCCCATCCTGCGCGATGGTCTGCTGACAGCAGAGGGTCAGGTCTGGAAACGGTCGCGCAAGGCGGTGGCGCCCGTTTTCACGCCGCGGCACGCCAAGGGTTTCGCCGGGCAGATGCTGCGCCAGTCCGAGCTCTACGCCGAGAAATATGAAGGGGGCGGGAGCTTCGATATCGCCACCGACATGACCGAGCTCACCTTCGCGATTCTGGCTGACACGCTTTTCTCCGGCGAAATAGCCTCATCGTCGGACAATTTCGCCGACGACGTCAACGCGCTCCTGCATCGCATGGGCCGCGTCGATCCGATGGATCTGATGCGCGCGCCGTCCTGGGTGCCGCGCGTGACCCGTATCGGCGGCCAGAAAATCCTCGATCAGTTCCGCGGCATGGTCCACAAGACCATGGATTTGCGGCTTGAGCAGATGCGGGCCGACCGCGCCGCGGTATCAGAGGATTTCCTGACGCTTCTGCTGGAGCAGGCGGGGCCGGATGGGCTGACCAATGAGGAAATCGAGGACAACATCCTGACCTTCATCGGCGCCGGACACGAGACGACGGCCCGCGCGCTCGCCTGGACGCTCTATTGCATCGCCAACAGCCCGCATATCCGTGACGCGATGGAGGAGGAGATCGATCGTGTTCTCGCTAAGGGTGCGGAGCCGGTCGAATGGCTCGATCTGATGCCGGTCACCCGGGCTGCCTTCGAGGAGGCGCTCCGGCTCTATCCGCCGGCACCCTCGATCAATCGTGCCGCGATCGCAGATGACAGCTGGACCGATGCCAGGGGCGAGCGCGTCGATATCCATGCCGGCATGACGGTCTTGATCATGCCGTGGACGCTGCATCGCCATGAACTTTATTGGGAAAAGCCCCGGGCATACATGCCGGAACGCTTCCTGCCCGAAAATCGCGGCAAGATCGGCCGCTTTCAGTTCCTGCCGTTCGGTGCCGGTCCGCGCGTCTGCATCGGCGCGACCTTTGCGCTGCAGGAGGCGGTCATTGCGCTGGCGGTGCTGATGAAGCGTTTCCGTTTCGATGTTACCGAGAAAACCAATCCCTGGCCGGTGCAGAAACTGACGACACAGCCGCAGAATGGCCTGCCGATGCGGGTGACGCCGCGCACTCTTTCCGGTCGGGCATAAATCTTTCTAACTATTGCAGAATTGACTATCAATGAAAGCCGCGCAAAGTGGCAGCATGAAACGTATGCCGTCCGCCGGAGGAACATCACATGAGTAGAGCTGAAAAACATGGTCTCCAGATCGAAGCCGTCCTTCACGACTTCCTGGTCAAGGAGGCGCTTCCGGGCCATCAGGTGGATGCCGAAACCTTCTTCGCCGGCTTCTCCGAGATCGTCCACGATCTGGCACCCAAGAACCGCGAGCTGCTTGCAAAGCGCGACAAGCTGCAGGCCGAGATCGACGGCTGGTACCGCAACAATGGCGCGCCCGTCGATCTCGATGCCTATCAGGCCTTTCTGAGGCAAATCGGCTACCTGCTGCCCGAGGGATCGGATTTCAGGGTCTCGACCAGCAACGTCGATGCCGAGATCGCCTCGATCGCCGGCCCACAGCTCGTCGTTCCCGTCATGAACGCCCGCTATGCGCTGAACGCCGCCAATGCCCGCTGGGGTTCGCTCTACGACGCACTCTATGGCACGGACGCCATTCCGGAAGCCGATGGCGCGGAAAAGGGCAGGGGCTACAATCCGAAACGCGGCGAGAAGGTTATCGCCTGGGTTCGCGACTTCCTCGACGGTGCAGTTCCTCTTGACGGCGGTTCCTGGAAGGATGTCGGAAGCCTGAAGATCGAAGGCGCAAAGCTTGTCATCGCCGATGTCGATGGTGAAGACCTGCCGCTGAAGGATGCCGCACACTTCGCCGGCTACCGTGGCAGTGCAGCCGCTCCCACGCATGTGCTTCTCAGGAACAACGGCATTCATATCGAGATCGTCATCGACGCCGAAACGGCGATCGGCAAGGCCGATCCCGCGAACATTTCCGATGTCTGGCTCGAATCGGCGATCACCACGATCATGGACTGCGAGGATTCGGTTGCGGCGGTCGATGCCGAAGACAAGGTAGTCGTCTACAGGAACTGGCTCGGCCTAATGAAGGGCGACCTGCAGGAAGAAGTCACCAAGGGCGGCTCCTCCTTCATCCGCAAGCTCAATCCCGACACCGAGATTACCGCGCCGGATGGATCGACCTTCGAGCTGCACCGCCGCTCGCTGATGCTGGTGCGCAACGTCGGTCACCTCATGACCAATCCGGCCATCCTCGACCGCGATGGCAATGAAGTGCCTGAAGGCATCATGGATGCCGTCATTACCGGCCTGATCGCGCTCTACGACGTAGGCCCCACAGGCCGCCGCAAGAATTCGCGCGAAGGCTCGATGTATGTCGTCAAGCCGAAGATGCACGGACCGGAAGAGGTCGCCTTCGCCGTCGAGATCTTCGGCCGCGTCGAAGAGTTGCTCGGCATGCCCAGGAACACCATGAAAATGGGCATCATGGACGAGGAGCGCCGCACGACGGTCAATCTCAAGGAATGCATCCGCGCTGCCGCAGAGCGCGTCGTCTTCATCAATACCGGCTTTCTCGACCGCACCGGCGACGAGATTCATACCTCGATGGAAGCGGGCCCGATGATTCGCAAGGGCGATATGAAACAGGCGGCCTGGATCTCGGCGTACGAGAACTGGAATGTCGATATCGGTCTCGAATGCGGCCTCTCGGGCCACGCCCAGATCGGGAAGGGCATGTGGGCCATGCCGGATCTGATGGCGGCGATGCTCGAGCAGAAGATCGCCCATCCGAAGGCCGGCGCCAATACCGCCTGGGTGCCGTCGCCGACGGCTGCGACCCTGCATGCCACGCATTATCACAAGATCAACGTCGCCGACGTCCAGCGCGGCCTGAAGGATCGCCCGCGCGCCAAGCTCTCCGATATCCTCTCGGTGCCGGTCGCGCCACGGCCCAACTGGACGCCGGAAGAGATCCAGCGCGAGCTCTACAACAACGCCCAGGGCATCCTCGGCTACGTCGTGCGCTGGGTCGATCAGGGCGTCGGCTGCTCCAAGGTTCCCGACATCAACAATGTCGGCCTGATGGAAGACCGCGCGACGCTGCGGATCTCCGCCCAGCACATGGCAAACTGGCTGCACCACAATGTGGTCACCGAAACGCAGATCGTCGAAACCATGAAACGCATGGCGGCCGTCGTCGATCAGCAGAATGCCGGTGATCCCGACTACAGGCCGATGGCCGGCAATTTCGACCGGTCGATCGCCTTCCAGGCTGCCGTCGATCTCGTGCTCAAGGGCCGTGAACAGCCGAATGGCTATACCGAGCCGGTCCTGCACCGTCGACGCCTGGAACTGAAGGCCGGGTAACCTGCCGCGGAAATAGCGCCCCAAACAAAAGGCCGCCGGAGAAGCTCTCCGGCGGCCTTTTTCATGCCGTATAGGGCAGATAGTTTACTGAATAACGATGACCTTCGAGGTCGTGCGGCCCGGACGGACGCGGCTGTAGAGATCGATGACGTCCTGGTTCATCAGGCGGATGCAGCCCGAAGAAGCGGCGGTGCCGATCGAGGCCCATTCCGGCGTGCCATGCAGACGGAACAGCGTGTCCTGGCCCTGTTCGTTGAAGAGATACATGGCGCGTGCACCGAGCGGATTGGTCAGGCCCGGATCCATGCCCTTCTCGACGTACTTGGCGATTTCGGGGCGGCGGACAGCCATTTCCTTCGGCGGGTGCCAGTTCGGCCATTCCTGCTTCCAGGCAACGTAGGCGGTGCCGGCCCATGCGAAGCCGGCCTTGCCGACACCAATGCCGTAGCGCATCGCCTTGCCGCCCGGCAGGATGTAATAGAGGTGACGTTCGCGCGTGTTGACGATGATCGTGCCGGGGCGCTCATCCGACTGGTAGCTGACGATCTGCCGGCGGAATTCCGGCTTCACGCGCTGGATCGGGATTGCGGGGAGTGAGTATCCGGCATCCGAGGTAACGCCATAGGCGTCGTCGAAAATCTGCGCCGTCTGAACGATCGGGCCAGCAGCCTTGTCTTCGACGGAAGCGCTTTCGGAGCTGGTGGAGCAACCGGCCAGGGCAAGCGTTGCCATCAGGCCGAATACAGGAAATGCATTGCGGATGCGCATGGATGTCTCTTAAGTTTTGGGCAATGTGGGAGGACGCTTCGAACCATCTTTGATTATGGTTTATTTTCGATTAACTTCGGCTTTGCAAGATGCTGCGCCGCGACAAAAGTTACCCGCAGCGGCAAATTAAAAGCGCATGGCTTTTTTGCAACAACAAGCGCCCTCTCCCCACGGTTATCCATGACGATTTTGAGCGTTTACAATAACAATCCGTTAATAGATGGCCGGCAATCGGACAGAGCTATGCTCGTGCGCCGCGGGACTCAGATTTTACTTCATGAAATGCGCCACGCACTGATTCCCGAACTGCCTCTGGCAAGCGGCCGGCGCGCCGATCTGATCACGCTGTCGGACAAGGGGGAAATCTGGATCATCGAAATCAAGACGTCGATCGAGGATTTTCGTGTCGACCGCAAGTGGCCCGACTATCGGGCGCATTGCGACCGCCTGTTCTTCGCCACCCACAAGGATGTCCCGCTCGATATCTTTCCTGAAGACTGCGGCCTGTTCCTCTCGGACGGTTACGGCGCGCATATGATACGCGAGGCGCCGGAACACAAGCTGGCGCCCGCCACCCGCAAATCGGTGATGCTCAGCTTCGCGCGTGCAGCCGCCCAGCGGCTGATGATGGCCGAATGGGCAAACGGCAAGCCGCTCGCCATCGACGACGTCTGAGGGCTATTTCGGCGCGCGCTTGGCGAGGATCCGCTGCAGGGTGCGGCGATGCATGTTGAGCCGGCGAGCCGTCTCCGAGACATTGCGTTCGCACATCTCGTAGACCCGCTGGATATGCTCCCAGCGAACGCGGTCGGCAGACATCGGATTGTCAGGCAGTTCGGCCTTCTCGCCCGGGCGCTGGGTCAGTGCCGCGAATACGTCGTCGGCATCGGCGGGCTTTGCCAGGTAATCCACCGCGCCGAGCTTCACCGCGGTCACCGCCGTCGCGATATTCCCGTAGCCGGTCAGAACGATGATGCGCGTATCGTCGCGGCGCTGGCGGATCGCCTCGATCACGTCGAGACCGTTCCCATCTCCCAGCCGCAGATCGATGACCGCATATTTCGGCGGATGAGCCTTGGACTTGGCAACGCCTTCTGCGACCGATTCCGCTGTCTCCACATGGAAGCCGCGCGTTTCCATCGCCCGCGCCAGGCGCCGCAGGAAGGGCCCGTCGTCGTCGACGAGAAGCAGGCTCGCATCCGGGCCGATATCGTGTTCGCCGATGGCAAGGGTTTCGCTGTTCTGTTCCGTCATTGTCTCTGATCCCGGCGGTTTCCCGCCCTGATTACCGGTCGATTGTTCAAAACTTCCTTAGGCCGATAAAGTCACTTTGTCGAATGTGCGTCAATCAGCATGCGTGGCCACTGGACGCGGATACGGGCTCCGGCACCCTCCGGTTCGCGGTTCTCGAAGACCAGTGCCGCGCCTGAGCGCTCAAGCAGCGTCTTGGCGATGAACAGGCCGAGGCCCAGGCCTCCGGCCGTGTCTTCCTTCTGGCGCTTGGTCACGTAGGGTTCGCCGATCCGCGTCAGGATGTCGGGCGCATAGCCGTTGCCATCGTCTTCTATGACGATCAGCACGCGGCGATGGTCATGCTCGACCGTTATGGTCACTTTCTCGCGAGCGTAGTCGACGGCGTTCTCGATCAGGTTGCCGAGGCCATAGAGAATGCCGGCATTGCGCTCGGTCACCGGCTCGCCCTTGCGCGGGCTCTTCTCGATCAGCTCCAGCGCGATCGGGGATTCGCGGTAGGGCTCGAGGATCTCCTCGATCATCGACGACAGCGGCAGGCGGCGCATATGCGCGTCGCCCTCGGTCGACATGCTGGTCAGCCGTTTCAGGATGTCGCGGCAGCGCTCGCTCTGGCTGCGCAAGAGCTGCACGTCCTCGCGGAACCGGTCGTCATCTTTCAGCTCGCGTTCCATCTCCTTGGCGACAACGCTGATGGTCGCAAGCGGCGTGCCGAGCTCATGGGCGGCGGCGGCGGCAAGGCCGTCGAGCTGCGAGAGATGCTTCTCCCGCTGCAGCACCAGTTCGGTCGCCGCGAGTGCGTCCGCCAGCTGGCTCGCCTCCATTGACACGCGATAGGCATAGAAGGCGGCAAAGGCCATGGTCGAGGCGATCGAGCACCAGACGCCGAACTGCATGACATTGTGGACATTGATCTCTACGCCATCGAACCATGGAAGCGGGAAGGGCGAGAAGGCAAGGATGGTGATGCAGACCATCGCAAACACGATCAGCGCCGTGCTGTAGCGGATCGGTTGTGAGGCAAAGGAAATGATCACCGGCACGCAGACCAGCGCCGCGAAGGGATTCGCCAGTCCGCCCGTGATGAAGAGCAGCGCCGATAGCTGCAGGAGATCGAGACCGAGCAGCGCAAAGGCAGCCGGCGCCTCTAGCCGGTGCGTCGGCGGATAGCGGATCGTCAGGTAGAAATTCACCCAGGCGAGTGCCGCGATCAGCGAGCAGCTGGCAATCAGCGGCAGAGGGAATTTCAGCCAGAAGGCAACGATGAAAACAGTCACCGCCTGACCGGCGACCGCCAGCCAGCGCAGCCTCACGATCGTCTGCAGGCGAAGCCGCCGGCTGCTGTGTCTGTCTTCCTGCGTCTTGCTGTCGGCGTCGTCTACCATCGTCATGTCCCTATGTACCACGCGGCTTGGCGCGTGTCGTCGGCAGTGCCTCTTCCGGCCGCTCCGGCCAGGGGTGCCGCGGATAGCGCCCGCGCATCTCGGCGCGCACATCCTTCCATGACCCTGCCCAGAAGCCAGGCAGGTCGCGCGTCGTCTGGATCGGCCGGTGAGCGGGGGAGGTGAGTTCGAGCAGCAGCGGCAGGCGCCCGCCGCCGATCGCCGGATGACCCTTCAGGCCGAACAGTTCCTGCACCCGGATCGTCAGCAATGGCTCCTCTCCATCATACTGGATCGGATGGCGCTGCCCGGTCGGCGCCTCGAAATGTGTCGGCGCCAGTTTTGCCAGATCGCGCTGCAGCGCGTGTGGGACGAGACTGATCAGCCCGTTCGACAGCGATCCGGCGCTGATATCGGCGATACCGCGCACATCTGCCTGGAACGGCACGAACCAGTCATCGAGCCGCTCAAGCAGGGCTTCGTCGCTCATGCCGGGCCAGGGCTCGCCGATCGTCCGGTAGAGAAAGCCGATCCGGTCGCGAAGCTGCGCCGCTTCCCTGGAGAAGGGCAGGGTCGCAAGCCCGAGTTGCCGGACACCATCTGCGAGCGCTCTGGCTGTCGCCGCGCCGCTCGGGCGGGGAAGGGGTGTCTCTTCGAAGACGATGGCGCCGAGACGTGTCGCCTTGCGCGCCCGCACCTGCCGGCTCGGCAGATCGAAATAGGTCTGCTCCCCCGTCCTGATCGCCCCGGGCAGCTCCGCTTCGACATCGCCACGCGAAATTTCGGCCGCAGCAAGGATGCGCGCCTGCGCCGCCCGCCCGGTCAGGTCGGCGATGACAAGCATCTGGCTCCCCGCCAGCCGCTCGGTTTCCGCCAGCTCGCCGCCGCGTCCATTTGCCATCACGTAGCGGCCGCGCGCGCCGCGCTGCAAGGCGATACGATCGGGAAAGGCATGGATCAGCAGCTGCCCCGCCGTCGGCGAAGCCGTCGATTTCATCTTGTCGAGCCCGCTTGCGAGCCGCTGCGCAAGCCGCCGGGCCGATTCTGCCCGCTCGCCCTTTTCAGTCTTGAACCGCCGCAGCCTTTCTTCGAGATCGATGCTGGCACCGCCCAGTCCCTGTTCGGTCATCAGCACCGCAAGCAGTGCGGCTTCTCTTGAAGCACCCTGCTCACCGGCGGAAACCACCATCGCCGCCAGCCGCGGCGGCAGTGCCATCTCACGCATGGTCCGCCCACGTTCCGTCAGGCTGCCGTCGGCCGCGAGCGCGCCGAGATCGGTAAGCAGCGATCGTGCCTCGGCAAGCGTCGCGGCTGGCGGCTGATCGACAAAGGCAAGTGTCTTCGGATCCTGCACGCCCCAATGCGCCAGATCGAGCACCAGTCCGGAAAGGTCGGTGGAGAGGATCTGCGGCGGAGTGAAGGCGGGAAGGGCAGCGGTCTGCCCCTGATGCCAGAGCCGCAGCGCAATACCGGGTTCGGTTCGCCCGGCGCGACCGGCCCGCTGATCGGCGGAAGCCCGCGACACCCGTACCGTCTCCAGCCGGGTGATCCCGGTCGAGGGTTCGAAGACAGGCAGGCGCTGCAGCCCGCTGTCGATCACCATCCGCACACCATCGATGGTGATCGAGGTCTCGGCGATCGAGGTGGCGAGCACCACCTTGCGTGTTCCCGCCGCCGCCGGCCGGATCGCCGCATCCTGTTCCTTCTGGCTGAGATTACCATAGAGCGGCGCAATCAGCGTCGAGGCGCCGAGCCGTCCCTCCAGCCGCTCCGCCGTCCGCAGGATTTCTGCCTGCCCGGGAAGGAAAGCGAGGATCGAGCCGGTCTCCGTCGCATGGTAATCGAGGATCGCTCTGGTCACTGCGTCCTCGATCCGCTCGCCGCCCGGCCGGTCCTGATAGCGGATATCGATCGGAAAACTGCGCCCCATGCTTTCGATGACGGGTGGATTGTCGAGCAGCGCGGCGACCCTTTCGACATCTAAGGTCGCCGACATCACCAGAATGCGCAGGTCATCCCGTAGCGCGCCCTGCACGTCGATCGCCAGTGCCAGCCCGAAATCGGCATCCAGCGACCGCTCGTGGAATTCGTCGAAAATAACGGTCGATACGCCCGGCAATTCCGGATCGTCGAGAATCATCCGGGCAAACACGCCTTCGGTCACCACCTCGATCCGGGTCGCCGCCGAGACGCGGTTGTCGAGGCGCATGCGGTAGCCGACGGTCTGCCCGACGCTCTCGCCGAGCAGCGACGCCATCCGGCCTGCCGCGGCACGTGCGGCGAGCCGGCGTGGTTCGAGCAGGATGATCTTGCCATCGCCGCGCCAGGCCTGCTGCAACAGGAAGAGCGGCACGAGCGTCGTCTTGCCGGCGCCGGGCGGGGCAGAGAGCACTGCGCGCCGCTTACTCTCGAGCGCCGCCCCGATATCGGCAAGCACATGGGAAACCGGCAGTACCGGCAGGGAAGCGATATCCATTCTCTCCTGCGATCGTTTGAGGCGCGGCGCAATGGTAACGCGCCTTGACTGATTGCCGCGAAATTACCGATCGGACGCCATTCTGCAAGCCGCCGTGGAAGTCGCCGGATATGCCACTATATATAGAAAGGCATCGACCAGGGCCGATGTTGCGGCAGAGATGCTGGGTTTTCGATACCTGTCGAAGGGTCTGGAAGCCTCTAACCTGTGCTTCGGAAAGAAGCTCACGAATCCTCCTTTGAAATCAACCTGTTACAAAAATGTCAAAAAACTTTGTTTTGGCCTGTTGACTGTTCTTGATTGAAGGCCGTATAAGCCGCCTCACAGAACGAGGGCGGCGGCGCTGCTGGCGACGAAGACTTTCGCTCTGATGGTTTCTTTCAAGGTTGGCCTTTGAGGCTGATAGTTCCTGATCTTTCGGGTTTGGGTTCGAGGAAATTTGACCGGGATTTCTGGTCTGTTATTTGACAATTGAAGATGAGAAGAAAGAGAAACGTGGGCGGCGGAGCTTGCGGGACCGGCAGAGATGCTGGTTCTTTGAAAGAGACTTTGGCGGTCACGTTTATCAAGAGAAGTTACACTGGTTTTTGACGGCTGGCTTTCGGGTTGGCTGTTTGGAAAACAGGTGTGAAGTTCTCGTCGATTCAGAACGTGACGTAAATGCCAATGATTGAATTCTCAACATGAGAGTTTGATCCTGGCTCAGAACGAACGCTGGCGGCAGGCTTAACACATGCAAGTCGAACGCCCCGCAAGGGGAGTGGCAGACGGGTGAGTAACGCGTGGGAATCTACCTTTTGCTACGGAATAACTCAGGGAAACTTGTGCTAATACCGTATGTGCCCTTCGGGGGAAAGATTTATCGGCAAAGGATGAGCCCGCGTTGGATTAGCTAGTTGGTGGGGTAAAGGCCTACCAAGGCGACGATCCATAGCTGGTCTGAGAGGATGATCAGCCACATTGGGACTGAGACACGGCCCAAACTCCTACGGGAGGCAGCAGT